>Ga0316206_1000046_pt1 | contig 261087 bp, 262 predicted proteins | sample 6monthpyrite_MG_FD_204942 | JGI IMG/M metagenome (GOLD analysis project Ga0316206, IMG submission 204942) | Microbial mat bacterial communities from mineral coupon in-situ incubated in ocean water Damariscotta River, Maine, United States -... | ecosystem: Environmental > Aquatic > Marine >...
TTTCAATGATCTCAAACATACTTTAAACGTTGCCGTTTGTGAGCCTAAACATAAGGTCTCTGTGTTTGTGGACGGGAATTATAGGGGAAACGGTTTTATATGTCAAGGGTTTTTTGGGGGAATTTAAAAAGTTGTAAAAAAACAGAAGATTTACTTCTGTTTTTAAAAATATTAAATGTATTGAAGGATATAAGTGTATCCCGTTTCTGGAACTATTCGTATTACCACGCCATCGCCAGATCCGGCAGTCAAAGTTATGTCACAGTCCTGTTTTAATAGACCGTTTAAGTTCATTGTCTCATATGGTCTTCCTAAGTTGTCAAACCCAATATTTAAACCACCACAACCAGCTGTTGCGATATTCACAATATCAAAATAACTACTCAACACGACTTTATCAAAACTTGTCGCATTTTCTGTACAGAGCCCTGTAGTGAATAAGGACAGTTTCGTTTGAGGGTCTTGAGCTGATTCATTTTGCGCAACACCTCCACTCATATCTGTATCACTATGAACAGCATAGCCACCACAAGCATAAAACTGTATCTGCCATCTTCTTTGAAACCAGTTTACTATATTGTCATCATACATATTTTCTGTCATAGCTAAATGCTGTGTATACTTTATATGACTGACAACCTGATTAGCAGCTTCAGCAAGATTATCTCTATCTATTCGGGGGATCATCACAGCAGAGATAATTCCAATAACAACAATAACAAAAACAAGTTCAAGCATAGTAAAAGCAGATTTTTTCAAGTAAGGCACCTTCATATAACAATTGCCTATATTATATCATAAGTAGTAAACTGAAGAATTAATGGAGTAAAAAAGAAAGGAATAAAAAAAATAAGGGTCGTAATGACCCAACAAAAGAGATTAGATCTCTTCTGCTTTTTCAACACTGTAAAGGATGTCTGATGTAGGGTGACGGTACATTGGCATACCAAGACGTTTTTCGTCTAGGATATGACCGATGAAACCGATTGAACGACCTACTACGAAGAATGCATTTAATGCACCGGCATCGATGAAACCATCGATCTCTTCTTCAGAGTATCCAAGAGCTCTCCACATATCTACCATTAAGATACCGATAGTACCATCAACGTTTAAGATAAGGTTGTCTTTCTTAGATGTAGTAAGCGCTTCTACTTCTAGTGCGTAGTCTAAAAGAGGCGTTGAAGGGAAGTTTTCCGCTGCAAATTTCTTAAGACCAGAAACACGTAGATCCGGATTACGAACCGATTTAACACGGTGACCGATACCAGAAATAGTCTTTCCTTCTTTTTTCATGTAAGAGATGAACTCTTTTGGAGTCATACCATTATCATTAGCATATTTGAAGTAACGCGCTGCATCATCAATAGCACCACCAAAACGTGGACCGATTGTAAGAAGACCAGTTACTAGTGAAGAAATAACATCTTTACCAGCACGAGCCGTTACTTTACAGTTATGCGCACCAGAAACTGCTGGACCGTGGTCAGCAACAGTTTTGATTACTGTTTCAATAAACGCAGTTGCCCAAGTCGGGTAACGTTTTTTGAACCATAGAAGTGAAATAACATCACCGATTCCAAAACCAGTTTCAGGCGTAGCAACTGCAGAGATCGGGTAACCAGCGTAAGTTGCTTCTTCACCTGTATCATCAGAGATAGTACAGATGAATTCTTTTGCTTTACGAACCTTAGGAACAATCTTAAGTTCTGGTTCTGCGATCTCAGTAATGATACCTTTTGCTTTTAAATCAGCACAAACTTTCTGGATTGTTCCAGGAAGTTCATTGAATGATGCAGGTACGTGAATACCAGCTTCAGCCATTGCAATGTTCTTAGCTTCAGCAGTTTCAGCATCAGCATTTGCCGAAGCACCTGCATGACCAAACTGAACACCAGTTGAGAACTCTTTAGCGATTGTACCGATACACCATGCGATAACCGGCTTAGTAATTGCACCTGATTTAATAGCATCAATTACTTTGTACTCTTCAGTACCACCAACTTCACCTAGAAGAATCATATATTTAACTTCTGGGTTTTTTTCCATTCTAAGAAGGTTGTCAATGAAAACAGAACCAACAAAACGGTCACCACCAATTGCAACACCTTCAGCAATACCATCAGCATTGATAGAAATAATGTTAGAAAGTTCGTTAAATAGACCACCTGAACGTGTAACAAGTCCACAAGAACCAGCACGGTGTAGTTTAGAGTTAACAATATTTTCGATTGTACCACCAACATTAGCGATCTTGAATGCGCCAGGAGCGATACCACCAACCGTTGCAGGCCCGATAACAGTAACACCAGCGTCACGTGCAGCTTGATTCATACCACGAGCAAGACGCTCAGGGATTCCTTCAGCTGTAACCATGATAGAAGTGAACTGACCTTTAATAGCGATTGCTTCCATAGTAACGTCATAAGCCGTTCTGAAAGATGCAAAGTTTAAAAGTACATCAGCATTTTTGTGTGCTGCTGCTGCTTCTGCTGTATTTTTGTAGATCGGGATCATAACTTCATCCGGACCAAAAAAGAATTTCTCAAACTTGTTGCTTGAAGTTGGAGCTACGATAGCTGCAACTGAAGTAGTTTCACGAGAAATAGTGTAATCATAATCAAGCATACGCTGGATAGCACTCTTGTTGTTATTCCAGAAAATTGCTTGTGTGTCTTTTGTATATAATGCTGCCATTTCTTTTCCTTACTTCTCTAGTGCCATACGCACGATGTCTGTAACATGCGTTTCTGGACCATAAACTTCAATATACAGACCAAGACGATCTGCTGCTTCTTTAATATCTTTAAGACCTTTTTCATAATTAGGTCCCCCACGACGTACGTAAATCTGTACGTTATGTTCTTTCATCTTATCAACATTTTGCTCAAATGACTGGATGATCCCTGTAAACGTTTTTGCAACATCTGTAAAGTTCGCAATCGCACCACCGATGATCATGATCTTGTTACGACCTTGAGGGTCTTTATGACGTGTCATAAGGTCAATTAGTGTGTCTGCATAGAACTTAGTCTCACCTGTTGTTGGTCCACCTGAGTACTCACCGTAGTTAGCAAGTTGTGAAACATCACCAGTTAGGTCTGCAATAGTATCTGCATAAACAACACTCGCACCACCACCGGCAACCATAGTCCAGATGTGACCCATTGGATTAAGGATAGTAAGTTTAAGTGAAGCACCTGACTTAGAGTCAGCTTCAGCTACCGCTTTTTCTTCTGGAGACTGATCTTCCATACCAAAAGCCGTTGGGAAGTTAGCATTTTCACCCCATTGGTCTACCATCATGAAACCAGCAGTATCATCAAGACGAGCAACCATATCAAGAATAGCCATATCGTTGTTATCTAACATAACGATTGGATTGATTTCTAGGTATGCAAAGTTCATATCTCTATAGAACTTAAAGAATTGAATAGCAAAAGATGTGAATGCTTCTTTATCTTTATCTTGAATATCTTTAGGAATGTTAGCTTTAACAGCATGTTCCATATCAGCATCTAACATATTGATTGGAATAGTTACTTCATTAACCTTATCATCCCAACCTTCTTCAACTTCCATACCACCTTCAGCTGACATGTAAAGAACATCGTCTTCACCAACTGTAGTAGCAGAGATATAATACTCTTGCTCTTGTGAGTGTGGAGTAAATGGCTCAATAATAAAGTGAGAAAGTGTTCCGTGCTGACCAGAAAGAAGTGTAGTCGTTTTTGACATCTTCTCATCAATCCACGCAGCTGCTTCAGCTAAAGTAACATCACCTGGCTTGTTAGTCTTGAAAAGTACAAGATCATTTTTACCACGCTTACCAAATAACATATCTGGTTTAGCAACTAGTGCTTCTTGTTTTAGCCATTCGAAACCATGTTCTTCAGCTTTTTCTAATAACTCTTTACCACTTGTAACTAATACAGATTTGAAACCGTATGTGAAACCACTGAAATAGTTTTCCCAATGTCTTGAGAAAATTGCTTTACCGTCGTATTCACGAATCGCTCGTTGAGCCATTGCAACTCCTTAGAAAATATTTGCGTAATTGTAGCATTTCTTAGTTTTAAAGTTCTTTTATAATGTGGGAGTTTTTAAGTAAGACTTATTATTTGTATAATTTAGTAACATAAAAATTTGCGGTTTCGACTCCAATGTAACGTATTGTTACATTTTTGCTCTCAAATGAAGCATTTGTTTTGGTAAGGTTGATATTATAGTCTTTTGAAATCCCATAAAACTTAAGTCTAAGTTGAAGACGTTCGCTTCGTGTTATGAGCGCTTTTATATCCATCTTTTTCAACTCTATCGAGAGCTCTTTAGCTATATGATTTTTATATACAAAGTGATTAGAGGGGTCTGACATAAAAAGGTAAAGGTATTTATTTAAAAATATACTTAGTGTGCTTAATACTAAAAAACTCATCCCTACTACTAAAAGTAATCTGTACTGCTTACGAAACTCTCTTAGTCTGATACGATAAGAGGATAAAAATGTCTTAACCATAATAGGTGTAGCTACGATGATATAAGGTGCCAGTTCTTCAAGTTTCATCTGTTGTCTAAATGAAAGTAACATAGAAAATATAAAGGCAGTTACCCCAAGGTACCACAACAAAGTACGTTCTTCTTTAACACCCCAGCGATATAAGGCATAAATAAGATAGACAAAGACAACGGGAGAGAAGATAGCCGCATAAATACCGAGGGTGTTTAAAAAATAGTTTTTAGGATGTCCTCCAATATCAATACCAAATAGATACATAGAGGCACCAAAAAGAAGGACAGAAGAGACTAACAATACAGTACGTCTTCTATCCATAGCATAAAAAATAAAACCTAGGTACATAAAAGCGAAAGAAGCGTCAATAAAAACGTAAATAGGCAGTAGGTAATACGCAAGATTACGTTTGTGTTTATATATAAATAAAAAGACTAAAAGAAGAAAAAGAACAAGCCCTGCTCCATCGACCATGATCCCTGCAGAGTTAATCCCTGGCAAAAGAAGATAAATGACAAGATTCCATAACTTGTCATTTTGCTTTTTAAACAAAGACTTCGAGATATCATAATATAAAAATGCTCCAACAGCATGCATAATAATCATTGGCAGTCTTAGTGCTAGATCATTCTCACCCAGTAGATAAGTCGAAAGATTAATAATGTAATGTAAAAGGTTATCTTCATTAAAGTAGATATTAGCCTCATAATAGCTAATAGAAAGTTGTGAGGTGAAATAAACAAGCAGTAATGCGTGAAATGCCACTAAGGCAAAAATCTTAGACGCATTTGAGCTTTGCATTTACAGCTTCAAGAAGTTATCGATCATCTCATGACCGTGTTCACTCATAATAGACTCAGGGTGAAACTGAACACCATAAATCTGTTCACCTTCAATCTCAAGTGCCATGATCTCATCATCATCAGCACTTACAGCCGTAACCAAGATGCATTCAGGAACACTCTCTTTATCAACCACTAAAGAGTGGTAACGTGTTTCTATAAAGCTCTCAGGAAGCTTATTAAATATAGCGGTCTTTCTTGTAGTCATAACAGTAGAGGTCTTTCCATGCATCATATTTTTAGCACGGACTACATTAGCCCCGTAAGCCTGAGCAATACTTTGATGACCAAGGCAGATACCAAGAATAGGCTTCTTACCCTTAAAGCGTTCAATCACTTCAAGGGTCACACCTGCATCATCAGGCGTTGCTGGTCCAGGAGAAAGAATAATCTTTTCCGGATTCATATGGACTATCTCATCGACGGTCATTTCGTCATTGCGGATTACTTTTAGGTCTGCGCCTAGTTCACGGCAATACTGAACAATGTTGTAGGTAAAACTATCATAATTATCTATCATTAAAATCATAAGGTGATTATAGCTTATTTATTTTGTTACTTTTCTTTTATTCTTTACGTTATTGGTTTGGTTTTTCATTTGAACTTGTAGAAAAGTTGAAATATCTTTATGATGCTCTCTTACTTTCTTCGACTGCGAAGAAGGTAAGCAAAGAAGCTCTCGAAACGGCTGCCAGTCGGATAGCTATCCGATCCCTTCATTCCACTTACTTTTCCTCTAAAAATCAAAAACTCGCTTCGCTCAAACAGTTTGATTTTCTAAACGAGTAAAAGAAAGTTCCATTCAGCTCTGTAGAGGTTTCGAAAAAGCTCATGCGGTAACGCATAAACAAACGTAAGAGCTGTGCTCTTATCCCTTGCCAATTTCTTTTTCATCAGCACTTCATTATGACGAGGAAGTTTCACAGAAGCCTTAGCTTCTAAATAAAACGATGCCTTACCGCTTGGATGTGGCAGAACATCTGCAGAGCCGAACGTAAGATAAAGTTTAGCGTATAGAAAACTCATCTGTTTGAGCGAAGCGAGTTTTGAGTTTTTAGCTAAAGTTTATCTGGAGTGAGGGAACTTGACAGCTGTCAAGCTTGAAGCCGTGGCGCGAGCTTTTTCCTTCTTTTTCTCAATAGAAAAAGGAGAGACACGTTAAAAAATAGTTGTTATACTAATATACATCTACTCTTATTTACTAGAATATATTATTTAAAAAAACATTGTCAACATCAATATTATGGCACTTAAGACAAAGAATCTAAATACTTTTTGATGTGTTGGTACAACTTCTTTAGTATTACTTCTACCTAATAAAAGATACTTATATAGTTTGAATTGGGTATCTATTCCCATCCTGCTAGTGTCTTGTTCAGGAAACTTATCTTTTTCGATACCTATTTCTTCATATAATTCATATGACTTATCTTTTATTTCAATAAGTGCAAAACGACCTGTCATTACTATCGTAACTATAGAGCCCGTAAATAAGGTTCATAATCAATATCATATTATTCTTTTAACCTCAACATCCAAACAGCACATTCATCCAAAAGCTTCTCATCCTTATATTTCAAAGCAGCCTTCTGCAATCCCACACACATAGAAAGTATTTTTTCTCGAACAAGTGGGTTTTCAGCATGTTTAAAAAGCGACATAATATGCCATCTGTCTAATAACTTATGTCTCATAGAGAGTTGATCATCGGCCCCGCCATACTTATTAACAAACTTGTGTGGAATCAAATCGATTTTCCCCTCTTTTAAAACCCGTAACCAAAGGTCATAATCTTCACAGACTTCAAAACTTTCATCAAAGCCCCCAAGTCCTTCAAAATACTCTTTGTTGATTAAAACAGATGAAGGAGCAATATTACAATTATCTAAGGAATTCTCAAAAATCACCTTCTCAGGTTTTCTAAACTTTTTAGGAATGGGCCACTCTTTGTCATTGCGTATCCAGACCTCATCAGTGTAAGATACTTTAGCCTCTGGATTCTTTTTATGATGGGCTACTTGAAAGGCTAATTTTTTGGGATGCCAAGTGTCATCTGAGTCTAAGAAGGCTATCCATTCAGTTGAAGCCATCATCACGCCATTGTTTCTTGCAGTGGAGACACCCATATTGTTTTGTCTAAGCAGTAAGACTTCGGGATACATTTTTGCGACTTCGCTTGTTGCGTCAGATGAGCCATCATCAACGACTATAATTTCTGAGGCTTTATAAGATTGCTCTAAGACAGAGTCTATGGCTCTTGCAAGTGTAGAAACACGGTTATATGCGGGAATAATTACGGATATTTCCATGATTACTCTCTTACCAGGTTTTTATCTCATTATATAAACTGTCACGCTCTACCGGAGTAAAGCCTGAGTTTCGTATCAGGCCTACAAACTCTTCTAGGTCTACACCAAAGGCAGATTTGGCTCCTGCTGCTGAGTTGATGGACTCTTTTTCTATCGTTCCATCTAAGTCATTACAGCCAAACTCTTGGGCTACTAAAGCAAGGTTTACCGTTGATGTCACCCAGTAGGCTTTTAGGTTAGCAAGATTATCTAATAAAAGTCTTGCTATCGCGTAAGTTTTAAGTATCTCTTGACCTGTAATATCTTCTTTTACATTTAAGAAATTGTTTTCGGTTTGGTATACAAGAGGGATAAAGCAGTTAAATCCGCCTGTTCTATCTTGGAGGTCACGAATACGCATCATATGATCGATCCTGTCTTTACGTTCTTCTACATGTCCAAAAAGCATCGTTACATTTGACTTGCGACCTTTGTTATGCCATTTTTCATGAATTTCCAGCCATTGATCAGAAGTCACTTTTCCCTTACAGATAAAATCCCTTACTTTTTCATCAAAGATCTCTGCACCTCCACCTGGAAGTGAGTCTACTCCATTTTCTATCATGATGTCTATGATCTCATCATAGCTCTTATCATACTCTTCACTCAAAAAATGTATCTCTGCCGCAGTTAATGCTTTAATATGCATATTTGGGTACTTTGCTTTTATCTTTGAAAAAACGGTTGTGTACCAGTCTAGACCTGTTTCAGGGTTGTGTGCAGATACGATATGAACTTCTGTGATACCACGAGATGCAATATCATCCACCGTTTCCATGATCTCTTCATGTTTAAGCGTATAGGGTTTTGGGTTTTTTCTTGAGGCTGAGTAAGCGCAGAATTTACAAACGTCTTTACAGATATTTGTTGGATTGATATGGCGGTTGATATTAAAATAGGTCTTTTTACCATGTAGTTTTTGACGCGCTGCGTCGGCTAGTTCACCCAGTTCAAAAAGGTCTAAATCATAAAGTGCTAAGGCCTCATCGTAGTTAATTCGCTCACCGGCTTTTATTTTTTCTATAATGTCCATAATTTATACATACCGCTCTCAAAGTTTCGCGAATTATATCGTATAGTTCTTAGATATAATTGTAAAATATTTTTTCAAGGCAACCTATGGATTTAGCACAACAAATTGAAGACCTCATCGAAAATAATGCCCCTGATTTTGAGATATCAAAACTATTTAAGCAATATATTGCCGAGTACAAAGAGGGCTTAAATAAGCTTTTTGAAGCTAATCAAGGCAAAGACTTTCTTGTTCGTCATACCAAACAGCTGGATCATATCATTAAGATGATGTATAAGATTATTTTGCGTAAAACATTTGGTGACTACGTCCCTATGCGAAATAATATCCCCATTGCCTTTGTCGCCTTGGGTTCGTACGGACGTGAACAACTTTGTGTGCATAGTGATATTGACCTGATGATTGTTATGGAAAAATCTGAAGGCTTTAACCTTGAACACATCATTGAAAAGTTTTTATATCTGGCTTGGGATGCAGGTTTAAAGCTTGGACACCGCGTACATGAACTTTCTGATCTGCGTTCGGCTTCCACCGAAGACATCACCATTAAGACAGCCTTTTTTGAATCCAGATTGATTACGGGTTCAAACTTTTTATGGATGCGAACGACTAGAGAGCTTAATCAGATTAGAAACTTTGATCAAAAAGAGTTTATTATGGCTAAGATGGAAGAAGCCTCTATAAGACGAAAACGCTATCCCTCTTCCATGCAACCTAATATTAAAGAATCCGTAGGTGGACTCAGAGACTCACATCTTCTTTTTTGGATTGTCAACACCTTATATGGAGTAAACAACCTTAAGGACTTAAGCGGTTCTACTTTTCCTGAGGAGGAGTATAAAGAATATAGAATAGCTTTGGAACTTTTATTTAGGGTACGCTCTGCTCTTCATCTAATTGCCAATAAACAACAAGATATTCTTGTTTTAGAATATATCCCTGAAGTAACCAAAAAACTCGGTTTCTCTTCTCAGCGTCTTTTAGTCACAAAGACCATGCATGCGATGTGGACAATAAACAGGTTTACACAGATCTATGCACATAAACTTACACGTGCCTTTGCTTATGAAAAAAGTAACATCAGCACCCTAAGAAAAGGGCATATTAAACATGGTTTTTATGAGCTAAACAACACCATATACACCTCATTTAGAGCTAATGAGATTACGCGTCTTCAACTCTTAGAACTTCTTATTACATTAGAAGACAAAGAGCTTAAATTTGATGCCTCTGTCTATAAGTGTATAAACCCTCAGCTTATGAAAACAGCCCTAAGTGAGATAGAGCACTCCTTACTATTGAAACTCTATTCACGAAGATATCTGCACTCAATCTTAGAACTCTTCTTTGATTCAGGTATTTTGCAACATATCATTCCTGCCTTCTCGAAAGTTATGTTTTTACCGCAATTTGATGGCTACCATACACACCCTGTTGATATACACTCACTTATGTGTATCAAAGCCCTTGAAAATATTCAAGACCCACTTGCCCTTGAACTTTACAAAGGTTTTACTCATGATGAAAGAACCCTGCTGCATATAGCTACACTACTGCATGATACAGGTAAAGGACGTACGCAAGATCACTCCTTAGTCGGAGTTAAACTTTTCAATGCTTATGTGAGCAAGTTTAATATCTCTGCAGAACTCATTGAAATAGGAGCGCGCTTGATCAAGCACCATATTGCTATGAGTCATGTTGCTTTTAGAGAAGATTTTTATCATGAGAAGGTACTTTTTTCTTTTATCTCCAAGGTGAAAAATGAACGTGCCTTAAAACTTCTTTTTGTACTTACTTACGCAGATATCAATGGGGTCAGTTTAAAGACCTACAACTCATTTAATGCCAAACTTTTACGCGAACTATATTATGCTTCTTTAGAAGTGATCGGTAATGAGCAGATGATCTCAGAGGCAAATAAACGAAGAAAACGTGAAGATGCCCTTAAGAAGAACACCTCTTTTCGTGAGCTTAGTAAATTACAGCAAAAAAAAGTTTTATCCATCGAGTCTAATCTCTTTTTTATCAAACATAAATCTCACGAGATCATTGAGCTCTGTCAAAAAGCCAATGACTTAGACAGGTATACCTATAAGATCACGCATACACCTAATCTTGTCATTGAGATCTTCAAGAACATACCTTTGAACCTCGGTTACCTATTAGGTAAACTAAATTTTTTAAACATAGCCGCCATGGATATCTTTAAGCTTTATAATGAAATAAAATATTTTAAAATTGAGTTTTCTCAAAGTCTTGATAAAGAAGATATATTGCAGATTGAAGATATTATTGAAGATGCCTTTGATATGAAAAAGCAGATTCAACTCCAGCAACCTAAGATATCAAAAGATGAGATTACCCTTGACTGTGAACATTCAAACACCTATGCCCGTCTAAGTATCAACACTAAGGATCAAGGTGGGCTGCTAGCCTTTGTTATTAAAACATTTGATGATGAGGAGATTGATATCGCTACGGCCAAGGTTCATACGATAAAAAATCGCGTAAGAGACCAGTTTTTAATAGAAAAACACGAAAATGTTTGTCATAATGCCGAAAAGATAATAGATAAACTTGTAACTAGGGATTAAAAATGTGTGGAATCGTTGGATATATCGGGAAAAATAAAATCAAAGACATCCTTCTAGAGGGACTTGGTGAGCTAGAATATAGAGGATATGACTCTGCTGGTATAGCAGTGCTTCAAGAAGACAATTTTTCAATTTACAAGGCAGTTGGTAAATTAGAAAACTTAAGAAACAAGACCCAAGACTTTCATCCTGAAGGTTTTTCCATAGGTATTGGTCATACACGTTGGGCAACACACGGAAAACCAACAGAGCTCAATGCCCATCCTCATGTGGGTGAAAACTCTTATGTTGTGCATAATGGTATTATCGAAAACTACCAAGAATTAAAACAAAGACTACAAGCTGAAGGGTTTAGTTTTCTATCTCAAACAGATACTGAGGTTATTGTTCACCTTTTTGAATCTCATCTAAGAAACATAAAAGATCCTTTAAAAGCTTTTAGAGCTACGCTTGATGAACTAGAGGGTGCTTACGCCATTTTACTTATCACCAAGTCTGCCCCGGATACTATCTTCTTTGCCAAACATGGTTCTCCTATGCTTATTGGTGTAGGCGGAGATGAAAAGCACTTTGCTTCTTCAGATACCCCACTTATCGGTTTATGTTCTGATGTCATTTACCTGCATGATGGTGAGAATGGGTATATCAATACAGAGTCTGTTGAACTTTTCAATGAAAAATATGAGAAGATCGATCCTGTTTTGAAGGCACTTCCAAGTTCTAAACTCTCGGCTCAAAAAGATGGTTACCGTTTCTTTATGGAAAAAGAGATTTATGAACAGTCTCAAGTTATCTCTGACACACTAATGGGTCGTTTAGGCGAGGCTGAGATCAACTTTGAAGAGTTAGACCCTGAACTTTTTGTGGGTATTAATGAGATCAAACTTTGTGCCTGTGGAACCTCATACCACTCAGCTCTGGCTGCTTCATATCTCTTTGAGCGTTATTCAAAGATCCGCTGTTCGGTTGAGATCGCTTCTGAGTTTAGATACAAAGAGCCTTTAATGAACAAAGACACACTTTTTGTTGTTATCTCACAAAGTGGTGAAACTGCTGACACTTTAGAAACACTCAAGATGGCAAAAGCAGCGGGGCTTAAGTCTTTGGTTATTTGTAATGTGGATAATTCATCTATGGTAAGAGAAGCCGACGCCTCTATCTTGACAAGAGCAGGAATAGAAAAGGGTGTAGCATCAACGAAGGCTTTTGCTACACAGATGGTTGTGTTTTGGATGCTTTCACTTTATCTTGCAAAACTGCGTTCAACGTTAACCTCAACTGAACTAGCAGAACATATTTCTCTACTTAGAGAGGTTCCTTCGACCGTAGTTGTAGATGATGAACTTCATGAAAAGCTTCGTCGTCTATCTAAACGTTATCTGCATGGACACGGGTTCTTCTTTATTGGAAGGGATGTCTTTTTTCCACTCGCACTTGAGGGTGCTCTTAAGCTTAAAGAGATCTCTTATTTACATGCTGAGGGTTATCCTTCTGGTGAGATGAAACACGGACCTATTGCTTTGGCTGATCCAGAGCTTTTTACCATAGCATTAATGCCAAAAAACCTTTTATATGAAAAAACAAAGTCAAATGTAGAAGAGTTATCTGCTCGTGACAGTACTATCTGTGCTATCTCTGCTGTTGAATTTGACAAGGCTGATGATTATATTAAGATCAAAGAGAGAAGTCATTATATGCATGAGTTCTTTGAGATGATGGTTGTTCTTCAAATCTTATCTCTAGAGATATCTGTACGTCTTGGTAACGATGTTGATATGCCGAGAAACCTTGCAAAGTCCGTTACAGTAGAGTAAAAAGTACTTTGACTTTCTAAAGTTCACTTTGCTTCTGTAAAATAGTTACGCTTATACAAGTTTGTCTATAAAAATAAGGGAAATAATCCTTATTTCCTAATTTCTTCTTCTTTTTTTTTAACTCTTCGTTATACTATAAGACATACTTATCTAAATATCAAAGAATTATGACAAAATGAATACTAACAAAAAAATCCTCATTATCATCGCCCTTATGCTTATCGTCTTAGCCGCCGCTACTATTATCAATGTTGCCGTTAACTTTAGAGATTATTCTTATAATAATGCCATAGAAAAGTCACAGATGACAGCAGAAATAGTCAGAGATGGTTTAACTGCGCATATGGTCAATGAGATCATGCATAAACGTAGTTTCTTTCTAACAAATATATCGAACTATGATGGGGTAAAAAAGCTTTGGATAGTTCGCTCACCCAAGGTAGATGAAGAGTATGGTCCTGGTCTTCCAAAAGAAGAACCTCGAGATGAGATGGATGCAAGAGTCTTAAAAAATGGTGTGATGGAAAAACTTATTACTGAAGATGCTGACACAGCCAACCTTCGTGTTTCTATTCCTTATATTGCCAGTGCTATTGATACGCCTAACTGCCTTTCATGTCATCATGTAAATGATGGAGATGTTCTTGGGGTCATTAGTATGGAGTTTGATATCTCTCATACACGAAATGTTGGGATGTATACCGTCTTAAGGATCTTCGGCCTGAACGTTGTATTTATTATTATTGCGCTGTTTTTAACCAACTACTATATGAAGCCCTATATGCAACTCTTTGCTAACTTACAAAACGGAATTAAAAAAGCCCACCTCGGCGACTTTACCCATCGTTTTACTACACAGATCAAAGGAGAGGGAAAAGAAGTCGCTGATGAGATGAATGAACTTTTTGCAAAGATGCAAGATGCCTTTGGAAACATCAAAGAGCAGTTACGCACCTTTGTTGCCCGTTCTAATATCTCTTGTTCAGACCCCCTACATGAGGCCAGTAGTATTATTAATGAGCTTTCTGATATCTATAAGTTTAAAAAGACCATAGAACTTGATAAAGACAAGTATTCTATTTATGAGCGTATTTATCACCTTCTGTCTTCTAAGTTTGAACTGGAACATTTTTCTCTGTATGAGGTCAACCACTCTAGAAAAGAGAAAAATCTGCTTTTCATTACGCATGGAGAAAGCTTTTGTTCACATCAATCTGATATTGATGCACTTGAATGTAGGGCTTACAGAACCTCAACAGATATCATCTCAACAGATTTTCCAGACCTCTGTTCTGCCTGTACAAAAAATGGGGAGATAGAATATGCCTGTCTCCCATTTACTATTAATAATGACTATTCTCTTGTACTTTCTATTTCAGCTAAAACACAAGAAGAGCTGGGAGATATCAGTACTAGGATAACAAGTATTAAAAACTACCTTGAAGCGGCTAAACCCGTTATCGAGAGTAAGATTTTAATGGATATCTTACGTGAGTCCTCTTTGCGTGATGGACTGACTGGTTTATATAACCGTAGATTTTTAGAAGAGCATATTGAGCAAGAACAGGCACAGATCCAAAGAGACAAGACTTCTTATGATGTCTTAATGATTGATATTGACTATTTTAAGCTTGTAAATGACACTTATGGACATGATGTAGGTGATACCGTAATTAAAGCCTTAAGTGAGATCTTAAAAGAGTCTATACGTGATGCAGACCTGGCTATACGTTATGGTGGAGAAGAGTTCTTGATTCTGCTTCGCCATACTACGCCTGAGGCAACTGAGAACATCGCATCTAAGATCCATACAGGCTTTAGAAGTAAGAAGTTTACTATTGGAAGTGAGACTATTGAAAAAACATTGAGCATTGGTATTGCCAAACTTCCACACGACGCGGACTCTATATGGAAGGTTATTAAGTACGCAGATACAGCTTTATATGAGGCAAAGAATACAGGAAGAAACAAGATTGTTTACTTCAAACCGGAGATGTTTGAAGGGTATTAAAAAGCCCCTGGACAAGCTAGAAAGCTTAGGCAGGATTACTTATTACGCATCTCTACCATCTTACGTCTGAGATAGGCTATCTTAGACTGAAGTGGAAGTTCTTTTGGACAGACATCTTCACAGCCTAAAAGACTCATACAGCCAAACACCCCATCTTCATCACCCACCAAAGAGTAATACTCTTCATCCGTACGTTTATCTCTAGGGTCAATCAAATAACGTGCCACCTTATTCATCCCCACTGCCCCCACAAAGTTTTCACGCATTAAGATAGTTCCACATCCTGCCACACAGCATCCACACTCGATACAACGATCCGTCTCATAGATCTCTTCTGCAAGTTCAGGTTCCATTTTCTCTTCTATGCGTTTGATATCAACCATCTCTTCTTCTTTGGAATGAATCCATGTCTCCAAACGCTCAGTCATCCCATCCATCCATTTACCAGTAAAGATAGAGAGATCTCCGATGAGTTCAAACAGAGGAAGCGGTGCCAACATGATATGCTCGTCCATATTTTTGGTAAGAGTTCTACAAGCAAGACCGGGTTTTCCATTAATAAGCATAGAACAAGAGCCACATATACCTGCTCTACAGACAAAGTCAAACTTCAAAGAGTTATCTTTGAACTCTCGTATATCGTTTAGGGCAATAAACAGTGTCATCCCAGGAGCTTCAGTGACCTCAAAGGTCTCAACATGAACTTTATAGTCTTTAATATTTGGATCGTTTCTTAAAACAGATATCTTTAATACTCTTTCTCTATCGCTGTTATTATTGCTCATCAAATCTCTCCTGTAAACGTTCATTTTTTCCCTGATAAGCCTCTGGCAACTTATCACAATACGACATCAAAGCATCTTGAATCTCGAAACGGCTCTTCCCTGCGTCTTTCATTCTCTCTCTGATCTCTTCAACCTCATCCGTACGTGCCTGCGTATCTTTATGATGAACAGTCATATCTTTTCCATAACCTCTAAAGCCAGGAGGAAGTTCCATCTTAGTGACATCCAAGTCCTCATACGATAGCGTTGGCTCTAAATCATTTTCATCCTTCCAGATAGCAAGAGTTCGCTTGAGCCAGTTTTTATCATCACGTTCAGGATAATCTTCTCTGGCGTGTGCTCCTCTTGACTCCGTTCTATCCAAAGCACCCTTTGCCACACAAAGTGCAAGTTTTAACATTCTTTGAACACGGTAGGCATTAAAAAGCTCAGGGTTTGCTGCTAGTGACTGCGTCTTAACCTCTATATTTTGAGCGCGTTTCAATAGCTCTTTTAACTCTTCAACCGCTTCTTTAAGATGATCTCCATTTCTAAAAATACCTACCTTATGCATCATAATATATTCCATAGCATGACGAAGTTCATAAGCTTTTTCACCATTAACCTTAGGCTTTAAAAAAGATTCAAGTTTGTCTTGTTCATCTTGAATAAACTTAGTAATAGTAGCTGTAGAGATATCAATGTCACTCTCAGGACTATCACAATAGTCTGAAATATATTCGGCACAAAGCATTCCTGAGACAACCGTTTCAGCAACAGAATTTCCACCCAAACGGTTAAAACCATGCATATCCCAACACGCGGCCTCTCCACAAGAGAAAAGTCCTTTAAGTGTTCTAGACTCGCCTCTATAATCCGTTCTAATCCCACCCATAGAGTAATGTTGAGTTGGTCTAACAGGAATCCAATCAACCACGGGATCAATCCCTAAAAAGCTTTCACAGATCTCTTTAACCTCACGCAGGTTCTTTTCAATATGTGCGCGCCCGAGAATAGTGATATCTAACCATAGGTGATCCCCATAACGTGACTTAACACCCTTTCCTTTTCGCATATGCTCTGTCATACGTCTAGAAACAACATCTCTTGAAGCCAGCTCTTTTTTCTCAGGTTCATAATCAGGCATAAAACGGTATCCATCTACATCACGTAAGATCCCACCATCTCCCCTACACCCTTCTGTGGTCAAAATACCAACGGGGACAATAGCTGTCGGATGAAACTGTATCGCTTCCATATTCCCAAGTGCAGCGACACCTGTTTCAAGCGCGATAGCCTGTCCCATTCCTTGACAGATAACCGCATTGGTAGAGATAGCGTAAATACGACCATATCCACCTGTTGCAATGGTCGTTGTCTTAGAAATGTAAGCAACCAGTTCACCTGTCATAAGATTTCTAGCCACCGCCCCGTAACACCTTCCATTTTCATGGATAAGCGCCATAGCTTCCATACGTTCACGTACTTCGATCTTCTCTTCTTTTGCCTTATTGTCCATGGCAAAGAGCATTGAGTGCCCTGTTCCATCTGAGGTATAACAGGTTCGCCATTTTTTCGTTCCGCCAAAGTCACGAGCATTGATAAGACCATGAGCCTCATCACTCTCTGTTAGGGTTACTTTCTCAGCATTGATGATTACTTGTCTATCTCCACGTGTTATCCTCGTCCAAGGTACACCCCAAGCCGCCAATTCTCTAATGGCTTTTGGCGCGGTGTTAACAAACATCCTAACTACGTCTTGATCTGCTCCCCAGTCTGAGCCTTTGATGGTATCTTCAAAATGAACATCTTCATTATCACCATCACCCTTAACGGTATTTCCAAGACTGGCTTGCATACCCCCTTGAGCAGCAGCGGAGTGTGAACGCTTAGGTGGTACCAGTGTTAAAAGAATGACATCATGACCTCTTTTCTTTATCCCTGTTGCCGCTCTAAGCCCCGCAAGACCTCCACCAATGACTAAGGCATCTGTATAGGTTATTTTCATAAATCACCTCCTTGAGTCTTATAAGTCGGTACGTATCTTTCACCTGCCTTGTCCATATGTTCAAACCCTATTTTCATATATGCCGCTAAAGTCGCCAAGCCTAAACCCAAGAAAAAGACAGTGATGGCCCATTTTACTTTTTTTAAATTTTTTCTAGAAGCCTTAGAATCCTTACCTTCAAACCATCCCCATTTTACGCAAAGTCTATACAGACCAATAGATCCATGAAGTTCAACTGCTACTAAAAGAATAAGATACAGCGGCCACATCCATCCACTCACCATTCTATCCGCTGAGGCATAAGGTCCTATGTTATCCGAGTTAATCATCATAATGATGATGTGGGCTGAACCAAGGAAGAACATGGTGAAGCCTGAAATGACTTGAATAAACCAAAGATTGGTATCAGAGTGTTGAAAACGAACAGCATGTTCTCTAAAGACCCTAAACTGTTTATACGAACCAGGAAACTTTCGCATAGCAATAAGGGCATGCGTAATAAAAACGACCAGGATAAACCCTGCTGTTAGGGTAACAATCTCAGGATGAGCTTCGCCAAATACGTATTCGCCTTCCATCATCTTGGTGACAAAATACATGGCATCTTTAGAAATCAAAATACTGGATACAAAAAGCATATGTCCCCACATAAACAGACCTAGTATCAGACCTGTAGCACTTTGAATATAATCAAGCTGAGCAGGAATCCTACTTTTCTTTACAAGGGACTCAAGTTCTATCTGTTTTGCCAGTTCTACATCACTTTGCATTGCTATCCTTCATCTTTATTAATCTGTTTTGCTCTTCAATATCTAATCTAATAAAATATATATTTATTTTACTACTTCTTTCTTAATTGATTCAATAGCCTTGATTTTATCTGCATAAGCTTCTTTCTTCTTTTCTAAGAAGACTATTTTCTCTTCATTGATCTCTACATATTCTTCCTTCGCATAGGAAACAATCTTATACAGGTAATTGCGTCTTGAATTTAAAAATACCTCCACCTTAGAAAATGAGAAGTCTTCTTTTAAACGGGCATAAATATCTTCAACACGGGGCATATTTAAAGATATGTTTTTGGGATCATTTTCATAAGAAAGGCTCTGTTTTGAAAAACTGTTTTCAAAGTGCAGTATGGATGAGCGGATCAGTGGTTTATATGAGAGAGTTAAAGCACCATTGAGGTATGAAAATTTCTTTTTAAAGGCAGATATGTTGCCTTCAATCCCGCTATGATAGTCAATCAAAATATTTTCATACACCTTCGATGCAAAATTACGTGTTTGTGAAAACTCTAGATCAGAGGCAATCCCTCTGTCCTTGCTTATAAGTTCATAATGCTCTTGCCAAATATGGACAGCGTCTTCCAAAAGTGCATACACTTCTTTAAATGATTGTGAGATACTTACTTCAGCAGACTTAAGTTGTTTTTGCAATTTAATAAACTTTTTATCAATATGTTCATCATCATAAAAAAGCTTTTTGTACAGAGCTTCACTATCAATATAAAAACTCTCATACTCGTATTTCTCAATCTTGTCTGAACGTAAAAATCCCCTTGTATTATGCTCGTATCTCTGTTTTATCTTGCTCTTGATATGTAAAAATATCTCATTGGCCACCTCTAAAAGTATCTCATCACTAAAGGCATAAATACTTGAAAGATCTTTTTGCTTTTGTAAGGTGATGGTATCAAAAGCTTCTAAAAGCTCTTCTTGCTTCGTCTTGATAACTTCTTGCAAACTTTCATACACACTAAAGATACTCTCATACTCTTTAATCAATATATTACAAATATTCAATAAATCTTTTTCCAAGGCATACGCCTTAGACCCTAAGGCTGCTGGACGGATAACCTCTTGTATATAATCAAGCACCTCTTGTATATTTGATTCATGAAGCACTTGAATATCTTTACTTCTATCCTTACTTTTTATTGCTTTTAAATTCTCTTCATAATCACGAAACTCATCTTTAAAAAATCCCAAGCCCTGCTCTGTTCCACAAAGTGCCTGCTTAAAGTTCTCACTAATAGCGTGCATCTGCTCTTTTATTAAGACCTCTTTTTGTTGTGATCTTGAATCAAGCGCTTGCTTGGCTGAGATAGCAATGACCTTTTGAAAGTATTCACCAAATTTTGATTGCACATACGTACTCGTTTTTTCTACTTCTTCATTTGTAAACTTATCTTTTTGATTTAACACGCATAGAGACTTCTCTTTAAAATGTTGCATATACTCTTTTAACACCGCCGACTCAGACTCTTTACCTGCATTATCTATCAGACTTAACCAGATAATACCATCCACATCACGAAGAACTTTTTGTGTAGTTTGTGTATCTGAAAGTGACTGAGAATTAAGACCGGGAGTATCTACAAAAGAGATGTCTTTTAAGATATCCATAGGCGCATATATACTCAGGTACTTTATATCAGCTATCTCTTCTTCTCTTTGGTCTGTAAACTTTGAAATACTATCAATGCTATGATACTCTTGCGCGCCATTTTGATAGGTCACTCTGAGTTTATACTCTTTCGCATAGTTTATAAAGTTTACCTTAGAGGTTACCGGTGTGATACCTGTAGGTAACACGTCTTTAGAGAGTAAGGCATTTAAAAAGGTTGACTTACCTGATGAGAACTGTCCTGTTATCGCTACTTCCATGGGGTATTGTGAACGTCGTAAGAGTTTCTCAAAGAGGTTTTTTAAAGAGATTGAAGGTAGAAATCTTTCATCAAGCAACAAAGACCGGATCTTCTTAATCTTACCGCTTATACCCTCTTCAAAGACTTCTTCTTTTTGACTATAACGGGCATTATACTCTTGAACAAAGGATTCCAAGTACTTCATAAGGCACACTTTCGTGAAGCATCTAAAAGATTTTTGAGTTGCTTATGTATTTGCATGGCTTTTGAGGCTCGCTTCTCTTCATCTTTTTCATAATGAATAAGACTTTCACTCAAAAGTTCTTCTTCCCTTGACAAGCCTTTTTCAAACATCTGCAAGGGCTTGGAAACATAATGAAAAAATTCTTCCAGCAATGCTTGTGAAATAGCTTCACTCTTTTGCCGTATCTCTTCTACTAAGACATCAAAAGCTTCGCTTAAATCACTCTCTAGCTTTCTTATCAAAGATGAGTCATCTGCACTTTTATATGCTTCAAAAAGTTTTGTAAGTTTAGAAGTTAAATACGCCGATGATGAGTGAACAAGTCCACTTTTAAAATACTTATTGATAATATCAAGCACAGAAAACTCATCTTCTGTTTGTCCCATACCAATCTCATAATTCTCGTACTCACGTTCAATCTTATGTCCTACCTCCTGCGAATGCGTCACAAACTTATATCTATAATCTCTTACAAGGTCTATGAAAGCGTCTTTTAGAGCCATCTCTAAAGAGGGAGCTAAACTTTTTACAAACTCTTTTTTACTTCTTTTTTCAAGGGCATAAGTGAAGTCATCCATTAGTCTGGAATTTAATCTCTGTTTGATTCTAAAGGCCTCTGCATTTAAAAAACCTTCTAAACTCTTTGCAAAAACCAGGCTCTGTTTCTTATATGTCTCTATCTCATCTTTCATTTGACTTATCAGTTCTGCATTTTCATCTTTTTTAAGATTAAAGACTTCTAACTCTTTTGCCAACTCCCCTTCATTTTTTGAAAGTAGCCGTAGTTCAAATTCCAAGGCCTTTTTCTTAGTTTCTATAACCTTAACCAAACGTACCTTTGCCGAATTAATGATAAGTTCACTTTTTTGATTCTTATCTCCATAAAGAGTTTCATTCAAATAGGTTTCTAGCTTTAAAATGCCTGTCTTCTCCAAGGTATATCCCTGACTTAAAGCTAATTCACTCTGCCCTATCTTGTGGTAAAGTGCCATTTTCGAACTTACTGCAACAAACTCCAAAGATTCTAATATAAAATCAAGTTTAGCATCCGCATTAAGAAGATGTAACTGAGACTTGATGCTTTTTTTCGTGTAGTTTATCACTTCTTGAAGCTCTTTCTCTTTGACACTGTCTGCGCGTGTTAACACCACTAAAAGTTTTCCTACATTTTGATACATCAGCGCGTCAATAATAAAGTCTATATCTTTTTTCGTTGCAGACTGAGAAACATTCATCAAGTGCATCATCAGGTCACACCGACTTAGATACTCTTTCGTAATCTCTTCTCTTTGAAGGACAACATCATCCAAACCCGGGGTATCAACTATTTCTATACCCTCTGACAAAAAGTCAAGTTCAACACCAAGCTCTATCTCCTTAATCAAATTTGACATCTTGAATTTCGCCGAGGTATACTGATTCAACTCATCAACTAAAATAGTATCTACTCTTCGATCTTCACAAATATAACTTGGAAGTTCTTCTTTAAAGACATCTTCGCTTTCTTGTACAAACAAAGCTATTGACTCAAACTCTTTTGCGCTGTATACAATCTTTTCCCACTCCTGCTTAGACCAATAAAACACTTTGGCATAGGGTTCGTTTGTATATTTTAAAAGACTCAGGTTCGCTGTTTCTGGAACAACTGATGTGCCCAAGAGTTCTTTTCCTATAAGTGCATTTAGAAGTGTCGACTTTCCTGCATTCATAACACCTGTAATACCTATAGAAAACTTCTCTTTATCAAGGTACTCTTTTACTTTTTCAAGCTCTTCCTCAAAAGAAGTGTCTTCAACTAAGATACTTAACTCATCAATAAATCGTTTGAGGTCATTTTTTCTTTCAAGAAAATCTTTTCCTTTTTCATCTGTAAGTGAGTCATTTTCAAAGCTATGAAAGATATGCGGATCAAACAGACTGATGAGCTTTTCATGTTTAAATGTATTTAATACACTTTCATCTTTTAGATAGTTAAAAGAAAGATGGAGCTTGTTTATGTCTTCAAGAGATTGATGTTCATGTATATATTCAATCAATTTATATTGAAGATGGTATAGCTCATCTAAGCTAGAGATAGAAGTCCCACACAGCTTCTGCACGATTTGTATAAAACTTTCTAAGCCTAAATATTTATCAAAATTTTTTCTATCACAGGTTAATATTAGTGCCGAGAGCTCATATAAAAGGTCTTCATCTTCTTTGTGTAGTTCAAGAGGTGTGTTAGATTCATAATGCATGCCATGATAGAGTAAGAAGTAGTCATTAACCAGGCTCATAGCTTTCTCGCATCTGAAGTTTTAATGATTATAACAGCGCTAAGCTTAGGGGAGTTTACAATTTAAAATTAATTAAAGAGAAAAGAGAGAAGTGCCTGGCCGAAGCCAAGACAAATTAGGATGTCTTAGTGACAACCACATCCTGTACCACATGAACCACCAGCTTCTGCCGCTGGAGCTGCTTGTGGAGCTGCCGCAGCTGCGCCACCTGTAGAACAAGCAGAAACACCTGGAGGTGTTGTCGGTTGAACACCAGCGTTATCAACACCACCGGCCTCATTGATTTTTTCAATCTCAGCCCATAGTGCTTCAGCAGCGCCCATGAAACTTTTAGCTGTTGCTGAGTCTGGAGAAGCAAAAGTAATCGGCTTACCTTCATCTCCACCTGTACGAACCGCTGGCTCAATAGGTACTTCAGCGATGATTTTAGTATTGAACTCATCAGCCATTGGCTGAGTTGTTCCCTTACCAAAGATATCATACTCAACACCTGTATCTGGAGCGATGAAACCTGACATGTTTTCAACAATACCCGCGATAGGGATATTAAGTTTTTTAAACATATCTAATGAACGACGTGAATCATCAAGAGATACCATCTGTGGAGTAGTTACAGTAATACCAGCAGTTACAGGAACTGCCTGAGCAAGTGAAAGCTGAGCATCACCTGTTCCTGGTGGCATATCGATTACTAGACAGTCTAACTCAGACCATAAGATGTCTCTTAAGAACTGTTCGATAGCTTTCATGATCATAGCACCACGCCAGATTAAAGCTGCACCGTCATTCATTAAAGAACCCATAGACATAACTTCTACGCCATAAGCCTTAAGAGGAATAACTTTTTGTCCTTCGATCTCAGGTTTAACACCTTCTAGACCCATCATACGAGGAATGTTTGGACCATAGATATCTGCATCTAGTAGACCAACTTTTTTACCTTGTTGAGCAAGTGCAATGGCAAGGTTAACTGAAGTTGTCGATTTACCAACCCCACCCTTACCTGAAGATATCATTACAAAGTTTTTAATTTGCGGTGCAATGTTTTTACCCTTAGAAGAGCTTTCTCTAGGCATTTTAGGAGCGTTAATAGAAACAGCTACTTCAGAAGCACCTGCCGCTTTAAGTTCTCCTGTTGCATTAGCTTTAATCTCTTCTGCAACTTCAGGAGCTGAAGATGTAACTTCTACATCTACAGAAACCTTAGTTCCATCAATATTAATATTTTTTACAAAACCAAATGTTACGATATCCTTAGAAAATCCAGGGTATGTAACTTTTGACAATGCGTCTTTTACATTTTGTTCAGTCATACTATAATCTCCTTATATAAATTCATAAAAAGAGTTGCCCCTTTTTATGTCAAGCAACTCTTTTTGGCTATTGCTTTTCCATAGTACTATTCAGCTAAAACGAAATCTTTCTTTGCGTTTTCTGCTGCTTCATCAGCAATACGTTGAATCGCTTCTGGGTTTTCCATAATCTCTTGAGTAATCTTGTAAGAACAAAATTTTGGTCCACACATAGAACAAAATTCTGCTTCTTTGAAAACTTCTTGTGGAAGTGTTTCATCATGGTATTCACGTGCTCTATCACCATCAATTGAAAGTTCAAACTGTTTTTCCCAGTCAAAAGCGTAACGTGCATCAGACATCTCATCATCAATATCACGTGCACCTGTACGACCACGAGCGATATCTGCTGCGTGCGCTGCAATCTTATATGCAACAATACCTTCACGTACATCTTCCGCATTTGGAAGACCTAGGTGTTCTTTTGGAGTAACATAACACAGCATTGCTGCACCATGCCATCCACCGACAGCCGCGCCCATTGCAGAAGAGATATGATCATAACCCGCTGCAATGTCTGTAACTAATGGTCCAAGAATATAAAAAGGTGCTTCATGACAAAGCTCTCTTTGGATTTTCATGTTACGTTCAATCTGATTTAAAGGAACGTGACCCGGTCCTTCAACCATAACTTGAACGTCTCTTTCCCAAGCTCTAAGTGTAAGATCACCTAGTACTTTTAGCTCACCTAGCTGTGCATCATCAGAAGCATCTGCTAGACAACCTGGACGAAGTGAATCACCTAGTGAAAGAGAAACATCGTACTTAGCACAGATGTCTAAGATCTCATCAAATGCTTCATAAAACGGGTTTTCTTTATGGTAGTGCATCATCCATGCAGCCATTAATGAACCACCACGAGATACGATACCCATCTTACGTTTTGCAATATTTGGCATAGTCTCAAGTAAGAAACCTGCGTGAATTGTAAAGTAAGAAACACCCTGTTGTGCTTGACGTTCTAAAACATCTAACATTTTTTCAATAGTAAGGTCTTCGATCTTATCATTACAGTCAGCAATGATTTGATAAATAGGCACAGTACCAATTGGAATAGCTGAGTTAGCAATTACATTACGACGAATTTCATCAAGGTCACCACCTGTTGATAAATCCATTGCAGTATCTGCCTTGAATTTTTGAGAAACCTTAATCTTTTCAACTTCATCTTCAACATTTGATGCAAGTGCTGATGAACCAATATTCGCATTGATCTTACATGTTGCTGCAATACCAATCGCCATTGGCTCAAGGTTTGTGTGATTAACATTTGCAGGAATGATCATACGACCGCGAGCAACTTCGCTTCTAACTAGTTCAGGTTCTAGCTTCTCTAGTTTTGCAACGTATTCCATCTCTTCAGTAATAATGCCTTGTTTTGCATAAAACATCTGTGTACGAACTTTGTCGCCTTCACGTTTTTTTAGCCATTCTGTTCTCATAAAATTCTCCTAAAAGTTTTTACTTCATATATAAACGCGATTCTACTCAGATAAAAGTAAGTATCTCGTAATAATAAATATTAAGTAAAACAATTTTAACTACATTTAAGCCTAGGCCTAATTAGTCATCATTTTCTTAAAAATTAATAGTCATGAAAAAGTTTTAATTTTTCCTTACTTATTTTCCGAAATGTAACACAAACAAGTTAAAAGAAAGCTTTCTAAATGTATAATTTCGTAACACCTGTTACAAATAGGAGCATTTTTGTCCGATTTAACACTCATTTTGCTTGCAGCGGGGAACTCCACGCGTTTTGCTACTCCTGTTAAAAAGCAGTGGCTACGTATTGGACACCAGCCATTGTGGCATTTCGTTACAAATGAGTTTGAAAAAACGAAACTTTTTTCAAAGATTATTATTACTGCACATGACAATGAAGTTGAATACATGAAGTCATTTTGTAATCACACTGTTATAGAAGGATCATCCACCCGTCAAGGCTCATTGAATAATGCGCTTGAATATGTGGACACTCCCTTTGTAATGGTAAGCGATGTAGCAAGGGCCTGCCCTCCTATAGAACTAATACATAGACTCATTCATGCAAAAGATCAAGCTGAGTGTGTGGTACCTGTTTTAGCTATGAGTGATACCGTTTCATATGAAGGTAACACTATTGACAGAGAAAGACTTAAGCGGATTCAAACACCGCAGCTTTCAAAAACGGACGTTTTAAAAGATGCTCTGCTGACAACAGATGAATTTACAGATGAGAGTTCTGCCATCCTTGCTAAGGGATATAAAAGACTAGAAGTTGAGGGAGATGAAGACGCTCATAAACTTACCAAAGTAAGTGATATGAACAAGCTTCCCTGTCTTAAAACCCCATCTACCGATACTTTAATAGGTAATGGCTTTGATGTTCATGCCTTTGAAGATGGTAAAGAGATGGTTTTAGCCGGAGTTAAAATCGACTCGCCGTTTGGCTTTAAGGCACATAGTGATGGAGATGTTGCTATTCACTCATTAATAGACGCCCTTTTAGGTGCGGCTGGTATGGGTGACATCGGAACACTATTTCCTGACAGTGACCAGAAATACAAGGGTATCGACTCTAAACTTCTGTTAAAAGAGTGTGTTAAAAGGCTGCACCATTGTGGTTTTGTCATTGTTAATGTAGACATTACCATCATTGCCCAAACACCAAGACTAAGTTCGTATAAGGCGCAAATGCGTCAGGTACTTGCTGAGATCTTATGCATAGAAACGTTTTTATGTAATGTAAAAGCGACAACAACAGAAAAACTTGGCTTTACTGGCCGTAAAGAAGGCGTTGCTGTACAAAGCAGTGCAAGCTTGAAATATCTAAACTGGACTATAAATGAAAATACTAATTATTGAAAATGAAATTTACCTTGCACAAAGTATCGCTGCAAAATTAAGCGATCTTGGACATGTATGTGATCTCGCATCATCAACAAAAGACGCTCTACGTAATGAACCTTATGATGTTGTGCTTTTATCAACCAATATCTCTGGACAGGACTTTTACCCTGTAATCGATGCTTATAAAAGTGCCGTTGTTATCTTAATGATCTCATATGTTTCTAATGATACTGTTTCAAAACCTCTTAAAGCAGGTGCAAAGGACTACATTCTAAAGCCATTTATGATTGAAGAGTTAATCCGTAAAATTGACCACTTTCAAGATTATGAGCAGTTAAAACGTCAAAATGTTATTTTTCAACGTTATATAGACCACTCTTTTTCATCGGTGAATGTAGAGTGCGAGTATGAAAAGACAGATCTGCCTATCTTTGTTTTCTCAAACTACCAAAAATATGCTGATGCCTTTGCCTTTAAACTTCTAGATCGTTGTAGTGCTCCACTTCACTTTATCTCTTTAGCTTCGCTTCGCACCCTCGATGAGATTGCTAACCTAAGTCCTGAACGTCTTACCTATATAACAGACTTTCAAGCTCTTAAAAAGACAGACAAAAAACCTTTCCTCGACCTTATTGCAGGCAAGAGTGTGATTATTTCAAGTACAGATATTATTGAAGAAGTACCTTACAAAACAGTTGAGATGAAAAGTGACAATAAAGTGATTGAACAAGGTGATATCTTACCAATCGAAGACTATGTCAAATATATTGTGCTAAATTATCAACACAAGTTCCCTGATACGGAACTTTCAAAAAAACTAGGTATCTCTCGAAAAAGCCTATGGGAAAAGAGAAAAAAATATGGCATCATCAAGAAAAAGTAGAGCACTACACTTAGATAGAGAAGCTGCGTCAGCTCTTTGTCTAGTAAAAGCAGGCCTGCTTAGTCCTGTCACCTCACTTATGAATAAGGCTGAGACTATTGAAGTCATTCAAACAGGCCTTGTAAATGGAAAAACCTTCCCCTTCCCTTTTATCTTATCACCTAGTGGAAACACCAACGAAAGCGTACTAAGTAGCGCTGAAAAAGGTGAAAGCTTGGATCTGATTGTTGATGACGAGCTCTATGGAAACATCATTGTAGATGAGATCTTCGAGATAAATCCAAGAGAAAGAGTGCGCCAGATCTATGGAACAGATGACCTGACCCACCCAGGTGTAAAAAAGACTTACGAGCGTATAGGAAAATACGCTATAAGTGGGAAGTATGAGGTTTTTAACAGCACCCTTGATACGCATAAACAGCTTATCAATGAGGCAAAGGCAAGAGTGGGAGCAAAGCATACCACCGCTATGATGATGGCAGCCAATCCTCTTCACAGAGCCCATGAACGCCTTATAAGACAGACCCTTGACAAGACAGACCTTGTAGTGATATTTCTACTTAAACCTTATAATGAAAAAGAGCTTCACTTTGATACACGGATTGAAACGCTAGAATATTTCATTAATAACTTCTTACCTAAAAACCGCGTGGTTATTATTCCTTTAGAACATTCTTATATCTTTGCCGGCTATAACGAGGTTTTACTTGACGCGATTGTGGCACAAAACTATGGATGTAACTGTCTAACCATTGGTCAAAACCACGCTGGTGTTGGAATGTATTATGATCAAAATGCTCATAAGTCTATTGTAGATAGGCTCATAGGTACCAATATTGAAATATATATCGCTGCAGAATATGTCTACTGTAATGAATGTAAGACCCTTGTTTCAACAAATACTTGTCCACATGGTCAACATCACCACATCTCTTATCACTCTGAGTCTATCTTAGAGCTTTTAAAGATTGGTCTTTTGCCACCGGCTGTTTTAGTGCGTAAAGAGATATCAGCACTTATACTTGCTAAGCTTTTTCCTGAACGCTTTAAGAACTTAGAAAAGCTTTATTATGACATCTTGCCTATCGCAGGGCTTTTAGAAGAGCATAACGAGCAAGACTTTTATATAGAGCTTATGAAGCTTTATCAAACAACATCATTAACTTAGAAAAACAAGCTATCGCGGTTTGCTTAGCAAATGTTTCAGGCGAAGCCCTATTAAAAGGAAATAAATGAACTGGTTTTTACTTACTGTTGGATACAGCGGAACATCACCTAAGGCACCTGGAACAGTTGGTTCAGCTGTTTCTTTGCTTTTAGGTATTGCCATACTTACCTATTTTGACACAACAACACTTTTTTTAGGTGCACTTTTAGCAACCGTAGCAGGGTATAAACTTGTGAACACCTACGAGGCGAATGGCGGCATTCATGACAATAAACATATTGTGATTGATGAACTGGCAGGTATGTGGATTGCTATGTCTATTGCAGGAGCTGTTTTTATGAGCGAGACAGAAACGGCCTTTTCCATTCCTATGCAGGCGTATAGCGAGTACATGAGTCATTGGACCTTATGGTTAGCTATGGCTCTTAGTTTTGCTACCTTTCGTTATTTTGATATTGCCAAGCCTTCTATTATTGGTCGTATCGATAGAAACACCAAAGGTGGTATGGGCGTGATGGGAGACGATGTTGTTGCTGGTATAGCCGCAGGTATCTTGACTGCCTTTATTATGAAACTGATTTTCATCTACCTCGGAAGTCTTTAATGGCACGTCGTTCTAACACAAGAAGTAATTCTAACCAGAACCCTAACTCAAACTCAGCTAAGGCCAGAAATCAGCATAAACAAGGCAGCAGTAAGGCTAAGTCAGTCGGTGTAGAGATTTATACTGCTTCATTTTGTCCTCATTGCCAGGATGCAAAAATGTATATGCAAGTCAATAAGATAAAATTCACCGAATACAATCTTGAAAGATCTAAGGGTGCGGAAAAGAAATTTCTAGCTCTTGGTGGAAAGAAAATCCCTTTGCTTGTGGTTAAGGGAAAGGTACTTCGTTCTTGGAATCAAGAAGCCTTTGAGAAGGCCTATAAGCAATAAAGTCATATTGCTCACCTTACTCGAAATATCCTCTACTTCTTCTTTGCATTTCTTTTTCCACTCTTTTTTAAAGGCTTCAAAACTGTTTTCTTAGCTGTCTTTTTCAGAGTCTTTGTTAATGGTTTTTTAATTGCTTTTTTTACAGGCTTTACAGGCTTTTTTGTCTCTTTTTTCTCTACCTTAGCAAGTCTAAGCTCAAATGACTCTAGTAGTTCTTTCATAGCATGAAGATTCTTATTCATATCTTCATAACGGTTAATCATAAAATTGTCCACGCGAATCACATAACCCTTATCTTCTTTTTTAGCTGCAATAAGACCCTCTTTTATCATCTTATAAACTGTTTTATCACTTTTATTTATCAGTTTTGCATAGGCTTTAACACTGATATCTTTATACTGCTTTGATTTTAACTCACTCATGTATATCCCTTTTTTAATAGACTTAGCCTAATAATAAAAAAGCAAAGACACCTAAGTATTACAAGACAAACACAATTTCGCCACATTCAATACTTATACTTACCACATCAAAAAAGGATTTATTATGCAAAGTATCTATTTAATCGATCATAAGGGAAAGTTCAGAGGTTCGTTTCACAGTGTACGTGATGCAAAAAACTTCGCTCACCATGCCCACATTAATAACTACTATCTAAAAAAAGTGGATAAAGTAAGTGCCTAAGGCACCTTTAAAAGGATTCGTAATGAAAACTGATTTATATACAAATGGTATTGATATTATTTCTATCATCAAGAAACAACGTTCTACTTACTTAGTCAAAGACAATCATAATAACACTCTTATACTTTCTAACCTAAATGGATACCGACAAATAGGTGATAATAGAAATATTAAAGACTGGTATCAAGACTCAAAGACTTATGTAAAAAAACACCCATTGGCAGCTTTTTTTTCTGGCTTGGCTGTAGTTTTTGGACTTATCAACTTCTAATGTAATCAGATGGTAATCCTTTATTTATATACTTTTACATATAAAAAGGACGTCTAATGATTAACGTAAAACTTCTTAACCATACTGGTCAGCTTGTTAAACTTTTTCACTCAGTAAAGGCTGCTTATTCTTACGCTTCTAAACGTCATATAGAGAACTTTTCAGTTCAAACTACCCTAATCAACTGAAAAGCTTAAGACTTTTTTTTCATCTTTTGCTCAATCCCCTCAATTAACTTTTGCGCTTCCGTATCTTCTAAGATACCTTCATGTTGCATTTTCCAGATCAAAGAACGTTCATGATTTAAGATAAGTCTTTGTGCCGAGCTTACTTGCAATGATGAGATCAAGCTACTGTACTCCCTCTCTATCATCTTTGTAAACTCAAAAGCAGCCATCTTGTTTTTTTCTATCATCTCTCTTATCTCTTCTTGCAACTGTGTTGAGTATGCCAGTTCAACTATATGTTTTTGCATCTCCTCTTGGGCCTCAACAAAACCTCTTGCAATATCATAGTTTAACGATAGACGCGTAAATATCCAATCTTCTGCATGCGTTGAAATAAAAGGAAAGTGCAATACCCAGTAAGGAGGGAGAGGAAGACTAAAGCTTTTACTCAAGGCAGGTCTTGGAAAAATCACGGGTTCATTATCTAGGGCTTCTTCAACTGAAGAAGACAAGGTGTTCGCCGCATGTTTACCAATATATCCTTTTTCATACTGTTTCCAATATGAACTTCTTTCAATCTCTAAAAGCCTACGCATAACAGCAATATTCACTTCTTCACTCATGGAGTTTTCATAACAAATCTCTTCTATATTATCAATGTAGCCTTTTAGTTTCTCCTGAGAGATCGTATTAAAAAAGGTATTACCGGTAAACTTATCTAAAAACTCTTCCATCTGTTTATGAACACCATGCGCTGCTCTTTGAACCGATGCCTCTTTCGCCGGAGGAAGTTTGTCCAATCCTAAATAATGCAGCAAAGCTTCCATAGATGATCCATTAAAGACAATGGTTAATACAACGATACCAGCTGTTAAAAAAAGAACCTGTTCTGAAAATATCTTAGGAACGCTGTTGTCTTGTGAAAGACTAAGAGCCATGGACAAGGAAACAGCACCCCGTAAACCTCCCCAAATCAAAACCGTTGCTTTTTCTCGTGTAATCCCTACACCTATACGTTTTAATACAGGCATTAAGATTAAGACAGAACTCGTTCGAATCAAGAGCAAGAGTAGATATAAAACACCCAGTTTAATCCACATAGAAGCATCATTGAAATTTACATGTAAAACAACAACAATACCAACAATCAAAAATATCAAGGTATTCGCCATATAAGCCATCATCTCCCAAAACTGATGTAAGAAGTGCGTAACCTCAGGTGAGATACGTGTACGACCAAGGGTTGAGAACATCAAAGCCAAAGAGACTAGGGACACAACTCCTGAAACATGTAAAGCTTCAGAGATAATGAAAGAGATATAAGCTGCAACTACAGAGAGAGTGATCTCCATCAAAGGCTGATTGAAAAGTTTTCCGATTACCCAAAGGATCAGCCAACCTGTCATCCCACCAATCAAACTCCCCATCAAAACAATACGAAGAAAGTCCCCTACTACAGCTAATGAATCTACCTCTGTTGTCGAGCCTAAGGCAAACCCATAAAAAAGAGAAAAAAAGACAATAGCCGTACCATCATTTAAAAGAGATTCCCCCTCTAAAAGTGTTTCAAGTCGTTTCCGTGAACTCTTTTCTTTTAAAAGTGCAACAACAGCAACAGGATCTGTTGCAGAGATTAAGGCACCAAATAGTAAGGCCAATCCAATACTCCAAGAAAAGAGCCAAGAAACGGCAAAGGCTGTCAAGACCATACTGATGATAAGTCCTAACACGGCTAATAAAACAATCTGAGGTGCTATCCTGAAAAAAAGATGGGGTTCCATTGAATATGCTGATTCAAATATCAAAATAGGCAAGAAAAGAAACAAAATTAGATGAGGGTCAATACTACCGACCTGATTGATCACCTCAGAAAAAAGTCCTTCTCCTGAAAGAGAGAGTTTTTCTAAACTGGCGATAGCTATACCAATGAGTAATAAGATAACCGTATAAGGAATCTTGGAGTTTTGAAAAAGACTTTTGAGCAAGGCACCTAAAAAAAGTGATCCAACAACAAAGAGTAAAACGATGATACCTTCATGATGCATCTTAAATTCCTTATACGCACATAGAACTATTGTACATCAGTGCATATATATAAAATATAAAAATTTGATTTTACATGAGGTCTATTCCTCTTAAGCTAAAATCGATAAAATATCCATACTTAAATCTAGGACTTTTTATGGCATATTTTTTAACAGTTGATGCGGGCACAGGCAGCGGAAGAGCTATTATATTTGACACAGCTGGAAAACAGATCTCTATCTCACAACAAGAGTGGTCTCACCTAAGTGAAGAAGGTGTTGCTAACTCAATGGGATTTGACACACAAACAAACTGGGATATCATCTCTAAGTGTATACAAGAAGCTATTTTCTCTGCAAGGATCAGTGCTTCTGAGATTAAGGCTGTCACTGCAACAAGTATGCGCGAGGGAATAGTTTTATATGACAAAGACAATAATGAACTCTTTGGCATGGCCAATGTTGATGCCCGTGCAGATAAAGAGGTCTCTTTTATAAATAAAAACTACCCTGGACTTGAAAAAGAGTTTTATGATATCAGTGGACAGACCTTTGCATTGGGAGCTATTCCTAGACTTATGTGGGTTAAGAACAATAAACCCGAAATTTATGAAAAGACTAAAAATATCTCTATGATAAGTGACTGGGTCTTGGCCAAACTATCTAATGTCATAGCCTCTGACCCTTCTAACGCAGGGACAACTGGTGTCTTTTCATTAGCCACACGCCAATGGGATAAGGCCATGGCATCAAAACTAGACATCAAAGATGAAATTTTTCCTCCTGTATATGAAACAGGAACTCAAATAGGTGAAGTCACAGCTGAAGCATCTAAGCAGACAGGCCTAGCAAAAGGAACACCTGTCATTATGGGTGGAGGAGATGTTCAACTTGGTTCAGCCGGCCTAGGCGTTGTTGAGACAAATCGAGTCGCTATACTTGGTGGAACTTTTTGGCAACAACTTGTCAATATGGACAAGCCCCTAGTTCATCCTAACATGGATATACGCATCAATCCACACGTTATCGAAGGTATCTCTCAAGCCGAAGGTATCTCCTTTTTCTCAGGCATGGTAATGCGTTGGTTTAGAGATGTCTTTTGTGAAAGTGAAGTCCTAGAAGCACAAAAAAGAGGAATGGATCCCTACTCTCTTTTAGAAGAACTCGCTTCAAAGGTACCTGCTGGTTCAAACGGTATCTTACCTATTTTTTCAGACACTATGAAGTACGGTAAATGGTATCACGCAGCCCCCTCTTTTTTAAACCTTTCGTTGGATACTGAAAAGTCTTCTAAGGCAGCTATGTTCCGTTCATTAGAAGAAAATGCAGCCATAGTCTCTATGTTAAACCTAGAGTCTATCTTTACATTTACAGGTGTTCAAACGGATAGTATCACCTTTGCAGGAGGCGCTTCAAAAGGTGAATTATGGTCACAAATTCTTGCAGATGTCACGCAAAAAGAGATAAAAATTCCTCGCGTAAACGAAGCGACTGCCTTAGGTGGTGCCTTTGCCTGTGGTGTAGCAACGGGTGAATATGACTCAATAGCACAAGCTTCTAAAGCTTTAATCCAGTGGGAAAAGACATACACGCCAAACACGCAGAATAAGGAACTCTATCAAAATGTAGCAAGTAAATGGAAAGAGGCGTATGCTTCTTCTTTAAAACTTGTAGATAATGGTGTCACAACTTCTATGTGGAAAGCACCTGGACTCTAGCATTTTTGCTATAATCCTATCAATAATCAACTAAGGACATTATCGATGACAATTACTAAGCGAGTTACATTTATTGCAAAACCAGATGGTATAGATAAGATGAAAGAACTTTTATCCGCTATGGTTATACCTTCTAAAGCTGAAGACGGCTGTCTGTTTTACGAGATAGTTCAGTATGAAAACAAACCTGAAAAGTTTATGGCTATTGAGACATGGAGAGATGAAGCAGCGCTTGATGGACATAAGGCATCTGCACATTACAAGATATACAAATCTTCTTTTGAGCCATACTGTTTAGAAAAATATACAGATGAGCTAGAGGTCTTAGGCTAAGCCCTAGTCTTTTCCCTCATCCATACCTAAACACTTTGTGACTCTCCACCTAAAATCTTCGATATATGAGCAGAATGTTTAGATATTAAATTGTTATATATTAAAAACACAAACGGAGTTACATGAAAGTACCCGCAACAATAATTTCTGGCATAGCAATTGTAGGTTCAATCACATGGTTTTTTTACGAACCCGGGTTCGAGCCAGCAATAACAACATTGCTCGGTGTGTCAGGGTTACTTTGGTCGTTGTCACAATCAAAACCATCAAATAACAATAATATTTACAGTCGTGAATTTGATGCACTTAAAGCACGTTGGGAAGCTGAAAGAGATATTACACAACCATCCATTGACGATGCCAAATGGTTATTAGGTGAGGCTTTAGACTTATTATCTGAGTTACGTGTAGAAACTAATTCAGATGAATACCACCCTAAGATTGACGAGTTAACACAGAGAATAAAAACAATACAAAATATGCAAATTCTTCTTGATGGTGGTAAGACATATACACAGTTTTGGAGTGATGGCACTGAGGCACTCGAAGATGTTGCGGTAATTGTACAAAAAATATAACAAGTCGTCCAACCCGACCGTTATTACTTATGCCCACCACTTCCTTGGCGTGCCACTAACTCTTCCATATACTCACCGCCGATATTATAAGCCTCACCAAAACCAAATGTTGCTTCGCCATAATCTGTTGAAAGTTCATATAGGTTAAAGTCTTGCATTCCCATTAGCATACTTACCATATCTTCTGAGAACTTTGTCTTGAAAACACTCATTACTTCTTGAAACTTTGCATCTTCTCGAGCTATCATTTCTGATGAGCACTGAAGTGAGATACGTTTACGTGCAAATATCTGTTCAGCATTAGATTCATCTTCTATAAACACAAGTGAAGCCTTAGGTGTTCTTTGAAGATTTACAGCATGCTTAGCGACATTAGATATGAAAACATAGAACTTATGGTTTGTGTGAACAAAGGGGGCATAAGAACCAAACGGCAGACCCTTATCGTCCAGTGTACCTAGTACAACAGATTGAATATCTTTAATAAATTCTAACATTTCACACCTTTTTCGGCTTGTTTCCTCAACTTCGCTTGTTCTAACTCCCAATACTCCATATCAAAGATATCAGAAGGTTTTAATGACTTCCATCCACCAAGATTTTGAGCTAAGGTCATTGCATGAATAGTATGAGAAACAATATCAAAGATAATACCCGCTTCTTTTTCATCTTTTCCAAGAGCAACGAACCCCACACCTTTGATAATAGCGTATCTAGGAGCCAGATCTAACATGATCTCATCTTTGGCATGGGCTTTAAAGTACTTTTTATAACGTGAAGTAAAGGCATTTAAACCTTCAGCTATATTATCGCAGATAATTGCCGGAAAAGGTTTGGTACGGATAACATGTTCGGGTGTCAAAGGGCCATTTTTAAAGATATCATCCAGGTTGTCAAAGTTTGAAAAGTTTGTAGCTTCTATGCTTGAACCAAACTTCATTACAATTTCACAGCCTCGTAATTTTTCAACCTCGGTTTTAAGCTCATCTGTAAACGATTCATCAAGCTTACAAAAACTCTTTGAAAAGTTCAATACTTGTCTACTCTCTTGTTTTAAATACTCTTCTGCTTTATTTACAATATCTATCATCTTTTCATAAGCCACTTTTGCATCATCATCAAAAGAGAAGACACCATGGTTAAGTAAGATAATCCCATCTAAACTTTTCCAATCAACACCTTTTGTCTGCTCATAAATCTCTTTGGCTAAAATAAAGCCCGGCATAACATAGTCTATAAAGAGCATATTAGGACCATACAGCTCTTTTAAACGCTTTTCTCCATCTGGAGTATTAGAGATAGTAACTACTGCGTCTGCATGGGTATGATCAACATACTTAAATGGGATAATCGCATGTAAAATAGCTTCAATAGAAGGATTTGGTGAACTTTTGTCTTCAAGTGCTTCTCTTTGCTGAGCTACCATATCTGTGTCAGAGAGATACTCAAGCTCAGCCATATCAATCAGGGTCTGTAAGTCAACCCCAGGAAACCCAGGCTCTTCAATCGTATCTAGGTTCCAACCGCTACCTTTTACATAAAGCTTACCATCGATCTTCACAGAAGTATTACCACCCCCATGCAAGACTAAGTCCATATCTTTTCCTAAAAGTTGAGAGGTATACACTCGCATGGCTAGCTCTGTCGTATAACCTTTTGCTGTAGTATCGTTAAATGTTGATTTCATAAAGGACTTCCTAGTTTTAATGGCGCAATAGTAGCATATTTTACTCTTGAGTTATAGTCATGATCGAAGTAAGTCATTATCATTCAGGTGTATTATATTCTCTATCACCAGCGTCGCCGAGACCGGGAATAATAAACTTGTGCTCATTTAATTTTTCATCTATTTGGGATATAAAGATATCAATATCAGGATAGATTTCTTGAACCTTTTTTATACCCTCAGGTGCTCCTATTATATTTAAGGTAACAATCTCACTCGGATCTTTGCTTTTTACAATCTCTATTGCGTCACAAAGAGAACCTCCGGTAGCAAGCATCACATCAACAATAATGACCTTTTTATTTTTACAATCAGGCAATCTATCATAATAAAGCACGCTCTCATGTGTTGTCTCATCACGTTTAATAGCTAAAAAACCCCCTCTTATATTAGGAAGCATCTCCATAACAGCCTCAAGCATAGGCATGCCAGCACGAAGAACGGTCACCACTACAAGACCTTCTTCATCTAATATATCATGTGCCTCTTCGCCTTTCCAAGTCCTTACACGCTTTGAAACAAGCTCTGTACTGCTAAGTGCTTCATTTAAAAGTAGTCTTGTAATCTCTTTAACAATATGACGAAACCTCAAAGCATCAGTCTGTTTATCACGCAAAGAAGAGATCAATGTCTTAACAATAGGGTTGGAAAGTTCTTTAAGCATAGGAAAGTCCATTTATATTTTTGAAATAATTTTAATACTATTGTACTGCGAAGGACTTATAAAGAAGTAAGAAGGATGGCTTTAAAAGAGGGCACACCAACTAAGTCAGTGTATCATCTCTAAAGATTAGAAGAAAAGTAATTAGGCTTTTTCTGCGTAAAGTTCTTTTTCTCTAGCAATAAGAACATCTGCTAAAAAGAAATATGCCTCTTTCCATGCATTTAAAACATCTTCAGTTGCTGCTTCACCAAGAACATCTTTAATAGCACCTAAGATAGATAGACCTACCATTGGATAATGTTCGGGTTTTACATTTACGGCAACGTGTGTTGTTGCCATTTTTTCAACTGCTTTTGCAAGAACTTCTAAGTTATCAATGTTTGCTGCATATGCTCCGACTGCTGCTGCAAGTTTTTTGTGCTGGTCTGGAGCAGCGTTTACAAAAAGTGCCTTTGTTTCTGGATAGTCTGTAAATAAGATCTCATACATACGAGAAGTGATTTTTTCAGCATTTGCTGCTACGGCTGGAGCTGTTGCTTTTACGATTTCGATTGTTGATTCAGATAATGACATTTATTTCCCTTTAATATAATATATAATTATAGTATAAAATACTAAATTAAAGGTTAGCTAATGCGTATAATTTAAGCAATCGGATAATTTAAACTTATTACTGTACAATTTCGCTCATGGAAAATATTATTATTATGGGTTTTGCCCTATTCTTTTTAACACTTATGTCTATGCATATCTATTTCACCAATGCTTTCTTTTCTCAACTAAAAAAAGAACACGCAGATATTTGGAAAGAATTAGGTCAACCAAGATGGATGATCCATTTTGGAGATGACAGTTTTAAAAATGCAATGAAATACATCCGTCAGAAAAAGTTTTCAGATCTTCAAGACACTCAACTTGAAGACTGCTATAAGAAAATCAAACGTGTAGAATATACATCGGTCGCTCTTGCTCTAATCATAGTCTCAGCGACAATAGTAGATGTTATAAAAGGATAAAAATGGAATCAATGGGGAATGAATCTTATAATGCTATCGTTTTACTTATCATGGCTGCAATCGCACTTGTGATACTAAAACTCCCAAAAAAGAAAGACTAGTCTTTTTCTAAGAGCTTAGAATAAGACTGGTTCTAAGTCTTCAGTCGGATTAAACTCTTCGAAATCTTCAATAATTCTATCAAACATCTTTTTAGTCTTTTCAGCTTTCATAGAAAAATCGTCAAAAACATATTTTGATGAAGGAAAGGCTTCAGACAACTCTTGATAAATTGCTAAACGTCCGTTGATATGCTTAGAAAACTCACTAAAAGCATTACGTAAAAATTCTTTAGTTGTCGTGTGACGCATCAATGATTTAATCATACGCTTTCGCTCTTTAATAGGTAAAGACTCATCAATAGCTTCAGCAACACGTTTAATATCAAGACGTGAAAGATACACACCTGAGTGAGCAGGTCCAAGAAGCTTGTCAGAAAGTTCATCAACGAAAGCTGGTGCGTCTTCTAGTTCACCCTCTTCCTCATCTTTTTGCTTCTGTTCTTCACCAATACAACTTTCGTGTACAAACTTATCAAACTCTGCTTTTAAATCGTCTAGGTTGTTAAAATCTTTCATCTATAATCCTTTTGTCCATATATCGTAGTTAATTTTTGCAAGTATCTTTGAGTACTTTTCATTGTCAATAAATTCAGCGTTATACGAGTTTGCGTAATCTGCTAAATTGCTGTCCTTTTTTAAATCAATTAAAACTGTATCTTTGTTAATCTTACTTAAACTAGGTTCTGATGGACTAGCATTGATAAAACCATCAAATGAAGAAAGTATTATCTCTTCGTCAGGAGCCGCTCTGTCAATATCTACACTTATTCCTTCTAGCTCTTTCGTATGTGCTTGCATTAGGCTCATACAAGACTCTATTCTGTCATTAAAAAGTACAAGCTCTTTAATCCCCGATTCCTGTATATGCATCAGTATAGACTTCGCTAGTTTTCCTGAACCAAGAATAGCAAGTTTAGAGACACCTTGTTCTTTCAAAACAGCGCAGACAGCCCTACCCGATGCTATCTCACCATAAAGTTCTTTGTCTTTAACGATGATAGTATCACAAAAGCCACAAGCTTCAACTTCGGCACTTTTATGATTAAGTTGTTCCATCACACCTTCAACATATTCAGATCCAAGTGCTACCCCACTTAGCTTTGCTTCTCTAAGACCAGCCACCGTAAAGTAGATGTCATCTGGGCGTATATTCATGGGAATACACATGCCATTGTCACCATATTCTTTAAAGTAACGGTTAAGTGTTACAGAAAAACGGTCTTGTTGTGCATACTCTGCTAAAAAACCAAATAACAGTGATTGCATGTCAATCAGGTTATCATCGTTCATTGGTGCGCTTAAATTTTCAGCCACAATATCTTCCTCTCATTATTCTATTCCCCATAATTCTTTTGCCTCTTCTTCTTCAAGTTGACATCGATGACAAACAACTTCTCCACCTCTATAAGTGAAATAATTATCACACTCATGACAACGTCTAATAGTAAAACTAGCTAAACGTTTAACCTCTGGTTCAAAGAACTGCTTTAGATCAAAAGTATCACCTAATGAAATTGAGTCTGGTTCACATACATCATGACAAAGGTGACACTTCACACATAAAAATGGATCAAAGTCTATCTTTGAATTTTTCATATCTGATGTCAACGCGGCTGTCGGACAGATACGGTAACACATCTGACACGCGGTACAGGTCTCTTCATCTAACTTCTTCATAGAAGTAAATGAAAGCTCATTCGCATCTATCACATGATATTGTGATGGTTTGGGCGCACGCTTTAAGGCTGTAAAAAAGATCTTTCTCTTGTCAGGAATACCTTTTTCTTTTAGCTTTCCTATGTCCTCTGTAAAGACCTCATGACGTAACTCTTCATCTGATTCAATTTCTACACGTCTATCAAAGTCTTCTTTCGCCTTAACAGCATTTTGCACACTAAGGTTTCTAAAAAATCCACGTCTATCATCATCTGCTGCAAGATCAGCTCTCTCGTAAGCAACCGCTTCTGCCTTGATAGACTTACCTGCTTCTATCGCTTCAAGTACAAAGTTTGCTTCTTCAATGTTCTTGTCTATCTGAGGCTTTAGTTTAGATGCAATCTCACATCCATCACAATGCCCGATGTCACAGACTAACTCATCTTTTAAAATAGCCAAAGAGGTCAAATGCTCTACCGATAGAGCCGCTATACAAGGAACATTTTTCTTACAAGAGATAAGACTCTCTTCACTCTGTACAAATTCGAAAAAGAAGTTAGTCTGATTAAAATCATCTAAGGAAAAAGCTTCTGTTGGACATACTGACACACAGCCGCCACAACCCACACATTGGCTCATATTAAACGCCGGAAGATGATTATCTACAGAGATAATATCCACAGGACAGATTTCAACACAGTTAGTACATTCAGAAAATTTTGCAAGAGCACGGACACACTTGGTAGGATCTAGAGTTAAACCTGACATTAAGTTCTCTACGCTACTTTTGCCGTACTTAAGTACTCATTATCTGCAAGAATAAACTCTAAACACATCTCAGCTGCATCATAATAAATAGGCGTACGCGACTCATACTTTACATTGATAAGATACATTGGTGCCCACTTAAGCAGGTGCTTGTTCAAAAAAGTCTTTTGTGCAAATTGAAAGTGCTTAACGGATTCAGTGTCTTCTGCCACAGAAGCTGCAAGCTCAGCTTCTACTAGGTAATGCATAAATTCCAACTCAACACCGATATGATCCGCAGAAACCGCTCTAGCCTTTGCAAAATCAACAATATAATCATATTCATGGTACATATCAGTTACAGGATTTGCGCCACCTGTCTCAATCATCTGATCTTCTCTTGTATAAAAAGTCTCATACGGTACAAGGTGTAATAAAGAGATATTGGCAAAGTCAACATTTAGATGCTGTTCTAATAATATTTTGTTATCTTCTGTTTCTAAAACCTTCCAGTCTTTTAAAGAAGGAAAAAACTCTTTAACATTTTTGTCTTTTAATATCATCTCTAACATTTCGTTATCAAGTTCTTGAAGTAAAACGCGAGATAAAAGTGCATAAATATTACTACGTGCTTGTGTTTGTTCCATAAAATTATTCCTGTGAATAAGAGCTAAAAAATCACCCTATATATATTACTCGCGATTATACAGAAATCAGCTTAATATGGTGTTAGACGAATTAAGATCAATAGCTTATAAAATAAATGAAGTTTGAAGTGAAGGATGAAAGAAGCTAAGCTTCTTTCGAAGAAACAATCCCGAAGGATTATTTGATTTTAACTGCGTAAGCTGTCTCTGAAAGAGGCACCCATGGACGTTTAATCCATTGAGGACGACGCCATTTGTTTGTCGTGTCAAGAGGACGAGTAAGCTCATCTCTCCAAGCTTGATAAACTTTTTGGTTGTTATCGTAGTTAACAGAGATATCACCAATTTTGTCACCCGGCTGTGCTTTAGACAGGATAACTTTTTGGTGCCAACAATGCATACCAGAGATTGGATCTGGGTGTGGAGCTGCCACAGCATTTTGCCATGAACCTGAAAGTCCATCCCACCAGATATTATCAGAGTCTTTATTGTAATCAGCGAAACGTTCAGATTTAAATGGAACAATACCTTGAGTATATTTCATCTTACCTTCTTTACCGTCCATCTGAATCTCAGCCAAAGGAACACCAAAGCTGTTAAGACCTGCAGTACCTGAGTAATCTTCAATCTTAATCTGAGCACCTTCAGAACCTGCATTAACTGGAGATTCTTTCATAAATGCTTCATCATTCATATTACGTGGAGCAACTGTACCAGCTACCTTACCATCTGTTACACCATTAGGAATAGTAACTGAATTAACCAGTTTCCATCTACCACCATGGTGAGAACAAGCAAGTGTACCTGGAAGTACACCCTCAGTTGGTACAGCCATAGCTACAAAGTAACCTGAACTTAGACCAGAAACTGAATCCGTAATTTCAACACGGATAGAATCACCACGTTTGAAACCTTGACGTTTTGCATCTTCAGTTGAGATCCAGATTGGATCGTGGTTCTGAGAGATTTCCATTAGGTGCTTCGAGTTAGCCGAACGTGTATGAATGTTATATGGTAAACGGAACACAGTATTAAGTGCGTATGAGTTTTCCTCAGTCATATACATGTGATTTACATGAGAAACGATCTCTTGCATATCTTTCTTTTCTTCTTCATTACGAGGATAGAAAGGAATTGCAAACTCTGGCCATTTCCACTCGTCAGATCCAAACCACTCACAGAAGAAGTCAAGCTTCTTATCCATAGTAGCAAAACCTTCCATCTTCTCGCCATCAACTTCAACACCGATTGGCTTACGACCACCTGGGTATTTCCATGCATCGCCGTGAGCTTCAGCAGTGATAACACCTGTACGCTTATCAGTCTGAACATGATGTTTGTCATATTTGTGACCATGAGCAATAAGGTTGTTACCATCTTCTTTGATGATACGCTCTTGTGGAGAATAGATATGGTTTTCTTCCATCCATGCCCCGTGATCTCTCATATACTCATAAACTGGGAATTCAGAATCTTTGTATTTAGGATCAGTAGTAGCAGTCTTCTTAAGATTTGGTAAGTTATCACCAAATGCAGCGTCATACCACTCAGAAATTGTTACTGGTTTACCTGGTGTACGCTTAGATTCCCACATAGACTTAATAGTCTTAGTTTTAGAAGAATCAAGGAAGATATCACCTTTTGGATCGATATAGTTAACACACATATCAAACCAAAATTCATTCTCTTCCCATACTTCACCAAGACCCGCTTTAATATGAGCCTCAAGTGTAGCACGGTTAGGGTTGTTTGGTTTCCAACCAGCTTTTTCAAGAGCAACACGCATAACTGGTTGACGGAACGAAGTCCATCTTGCAGGCATAGTAGCTTCTGAGTGTTGATCGTGACGCTCACCTGCTAGACCAACGGGAAGAACATAATCAACATACCAGTTAGTTTCAGACCAAACTGGAGAAAGATTAAACGTAAGTTCCATCTTCTCTTCGTTTTTAAGTACTTCTAACCAACGGAAACCATCTGGATTAATCCAAACTGGGTTATACATACGTGGAACCCAAACAGCTAGTTTAGTAGGAACGTTTAATCCTTTTTTAATCCACTTTTGTTGCCATTCAGTATCAGATAATAAGTGAGGTAATAAATACGACATCTCATAAGTAGATAATGGCCATTCAGGAGGCCAAGTAAGTTCATTCCAAACATCAACTTTAGGAACGCTTTTACCACGTGAACCTTGACCAACAGTAGCAGAACCACCCTTACCAGCAACAGAAATAACATGCCAGTGGTGGAAGAAAGTACCACCTTTAGGACCGATAGCACCACGTAAACCAAGTGCCATGAAACCAGTTCTACCTGAAGTCCAACCACCACGGTTACCCGCAGCAGCAGCACGCCAGAAGTAAGAAGAGATTGACGTATCAGCCCAGATAAACATATCATACAGTTTTTCTAGTTTGTGTGCTGGAACGTGAGACTCTTTAACTGCATAATCAAGAGTATAAGGAGCATAAAGCTCTTTAAGTACTGCAAGGAATGTAGGAAAGTCTTTCTTCTTAGGAACCGCTGCAATATAGTTTTTCTCAACCATAAATTCAAGGTACTTAGTGTTATCCATAAACACTTCCCAGTTGTACCACTTACGTACGAACTCTTCGTTAACCTTGCCGTCTTGAAGGATCTTATTTACTAAGTATAAGTAAATTGTCGCTTCAGTACCTGGCCAAGCTGCAATCCAAAGATCTGCCATACCAGCAGAATTTGACATACGAGGATCCATAACAACAAGTTTTGCACCTTTTTTACGTGCATCCGCAATGTGACCTGCTGCTTGTTGGAAGTAGTGACCTGCATCTGCTGCGTGAGAAGAGTTAAGGAAGATCAACTTCGCGTTAGCCCAATCCGGAGAAGATCTATCATCATTTGACCATTGAATAGTCGGAGTACGTCCACCTGAAGAACAGATGTTTGTGTGTGAGTTGAATGCATCTGTACCAAGTGTTTGCCATACTTTACCTGTGAAACCGTTCTCATTTGGACGACCAACGTGGAACATAACAGATTTTTTAGATAGCTCGTCACCTTTACGTAATGTATCTCCCATCTTCTTACCGATGGCAGTCATAGCATCATCCCAAGTTACACGAACCCACTTACCTTCACCACGTTTAGAACCTGGAGCTCTTTTAATTGGGAAAGCAAGACGATCTGGATCGTACATTTGTGATTGAGTAGCATAACCTTTAGCACAGTTACGACCACGAGAACCCGGGTGTAATGGGTTACCCATATACTTTTTAACTGTAAAAGTCTTTTTATCAATCCAAGCAGTAAGACCACAAGAAGCCTCACAATTTGAACATGCAGTTGGAACGATCATAAAATCATTTACTTCGATACCATCTGGATTTGATTCTGACTTAACACCTTTACGGCCAATACCGCCGCGTTTCCAGTCATCACCGTCTAGTTCTTTGAAATCATCCCACTGATCTAGTGGTGGATAAAATGCTAAAGAATCAGGAGTGTTTGTAAACTTGCTCTCTGAAAGAGATTCAGCTAATACATCTGTACTGATTACATTCTTAGCGATAGCGGCACCTGCAACTGTAAATGCAGCACCTTTAAGAAATGTTCTTCTATTTTCTAAAAACATTCAATAGCCTCCTTAGCTCATACTTAATAATTGTGGAATAACTAGCCATACCCATTTAACTACCCATAGACCTGCGATTGCAGATACAGAAGCTAAAGTTAATAAACCAGTTGATTTGTTCTGAACACTTAGTGTTACAAGAACCATAGGAACGATAAAAGCAAATACTTGCCCAATCCAGAACCAAGTTGTCATTGGACCATGACCTGTAATGAAATCTAAAGTTGCTGCAACTTCTTCTGCCTTCATTGGACCGAAAACTAATTCGCTCATATAAAGTAAAAATGCACCAAAAGCAGAAGCACCAAGAATGATTGCTAAATCACGTTTAGCCTCATACGGTAACTTACCACCCATTAAAAGTGTCGTTGCTGAACCTGCAAGTGTTGCTGCAAGGATCATTTGAGCCGCTTCAGTTGGCATTTGCCATAATTCACGTGCAGTTGACTGAGCCATAAGAGCTGCTGTATAAAGAGTAACGGGGATTGCAAGAATAGCTGTCCAAGTTAATACTTTATCAAAAGCTTCATTGTCTTTCTTGATAAAAGAAAGGTAAGCAAGTAAAAAGATCATACCAACAAACGCAGTTGCTAGGAATGAACCAATGGTAATTGCCGAAGTCCAGTGTGGGTGGAAAAAGATATGCCAGAATCTAAAGATCTGGTGTAGATCAATTACCGTAAAAAACAGGAATACGTGAATCGTAATGATTGATACAAGTGTTAATGGAAAACGCAAGTACCCCGCTTCAGTCGGATATTTCTTTAGAAGATAGAAAAGCATAAAGATAACACCGGTACCGATGCTCTTTGCCCACATATTCATTACAATAATCCAACCCCAAACAATACCTGGAAGTCCAACGTCAAGTGTTACAATCGCGTGTGTCGCGTCTAGTGCTACTTCATGCATTAGTGATGTCCTCCTACAGGCATTTTAGTGGTAAGTTTACCAAATAAGTCATAACCTTCTACACGTTTAGATGCAAGTGGGTTAAGAGTAATATTTCCGCCACCTACGTAGTAGTGCTTAGGATCTGTACCTTTTTCAGGTTTACGTACTTGAACATTACCTTGGTTTTCCATGATATAACGACTGATGTTAGACGCTGGATCATCAAGGTCACCAAAGATGTTTGCTTCAACTGGACAAGCAACAACACATGCTGGCATAAGGCTAGAAGCGATACGGTGAGCACAATATGTACATTTATCTGCAGTTTGTGTTTCAGGGTCGATATAGATCGCTCCGTAAGGACAAGCCATAACACAACCAGCACAACCGATACAACGTTCTTTATCGATATTAACGATACCGTTTTCGATATAGTGAAGTGCTGATACTGGACAGATACGCTCACAAGGAGCATTTGCACAGTGGTTACAACGTAATGGAGTAAATGTTCGTTTTGTTTCCGGGAAAACACCAACATCTACATACTTAACACGAAGTCTCCACGTACTTAATGGAACCTCATTCTCGACCTTACATGCAATTTCGCAGCCTTTACAACCCATACAAAGGTGTAAGTCTACTAAGAAACCTAAATGCATTCATTCTCCTCCTACTTAAGATTATGAACATTAAATTAGTTATACTAATAATTAATAAAAGATACCCTTATTACTTGCGCAAAAGAGAACTTTCCTAGGGGGATAATAGCTTAAATAATCTTATCTGAAACTAAAGAAGTTGAAAGAAATTTTATATTTTTTAGCCAATGTGTAAAATAAGAAATACTATATTTTTATTGATAAATTCAATGTGTATGTTTTTATGTGAGATTTTATGTTAGGACAAAAGCCAGATGTCCATATTAGAACGTCTAAGCTTTTTATGTATAAGTTTTAGTTTTCTTTAAAAAAAGGTCTACTCTTCGCTCTCTTCATCTTCTAGATATAAAGAAGGGTCATCTAAACAGTCCAAACCATCAGAGTGCTTTTGCACATTTGCCCCATGTTTATACACAAGTTCTCCACCTAAGAGACCTTGATACGCTAGAATTGAAGCTATGCCCAAAAGCCCTATAAAGACAAGAGTCTCTAAAATTACATTTTTGGCCTTACAAGCAATAAACTTTACTACCGCAAGTACTATAATACTAATCATCGCTATTAAGCCAAGGCTCTTATGCTGTTTTAGAACCTCTTGAGCATTTTCTGTTAAAAGAGGATAAATCTCTTTACCCTCGGCTCCCCCTGTATACCAAGCTCCAATCATCACTAAGGCGGCAATAATCAAAATTCGTGCTGACCATTGAGAGTACAGATAATTATTGGTAGCACTATAGGCAAGTTGGAAGATCAAAGCGACCATTGGTAATACAATAGCAAAATGTACTAAGGGAGGGTGTAAAAGTATAGATTCCATAATTCTCTTTCTTTAAGGATTTAACCCCTCAAAGTTTGAGAAGTTATTTCTTTAAACGTACTCGAACAGACTGTTCGTGTGCTGTTAAAGATTCTGTATTGGCTATCATAGCACAAGCTTCACCGATTTCATTGATAGCATCGGCAGAAAAAGAGATAATTGAAGATTTTTTCATAAAGTTTTCTACACCTAAAGGAGAATAGAACTTAGCCGTTCCTCCTGTTGGTAAGGTATGATTAGGACCTGCTACATAATCACCAATAGCCTCAGGTGAGTTTGGACCTAAGAAGATAGCACCCGCATGTTTAATCTTGGGAAGTAGTTCAAATGGATTAACTGTAACAACCTCTAAGTGCTCAGGAGCAATCTCATTCATAAGTTTTAACGCTTCATCCATGTCTTTAGTAATGATAACCGCACCACGATCTTCTATAGACTTTCTAGCTATCTCTTCACGTGGAAGCTTTTTAAGCCATGCTTCTATCTCTACTACTGTTTCATCAGCAATTTTCTGAGAAGGCGTAATTAGGATAGATGAAGCCATCTCATCATGCTCTGCTTGTGAAAGCAGATCAATTGCAAGGTGGTTAGGGTTAGCCGTATCATCTGCTAATACACCTATCTCTGACGGACCCGCGATCATATCTATGTTTACTTCACCAAAAACAAGTTTTTTAGCCGTTGCTACAAAGATGTTACCCGGTCCTGTTATCACATCAACCTTAGGTATGTTTTCAGTTCCATAAGCCATAGCAGCGATGGCAGAAGCACCACCGACCTTAAACACATTTGACACACCACATAAGTGACACGCCGCAAGCAGAAGATGATTAGGTTCGTTATCAGGCGTTGGCGTACACACAACGATCTCTTCAACACCTGCTACTTGAGCAGGAATAACATTCATTAAAAGTGATGATGGATAAGCTGCTTTTCCACCGGGGATATACAGACCAGCCTTATCAACTGCTGTAACCTTTTGTCCAAGTATAGTGCCGTTTTCTTCCGTATCAAACCAAGACTTTGGAAGTTGTTTCTCATGATAAGCTTTGATACGGTCATAAGCCAAGTGAAGTGATGCTTTTAGTTTTTCATCTAAGGCATCATAAGCTTCTTTCATGATAGCCGTATCAATTTTCAAATCTTCATCAGACTCAGGGGTCCAGTTGTCAAACTTGGAGATATGACGTTTTAATGCACCATTTTTTTCAGTTCTTATTTCTGAGATAATGCCATTAACGATGGTGGAAACATGTTCCATATCCATCTTTCCACGTCCAAGTAGTTCTTCAAAGGCTGCGCCAAAGCTTGCGTCAGCGGTAGAAAGGATATTCATAATTCTTGTACCTTACTAGTAAATATTATCGTGATTATAGCTAAAAATTGTTTTTGAAGACTTAGAAGAAACATGAAGGTAAGATATACTCTGTATATCCACCTTATTTTTTAAAGTTTGTTACCAGCGAGAAATCAATGCAATATTCACACGAGCCGCCCTTGGATAGCTTTCACCATCAACTTCATTATCTTCAGCTGAAACCTGCGCAGAAAGGTCTAATTGAAAGGCTTCAGGTCCAACGGCAAAACCAGCTGTGTAAATAAGTCCCTCATACGAACTAGCCTGGTTTTCCATTAGACCCGCTCTGATAGATGCCCAGGTAACAGGATGCCAATTTACCCCGCCACCAAGATACTGAGTTTTATATGTCCCAGTACTTGATGCTAATAGTGTATCATTTTCACTGATATCGTAATCAACTGCCACTTCTAGACTTTCAAAAATATCATAAGCAATTCCGACACGAAGCATCGGGTCTAGTTCAATGTCAGCACCTATGTTTCTTTCAAAACTTGGTGTATTAAGATTTTTACCTACCATTCCAATACGTAAACCTTCTGCAAAACTTGGCTCAAGAAGTAAACCAAGGTCTATTCCAAAATCGTTTGACTTTTTTTCAGAACTTGTCAGCTTATCAGTAATATCACCGGCTTCTGTGGACAAGCCCACTCTACCAGTATGACTAATCCCTTGCATAAACTTAAAAGATCCACCCACAGACAAGTCCGCAAAACCTACATCAAAAGCATGCCCATAACTTAATGGAAGTTCAGCAACAGCTAAAGAGTCAACTGCCAAGTAAGTAAGATCAGGTTCTCCATCTGCTCCAACTGAATTAATAGCATATTCTAAAGAAGTCGCTTCATACTCAGCTTGTAATACGAGTGATGCATTTTCAATATCAACATATTGACCGGGGACATTAGCAGTATTATCAAATATCAATCTATTATGAGCAGGATCGATTACAGCTATAGCTGCTGTTTCTGCCGAACCAATAATACCCACAGAAAATGAGTCTATTTGTACACTTAAATAAGCATCAGGTGTAATCAGACTTCCCTCACCATTCATTCCAACAACAATGTCTCTTCCATTTTGTAAGACACTTAAATCATTTGGGTCTATACTTCCTATACTAGATACAGCACTGTATTTGTCAACAAGGTCAAAAAATCTTGAGTCATTAAGACTGTTTACACTTTCAAAAGCTCCATTGTCAACGATACCGACCCCTACACCCAGCGCGATTTCAACATCATTATCTGCTTTTGCAAGTAAGGCCGGATTATAATACGCCGCCATTGCATTTTTTGAGCTGGCAACCCCTGCTCCACCCATAGATGACGCCTTATAACCTATAGGCTCAAAAGACCTGGCTTGAGCACCCATACTCAATAATGAGACTAATCCCATTGCCAATATTATTTTACTTTTCATTCCTGCCTCCAAAATTCAATGCCAAATACTACAAAATAATATGTTCTCATTTCCTTAAACCCATCAAGTAAATTGTTAATAAAAGTAATTCCTGTCACATACACTACACAATTTAGCTGTTATACTATAGCTATTCAAGAAGGGAATCCATGAACAGACTGTTTTTACTTTTTATACTGCCTTTTTCACTTTTAGCCTCAGAAGTCTCCATTCAAGTACTTGGTTCAGGTGGACCTGAAGGCGGAGAAAGGGCGTCTGCTTCTTACCTTGTTAAAAAAGATGGAAAGGCTATCGTCTTGGTTGATTTTGGAGGAGGTGCTTTTTTACGTTTTGGCCAAGCCAAAGCAAAGATTGAAGATTTAGAAGTTGTTTTACTAACACATCTTCATATTGACCATGTTGTTGAACTTCCTGCTTTGATGAAGGCTGGGTATTTTTCAGATAGAAAACGTACACTAAAGATGATTGGACCAATGGGAAATGAGTATTTTCCAGGCTTTAATGAGTATATCCAACTGCAGTTTGGAAAAGAAGGTGCTTACCGGTATATGTCAGACATATTAGGTTCTGAAAGTGAAGCCTTTACATTAGAGACCTACGAGGTCAACAAAGATAAAAGCTTTGACGTATTAGGCCTTCATATCAAAGCAGTTAATGTTAATCATGGCATTGTCCCTGCCCTTGCCTATAGAGTTGAGATAGATGATAAGGTCATCGTCTTTTCCGGGGATACCTCAGCACGCTCAGAGACCTTAACAAAACTTTCCAAAGATGCAGACATCCTTATCGCACATCATGCAATTCCTGAACATGGATACGAAGGGGCTAGAAGACTTCACATGACACCCTCAAGAACAGCAGAAATTGCCAAAGAGGCTAAGGTAAAGATGCTTCTGCTCTCACACAGAATGAACCGTACCCTAGGTCTTGAAAAAAAGCATGAGGCTTTAATGTCTAAGATGTATAAAGGAAGCTTTGTTTGGGCAAAAGACCTTATGGAGATTAAGCTTCCTTAACTTCGGTTTGAAAACCAGCCATTGGATCTACGTCTTTCAATTTTGCATATATTTTTACTGCTTTTAAGAGGTTCACCATCATTAACACTCCTGATATTACAAAGGCAATTCCTGCGAATTTAATCATATAAGGGAAGTAAGAGGCTTCAATTAAAAGTATGAGTGAAAGCATGTGAAAGCTAAACTGTATCTTCGCTATCTTTGCACTTATCATCTCGCGCATAGTCGGTATCTCAAAATGTCCCTTGGCATTGAGGTGAAACCAAACTAAGAAAAAATATGATCTAAGGTTAAAAATTCTTTTATTCCTGACATGTTTTTTCCTTATATGTATCTAAGTTACGTGCTAATGATATACTTTTAAAAAAATATATACATTGACAGATATCAAGGATGAACATGCATAATATTTTCACACCAAATACACAAGATACGAGCAAAGAGATATTTGACACACTTTTACAAACAAACAATATTCAAATAGAAAAGATCACCTCGCATGGGCAGACTTCAGATGAGTGGTATGAGCAAGACAGGGATGAATGGGTTGTCTTAATCGAGGGAGAAGGAAGGCTTCTGTTTGACAATGAAAATGAAGTGACGCTAGCAAAGGGCGAGCATATTTACATTCCTAGTATGAAAAGACATAAGGTCATCTACACCTCAACACCTGCTGTCTGGTTGGCTATTTACTTTAAAACTGAGCAATAAGTCTCTCCATTGACAGGATTATCCAAGACACCGTTAGAGCATAAAAACTTAATCGGTACAGACATAGACCTGTACTCATCTTTTAAGGCTTGCGCCTGTGTCACAACAAAGTGCAGATGAGGGCCTGAAGTTCTTCCTGTGTTTCCTGAGAGCGCAAGCAGCTCACCTTTTTTTATCTGCTCACCAAGTTTTACCTTCACAGAGTTTTGTTTAAGATGAAAGTATCTTCCCAAGGTCTTATCGGAGTGTTCGATAATGACATAATTTGCATATTGACGCATTTTAATACTCATACCGTGTTTGTTATGCCTTTGAATTACCTCAACGACTTTCCCACCTCTCGCGGCATACACAGGTGTACCTACATCCATCGCAAAGTCTACCGCGTAACGTGCATTTCCCTTATGAGATATCTTTCCATTAAAACCTTGAGAGACTCTTTGGTTATTATGAAAAGGAAGGGCGTAGATAAACTCACTGTCTGGCTTGGCATCAATAGAGCCCTTAGCCCAAGATATATGCGATTCAAAATGACCCACATGCTTTTTTTTGTCTGTATTAAAAAGGGTCAAGGCCTTAACTTTCTGTTTTGCTTCAAGTACAAGTTTATAAGGAAGCTTTGCCTTAGTCTCATAGCCTTGTAGGTTTTTAATGAAAAGTGTTGAACTCACATGCATCTCAAAAAGATTTTCTATGTAAAAGTCAATATTTCCTTTGTTCTCTTGAGCATAGACTATCACCCCACCCTTCTTTTTAGCCACTAGGAGTTGACGAAGTTTAAGTGCTTCGGCTTTTCTCAGTACCTCTTGATAAGCCTTATACTCATCTTGCATCTTCTGCATAAAAGCGTAAGACTTATCATCTAACTCTTTCTCTTCTTGCAGGTCTTTAATGATAGGATTTTTCTCAAGTTCACCAACCTCTTTGCTGTAAACTAAGACCTCTTTTTTCAACTTTGCATTTTTATCTAAAAACGGTTTTCCCTTCTCTATTAGAAAAACAAAATATTCATCATTTTTATCTTCTATAGAAGTAGACACCTCTTTAAAGTAGAGCTTTTTCAAAGACTCTCTAGGTTTTTCCAGGGCACGTAAAGATTTAAGATACTTATATTGAAGCACTTCTTCTCTCTCACCCTCATCACTAAGTATCTCCTTATCAAGTTCCTCTCCTGTTTTAAAGGCAAGATCAATCTGCGTAAAATACGCATCCACTTCAAACTTATGGTTCAAAAACTTCTTATGTTCAAGTAAAGAGGTGTATAAGGGGCGTTCTTCGTCTATAGCCTTGCCTAGGTGATTAAAGGCCTGAGGGGCCTGAGCGTACAGCACATAAGCAAAAAGACTAAGGAAGAATAATTTCATAAAGGTCCGTACATTAGTTTTTCAGTGGTGAACCTGTCTTATAAGGCACCTTTCCTGAAGGTACCACCTTAGAAGCATCTTCTAAATGCGTCTCTTGATCATCAAAAAAGATATGTGCCTTATAAGCCTTTAATATCTGGTCTTTTGAAAGACCACCCAAGAAAAAGGCTTCGTCAACATGAACATTCCAGGTTCTTAGTGTCTGAACCACTCTTTCATGCGCAGGTGAATTTCTTGCCGTTACAATAGCCAAGCGTATAGGGGAGTTTTCAAACTGCTCTTGCAAAAACGAGAGTGTCTTAAGAAGCTTGGCAAAGGGACCCTCCGGAAGAGGTTTATTCACATTTTGTTTTTCATGCGCTAAAAAAGCATCCAGACCTTGCGTCTTGTAAATATGCTCAGACTGTTCCGAAAAGATAACCGCGTCCGCATCAAAGGCGATACGAATCTGCTTTGACATATCTATCTCTTTAGGAGGAGCGTATAAAATGGCCGCCGCACAACCGGTGTCAATAGCGAGTTGAACATCTTCTTCAGATTTTGAAAGAAAAAGATCTACTGTAAAAGCTTCAAGATAATCAGAAAGGTTCTCACCCCCTGAAAAAGCAGCTCTTGTGATCTCAAGTCCATAATGCTCGATTGAGTTAAAAACACGCAGGCCCGTGTCAGGAGAGTTACGCGACATTACGATGACTTCAACAAGTTTCTTACCAGAGAGTTCATTGAGTTTCAAAAGGGCCTCCACCAGATGAAAGGCAGTACCTTGTTTTAAGGCAATATGCTCATTTTCTCTTTGATGTTTTCTATACGCTTCTACCCCATCATCATTAAACAGAGTGTTCTCATCTTCTAAATCAAAAAGCGCGCGAGATGAGATTCCAATGACAAGACATTGGCTTAAATCTAATGACATGGTATTCCTTAAGAAAAATCTATTAATTTTTGTTTTAATTTATATTCTACATAATATCTAATTTGCTATAATTCCGTCATTATATTATATTAGGATGATTAATGAAAGTACTAGATGCTGTTAAACCGGGTGTTTTACATGGGGAAGATGTTCAAAAAGTGTTTGCTATTGCTAAGGCAGAGGGCTTTGCTCTTCCTGCGATAAATGTTGTTGGAACGGACTCTATTAATGCTATTTTAGAAGCAGCAGCAAAAGTAAACTCACCTGTAATCATTCAGTTTTCAAACGGTGGTGCTTCATACTATGCTGGTAAGGGTCTGAGCAATGAAAATGAGAAGGCAGCTATCGCTGGAGCTGTCTCAGGAGCAAAACATGTTCACGCTATGGCAGAAGCTTATGGTGTAGCCGTTATCCTTCATACTGACCATGCAGCAAGAAAACTTCTTCCGTGGATTGATGCACTTCTTGACGCGGGTGAAGATTTTTACGCTAAAGAAGGCAAGCCTCTTTATTCTTCACACATGTTAGACCTTTCAGAAGAGCCTATTGAAGAAAACATCAGCACCTGTGTTGAGTATTTCAAACGTATGGATAAGATCGGTATGACAATTGAGATCGAACTTGGTGTTACCGGTGGGGAAGAAGATGGTGTGGACAACACAAACATCGACAACTCACTTTTATACACGCAGCCTGAAGAAGTAGCTTACGCTTATGAAGAACTTTCTAAGGTATCAAAAGCATTCACAATTGCGGCATCATTTGGTAATGTTCATGGTGTTTATAAGCCAGGTAATGTTTGCCTGACACCTAAGATACTTGATAACTCACAAAAGTACATCCAAGAAAAATACAATACAGACGCAAAGCCTGTTGACTTTGTATTCCACGGTGGTTCAGGTTCATCAAAAGAAGAGATCTCTGAAGCATTAGGCTATGGTGTTATCAAGATGAACATCGATACAGATACCCAGTGGGCAACATGGGAAGGTACTAAAGCATTTTACGAAAAGAACAAAGACTACATGCAGGGTCAGATTGGAAATCCAGAGGGTGACGATAAACCAAACAAAAAATACTATGACCCACGTAAATGGTTAAGAGCCGGTCAAGAGACACTTGTTGCGCGTGTAGTCACCGCATTTAAAGATTTAAACGCTATGGACAGAAGCTAAGTTTTTTCTTCACAGTCCTATCTGTGAAGAGCTTTATAACTTCTGCATCTGGAATGTAATTTGAAAAAGTTAAAATGTTAAAACACCTATCAAGCCAAGAGGGAAAAATATTTCTATTTGGCCTTCTTTCACTCTTAACCTATCTAGCCTCTATAATAAGCACCTACCTCATCTCTGTAAATGATGCTAACAACTTACTTATAATGACCATCACCAATATCATCTTTGGAAGAGCTGCAGGGCTTTCTTACGGTTTGAGTGTAGGTTTGAGTGAAGAGCTGATTATTTTAATGAATATTGTCATTGAACTTATTATGGTAATGATCATCTATCCATTATTTGTGTTCAGTTGGAATAAATCATTAACTATACATGCTCTTCACAATTTCTTTTCAAAAGTAAAAGAACTTCGATTGAAGCACAGTAGTTTTTTTGACAAATATGGAAAGTATGGACTCTTTATATTTGTCTGGTTTCCTTTTTGGATGACAGGTCCCGTTGTCGGTGCTATCATAGGTTTTCTAATAGGTTTGAAACATTACCATACTGTATTTATAGTCAGTGCAGGGACATCTTTGGCCATAGTGGTATGGACGTATTTTCTAAAAGAGATAATGCTTTTACTCAGCCAGATCAGTGAATATGCTCCCTACATACTTTTAGCTCTGTTTGTTGCTATTGCGATTTTCTTTAAGCTCATTAATAGTCAGAAGTAGGTTTATTAAGCCAGTAAGCTTTATAGAGTATCCCTTTAAATGCTGACTTGCAGGTCAAGAGACATTCCTTATAAACTTATTTAGGTAATTCAATTGTCAAACAAGTACCTTTGTTTTTGTTTTTAGCAGTAATGCTCCCTTGAAAATGCTTTTCTACAATGATTTTTGACATATATAATCCAAGTCCCGTACCGTTCATATTGCTTTTGGTACTAAAATAGGGATCAAATATTTTATTGATAATTGAATTATCAATACCCCCTCCATTATCACAGATTGTCGTAATCACCTTGGCCTCATTTTCATCTATTGTGATTTTAATCTCTTTGTCATCCGTATTCTTTTCGATAAGAGCTTCTTTCGCATTATTGAGTATATTTATAAAGACCTGTATCAACTCTCTTTTATGAACCAAAATATTTATGTTTGCTTTCTTATCAATGTTCAATGCTATATTACTGTGAAGAAGTGATAAGCCAATAATTTTGTTTACATCTTCAATTGCATCTGCAATAGAAGTCAATTCCTTTTCAGTATTTGGACGAAAGAAGCTTCTAAAATCATCTATCGTTTTACTAAGATGAGTCACTTGTTCTAAGATACTATCATTAGAACTTTTCACTGAGCTTTCTTCAAATGTTCCTAATTCAAGATCAGCTAATAGATTGTTTGCATTCATAGAGATTATTGACAGTGGTTGTCTCCATTGATGAGCAATCATAGCTATCATCTCACCCATAGCGGCTTGGCGAGACTGAGCGATCAACATCTCTTCTTTATCAGCAAGTTCCTGTTCAATTTCTTTTTGCTTTGTGATATCAATATAAATAGTACCTATGTAAGTCTTACCATTATTTTGGGGAATGGCAAAAGATAATATTTGGGCAGTTAATTTTTTATTATTCAATTCAGCACTTATGACTCCGATAGACTGGCCTTTATCTCTGGCCTCTTTACTAAGTAAAAAAATCTCATTTCCGATTTTTTCACCAAAGTTTTTTACAGCATCGCTTCCAATAGGCTCTTTTAAATATTTGTATGCACTGGGGTTAGCATAAATTATTTTTTCTGTTTCATCTTTAATGACAGCTACATAAGGAAGATTTTTCATAAAAAGATCAAATTGTGCTTGTAAGGAAAGAATGTCTTTTTGCATTTTTTTCTTCTGAGTTATATCTCTAAAAATAATCACAAGACCCTTTGGCTCATTTTGTTCAATGATAGGAGCTGATGAGTACTCAACATAAAAACTCTCTCCCTGTTTATTCCAAAAAAGTTCTTCAATATTAATTCGTACGCTTTTTTCTTGTATAGACTTATAGATTGGACAATCTTTTTTATCATATGAAGTAGAGTCTAGCTTTGTATGGTGCCATAGAGTATGGCCATCCTTTCCTATCATCTCATTTACACTATAACCAAACATTTTCGCAGCTGATTTATTAACAAAGGTCTGAATACCCTCTAGGTCTAACTCAATGACACCTTCAAGTAAAGTTTCTAAGATAAGAGCTTCTTTATTACGCATTTTTTCGACATCATAAAGTTTTTTATCAAGCTTTTGGGCAACCCTTTCTTGATGAAGTACTTCAAGTTTTATATCGCTTTCTTGATATACTTTTTTGCCATTTAAATCATCAGTTTGATATTCAGATATCACTTCATCAATTTGCTGAAGAAAATCAAGAGGTTCTGTAGGCTTATGAATATAACGTGCTGCTCCAAGAGCAAGACCAAGTTTTTCATCTTCTTTATCCAGGTAGGTTGCAGTATAAAACACAAAAGGGATATGCTTTAGTTCATACATTCCTTTCACAACTCTACAAAAGGTAAATCCATCCATCTGCGGCATTAATACATCTGATATTATTAAATCCGGTGTCTTTAGTTGAACTAGACTTAAGCCTTCCAGTCCATTATTTGCTTGCATGACATTAAAACCACGACTCTCTAACATACCCCTTAAAAGTACTAGGTTATCAGGATAGTCATCTAATATAAGTATATTCATATAATGCCCTCAAGAATTCTTTCTATCCTATCTAGTACATTAACGGGGTCGATAGGTTTTTCTATATAACCATTGCATCCAGCAGCAAGTAAGTTTTCTCTGTCTCCACTCATTGCATAAGAAGTCATAGCAATAACAGGAATATTAACGGCTCTTTCATCAGCCCTGATCAACTTTATGACCTCATCACCATTTATATCAGGCAGTTGAATATCAAGGATAATCAAATCGGGTATATCTTTTATTGCCATTTCATACCCGCTTCTTCCATTCGTTGCTACCGTTGTCTCATAACCACCCCTTTGAAGTAGTGCTGAAATAAGTATCCAATTATCTTCTGTATCTTCAATGATCAATGCTCTTTTCATACATTTTCCTCTTTACTTGAGTTATAGCTATTTGTAACCAATGGAATATCTAGAATAAAAGTACTTCCTTTATCAACTACACTTGTTGCACTAATATCACCGCCAAGTACTTCTTTTGCAAGCTTTTTAGTTAGATAAAGTCCTAACCCCGTACCACTGTTTATAATTTTAAGTCGGGATTCAAAACGTGTAAAAGCTTGAAACAGTTGCTTCATATCTTCTTTTGACATGCCTATACCCGTATCACTTACTGAAAGCTTTAATCTTTTTTCATCAGAAGTCACTTCTACTTTGATCGTGCCTTTTTCACTGTATTTAATAGCATTACTCAGCAGGTTTAAAATACATTGTAAAAGTCGTTTTCTATCAGAATGCATATTAATTGAATCTGGGACCTTGGTTGTAAGCTCGAGACCTTTCTCATGAAGATTTGATTCTATAGATTCTAAAGCTTCATCCAACACTTCATTAAAACTAAAATCCTTATAATAAACAGCGATTTTTCCAGCTTCGATTTTTGATATATCAATAACATCAGTAATGAGTGAAAGAAGGTGTTTACCAGAGCGGTTAACTCTTTGTATATAATCAAACTGTTGAGATGAAACAGGACCAGCCATATCGTTCACTATCATACTGGAAAAACCAATTATTGAGTTAAGCGGAGTACGTAGTTCATGCGACATTGATGCAATAAACATAGACTTCACTCGGTCGAGTTCTTTTAGATGCTTATTGGCTGTTTCTAACTCTAGCGTACGTTTAGCAACCTTTGTCTCTAGTTCATTGTTTAGTAGAACAATCTCATGATGACTGTTTTCTAACTGCAATATATTCTCAGTGAGCTTACTCTCATTACGACGCAGTAAGACGCCTACAAAGGTCCCAGCTAATATAACAGTTAGAGCTAAAGCCATCTGTATCAATTCAAAGATTTCTAATTGTTTGTTCATAGAGTCCTGGATTGTTGTATCGACATTGTGTATATCAAGAAGTAGTTCCTGAAAGACCACGTCAAACTGTTGGTCTGTATCAGAGCCTATGCCAGCATTATCTTTGTTTGCCCATCTACGCTCAGCAACTTTTTTAAATACAGCTATTCCTTCGAGTATTTCATTTATATCAGCTTCTAAGTTTTCCCCTAAGCTGAGCATTACCGAAGATAGACGCTTCTGTTTTTCCAGCATGTCTGTAGACAACTGGTTCGCTTTTTCAAGGTGATCCCAGATCTCATCAAGACTAACTGTTTTATCTCCGCTCATAATCTCTTCAAACCACAAGTGCGCTATTGTACATTCATGTGCGATTTCCATAGACATATGTGAAAGCGGAGCATGCTCCTTTGCTATTGCTCGGCCTGCGTACAAAGACACCAAGATAGCAACAACCATCACAAAAAGCACCATAAACACTAATGAAGTTACATAATTCTTTTTTAACATATTATATTTTTATTCTCATTGACTTACCTTATGTAACAATGGTACTCCTAAATCATTAAAATTAATCTTAATAAACAACCAGGGTATGCCTGGTATGGTTTTTTACTGGTGATAAAATTATTCTGAGTTAAAATAAAAAAAGCATATAAGGATTTGAATATATATAAAAGATTTAATAGACAGAGAATGCACTAAAATATTAATTGTTTGTCGTCAGTTGTTGAAGTTTAAGGAAAGGTGTCACGCGATGAGATAGGGTTTTAATATTTAGTCCCACATAAGATGTGGGAATGAGGAAAATAATTCCTAATGGGATTTATAGAAGTGCTCTATAAATTAACCCATTTGAACTGAGTCGATCTCTGCTTTAAACTGCTCGATAGAGAATGTAACAAGATTAGCGATTTCTTCAGCTGTATTATTTAAATATTTATCAGTTAAATGGATCTTACGTTCTACATATTTATCTTCAGAGTATTTTACTGAGATGTATGGAACCCCACTTACATTACAAGTATCAGATGATGTTGTCACTTCTGGTATACAGTACTCAATATCTATATCTGGATCAATTGCTGCATTGTCAACAAGTTTAACGATAGTTTCGAGTTTTACTTTTAATTCTTGTGTCATTTTACGTACCTTCAATTTTATTGATAATCACTTATCTGATTTATATGAAGTCATTATCTAAGTCTTCTGAACTTATGTCTATAGTGACTCTAGGTATATTGTAACACAAGAACGTAGAAATGAAAATTAGTAATTAAAAAAGAGAGAAACTATCACACAAGTGTTACGCAGGGGTCGTATAAACTGCTTGGAACGGAGGTGTTTACCTCCATAATATACGGCTGAAACTATTTATTTAGCTTTCATAGTATTTTGATGTGCTTCAAACTCGTCTTTGGAGATATAACCGTTTCCATTTGTATCTATATCTGAAAAAGATGCAGCATTTTTTGCATTTCTAAGCATTTTTCCATCTTGTGCATTTTTATTCATTCTATTGGCACGGCCCTCTTCCAATTCTGCTTGAGAGATTTTTCCATCTACATTAATATCAAAATAAGAGAATGAAGGCATATTATACCCCTGTTTCGCAGCCACAACTGAACAAACTAAGAACGTAACGACTAATAACTTTTTCATTGGAGATCCTTTTAATTGAGCTTGATAAATTATACCCTATATTACTAGTCTTTGTTTTTCAACTTAGATAGTTCATAAAAATGCTCTTTTAATAAGACACTGGCATCTTTTGCACGTTTGTACAGGTTAAACCCACCAAAATGACCGCACCTGTCTTTCACGTAAAGATAAATAATATCCAAGTCATGCGAGATTATTAAGGCAGGATCGCATTTAGTATCTGCTTCAAGTTCAACAAAATACTCTTTTTTCAAATCTATTATAAAAGGCGCATCTAAACAGACCCCATCAATGTTTCGTATGATCTCTATTTCATACTTGGAAATAGCCTTGAAGTAGTATCTGAACTTCCGACCTTCCTTATACGTTGAACCACCTATCCATGGCTTGTTCTGGTAGATATAGTTTAACTCTCGAATGATGTTTTTTGAAAGCTCTTCATAGCTTTGAGCAAAAAGAGCTATTTGTAAAAGAAGAAAGAAAAGAAAGATCTTCACCTTTTTCTTCTGTTCATATGCTCATATCTCTCTAACATGGTCTGGTTTCCACTTACACCACCTGTATGGATATAGAGTATCTCACCCTCTTCATCTTTGATATTTTCTAAGAGCTGTATCCATGTTCTAGGGGCATAGATAAGATCAAAGGTAATGCCTGTGGCATTAAGTAGTTCCTGGTGCATCTGCAAGTACTCTGAGTAAGGTTTGGCAAATTTCTTTTTCTCTTGGCTTTTAAAGACATTGGGATAGGGACCAACTGAGAGTCTTTGCCACTGTTGTCTTTGATAGTTTTCATCACCCACAAGCACTGAGGTGTATAAGCTAATCTCCCTATCTAGAAACTCTTGCAGATACAAAGCCGTTGTTCCTGTCCCACTTGGCAAGACAACATACAAATCCTTGATACCTTTTTCTTCTTTCCATTCATTTATCTCTTTGGCTAAAAGAGACACCCCTTCTTTGGAAGTCTCATCTGCACCGCCTTGAGATATGATCAGGGTCTTTTCTTCTTCGATCTTTTTCAGGGCTTGAACCTTCATATCAAAGTCCTCATGCGCTACTTCATGAACAATCATACCATTGGCTAAGGCCAACTCTAAATTTCCCTCTACCCCATCTTTTAAAAACTGCGGAAGGTTCTTTGTATAATAATGAAACTCCCATCCCTTTTGCCTGCATAAACAAGATATTGCATACATAGCATTAGACTGAGTACCGCCATATGAGATAACTTTTTTATAAGTTTCATTTGGTGTTTGAAGAAGCGTGTAAAGTTTTCGGAATTTGTTGCCTGAAAGGCAGGTATCTAGGAGATCGTCACGTTTAATATAAAAACTTCTGTCTCGGAATTTGACTGAGTCAACTCGAGACGGAAGCATGGTCTTTACTTTTTAGCGAAAGAAATCTTTGCTTTCTTTTTAAGTTCAGCCATCTTAGCTTGCATCTGCTCTTTGAAGATCTCTACTTTTAGCTTCTGCTCAATAAAGCCTTGTACTTCTTTGTATGGAAGGTTTTTAGCTTCTTGCTTGTCAGTCACTAAGATAACGTGGTATCCAAACTGAGTCTTAACAGGTGTCTTAGTCAATTGACCTTTTTTCATACCAAAAACAGCGTCATTAAAGGCTGGAACCATCTGTCCTTGACCAAAGTATCCAAGGTCACCACCTTTTGGTCCTGAAGGTCCTGTAGACTTCGATTTTGCAAGTTCAGCAAACTTAGCGTTTAAGGCACCATCTTTAAGAGATTTAAGTTCTTTTGTTACAGCATCAGCCTCAGCTTGTGTCTTAACTAGAATATGAGATGCACGTACCTTTGGCTTTTCAGAAAACTCTTCCGGGTGAGCTTTATAATAAGCCTTTACCTCTTTTTCTTCAACTTTAACCTTCTCAAATTGGCGCTTTTCCCATACCTTTGATGCGAGTTGCATCTTAACACGTTCTAGTACCTTATCCAGCTCTGCCTTATACTCAGCACTTTTCATAACACCCATTTTTTTAGCGTCGGCAAATACCAGTTCTTGAGAGATAAGACCATCAATGACTTTTTGTGAAAGCTCTGCTTGTTTTTCCGGTGGAAGTTGGTTATAACGACCTTGTGTTCCTTGCATAAGAACTTCTTGAACCTCAGCTTCAGTGATGTTTTTTCCATTTACTGTTGCGATGGTTCCTGCATATACGGCACCAGCTGCTGCAAGTGCTAAAATAACTTTTTTCAAATTGATTCCTTAATTAGTTTATTGGTTTCCCATTTAATCTTACTTTACTCAAAAAAGGTGAGATGACTCACTTTTTTTGAGGTATCATTCATTCTCTGCGGTTATTATACTTAAGGTTTGTTAATAAAGTCTTAGTTAATATCCAAATCTAAGTACTGTTTTAGAACTTGTTCTAATTTTCCTCGGTCCAATGGCTTAGGAAAGTGGTCATCTAACCCCGCACCGATAATACGTTCCCTGTCCCCTGAAAGACCATGTGCTGTTAAGGCGACAATAGGAGTATGCTCACGTTTATCACGTTTTTCAATCTCTTTTATCAAACGTGTTGCGGTGATACCATCCATCACAGGCATATCAATATCCATAAAGACAAGATCAAACTCCTCTTTTTTATCAAAAGCATCCACAGCTTCTTTTCCATTGACAACAGTACGAACTCTCAACTTGTACTGAGATAAAAGTGTCTCAATAAGCTTAAGGTTGATAGGGTTATCTTCTGCCACAAGGATAGTCAGATCAAGCAGAGGCTTTTTCGTTTTTTGAGGTTTGAGTTCGACCTTCTTAAGTAGTTCAGGCGGTACTTTCTTCCATACTACATTAAGCGTCTCATAAATCTTATTAGGAAGAAGGGGTTTTACCAAGATATCAGCGACATCACTGTCAACACTTGAAAACTTTCGCTCGAAATCAGGGTTGATCACGGGTACGACTTGAAGATTTCTGTAATGTGCTTTGATGGATTTTAGACGTGACGCGGAGAGATGATCGGTTACGATAAACACCGCATCACAATTGTTAAGCTCTTTATTGACAATACCATCAATCTCTATGACCTCTACCCCAAAATGACTAAGGTACTCTTTTAAAAGCTTCGAGTACAGAATCGTATAATGGTCTTCTGCCCAGATAGCGACTCTAGAGCCTTTGACAAACTCAAAGGCAGCATTATTATTCGTAGGATGTTTAATAGTAAAACTAAAACAAGAGCCCTTACCTACTTCAGTGGCTACTTTGAGTTTTGAGTGCATCATCTCTGTTAGTTTATAACATACAGAAAGACCAACACCTAAGCCATCCTTACCCTGAGACTGGTTATCTTTTGCCGAAGCAAAAGGACGGATGATGGTTGAAAGACGGTTATGGTCTATCCCCACACCCGTATCTGTAATCGCATATTCTACTTCTATCTCACCCTTGGTGTCGATGTCATTAGCACGTATTTCAACATAGACCTGACCTTTTTCATTGGTATACTTGATAGCGTTTTTAATTAGGTTTCTAATTACCTTTTTTATCTTATCCCCATCTGCGGTGATCTCTTCGGGTAAAAGTGGATCAATGTAAAAAAGGAGTTGAAGGTCTTTCTCTCTTGCCTCATCACAAAACTCATACGAGAAGCTCTCCATAACCTCAATAAGATTAATAGGCTTTTCATTAATCTGAATCTGTCCACTCTCTATCTGTGCTAATTCTAAAAGGTTTTCAACATTATGCATCATCGTCTGAGCAGAGTGTGAGATAAGATTGACATACTCTTTTTGAATACGATTGGTATCAGTATGTTCTAAAAGCTCAACAAACCCGATAATACCATTCATCGGTGTTCTAAACTCATGCGACATAGAAGTTAAGAACTTTTGTTTAAACTCTTCAAAGTAGGTTTGAGCGCGCTTGGCTTTTTCAAAAGCAGAGATATCATCAAACTGGGCAATAAAAAGGTTTTTTCCCTCAGCATTAACCTCTTTGACCCTAACTTCAAAAAGGTGTTTTTTACCCTCTTTGTCAAGCATCTTTGCCTTATGCTTTTTATCCTTGTTTTTTAATACTTCAAACAGCCAGCCATAAAGCTTTTGTGCATTTAAATGGCCTCTTGTAGGTATAAAGATTTCTGAAATATCTCTATGCTTTTTAGTAAAATCTTTTAGATCTTTAAATGGTAAACACTTTGAAAAAGCAGAATTTGCCCCTACAATGCCTGCTTTTTTGTCAATAACTAAGACTATAGCACTTTCAAGCTCTAAAATCTCTTCGGTAAAATCGGTCACACTGTGTGGTAAGTGTGCTTTTAACTCATGCATAAACGACCCCTAGACTCTTTAAAACTAAACACTTAAACGTAAATGTTTCTGTAAGACATATTCTAATTTTTCACGCGTTAAAGGCTTAGACAGATAATCATCCAAGCCCTCTTCTAAGATGCGTTCTCTATCACCTTCCATAGCCAAGGCTGTTAAAGCGACAATTGGCATATGGGGTTGACTCGGATTTCTCTGCTGTTTGATCTCTTGGGTTGCCAAGATACCATCTTTTACCGGCATATCAATATCCATAAAGACGATATTATATTCATTTGACATACACAGGTTAACGGCTTCTTCACCATCACCTGCCGTAGTAACATGCAGGTTGTATTCTTGAAGCAAGATTTTAATAAGACGTTGATTGATAAGGTTGTCTTCGGCAACAAGGGCCTTAATCGTACCCTGACGTGTTTTTGTCTCTTGTAAGGCAGATGTTGATTTAGGAAGACGCAAGATTTTTGCTAGGTGGTTAGCGATCTTGGAAGGCAACATAGGCTTAACAAAAGTATGGTCAATAATATGCGCCATCTTTGTTTGAACCTGCTCACCCGGATTAATAACTAAGATAGTCTTACCCTGTTTTTGCAAACTAGAAAGTTTGAGCATCCATCCCGGTTTTTCTTGAGAAGCTACAAGGTAGATAAGATCAGCACCCTCATATAACTTGTCATCTATTTGATTAACCTTCACCACATTCATAGAAAATGAACGTAGATACATACTTAATTGAGTAGCATCTTCGACTTTGGCTTCATCAAGTAGAACCACCTTGGCTGTTTTGTTTTGAACCACTTGAAAAGACTGAGCCTCTGAACAAGCAAAATTTAGACTAAAGCTAAAGGCTGAACCTTTTTCAATCTCCGACTGAATTCTTAAATCCCCACCCATCATCTTGATAAGACCATGTGAGAGACTAAGCCCAACACCTAAACGGTTATCTGCTTGATCGCCTGCAATAAAAGGCTGCGTTATCATTGCTAAGTGTTCTTTCAAGATACCCTTGCCTGTATCTTTTACCCCAAAGCCTATACTGCAAGTTCCGTCATTATTACGGTTAACCAGTTTAACCTCAACCATAACCTTTCCGCCGCGTTTGGTGAATTTCAAAGCATTGTTAATTAAGTTATTTAAAATCTGTTTTAATTTGCGCAGATCACCTGTCATATACTGAGGAAGTTTCGGATCTACATAAAAGTAGGTCTGTATCCCTTTATTTCTACCCTCAACCGCGTGAAGTTTTGCCAATTCTTCCATCTCTGCAATAGGGTTAAACTCTGACTCGTTAAGCTTAAGACGGCCACCTTGCATTTGGGCAAGATCAAGTAAAGACTCAATGTTTGACATTAGGTTACGCGCTGAGATATTAATCATCTGAAGGTATTCACTCTGCTGATGATCAGCATTATTTTTCTCCATCAGTTCAATAAAACCCAAGATACCATTCATAGGTGTTCGAAACTCATGGCCGATGTTTGAAAGAAACTTACTTTTTAGACGCTCAACTTCTTGGGTTTTCAGTCTTGCTTCTTCAAGTTCTGAGATATCTTCAAGTTCAAGAACATAAAGGTCTTTACCGCCTTGACGAATTTTTCTAGCCTTTGTACGGCACGGAATCTCAACACCGTCTTTGTCTTTTAGGACAACCCGGTATCCCTCTTCTTTATGAATACGAATATAATCCAACCATGATTTATCATACTCTGTGAAAACTTCTTCACTCTCTTCTATAAATAGTTCTCTGATACTCTCATGTTTATCACGAAAATCTTTAATATTGTCAAAATCAAAGCGATTAAAAAAGGCTTTGTTTCCACCTATCCACCCCTCATCTTTTGTAAAAAACAAAATAGCATTGGTCTCAAGGTCTAAGATCTCATAAAAAAGTTCTTTTGATACATATCCGTCTTTTTCCATTGAGGCAGTAATCGACGCCGTTGGTCCCGGAGCCTTTATCTTTGAGCTAAACCATGAAAAAAGTGATGCCATATATATCTTCCTTTGAGAAGTGATTAGATTGTAAATAATCACTCATTATCATATATTATAATTAAAGTGGTATTAAATGGCCACTTTTATCTCCCAATTTAGGCGATTTTAGAAATTAAGAGTTACACAGATACTCTTGGTTACAATGGCGTTTATGAAAAAAGCTACAAAAAAAGAAATCGAGCTCATAAAAGATGAGTTTGTCAAACGTTATGATGAAGCCGTTACGGAGCTAAACTATACCAATGCCTTTGAGTTAGTCATCGCTGTTGCCCTCTCTGCTCAATGTACTGACAAGCGTGTAAACGTTATCACACCCGCTCTGTTTAAAAAGTATCCTGACCCTATTAGTCTAGCCAACGCAGAGCTTGATGATGTGCTCTCTCTTCTCAATACTTGTTCATTTTTTAACAACAAGGGAAAAAACCTTATTAAGATGGCACAAAGATTAGTGGATGTGTATGACAGTGAAGTGCCCTTAGATGAAAAGGAGTTGCAAACCCTTGCCGGAGTAGGACAAAAAACTGCTCATGTTGTCTTGATCGAATTCACCGGGGCTAACTTGATGGCTGTTGACACCCATGTATTTAGAGTCTCTCATAGACTGGGTCTTAGTGATGCAAAAACAGCCCTTAAAACAGAAGAAGAGTTGGCCAAAAAGTTTAAAACAAACCTGCACCAACTCCATCAGGGGATGGTGCTTTTTGGACGCTATATCTGTACCGCCCAAAGACCAAAATGTGATAGTGAATGTTTTATGCAAGAGTTTTGCAAGACGACAAAGTCGTTCAAACCAGCGTAAACTTATATTTCGATTTCATCTAATAAGAGTAAGAGCCTTTGTCCACAGACTTAGATATAACGTTCGATTGAACGCATAAGCTTTCTACTTCTTCTTTCATCACCTATGGTTCCAACACGTACCCCTAAGGTAGCATATCCTTCTTTATTATAATAGATATGAACCTTGACACTTGTGTCATCATGAAACCTTGCTTCTATATCTGCATCTGTTTTTGTGTTTTTCACTGATGTCACCTTCATTCCATCTACCTTAAAACTGTACAAGGTAGCCTCATACAGATGATAAATCGAAGTAGAATACGATGATTTTATCTCACCGGAGATATAATGCGTACCGCCAACAGCCGATGCAAACCCTACACCAATCATGGTACATCCATTCATTGATATGAGTATAAAAACAGTTAAGAAAAAGCCTCTGATCAACATGATTTTACTATCTCTTTTAAAGCTGCGAACACACGTTCTACAGAGGCTATTTCTACGGACTCTCTTGAGGAGTGAGGGTTGTAAATATTTGGTCCTATTGAAGCAATATCTAGATGTGGGGCATATTGCTTTAAGATAGCACACTCTAAACCAGCATGTATGGCCATAAAGTCGGCTTTTTCAAAGTGTTTTTTACAAATACCTTGTACCTGATAGGAGAAGGTATTTGTCTCAGGTTTCCATGCAGGATAAGTTCCTTCTGATTTTGCCTCAAAGTCAAAGGCCTTAAAGAAGCAGATGGTCTCATCTACCAGAGCCAAAAGTTCTTCAGAGTCCATTGAACGTGCACTTAGACTGACCTTCACCTCTTTTTCATCCATAGAGACTAAGGCCAAATTGATACTGTTTTGTACAATTTCCAGGTCCGTATTTAAAGAACGCACCCCTTGAGCAAAGGCATGTATCATCTCTATAATCTTATGCCCCTTGTCTATCATCTTAAGTTTTGGTTTTTCAAGTTGTGTCACTTGAATATTTTCCAAACTTTCATCTAAGATCACTCCAACAGGAACCGAGATCACCGCTCTTGCTCTTTTTGAGATAGAATTTCTTCTTTCTCCGCCTTCAATTTCAATAAGATAATGTGGAATATGTACCAAAAAAGCAGCCAGCTTTTTAATGGCTGATGGAATATTTTTATGAATATCAACACCTGAATGCCCTCCAGGAAGATCATCAACAATGACTTCGAAAGAGTTCACTTCTTCATAGATCTTCTCTCTTCTTAAAGCCTTGGCAGCAATGACGTCCGAACCACCTGCACAGCCGATATAAACATATCCCTCTTCTTCCGTATCAAGATTAAGCATAAGTTCTTCTTTAATAGGCAAAGACAGACCCTGAGCTCCAATAAGTCCTACCTCTTCATTGGCTGTAAACAGACATGAAATCGCTTCTTTCTCTTGCATAAGTTTAAGCATCATCGCCATACCAATGCCATTATCCGCGCCTAAAGAGCTCCCTTTGGCCTTTAAGTGTCCATCTTCTTCATACAGTTCAAGTTTAGGTGCCTCTCCTATGCACACCATGTCATAATGCGCTTGTAAGATAAGCTTGGCCTTGGGGTGCGAACAGAGGATATTATCCACTTCATCTACACTTACTTCATATCCGTAAGTCTCGGCTTCATTTATGATGTAGTTTTTTAAGTTATCTGCCTCATATGAACAGTGGGGAATGCTACAGATTTTTTTAAATATTTCCAGTACAGACATGCATGGCCTTTTGGTATTGTTTTTGCTTGTTATTTAAAATAAAAGGATTTATTATATACAAGAATATCATATTTTTAATTATTACTCTTATACTTTTTAGTGGTTGTCTAAACAAACGTGGTATCTCAAGTACATATTATAATGACTGTAGAGAGTATTATGATGCCAGAGGGTATTATCATAAGAGCTGTGATGAAAACCTTGTTGAGTTCGCAGATGTAGCAGAAGGAACAGCCAGCGCCTATAATGCGACTGTAGATTTCATTACTTTTTCACAGGAAGAAGAGCCTGAGTTTGTAGAGAAGATTGTTTGGTAAAGAAACTTATTTCCTTGCCACAAAAGTCTCAAAGTTCACCCATTTGAAAATAGACTCACAATGAGAAAAACCCGCATCTTTTAACATCTTCAGATTTTCTTCTTCCGTATATGGTATCAAAACATTTTCCAGGGCTTCTCTTTTTTGAACAATCTCATACTCACTATAACCTTGAACTTTTTTATAGTCGTAATAAGTATCAATCATCTGCTTGTTTAACTCCAAGTCCTTAGAGATGACCTTCTCCGAAAAGATAAAAAGTCCCCCTGGCTTCAAAGCATCATAAATCTTCTTCACAAACGAGGCTCTTACCGGAGGACGTACAAACTGCAAGGTATAGTTCGAGCAGATAACCGCTGCTTCTTTATACTCATAACTCAGTATATCACCACAATCAAGCTGTATTTTTGAGTTAAAAGCATGAAGTTTTTTTGAAGCCTGCTCTAACATAGCCTCTGAGTTATCTATGCCAATAAGCTCTATCTCTTCTTCAGACTTTCTTTCTATCTCTAAAAGAAGCGAAGCCGTTGAGCAGCCAAGGTCATAAACGCGTTCACCCTTGCTAAGGTTTACACTTGCAAAATGGGAGGTAAGTTTCATCGCCTCGTCATAAAAGGGAACAGAACGTGAGAGCATATCATCAAAGACAACCGCAACTTCTTCATCAAACTCAAACTGTTTTTTTATAGGTTTATCAAAGACTCTGTCAGTTTTCATCAGAATTATCCATTATTAAATTTTGCCAAAAAAACATGAAGCCATTCATATTTCATTTTGAGGTATCCTTTTCTCTTTTAACCACCACATCATTGCGTACATAATACCCGGTGTCTTGGCCTTAGACTCATCAAGGATAAAGGCTTCTGCTTCTTTAACATTTAGATAAACCACCTCAATCTCTTCAACCTCAACACCACCACCATCATGCTCTTTCATACTTTCATCCACTTCACAATAATAAAGCGTCTGTTTAGCACCTGCAAAGCCTACTGCTGTATAAAACGAGCTGATACGTTCAATCTTTTCAAGAGGTACATCATAACCACATTCTTCATCTATCTCTTCTTTGGCAATCTGTTCAAGTGAACACGCTTTATCCACGATACCTGCGCATAACTCATGAGTAAAACCATCTTCATTATGTAAAAATACGGGAGGACGGAACTGTTTTACTAAGACAAAGGCATTTTTGTTTTTATGATAGAGTAAAATAGCCACACTGTCATGGACTTCAACCATATCCCAAACCTTAGCCCTACCCTTTTGGGTGTAAGACATACGTTTAGTCTTTACAAATGAAGAGTTTTCACAAGCAGAAAATCCTATATCTTTTATCATAATATCAGACTTGCCAGACCTAAGAAGCTAAGGAAACCAAAGACATCAGTCATAGTTGTAAGTAAAACTGTTGAACCTACAGCAGGATCAACATCAAGGCGTTTTAAAAACAAAGGGATCAAAGCGCCAAAGACACCTGCAACAAGAAGGTTAAAAATCATCGCTAAGGCGATAACAAGACCTAAAAGTTCTATATGAAACCAAAAGTATGCAATAAAACCGATCACTACTGAAAATACAAGGCCGTTAAACAAGGCAACTAAAAACTCTTTTTTTACTGCCTCTTTCGCATTTTCAGTATCGATATCTCCAAGAGCCATCTGACGTACCATTACCGTCAAGGTTTGTGTCCCTGCATTTCCACCCATAGAAGCGACAATTGGCATTAAAATAGCCAAGGGGATAAAAGCCGCTAAGGTCTGATCAAAAAAACCAATAACAATAGACGCGAGTATCGCTGTTACGAGATTTACGCCTAACCATGAAGCACGCTTTTGAAAGACCCCAAAAAGCTTCTCTTCTTGCTCAGCCTCATCATCAACCCCCGCAAGCTTATAGATCTGTTCTGTTGCTTTTTCTTCCATAACATCATAAATATCATCCGCTGTAATACGTCCAACCAGCTTACCTTGCCAATCAAGTACTGGTAAAACAGAGAGATCATACTGCTCAAACATCTTAGCAACATCTTCTATATCTTCTGTGGCTTCAACACTCAAAAAGTGGTACTCTTCTTCAGCAAGAATATCTTTATAGCACCGGGTAAAATCCATAACAATAAGATCTTCAAGTGAGATACCGGCAAGAAGTCTATGATTATCATCTACTAAGAAAATCTGATAAATATTTTCCAGTTCTCCATCATCTTTTAATTGTCGCAATCTATCAACAGATTCTTGAACCGATTCTTCAATCTTTGCATCAAAAAGCTCTGTCTGCATCCAGGCACCTGCCTGGTTCTCCTCGTATCGACGAAGCTTGTCAATATCTTCTCTATCTTCTTCATCAAGATGGGCAACAACAGCCTCTGACTTATCTTCATCTAAGTCGCCAATATCTTGAACAAGGTCAGTCGCATCATCTGATTCAAGATCTTCAATAGCACGTGCCAACTCTTCAGTAGAGAGTGCTTCAAGTGCTTCATCTTTTACCTTTTCAGGAAGTTCAAGAAGCACATCCCCTAGTATTTCAGAAGGGATACGAAACAGAAGTTTTAAAAATTCTTCCTTATTCTCTTTAGAACGAATTTTTTTAAGTAGATAGGCAATGTCACTTGCATGCAGACTGCTCTCTTGAGGGTCTTGCAAGTAGTGTTCAAAAGAGTGAAGCATCTCACTAAATCGATTCATTTCTATCCTCGCTCTTAGGTTCAAAACCTTTAATATTGAGGTAATACACATTTTCAAATGACGGTTCTGGCTCAACCTGAGTGAGGGCTGCTAAATGAAGTTCAACTGTCTTGTTATACTCTTCTTTTAGGTCTTTAAAGGCCTTAAGTTTCTTTCCCTTAAGCTTATTGGTGGTAATACGAATAACACGGGCTGGATTACGTGCATGTCCATTTTTATACAGGCCAAAATGAAGGTGAGGTCCTGTAGAAAGTCCTGTGCTACCAACATAACCAATGGTCTGACCTTTTTTCACATACTTACCGCGTTTCATACCCTTTCTAAAGGCCCTTTGGTGCGCATATAAGGTCATGTAACCATCACTGTGTTGTATCTTTATAAGTTTTCCATACCCACGTGTGTACCCGGCAAAGATAATCCGTCCGCTTCCTGCTGACATAATTGGCGTACCCGGTCTTGCAGCATAATCAACACCCAGATGCGCCCTGTATTTTTTCAAGACAGGGTGGTATCTTCTTAATGTAAAGCCTGAACTCACTCTCGCATTTTTAACAGGACGGTTCAGCATAAAGCCTTCTGCTTCAACACCTTTTTCATCATAATAACGGCTATCGTCATTAAGATAAATATAGTGTTTTTTTCCACGAAGTTCTATCATGGCCACCTTGAGAACAGGCATTGAAAAAGGCTTTCCAAAACGGTACTTTTGATCATATACCATGACCAATCTGTCACCCTTACGAAGGTCACGTCTAAAGTTCAAAGAGTTTTTAAAAGAGTTAACAAACTGATGTGCCAATTTTTTAGAACCCGTAGCCTTTACAATATCAAAATAAGGCGAGTTCTCTATAGTTACCGTAAAGGCTTTTTCTTCACTCGTATAGACAATAGGCGTAGACTGTAACTTATACTTCTTTTTATCTTTGTAGATATGCAGCTGTAATTCTTCACTGATAGGAATAAGTACCTGATTTATGGTCTTATTCGAATCCCTGAGTATCTGTATATTAACACCTGCATAGATCTCTTCCGTGATGGTCTGATCACTTTTATCCAGGTTGTAATAGATCTTTTGAGGAAGGTTATGTCTTTCTAAAAAAGTAAGAAAAGACTCGCCGCTTTCCCATTTTGTATACTCCACCTCAGAAGAGAAGAGCATATAAGGCAAGAAAAGAAGGAAAAAAAGTTTATTCATATTATATGCCTATAAAAAAGTTTTAGAAGAGTATCTAATCTTCACTTATCCTCCCATAAATCGCACAAATTTCAATCATAATCCAAGTTTAATCGTTTAAGAAGTATAATCGCAATACTTTTAAATGAGGATTTTTTCACACAATGCGATACCTATTATCTTTACTACTTTTAAGCACTTATCTTTTTGCCATTATCAGTGAGCCTGTTCACTCCAAGATTACGGCTATTAATGAAGACGAACAAATCATCTCTATCAGCCCAATTGCAGGTGCCCAGGTTGGTATGTATGGAATCATTGTTCAACATTTTACAGATGCTCACGCTACCGCGCTTTCTTGGATTGAAGTGACCGAGATACAAGCAGAACGTATCTCTGCAAAGATGATTCCTATTTATGCCCTTGAACAAAGTGCCTTGCCCACAGGAACATGGACAGCCAAGATAGGTGATGAAGTTATACTGGGTTATAACTACCATAGAGCACTTTTAATAGCACCAAACCTCGGTATGTATAAAAAAGTAACAGGCTATCACAAAGATAAAAAATGGGTACATCCAGATATCTTTACAACGGTCTTGTCATCTCATGGCCACCCTTCACCACTTCAAGAAGATTTTCAATACACCTGTAGAGCAAACAACATCGGTTTAGTCTCATTTTTATTTGACAAGTCTATCATTACCGTTGACTGTCAAAGCTTTAAAATCGTACAAAACAAGTCAACATCTATAACAATAGATGAGACCCAACTTCCTTTCTACACCCGCGTTGCCAATATAGAAGCAAATTGGTTTGGAGATGGAAGTGATGAAATGACTGAATACAGTCCTTATTACGTAAGCTTGTTAGCTGAGAGCAACCCAAATAATGAATGGATTCAGACCTATCAAAAAGTTCTAGAGAGCGAAAAAGAAGATGAGTCTTGGTTTTCATCTTGGTTCTCAAGCGTTAAAGTAATCAATGAAGCAGACCAAGACACCCTCGAAGATGACTAAAAATATAAGGAAGACTAATGGATAAAAAACATTTTAATCATTTTAAAAAGATAGTAGGTGATGAAAACATCTATGAAGACAAGGCACACCTGATTGCTTACTCATATGATGCCACCCGTGAGCACTTTGAGCCTGATGCGGTTATCTTTCCTAGGCATGAACAAGATATATCTGATATCTTAAAGTACTGTAATGAAAACAACATAATCATTGTTCCGCGTGGAGCAGGTTCTGGTTTTACAGGTGGGGCTATTCCTTCTGAAGGTGGTGTTGTTTTGGCCTTTGAACGCCATATGAACAAGATTTTAGAAATTGATATGCAAAATATGGTAGCTGTCGTGCAACCTGGTGTTATCAATATGGACGTACAAAAAGCCGTAGAAGAAGTGGGTCTTTTTTATCCGCCAGATCCGGCAAGTCAAGACTACTCAACCATTGGTGGAAATGTCAATGAAAATGCAGGTGGTATGCGTGCGGCAAAGTATGGGATCACCAAAGATTATGTGATGGCAATTCGCGCCGTACTTCCTAATGGAGATATCATTAAAGCCGGTAAACGTACCATTAAAGATGTAGCGGGTTATAATATCTCAGGTATCTTGATCGCTTCAGAAGGAACCTTGGCAGTAACTACAGAGGTGACTCTTAAACTTCTTTCTAAACCTAAGATGACAAAAACGGCTATGGGAATTTTCGACTCAGTCACGCAAGCAATGGAAGCTGTTTACAAGACTATGGCAGGTGGGGTAACCCCCGTTGCGATGGAGTTCTTGGATAATTTGACAATTCGCGCCGTTGAACAAACTTATAATAAGGGTCTTCCCGTTGAAGCGGGTGCTATCTTAGTAACCGATGTGGACGGAAACCTTGAAAATGATTTAGACTTTCAACTTGATCTTATTGAAAAGATTTTTAAAGAAAATGGTTGTTATGAGTTTAAACGTGCTAAAGATGATACCGAAGCAGCTGATCTGTGGTTTGCACGTAGAAATGCTAGTCAATGCCTTTCTATTTATGGTTCTAAAAAGCTTAATGAAGATGTAACGGTACCAAGAGCTGTTTTACCTGAACTACTAACAGCCTTTAATGCTATTGCAAAAAAATACAATATCAACATCCCATGTTTTGGTCATACAGGAGATGGAAATGTACATACCAATGTTATGGTTGATGGAAGTGATCCAGAACAGGTTAAAATAGCCTACGAAGCCATTGAAGAAGTATTTCAAGCTACTGTAGACTTAGGCGGAACACTTAGTGGTGAACACGGTATAGGTATCGCTAAGGCCCCTTATATGTCTATGGCATTTACAGAAGAAGAGATGAATCTTTTTAACACGATTAAAAAGGCGTTTGATCCAAACAACATCTTAAATCCTCACAAAATGGGACTTAAATAAAAAGTTTAATTATTTTATAACTTTTGCTATAATAGACCTCACTTCAAAGGATGTCTATGTCAACAAAAGCGAAAGCGGTCCAAGAACCGGATCTTTCTTCAGAACAGGTAGATGAACCCTCTTCAGAGGGCACGTCTACGGCACACAAAAAACCTCGAAAACCTGGTATTTCCCAAAGACTCAAACATATAAAGTTCTCATACAGGATCATACGTACTTATATCACTTCTTTGTTTGATAGAGATATAACTTTTTATGCTTCAAGTTTAAGTTTTTACACCCTTTTTACTCTTGTTCCTGTTTTACTCATTGTTTTATCTATTTCGACTTCTTTAACAAGTTTTGATGCCTTTTACGGAAATATCAAATCCTTTATTATGAACAATATCGTTCCTGTTGATTCGGAAGTATTTTCTACCTTTATAGACGGCTTTATGCAAAACTCTATACAACTAAGTATCATTGGTATCATTGCTATTATTGTCTCCTCAATGCTCTTTTTTCAAAACTTTGAATACATAGTCAATAAGATCTTTAAAACAAAGCCTCGTGGTTTTTGGGAGTCACTTAGTATCTACTGGACACTTGTCACCCTTACTCCTATAGCCCTTGTCTTCTCTTTTTATCTCTCTAATGAGTTACAGCACTTTTTAGGAAACAATGAGTTTTCACGCTCACTTGAGGCTTTAGAGCTTTTCCCATACCTTATCATCTGGTCTCTGTTCTTTCTTATCTATAAGATCTCTGCAAACACAAATGTTTCAAACCGTGCAGCGGGTATCAGTTCTTTTGCTGTCTCATTTACCTGGTACCTTGCTAAGATAGGTTTTGTAGCTTACGTACTCAATAAAAATCAGACCTATGCCACTATCTATGGCTCTTTTTCAACCCTTATCTTTTTCTTTTTATGGGTGTATGTTTCTTGGATTATATTTATTTATGGTCTCAAACTATGTTACACCATAGAGAAAGTAGCCGCAGATACCAAGGTTGAAGAAAAGCAACAAATAGAAGAAGAATCTATGCAAAATAGCTAAGAGGCTAATAAGAACAATCAGCAAGAATAGCCACAAAGGAATTAAGACATCCAACACAAAAAGATCTAGTCCTAATAGATATTCCAAGGCTGGGTCCAAAATATATCCTAATCCAAGCAGATGTAAAAAGAGCGAAATAGGATAAAAGAGTATAAAACCCATACTTAAAAGCGGCGATAAAAGTTGTACTAAAGAGAAACTTCCAAAAAAATAATGTACTATAGGCAGCATCGCTAAATAAACCCAGAAGTGAATCAAGATAAAACTCTGCCAAGGTTTTAAATCTTTCATATGATGCAAAAATAAAAATATATAAAATACTCCTGCAACCGAAAACCAAAATCCCAGAGCAAAAAGAAGTTTAGGCCACAAAGCGATCAAAAATCCAACCACAAGAAACAGAGATGAAAACGAAAGCAGTTTGACTCCTCTATCGTATAAGGCATAAGCGAAAATACTCATAGCGAAGGCTCTTAACAAAGAGGGAACAAAGTCTAAGAAGTATAAGTAAGAAAACAAAAGTGCAAAGACAAGAACTGCTATATCTCTGTGTGCGTTTCTATAAGGAAAAAGCCTTTCTTGGATAGGTTTATATATGGTCTTAAAGATAAAAAAGAGAATAAAGCTCAGTACCCCTAAGTGAAAACCACTTATGGCTAAAAGATGATTTATTCCTAGGGCTGAAAGTTGATGACGAACATTCATCGGAATATTTCCTGCGAAATATAGAGCTTGGTACAAAGAAAGGGTTTCTTTTGAATGCAGTGTCTGCATATCTTGCATAAGTGTATATCGTCTCTGCTTATCTTGCAAAGAAGAAAGTATCTGTGAGGGAAGGTAAAAGCCTTTAAGGTAAGACAAAAAGTCCAACTCTTTTATAAACAGTCTTACTCTTAGGTGCTCTCCTTCAAGATTTTTCAAGTTGTCTCTTGAACTGGTATAAAAAGAGAAGCCCTCAGTACTCTGAAGTTTCAAGACCCAATAGTTTTTCTTTTTATACTGCTTTTGTACATATACATCAGAAATATACTCATCAAACTCAGTGAACTTTTGGTACTGAAGGTATTGGATAAAAATTGAAATAATAAATAGAACTAAAAGTAAGCCAAAGGTAAAAAGCCTCTGCCTAAAAGAGAGAAAAAGTTCTGTCTTAGATAGGAGGGAGGGAGACGCTTTCATTGCCTATGTCCATTACTGCTTCAGTAGCCTGGACATTCTCAAATGAGATTTCTACCCCGCCAAATGCAGGTGCGTCCACAAATCGTGTCAATTTTTTCTGGAAAAGAAGTTTTACATGTCCCGTAGGTCCATTACGTTGTTTACCTATAATGATCTCAGCCTCTTCTTCTTCTTTTTCTATGTAAGTGGCGGTAAACTCTTTACCTTCTGCCTTTGCCGCTTTTTCACGCTCTTTCTCTTCTTTATAAAGATACACATCATCACGGTAAACAAACATAATGATATCCGCATCTTGCTCAATTGCACCCGACTCACGGATATCCGAAAGCATTGGACGTTTGTCATTACGTGACTCAACCCCACGGTTCAGCTGAGAGAGCGCGATTATAGGCATCTCGAGTTCACGAGCAAGCATCTTTAATCCACGAGATATCTCAGAGACCTCAGCCTGTCTATCTCGCCCTGCTGTTTGCATGATCTGAAGGTAATCAATAACACACATCTCAATCTCCGGATGTTGTGACTTTAACTTTCTAAGCTTTGAACGAAGCTGATTGATCGTCACCCCTGCTCCATCATCTACAAAAAGTTTTGACTTATTCATCATATCTAGACTAGAGTTCAGACGTGACCACTCTTCATCATTCAAGTCACCAACACGAAGTTTTTGCAAAAAGATAGAGGTATGTGCAGACAGAAGTCTAAGCATCAGCTGTTCAGCCGGCATTTCCAGTGAGAAAAATGCCACTCCGTTTCCAAGTTGCATCTGGTTTAGGACAATATTTAGTGCAAATGAGGTTTTACCCATAGCAGGACGAGCAGCAATAATAACCAAGTCGCCCTTACCAAATCCCGTTGTCATCTTGTTTAACTCAGCAAAACCTGTATCAACTCCAACAAGCACAGAGTTTCCTCTAGACTTCATCTCTTTGATGTACTCCATCGTGTCATAGGTAATCGCATTTGCATCTTTGAAGTCTACGTTATCATTAGCCTGCGTTATCTCATACAGCTTCTTTTCAACCAAGTCAATAACTTCTGTGCTAGGAAGGTCTTCTTCCACCGTTACACGCTTGATCTCAGTTGTAAGGGTTAACAAGTGACGTTTAACGGCCTTGTCTTTAATCTCTGTGACATAAGCAATAGTATTAGAGATTGGATTTGAAGATAAGATATCAAGCAGGACAGCTTCATCGAAACGCTTTTTAGTATTCAAACGTTTTTTAATAAACTCTTCATCAATAGGCTTGTTTTCTCTGTGAAGCTCTATCATAGCTGTATAGATCTCTTGATGGGCCGGAAGATAAAAATCATCTGTGTTTAACTTCGCTTCAACATCTTCAAATTGAGAGGGCTCGAAAATAATTGAATTTAAAACAGAACGTTCAATGTTTATATTATAAAGGGTCTCTTCCATGAACTAGTGTGTCTCACTTTCTTCAGCAGCTTTTTCAACTTCATCAATAAATCTTTGTACCAGTTCATCCTCATTTAGCCTAGCGACTACGTCGCCTTTGACCATAACAAGACCTGAACCCTTGCCATAAGCAATAGCCACATCTGCATGCTTTGCCTCGCCAATAGCATTGACAACACATCCCATTACTGAGACGTCCAAAGGAGCTTTAATATGTTTGGTCTTCTCTTCTATCTCAGCTACGGCGGTAACAAGGTCTGCTTCAATACGACCACAAGTAGGACAAGAAATAATGTTTAGACCGTCTTTTGCCGCACCTGAGTCTTTAAGTATAGCCTTACCGACTTTAATCTCTTCTTCTAACTCACCCGTAATTGACACACGCATAGTATCACCGATACCATCAAGTAAAAGGGCCCCAAGGCCTATAGCACTTTTAACTGTTGCATGAAAAATAGTCCCTGCTTCTGTCACACCTAGGTGGAAAGGGTAATCATTTTTAGGACGCAACATACGGTAGGCATCAACTGTACGCTGAACGTCTGAGGCCTTTAAGGAAACCTTCATCTGATCAAAGCCAAGATCTTCTAGAAACTTGATATTATATTCAGCAGAAGCCACCATACCTTCAGCTGTCTGACCATAACGATCTTCAAATTCTTTTTCTAGAGAACCTGCATTCACACCTATGCGAATAGGGATATTTCTCTCTTGACAAGCTTTTACAATATCTTTAACACGAGACTTCTCGCCAATATTTCCAGGGTTAATACGTATACAATCAACACTCTCAGCCGCAACAAGGGCTAGCTTATAATTGAAATGTATATCAGCGACAAGTGGGAGAGAAATCTGCTCTTTAATAGAGTTAAGCGCAAGTGCATCTTCCATATTTGGCACAGCAACACGGACAATATCACATCCTGCAAAGTGTAGTCTGTTGATCTGTTCTACCGTAGCAGCCACATTGTGAGTTTCAGAGTAAGTCATCGACTGTACCGAGATTGGTGCATCACCACCTACAGCAACGTCACCTACATATATTTTCTTAGTTTCATAGCGTTTTATCATAAGGGGATTTTATCTTTTTTTTTGTAAGAGTTAGCTTGAAGTATTTTTATAGTTCTTAGACAAAACTAACCGTGGTGGTTTTACGCAGTAAAAAGTTTCACCAAAAAATGCTTTGACATTTTTTAGACAAAATCTATGGGGTCCATATCTACTTCACATAAAACATTTTTACTCATCTTAATCGCTTTTATGAGATCTGTACTTTTGTCAGCTCTTAAAAGGATTTGAAAACGAAACTTGTTAGCTATCTTTTCAATAGGAGATGGACCATGTCCGACTATCTCAATATTTGGCGCTGAATAAAGCTTTTGTAAGACCTCATTCATCTTATCATTGGCCTTCTCTTTTTTCATATGGGCAAAACTGAGTCTTGAAAGTTTTTTATACGGAGGATACATCTCTTTTCTAAACTCTTTTTCTTCATCTAAAAACTCTTCGTACTTACCGATGTAAGGCTCAAAAAACTCTTGATAAAAACTCTGTACAAGTACAATAGCATCTTTTTTACGTCCACTTCGTCCCGCAATCTGAATAAGCAGTGATAGGGCCTTTTCTCGAGCCCTATAATCACTCATCTGTAAGATATTATCAATTCCCTGAATCACCGCTAAGGTCACGTCATGATAATCGTGTCCCTTTGATAACATCTGCGTGCCTATAAGCAGATCAATCTCACCATTGTTAAAAGAGTCTAAAAGTGCTTTTAACTTTTTTTGTGTTGTTATCTTATCCCTATCAAACTGAGCGACCTTAAGTTCAGGATACTTCTCTTCAAAATGCTCCACAGCTTCAGCAGTTCCGAGTCTTGAAGAAAGAAGGTTTCCTGTCTTACATTCAGGACAGACCTCAGGAATAGGTTCTTGAAAATTACAATAATGGCATTTTACACGGCGAGCAAACTTATGAAGGCTCATACCTACATCACAATAAGGGCACTTATAGGTATATCCACAATGATCACAGATCATATACTTGAAGTTGGCCCGTGTTGGAAGAAAAAGCATGGCCTGCTCTTTTTTAGCTGCTATCTTAGTAACAGCTTCTTCAATAATGGGAGTAATCTCTTCAATATGAGGTTCATACACAAAACGCCTGTTCTGATTAAAATGCCCACCTTTTAAACGGACATATGGAAACTTGACATAAGAAGACAAAGAAGGTGTAGCAGAACCAAGAAGTGTAGGTATACCTAAAAGACTGGCATAATAAATAGCCATATCCCTAGCATTGTAACGTGGTCTGGAAGAGGCCTTATAAGAGTCATCATGTTCTTCATCCACCACAATCAAACCAAGATCATTGATCGGTAAAAACAGTGTTGAACGTGCCCCTGCTATCACCCTAGCCGAACCATCATATATCTTTTCTAAGGCTTTTTGTTTTTGTTTTTTAGTCAACTTGGAGTGCCACATAACAACAGCGTCTCCAAAATGCTCCTCTAGTCTATCCTGCATCTGAGGTGTTAAAGATATCTCAGGCATCAACATTAGAACACGTTTATTCTCTGAGAGAAGCTCTTCAAACCACTTCATGTAGATCTCTGTCTTACCCGAACCCGTATCTCCAAAAAGCAAAGAGACCTTATGCTTTTGCAACTCTTTTAAGGCCAAGTCCTGCTTATCAGAAAGGATAATATTACTCTCATCCTTAACAATAGTAAGTTCATCTTCTTCAATATCTTTTTTAAAAGGAATAAAAAGAGAAAAAGCCTCAGCCAAAGAGCAAAAATAATAATCACGGATAAATTTAGAAAACTGGTACTGAATATCAGAAAAGCAAAGACCCTTTGAAGTAAGTATTTCAACTGTCTTAAAATCAGGCTCAAGAACTTCTTTTAATATAACAGCATCTTTTTCTTTGTTTTGAAAAGGAAGCGTAACAACATCAAGTTCTTGAAAAGCAGTTAAAGAAGAAAAAGTCAAAGGCTCTAGAGGAGAGCCTAAGATTGAGAGAGTGTAGTAATTCAATTATTGAACTAACTCTCCACAGTTTACACCAGCTGTACAGATGAATGTACCTGGACCTGAAGCATTACATGCGACAGCCGTTACATTTGTGTCACAATATTGGAAATTATTTGCATTTCCTGCGATTGTAAAGTTATATGTAGTTGCACCTGTCTGAACCCATTCACCGTCTTGTCCGGCTGCACCACCTGTAATCGGATAGGTCATAATAGCACTAAAAAGCTGCCCATCATTCGCATCTAAAAGTGCAATAAAGTTTGTTTGACCTCTAAAAAGACGTGATTGTCTCTCCGTTATAATGCCAGATCTAACGGCTGCAATATCAGAACGAGCCTTTGCGATCTGCGCATCTTGTCGTGTTGCAGCAAACCTAGGAATAGCGACAGAGGCCAATAACCCTAAGATCACAATAACAAAGACTAATTCTATCATGGTAAAACCATTTTTATTTTTAATATACAACTTGTGCTCCTCTTATCGCAATAGGAAATACTGCGTTATCAAATATCGTGTGTAGTGCATCACATCTAGGATCGCCTGCAGCGCCTAATGTAAGCGTTAGATTTTCATCTGTTCCAAACCTAACAAGTGCAATTCTTACACAATCCGCTCTTGTCCCCATAATAATATCAACGGCGTTATTTCCTACATCTAGAGTAGCTTCATTTCGAGTGACAAGATCTGAAACTGCATTTGACATTAGAGATAAATCATCTGTGGTTTCACCCTTAGCCACACCATATGCAGCGATCTCTCCAACGGCAACAGAAATAACCTGTGACATTCGCGCAATGATGGCGTCATCTCTGGTAGAACTTAGTTTTGGAATTGCGACAGCGGCCAGAACACCTAATATAACAATTACAAAAATAAGTTCTATCATCGTAAAAGCAAATTTCATAATAATACCTTAATATTGATTGTTTGTGTTAAAAAATGAAGGATATCTACTGTAAAACAAAGGAGAGAAAAACTCTCTCCTAAAAAGTAAGTTTAGCTTACCAAACTACTGATGAACCACCAAATTGTTGAACACCTGTAGCACCATTTGCATTGATCAAGTCAGCTAGTGCTGCTTGCATACCAAGACAAACTGCACTTGCACCTGCACCTGGTTGAACAGTCAAGTTACCATCTGTATACGGATCATTTGCAGCATTTGCAGTGATATCAAGAGTGATACATACATTACCTGCATCATCAGCATAAGAAAATGCACCAGCACCAACTGCTGTAGTACCTGCTTCAACAAACTGTACATTTGTTACATCAGAAAGTACATCATTCACACCACCTGCATTCCAAGCTCCACGCGCTGTATAACGTGAACCAAAGTCAGAAACTGCTGTTGCGATATCAGAAGCGCCTGAAGCGATACGTGCATCATCACGAGTAGCTGCTAGTTTCGGAATAGCAACTGCTGCTAAAATACCTAGAATAACGATAACGAAGATCAATTCGATCATAGTAAAACCTTTTTTCATGTTTTACTCCTTGTTTTAAAATATAGATTACTCTAGTAACCTTAAAAAGCAGTGTATATTATTTTTGCTTACAATGTTCTTAATTTTAAAATTAACTTAATATTCTAACGGAGTATGAATTTACATTTTCTTTAAGGTATTCGATAGCATCTGTTCTGCTTCAAACAGTTCATAGTTCTTTTTCACATAGGCTTGAAGAAGAGTTTTTATGTCATTGTTCCCATGAACGTTAAACTTCTCTTCTAAGTCTTTTTCTATAAACTTTGCAAATGACTCTTCTAAATCTATGTCAAATCTACTTCCGTTTACAGTTAAGGTTATTTTTTTGCTCATTACTAACCTAAAGCCAATTCAATTTTCTTTACTATCTCTTCTATCTCTATATCTTTAAGTGCATTTTCTTCTTCAAGCTTTGTGATCTGTGCATCTTTTGCTTCGCTTTGGCCTTTAGCACTTATCACTTCATTTCTTAATGTCTCGTTTTCACTCTTCATGGCATCATATCGCGTTACCATAGATTCGATTTTTTCATTTAATTGTTCAATTACACTTAGCATATTTATCTCTTATAATATTAATTGCTATAATTCTAACACTATTTATCCCAAAAGGCAACGTAACATGGGAAATTTCTTTATTAAGCCCTTTCTTACCATGAGAAAAGATTAAAACTGACAACAAGTCCTTGTCCTCTCAGCTTAATTTCGAGTTTAAAGGCTTTTTTGCACACAACCAACTTTCAGTACATCAACGCTTATTATAATCCTTATCAACTGACAAATAAACATAGGGTAGAAAAAAGCTAAAACATGCAGTTGTAGATCATAGAACTATAAAGACTATTCAGTATTTAAGTCTAGCAATATTGACTTTATTCAAAATATTTAACATTGAAAACTAAATTGATGTGATTTTCTCCAGTCTTCAAGACTGGAGAACTGACTTAGGAGAAGTCGTGGGAGGTAAAATCAGTTGTAGCTGTTTTTAGTTTATCTTATTTTTATCAATGCAGCTCCTTCTTTTTGAAGTTCGATCAGCTTTAGTACACCGCCTGGTGTCACTTCGCTATAAGGCTGAAGCTGTTCTTTCTTGACATTTTTCTTTGTCATGGTGTTTTCACATACAAATACCCTCAGATTATCGCCGGCCAACTGTTTCAAAGTATCCATACGGCCTTGCGTACCATTGTTGACCGGACCACCATGGGTCAAATATGGCTTACCAACATAACCCGTACCTTTGAAATCCTTCATCGTGTATTGTACTCCGGGTCCATAGGCGACAATACTGATCTCATAGTCAATCAAATTCTTTTGATAGTGCTTTACTAGATTGTTCAAAGTGTTTAGCATAAAATGAACACGGCGTACATCAGCAAAATCCAATGGATAAGCTACTTTAACGACATCACTCTCTTCTTCAGCCATTACAGGTACTGTTATCATCATCATAACAGCAATGATTGTTAATATTATTTTCTTAAATTTCATCTAATACCCTTTCTTAAAACGCTGCAGTTAATTGAACTGAAACGCGGTCGCCCATATTGTCTAGCACTTTTTGTGCATTACTGTTTCCAGGAGCCTTAGCATCTCTAAACGCGTAGTTAACATCGATACGTGTCGCTCCTTTAAAACGGTAAGACAATCCCAGCGTCGCTGTTTTAAACTTACGCTGCGCTTTTTCGTCATTTGGCAGGCGGTCCATAATGTCATAACGCCCGAAGACTTCAAACTTTTTGGGAACAACTTCATACTGCAGATTCACATAACCGCCATCAGCTGTGTTTTCATCACCAACAGCATATTGAAACTGCCAGTCTTCTTTTAAAGGGTCCGTGTCTTTATCTTTTGCACCGGTAAATATCATTCCTTTGGCTTTCATGTACTCTGCTTCAAAACGAAGGCCGTTTTGATAATAAGTCATACCAACACCGTAACGCTGTCTATTCACATTGACTTCTGTCGTCGTTATACCGTCGTTTGACAAGAGTGTGCGTTTACCGTCTTGTATCCAACCATAAAATTTCATCGACTCATGAAAGTACCCTCTTTTGTCGTTGAAGTTATCCTCAAGGGCCAGGTATCCATAATGTGTTTTTTGTTTATCTGAACCCTTCATCGAGACACCATTACCGTTACCGTACATATAGGCATACGTCACTGCCCAAGTATCTGAAACAGGCACCGTATCAAAGATTTGTGCCCCGGTATCTCTAAAAGCAGCAATAGGCTGATCGACACTTGTACTTGTATAGTGGATATTGGATGCCGCGGCTCCACCTTTTGCAGGGACAGGGTCTGCCGCACCGACATCAGAAACCTGTCTCTCTAAAAGCTGTTGGTTCGTCATCGTTGTGAACTCGACGTAGGGAGAGACAAAAACTGCCTGTAGGCCCTCTTCACTTCCGGGGGTCTTAAACATACCCACACGCAGTTTTGCGTACGGAACATGTTTTAAAGTCACGGATGCATCTGTAAAATAAGTCGCTACCTCTCTGTGTCCGGCAAGATTATTGACACCACTGTTTCCGAACTCTGTCATAAAAAAGTAGTTTACAAGATTCTCATCATCTGCCATACCGCGCAGTGCAAGCCGCGCACGAAACACATTAAACCCCGACTGATCTTTTAAATCAGGGTTTAATAAGGAAAATGGTGTCTGATTGACTCCCGTCGGACTTATCTGAACATCCCCTCTGTCATTCTTGTAGTTTGCCTGTATAAACCCCCAAAGCTTTGGAATTTTACTGCGATAGGGTACAGATACACCCTTTGGAGCGACCATCTCCGGCTGTGAACCCTGCAGCATGAGCCAGTCAGCCGCATCAAGTTGAGCACAAGATACGAGCAGCGCTAAACTGAGAAACTTTGTTTTTGAAACACTCTTCATTTGTTTTCCTTATAAATAGATAGAGGCAGTTTAAAACAACAATGAAAATGAAATGAAAAAACTTTTAGATGCCAACAAGATATCTTTACATTATTTTTACTTATATTATGTAGGATTAAAACATTAGAGCTACAAAAGAGTGTTGGGTACTGAAGGCTTAAAAAGCTTCCTTTGGCCTAAAACTCTGGAACATTAAGAGTGTTTATAAGAGGAATTAGATGAAACTGTACCAAAAGTACCTTGCTTTAATTTTGATGATCTTATTTATTGCAATCATTTATTTCTATTTACAAAACAAACGGGAGTTTGTAAACAGAGTGAACATCGTTCTTGTCAATCTACTCGATAAACAGATAGAACAGGAAAAGGCAAAAGCTTTTTCTTTTGCATTTGCCCTTTCTCAAAATGAAACATTACAGGCTGCAATCCAAAACAATGATATGGCAAAAGCTTACGAGATTTTAGAACGCTATATGAGTACCTTGGAAGTTTTTAGCGGATCAAAGATCCGTACACAGATCATATCAAAAGACTTTATTATCTTTGCAAGAAGCTGGGATAACCGTGATGCGGGACTTCGAATTAAAGAGTACAGACCTGATCTTGAAGAAATGGTGACCACGCTAGTGCCGCATCTTTCCTTTGAGGCTGCAAGACGGTTGGTGTTAATCGCTTCTATTCCTATTGTCAAAGATGGTGATTTTATCGGTTTCGTCGAAGTAATACAGAGGTTCAATACTATAGAATCCTTTTTTGAAAATTACGATGTCAACCTTCTCGTCCTGCTTTACGACAAATATGAGAATCAGGCAGTATTACTCAAAGAAAACCCCCGTATAAGAAATACCATCGTTGCCAACGAGGGTGCAAATATCAACCATATAGCCTATTTAGAACAAGTGGGTATAGATAAGTTATTGGCACAGGGGACACTTAATGGTGAAAGACATATCTATTTTTCAAAAGCTATTTTAAACAGTGAAGGCCAAAACATCGGATCCTTTGTTTTAGCGCTTTCCAAAAAAAAGCTAAGACTGTTTAGTGCTTTTGAAAAAGAGCTTGACACATTTTTTACTTATGCCCGCAAAGACTTGTACTATTCAATCACCAATCGTCATCCTTCCATCAACATTTATTCTGATTTAAGCGGAAAAGAGTTGCTGCTTTTGAAAAACTGTGTGCATGAAGAAGACAGTGTGATCCTTGAAGAGAAACTTAGGAAAAAACTGAAAAGCTATACGCAAGATGAATTGATTTCCCTTTTATTAGATGTCAATTCTAACAAAAAGTCAAGAGGACATATAAAATGAGGATTCTTTTATTAGAAGATGAACTGATATTAAAAGAGAGTGTAGAAGAGTTTTTAACCGCCCAAGACTATATAGTAGACGGGTATACCAACAGTGACGATGCCTTTGACGCAATATTCTCTATGGAGTATGACCTCTTATTGTTAGATGTCAATGTACCCGGTGAATGGAATGGTTTTTCTTTACGAAAAGAGTTAGCAAATGAAGGAAAGGATATACCAACGATTTTTGTGACTTCTATGTCGAGTGCGGATGCGATGCTTCAAGGCTATGCAACTGGATGCTGTGATTACATAAAGAAACCTTTTGATCTCATAGAACTCTTACTCAGGGTCCAGCAAGCACTAAAGTCAAACTGTTTTAAGACAAAGGACAATTTTATTGAACTTTCCCAAGGTTACCAATATAATGTGACCACATATGAACTTACCTGCAAATCCACAGCCGTTTTGCTAAGTAAGAGAGAGATCGAAATTCTCAAGATTTTTATGACACATCGTAATCAGATCGTTAGTTTGGACACATTATATGATCTGATTTGGGGGAATAATGTTGATTCTGCCAATGCCCGTGTTCAAGTCAACAATCTTAGAAGAAAACTTCCAAAAGATATCATTAAAAGTATCTATGGTCTAGGTTATCGTCTTGATTGTTAATGAACAGAAATTTGTAAGACGCTACAGTCTGATCTATACCTTTATAGTTTCATTTATTCTCTTAGCTCCCTTGTCTATCTATATCAATCATGAGATAAATGTACAAGAAATCAAGACAGAAGTCGAACTTAAATCGATTCAGGGCCATATTGTCAGTGCTATGGATGCTTTTGGAAACAATCCAAACAATGTCTTTGAGTTTCCAAGGTATACAGCTTATGAATCCGGACTGTACACTAAAAATTTTTCACTTATTCATTCTCAGATCAAAGACCCCTTGCCATCATTTATGTCAGGTTATCATAGCCAAGGTCTAAGCCGATTTCTTATTACGCCGCTTCCTTCGCAGAAGTATTTTCTTGCAGATTATATTATTACTAAAACTGTAATATCCTACTCATCCGTATTACTCAAGACAAGTTTGATTGCCTTTGGTATCATTACTTTCATCCTGGTTCTCTCTTTTTATTTTTTAAACAGTTTTTCTTTGCCCTTTAAACGTGTGAATGAAAAGCTGGATGACTTTATTAAAGAGTCGATGCATGAGATCAACACTCCCTTGAGTATTATCAATGTAAATGTTGACCTGTTTGACAATATTTATGGAAAAAACAAATACTTCAACCGAATAAAGTCTGCTACAAAATCGTTGGCTACAATCTACAATGATATGGATTACCTTATCAAGCAAAATCGTGTCGAATATAAGAACGAACCGATTTGTCTGGAAGATTTCGTTCAAGAGCGCGTCGATTACTTTGAACTGATCTGTCAGCTTAAAGACATCACACTCACATTATCGGCTTCTACCAAGACACATATCATGTTCAACCCTACGAAGCTGCAGCGCATCATTGACAACACGCTCTCTAATGCCATTAAGTTTTCGCATAAGAACAGCAGCATAGAAGTTATTATAAAAGAAACCCAAGAGGGTAATATTTCGCTCGCCTTTATAGATCACGGACAGGGCATTAAAAACCCTGAAAAGATAACGGGCCGATATTACCGTGAAGATGAATGTGAAAATGGCTTTGGTATCGGTATGAGCATAGTAAAATCTATCATTGATGAAGCTGACATTGTTCTAGATGTAAAGTCCAAACTGTCCGAAGGCAGCACCTTCACTTATATTATAAAATCATCTTTAATCCACAAGAACAGTACTCTTTAAGCAATATTTTTATTCAATCAGTTGACACAAAAATATATATACTAATAACCAAAAAAGCTTACTGCTATTGGTAGCAACCTTTTATAAAATAGCATCTAAACTATATATCTCAATCAAATAAGCTATAATTTTGATAATGAAAAAAACTAACTTATTTGAACTAAACTCAGCCTATCAGCCTGCAGGTGATCAACCTGAGGCGATCAAAGTACTAACAAATAGTATCAAAGCTCACAACCGTTACCAGACACTTGTCGGAGTCACAGGTAGCGGTAAGACTTATACTATGGCTCAGACTATACAAACTCTGCAGATGCCTACACTCATCATGACACATAACAAGACATTGGCGGCTCAACTCTACTCTGAGTTTAAAGGTTTCTTTCCTAATAACCATGTCGAGTACTTTATCTCTTATTATGATTATTACCAACCTGAAGCTTATATTCCAAGACAAGATCTTTTTATTGAAAAGGATTCTTCTATAAATGAGGAACTTGAACGTCTTAGGCTTTCTGCTACGGCAAACTTGCTTTCTTATGATGATGTTATCTGCGTGGCCTCTGTTTCGGCGAATTATGGGCTGGGGGATCCTGAAGAGTATGTAAGGATGGTACAAGCCTTAGCTGTAGGTGATGAAGTCAATCAAAAACAGCTTCTTTTGCGTCTTGTTGAGATGGGGTATACACGTAATGACAACTTTTTTGACAGGGGTAATATCCGTGTACTAGGAGACGTGATTGATATCTTTCCGGCTTATCATGAAGACGAGGCCATACGTGTTGAGTTTTTTGGGGACGAAGTTGATTCTATCTATAGTATAGATGTACTTGAAAATAAAAAGATAGAGACCTTTACTAAAGTCACCGTATATGCAACCTCTCAGTTTGCCGTTGGGAATGAAAAACTTTCACGCGCGATTAAACGCATAGAAAAAGAGCTAGATGCACGTCTAAATTATTATTCAAAAGAAGAAAAAGCCGTTGAGTACCAACGTATTAAACAACGTACTGAATTTGACTTGGAGATGCTTGAAGCCACCGGTATGTGTAAGGGTGTAGAAAATTATTCACGACACCTGACCGATAAAAAAGAAGGTGAAGCACCTTTTACCCTCTTAGACTATTTTGCCCAGCGTCATAAAGAGTATTTGGTTATCGTAGATGAATCCCATGTTTCCCTGCCTCAGTTTAGAGGGATGTACGCAGGAGATAGAAGCAGAAAAGAAGTTTTAGTTGATTATGGTTTTAGATTACCTTCTGCTCTTGATAATAGACCTTTTACTTATGATGAGTTTATCAACAAAGCTCCTCATTACCTTTTTGTCTCGGCTACACCAAATGAGGTTGAACTTGAGCTATCGTCTGAGGTAGCGTATCAGATCATACGCCCAACGGGTCTGCTTGATCCTATTATAGAAGTAAAAAGCTCAGATAACCAGGTAGAAGACCTGCATGATGAGATCAAAAAGATTATTGCCAAAAACGAGCGTGTTCTTGTCACGACCTTGACAAAAAAGATGTCTGAAGCCTTAACAAAATATCTAGCTGACTTAGGTATTAAAGTGCAATATATGCATTCGGACATCGATGCCATCGAAAGAAACCAAATCATTCGCGGTCTTCGTCTAGGCGAGTTTGATGTGCTTATCGGCATCAACCTTTTAAGAGAAGGGCTTGATCTGCCTGAGGTCAGTTTAGTCGCCATTTTGGATGCTGACAAAGAAGGTTTTTTACGTTCAGAAACTGCGCTTATTCAAACCATGGGACGTGCGGCCAGAAATGCGGAAGGGCGCGTAATTCTTTATGCCAATAAAATCACCAAATCTATGAAAAAAGCCATGGATACCACCCTCTCTCGTAGAGAGCTTCAACACAAACATAATCTTGAACACGGCATCGTTCCTAAAACCGTTATGCGTAAGCTTGATCAAGACTTAAAGGTTGATGATGCCGGTGAGCTTTATAACAAAAGTAAAAAAGCCGATAAGATGCCTGCAAGAGAGCGAAAAAAACTTCTTGATGAGCTCAATGCCAAGATGAAACAAGCTGCAAAAATGCTTGAGTTTGAAGAAGCAGCAAGACTAAGAGATGAGATAGCAAAGATTAAAAAACTATAAGCATAAGCCAACAAACTTTTTTAGAAACTTTTCGCTACACGAAACCGCCATACGGCTAGTTTTGAAGAAGCGGCAAGACTAAGAGACGAGATTGCAAAGATTAAAAAACTCTAAACCTGTCGGCTTGGCTGACTTCTCATAATTTAAGAAAAATAAAATTCAGCTATAATAAAACAAAAATACACTTAAACATACGGACATTTTATGCTAAACCTTAAAGACCCAAAATATTACCTCAACAGAGAACTTTCTTGGCTTCAGTTCAATACACGTGTTCTACACCAAGCCCAGGATGAATCTCGTCCCCTACTAGAAAGACTAAAGTTTCTTGCTATTTACGGAACTAATCTTGATGAGTTTTATATGATTCGTGTGGCAGGTCTTAAAAAACTTTTTACTGCCGGTGTTATTGTTTCAGGTGCAGATAGATTAACACCATTACAACAACTGCGTGAGATTCGAAAATATCTTCATCAGGAAAAAGAGGTTGTTGAATATACACTTATTAACATTTTTAAAGAACTCGAAAAAGAGAACCTTTTTGTCAAGTCGTATAACGAAGTCAATCCAAAAGAAAAACGTGAACTTGATGAATACTTTGCTTCACATATTTATCCCGTAATTGTGCCCATTGCCGTGGATGCAACCCACCCTTTCCCACATCTAAACAACCTTAGCTTTGGGCTTATTGTACAACTTAGTGATAATGATACCCATGAGGTTCGTTATGGCTTAGTACGTGTTCCTCGTATGCTTCCACGTTTTATTGAGCTTGACAATGGGACTTATGTGCCTATTGAGACCCTTGTTGCTGAACATATATCTGATCTATTTCCAGGTTTTACCCTTAGAAAATACTCTGCCTTCAGAGTTACAAGAAATGCGGATATCACCATTGAAGAAGAAGAAGCAGATGACTTTATGGAGATCCTTGAAGAAGGACTTCGTCTTCGTAAACGTGGAGAGATGGTGAGACTTGAACTCGGGGCCAATGCAGATGAGGATCTTATCAACTTTTTCAACCGTCACACTAATGTTTTTAAAGAAGACATCTATTACTTCACTTCCTGGCTAAACCTGGGTTCTTTATGGCAAATTGTGGGAAATAAGAATTTTGCACATCTTGTCCTCCCTTCATATAAACCAAGAAACTTGCCGCCATTTAATAGTGATGATGATATATTTACTACCTTGGATAAACAAGACGTTATCTTGTATCACCCTTATGAAAGTTTTGATCCTATTACCAGACTAATTCAACAAGCAGCTAAAGATCCTGATGTATTTGCTATACGCATGACGCTTTACCGCGCGGGTGCAAATTCTCCTATTGTCAATGCGCTCACTGCTGCAGCAGAATCAGGCAAGCAAGTTACCGTTATGGTTGAGCTTAAAGCACGTTTTGATGAAGAGAACAATCTTATTTGGGCCAAACAACTTGAGCAATCAGGTGCGCATGTTATCTTTGGAATCAAAGGATTTAAAGTTCATGCCAAGGCAGCTTTAGTGACTAAAAAAGTTGGCGATACGCTCAAACAATATGCCCACATTGGTACAGGTAATTATAATTCAACTACGGCTAAGATATATACCGATATTTCCTACCTGACTTCTGATGAAACCATTACAAATGATGTCACACGCTTCTTTCATTTTTTAACAGGTTTTTCTAAAAAAGGTAAACTTAACACTTTATATATGGCACCGACACAGATGAAACCTAAACTCTTATCAATGATCCAAAATGAAGCAAAGATGAAAGAAGAGGGTCATATTATTGTTAAGGTAAACTCTCTTGTGGATGAAGATGTGATTCGCGCTCTTTATAAGGCTTCTCAAGCAGGTACTAAGATAGAACTTATTGTTCGAGGTATCTGTTGTCTACGCCCAGGGATTAAAGATCTAAGTGAAAATATCCGTGTTATTTCTATCATTGGTAAATATCTTGAACATGCACGTGTTTTTTACTTTAAACATGCCAGCCCACAACTGTACATCTCAAGTGCAGATTGGATGCCGCGTAATCTTATCCGTCGTATTGAGCTTCTAACAGGTATCTCTAATGAAAAAGTATCATCAAAACTCCTTCAGATATTACAACTTCAGTGTAATGATAATGTTTTAGCCTATGAGCTTAAAGAAGATGGCGGTTATGTAAAAGTAGCAACAGACAAGGCAAGAACAATCAATAATCAGCGTCTTATAGAGACTCATACCGAAAAAAACTATAAGGCTCTTACAAAAGGGAGTCCAAACTATGTTCAACAGATGGCTTCTCGTTTGTACAAAGAGAGCTAAATTTGATCTATACCTTTAAAAAGTGGGCACCCGTTCTAGGTGAAAATTCGTGGATAGCACCTTCAGCTGATGTTGTCGGAAATGTCACCTTAGGAAAAGATGTGTCGATTTGGTTTGGTTGTGTGGTTCGTGGGGATGTACACTACATTACGATTGGTGACAGAACCAATATTCAGGACCTTAGTATGATACATGTCACGCATTATAAAAAAGATGATATGAGTGATGGAAATCCGACTGTCATCGGTAATGATGTGACTGTTGGGCACAGAGTGATGATGCATGGCTGTACTATTGAGGATGCCTGTCTTATTGGTATGAGTGCGACTATTCTTGATGGCGCGGTTATTGGAAAAGAGTCTATCGTCGGTGCTGGTTCACTTGTAACAAAGAACAAGGTCTTTCCTCCTCGCTCACTCATTATGGGAAGTCCTGCCAAAGTAGTAAAGTCATTAAATGATGAAGAAGTGGAAGAGTTATATGCTTCCGCTTCACGCTATGTTGATTTTAAAGCCGATTATCAGGAAGACTAATGGATCTGTTTTTTGTAGCTGACATTATCGGAATCACTGCCTTTGCTCTTAGTGGTTACCTTGTAGGTGTAAGAAATGAACTAGACCTCTTAGGTATATTAATCTCTTCTTTTTTAACTGCACTTGGTGGCGGTATTGTTAGAGATGTTATCTTAAACACAACACCCTTTACCTTTAGAGAGTATTACCCTGCGACTACTGTACTCATTGTACTAACGCTTAGCTTAGTCTTTAGAGTTTATAAAAAAGAAGATGTAGAACGTAAATTCATCTTTGTTATCTCAGACACCATAGGTTTGGTTGCCTTTAGTGTCACAGGTGCCCTACTTGCCTTAGAGGCTGGTTTTAATATCTTTGGTGTGATCATCTTGAGTTTCTTGACTGCTGTAGGAGGTGGCCTTACACGTGATGTCTTGATTAACAAGGTACCCTCGGTCCTAGTTACTGATTTTTACGGTTCTATTGCTCTTCTTGCCGCTCTACTACTGTTTTGCTGTAATACGCTAGACTTTTTAAATGAGTTATCAACTGCTCTTATTGCCATCTTGGCTGTTACGCTTAGACTTGTTGCTTACTTTAAGGGTTGGCGCCTTCCTAAAATCCAAAAATAAATCGGGATTAACCGGTTCACCTCCAAGATAAACACTCCAATGTAGATGTGGTCCTGTTGCGCGTCCCGTTGATCCTACTTCAGCAATAAACTCCCCCTGCTTCACCCAGTCTCCATCTTTTTTCAAATACTTGGACAGGTGTGAGTAAGCTGTCATTAATCCTTGTCCATGATCTAACAACATTAGGTTACCGTTATAAAATAAGTTTCCCAAAATAATTACCTCACCTGCCAAGGGTGCTTTTATCTTATCACCCTCTTTCCCTGAAAGATCAATACCTGCATGAGGATTCTTTGCCACCCCGTTAAAAAAACGTCTACGTCCAAAATCATGTCTAAGTTTTGAGTCCAAAGGTCTAAGCATCTTCAACTCTTTGATATAGATCTTTGTAAACCTTTTAAAAGCTTCTTTTTTTAAGGCACTCTCTTTTTCGATTCTTTTGAGTGTCTTTTTAGATGCTATTGCAAACTCTTTATTTTTAACACGTATATACTGTGTTGGATAGTTTGGTTCTTTTAAATTAATAAGATGAAGTTGATATATAGAAGAGGTCTCTGATGTAAACCGTAGCGTATCAGTCCCCTTATATAGGGAGACTGGAAGTAAAACCAACCAGTCTGTTTTTTCTTTCTTGGTAAAGACTTTAATTTTTTTGTCATTTACAAAGAGCTCTGGTTTATTCACAAAACGGAGTTTCAGCACCCCACCTGGAGAGCGTTGTTCATGGGGAAAATGCATATAAGGGATAGAAGACTTTTGAGGGGTTGCCACCTCTTGTGTTTTATACCCAGACCCTTTCTCTTCAAAAAAAGAGGGACTGAAAAAGTATATTAGTATTATTAAAAAAAGAAGAAATAAAACTTTCATTAAGTCCGGTAGTCGGCATTAATCTTAACATATTCATGTCCAAGATCACATCCGTAAGCTGTAAATTCACCCTTAGCAATACCAATATCACAAGAGATAGTAAACTCAGATGATCTCATCACTTCAGCAGCCTTAGCTTCCATAGCATCATCAAAAAGAAGTTCACCCTTGTCATATACACACAGCTCATTAAATGAGATACTCAGCTTCGCTTCATCACACTCAATACCTGAGGCTCCAATGGTAGAAGCGATACGACCCCAGTTAGGGTCTTCTCCATAGAGTGCTGTTTTAACTAACAGAGAATCAGAAAGTGCCTTTGCCGCTTTTTCCGCTTCTTCATTATCCTTAGCACCGGTTACCATGTACTCAACAAGCTTTGTAGCACCCTCTCCATCTCTTACCATTTCAAGAGCTAAGAAGTGCATCACACGTCTAAGAGCTTCACTAAATGCTTCTTTATCAAAGGCACCGCTTTTACGGTTACTTAAAAGCATGACGGTGTCATTCGTTGACGTATCACCATCAACACTGGCTGCATTAAAGGTAGTCTTTGTTGTTTCATCCAAGATGGCTTGCATAGTTTGTGCGTCTACATCTGCGTCCGTTGTGATAAAACAGAGCATAGTCGCCATTGCCGGATTGATCATCCCTGCACCCTTGGCCATAGCACCTATACTAAACTTGCCGCTATCACACTCTATATCAAACGCAATACGCTTAGAAAAGGTATCTGTTGTCATAATAGCTTCAGAAGCATTAACTGGCTCTTGTTTACTCAAGTCAAGATCTAAAGCACCTTCTAAGATCTTTGCCTTTGGAAGTCTAACACCAATGACACCTGTTGAAGACATAACCGGGTTTTGTATCTGAGGGAATTTCTCTTTTAAAGGATCTAAGATCTCATTGATGTCATCTATACCCGCCGGACCTGTCATAGCGTTAGCATTTTTAGCATTGATAAGAACAAAGTTTGTTTGAAACTCATGCTTAGCTCTAAAGTGTCTTATAGGTGCAGCTGTCATTTTATTTGTCGTAAAAACAGAGGCTATTTCACACGGTGTATCTGAGTATATAAAAGCGAGGTCTTTTTGACCTTCTGCCTTCAGACCAATAGCTATTCCATCTGTATAAAATCCATCTGCAGCACATAAACCTGACTCGTTTGGCACTATTTTAGACATATTTCAACTCCTCTGGTTTAACTCTTTGTCTGATAAGATTTTTGGTAATATTAATACCTTTTTGTGTACCTATTAGAAGAAGTTTAGACTCAGAGGTCACAAGAACATCTCCCTTAGGCATTGGCGCAAACTTACCATCTTTTTTACGAATACCAACCACTGAGACATTAGCGATCTGACGGAAGTGTGTCTCTTTTAATTTTTTAAGTACTACCCATGAGTACTTAGGTACTTCAATCTCTTCCATATCCAAAGGCGTATCTGATTTATACATAAACTCTTCAAGAAGATTTTCCATATCAGGGTGTGTCGCCATAGCTGTAACACGTTGGGCTGTAAGCTTGGTTGGCGTGACCACGGTATTAGCCCCAAGTTTTTTTAGTTTTTCAAGGTCTGACATATTCTCTGCAGATGTAATAATATTATACGCAACAGGAATAGAGTGTTCTTTCTCAAACAGACGAACAGAAGCGATAAGTGCAATATTATCTGCAATAGAGTGAGACAGGGTAATAAGACCCTTTGCTGAGCTCAGATGCGCTTTGAGCATCGCCAGTTCAGTATGGGGTTGTCCCTTGATAAAATATGGATACTTATGTTTTTTAGCCAGCTCCTCTATCTCGTCTCTGGGGTCTATCACAACAAAAGGAATGTGACTTTGAAGTAACTGTTTACTCACCTCAATGGTGTACTCATTATGGTAACAAATTACAAAATGATTTTTAAGACGTGCAATCTTATACAACATACTGCGTTCCTTTAATGTGGCAACTAACTCACCCTTGTTTATCTCTGCAACCATAATACCCACAGCCAATGAAAAAACTGCAAAACCCGTGATAATCAGCGTAATCGTAAAGATTCGTCCTGCATCAGAGATAGGTGCGATCTCGCCAAATCCAACGGTTGTAAAGGTAATACCTGTTTGATAAATCGCGTCCATAAGAGAAAAATTGTCTATTAAAACATAGCCAATGGTTCCTACCATCATCGTGACAACAGTTAAAATAAAGGGTAAACGAAATGCTTTGAAGTGCCCATATACATCAGGCATAAGTGAAGGGTCTGGTTTGGAAGCGGACTCCCAGTGAAGTGAAGCCCGGATCTTACGAAACAGGTTCAATCTATAATCTTAATCGACTACGAATTTTTCTTCATTGTACGTAATTCAGATGCTGACACCTTGATCTTACGAGTTGTTCCGTCTTCTAACGTGATACGAATAGTACGTAGGTTTGGTAAAAAACGTCTTTTTGTTCTGTTCTTTGCGTGAGAAACATTATTCCCAGCCATTGGACCTTTACCGCTAATAGCACATTTTCTTGCCATTTGAAGCTCCTTGCTTAATTTAGTGCCGCATTATATGTTTTTTTAGCATAAGTATCGCTTAAGTAGATGTTTTAGGGTAACTTTAGACTCAAACTGGCACCTAATAAACAAATCCATCTACTTAATATTGAAGTAATCTAAGCATGTTTACTTTTTTAATTTATCCTGATAAAATAAATATAACTTACTTTAATTAGGGGCGTGTTGTTTGATTACTAAAAAAGAGATACAAGACTATATTAATTCCATACCCCCTTCTCCTGTCACATTAAAAAACGTACTCAAGTGCCTACAAGAGAAAGAGCTTTCTAAGGCAGCTTTAGTAGCGGCTGAAGACCCTGCCTTAAAACTCTACTTACAAAACATTGTCAACAAGCCTATCTTTGGTTTTAGAAATGACATTAAGGATATAGGGCAAATCTTTGGGATTTTAGGACTGGCACAGGCAGAGCAGATTGTCTACAACTACATGATATCGCTTCTAACGCCAAAAAAATGGGAACTCTTCGACTTAAACAAAAAAAGCTTTAATGATATACAAGATGCCTTAAGTATTAGCTGGAAAAAGATTTTAGAGCATAAAAATATAACCGACAAGAGTATTTACTCCTCCATCTCTCTTTTGCCCGCTTCTATTATCGTTTGTGAAGAACTTTTTAAATCTAAAAAAGAAGAGCTTGAACTGCTTCGTTCTGTTAAAGAAATAGACTACAGCACTATCTTACAAAGGCTTAGCGGAATGAGTCTGTTTTCCTTATGTGATGAAATAGCCAAGGCCTGGGAGATGCCTGATATGATATCTCGTGTTGTCATGGCCTCAAGTGGCGCAGAAGATGAAAAAGATACTGAGATAAAAGAGCTGTCACAATGGATGCATCTGCTGTTTTTCCACCAACTCTCTCAGCCCATATGTGTTGAGGCAGGACTAAATGACTTTATCGAGTTTAACATCGACTATGTACAAGATATATATGAAGAGTTTGCAGAACTTTTAATGGAAGAATCATGAGAGCCCTTGTAAAAAATAGAGTCGGTGTTTTTAACCCTCAAGGTTTTTTAGACGGAACAACCGCGCCAACTATGATGACCATTGAAGATATACAAGCCACTGAGGCACTTAAACTTGACATATTGCTTGTATCTTTAAAAAAGGTCGTCTTTTTTAACAAAAACGGTCTGAATGTTTTTATTCAAGTGCTGGAGAATGTTCATAAAAAGTCTGGTGCTATTGTCGGCTTATGTGATTATGATGATAAAAAGTATGCAGCCGTTTTAAAGTTTTATAACTCAAACCTTAACTTTTCACTTTTTAGAACCCATAAAATTGCTACACTTTTTGCATCTTCAAATAAAGAGTCCAAAAATGAAAAGGGTTTTCTTGTCTGGCATGAGGACGCTTCTCAACGCTCTGCTCTTGCCATTGAGCTTTTTGATAGAGGGCACAATCCCATTGTCGCTCAAAGCCAACAAGAGTTCGCTGAGAAAAAAAATCAAGCTGACTTATATGAGGCCATCATCTATAACACCTACCTGGGACTTCTTGGTTCCAAGATAGCTACTCGCGTAACAGGAAATGCTATTATCTACTCTGTCTCAGGGTTTTTGGATGCCGAGATTTCTGAAAGTTTTGACCTTACTTATCATTCTAATTCTTTAAATGTTGGTTTTACCCTCTTTATCTTTGATGCCTATAAAGTCGTGTCCATGAATGTTCATGCCATGAACTTTTTTTCAAAGTTAGCAAGTTCTGGTGCTGAGTATGGTGCGAATATCTGTATCGTTGGAATGACCTTTGAAAAAACACCTGAATCTTTTAAAAATGAACTCGAAGACGCAGGGCTTTTGTTTTTTGAAAATATGGATGACATACTAAAAGACAAAGAGTTGTTAAAAGACTTAGGTGGCTCAGGTGGGACGTCTACCACCAACAAGCGAGCCTTGAACAAGGTACTTGTAAATGAGCTTCCACGCTTCATCAATGCTACCGTTAATACTATGGAGATGATGACCAACTCCAAGGCTGAAAAAACTGATGCCAAGGTCAACGCGCTTCAAATTGATACGGCTGAAGGAAAACTTGCGAGTTCCATAGGTTTTTATGGAAACCTTGATGGCTTAGTCATACTTATCTTTCCAATGAATATCGCCAAAAAAGCCTGTGAACTTCTTTTAGGTGAGACTACGGACAATATTGAAGATATCTTAGATACCCTGGCTGAGTTTGTTAATATCATTGCCGGACGTGTAAAAGCACTTTTAGGGGAGCAAGGTATCAGTGTTGATATTACCCTGCCAAGAACCTATGAAAATGTGCAAGACCTTTTAGATACCGTTAATGATCGTAAGGGAGTTCAAGTAAATCTTAATTTTGAAGGTGAAAACTTCACCTTCTTTTTAACAAGGTGATGTTAGACTCTTTTTATGAATACATTTACCCCGCAATCACTTAAAAGACTTCTACTGGCCTTTGGCTTCAGTGTCTTGCTTATTATTATTTTCTTAGTACTCAGATTTTTTTTAACAGAAGATAAAAAGTTAGAGAAGAAAAGCTTTACTAAGTCAAACACCGTACAACAAGAAAGACAAGAGGCCATAAAAGAAGAAGAAACTAAACTTTTCCTGCTTCCTACTAAAGACTAGGACCTAAGTCCGTGACAGGTTTATGAAGAAAGTACCCTTGTAAGAAGTCCACACCCATCTCTATCATCACATCCTTAACTTCTTTAGTATGTACATGTTCAGCAACTGTTTTCATCCCTAAAGAGTGGGCGATATCTATAATGGAAGCCACAATAAGTCTCGAGTTCTCATCTGTATCAACTTCTTTGATCAATGAAGCGTCAATCTTTAAGATATCAACACCCAGTTTCATCAAGTAGGCATAATTACTATAGCCACTTCCAAAGTCGTCAATCGCGATCTGTACTCCAAGTTTTTTTACCTGAGCAGTAAATTCAAACACACGTTCATTAAAGTCTATCTCTTCAGTCTCTAAAAGCTCAAACACGATCCTGTCTGCACACCCACAATTACGTAAGGCATCTAAAATAAAACTGTAAGTATCATCATCCATCATATCGTCAATAGAGATATTAATACTGACTGATTCACTTCGATCCATAAAGGTAAACAACGCTTCTTGAACCACTCTTTGCGTTAATAAAGGATAATACCGTGCTCTTTTGGCAATGCCCACAAAGTCCTGAGGCGAGATCTTATGACCCACCTCATCTTCCAAACGCATCAGCGTTTCATACTTTTCAATCTTACCCGTCTTCGCATTAATGATTCCCTGATAAGAACACCCTACTTTTTCTTCTTTAATAGCTTGTTCGATTATCTGAACCATCTGGTAATTCTTTTCTAAATCTTCATCAACATTGGGAAGATTATAATAGAACAAGTATGGCTTCATCCTGCGCTTAGCTTCCTTAAGTGCCATATCAGCCATAGAGATAAGTGGTCTTTGGGCCTGGTGAAGTTCAGAGATGGCCGCACCCAAGGTGAGGCGAACACTGATCTCATGTTCCCCACACTCAAGCTTAACATGAGAAAGGTAATGTGAAAGCATGGTCACATCTTCTTTAAAATAATCTATAGAGATATTTTTATCTGCTAAGATAGCAAATTCATCTGCGCTAAGTTTATAGAGTTGAAGGTGACGGGTGTTCAGTGCATTTTTGATCTCTTTTGACATTTTTTGAAGCGTAAGGTCTCCAATATTCTCACCATAAATCGTATTTATCTCTTTAAAACCATCAATATTAATAACAACAAGTTTAGCATCTGATGTCTGAGCAATATCTTTGATAAGCTTTAGCCTGTTAGGTAAAGAAGTCAACTCGTCTTTATATAGCTGAAACTGTAACTTCTCTTTTTGTCTGTGCAGAGGTGTAATATCAAACATAATGGAGATAAACTCACTTATCTCACCCGAACGGTTTAAAATAGGCACAACCGTACTCTCAACAAAAAAGCTTTTTCCATTTTTAGATATATTTTCAAAAACCGTCTTATACGTTTGCTTATTATTGATGTATTTCCAGAGCTCTGCTATCTGCTCTTGTGTCGTACCCTTTGATCGGGTTAATTTATATGAAGAGCCTATAAGTTCTGCCTTCGAATAGCCACTGATCTTTTCATAAGCACCGTTTACATAGGTGATAACACCATTGATATCCGTCTTGGCAACAATCGCACTTGTATCCACAGCTCTTTTATACTCATTTAAAAGAGCATAATGATAATCTAAATTCTCAATCATCTTATTGAACTCGGATGCGAGTTCACCCAGTTCATCTTCACTGTCTATATCAATACGTGCATCTAAATGTCCCTTTGATATCTGCATAGTAGTTGTGAAAAATATTCGTAAGGAGCGTGTCAAACTGATATAGACACCAATGACAAGATATAAGGCCAGAGAAGCACATATAAGAGCAAAAAATATAAAGAGATATTGCTTAAGCTTCAGATCTTGGATCTGCTGTGACAGGTGATTGTCTAAAAGACTTTGCAGCGAGTTAAAGATAGAGAGCTGTAGACTTAAAACAGCGTCTTGCATCTCAAGTGAACGGCGTTTATCCTCAGTAATCACATACTTTATATACTGCTCTACACTACTTTTATATTTTACATTTTCATTTTCGAAATGGTTGGTATAGGTTTCAAAACTCTGCAACAAAAGGTCTGTCTTTTCCACGGAGCCCTTAAACTTACCGAGCTTGATCAACAGTGCATCTCTATTAGCTATGCTTTGTATATCTGAGATGAGTACGGTTGAATAAGGTAGCTCCACGCTTAAAAGGTAGGCTGTTTTGGCCAAAGAGTCCTGTTTATTAGAAAATCCACCTAATTCAACAGAAACAATACGCTTGTACAAAAAGTATTTATACTCATGTGTATATTCAGAAAGTTTTTCAACATCTTTACTTAAAAGAGCAAGATGGGCTTGTTCATAATAATTATTACAATAACCTCGAACTTCTTCATCCAAGCAGCATAGGAGATTTTGCGTCGCTTCTAATAACCGTACTTCACTCTTTTTTAATGTTGACTTTGAGCTCTCTGACGCATTTTCATCCAGATAAAGTTTCGCACTCAGCTCATAGTCTTGAACTAAAAGTATCATCTTGTATAAAGAGTAGTTTTTCTGTATATCTTTTGAATTTTTTTCTATCTTTTCAAAGTTTTGACTAAAATCGATGTAGATATAAATTGTAGAAAACCCCAATGGAAGCATAAAGAAAAGTAAGATCAATAAAATCTTTTTAAAAAAAGATATTTTGCCTATAAAATTCACTACAGGTTGGAACAATAAAAACGCCATTGACTTAAGCATGGGGATTCAACTACTCTTTTGTCACAATATATAATGACTCATGATTAAGTTTTTTCAAGATATCCATAACATGAACGAAGTCTTGGAACTTTGATTCTTTATCAGAACGAAGAACAACCGTGTCTTTTTTAGAGATCTTCCCAAGACGTGTTTGCAACTCACTAAGTTCCACCTTATCCTTGTCCAGGTAAATCTCACCTTTTTTTGTCACATAGATGGTCACCTCTTTATTGTCTGACTTTTTATCTGAAGACTTTGCCTCTGGCAGGTCTACAGGAATGATACCTTGACGAATAAAGGTCGCCGTGGTAAGTACCATAACAAGAAGTACGAGCATGATATCAATAAAAGGAATAACATTCATCGAAGCCAATGGTTTACGTTTTAATGCCATAGTTAGCCCTTAGAATCCACGCCATGTTCTATATCCCAATACGCTAAGATTCGTTCCATCTTACGTAAAAGAACATTATAAAAGATACCTGACGGAATAGCCACTAAAAGACCCATTGCCGTTGCCTTAAGTGCAAGAGCCAAACCGGTCATTATCTGCTTTGTATCAACCGCACCTGTTTCACCAAGGGTATAAAAGGTGATCATAATTCCAAGTACCGTACCTAAAAGACCGATGTAAGGAGCATTTACAGTAATAGTAGCTACTGTTGAAACATTATTGCTTAATTCAAGCTCTAGTTTTTCTCTATTGTCATGGTGTGCGACATTAATCGTCTTATAAAACATAATACGTTCTACAAAAACCCATAAGGCTAATATACTCATAAATATCAATAAGCCAATAACACCATAGTCAATACCTTGTTCGGCTATAGATGTCCAACTGTTTTCTTGCATTTTATCTCCTAATTTGACTGTGCCAAGGCACTGAGATCTAAGCTTATCTTCGTGCCCAGATCTTTTTTTGAATTTAGATATATTTTTATTTTGTAACGGTCACAATATTCTTTAACAAGACCAAGACCCAAGCCATGCCCTGTATTCTCATCATCTTCTTGATAATAGTGTTCAAAAGCCTGTAAGAAGAAGTTTTCTTCCATACCTATGCCCTCATCTTCAATGATCAATTGCATATCTTTAAGGCTTATCTTCACAACAGAATCAGGCTTTGAATATTTCACAGCATTATGTACCAAATTGTCTAATACTTTTAAAAAACCAATTGTATCTATTTTTACACTAGAGCTTTCTAAAGTCACTACAAAATTTATCTGAGAAAATATCTCTATATAGGACTCAAGCTTCTGTTCTATAAGGTCTTTAAGATCACAAGACTCTTTTTCTATCTTGTGAATCTGTTTTTTAATCGTATAATCAAGCTCTGTATACATACTTTGTAAGGTATTTGCGGCAAGATTGATACGCTCTAAACGTTTAATGTTTTTACTCTCTTGCTCATTTTTAAGAAGCATCTGTGTGTTAGCTAATATGGTAGCCACAGGAAGATTAAGTTCATGAAGGGTCTGTCTGCTTAGAAGCTCCAGTTCTGATGAGCGTCTATCTAAGGGATCAATAAGGTTTCGTACATAACCCGTACCGATGATAAAGCCGGCAATAACTGTCATACTCATGATCAACCAAAGATCAAAACGGCCATGGGCATTGTAAGCAAAGAAAGCAGCCAAAGCCAGGGCTGCCATAAAAATCAGTACTAAGATATATTTATCAAATCGATTCATACATATATCCCAAACCACGTACGTTTTTCAAGGCATCTGCATTCAAAATCTTTTTCAGCCTGTTTATATACACGCGAATAGCCCCATCACTACCCTCTTCATCACTACTCCACAATGCGTCAATAATCATCTCCTTTGAGACAACCTTGTCCTTGTTTCTAAACAACAGTGCGATCAGATCAAACTCACGCAGTGTCACTTCTAACTCTTGTCCATCTTTATAGACTCTCTTTTGCTCTATATCTATACATATCTCATTAATACACTGCTTCTGCTCACCTCTGTAGCGCTTCATCAAAGAGAAAATACGAAGACCTAACTCTTCTAAGTCAACCGGTTTTCTCAGATAATCGTCACAGCCCTTTAAAAAGCCCTCTTTCATCACTTCTTTATCTTGATAAGAAGTCAGGAAAATGGCCGGTGTTTCATCACCGCTTTGACGTAGTTCATCTAAAAACTCTATACCGCTCATAATAGGAAGGTTGATATCAAGAAGGTAGAGATCATATTTTTGGCTGAAGGTTAATTCGAGGGCTTGATGAGGGTTATGCACAATAGTAACATCATAGCCTTCCTCATCAAGGAAGTCTTCAAGGCTTTGTGCAAACAGAAGGTCATCTTCAAGAAGAAGTATCTTAATCGACATCCTCTATCGACCATCCAATAGTTTCACCTGCGTACATAGGAACAACACCCTTGTATATATCAGGAACGGCAAATGGTTCTTGCACTAAAGTCACCTCTTTAAACTCAGGACAGATACCGTAAATACTTTGGGCATTGTCTGATATGAAAGACTGAAGATTATCAAGCTTGCCATGCTTGTCGAATATCTCACATAAAAGCTGAAGTGCAATAGGCGCAGTAAACACACCCGCCGCACAACCACAAGCTTCTTTTTTATGTTGTGGATGTGGCGCTGAGTCTGAACCAAACATCACTTTTGGATGAGCTTCAAGTGCTATTTTTAAAAGTGCATCTCTGTCTTCAGGACGTTTTGCGATTGGTTTACAAAACAGGTGTGGTTTCATCATTCCACCTACAACATCATCTAAAGAGATAAGTAAGTGGTGCACGGTGATTGTTGCATAAAGATTGGCATGTTTATCTAGCATATCAACAGCTTCTTTAGTAGTGATATGCTCCATGATGATCTTAAGATCAGGGAAGTTTGTCGCCAGTGCGTCATATATATTCATAAACTCCGCTTCTCTGTCCATTACAAAACCATCTGTCTCACCATGCACACATAAAGGGATATCCAGTCTAGCCATAGCTTCAAGTGTTGGTCTCATCTCTTCGATATCAAAGTTCTTAACCCCACCCTCAGAGTTTGTTGTAATACCCGCCGGATAAAGTTTAATCGCCGTAAGTTCATCCGCGATATCTGCTAAAAAGTCTTCATCATAGTTTTGATAAAACAGAGTCATATACGGTTCAAACCCACCAGTATCAGCAAACTCATCTAACTCCTCATCTGCGGCCTCAACACCAACAGCACGTAAGATACGCTCTTTATAGGCAATAAGTTCGTCTTTACTCGTTACCGGAGGGACAAGGTTAGGCATGATAATAGCGCCTGAAAAACTGTAAGCAGACAGTGAAGCAATGTTTTCTAGCATAATCCCATCTCTAAGATGTAAGTGCATATCCAGTGGCATTAATAGTGTATGTTGTTTCATAATGTATTCCTTTATATTTTAATTTTTTATTGATTGAGCAGATGACTCTATTAAGTCATTTAAATGCTTTTCATAAAGTTGAGCGTCTTTCAAGTCTTGCGATTCAAAACGCGTCACCAGTACGGGTGTTGTGTTACTCGCGCGAACAAGTCCCCAACCATTTTCAAAGACAACACGCACTCCATCAACATCAATGATCTCTTTAATGTCTGGAAAATCCAGAGGCGGGGCCTGAAGCTTTATCTTTAAAGCATCAATAATCTTAAACTTGGCCTCTTCTGTTGTCTTGATCTTAATCTCTTCTGTTGAGTACACCACAGGAAGCGCGTCTACCTCAGCATCAATATCCATACCCCTACTCACAAGTTCTAAGACTCTAAAAGTCGTATAAATCGCGTCATCGTATCCAAAGTATCTGTCATTAAAAAAGATATGACCACTGACCTCAGCCGCCAAGTCTGCATTAGTCTCTCTGATCTTTACCTTTAAGTTTGAATGACCTGTCTTATACATGATAGCTTTTCCACCACGTTCACGAATCGTGTCATACATCACCTGAGAACATTTGACCTCGCCAACAACCGTCGGTGAAGCCATCTGCTTAGAAAGTAAAAGAGCCATAATGTCGCCCTTTATATTATGCTTTTTTGTAAGCACTGCTATACGGTCCGCATCCCCGTCATAAGCAAAGGCGATATCACCTTCACGGTTTAAAAGCAGCTTGATGTCTTCAAGGTTTTCTTCTTCACTTGGGTCAGGATGATGATTTGGAAAGGTTCCGTCAGGCTCTATGAAGATACCCTTAGACTTAAGCTCAAGCCTGTCTAAAATCGTAGGCAAGACAGAACCTGCCACCCCGTTTCCACAGTCATACACGATATTTAAGTCCATACCTCGAAGATGTTCAAACTCTTCAACGATATAATCTATATACATGCTTGCTGCATCAAACTCTATATACTTATCACTGTCAGGAATGATCTCAACCAAGCTAGAGATCTCTTTTCCAAGAGCATATATATCTTCACCGAAAAACGGTGCCTTTGACAAGGTGATCTTAAAGCCATTATACTCAGGTGGATTATGTGAGCCGGTGATCATCACCGAAGCAGAAGGGGTCACTGTCTTTGCATTTTCAAGGTGAAGTTCTTGATAGTTTGTAAAGTAGTTTACCGGTGTAGGTACAAGTTGGATATTAATCACTTTTTTGCCTGCATGCACAAAACCAGAGCACAACCACTCAAAAAGTTTTGGTGAATGTGTACGTGCATCATAACCGATGCTCACATACTCACCTTCTACCTTTTTACCTAAGGTGTATCCAATCTTTTTAACCGTATCTTCATTCAGTTCTTTTTCAAAGATACCGCGTATATCGTATTCTCTGTAAATTGACATGCTTGCCCTATAACTTGGATTATTAAGTAAATTATATTAAATATTAGTGTTAATGTAGCTTATAGACGATAGGAATTCGTAAAGCTAAGACCTGCGAAGGACGAGGAAAGTCATTTGAAGCTTTTTCAACCGTCTTTATAGCTGATTTCTTCAGGATAGATGAGAGCACACCAAGCGCTTCTATATCAACTACCTCACCTTCTAGATTTAAGGTAAAAGAGACCATTGCCTTACCCTGAAGTCCTCTCTTTTTTGCTAATCTCGGATAAAAAAGGTTCTTTTTAATAAGCGCATTTATAAGAGCAATATTGTCTTGTATATATTGTGCTTCATAATTCACTTGCGGCTCACTCACTGCTACCACAGGAGCAGCTTCTTCAACCAAGGCCACTTCATTGTTTTCAATGACTTCTTCTTGTACTTCAGCTGGTTTCTCTAAGACCTCTTCTACCTTTTGTACTTCGGGTTCAACCATTGCAACTTCTTTGATAGGCACTGATTTTACTGGAACCGTCTTCTTTGCTATAAGAGGCTTTGCAAAAGGTTTAGAGACTTGTTTTACTGGTTTTTTAACTTTTTGATAAACAAGTTTTTTTCTCTGAGGTTTTGCCTGCTTTTTTTCTACAGGCTTAGACATACTTGGTGTGCATATCTGCATACTTTTGAGGTTGACTAAAGAGTATACTTCATGTTTTTCATCTTGTTTCATATACACAGCAAGTACTAGTAAGGCAAGCACTAGGTGTATAGACAGAGAATAAAAAAATGATTTATGTTTTAAGCTCAGAAAATTCATAGACGAATTTTATAATAAGAAGTGTTACAGAAGTATTAACGGACTTTAGAAAAGTGTTAAAAGAGGCCTTTTTAATGCATAAAAGAAAAGAGTTTGTCTAATAGGGATTTTGGTTTATCCCCGGGGATATAAATGTGTGCCCTCTCATCTGTAAAATCAGGATCAGGTTCTAAGAGTTTTTTATTAAAAGGAATAGATGATTTAGGCTTAGTATGTCTCTCACGTCTGTCCGCTTTAAAAGTGTTAGTTGAAGCATGAGGTATACACATCTTCTATCCTTTATCATCACCCTGTTTAGAAGTGTTATTTCTGTTTCTTATGCTACTATTATGCCATATACAAGGAAAAAGGTCTGTGACAAACATCACCTAAGCTTATTTTTTAATACTGGAAACACATTGACTAACTCTTTTATACGAGGAGATAATGTCCTCGTATTTGCTCAATTCGTTAATAATAGACATTGTGTCTTGTTTAATGGGAGAGAATATATGAGAGCTTAGGCAAAGCCCGTGCCCTCTGCACTAGATTGAACGTTGGTATTCTGGATAGGCTTCAAGCCCACATTCATCTATGTCTAGACCCTTCATCTGTTCTTCATCGCTTGCTCTGAACTTGAATACTAGGTTGATAAGGTAGATAACGATACCTGAGCTTACAAAGGCGAAAACACCTACAACAGCTACACCTTTTAGTTGACCCATGAAGGTAATGCCATTTTCTGGGTCAGCTGCGAAGATACCTACAGCCAGTGTTCCCCAGATACCATTTACCAGGTGAACTGAAAGAGCACCAACGGGATCATCTATTTTAATCTTATCAAAGAGTGGAACTGCGAAAACAACTAAGCCGCCACCGATTAGACCAATGATAATAGGCTGATAAATATTATATAAATCAGGTCCGGCAGTAATAGCAACAAGACCACCAAGTGCACCATTTAAGATCATGGTGATATCAAACTTTCTATAACGAGCATACATGGTTAGACCCGCAATAATTGCACCTGCAAGACCAGCTGTGTTTGTGTTCATGATAGTAAGTGCTACGGCGTCAGCACCCTCTTTGGTAGTGATAGAACCAACAGAGCCACCATTAAAACCAAACCAACCTATCCACAGTAAAAATGCACCTAATACAACTAAAGGAATGTTTGAGGCAGGAATAACTCTCACTCTGCCGTTTACATAACGTCCTTTTCTAGAACCCATGATCAAAATAGCCGCTAAAAGTGCCCATCCCCCTGTAGAGTGAATAACCGTAGAACCGGCTAAGTCATACATACTAAGGGCAAGTGCTGTTCCTTCTAAGAAGTTTACTCCCCATGTGACATTAACTACAGTTGGATAGATAAAGGCACCCATAACCACAGTAAAGATACTCAAAGGGATAATACGAACTCTTTCACTCACCCCACCACTCATAATGTTAACGGTTTTACCGACAAAGGCCATCTGAAACATAAAAGCAGCGTACATACTCAAAGAGCTGTTTTCCCACGAGCCAAAGGCATATTTATAACCTATAAGTAAAAAAGCCATAGAAGCAACGGCGTAGATCATAGTGTTTACTGTCAGGACAGTAGCAACATTTTTAGTTCTGACTAAACCAGCTTCTAACATTGCAAAACCCGGTACCATTAAGATAATAAGTACCATAGAAAAAAGTACAAAGAGTGTATCAACTATATAAGTAAAATCACTTATAAGGAGGTATTCATTCATTATTGACCCTTAAAAAAGATCAGGTATTGTTACAAAAATGTCGTTAGGGGGATATTAAAGAAGAAAAATTAGTTTCTCTTAAGCCAAAGACTCAAGAGAAATTGTTTAGAAAAGAAACTTATACAGCTTCGTTATCTGTTTCACCTGTTCTGATACGAACAATCTGGTCAATGTCAGATACAAAAATCTTACCATCACCAATCTTACCAGTGCGAGCAGCTTCAACAATAGTATTAACTGTTTGTTCTACATTTTCAGCAGAAACAACAAGTTCGATTTTAATTTTCGGAAGAAAATCAACCACATATTCAGCACCACGGTAAAGTTCGCTATGCCCTTGTTGACGACCATAACCTTTTACTTCGCTTACTGTCATACCTGTTACACCAATCTCAGCTAGTGCATCTTTTACATCTTCTAATTTGAATGGTTTTACTACCGCTTCAATTTTTTTCATTATAGAAATCCTTATTTATGTTATTTTGCTCATCTAAAGTGAAACTATTCACTTATTTATGAGATTCCTGAATTATTATTAACGTTATATTAGTACAGTCTCGCCAAAGCGAAACTTAATACCCTAACTATGGATTAAAGGTTGAAACCTTTTTCCCCATGAATAGAATCATCAAGACCCATAACTTCTTTGTCTTCAGAAACTCTACGTCCGCCAGTAATAGCTACTGCGATGTAGTAAACCACAACTGTACCGATAAGTGTAAACAGACCAACTACAACCACTGACTCTAATTGAACAAAGAATTGTCCCATTCTGTCACCTGATTCTTTAAGTGGTCCGTCCCATAATAGGTCTTGATCGTTAAGAGCGAAGATACCTGTAGCAAGTGCACCCCATAGACCTGCTAGGAAGTGAACACCAAATGCATCTAAAGAATCATCATAACCAAGTTTTTTCTTAAGTACAGTTACACCAAAGAATGCGAACAGTGAACCAACAGTACCGATGATAAATGCACCTGTAACATCAACAAAACCAGCTGCTGGAGTAATCGCTACTAGACCAGCGATAGCACCTGTAGCTGCACCAAGAAGTGTAGGTTTTTTGTAAACGATCCACTCAACAACAATCCAAGCGATAGTTGCAACAGAAGCAGCAATAGTCGTTGTTAAGAAAGCAAGACCAGCGATTTCATTTGCACCAAATGCAGAACCACCGTTAAATCCATACCAACCGAACCATAAAAGAGCCGCACCAAGTGCTGTTAAGATAACAGAAGCCGGTTTCATAGCAGTTTTAGGATAACCCGTACGCTTACCAACAAGAACAGCAAGAACAAGACCAGCAAGACCACCATTCATGTGAACAACGGTACCACCAGCAAAGTCTAGAGCACCAGCGTCAAATAGTAATGCACCGTCTCCACCCCATACCATGTGTGTAATTGGAGCATAAACTAAAACACCCCAGATTGCAACAAATACAATCCACGTTGAAAATTTGATACGCTCAATTACTGAACCAGAAGCGATAGCAACAGTAATTGCTGCAAATGTACCCTGGAAAACGATGAAAACATAAGCAGGGTAAGTACCACTTAATTCATTCCATGCAATACCGTTAAGGAACATATTACCAAAACCACCGATAACCTTTTGCATACCAGCAGACTCAGCTGTACCAAATGCGATTGAGTACCCTACTGCAATCCAAACTATAAAACCAACAACAAATGCTGAAAGAACCATTAAATAAGTATTTAAAATACTCTTAGAACGTGTCATACCACCATAAAATAGTGCCAGACCAGCTGGAGTCATTAACATAACGAAGGCTGTAGAAACCATCATCCATGCCGTGTCCCCTGTGTCAAGTGTTGGAGCTTCTTCTGCAAGAGCAAGAAGAGGTGTAAGCAATAACGCTGCAAACAATTTAATCATTGTACTTCCTTGAAAATAGATTTGTCACAGTATAACTTTTAGTTTTAATATTGTTTTTAAGTTAATGATTAAATTTTAATCATTTGTATTATTTATACGACTTTTCATGGGGGTTGTTACCTTTTAACGCTTATTTTAAAATTTAAATCTTTTCTTTAAGTTTTGTCTCCCCACTTTATCTATTACTTAATCTATATTAGCTATTATCTAGCTAATTTTTATAAGACTGCACGTTTTTCAGTCTTACAATACAAGAGGATATGCATGAGCGATTTACTCGAAGAAAATTCGAATATTGAAAATATTAATATAGAAGACACGGTTAAGGCATCTTACCTTGATTACTCAATGAGTGTTATCATTGGCCGTGCCCTACCTGATGTACGTGATGGACTTAAGCCTGTTCACCGTCGTATTCTTTACGCTATGGACAAACTAAACCTCTCAGCCGGTGCTAAATACAAAAAATCTGCACGTATCGTCGGTGACGTTATTGGACAGTATCACCCACATGGGGACAACTCTGTTTATGATGCACTAGTTCGTATGGCTCAAGACTTCTCTATGCGTATGACCCTTGTTGACGGTCAAGGAAACTTCGGTTCTGTTGATGGTGATAACGCGGCTGCTATGCGTTATACGGAAGCGCGTATGACAAAATATGCCGGCGAATTAATGAGAGACCTTGATAAAGACACTGTAGATATGATTGATAACTACGATGGTACGACTCAAGAACCTTCTGTCTTTCCTACACGTGTACCCAACCTTTTAATCAATGGTTCTTCAGGTATCGCTGTTGGTATGGCAACAAACATTCCGCCACACAACCCCGGTGAAGTTATCTCAGGTGTTTTACATCTTTTAGATAACCCTGATGCTACACTTAATGATATCATGCAACATATCAAGGCTCCTGACTTTCCTACAGGAGCAACTATCTATGGTCAAAAAGGCATCTTGGATGCTTATGAGACAGGTCGTGGACGTATCAAGCTTCGTGCTAAGACACATATAGAGAAAAAAGGGAATAAGGACGTTATCGTTATTGATGAACTTCCTTACCAAGTAAACAAGGCACGTCTTGTTGAAAACATCGCCATCCTTGTTCGTGACAAGTCTATAGAAGGTATCTCTGAGATTCGTGATGAGTCAGACCGTGAAGGTATGCGTATTGTTATCGAGCTTAAGCGTGACGCAATGCAAGAGATCGTTCTTAACAATCTTTATAAACAAACAAATATGCAAACTACCTTTGGTATTATCATGCTTGCTATTAAGAACCAAGAACCATTTGTATTTAAACTTCTTGATGTGATCAAGACCTTTATCTCTCACCGTAAGACAGTTATTATCCGTCGTACAATCTTTGACCTTGAAAAAGCAAAGGCAAAAGCGCATATCTTAGAGGGTCTTAAAAAGGCACTTGATCATATAGAAGCTATTATCAAACTCATCCGTGCATCTGCTGATACTGCAGAAGCTAAAGAGGGACTTATTAATGAGTTCGCTTTCTCAGACCTTCAAGCTCAAGCTATTCTTGATATGCGTCTTCAAAAGCTTACAGGCTTAGAACGTGAAAAGATTGAAAACGAGTTAGCTGAACTTCATGCACTTATCGAATACCTAGAGTCTATCCTTAAGAGTGAAGAAGTACTTCAAGGTATCATCAGAGATGAGCTGGTTGAAGTACAAGCAACGATTGATACACCAAGAAAGACTGACATCGTAGATAACTATGATGACATTGATATCGAAGATCTTATCCCTAATGAGCCAATGGTTGTTACGATTACTCACCGTGGTTACATCAAGCGTGTTCCACTAGCACAGTATGAAAAACAACACAGAGGCGGAAAAGGCAAGACAGCAGTTACAACGTATGATGATGACTTTATTGAAAGCTTCTTCACATGTAACACACATGACACACTTCTTATCGTCACCAACCGCGGTCAACTTCACTGGTTGAAGGTTTATAGAATTCCTGAAGGCTCTCGTACAGCAAAAGGTAAGGCAATTGTCAACCTTATCAATCTTGTACAAGATGAAGAGATCCAATCTATTATCCCTACAACTGACTTTAATGAAGAAAACTCTTTAGTCTTCTTTACTAAAAATGGTATCGTTAAACGTACAAACCTAAGCGAATTCTCCAATGTTCGCTCAAACGGTGTACGCGCTATCGTTCTTGATGATGATGATATACTTGTTACGGCTAAGATCTCAACTATAGAGACGCAGTACCTCTTTATCCTTACGCATCTAGCTCAATGTATTAAGTTTGAGATCGGTAAGACAAGAGACCAAGGTCGTACAACACGTGGTGTTCGTGGAATCAAGTTCAAACATGAAGGTGATTTTGTAATCGATGCAAATATCATCTCTAATGACGAACAAGAGATCCTAACCGTAAGTGAAAAAGGTATCGGTAAGCGTACTACGGCTGAAGAGTACCGTCTTACTAACCGCGCGGGTTCTGGTGTTATTGCAATGAAGCTTAACAACAAAACTGGCAACAACGTTGTTGGATGTCTGATGGTTGATGAGACTATGGATATGATGGCACTTACTAAAACAGGTAAGATGATCCGTGTTGATATGCAGACCATCTCTAAATCAGGACGTAATACATCTGGTGTTTATATCATTAAAGGTGATGATGTTGTCTCAATCTCGCGTTGTGCTAAAAAAGAAGAAACTGAAGACGAAAACGAACAATCAACAGAAGAATAGAACTCCCTTATAGACCTCTGCTTTATGAGGTCTTATTTTTCCTAAACCTTTTTTAATAAAATCAGTAGAATACTGGAACAAAGATTGCTTAATATACTTCAATATATAAGATGTAAGGATGTATAATGAAAAAAATCTTAGTAATCAGTGCCTTTTTATCAGCAGTTTTAATGGCTGAAGAGGCTCCAGTACAAGAAGTAGCAGAAGCAGCTCAACCGAGCCAACCCAATGTTATCGTGGTTGAACCAGTTGTTGTAACAGTTGCCGCTCCAGCACCCGTTCCTGTTCCCGAACCAGCTGCTAAAGAAGAACATATTTGTCCTCAAGACATGCAGGAGCCTCCGCACTCGACTAAAAGACCAGATGCTTATAAGAAGATGCGTATCAATGTTACAGGACAAGGGGTAGCCCCAACGATGACATCTTCACCAGCACAGGCTTATGCTCTTGCAAAACGTGCTGCTATTGCTGATGCGTACAGACTTTTAGCTGAAAAAGTCAAAGGCGTTAGAATTGAAGGTTCTGATAAGATCAAAAATATGATGGTTCAACGTTCAGAGGTTCGTACCTTTGTTGATGCAGTTATCGCTGAAGCTGAAATCATCGAAACTGTGTTTCAAGATGGGCTTTGTGAAGTTGAGATGGAATTGACTATCGATCCAAAACAGTGGCGTTCAATCTTAGCATCACGCTAAAAACACTTTATTACCATGAGAAAAGACTTACTTCTTGCGTTTTTTCTCATATTGTACCTTGCTTCGAGTCTTGAAGCCTCACAGACCTACATCCTTAGCTACCGCGCACAAATCAAAAATGCGGTAGTTATCTCTGAATCCTTCCACCTTACACACGCCATGAAAGAAGTTCATGCCCACCCAGATCAAAAGCTTGAACTAGACACCTTTAAAGAAGAAGACTTACAGGTTATCTTAGAAAAAAACAGAGATAAAATCCTAGAGTTTTTAATGAAGTATGGCACCCATACCCGTTCCCATGAAACAGTAAGTGACAACAAAAGCTCTTCACTTATAAGTATTACCATCCCACCCACCTATATAACAGTCGATTTTAAAAATGACTACGCTATAATCACGCGGTTAATTATAGATTAAATACACCCAAATGAGCAGAAGCCCATTTCGCTACGCTAACGCTTGGTTTTACTCAGCGTAATGCTCACGCATAGACAAGCCATGCTTATTATTTTCTAATTATTAATCAAATTTTCCTAGCAAAGGGGTTTCGTGAAAATAGCTATCGTTGAAGATGATATAAACATGCGTAAATCCCTTGAAATCGCTATGGGAGATTATGATGAGTTTGAAATCGTCTCTTTTAAATCAGCTAAAGATGCCCTTCCTAAACTTGATGACAGCTTTGAGCTTATCGTTACAGACATCAACATGCCGGGTATGGACGGAATTGAGTTTGTTAAAGTCCTTGATGGCAAGTACGAAGTTATCATTATGACGGGTAATGCAACCCTACAAAAGGCTATAGACTCTATTCAACTGGGTGTTAAAGACTTTTTACTTAAACCTTTTGAGATAGAGACCCTTGTAGAAGCTATCAAACGCTCACATAAGGTTCAAGAAGTCGTTAAAAAAGCTCCTGCTAAAAAAGCAAAGAAGCAGTGTTCATCATCTTCTTTTGCAGCCTCTTCCCCTGCTCTAGACAAGGCTGTTTCTATGGCAGGCAAGGCAGCAAAGACAGACGCGAGTATTCTTCTTACGGGTGAAAGCGGTGTTGGTAAAGAAGTCTTTGCCAAATATATTCATGAGAGCTCACCCAGGGTCAAAAAGCCTTTTATCGCTATTAATATGGCTGCTATTCCTGAAAACCTGATTGAGAGCGAACTTTTTGGTTTTGAAAAAGGTGCCTTTACAGACGCTGTTGCAGCTAAACCAGGTCTTTTTGAACTGGCAGAAGGCGGCACGCTCTTCTTGGATGAGATTGGAGAGATGCCTTACGGTGTTCAGGCCAAACTGCTTCGTGTTTTACAAGAAAGAGAAGTTCAACGTCTTGGTTCGCAAAAGCCGCTTAAGATTGATGTGCGTATAGTATCCGCGACCAATGCAAACCTGCATAAGCACATAGATGATAATGAGTTTAGAGAAGATCTATATTACCGTTTAAATACTATCCCTGTTTCCATCCCTCCTTTAAGACAAAGGGTTGAGGAGATCCTAGATATTGCCAACAATGTCTTGACTGAGAACTGTGAGAAGTACGGTTTTGAAGCAAAAAACTTTGATACTGATGCACAGGCCTCACTTCTGTCTTACAAGTGGCCGGGAAACATTAGAGAACTTGTGTCAGTGGTAGAAAGAGCAACCATCCTAAGTGAGGGTAATGCTATTACACCGGATGAACTTTTTTTAGACTCCAGGCAGAAAGAAAAATCTATAAAAGATATGGAAAAAGAGCTTATAGAAGAGGTTCTTAACTCCTATGAGATGGATTTAAAAAAGAGTTCTGAGATACTAGGCATGAGTGTCAGTAACTTAGAGAAAAAAATAAAAACATATAACTTAAATACGTAGAGAGGATAAATATGAAAAAATACAATGTAGCAGTAGTCGGCGCAACCGGAGCCGTTGGTGAAGAGATTTTTCGTATCTTTGAAGAGATTGACTTTCCCTTAAATAAGATAGTGCCATTAGCAAGTGAACGTTCAGCAGGTAACACTATTACTTTTAACAACCATGACTTAGTTATCAAAGAACTGACTGAGACTGTTTTTAAAGAAGAAGAGATCGAGATCGCACTGTTTTCAGCAGGAGGTTCTATTTCAGAAAAGTTTGCACCATTTGCAGCAGAAGCAGGCGCCGTTGTCATTGACAACACAAGTCACTTTAGAATGCATGAAGATGTGCCTTTAGTCGTTCCTGAGGTAAATCCTGAAGAGATATACGAGTGGAAGACAACAGGGATTATCGCTAATCCAAACTGTTCTACTATTCAAATGGTTCAAGCCCTTAAACCTCTTGATGATGCTTTTGACCTTGTACGTGTTGATGTATCTACGTATCAAGCGACTTCAGGTGGTGGAAAAGTTGCAATGGAAGAGCTTGTTACTCAGATGCAAGACTTTTTTGCCTTTAAACTTGACGACTCAGAGCATAAGGCCTTTCCTCATCAAATCGCTCTAAACGTAATTCCTCAGATTGACGTGTTTATGGAAAACGGTTACACCAAAGAAGAGATGAAGATGGTCAATGAAACCATTAAGATCCTTGGTAAGAATGTAGAAGTATCTGCAACCTGTGTACGTGTACCTACACTTCGAGGTCACGCTGAGACTTTAACATTAACCTTTGATGCTGACGTAGATGCAAACGAAGCAAGAGAGATCCTTTCAAAAGCGCCAAATATTATTGTTATTGACAACCCTGCTGAGTCTGAATATCCAATGCCAGCAGCCTGTGTGGATCAAGATGAAACCTTTGTAGGTCGCATCAGAAACGACATTTATAGAAAAAATGTTTTAAACATGTTTATCGTTGCCGACAACCTCAGAGTGGGTGCGGCGACTAATGCTGTAAGAATTGCTCAAAAATGGGTTGAGCTTCAGGAGGCTAAATAATGGAACGTATTTTTGAAAGCGGCCTATGGGCTTCACGTTTTATGGTTCTTCTTGCCGTTGTATTTGGCCTTATTGGTGCTATTATCTTATTTGCAGTGGCAAGTGTAGATATCTTTTCAACAGCGAAATTTGTTCTGACTACTTATATGACACATGCCCATCCTGCTAACTTCCATGAAGATGTTGTTGGTGGTATTATTGGTGCGGTTGACTTATACCTTATCGGTGTTGTTATGCTTCTTTTTTCTTTTGGTCTGTATGAGCTGTTTATCTCAGAGATCGACGCAGCAAAAGATGAAGAAGGTCAGCAGAATAAGATCCTTGCTATCCACTCTCTAGACCAGCTAAAAGACAAGATCTCTAAGGTCATCGTAATGGTTTTAGTCGTTGGATTCTTTCAAAAAGTTGGACATACCCAATACAATGGTGCCTTAGACATGTTCTATTTTGCATTATCCATCACAGCAGTAGCAGTAGGGCTTTTCTTTCTTGGAAAAGTCGGTAAAAAGCACTAAATATCAAATACAAAACCCAGAAACTAATTAACAGGATTTAAAAATGGCAAATAAAATTTTCGTAGACGCATGTCTTGGTAAAGAAACTCCTTATACACCCGTATGGATGATGCGTCAAGCAGGACGTTACCTTCCAGAATATATGGCAGTTAGAGCAGAAGCAGGTAACTTTTTAAACCTATGTCATGATCCAAAGAAGGCTTGTGAAGTAACCCTTCAACCTATGGATATTGTGGGTGTTGATGCGGCTATTTTATTTTCAGACATCCTTGTTATCCCTGATGAGATGGGAATGGACTTATCATTTGTTAAGGGTGAAGGTCCTAAGTTTTCTGATCCTATTACTTGTGAGGCCGACATAGACAGACTTATCGGTGGAGACGAGGCAGCATCTAAGCTTACTTATGTTTTTGACACGATTAAACTTATCAAGCAAGAGTTAGCAGAAGACAAGGCACTTATCGGTTTTACCGGTGCACCTTGGACACTTGCTACGTACATGATTGAGGGTCAAGGGACTAAGACTTACAATATCTGTAAAAAGATGATGTACTCTAACCCTGCTTTACTTCATAAGATCCTTGCTAAGGTAACTGAGGTTATCAAACTGTACATGGAAAAACAGATTGACGCAGGTATTGACGTAGTTCAGATCTTTGATTCATGGGCAGCTGCGATTGAGCCTTCTAATTATGATGAGTTCTCTTGGAAATATATGGTAGAGATCGCAGACTATCTTAAAGGTAAGTATCCAAATATTCCTATCATCATGTTCCCTAAGGGCATCCCGTCTTTCTTAGACAAGGTATACGGGAACTTTGATGTATTTGGAGTCGACTGGGCAACGCCAATGGAGCTTGCTAAAGAAAAGCTTGGAGACAAGTATGTACTTCAAGGAAATATGGAGCCATGTAGACTCTATTCTCAAGAAGAGACAACTGAAGGTGTAGAAGCTATCCAAAAAGTAATGGGAACAAGCCGACATATCTTCAACCTTGGTCACGGTATCTTGCCTGACGTTCCTGTACCAAATGCCATTCACTTCGTAAAAGAATGTCAGCGGGTTTCTAAGAAGTAATTCATTAAGGAGTTTGGATAAAAATTCTTTTATTACTTTTCATTCCTTTTTTCTATTTGCAGACTTTCTGCTTATAGATGCACATAAACCCTTCAAACCCACAACACCCTTCACTTAAAACACTCGGAAGATGAGTCTAAAAAACTGGCTGTACTTTTAACTTAGATAAATGCTTATAAAACCTACTTAGATTGATAAACTTCAATTCACTTTTACTCAAATATCTTAAAGTCTAGTTCTTCTGTTTACAAACACCCTATTTAAAGCTAAATGTAATAAAAACTAACTAGAATTGTATTTTTAGGAGAAATCATGGTTCAAGAAAAGGCACACCCTATTATCTTTACGGGAAATGGCTGGCAATATTTTAAAATATATTTTGTAAACATTATGTTGAGCATACTCACCCTGGGTATCTATTCTGCTTGGGCAAAGGTAAGAAATAAACGTTATTTTTACGGTCACACCTCTGTTGCTGGAAGCAGTTTTGATTATCACGCGCAACCGATGCAGATCTTAAAAGGTCGTCTTATTGTTGTTGCTGTTTTAGTCATCTATCAGGTTGCCGTTGGATTCACACCCTTAATCGCACCAATCTTCTCCCTGCTTTTACTTTTTGCCATCCCGTTTTTGATCATGCGAGCCACAAAGTTTAATATGCAGTACTCTTCTCACCGACAGATACGTTTTAACTTCTTAGGCAAATACCCTTATGTGTTTTTATACTTTATTGTTTTACCTATACTCTCTGTTTTCACGCTAGGCCTTGCCTATCCTTATGCTATCTACAAACAAAAGCAGTATCTTTCAAATATGAGTAAGTATGGAAACTCCGAATTTTCTTTTGGTGGTAGTAGTGGAGAGTTCTTTTTAACCTACTTTTTAGCAACTGTTTTACTTTTAGGTCTCTATGCGCTTCTCTTAAGCTCTTTTAATCTTATTGATGCCCAAGCTATACAAGACTTCTCAAAAGGCTTTAAAGAAGGTTTAAAGGCGAGTATGGAGCATAATACAACGAGCTTATATGCAAACGAAAAAGAAGCAGCTAGTTCTCAAGTGCTTATGATTGTTGCCGGTGTTTACGGATTTTTCATTTTTAATATCTTACTTTTTTCTGCCTTTGTCAACACCCGCCTGACAAACTACCTTTTTAATAACCTTGAATTAAAAGGTATTCGCTTTAGCTCCCACATCAGTTTCTTTAAACTTTTATGGATCTATGTCAGTAATCTTGTACTTATCATCTCAACCCTTGGGCTTTTTATTCCATGGGCAAAGGTACGCGCTGTCTCCTATAAACTCTCATGTATGAGTATCTTTTCAGATGAGCTTGGTGGTTTTATATCTCAAGAGAGTGAAAAAGCCAATGTTCTAGGTGAAGAGTTCTCTGACTTCTTAGATATAGACATCGGTTTTTAATGTTAAAAGCCAGACTTTTTGACAAACAAAGCTCAGGTTTTGATGAAGTCACCTTAGAGTTTTGTGAGAATGAACTCATCATTCATACACAGGATAAAAGCTATAACTATGCCTTTGATGAACTAAAGGTATCAGAACGCCTAGGTGATATGCCACGCTCTATCTATCTAGGTGATGAGAGAGTTTGTGAATGCGAAGACAACAACAGTATTGATCAAGAGTTGAAAAAACGAAGGCTCTCTCAAGGCTCAAGGCTCATTCATCACCTTGAGTCTAAATCCATTTATATCTTACCAGCCTTAGTTGTGACCATAGCCATTGTCTTTATCTTTTTAAAATATATTGTCCCCTATTCTGCTCAAAAAATTGCTTACTCTATTCCTCAGGACATCGCTTCTGAGATAGGGACAGGCACTCTGCAGGCTTTGGATAAGGTGATTCTCAATCCAAGTAAGCTTTCAAGTGAAAAACAAGAAGAGCTTCGAAAAGACTTCACTAAGATGGCTTCTGCACTCAAAGACCTGCCCCCGCTTAAACTTGAGTTTCGTTTTTCAAGCAAGGTTGGGCCCAATGCCTTTGCCCTTCCGGATGGCACCATTGTGATGACAGACCAGCTTGTAGTACTTTCACAAAACAATGAAGAGCTTCTATCTATACTTGCTCACGAGATAGGGCATATTAAAAACCGCCATGCCATACGTATGCTCTTTCAAAACTCAGCAGTTTTGGTCGTCATAGCCACCCTAACGGGAGATGCGACTACAGCCTCATCTATCCTTTCTGCTCTACCAACGATGTTAATAGAGAGTTCATTTTCAAGGGAGTTAGAAGCTGAAGCAGATGATTACGCTATGGAAGTGATGAAAGACAGAGGGATTGCCTTGCATTATTTTGCAGATATTATGACACGCTTAAGCGAGGGACATGAAGAGAGTAAGGATGGAGAGTATTTCTCTTCTCACCCCATTACCTCATCAAGGATTGCTAAATTTCAAGAGTAAAGGTAGCACCCTTACCCACATTTTCAACCCTTAGACTTCCGCCCATCTTCTGGGCAATCTGATCACTCATATATAAACCTATCCCTGTACCCTTGCCCTCTTCCTTTGTTGTGACATTGGGCTTAAAGATATCTGCTATTACTGATTCAGGAATACCCCCGGCATTATCTGAAATAGTGATAAACTTTTTATTCTCTTTAACAAAGAGCCTGATAACGACAAGCCTCTGCTGAGTCTTATTTTCATTAAACGCATCTTTGGCATTGTTGATAATATTTAAGATGATATGTTTGAACTCATTTTCAATGCCCTCTATAGATATCTTATCAATCTCCTGAACTTCAACTTCAATGGTGTACTTTATAAACTCATCTTTTGTCAATAATAAAACCGAATCTATGGCCTTTTTCGCATCAAAATACGCCACGTTTTTATTAGGACGAAAAAAGGTTCTAAACTCATCAAGTGTAGAAATCAAGTGCTCGATTTGAGAAAAGACCTGCTCCTTATAGTTTTGCACATACGCCGCATCGATAATACCATCTTCAAAATCCATCTCAGCTATCTCAGAGAGCATAGAAATAGCATTTAAAGGTTGCTTCCACTGATGGGCAATCGCATCTATCATCTCACCCATTGCAGCCATCTTAGACTGTTGGGCCAACATCTTTGCCTGTGCTTCTATCTCTTCATCAAGATTACGAGTAAAGCCTTCTAACTGTTTGTCACTTTGCGCCATGATCTTTTCATGACGTGCCTCTTTTTTTTCATAGGCTTGTAAAACACGAGAAAGAAGTTCAGGTGAACACTCTGTATCACCCTTTATTGCAGATTGAATATCTTCTAATAATTCTTTTTCTTTTCGTTTCATGTAAGTATTATACTTCATTTTAAATATTGATTCGTTAGGATATCACATGAAATTTATATTTGGCCCCGTAGCATCACGCCGTTTTGGAACCTCACTAGGCATAGACCTTTCCCCCGACACCAAACAGTGTAACTTTGACTGCCTGTATTGCGAACTTGCCCCCGCTGCAACAATCTCTGCTTATACTCAGTCTTATCCTCCTGAAGAGATTGTGAGTGAGTTACAAGCATCCTTAAAAGAGCATCCCAATACAGAGGTCATCACCCTAACCGCCAACGGTGAACCAAGTCTATACCCCTACCTGGACGAACTTATCAAACAAATCGATGAGATAAAAGGCGACAAACAGACCCTAATCCTTACCAATTCTGCCACCTTAAGCTCTGAGAAGACCTACCAAAGCCTTCTAAAACTTGATCAGGTAAAACTCTCTTTAGATGCCGTCAGTCTGGATGTTTTTAGAAAGATAGACAGACCGCATATTGATATTGACCTTGATAGCTTAGTCAAAAGCCTTATACAGTTCTCACAAGAGTATACGGGAAGACTTTTTATTGAAGTACTTTTTGTTAAAGGTTTAAATGACACAAAAGAAGAGGTTCACGCTATCAACAAGGTCTTAGAAGAGGTGAAATGCGAACGCATTGACTTAGGCACTATAGACAGACCACCGGCTTATCCTATAGAGGGAATCAGCTATGAGAATCTTTTTGCTATCTCTCAAGAGTTCAACCCGAAACTTCCTATACATATAGCCTCGAGAAAAGATGTCAATTCACACCCCTCAAGCTACACTAATGAAGAGATTATAAACACCTTAGATAAACGCCCATTGACTATGGATGATGTAGAGCTTTTATTTGATGAGGATTCTATAAAAAGACTGAATAAATTACTTCAGAATGAGACCTTAGCCATCAAAAAAATATCGAATATAGAGTTCTTTGTCCCCTCTTCAAATCTATCAAGAAAAAGAAAGAAGTAAGTCTTTTTAAAACTTAGTGAGAATTAAGCAAAAACTCTCTATAATTTCGGCCTCTTAACAGAAATGTTAGAAGAAACTTTCTAAACATTCCGGATTAGCTCAGCGGTAGAGTAGGTGACTGTTAATCACTTGGTCACTGGTTCGAATCCAGTATCCGGAGCCACTTTAAACTTAAACCCCTAAAACATGACTTATTAAGCTACTTTAACTAACTCGGTGCCAATTTCGGTGTCAATCGGTGACAATTCTTTATTTAAAAACTGACCTCTTTTTTTATCTTTCTTCTTTACATAATGAGCATATTTACTTAATGTCATTGATGAATCGGTATGTCCTAGCATATTAGATAGCCAAAGTATATCCTCTCCATTCTCTAACATAATAGTTGCAAAGGTATGTCTTGTATGATAAACAGGTCTATAGTCCAACTTACAAGCTTTTAATGTCTTTCTCCAAGGATTATCTCTAATCCTCTTAATATCATATATAGGTTCTTGTTTCTTATTTAAAAATACATAACCATTTTTATTTCCTGTTAATAGGTACTGATTTTCCAAATAAGGTAAAAGAGTATCTAGGACATCAATTATTCTATTGCTTGACAAAGTTTTAGTAAAGCCATCTAAACCCATTTTCCTACTTCGTTGAATAGTAATTTCAGATTTAGAGAAATTAATATCACTCCACTTAAGTCCAATCATCTCACCACTTCGCATTCCACTCAATATACCAAGAGCAAAAAAGTTTCTGTTTTGTCCTTTTGACTCTTTTAAAATCATTGATATTTCTTCAACAGAGAAAGGATTAATAATAGTCTTTTCAACCTTTACTGTCTTTACTAGGTTCAGAGGATTCTTACTTATAAGCTCATCTGCCATGGCATCTTTTATAATTCCGCTTAGTACTGCTCTTACGTTTCTAACCCGACGAGGGCTAACAACCTTTAGAAGCTTACTTTGCATAAGCTTTATGTGAGATGGTTTAATTCCATCAATCTTCTTTTGACCGAGCAATGGTTTTATATGCTTGTTATAAGTACCTTCATAGTCCTTTTGAGTGGTAAGGCTTCTATTGCCTTCATTCATCTCAAATGAAGTAATCATATACTCGTCTAATGTTGGTATTGTTTTTTCAACTAATTTATTCTGCTCTAACTTAACGTATAATGCCGGAATAATCTGTTTATTTGCTAATTTCATATTAGCTTTAGTATTTAAAAGTTTAAGAGATTTTCTTTGTCTTTTTCCATCGTTGTCATAGAAATCAACCCATAGCCACTCTTTTACTTCACCTTTTGTATTTTTAACGTTTTTAATGTAAATTTTCATAATATATTGTCCTTTTTTAGAACCCTATATAAGAAGTTTTCATATTCATTATATATGGGTTTGATTAAATTAAATTGATTAAGCGGCTATATCCAAAAGAATATCATTCACAACCTCATTAACACCATTATAATTATTAGAATAGCTATTTCCCTGTCCTATTCCCATAATCCAATTATCTATTTCCGACTTATTGAAACAGAGAGTTTTTCCATTTTTGTAATAGTGAAGGCCTTCAACAAACTCATTTTCTTTGATTTTATTTCGTATTGCATCAATTTTATATGGAATATACTCTGCAAGTTCTTTTGTGCTTAACCATTTTTTATCAACAGTTCCAGCTTCAATAGTAGTTTTCAACTCAAGAACAATTTTCATTAATTTAGGGATTGATGAGAGTGCTTCAAAGTCAATATTCATTATGAAGCTTTCTTAATTAAGTTGTTTATGTAGCATGGATTATTATAGATTTTTTGCATAGGTATAGCCTTGTAGATTATATTTATTGTTTTAATTGTTGTGGGTATTGTTTTTTAGAATGTATTACCAAGCTTACCAAGGTTACCAGTCTATGTGGTAAGGTTGGTAAGTATGGTTATGAAGCTTTATCTATAGGAAAGTAATTTAGTGAGTTTTTAGTCTCGGGATTTACTTCTGACTTCCAGAATAGTCCAGAGAATTGTTTCAGGTATTTTCTTGCAGTTTTATCATCATTCGTTTTATTAATCGCTTTTAATAAATTAGATTGATTTATCCCATTCCGATGGTTATTTAAAACAGCTTCAACTTCTATAATCATCTGTCTTTGTGCATCAGTTAAACGGTTCAAATCATAGTTTTGCTGTGTCAAGGAAAATGTTTTTGTGTCTAAAAGAAAAGCACTGTCTGCCACAGGCAAACGATCTTTCATAACTGTAAGTGCATAGGATAAAGTTTTTTGATCTTTTTTCTCAGATTGAAGTAAATAAACCACATCCGAACTATCCATAAAAGCTGTACTACCTTTATACATTTCAATATTACCGTTACTATCTTTTTTAGAATGATGTAGAAAAATAACTGTTGCTCCTGCTTCACGAAGCTTCTTTAATGCATTAAGTACAGGCATAATTTCTTTATCCGAATTCATATCCCTGCCACCTATAAAATCTCTAATACTATCGAATACAATTAAATAATCTAGTAATGATTTTCGTTCAGTGTCTGCTTCGCTTGCAAGCTTTTCTAATAAGACAGAACCTGGCATATCCATTTTTGAATGATGAATATAGTGTAGGTTATCGTGTTTAGTTATTAAAGTGTCTAGTCCTCGGCTTTTTAGCGCAATTGTCCCATTGTCCATATCAAGGTAAAGACATTGCTTTATTTTATCCTCTAATAGTAAAGTATGTGCAATTGCTAGAACATTAAAGCTTTTCCCCTGCCCGGCACTCGCATAAATCATATTTAAAGATTCTTTCACTAGAAATTCGTTCATTAAATATTCGACTTCAATATCTAGGTCTTTTACAGTCAGTTTTTTATTTGTACAGTGATTAAGAAATGAGTTATTAGCTATTGAATGTGAAGGTGTAGCCAGTGCATTAGGGTAAGTGTTCGCAGGTGTATTCATTGTATTAGTAGAGTTGTTCATAGGGGAGATTTCCTTTTCCATAAACCAAACAAAATTGCTTGGTGCTATTCTCGAAGAAGCCATTAGAATAATCTCTAAATCATGCTACATTCGACAAGTAAGTAAAAGGTATATGTAATATTTAAATTATTATACCGACCGGTGAAGCCTTGGTCAGAAAATAATATTTAGTAGAGTCAGTTATTTAGAATAACTGAAAGTAATTGTTTTGCGTTTAAAGTGTTGTGTTATTGTTAAGTATACTTCTATACCTGAACACTTCACTGTGTATAAAATATTAAATTTCATACGGTATTGCACTTGTTACATTAGTAACAAGCTTGACCAAGACTTCCATTTAGGAATAATTATTATGTGATGAACTAGTAGTTCATATTATTTAAGTGAGTGAATTGTATACATATAAAACTTAAAATAACATAAAATGTAAATAAATAAACTTATTTTATGTTATTCTAAGTTTATATTTTTTATTTCTACAGCCTTGATACTCGAATATACTTTTCTTGTTTTTCATTATTACATCGGCTTAAACCCCTCTAATCTAGAGCTTTTTTCATCTTCTGGAAGGGGTACGGTGGAACGTGTTCTACTCTTCTCCGCTTCATCTGTGTCTTCTTCGCCTGAGCTGTCCGTATTAGTGACGATTTTCATCTTATTCAGGGCTTGTTTCTCGACTTGACATTCTAATAATTGCTGTTTCTTCTCACACAATGAGTTTCTATATTTCTTGATATCTGCCTCATAGTCATAAGTGAGCTTTAGCTCTATAACTTCCTCCATTCTTGTTGTGGTTCTATTAATAATATCTTGAATGTTTTTAACATGTTGGATATGTGTTTCTTCTTCCATTTTAAAGCTTCTGAGTATGTCAAAAGACATTCCCATGATAAAGCCTATACCTATTAAAACAATGACTACGTATGACGGTATTTGATAATTAACTATTGTTGCAATTATGTCCATTTTTATTTCCTTGGTTTGTGATTTTGGGTTTTAAAATTCTTTTGAGTTTCTGAGATGTAATCTAACAGATCCTCAAAATTTGAAACTGTTTCGATATTCGGGAAAAGCTCTTGAAATTTAGTCATGGCTCTCTTTTGTTGCTTGGCGATATATTTCCCCTCCTTGCCCTCTTGCATGGCTCTATGGGTATATACGAGCATCGTTTTTAAAGGTTTCTCGGTCATTTTGATGAGTTGCCCGACCTCTTCTATGCTGAGGCCTTCTTCTAGTAGCTCCTCCAGCTTGGCGGATTGGTCGAGAATTTGCTCATAGTGTTCTTGCGCCCTGGTATGTTTTGCCCTGGTGTGACTCTTAGGTGTCCCTCTCTGCAATCCTATGGATTTGAACGATTCTCCCCCGATTTGTTGAGAGTAGCTTTTCCATCCCTTAGGATTGAAGTGTCGACCTATTCTCTCCCCTTTGGTTTCGTAGTTGGTCGCCCACCAGTGAAAATGAAAAACACTTTCATCAGATAAGTGGAGGGCAAAGCCCTTTATTGTTACGTTAGATTCTCTTTCATATATGGTCTTGAATTCTTCAAAACACTCTAGTAACTGCTCTTTTGTAAACTTGCCATTTTCATAATGAGTTTGATAAATTCGAGGAAATGTAATTACTCCCTCAACTATTGAATTGACTCTATATTTTTGCAGGTTTCTTCCAGTCCTATTTTTACATAGTTGGTTATGCTCATGCTCTGCCTCTTCGATAATTGTTTTAAATTCATCAGGCGAATGAGAATATATATTTTCTTCCGAACGACTATAATTTACGTTAAAGAGGTCCTTCCGAATTCTGAAGTTATGGAGTATAGATTTCTTTAATTTATTTTTGTTCAGACTGTAAAATCTGACATTGATTTTTCCTTTCATTTTAAGCTCCTAATGCTCTTACAGGTTTGCAAAGGATTTATCCTCTGCCTTACAACCTTTATCACGTAGTGTAGAGGTCTAGTAAGTGGGGTTCTACACACTTAGTATAAGAATTTTGGAATAGTTTTATCTTTTTCAAATAATTATGCGTCAAATTACTTGATAACGACTGAGTTATTAAAGGATTTCAAGGTGTGTTGAACGCATGAGAAAAACATAGGTTAAGAAAAAATTTATAATAAATTAATATTTTTTTAATCTAGTCTGAATAGTTTAAAGATATAATCAAGATACCCTAAAATAAAGAAAATTTATGAAGAATAGCTTCCTTCTATTAATCACAATTATTATACTCGGATGTAATAATCAACCACAAGTAAATAAAACGTTCCATACACAAGAAGAAAAAATAGAAATTGAACAAAATACTCCAAAAGCGACTAAACCTACATATTCCACTTTTGAATTAGCAGAGTTAAAGTTCAAAAATAAAAACTACCTAGAATCAATAAAGCTATATGAAGAAGTATCAGCTGAAAATAATATTAATAGTATCAACTCTAAAATTAAACTAGGAGATATATACTTTAAGGGTAATGGGGTTGATAAGAACTCAACAAAAGCTCTCAATTACTATTTACTTGCTGATCAAAATAACAACATTGAATTAAAATATAAAATAGCGAATACTTATGATACTTTAGCAATAAGTCTATCTGTAAGGTCATTTATTGCAGAAACAGACCAATCATTGGATGCTTTAATAAAATTCAAGTTATCAAAAAAAGATGAAAAACAAAAAGAAGTTTTATATAAAAAAGCTCGAGAATACCTCAAAGAACCGTTAGAATATAAGATGCCTAAGGCACAAGCATTAATGGCGAGGTATCATTTATATGGAATTGCAATTAAAGAAGACATTCATAAGGGAATATTATTATATGAAGAAGCAGGTAATAATAACGATGAAGCTTCTCAAATACGATTAGGTTACTTGTATTACGATAGCAACAAAGTAAATAAAGATTTAAATAAAGCCATCTATTGGTTTGAAAAAGCAGCCAATAATGGGAATGTCGAAGCTCAGTTTCAATTGGGATGGCTATATTCTGAGACAAAGGATTCTAACATAAAAGATTTAAAAAAATCTGTTTATTGGTATGAATATGGGTGCAAACAAAAAGACACTGCTTCTTGCAATAATTTAGGTCGTGCCTATGAATTTGGGATAGGTGTATCGAAGGATATTTACAAAGCGGTAAGCTATTATGAAAAGTCTGCAAATAATAATGGTGATTTCGGTCAAATGAATATGGGACATGTATATCTTAATGGTAATGGAAAAACAAAAAATTATACAGAAGCCTTTTATTGGTTTAAAAAATCTGCTGATCAGAAAAACAAATGGTCACAAAATGAAGTTGGAATTTTATTAGTAAAAGGACTCGGGACTAATAAAGATTACAAACTTGCTTCTGAATATTTCTTAAAAGCTTCAGACCAAAATATGACAGAGTCTAAAGCATATCTATCAATTATGTATAAACATGGTTTCGGTGTAAAAAAAGATTTAAAAGAATCTAATAAATATAAAAGTTTAGTCATCCCTGAACCAAAAAAAGCTTCTCGAAATGATTACAGCATGGCAAAACTACTATGGAATGAGTATGTACTTCTTGGTATTGTTAAAGAAGAGGAGAAGTAATATGTTAATGAAGATTTTCACTTTAATAATTTTAACAATAAGTCTAAATGCCAGTGTTCCAAAGAGTGTTCTTAACAAGAAAAATACTGTTGTGACTGTATATGTTTTGCAAGGCGATAATGTTGTCAGTTCTGGTTCAGGATTTATGATTTCAAAAACAGGATTAATCGCAACTAATTTTCATGTGATAAAACATGCAGTAAATAAACCTAGTAATATTATTGTAACAATGAACAATGGTTCTTACCTTAGAACAACTCAAATATATGCTTATGATAAAAAAAATGATGTTGCTATCATCAGAACTTCAGGGAAAGGTTTACAATACTTAAATTTTTCAAAACAAAAGAATAAAGTTGGCGATAAAATCTATGTTATAGGAAGCCCTCTTGGATTAGAATCAACATTATCTGATGGAATTATTAGTTCAATCAGAGATAATGGAAACTTGCTACAGATCACAGCTCCTATTTCTTCAGGCAGTAGTGGTAGCCCAGTATTAGATAAGACTGGTAATATTATTGCAATTGTAACTTCACAGATAAAAAGAGGTCAAAACCTCAATTTTTCTGTTAATGGGAAATATGTTCGAAGCCTTTTAATTAAGCCTAAAAAAATAGAATCTACAAACAATTATTCAAAACAAAATTTAGAAAACAATCCTTATGAATTTATTAGTGATAGCGATATACCTGCTATCTCAGAAAAAGATGTAAATCAAGCTATGGATATTTTGAAATATTTAGCTCATAAAGGAGATAAAAGAGCACAAGGCTCATTGGTAATGGCATATGAAGGCTATATTATAAACAATGACTATGATAATAAAGTAACTATTCCAAAAGATTATAAAAAAGCATATTATTGGGCAAAAAAATTAGCCGATAATGGCGGCAATAGCGACGCCTATTATATGAAAACTATTGGAGATTATTATTATAAAGGTCAATTAAAAACAACATCAAAAAAAGAGCGATATAAGAAAGCTTTTTATTGGTATAAAAAAGCAGCTGAGAAGAGTGATGAAAATGCGGCTCTAATATTAGGAGATTTATATTTTTTAGGACAAGGAACAAAAAGAGATTATTCTAATGCAAGTAAATGGTATCAATATTACGATGAAAACCAGGAGTACACAGAGTACGGTGAGAGAGAATATGTCAAAAAACTTCACTTATACCATGCTATTAGGGATAATGAATCAGTTCAATTATTTAATAATAAAGGGATAGATAGTTTATTAAAAAAAATAAAAACTTTATATAAATCGAATAAGATACCAACAAACTATAAAAATGGACAGTTTGAGTACATGTATGGAATGCTATTAAGAGTACAGTCATATAAAAATGAAAAAGAAGCTCTTGAACTTTTTAAAATTTCAACTCAAAAAGGCTCTACAAAGGCTATATATGAAATAGGCAATTATTTTTCTTCAACATATAATCAAATTTATAAAGCAGATGAGAACAAGAAGTATGGCAAACAATTTATTAAAGAATCTGCGAAAAAAGGTTATGGCTATGCAGGCAGAAGATGTGCTGTACTTTACAATGCTTATAGTCAAAGAGACAAGGAAAAAGCATTAGAATGTGCAAAACTAGGTGCAAGTAATAATGATAACCTAGCTATTATTAATTTAGTTAGTATGCTAGACTCTAAAGAAGAAAAAATTCAATGGCTAAAAAAACTTCATTCTAATAAAAATAATTATTCTGAAAAAAAACTAGGAGAAGCGTATTACGCTTTATATTATGATACAAAAGATGTAAAATACTTGAGAGAAGCAACAGAATATGGATATGCACTTAATAGCTATGGCGTATATTATGATCAGAAGGAAGATTATAATAATGCAAACTATTGGTATAGAAAAGCAATTAAAAGAAATAATGATAATTATGCTCTTAGAAACTTAGGTATGAATTATGAATATGGATTGGGTGTTCTAAGAGACTATAAAGAAGCAGTTTACTACTATAACAAGGCAATTATGGCTGGGTCTAAATCGGCAAAATGTGATCTAGCAAAGCTTTATATTTATGGTTGGGGTGTTGAAAAAAATAATAGAAAAGCAAAAAAACTTGCAAAAATGGGATACGAAGGATATGGGAAAGTCGAAAAATGTAAAAAGTTATGGGATGACTTTGAATTATACAAAGTAGCAGACTAATGATGCAAAGTGAGCAATGGATATTTCCATTTAAGGGTAGAAATTATTCAGGGGCAACATATCAAAATTTTCTATGGAAAGATAATAACAAAAATATTTATATAATGGATAATCACCGTAGTGCGCTTTGGTGTTGGTTACAAGAAATAGATTTAAAGCAGAAAATAAAGTACTTTCATTTAGATAGACATTATGATTGTTTACATACCGATATAAAAGAATGGATTAAAGTTTGTCCTGATTTAGAAAAATTGTCAATTAATGAATATTTAGAAACAAAGTATGATACTGATATTCCATTATTTAGATGGGACAACTATGCTTCAATTTTTTTAAAAAAGTATAAACACTTAATTGAGCACAATTTATTTGTAACTTATAAAGAAGGGGATAAACCTGATACTGATAGTTTGAGAGAAGAAAAAGCTATAGATTTACTAGAAAACTTAGCATATTGGACAGAAGATGGGATATGGATATTTAACATAGATATTGATTATTTTTTTTACAAGCATGATGATGGATACTATCAAATGTATTCAGATAAATTCATAAGTTCATTTTTTAAAATTGTAAACGATAAAATAAATAGAAATGAAATTCAAGTGGTGACTATCGCTCTAAGTCCTGAATGTTGTGGGGGTTGGGAAAATTCTGAAAAAGTTTGTAGGATTGCAACAAAAACCTTAGGAATTAGTTTTAAAATTCCGAGGTGTTGTTCATAATTCGGTGCCAAATTAGTACCACTTAATACCCACTAAACACCACTTAACTATTGACCTTAAATGTGAAAACTTCATTAAATAGGGTATTTCGTGGTATATAGCGATTTAATCAATGGTTTCCAGTATCCGGAGCCACTTCAATTTAAACCCCTAAAATACGAATCATCCAACATTATTTGATAGCTACTGTAGCCATGCATGACCAGACTGTGCCCTTTAAAAACACAGCTCTTATTTTTTGCTTTCTGTATTTAGCATACATCTGAAATCTCATAGAAGTATCACTATGTCCAAGTATATTAACTATCCCTTCAGACCTACCTAACTACAGTGCTACCACTAAGATCATACCTCGTCTATAGAAATAAATACGTTTCTTGCCAAAACCTTTGACCGATTTCTTAAAGGCATTTACATCCTTGACCTCTTTATCCTCGACTTGTATGATGACATCACCTTTTACAACACCCGCTTTTTCTGCCGCACTGTTTTCTTTAATCTCTGCGACAAAGACGCCTTTGATATTGTCTGGTATTCCCATTGTATTTCTCAATTTCGGCGTAAGCGATTCTACCTGCACTCCTTCGTAATCATATCCGATAGAACTGCTTAAACTTTTACCCACTGAGCTTTGCAGTTTAATCCTTTTTTCATAAACGATCTTGTTACGCAAGAACTTGATCTTTATCTCTGTTCCCGGCGTCATCGTACCGATAAGGTTTCGAAGCGCATCAGATGATGCTATCTCTTTGCCATTTACAGCAATAATAAGGTCACCCCGCTTCAGGCCCACCTTTTCAGCCGGAGTATCTTTCTCAACAGAGGTGACAAGGGCACCAAACTTCTTGCCATAAAAACCACTTAATTCATCACTTATATTGGAGATACTCACTCCTAAATACGCACGAGTGAATTTACCATCCTCAATAATAGCTTTTCCTATACTTTCCACCATGTTAGACGGGATCGCAAAGCCAATACCGACATTCCCTCCGCTTCTACTGATGATGGCACTGTTGATACCGATAAGGTAACCTGCTGAGTTTACCAGTGCACCTCCAGAATTACCCGGATTGATAGAGGCATCTGTTTGAATAAAGTTCTCATACTCAACGATACCTACTGAAGAACGTCCTGTTGCAGAGACAATACCCTGAGTGATCGTCTCACCCACACCAAAGGGGTTTCCCAATGCAAAGACGAGGTCACCGATCTTCACCCTGTCTGAATCATAAAAGGTAATCGCATTTAGACCCTTGAGGTTTACCTTTATAACAGCCAAGTCACTTTTTGAATCGGTGCCGATGAGCTTAGCGTCATACTCTTTTTTCTTTCCAAGAATGGTGACTTTGATCTTGTCCGCACCTTCGACTACATGGTTATTTGTGATAACATAACCATCTTCTGAGATGATAACACCTGAACCGAGAGAGCGCTGTATACGATCTTGCGGTATATTTAAACCAGGATCACCAAAACCTTTAAAAAATTCCCTAAAAAAAGGGTCATCTAAAAAAGGATTGGCATATCTGCCTCCTGTTTTAATATTTTTTTCTGTTGATATGTTGACTACCGAACTTCTAATACCTTCAAGTACATTATTATAAGAAAGTAGTTTCTCTTTTTCAGTAGGATAGCTTCGTTTCATATTCGAGTCAGCATGCTTAAGTGCAACTTCCTTATCAAATATACCTGCATGAAGCACTGATAAGAAAACTATACATACAATCAGAAATTTTTTCATTGTTTTTCCTTTTTTATATCTAAACTTTTTAATCAATAGTGTCCACCAAAAGATGATTTCTGGTAAACATCCGAAAATTTTACAAAATAAATTATAAAAAAATATTTAACTTCTGACTTACGATTCTGTTTTAATCTCTATTCTTCTTGTATCTGCTTTTGGCAAGGTCTTTCTTGGAACCTTGATACTTAAAACACCATCTTTATAACTTGATGTGATATGCTCAGCATCCGCGTCTTCAGGAATATCAAGAATACGCTGGAAGGAACCATAAGATCGTTCAATTCGATAAAAGTCTTTCTCTTTTTCCTCTTTTTCCTGACGCTTTTCACCTTTAATCTTCAACGTATCATTGGTGAACTCAATACTGATATTATTTGCATCCATACCTGGAAGCTCAACTTTTATACTGTACTCTTTTTCATCAGAAGCGACATCCAATGAGGGCTTAAACCAATCCGTATGTAAAAGTGAGGTGCTTGGCCACTGCATGCCAAGACCGTGTCTAAGAGAATCAACAAGACGGTTAAACTCTTCGTGCAGACCATCTAAGGATACAGGCAATCCAACTTTAGTATCATCATGACGAACAGGCACAACCCTTCCACTTTCTTCTTCCTCTTTTTTAAACCAGTTCCATGGTGCTAGTTTTCCAAAATCCATCATAAACTCCTTTAGAATTTTTACTATATTACATATAGCATATACAATCATTATAAGACTTGTAAGTTATATTTCATCTTAAAAATATTAGTGACAAGACACACTGCTTTAAGCTAGTCATAAAAGAAATATGTTCAGAAGAAAATTATTTTTTACAAGCTAAATGTCATATTAGTGCAAAGTAACCCCACAAAATATCACTTTTTTGAAAATTTCAAAACGGAAAACTTCGTATAATTTGTATCTAATGGTATTAAGTACCTAACTCTTTTAAATCCAGTATCCAAAGCACTTTGTTTTAAACCCCTCAAACAAACTAAACCCATTTTTTAGGACTTTCTCTTTATTCTTTCATTAAGTATTTAAGTAGCTATTAATATTATTAATTGGATAATTATATTAGTTAAATATAGATTTTTTATATTATATTTAAACTCTTCACCTACTAGAAAAAGCCAAACCTTTCGAGAGAAAGGGACGGAAAGCCTAGTGTCTTCCATAGATAGTCGGGTTACCTAATAAAGATTTGACTTTTCTTCATTCTAAAAATAAAGTCAAATCCAAAACGAGCATAAAACACATAGTTCATAGGGGGTATCAGATGCAAAGAACAAAACAACTTTCTCTATATATAAAAATATTTTTATTTTTTTATATGATTTTCTTCATCTCGGCATGTAGTGTGACAATGGAACATAACACAGAAAGTCATATCCGGGGCAGTCAACTTACTGCTAGTGAAAACGACTCCGTAGCAGAAGGTATTGCTAAGGAAAATAATAAGTCTATGAAATGGTATAAAGAGAATGAATGGTCGTACAACCGTACCGATAAGCACAGTACCCCTAAGATATGCCTGGCATTATCAGGAGGAGGTATACGTTCTGCAACATTCAGTATAGGTGTCCTTAAAGGGCTTGAAGAAAAAGGTGTGCTAGACAAGGTTGATATTATATCTTCTGTCTCAGGAGGTTCATATGCTATGTCTTGGTATTACGTACAGCAGTATAAGTATGGTTCTCAATTTACTGCAGAAAATGGTCTTTTTTCAGATAGTCACCTAAATGGATTATCTGAAAAATCAAGTATGTATGGGTATACATTAATCGGAAGTACCTTCGTAGGTAATCTTCTTATGGCACCTGTTAATATACTCTTAAATGGTGTTTTCACAGGAAATGTCAATACTACATCTCAACGAGGCATGTATGAAAATGCTATTAGACGAACATTTCACACATCTGTCAATGAGCCCTTTTTAAGTTTGAATGAGATGGTGATGCCAACCATATCTTCTAATGATATGAATACATTTATAAAGACAAAGAATTTGCCTTATTACATCATCAATTCGACCGCAGACATTGATGATGATAGAAATCATTACAAAAGCAAGCTAAGAAATTCTGTTTTTGAATTCACTCCATTACGCATAGGTTCTGACGGTTTTGGTTATTCTGAGGACACTCCTTATACTATTGGGCAGGCAGTATCTATCTCTGGTGCAGCGATGGATGCTACAGAAGTCCCAGGAAGAGTCAATTCTTTACTATCATCTGCCTTCAATATGGATCTTGGTTTTTACATTGAGAACTATAATGAAAAATCTCAAGACAAGCGTATTGCCAAAAAAATCACACCCTTTCCATTTTACTATCTATGGCTTGAGGACCCACACCGCAGAGACAATACTGCAATGGATATATATTTAACTGATGGTGGACATATAGAAAACCTAGGTGCATACTCATTAGTTAGACGCTCTTGTGACAATATTATTATTGTAGATGCTGAGTATGATAAAGAATATGAGTTTGAAGGGTATCATACACTTAAAAGTGCTCTCTTAAGTGAGTTACAGGTAAATATGGATGTGCCAGGTCTTATAGTTAAAGACTCAAATAAAACTAAAAGTGAAAAGGAAACCAAGGAAGCATGGAAAAATAAAGCAGACGCTGTAGAGACAGGCATAATAAAAAATTTAATCACCTACAATGGATCTGGTGATGTTGCTTATAAAGATATCAATGTGACGTATATTAAACTTTCAATCAATGATGCACTAGTAACTAAAGATGAAACAAAAGCAAAAGAGTTTTATGGAGAAGATTTAGTCAATTATTACAAATCCAGTAAAAACAACGATTGTGGTCAATGGATACAAAAATGTGAGTTTCCTCAATATACTACTACCGATCAGAGCTATACACCAAAACAGTTCAAGGCTTATATTGACTTGGGCTATAGCATTGTACATAACTCAGAGAAAATTCCTAATTTAAATAATTAATATTGTCCAGATGCTTTTTCAGTATCTATTAACAAATATGATAATGAAAGTTATGTAGTAAGCTTTACAGATAAATGACGAAGATGAGATATTAACAACAATTAGTAAAGCTGATGACAAACTATACATAGCTAAAGAAAGTGGCAGGAACAGAGTTGAGTGCTAATACTGTGTTAAATAAGAATACCGATTCAATTTATTTTCTTAATGGTAATTTTGAGAATGCCTTATATACGAATTATCCAACATTATTTGATAGCTGCTGTGCCCCTTAAAATGCAGTTTATTCACCACGCAGATTTAAAACAAAAAGCCAATCCAATCCACCTATATTTGAATATAGTTTTTAATATTTTCTTTAAAAATAATACATACATTGTAATAAGAAAAACTTTGTTAATATAAAGAAAATTTCTTTGAGGATGTTTATGAGATATCTCTTGTTTATCTTTGCTTTTAGCATATTATCTTACGCAAACGACACTGTTTTGTCTGAACCAAACTTTACAGATGAAGAAAAATCTTACTTATCAAAAAGAACAGAGATAAAAATGTGTATAGACCCAGATTGGATGCCATTTGAAAAGATCAAAGATGCAAAGCATATAGGAATGACTGCAGAATATTTTACAATGTTCTCCAAAAAGATAAATATACCTATAGTTATGGTACCTACTAAAACATGGACAGAGTCACTGGACTTTGCTAAAAACAGAAAATGTGATATTTTTTCGTTAGCGATGAAGACAGCTGACAGAAGCAAGTATATGAATTTTACAAGCCCCTATTTAAAAGCACCTCTTGTCATCATAACTCAAATAACAAAACCTTTTATAGATGATCCAAAAAGTGTTATTTCTGAACCTCTAGGTATTACTAAGGGATATGCGTTTATCGAGATATTAAAAGAACAGTATCCCAATATACACTTAGTTGAATTTGAGACATTGCATGATGGGTTAGACGCGGTTAGAAGAGGTAAGGTATTTGGTTATATCGACAATCTGATAAGTTCTGGTTATTCTATTCAAAAAGATTATATCGGTGAACTTAAGATTGCCGGTAAGTTTGAAGAGACTTGGCAATGGAGTGTAGGAATAAGAAATGATGAACCTGTTTTATTGTCTATTTTTGAAAAGGCAATATCCTCTGTAAAGAGTGAGGAGTATAGACAGGTTATGAACAGATGGATAAGTGTTCAGTATCAATCCAAATATGATTATGATCTGTTTTTAAAAGTCGCTCTTGGTATGTTATTACTGATAGCCTTCTCATTTTATAGACATTACACCTTAAAAAAATATACTATTAGATTAGAAGAAAAAGAGAAAGAGTTAAAACATCTGTCTAGTGCTAAATCACTTTTTTTAGCCAATATGAGTCATGAGATAAGAACACCTTTAAATGCTATACTTGGATTTATAGACCTCTTAAAAAAAGAGTGTAAAGGCAGAAGCAAGTCCCTTGAATATATAAATATTGTAGAAAATTCAAGTAAGACTTTACTTAATACCATTGAAGATATTTTAGACTTTTCAAAAATAGAGAATGGAAAGATCACCATAGACCCAATTGATTTTAACCTAAAAGATGAGTTAGAAATCATCACCCATCTATTTGACGCAAAGTGCTCAGAAAAAAACATCAACTTATTACTTACATTTAAAGATAATTTGCCCGCAGTCATAAACAGTGACCCTCATCGACTTAAACAAGTGATATCAAACCTTCTAAGCAATGCTATTAAATTTACACAGCCTGATAAAAAGATAGAAATAACTATAAGTTTCAAAGACGACTATTTAAAAGTAAGTGTACGAGATGAAGGTAAAGGTATAGCAAAAGATAAACTTGCTCATATTTTTGTGGCCTTTAACCAAGAAGACAACTCAACCACAAGAGAGTTTGCTGGAACCGGCCTTGGACTCAGTATCAGTAGTGAACTTATAAAACTTTTAGGCGGAACCCTTAAGGTCAAAAGCGCCCTAGATGTTGGAAGTGAGTTTTACTTTGAGATCCCTGTGAAAACAACAGAAACAGTTGTCACTGAAAAAGATATGATTGATGATATAAACTTTAATGCTGAAAAGATTCTAGTGGTAGAGGACAATAAGTCTAATCAGCTGTTTATGAAAATCATACTTCAAGAGATGAACCTAAACTTTGATATAGCCAATGATGGCATTGAAGCTGTAGATATGTTTAAATCAAATAAATATGATGTAATACTCATGGATGAAAACATGCCTAATCTAAATGGCATAGGAGCAACAAAACAGATCTTAGAGTATGAAAGACAAAATAGACTTACTCATACTCCTATCATCGCTTTAACAGCAAATGCACTCAAAGATGATAGAGATAAGTTCTTAGATGCTGGTATGGATGAATATATAACAAAGCCTTTGGATATACAAGTACTAACTAAAAAGCTATCAATGTTTTTAAAATAATAAAAATCACTGCGATAAAATGGACTTCATTCCTCTAGCAACAGTTTAAACAAACGCGACAATAGTTTGTAATAGAACTTTTTTATCAATAGGTTTTGCTAAGTGAGCTGCCATGCCAGCTTCTTGAGTCAGAATTATGTCATCTTTCATTACCGCTGCACTTAGTGCAAAGATAGGTACCGTTTTATAATTTTCGATCTCTTTGATTAATCTTGTTGCTTCAAATCCGTCCATGACAGGCATTTGAAGGTCCATAAGTATCATATCATACTGCTTTTTCGAGGCCATCTCTACTGCTATTTTTCCATTAATAGCCGTATCTATACTTTCTATATAATCCTCTAAAATCCCCTCAGCCACTATCAGGTTTGTCATGTTATCATCAACTATAAGCAGCTTTACATCCTTTAGACCCTTAAGTTTAGCTATATCAATTTCATCTTCTGATTCTTCTTTATTCTTTTCAGTATCTTCTATTGTCTCAAGTTTTATCGTAAAAATAAAGTTGCTACCCTCATTAGGCTTACTCTCTACGTGGATTTCCCCGTCCATCATCATTACAAGTTGTTTTGATATAGCCAGTCCTAAACCGGTACCGCCATATTCTCTTGTAATAGAGGTGTCAGCTTGCGAAAACTCTTGAAACAGACTCTCTTGAACATCCACAGGTATACCTATACCACTGTCTTTGACGGAGAACTCTAAGCTTACAAATTTTCCATGCTTTTTTAATACACTTACACTTACCACAATACTACCATCGCTTGTAAACTTGATTGCATTACCCGTTAAGTTTGTCAGTATTTGAGTCAAACGAAGGGAGTCGCCTAGCAGTTGTGTATTTTCAACATCTACTACAACACTAAGCTTGTCACCTTTGCTATGTGCTTGATATTCAAATAGATCTTTTATATTTGTCATAATATCAACAAGGTCAAATTGCTTTTTCTCTAAGTCTAACTTGCCCGCTTCGATTTTAGAGTAATCAAGAATATCGTTAATAACACGTAAAAGAGCTTGTGAAGATGTTTGTGATTTTTTTAGATAATCTTTTTGTTTATCATCAAGTTCAGTGTTTAATACCAAGTCAGTCAAACCGATAACACCATTAAGGGGTGTTCGAATCTCATGACTCATGTTAGCCAAGAACTCTGACTTTGCTTTGTTAGCCCTCTCTGCTTGAAGCTTAGCTACCCTCAGTCCTTCACTTAACCTTTTACTATCATCTAACAACTCTTTCATCTCTATATTTTTTTGAGAAAAGACTTGAGCGGCTTGAGTTAACTTACCGATCTCATCATTTATATTATATTCTGGTATGTTTGTACTGTCTTTTCCCAGTGAGATATCAGAAAAGGCCTTTGTTAAAAGATCAATCGGATTAACAATACTTCTAATTATTATTAAAGAAAAGACAATCAACAATATTAACAAAGCTGCTCCAAAGACTATAAGTCTGTCCATAGTATTTTTAATGGTATCATTTACACTGCTGTCAATCCCATCAAGAACATTTTGAGACTCGTTAGAGATAATATTTGCATGATAATGTATTTCGTAAGCTTCAGCTGCCATAACCACGTTGATCAAAAATGTATATGCCTTAGTGTGCTGTATCTCTTTAGAAACTATTTTAGAGTATTTGGTTGTTTTATCTTTTAGAGTTTTTAAGTCATCTTGATGCACTTTGTGTATGTCTCTGTCAATAAGTAAATCTATTTGACTTTTAGCATTAAAAAAACGTTTTTTTGATGCTTTGATATATTTAACCTCAAGTGTGGAAAAATAATATGAAGCATAATTCTCCGCATCATAAAGTGTATTAAGCAGTTTATACTTTAATGTTTTTTCTAAGCCACTGTGTTTGTCTGTAAAAAAACTATCCATATGAGTTTCAATCTCTGTTATGAGTCTCCTACTGTCATCTTTAATTTTTTTACGAGATGTAACCTGTTTTTCCAACTCTTCAAAAGTACTGAAGTACTTTTGAAGATGGCTTTTTATAAAGGTAAAGCTATCCTTATGAACCAAACTCGCTGGTGGTTCATTTTTATCAAGAATCTTTTTTATCTCAGCATAAATCTTATGAACTTCTTTAGATGAATCATCTGAACCGTTGTTTATAAATTTTTGCGCACTACTTTTTAATGCTTCGACTTTTCTAGATAAGGATAGTGTGTCTTTTGCAAACCTACTCGTCTCTTTAAATTTACCGAATTGGTTTGACAGACTGTTTAGATCAGTATAAGTAACCCATATGATTCCAATTAAAAACACACCTGCCACAAAAGACAAAAGATGTATTCTTGTTTTAAGATTTAGACCTAAACTTACCATTAGTTACACCATTCTTATGATCTTGCCAATACAAACTCATTCCATTTAGTCAGGGAGTATTCATAGTTAGGCATAACAGAATTCCAGACAGCTATGTTTTCAAATCTGCGTATATATGACCCACCTGTACGGATACTCCCCCCTTTTACAGAGACCTTTCCATCAGTACCTCTTAAGTCCGTCTGAGCTTTTTTTCCATCATACCAGTAGTCCCACTCTTGTATACTCATATGTTTACGTGAACGATCAGGGTTTGATATATAATAACCTTGGCGTGCTATAAATGCTCCAGCCCAACCTGAGAGCCACCAGTTCATATAAGCATAGGCTGCATCTTTTCTCTCACCATCACATGCACTTGATAGACACTGAACACCATGCCAAGCCCGATATCCTTCTTTAGGTGCGGCATATATACAGGGTATACCCTGACCATTTAAAGATGAAACAGCTGGAGAAAACATACTCTCAATATCAACCTGATTGGATGCCATTAGCTCTACGGAATGAGGAACAGATGACCAAACACCTCTAAAATGGCCTTTTTTCTTATAATCAATCAAGATCTTAAATAATTTATCGATCTCAACACGACTCATATTTCCCATATCTTTGAAGTGCATAAGTCCTTTTGCCTGAACTGCCAATGCCGCATCAAAGATACCAATAGTAGGTTCATTTACCAATGCGACACGTCCATGATATTTGTCATCTAAGAGCCAAGCCCAACTCTCAGTCTCATAAGGTATACCCTTAGGAATTACAGCGCTGTTATAACCAAATGAATCAACATTATGGACATAAGGATTAAAACTTATCTGGTCTGTAGGTTTGGAACCCAAAGAACCATCCTTTTGTATGAACAATATCTTGTTAGGTGAATCCCCTGCAGCGACTTTGGCCTTGTCAGATATCTTTCCTGTCTTGGAAAGATTGTTTATCTCCTCCCAGTACTTTAACTTTTTTGTCTCAAGAGGAGCAATAGCATCAGCATCCCACAGCGGCCTTATACTGTTTGACCACTGTTCATATATATCAAAAGAGCTAGGATCTAAACTGGCCTTTAACATAACCTCAGCACTGCCGCCGGGAAAGAACTCAATATTTATACCAAGGTCTTTTTGTGCTTTTTTACGTATCGCTTCTTGCAAAGTAACATGAGTACCAAGCACTTTAATCGTTGGGTATTTATTTCTAGCATGCAGTATTGCCGGAAATGAAAGTGTTGCAGCTGCCGTAGTACCAAGGGTAGCACTTTTTTTTATAAAATCTCTTCTAGACAAAATTGACATACACAACCTTTTATATTCTTAAATCTATTTTACACGTTTCAACCTTAAATTAATACTAACTTTTATATCAACAAATCTCCACGGATACTGTTAATATCAAAGACATTTTTATCACCTGTTCATATAGAAAACAAGCTGTCGCTTAGAGTAGTATAGTTAGCAACCGACCTTAAACACTAAACTGACTCCTATATATGACGATATATACTTATGATTGAAATCACCTCTTCAGTACAACTATCCTTACTGTTTCCCAATGCGAACAAGAGCATCTCTAAGATATTAGAACAAGCAAGCCCAGAACAGTTGAAGACACTCTCTGAGGCAAAAGATTTAAAGGCGGTGCTTTCTCAGTTGATGAGTGATACTCTTGATGTGAGTAAGTCAAATAAGATCATTCTTGATATCTTAAAAAACTCCAATATCTTTAAAGAACTCGGGAGCTTTCCCCAAGAGCTAAAAGCGCTGGTTGAACTTCTAGAAGCAGACACCCAAAACACTTCAAACAGCAAGCTGGACAAGATCCTCCAAACCTTAAAACTCTCTTTGTTAGACTTCAAGAAGATTGATGAAGCTGCCCTCAAGGAGTTTGTCAAAAATTCAGGAGTCTTTTTAGAGTCAAAATTTATTCAAGATAAAAACCCAAAGCTCGAACTTCAAACTTCCCTAGAGCAACTCAAGACAAGCCTGGCACAAAGTGGGCAAAAAGGCATACCCCCAATCATCAAAGATATAGAAGCCCTATTAAAAGATCAGACAATCTTTTCAAAAACTACTGACACCAAGACCTTAGAAGGTATCAAAAAAGATTTATCACCTCTTCTATCTAGCATTAAAGAGGCTGTTAAGGGCGCTGACCCTTTGTACTCAAAAGACATTCAAAAGCTTGTGCTTAAACTCGAAAATCTTTCACAAGCGCCTGCTCGAAATAAAACTGAAGCCTTTTCACTCAGTACGGTTAAAAACATTGTGCATGAGATCTTGGATGAGCTGCGTATCAGTGCAAAAAACGAAAGTAAAGTCCTACTCTCGCAACTAAGTGAGATACAAACAAAGTTAACAAGTATCCAAAAGGAGAACACTACCCTACCTCTTTTAAAAACACTTAGTTCTTCTTTGCAAGCCCTTGATCTAAAATCCTTGGAAAAACTCGATATAAAAGAGCTAAAAGCATTGATAGAAGAGAGCAAGACCCTTTCACAAATGAAGTTTGAAGATATTGAAGTACTCAAAATAGATGAGATCAAATCCTTTTTTAATAACATCACAGATAAGGTTGCCCCATTAAACACCCAAGGTACTAAGAGCATCTTTGATATCATCGAGAAAATCCTAAGCTCTTTAAAACAACCTCAACAAGGTTTTGAAGAACTCAAGGTACCAAATGACATTAAAAACTGGGTAGCAAGTTTTGAAAAAGAGGTAGCCAAAGGTGATGTACTCTTTAGTAAGGCTATGCAGACACAACTCGATAAGATCAGCCACTTTGTCTCACCCTCACATCAACTTGACAACAAGCTTCTTCAAGAGAGTCTTCAAAAAGACATGAAGGCTCTTTTACTTGGTTTAGAAAAAGAGCTGGCTTCTACGCCTACAACAAACACGACTGAACTTTTAAAATCTGTTGATAAACTTCTTATGCAGGTTGACTACTTTCAGCTTATGTCGCATCTATCAAATGCCTCATATCTCTATCTCCCTTATCACTGGGAAGGACTTGATAACGGTCAGTTCTCCTTTAAAAACAAAAAAGACGGTTCATGTTATTGTGAGATAGACTTAGAGTTAAAAGAGTATGGAAAACTCAATATGATTTTGCAACTCTTTGAAGAGAACCAACTCAATATGATGATATACACCCAAAAGAAAGAACTGAAGGATATCTTCAAGAACAATATCAAAGAACTAAGAGCGTCCCTAGCAGCGGTAAATGTAATGCCAAGAAACATCCATCTCTTTGAACTGGATAAAAGCAGTAAAAAGCCTAACCCTTATGGTAAAGGCGCTAAGCTGGATGAACTTGGCTTTGAGGTCAAAGGATAAGTATGGCGAAGACAGACAAGATAATAAAAGCAGCCGCACTTAAGTATCAAAAAGAAAAAGGAACTGCCCCTAAGGTTGTTGCCAAAGGAAAGGGAGAGGTTGCGCAAAAGATCATCTCACTTGCCAAAGAGAACAACCTTCCTATCCGTCAAGATGAGGATTTAGTTGAGCTGCTTTCAAAGGTAGAACTTGATAAAGAAGTTCCTGAAAACCTGTATAAAGCCGTGGCCGAGGTTTTTGTCTTTGTCTATAAGATGACGGGAGACAAAAGAGACATCCAAACCAAGATTGATACTAAAGACTAGTTTTTTCGTTTCATATACTTATAGACACCATACATAGCTCCAAAGCTTAAACCTATAATTGCTATGTATATCTGCTGCATTAAAAAATCATCATCCATTAAAAACCCCTTTACGTATTATTTACCAAACCAGTTAAGTTGTTCTCGTAGTTTAACTACCTCACCTACAATAATCAAGGCTGGTCTTGGCATTCCCTGACTCTTTTCAAGAATGTTTTCCAAGTTTCCTACAACGACTTTTTGCTCTGACGTTGTTCCCTTAGAGATGACAGCACAAGGATAATCCTTAGGCTTGCCCACTTCCATAAGTTTGGTTCTGATCTTTTCAAGATGGTGAAGTCCCATTAAAAAAACCAGGGTATCATCATTTTTCAAGCTTTTCCAAGGGATTTGTGAGACCTCTTTGTCAGGAGACTCATGTCCTGTTACCACCCTAAATGAAACCGCGACACCCCTATGCGTTACAGGTATACCTGCATAAGCTGGAACAGAGATAGCTGAACTTATTCCAGGGATTATCTCAAAGCTAATACCTTTTTCATATAAAAAAAGCCCCTCTTCTCCCCCACGTCCAAAGACAAAGGGGTCACCGCCTTTTAAACGCACTACATTTTCGTGTTCCAGTGCTTTTTGATAGATAAGAGCATTGATATCATCTTGCGGCATGATATGTTTATCTTTCTCTTTTCCAACATAAACAAATTCACAACCATTTTTGGCTTCTTTTAATATCTCAGGATTAGCAAGATTATCATATATAACGACATCCGCTTCTTTAATAACGCGAAGTGCTTTAATGGTCAGAAGTTCAATATCACCTGGCCCTGCTCCTGTTAAATACACCTTAGCCATTTTTCCACTCTTTCATATAATCTTGCACTTTTTCATCAAGCATTTTCATACGTTCTTTTCCCTTAGGAATACTTCCTCGAAGTTCTTTCATCTCTTTTAAGAAGACAGAAATATTAGAAGGAACAATAGCCTTGATATATCTTTTAAAATGTTTAGCAAACGCAGGTGAAGCACCTGAGGTTGAGATAGCAATGGTCAAATCATCTTCTTTGACATACGATGGAAAGACAAAGTCACAATAATCCACTGAGTCTACCGAATTACACAAACATTTATACTGCTTGGACTCTTCAAAGATCTCCGCTTGTAAGGGGATATCATCCACCGCTATAACAACAATGCTAAAATCCTTGATATCGCCTTTTTCATAAGCTCTGATCTCTACTTCAAGGTTCTTCTTATCAATAAGCCTTTGCATCTGCTCACTTAGTTCTAAAGCAATGATTTTAATATCATCTGTAAAGTCTAAAAGTTTTTCTAACTTCTCATAAGCAATATTTCCCCCACCAACAAGCAGTACTTTTTTACCAGTAAGTTGTAAAAAAGCGGGAAAATAGCCCATAAATGTCCTTTTATTGTTAGCGAAATAATAGCATAGGCATGATAGAATACACCAAAAATGGTGGTTAATAAATGAACATAGGTATTATCGGTTGTGGTTGGCTAGGTAAGCCCTTAGCCGTGCATCTTAGGCAAAGACATCAAGTCACCTGCTTTTCAAGAACAGACACTCCTGATGTTTTTTGGGAAAATGAACTTTTTATCATATCCATCTCGACCAAAGATAACTACCTACTAAGTCTTCAAGACTTTATCTCTAAAATAAGCCCCTCAGCTTCTATTATTTTCATGTCATCTACCTCTGTGTATAAAGAGTTTGATGAAGAAGTTAATGAAGAGACTTTTATTCATACTAAGACACTTCAAAAAGAGGCTGAAGAGTTAATGCAAAACAATCATGGAAATCTTCTTATCTTACGTTTAGGAGGATTGATGGGAGAGGGCAGGATTGCAGGAAAATGGAAGTCTGTCTCTTCTTTTACAGACTCTCCCGTTAACTACATCCATCAAGAAGACATACTGCACATTGTCTCTAAACTTATTGATAAAAGAGTGTGTAAAGGTATATTCAACCTTGTCGCACCCTTACATCCTTTACGCTCTGAGGTTCATAAAAAGAACAGCCAAGACTTTGGATTTGAACTTGGAAGCTTTGAGGGTCTAAGTCAAAGAGTAGTCAACTCAGACAAGCTTATAAAAACACTTGAATATAACTTTATTCACCCTGATCCTTTAGAGTTTTGGACTTAGCTATAATTGCGCCTATGATATATAAACTTTCCCTACTCTTACTGCTTTTAACAACACCCCTTTTACCGGCGACCCCCTACGCAGGCATTCCTTTATGGGCATGGGCTTCAATTGGGATGAGTATCTTATATGCGGCTGTGTTAATCTTGCATATAGAAAACTCTTGGGATGATAAAAATGGATAAGGGTTTATTAGGCACCGAGGGTACTGTCTTTTTACTTCTTTATCTTGTCTCACTTATCGGCGTAGGCATTGTCGGGCTTTTAAAATCGAAAGAAAACACCATGAGTGACTTCTACCTTGGAGGCGCTGGCTTTGGGGTGACTATCTTGTTTTTAACCATGTACGCGACTCAGTACAGTGGTAACTCCTTGATAGGCTTTGCAGGTTCTGCGTATAGAAACGGCTGGTTTTTCTTAGTCTCAGTCACCTTTATGATAGCCATTGTCGGTGGCTATATGCTTTATGCACCTAAGCTTTATACTCTTTCTAAAAAACATCGTTTTATCACTATAGGTGACTATATACGTCACCGTTATGAACATAAACTTCTTACCTACATCGTTGTAGGTGTGGGTATTTTAGCCCTGTCAAACTATATGCTTACCAATCTAAAAGCTATTGGCTATATTCTCAATTATGTCACAGGCGGATATATAGGTTTTGCAGAGGGGATTATTGCCATGGCAATTATCATGGTCATCTATGAAAGTCTTGGCGGTATGCGCTCAGTTGCCTGGACAGACGCTATTCAGGGTGTCTTGCTTCTTGCAGGTGTGCTTATCATTTTCACGGTCATCTGGGTTCAGTATGGTTCTATCTCATCCAATGAAGCACTCCTACTACAGGTCAAGGCTGATTTTTTCAAAGAGCCCTTACTTACAGATAAGATAAGATGGATAAGTATTTTGATCATGATATTCTTTGGCATCTCTGTTTATCCTCAGGCTATTCAACGTATATATGCGGCTAAGGATTCAAAAACACTTAAACGCTCTTTTCAATTGATGATAATCATGCCTCTATTAACAACCCTTCCCCTTATCATCATAGCCATCATAGGCGCTGCTCATTTTCCAGGCTTAGATAAGACTTCATCTGAGCAGATCATCCTTCTTATGCTCTCCAAACTAACACATATAGAAGGCATGCAGTATGTCATCACTTTGTTTATAGCTGCGGCCGTTGCTGCTATTATGTCTACGGTAGATTCTGCCATGCTTGCTATTGCCTCACTTTTCACTCAAGACATCTACCACCAACATAGACCCGAAGCTTCGCAAAAGCAGCTCACCTATGTAGGAAAGGCCTTTTCATGGGCACTTATGGCTGTTATGGTTTACCTTGCGATTATCCTGCCTTCGACCATATGGTGGCTTATACAGATCAAGCTTGAACTGCTATGCCAGATTGCTCCGGCCATGATGTTGGGTGTACATTTCAAATATATTAAATCCACTTCTATACTCTATGGCTTACTCTTTGGGCTTGGCTTTACTCTACTTTTTTTACTTTCACCTCTTCCGGATAAGCCCTTTGGTTTTCATGCCGGCGTGATTGCACTGGGCTTAAATGCTATAATTATATACATACATCATCACCTGTCTTCAAAAAAAGTGATACAATAATTTTTTATTAAATTTTTCGGGGGAAAAATGCCATTTCTTAGACTGTTTATCATCTCAGCACTTTTATTCTTAAGCATGCAGGCTAAAGAGCTTATCTTGACGCAAGAAGAAAAAGACTTTATTAAAGAGCACCCTGTCTTACGCGTACAAAATGAACGTTCATGGGCACCTATAGATTTTAGAGAGAATGGCAGGGAAAAAGGTTATGCAGTCGATCATATAAAACTATTGGCCAAAAAAGCCGGTTTTGAGCTAAAGTTTTATCCAGGAAGATCATGGAGTGCTTACCTTCAAATGCTTGAAGAACGTAAACTCGATATCATCTCAAGCCTGAAAATAAACTCTCAACGAAGCAATTACGCTATTTTTACTGAGCAGCCTATTATCGAACTTTATAATAGTATCTTGCAACACAAAGACACCGACTTTACTTCCATGAAAGACTTAGAAGGTAAACGTTTGGCGGTCGTCTCGGGATATTATCAAGAAGAATTGTTAAAACTTCACTATCCCAGTATTTCTCTTGTCTCAGCTAAGGATACCGTTGAAGCGATGAAACTCGTTCTAGAAGGTGAGGCTGATGCGACGATAGAGTATCACTCTGTCTTGCAACACAATATCACACGTCATTTTTTTACGGACCTACACGCCATTCCCTTAGCAAACAACCCATACTTTATTTCAACAAAACAATACATCGGAATTAGAAATGATTTTCCTCTTTTAAAAAGTATTTTGGATAAGACGATGAACAGTCTCAGCCATAAAGAATTACACCAAGTCAGAGAGAAATGGGTCTCTGTTATACAAGACAGACATATCAAACTCAATAAAGAAGAAGAACTTTATCTAAAAGAGAAACAGACTATCAGTTTTTGTAGTGATCCAAACTGGCTTCCTATTGAGAAAATAAAAAATGGAAAACACTTGGGTATCTCAGCAGATATCCTGAAAAAGATGTCTGAAAAAATGGGCTTGAGGTTTAAACTTGTACCAACAGACAACTGGGGAGAAAGTCTAAAATACCTACAAGAAAAACGTTGTGACTTTTTAAGTTCTGTTATTCGTACAGATGAACGGGAAAAGACCATGGATTTTTCTTCATCTTATCTTGAGATGTCTATGGTTATCACTACAAAGTCTGACACCTTTTTCATTAGCAGTTTGAAAAACCTAAAGGGTAAAAGTATTGGTATTGTTGAAAACTATGCTTATGAACAACTATTAAAACGGGATTACCCTGATGTCAAACTGGTTATGGTTGAAAGTATTTATGATGGCTTAAAAAAGGTAGAAAACGGAGACATACATGCCTTTATTGACACCCTTGAGGCTACCTCTGAAGAGTTAAGGACCAACTCTTTTTCAGACTTGAAGATCTCAGGAAAGCTTGAAGAGAAGGTCTCTTTGAGTTTTAGCGTGCTTAAGGGTGAATACATGCTTTTTGATATTTTAGAAAAAGCTTTGGCAAGTGTTTCTGTACGAGATAAAAAAGACATTTATGACAAATGGGTCTATGTCAGTATTGATAAGACAGACTACTCGCTTTTATGGAAGGTTCTTTCCGCCATTGCCCTGGTCGTACTGTTTTTCTCTTACCGATATAAGATGACCGTTAACTATAATTCCCAGCTCTTAGATATCAATACAGAACTTGCAAAACTCAACAACCAGCTTGAAGAGCTCTCTCAAACAGACCAGCTCACCAAACTTGCCAACAGGCGCTATTTAGACACGACCCTGGCAAAAGAGATCAAACGTGCCAATAGGTACAGCTCTGACCTGTGTATTATACTCATAGACATAGACTTCTTTAAACAAGTCAATGACACCTATGGCCACCCTAAGGGAGACAAGGTCTTAAAAGACGTGGCAGAGATCTTAAAAGAGAATTCCAGAGAGGTTGACACTGTTGGAAGATGGGGTGGTGAGGAGTTCTTGATCATCCTCTTTCAAGTCGATCTTACCCAGGCAACAAGTATGTGTGAAAAACTTCAGACCAAGATAAGAGAACATGACTTTGGTATACAGCACAAACTCACCGCAAGTTTTGGGATAACACAGTTTCAAAACAAGAAAGACGATGAGTCATCTTTACTCTCACGGGTAGACTCTAATCTATATGAAGCCAAAGGAAACGGACGCGACGGGATCATTGCTTCTTAAACATTCACACTAATTTATAAGTTAATGTAATACAAATCTATATAAGACCATAATTGTCTTATATAAGCCTTCTTAGAAAAGTGGGTAGAAAGGAGTTTGTATGTCAACTCAAATAGATAAGATACTTTCTCAAGAATATACCCCGGGCTTTGAAACTGACATACAAAGTGATCAGGCGCCTTTAGGTTTAAACCCAGATATCATTCGCTTTATCTCCAAAAAAAAAGATGAACCTGAGTGGATGTTGCAGTGGCGTTTAAAGGCCTATGATAAGTGGATGAAGATGGATGAACCTAAATGGGCAAACCTCTCTTATCCTCTTATCGACTATCAGGCTATCTCATATTATTCTGCACCTAAACAAAATATAAACTCCCTTGATGAAGTTGACCCTCAGATACTTGAAACCTATAAACGTTTGGGTATTCCCCTTGAAGAGCAAAAACTCTTGGCCGGTGTGGCCGTTGACGCAGTTTTTGACTCAGTCTCTGTAATAACTACCTTCTCAAAAACACTTAACGAACTTGGGATTATCTTCTGTTCTATCTCTGAAGCGATTAAAGAACATCCTGAGCTTGTCCAAAAGTACATGGCCTCTGTCGTACCCATGGGAGACAACTACTTTGCCTGTCTTAATGCAACTGTTTTTACCGATGGTACCTTTGCCTACATCCCTAAAAACGTGAAGTGCCCTATGGAGCTTTCTACCTATTTTCGTATCAATGCACTAAACTCCGGACAGTTTGAACGCACGCTTATCATTGCAGATGAAGGCTCTTATGTCTCCTATAATGAAGGGTGTTCTGCACCGATGAGAGATAAGAACCAGTTGCATGCGGCTGTTGTTGAACTTATCACTCTCAAAGATGCAGAAATAAAGTACTCAACCATTCAAAACTGGTATCCAGGAGACAAGGATGGAAAAGGTGGTATATATAACTTTGTGACAAAAAGAGGAAAGTGCTTGGGTGACAATTCAAAGATATCTTGGACACAGGTAGAGACAGGTGCAGCCATCACGTGGAAGTACCCTTCCTGTATGCTTATAGGAGACAACTCCAGAGGGGAGTTTTACTCCGTTGCCATCACCTCTTTAGCCCAACAGGCTGATACAGGATCAAAGATGATACACTTGGGCAAAAACACAAGTTCTACTATCATCTCCAAGGGTATCTCAGCGATGAAAGGATCTAACGCTTACAGAGGCCTTGTGAAGGTACGCCCTCAAGCTTATAAGGCCCGAAACTTCACTCAATGTGATTCCTTGCTTATTGGAAGTGAATGTGCCGCTCACACCTATCCTTATATCGATGTAAAAAACCCAAGTGCCCAGGTTGAGCATGAGGCGACAACCTCAAAGATATCAGATGAGCAACTCTTTTATGCACGCACAAGAGGACTGTCTGAAGAGCAGGCAATCTCACTTATTGTAAACGGTTTTTGCAAGGAAGTCTTAAACCAACTTCCAATGGAGTTTGCTGTTGAGGCCAAGGCCTTGCTCAGTCTTACCTTAGAAGGGAGTGTAGGATAATGTTAAAGATTAAAAACCTGGAAGTCTCTATTGCTGATAAAGAGGTCATAAAAGGCCTTGACTTAGAAGTCAAAGCCGGTGAAGTACATGTAGTCATGGGACTTAACGGTACGGGTAAGTCTACACTTTTAAAAGCTATCTCAGGTTCTTATGAGACCAGTTCTAAAGGAAAGATGTATTTTCTAGATGAGGACATCATAGAACTCGGTGCAGATGAACGCGCTGTTAAAGGGGTATTTATGAGCTTTCAAAACCCCATAGAAATTCCCGGTGTCAATACCATCTACTTTTTAAAAACGGCAGTAAATGAACAGAGAAAATCACGAGGAGAAGAAGAACTTCCCTCCCCTATTTTTATGAAAGAGCTTCAAGAAAAGATGAGTTTTTTAGAGATTGACAAATCTATTTTACAACGATCCCTTAATGTCGGGTTTTCAGGAGGAGAAAAAAAGAAGTCAGAGATCTTGCAGATGATGATGCTGCATCCTAAACTCATCTTGCTTGATGAGATAGATTCTGGCTTGGATATCGATGCCCTTAAGTCTGTCGCTAAAGGCATCAACTCTCTTTTGTCCCCGCAAACATCCTTAATCATCGTGACCCATTATAATAGACTTTTAGAGTATATCAAAGCTGACTTTGTGCATATCTTGCAAGAGGGTAAGATCGTTAAGACTTCTGATGCCTCCTTGGCTAAGGAGCTTGAAGAAAAAGGATATGAAGATGTACTCTCCTCTTCATGAACTTCTACAGGGTTCGCCCTATTTTACAAAAGTACCTTCAAAAAAAGAGGAGAAATGGCGTTTCTCCAATCTTTTTAACTATCTGGACAAAGAGTATCAAAAGGCTTCCATACCTACTCAAAAAGTTCCTAGCAAAGAGGAAGCGAACGTTCTCGAAATACACGACGGACAACTCATCTCACATCATCTTCCTTCTTGTGTCCATATCAAAGAACACTCAATATTTTGTGAGATTGAGGTTAACCCCTTTGCCAAACTTGCCAGCCATTCATCTCCTTACCCCTTAGAACTCAACATCTTTGAAGATGTAGATTTAAAACTCTATTTTCACTATAACAACGAGTGTTTTCTTAGCTCAAACCTCAACATCATCTTGCAAGAGGGTGTCAAAGCAAACATATATCTGTACTTTAAAGGAGGTGAAAACAGTTTCATATCTCATGCCAATCATGTTAAATTGGAGTCAAAATCCAAACTCTACCTTACCCAAGAAAAGCATCTCTCTAAAACAGCTGTACTTATCTCTCAAGACTGCCTGCACTTACATGAAAACAGCTATTTACAGAACTTCAACCTGCTCTCACAAGGAGAATACCTTCATCACTTTAGCAAGGCAGACTTACACTACCAGAGTGAACTCAAGGTCTCGTCTCTCTTACTAAGTTCTGATGCCCAAAGAGATATCTTTTCTTGTGACATAAACCATCTAGCTGATGGTTCTAAGAGTCAGGTTCTTTCCAAACAAGTCATCAAAGACAAAAGCACCTGTGTCTTTGATGCAAATACTATGATAGCCAAGGGCACTAAGGCAACGCAGGCTCAGCAATCCAGTCATGCCCTGCTTTTAAGTGAAAGTGCGCAGATCCATGCCAAGCCCCATCTAGAGATTTACAGTGATGACTTGAGCGCTTCTCACGGCTCAACCGTAGGAGAGCTAGATGAACTGGCTATTTCTTATCTTCTTTCAAGAGGTATTAGCTTGTCTAAGGCAAAGGAGATTTTAGTATCTGCCTTTATTAATGAGGTCATTGAAGATATTGAAGTGAGTGAGCATCAAAAAAGAGTCTTTAAAGCTCTAGGAGAGACAGATGTATAAAGATGACTTTCCTTTTTTCAAAGACAATGACCTTATCTACTTAGATAATGCGGCAACTTCTCAAAAGCCCCAAGTAGTTCTAGACAAGATGAACGAGTACTATACACAGTACTGCTCTAACACTCACAGAGGCTCTCACGACCTTGGAAACAGAGCAACACAGGAGTATGAGGACGCAAGAGCCAGCATTGCCAAGTTTATGGGTGTTGGGGTCAATGAGCTTATCTTTACACGCGGTACTACCGAAGCTATCAATCTCTTAGCCACTGCCTATGTCAAAGATAATTTTGACAGAGTGATGCTGTCAGAACTTGAGCACCATTCAAACATCGTGCCTTGGCAACTTCACGGACTTCAGATTGAAGTTATTCCCGTAGACAAGGATTTAAATATTGATATAAAAACCTATGAACAACTCCTTCAAAAGTATCCTAAAAGTTTTGTATCTATCACACATATCTCTAATGCCTTTGGTATTATCAATCCAATAAAAGAGTTAATCTCACTAGCGCATAAGTATGAATGCCAGGTATTAATCGACGGTGCACAGGCTCTTGCTCACCTCAGTATAGATCTAAAAGATATAGATGCAGATTTTTATGCAGTATCTGCGCATAAAGCCTATGGTCCAACCGGTATAGGTGCCTTATATGGAAAGTATGAACTTCTAGATAAGATGAAACCTTATCAAGGAGGGGGTTCTATGATAGATGATGTTACTTTTGAGTACTCCAGTTTTTTAGATCCCCCTTGGCGCTTTGAAGCAGGTACACAAGCCATAGCAGAAGCTCTTGGTTTTAGAGCTGCACTTGAATACATTTCTAAACTTAAAGACCTTCAGGCGCATAACAAAATTCTCTTGGAGCATGCCAAGTCAGAACTAAAAAATATAGATGAAATAGAGCTATACACCGATGCTAAAAATATCTCTGGAAATATCTCCTTTAATATAAAAGGCATACATCATGACGATATTGGCATCTTACTCTCCAAACAAAACATAATGTTAAGAACGGGACATCACTGCGCTATGCCGATAATGAAAAAACTTGGAATTGAAGGAACCATAAGGTTAAGCTTTGCTATTTACAATACCAAAGAAGATATAGATAAATGTATAGAGGCACTTCTTAAGGCGATAAGGATGTTAAGATGAGCCATTTAAGCATTCAAGAAGAGATAGACTTACTATGCAGCGAATTAGAGCTTTTTGATGATGTTATGGATAAGTATGAATACATCATTGAATTAGGGAAACAGCTCTTACCCATAGATGAGAAGTATCAAACACCTGTTTTCAAGGTACAAGGTTGTCAGTCACAGATATGGTTGCATCCTTATGTCAAAGATGAGAAGCTTTATTTTGAAGCTGGTGGAGACGCACTTATAGCCAAAGGGCTTGTTGATATTTTAATTCGTATCTATTCAGGTCACAGTGCCAAAGAGATTTTAGATACAAACAGTGCAAAACTTAAGGAACTTCATCTAAGTGAGATCATCTCATCAGGACGACAAAACGGTATTGCTTCTATGTTAAAACGAATTTATGGTTTTGCCAAAGAAGTTTCCGAAGACAAGGGTGGAAAATAATATGGAAAACTTTAACGAAGATGAGATAAAAGCAAAAGTCATTGCTGTATTAGAGCAGATATACGACCCTGAGATACCCGTTAATATCTATACCCTAGGGCTCATTTACAAGATAGAGTTTTCAATCGTTGAAGAAAAACTAGTCTGTTATATAGAGATGACATTAACCTCACCGGCCTGCCCTGTTGCTGAAAGTCTAATCGAGCAGGTCTATAACATTGCATATATTGTAGAAGAGATAGACGGAATGCAAGTTGAAGTCGTTTTCGATCCCCCTTGGACACCCGATAAAATCCCTTATGAAGCGAAGTTAGAATTAGGAATTTTGTAAAAAACAAGCATAATCTTCAAAATACTCTATGAAATTATAGTTATATTTATTTTTTTACATAAACCCGGATACACGCCAGGCACTGCGGTTGTTATAGAATGTAATGTATTTGTAACAAAAGCATTTGACTTCTCTATATAAAGCATATACAATAGTAAGGATTTATCATTATATGATAAGTTAATAACCCAGATAAAAAAGGAGCCAAAATGGCAAAGTTATTAAAAAAGAAAGCCGTAAAAAAACTAGCAAGAAAAGCAGTTAAAAAAGCAGGTGTAGCTAAGAAAAAAGTAAAACCACTTCGCAAAGCAATAGCAAAGCTTGTTCTTAAGAAAAAACCTACTAAGAAAAAAGCAGCTAAAAAAATTGCTAAAAAAGCAGCTAAAAAAGCGGCATAATCTAAAGAGGCAGAAACATTTCTGTCTCATACGCCATAAAAAAGTCTCCTGTTGTTTTCACCTTCCGCTTCACAACTGTCTAAAGAGACAATTCTGCTATACTTGAGAGTATGAATCGATTCTTCCTTGCTTTACCTGTAACATTATATGATTATGAAGAGCTTCAAAATGACTTTAATGAGCTTATGACAGGCAGATGGGTGCCATCTCAAAACCTGCATCTTACTCTGCAGTTTTTTGGAGACAGATTCAAAAAAGACTTCTTGATACAGGAACTTTCAAGACTCCATTTACAGACCAAATCATCTGAGATAAGAGGTTTGGAACTTTTCCATCATAAGAAGATCCTCTATGCAAAAACAGACAACCCCTCACTGAAGACTCTATATCAGACGCTTCAAGAGAGCTTTCCAACTCCAGTTCAAGAGGAATTCATTCCACACATCACACTAATGCGTATCAAAAAAATTCAAGACCAAGCACTTCTTGAACAGAAGATAAAAATGTATGATGAAAAAACAGTCGGTATACTCCACCCAAAAATACAGTTAATACAAAGTTATCTTGGCTCTGGAGCCGCCAAATATGAGTGTATTCAAGAGCTAGTTTAAGCTATCCGATCAAAGCAGACATGTAACCGACAACACTACTGGCATCTGAACTTGCATTATAGCTTGTACGGTAATCTACCAAGCGAGTCTTCAGCCCTTGATTCTTTGAGGCTTGAAGTACAGCTTTAACACCGATCATTCCACAGGCCTCACAACCCCTGTCAAGCTCTTGCATATCCATCTGTTCGACTGCTTTCAAACATATACCATCAAGTTTATTGGCCTCATCAAGCGTATAAAAATGACTAAGGTCGGTACTGATTACGACAAAGTTTTCCTCATCTCTAAGAGCGTTTTCGATAATCGGAACTAAACTCTGATAGTCAAGATTTCCATAGACAATCTCTACCAGGCTTACATCCCTAAAATAATGTCCGATAAAAGGCACCTGTGTCTCCGTTGAGTGTTCGGCATGCGCGGTCGGATCAAAGTAGAGTACATCATACTTTTCTATCATTTTTTTTGAATATTCTATATCCATCTTAAGGTCTGCACAAGGTGTCTGATAGTTCTCATACAGTGCCACACTTGCTCCCTTCAGGTAGACTCTATGACTGGGACCTATGATAATAACTCTTTTTATCTTACTGACATCGATCAATCTATACGCTGTATTAGCTGTAAGTCCGCTATATACATAACCGGCATGCGGAGATATGATGGCTCTAGCAGGCACCTTCGCAGTATCAAGTTTCACAGCCTTACTAAAGGTATCAATATACCTGTTTATCTCGCTACATTGTGCAGGATAAAAAGTCCCGGCAACACTCATCTCTCTATTTTTCATCAAAGACTCCTGCTATTTTACACCCACAACTTGGGCACTTATCCCCACTTAAATGATTTGTCGTGTGTCTAAAATAATCTCTTTCTATCAATACTTCATCACAAGATGGACAACGTGTCGGTGTTTCATAGTTCACATTTCCGATATAGACATAGTTCAATCCATGTTTCTTTCCGATATCATAAGCCATCTTCAAGGTATCTATCGAAGTTGGCGGAAGCTCAAGTTCATGATAGTCTGGGTGAAATGCTGTAATATGCCAGGGTACATCAAGCCCTAACTCATCAGCAATAAATGAGGCGATACTATCAAGCTCCTCCTCACTATCATTTTGTGTCGGAACGACAAGTGTCGTCACCTCCACCCAGATCCCGTTTTTTACAAAATGCTTGAGGTTTTTCAAGATCTTTTCAAGGTTTCCACCCAAGTTTTTTTTGTAATATTTCGGATCAAAAGATTTCAGATCGATATTCACTGCATCGATTATACCTTTCATGTCATCTATCACTTCGCTCGATTCAAAACCGTTAGAGACAAAAACGTTTTTCAGACCGCTTTTTTGTGCCAACAGAGCAATATCACGTGCATAAGGATAAAAGATAGTAGGTTCATTGTAGGTATACGCTATAGACTTACATCCATTATCAACTGCAAGCTGAACGATCATCTCCGGAGAGAAGTAGCGTGACTTGTCAATATTATGTGTTTGAGAGATTGACCAGTTCTGGCAAAAAGAGCAGTGGAAATTACATCCCACTGTTCCCAAGGAAAAGGATCTTGAACCGGGCTGAAAATGGTATAAAGGCTTTTTCTCAATAGGGTCGACATTGATCGCAGATGGATAACCATAGACAAGACATTCCATCTTCTCTCCGACATTTTGATTGACGCCGCAAATCCCAGTACTTCCTTCTTTGATCTTACAATAATGCTGACACAGAGTACAGACCATCTTGGTCTCTTTATAAGGTTTATAAAAATTCATGACTCTACCACCTTCTGCACTTGATAAGTCTGTATCTGCGGCCTATGTTTAATACAGTCACTTTCCAGTCCGGCTTTTTGACATAAGTGAGAAAAGAAGAGTTCATGTGTAGGCAAGCTCTCCCAGACCTGAGGCAAAAAAGTTGATTGAAAGTTTCCAAACCTTAAAACGATTCCATCAATCCCTATACGAACCTTTTTTACTAAATCATCAAAGTCAGTATATTCAAGGACCTCTGGCTTGCTCAAGACAGAAACTTCAATCACAACGCGATCAAGTTCATCTTCACTAAGGGAAGGAAAACGAGGGTCTCTAAAAGCTGCTGATTTGGCATTATCTATCACATCATCTAAAAGCTTTCTATGTGCAACAACTGATCCAATACATCCTCGCAGTTCATTATCTAATGTCAATGTCACAAAACAAGCACCCCCCTCTTGCAAGGCTGAATATTCCTGCTCAAAAACCGAGGTATCAAGCATCTGATGCGTAAAATGACTTTTTATCGATGCACGGGCCAAACTCAGTAAGTAATCTTTCATTTCAACTCCTCTAAACGAGATATAAAAGCGTGTAAGTAAAACTATTCCTTACATCCATTCTAACATTTAAAGTATAATGTCGTATTAAGAAAAAGGATTTAAATGCGAATTGCAATAGTTGGCTTAGGTGGTGTCGGTGGATATATCGGGGCCAAGTTATGCGAATTAAAAGATGAACATGAAATTATCTTTATAGCTAGAGGCGAGCATCTTAAGGCCATACAAGACAAGGGCCTTCGTATTGTAGAGATGGGTGAAGAGAAGAGCTATTACCCTAGCTGCGCATCTGAAAACACTTCAGAGGCCTTAGATATTATTTTTCTATGTACTAAGACCTACCACTCTCAAGAAGCAATATCTGCACTAACCCCTGCTATCTCTAAAGATACCATCATCATCCCTATAGCTAATGGTGTTAACAGTAAAGAACTTTTAAGCCCTCTGACACAGGCAAGAATTCAAGAAGCCTGTGTTTACATTGTTTCACATAAAACAGCCCCAGGTGTCATTTCTAAGACCACCAATGTCTTTGCTCTTGTGTTAAACCAAGAGATACAAGGACTTTTAGGGCCAATCTTTGAAAAAGCCGGTTTACGTATCAAGTTCACCAATGAGATTAAAAAAGAGATATGGAAAAAATTCCTTTTTATCTCTGCTATGGGCTCTATGACCTCATATTATAAGCTTGGTATGGGTTCTATTTATAAAGAGCATTTGGATGAGCTCACTTTACTTTTAAATGAGATCTACTCTGTAGCCAAAGCAGAAGGTATTAACCTAGAAGAAAAAGAGATAGACAAGGCGCTTCACACCTCTTCTAAACTCCCCTTAGATGCACCTACATCACTATGGCTTGATATGCAAGCCGGTGGTAATAATGAACTAGAAAGCCTCTCTCGCTATATTGTCATAAAGGCGAAGGAACATAGACTTTCTGCACCTGTCATGCAAAAGATCTACAACGCCCTGAAATGAATGCTACACTAAAATACTACGAGGACAATGCCCAAGACTTTATTAGCGATACACTAAATAAAGAGATGAACCATCAATACAAAAGCTTTGAACATAGCCTAAAACCTAAAGCTCATATCTTAGATGCAGGATGTGGTTCAGGAAGAGACAGCCTCTATTTTAAATCTCGGGGCTATAGAGTCACTGCCTTTGATGCTTCTAAGTCAATGTGTGACTTTGCCTCTACCCTTCTTAAACAAGAGGTTTCACAACTCAGTTTTGAAGAGATGAGTTTTGAAGACAGGTTTGATGCTATTTGGGCTTCCGCTTCGCTTTTACATGTCTACAAAAAAGATATCCAAGAAGTACTGGCTAAGTTGGCAAAGGCCTTGAAGTCTAAGGGCATAGTCTATGCCTCATTCAAAGCAGGGGAAAAAGAGTTTATAAAAGAAGACAGGTATTTTAACTCCTATACAAAAGCAAGTTTTACAAAGCTTGTTAAGACAAGCCCTTTTCATATAAAAGAGATGTATTTACTAGAAGACTCCCGCCCTGATAAAGAGGGTGAGTTCTGGCTAAATTGTATACTAGCGGTAAATAAAAGCTGAGTAGTAGCCGTCTTTATTCGCATCATCCGTCATATCAAACTTTGCACCAACATGATCAGCCCAATGTTCAAGCACACAGTACTCAACTTCCCAATCATCAGAAAACTTGTGTTCAACACATTTTTTTTGACGGTTCCAGTTTAGATTAACCTCATCTTGATTCACATCATGAAGCTCATCTTCAAGCCATTGTAAATCAACCAATTTTTGTGGATATCCACTTAAATGTTCAACTACTGTGTTTTGCATGATAACTCCTTATTTTAGAGATATACAGCAAGGGGTGTTCCATTTTAAAAAAACTTATAATTTTCTAAGAAGGTATTTTAAAGAAAAGAGCTTAGAGCCAAGCTCTTGTTTACGCAGGATGAGTGATTGCTTCTTCGTACTCTTTTGACAGCTCAAGATTCATACACGGGCCTAATAGACCGTAAAGTTCCATCTCCTGTCCACTGACATTACAGACCTCATGACCACGTTCATCTAAAAAGATAAACTTCTCATATCGGTGGTCTGCTTTTTTGATATATTTTGAATAAACTACAAAGTGTGCTTTATCCAAGTCTTTTATCTGCTCACAGGCACTTTGATACTTTTCACACTGTTTTTCAATACTCTGAATCTCTAAAAACTCTGACTGTATCGCATCAAGTAAAACTTTTTGCAGTTCAGGTAGTTCATTTTGTATATTGGCATATTTATCTACATGGCTCATAATGTATTCCTTTGCACGAAGGTGTCTATTTAGATTTTAGTCCTTTTTTCTTAATATTTCTCTTAGGAATAAATATCAGTTCACCAACTAAGCTTTAATAAACTTCGCACATTTATACTTATACACGCCATGCACCATCTTTGTAAACCACTTCATTATCAAGCATAAAGGTCTTAGTATCAGCAAAGACATCTACATGATACCTTCCGTCACGACGTTTAAACCCCGGTTTTCCATAAATCCCATGTTTAGCACCTAAGGACACATGAATACCACACATACGTTCATACGAACCTGTATCCGCCACGATACGCGTCTTAGAAAAAGCACGGTTAAGTCCAAAACCCAGTTCACGAACCCAGACTACACCACCCTCATCACGGCGTATATTAAAAAGTATCTGATCAAAAGCTGGTGTAGAGTTTTCTACATCAACAACCTGACCCTTTTCAATGATAAGAGTGATTGGTTTTTCAGGTCTGTTTACCTTATAAGTCACATCCCCAAAACAAAAAATATTTAAACGCCCATCTAAGGCAGTTAAGTCTTTCGCCTCTGTAAACACCTCGCCAATAGGAAACTGTCCTCCGGTATTCACCATCTCAGAATAGTCCCCGATATTTAACTTAGCTGACTCAAAAGCACAATCATAGGTTAAAACTTCACCACCACTGTCAAGAACACCAATACTCGCATTATCCACCTTGTTTTTTAAAGCACGCCCTACCCCACGATAATAACCCGAATCATACTTAAGCGCATCTATATAAACAGGGACCTCTGCATCAGACATACGACTTAAATGCGGATGTTCAAGCACTTTGATCTTCTTCTTAAACAACTCAACCCGCATCCTAAATGCATCCAGCCTAAAGCTGGTAGACTGCACTAAAACAACAAAGTCCAAAGCTTCAAGCTCGGCAAAAACTGCCAAAATATCTTCAGGTTTCTCTTCATCAAAGTTAATAAATGTAGCATGCGGCAAAGCAGCCATATACGCTTCCGACAAGATTCTAGACAATACACAGTTCTTATCATAAACCAGAACAGCTCGTTCCTTATCCGTATGCGTAAAAACAATATCAACAAGACCTTTGACATTTTCAGTGCCTATAGAAACTAAGTCTTCAGTATCAGTAAGTTGTTGCATATCGGTATTCATAAACTAGTCCAAGTGTGTAAGAAATTATTGTTGTGAAAGTATAGCTCAGGGATAGTTAGAGGTGGATAATAGTTAAAAAACATAGCCTCATGAAAGTCATATCTATTTCAGAAATTCTCCATATTTTCAAGTAGACAAACAACAATCAGACCCATCCATTTTGTTTATGAAATTTCAAGTGTCTAAGATATTATGGCCTTACAAACCCTCACCTATAAAGTTATAGTTACCTACAACTCTATAGTGAAGTATCTATTGTGCTCCATAAAAGGTAGAATCAATTTCTTCAGTAAACTGCTCAACAGCAAAAGTAATAAAATTGGCCAAGTCTTGAGGTGTTTTTTGAAGATAATTATCTTTTAAAGGCATATACTGTACCTGAGGGGTATGATCATTTGCTATATATGTGAACTGAACAAATGGATCATTAGTTGCATCGCGACTATCTACAGTCATCAAAACCTCAGGAATATAGTAATCAATTTGCACATCAGGATCTACCGACATACTATCAATGATTCCTATAGCTGTTTCCAATGTTTCCAACTTTTCATGATGTGGTACTAACATGACATCCTCCTTTAAGGACATCCATTCCTTTATACACCCTTGCATAAAGGCATAAATGAACTTTCTACGGGATATAAGTTTATCCCATCTCTACACATTCTATCTCAACTTTGAATTATCAGATAGAAAATGCGACTAAGGTATAAGGGTCTTTGGAGAGATCACACGCTTAAGAACTTACCGTTATTTCAGGTATACAAGACTCAATGTGAATCTCAGGATCAACCATTATTACAATGTTTTTCAGCTTTTCTTTGAGTTCTCTTTTTACAAGGATTTTCCAAATATCCTTGAGCATATCGCTGAAAATGATATGCTTTAAACACTACCGAATCGAGATGTTATCTAAGACACACCCCAATTACCATCTTATATTTAGAGTATAGCTAAATAAGTTAAAGTAATAACAGGTGAATTAAAATCAATGAAGACAGTTAAGATTAAAAAAATATTTGTGTCAGCGTGTTACAGATAAAAACTTAGATCAAATCATCAAGTTACGCATAAATCGTTTTGAAAAAAGTCCGCCTTTTTTCTTAAAACGTGTAGATATCTCAGATACATACACCTCGTCGGCTGAGGCTGAAAAGAGTTCTATCCACCTTTCAAAGCTTGTTCGTTTTAAATCAGGAATAATAGCGTGAGGTCCAAAAGGGTCTCCCTTATAAGAGGTCTCTCCCAAAAGCATAGTCGACCAAAAATCCGTTAAAAGCTCTATATGCTTAGTCCAAGCCTCATTTGTCATATCCGCCCCAAGTTCATTCACAAAAAAAGCGCCAATCTCCTTATCGCCTATAGCTTTTGTATAAAACACACTCACCAAGTTTTTAATATTTTCTCTAGTAATTTTATTTTGAAGTTTCATCTTTTTTCCTTACTAAAAAGTTATTTATCTCTACAAGTATAATAAAAACATGTGATTTATTTTTTGACAATGGTCAATTGATACAAGAGTTGTTTTTATATAGACTAAATAATACTTGAAGGCAGAGATAACATAATCTAAAGAAAAGCAGGCGAACAGACCACTACTTCTATCACAAGACATTACAATATAAATAAGAGGTTCACTCTGTTCATAAAAAGGTGTAGTTTTAGCAGGTAAGGGTTGACGAACAATATTAAAGCATCAAGTTTTTCATAAACTTGTTAGAAAACTCCACTCCTTCTTTCTTAAAACGTACAGAGATTTTAGGTATATATACCTCATCAGCTGTTTCCGAAAAAAGCTCTATCCATCTCATAAAACTTTCTCTTTTTATATGAGGAATACCAAAATGAGCCCCAGAAGGATTTCCCCAATAAGGTCCTTCATTCAACAGTACTGCCAACCAAAAATCTGCTAAAAGCTCTATGTGCTCTACCCAGTCTTCACTGGTTATATCATCCCCAAGTTCATTGATGAAAAAAGGCCCTATCTCTTCATCGTCTAGAACTTTTTTATAAAATGAAGTCATCAGGATTCTAAGGTTTTCTCTAGTAATACTACTTTGAAGTTCTATCATTCATCCTTTTTGTATAAATCATCTCTTAACACAAGGGTACTCAAGGTTGAAGGTGACTTTTTTGAAATGAAATTATAGCAAAATTTAAAAAATCCTAAGCACTCTAGTTCATATAAAACTCAAATGAACAGAGTCTTTCACACGTGGATTAAATATACTAATACTAAGTTGTACTCTCAATAATATCCATTAAAATGATAGGCAATTTCTTGATTCTAACTTAAAAAAATAAAGTGTAATAAAGAATAATATGTTAAGCTTGAACATTGAATACTTTCAAAAAGGATCGCAGATGGGTAAATTAGATTTCGTACAGCAGGAGAAGACTTTTCTTCATACAAATGAGATGAAAAAAGCCTTGGCAGATATTGACAACAAGTTCTTGAACAAAGAAGGCGTAAATAATTCCGATACAATGGATACAGATCTAGAAGCTTGGCTTGAAATATTTGAAGAAGACGAAGTGAAACATGAGATTTGTCACTAAAAGTTAGGACTTGTTCCCTATTCTCTTCCATTATAAAATTTGTTAGTATTGTGTCATTCATTGGCAATACTTAAAATTGATAAATGTTTTTAATGCAATTTTTTTAGAGTATTTTGATCTGTATTTTTATTAAAAAGTCCAGGCCCAAATATTTAATTTTCCAAAAGGAATGATATATGAGTATCATCAGTTTTTTAATAGGTGCAGTAGTTGGCGGTGTCGCTGTTAAGGTTTACATGGACAGACAAAGTGATAACACTAATGCTGAGTCATCGCAAGAACACTGTGAGGCAGCCTGTGAAGAGAAGATAGAAGCTCCAGCATCTGTAGAATTCACTTCTGATGGTATCATAGAGGTAGAACCTTCTGACGAAGAGATCATTCAAACAACGATAGCTACGCTAAAAAAAGCTAAAAGTCGGATCTCCATCGCTTCCGTTTCAAGAGAGTCTGGTCTTTCAACCTACAAAGTAGGAAAACATAAAAACCTAATAGAAAAAGCTAAAAAGTAGGATAAACGAGAGAGGTTTTCTCTCGAGTCCACGAAATAAAGGACTATAAATAAAAAAAGCCTTATGCAACATTATCATTTCGTTGCCATTGTACAAACTGTTTTGCCAAAGTAGAATCAAAAAACAGATGTTTTAAAAAACTTACGATTGATTCTTGAGTTGGTTTTTCTTGTGAGACAAGATAAGACAAAAACTCTTGTTCGCTTTTAAGATTTACTTCTTCTATAAACAGTAAAGCATCGTATATTTGAACAGCCACAACACCCCCACTGTTTGTTGAAAGTGTTATTGTCATATTTAAGTCCAGGTTTGTTTGCTCATATAGTTTTAAGATCTTCATATTTATCACCTCTAAAATACATTCTACAAAAGATCTTCGGTCTGCATATATTGTATTGCTGAATGCAATGTATAAGATTAGGTAAGCATATCTTGTACCCGTATAACTAGCCATGCAAACGCTATCTATTATAAAAATAAACAGCTATCAAACATTGAACAAGTATAATATTGTAATAAAAGGAAAACGATGCTAAAGATATCAAACACCGCCACCCTAGACGAGAGCGAGATAGAATTCTCTGCCATCCGCGCGCAAGGCTCTGGTGGGCAGAAGGTGAACAAGGTCTCTGCCGCGATACACCTTCGCTTTGATATTTCCGACTCCTCTCTCCCCGAGTTCTACAAAGAGAAGCTCTTGAAGCTCAAAGACAAGCGCATCACAAAAGAAGGTGTCATCGTCATCAAGGCCCAGCAGCACCGCAGCCAAGAACAGAACAGAGACGAAGCAACCGAGCGCCTTGTCAAGCTCATCAAAAGTGTCAATCTCATCCAAAAAAGACGTATTGCGACTAAGCCAACCAAAGGAGGAGTCAAGCGCCGACTCAACTCCAAGAAAAAACATGCCCAGAAAAAAAGTATGCGGAGAAAAGTGGATATAGAATAGAGAGTAAAATAAATAATTAGATATCAAAAGTTTATCTCTCTTATATAAAGTCTATGCGTTTCCCCTACTGCCCTTGCCAATGCAAATTCAGTTGATGGTATATTTACTGTTGACCATTTTTGGAAAACTTCTTCTGAGATAAGACTTATCCCTTACTAAGGTAACGTTCACAAGCCTCAACGAAACTGGGGAATCTTTTGTAAACATCAGCCACCTGCCTTACAGAGACTAAAAACTTAGGTGGCATCGTACGCTTTCCATCATATCCAAGCGAGAGGCCTGAAGGCTCATAAATAATATCACAAGCTTCCAACGCAAGCAGAGCATCAGCTCTTGGGATGATCTCATGAAACAGATAAAGAAGGTTATCAATGGGTATGGACTCAATACCCAAAGGCCCTTTGAGATCAGGCACATGACCCAATTTTTAAAGTTGCTCTAGTTCTCGTTGCTGTGCATCTTAAGTATCTAAACGCATAACTTCATTTATATGTTTAATGAAATCTGACTTTCCTCCATAAGAAGGATGTCTAATGTATTTAATTTCTGTTTTTAAATCGAGTTTTTGAAGGGCAAGCTCACCCTTTCTTCCGATGGCGGCTATGGTACGAGGTTCAAATATTTTAATTAACTCTTTGATATACCACTGCCCTTCTTCGACTTCCTTAGAACTAGGTGCTCTGTTAGAACTTTGTTTTCCTTTGTTAAAGGGATGGAAAGGAAAGGCGTTCCAAAAGATGGGGATAATACTTTTTTCTTCTAACTCTTCCCATACCATAGCAGCCGTGTTTTCACTGGCACTCTCTTCTAAAACAATTTTTTCTCTAAGATGCTTAAAAAGTTTATGCTGGGAATTTTGAATGAGTTCACAACTACTAAAAGGAATACCTGTTAGACGACACCCCTTATAACCCGGAGCCTCACCTATAAGTAAGATTTGATTTTGATTTAGCTCATAAAGGTACTCGAAATAGAATTTTAGGTTACCCAGTAAGAGTGGATCTTTGTAGGGGTTAAAGGCTTGATCCCTTGAAGTGCGCCTTTGAAGTCTTTTAAAAAACGTATCAAAAATATTCATATTTTTATCTTCATTACTCTGATATAAAGTCAATCTTTTTCTCCAAACGTATCTCTAAACCTTTAAATTCCACTTGATAAATTAAAACTTCAACCCCTTTATCTCTTGCCTCTTGCAAAAGTTGAGCATACACAGGATCAATCTCATAAGCCGGCAAAAAGCCCTTTCCCCCTTCTCTTAATACGGCAAAGAAAAGAAGGGCTCTATCTCCCCCAGCTTTAACTTCCATAAGCTCTTGTAAATGCTTTTGTCCCCGTGTCGTTACCGAATCAGGAAACATAAGTACATTTCCCTCTTTCATAGTCACACTCTTCACCTCAACATAACACTTCTCATTGTCTTTTTCTAAAAGAAGGTCAATGCGGCTGTTTTGACTCCCATACTTCACTTCAGAACGGATTTTCTTATAGGTTTGAAGTTCTTTGATTTTTCCTTCTTTTATAGCTTCTTTAACCAGAGTGTTCGCCTTAGCCGCATAAACAAGTATCTTTTCCCCCGAGCTGTCTTCCACTATCTCCCAAGTATAAGCTAATTTTCGTTTAGGGTTATTACTCTTACTTAACCAAACCCGAAGCCCCTCTTCTTTATAGCCTTTCATAGAACCAGAATTAGGACAATGTGCGGTAACAATTTCTCCGTTTTCAAGTTTCACATCCGCTAAAAAACGCTTATAGCGTTTAATAAGTGTTCCCTCTATAAGTTCTGAATCAAGCAACATGATTTTTCCATTTTTTTTGACATTATAACAAAGGAAATCCAGGGTCAGGCAGCAACCTATAACCAGTTTAGACAAAAATCAGAAAATATAATTTTCATCAATTATTTCTTCAATCACGGTGCATAGTGAGAAAGTGTACATCTATACATAACAATCGTAGCAACAAAACTAACAAATAGTGATTTTACAAAGTAAAAAGTTTCTTTAGAAAGGGTAAAGTAATAAGTCATGAAAATTTGGTGGAGACGTGCGGGATCGAACTATAGGCCGATATAGGGGCTACAGACACCTGCACCTCTAAGAAACCCCTATATATGCCCCTAAAAAAGGCAGGTTAGAAGTTATGAAGCTTTTCGACAGATTTTCATATATTTACCGATACCTCATTGTTTAAGCGGACTTTAAGCACTAAAAAACCACCAATTTAAGCGGACTTTTATTTTTAAAAACGACTATTTAAGCCTATGAATTAGGCTTGAAATACAAATGTGTCAAATACTCTGCAACATATATGATTGGAAAAACCACATGAGCTTGTTTGCTTGTTCCAAGCTTAGTAAATTTAATCCATATTGTTCCATTACTAATTTTATTTGAAAGTGTTCTTGGGGAAATATTTAACAACTTAGCTAACTCAGTTTTATTAAGTGTCAACTTGTCATAACGTGATCTAAGCTCATCCAATATGTATTCATTTACTTGAATCATATGAGAACGGTTTTCTTTCCATCGATTTTCTCTCATTATATGTCCTTTGTAAATTATGGATATAAAAGGTTACTATTGAAATATTCATAAGCTATAAACTCTGCCACATATAAAATAGGAAAATGAATTGGTGCCTGTTTACTGGTTCCTGACTTTGCATATCTAATACACATTGTTCCCTTATAGATTCTGTTTGCAAGTGATTTATGAGAAATATTCAACTCATATGCCAACTCTTTCCTAGTGAGCGTTTCCTTCTGATATCGGGCATATAGCTCATCGAAAATGTATTCCTTCACATCAAATGTTGGAAAACTGTTTTGCTTGCGTTTTATTTCATCCATAACAACTCCTTGATTTTGGGATAAGTTCAGTATGATTGTAACAATACATTTTCAAGGAAACTATTTTGAATACACTCGACTCCTTTTACGTAGTTCCCAAGCAAACATTTTTTTATTTTGGATTTACTCTACCAAAGAAGCTAACGAAACACTTTGTAGATTTTTATGATTTAAAAGAAGGTCAACTAAATAAAGACATATGGATTACTATTAATAAGAAGAAGTATCCTGCAAAAGTAAGACTTGTTAGAATAGACAACAGCGGTTCATTTGAAAGTAGATCTGATAATAAATGGAAAGAAAGAGAGGTTATTCAAGTTGTATATCCGAAAGAATATGACACATTAAAAGCCCTTCGTAAATTATTTATTTATAGCTATGCTTCAACCATTGATGGATCAAAGCCTAAACTTAAAGAGGTTTTGGAGTTTATACACATAGAAGATGATCAATTTAGAATCAAAGTCATTGCAAAGCAAGAGACTGACTTTGATGACATGTTTAAATTTATGGAAGATAAGAATTTATTCAAATTTTGGAAAGAGAAAGACAAAAAGAAATCTAAGAACGACAGAATCATTTTAGATCATGCAAAAAAATGGCTCCCGGCAGATAAAGCAAAAGACTACAAAAGTAGAAATAATGTGATCTACCTACTACACCATTCAAAAGATGATCATTTATATGTTGGTAAGGCCAATAATTTTGGTGATCGTGTTCAAGAAGGTCATGGACGAGTTGGTCTAAAGAAAGACTGGGATAAATTCATGTGGTTTGAAATTAATCCTGAATACAATGTATTTCTTGAAGAGTTAGAACATTTTTTAATTAGAGCGTTCGCATCTACACTTGATAATGAACTAAATATTGAGCCTGTAATCACAAGTAAGATTAAACTTGTTAATCGTCAATTGAAAAAGAATAAAATCTAAATTTATAGTTGTAAATTTAAAGGTGTTAATATTGAGCAAAGTTAAACGACAGCATTATGTGCCAAGACTATATTTAAAACAATGGGCAAACTCAAGTAAACAAGTAATTGTGTTAGACAAGTCTAATAATAAGCAATATCCAAACAATATTCAGAATGTTGCTTCAGCAAACTACTTTTATGATGGTGGAACATTGCCTGATGAAGAAAAAGAAAAGATCAGGGAAATAGCAAAAGAAGAAGGCATTCTGGAAGAGATCGAACCTTACCTTGCTAACAATCAAATGATAGAGTATATGGTAGGGAAAATTGAAGCAACAGTTGCTCCTATTTTAGACTCTGTAATTTCTAGACTTAATGGATTAAAGCTGTTTCCCCAAGAATATTTAATAGGTAATAGTGCAATAAAAAACAATGAATATTATGACATTGCTTATTTCATATCATTACAAGCTGTAAGAACAAAGGAACATCGAAAAATGATCGATGAAATTCATGAAGGAATGATAAAGAAATTAGCACAACTTGAAAGTAAACAAGATGGATTTGAAAGCGATATTGAAGAAAAAACACATAAAGAGATAATACAAAAAGGCAAGTTCAATGTAGAAATAGATGATGAATATTCAAAATATATGCATGTAACTCAAATGTTTTCACAAGCAGAAACAATAGTTGATATACTACTGTCTCACAAATGGCTTATACAGAGGCGAACAACAGATTTACAATTCATCACATCTGACCATCCAGTTATAAAGCATGATAATATTCAACATCCCTTTTATGGTGCAGGGTATGCAAGTAAAGGGATTGAAATACATTTTCCTTTATCGCCTGACTATGAAATATTAATTTATGAGCGTTCCCATTTAGCATCCGTTAGTCCATTTTTATCCAACCCTAATCTACATATTATAGATTCTATTGAAGAAAATGTAATTTACAGCAATGATTTACAAGTCTATCATTCAGATAGACAATTGTTTTCAACAAATAGTGAAAACCTTAAATTGGCTAAAAAGCGTATGAAAGAATCTCCCAAAATTTACAAGAAAAAGAGAATAACATTCAATTAACTAAAAGTGTAAACAACTAATGTTTTTTTACTTGTTCACTAAGAAACTTGAAGAGTGTTTTTACAACGGGGATAACTATTACATCCATAAAATTCTTCACCTGTCTTACGATTTTTACGAAGAACCATTTTACTACCACATTTATTACAAATATGTTGATTAGACACAACTGGATCAGGTTGTTTTCTTTGCTTGAGGTTATCCACATGTTCTCTATCAGTTGCAAAGCCCTGCTTCAATCGTTTACGTTGTAATTTACCTAATGTCTGACGTATTTCCAATGAATTTAAACGCTCTTCATTAAATGACTTTATGTATTTAGTATATGACAATCCACAAAATACATTCTCAGGCATTTCTGTCTTAAACTCACAGTCACCTACAAAAGCAATTATCGATGTAAAGTGTGATGCCGGAAGTTCAAGTATCTCTTCAAGTGCTTTTGTATGTCTGTAGTTTTGGTAAAGAGGATTTTGGAATTGGTTCTTCTTTTTGTATATTTGCTGTGTCCATTGCTTTTGATTTTCACTTCCAAATATCCAACCTTTCATGTTCTTTGTCTCAATAACAAATACTCCATGCTTTGAAACAACAATATGATCTATTTGAGTGGTAGAACCATCTGAAAGTTGTAAGGTAACATCCTTTACTGGGGAATAGATATTTTTGTCTAGTAATAGCTTATTTGATGTGTTAACAATAGCCTCACCTATCTTACCTTTCATCCATGGACTTTTGAAAAAAGCCACTGCAATTATTAGTAGTAGAAATGGCCAGAGACTTGAAAGAACCGTAGCTAATATTGCGAATACATCTATCAAGTTATACTCCTTTTATTTTTTGTATAAACACAAAGTCATGCTGACTATCCCAATCGATAATACCTTTTTCAGCCATATGTAAAAGATACGAGACCCTATGTGTCCCCTCTATTAAATGAATTGGTCGACCATAGACCTTCCAACCATCATCAATCAAACTGCTAGAATCCATTAGAATTGGAGGAAAGGGTGGAGTATGATTTTGGCTCATTTGTTGAAATAAGAAGTCATTATTTTCCATCTTTTCATATTTATCATATAAATCACTCCAATCAACAAGTTGGTTACACAAATATCTAACCTTTTCTTTTATTTCTGATACTGTTAAACTAATGTATGAAAAGTCATATTCTTCAATTTCAAACTCAGGATAGTGTTCATTAAAATGATCATAATGATCATAAACCACTTGTCTATAAAACTCCCGAATAGGTGTATTCTCAGAAAGTGATATTCTATTTACATAATCTGTCCATTCTTCTATGTTAAATTCACCAAAATTCAATGGTCTAATGCATTTTGCTAACATTCAGTTTTCTTAATTGTTATTTGATCAGACGAAAGTTTTCTTGTCACAAACCCATTGCATAAGCCAATCCACAATTTTGTATCTTCATGTGACAACATTCCTACTATTATGTATAGTAAAAAGTTTTGATCGAAGGAAGAATTTAAATAATTTTTTGTAAACGTAACACGATCCGTGAAAGATGGAGTGGGTGAATGTTCTGGATGTGTATGCCAATCACCTAAATACGTAATACTTCCACCACTATTTTTCCAAATTTCACTTATTTGTAATTGAATACTATCCACATCCATCTCAAAGTTATATGGATTTGAAAATTGTGGGACAGACTTTACTACGTGAGTTACAACTATTAAATCCTTTTTAGGATACAGTTCACCCATTAAAACTCCACCCTGTTCATGATCATTTTTTGATGTTTGTGCATCCAGAATTAAATCTTCAATAATATTTTTTTTAAATTCAACTTGCAGTTTTTTTCTATTAAACATCGTAACTTTCTTCTTGCCAATACATTACACTATCTTCTTTCACTGGATACTGTAAATGCTCCAGAAACCTTTCAACCTTTCCAAATGAACTCAAACCTCTACTACTCCGTTTTCCCATAATAATATCTATAATAAAATGAGCCATTTTATTAATATGTTCATCCGCTGATAAATGTGAGTAAGGCATATAATTTGAATTACATCCATTTTCACTTTTAACTAATCTAGAAGCGAAGTCTGAATCTAATAACTCCATTTTATTAGTCATTTCCTCAAAGGATGCAGACATCTCTTTATCAACGAAAAACGAGTGTCCTGCAATAGCATCAGCCTCCAACCAACAAGAAAGCATTGGAGGAAGTTCTTTTTGCTTTACCAATTCGGCGAAATGTGGTTCAACTGCTGGAGCATCACTTCCAATTGCAGTAATTATTAAGTCTACATTTGACACTTCATTTATAAAGTGTTGTGCTTTTCCAGTGTATGCTTCAACTTTCATTCCTATAAATTGCGAGTTAAGTGTTTCTGCCATTGCTAAAGATTTTTTCTTACCCACATCTTGCATTCCTAAAAAGTGTCGTCCTATATTATCACTTTTCAAGGTATCGGGATCAATTAAGATCATATTACTCAATCCACTTTTACAAAGTTTATAAGCTAAATTACTTCCTATCGATCCACATCCTATTATTGCGATTTTCAAACTCTGATTACTTAGAGCCGAAACATTTGAATCACCACCTCTTTCCATTAACCATTCCCTTGAAATTGATTTTACATGCGCTCCACTAAAAGGTTTCTTCTTAGCTTTAGCTTTAAAGAAAAGTTGAAACCGACTCTTTTTTTTGTCGTGACCACTGTCTATTATATCTTCCACGTATACTGCCACATAGTGCTTTATCCCATCTGGTAAATCAAAGCCTAAAAACAAAAAATTGCTTACTGACTGTCCTTGTAACTTCTTAAGATATTTTAGGTGGCCAGTTTTAGTAATTTTATTTAGAATATCACCGTATGTATATGGTAATGGAAGTCCAAATGTTTTTCCAAGATCAATATACGGACATATTACTTTTGATATCTTGTATCCAGCCGCTTTAGCATAATTCTCAATATCAGACACACTATCTGTTAATATCAACTGCTGAGATTGTATACTATTATTCTGCACAACTGGGTCAAGTATTATCAAAGAAACCATTTTTTTATCAACTAAAGCTTCTTTCATATACTTGTAAACTGTATAGTTATTTGGCCAATAACTATCAAATTCATCAAACAAGTCAGCTTTACTATCAAAAACACCTAAGGTCAAATCAGAACAAAGACGCTCATAATCATTAAAACTGTTATGTATTAGCTCTACCGGATTTTGATAATAAACCATTTCATCTTCAGGCTTTATGCACATTCCAGTTAAAGTTCCGAAGTTTTTAACATACTCAGGTCGTTCAATATGAGGTTCAAAAAAGACCATGTCACAGTCAACAGAATAAAACTTAGGATGGCTTGCTGGAATATCATCATAAAGAGCAACTACTGTGTCAAATTCTTTCCCTTCTGTTACAATTTTTCCTCTCATAGTGAGTTGCCCAGATTTAACTGGGTCAACTCTTGAGAAATCTAATTCATTAAGGTATGCTTCAATTGATTTTTGAGATTTTGTATAAACCTCTTTAGGCATACTTATTGCTCTTACTACGTTGAGGGTGTAAAGTTACAGTTGCAGCTGTATCTCCATCACTATCAGTTTCATCTACCAAGCTTGCTTGAGCCGCATATTTCATTACTGCTTTGATACCGTGTTCACAAGCTTGCATGCTACTATACATTTCACTCACACCTATAATTTCTCCATTTTTTGCCTTTAACACAAAGTATGGCTCACTTGCTTTAGATGTGCGTATCTCAAACTGTTTTTCTGAAACGCTATTTGTCCGCACTGATGTAATTCCATTTCTGGCACTTCTACTTGTCACATAGTTTTCACTGCTAAGAATTGTCTCATGGTTTGGTGCTTTTAGCACAAAGTGATACGGTTGTTTGGCTGTTATATTTTTTGTTAAAACAAAATAGCCATTTTTTTTCTGTTCAGACATTGATTATCTCCTTGTCTTCTGATTAAGTAATTAACATCTTACTGATGCAACATAAGCTTCTGTGAACATACTATTTCACATATTGAATGATACCTCGAGGTGAGCCAAAAATTTTAGGCTCATTGCAATATGTCATACAAAACCTGTATAATGAACTGATATTCTTAAAAAGTTAAATAAATGTCTAAACATAAAAAAAAGATAGAAGAAGCATTTCCTGAAATAATCAAACAAATATCTAATAGTAATCCCATGTCAACAGATGAAATAAAAGAAAAACATGGTGGTTCTTCGTCCTCCATATCTTTACATATGAAAGCATTACGTGAACAGTTTTATAGCGATTATATTATTCCTGATAAGAGCACTGGTAAATGGGTAGCTACCGAAACGTCTTTTCTTGAAAAGATGCTAATAAAACCAGAAGAAGCTGTTATCTTAACTGCAATGATGAGAAATAAGTCAACGTATGGTGAAAGTCTAGAACCTTGGGTTGAAAAAATCGTAAAAAATTATGTAAAGCGAACAAAAGCATCTGTTTTCAAGCAAAATGTTCTTGAAAAAATTGATGAAGATATGGAAAAACTTTTCGCTCAAATAAAGTATGCAATCGAACAGAATAAAAAGGTTAAATTTACATATAAAAACTTTGATTGTTATCATAAGTTTTATCCATATAAAATTATTAACTTAGAGTATTATTGGTATCTACTGGGATATGAAGAAAGTCATGAGTGTGAAAAAGGTAAAAGCCAAATCATCAAAACATTTATTATGGCAAAAATACATGATTTTGAAATATTGAATGAACCATTTGAATATGACTTTACCCAAACAGAAAAACAATTAATTCATACAATGAATGCTTTTTTTCAACCTGATAAAGAAGCTCTGATTGTTGAACTTCTTGTAGAAAAATGGTTAGATGATTATATTGTTAGAGCACCATACTTTAGTGGATGGAAAAATACTGAAATGATACAAGAACTAGATGATATCAAATATTATATATATGAAATAAAATCAACTGATCATCCATACTATCGAGATATTATTCCTGCCATACTAAGATATATGCCTCATATTAGGGTAAAAGACAATGAAACACTAGTAAACGCAATATTTAAACATCTAGAAAATTTTGCTTCTTTTCATAACAAAAGTATAAGTGATAATTAAAATTTGTCAGAATAGGCATAATATTTTATTTTGGACTGTAGTATATAACCGCAGTCCAAGTTCCACTAAGCACGTAGATATGGGCATTTTTAAATCATCTTATTTTTATTCAGAAAGTTAAAGTCCGCTTAAAGAATGAAGTATCGTGTATATAGTTTTAATAAAAGCCCATGTTTTAGGGGTTTGAAGAGGGTATTTTTGGTGGAGACGTGCGGGATCGAACCGCAGTCCTAAAATGGATAGAAAGTGGCGTCTACATGTTTAGAAAGGTTGTTTAGGTTTAATCTTGATTTTACACAACCTGCAAGGCTAGACAAGACGAGTTTCTAAATTCATTTTCAGTCGAAACATCCTAAAAATATATCTAAATAAAGGGTTATACTTCAAAATCTTGCTTATTTAGAATCCACAAGTGAAGCAGCCCGCCCTCTTGCGAGGGGGATAAAACTTATGCTACTGCGTAAGCTGGGCGATAATTAGTGTTGTTTGCGTTTAAGCAAGTTGAGCCGTGTAAGGGAGATGCTCAGTCCCACATGCAACCAAATCCCGAAACCACTCCAGTCGAAGCCAAGTCGTCCCCAGGAAGGGTAAGTAACACTAATGATGAATTATAGCATGAATAGATTAAAGCTAATACCTGAGGAAGCTCCCTTTTTAGACAGATTACCTCATATTGTTTTTTATAATAATATATATAAAATTTGAATTTCTTATTTTAAAAAGTATTTAATTATAAGATTATATAATCTATGGTCAAAGGAATCATATGCATTATTTATTGCTGCTTCTATTATCAGCAACCATCCTCATCGCCAATCATCACACTGTCAAGATAGGAACCTTAGCCAAAAGAGGGGCTGAAGTAACGTTAAAAAAGTGGAGTCCAACGGCAAAGTATCTTTCCCAACAACTTCCTCAATATAATTTTGAAATAGTCCCCATCAAGTTTGACAGTGTTTTTGAAACGGTTGAAAGAGGTGAAGTCGACTTTATATTAGCCAACCCCGGGTTTTATGTCGTTCTCGAGCATGAATATGGCGCGCAGCGTATCGCGACGCTTGTTAATAAACATATCTCCGGATTAGTTCAAAAAGAGTTTGGCGGTGTCATCTTCACTCATATAGACAATAAAGACCGTTTTAACTCTCTTGAAAGTATTAAAGGTTCAAAGTTTGGTGCCGTAGATAAGAAGTCCCTGGGTGGATGGCAGATGGCATGGAGAGAACTAGTTGAGAACGATATTAATATAGACAGCGATTTAAAGTCTCTAAGTTTTGAGGGAACTCATGATAATGTTGTTTATGCGATCTTAAGAAAAGAGATCGATATCGGTACTGTCAGAACAGACACCCTTGAACGTATGGCCCTGGAAGGAAAGGTCGATCTAAAAAGTTTTCATATCGTTAATGCAAAACATTATGATGACTTTCCCTTTAATATTTCAACCAAACTCTATCCTGAATGGCCCTTTGCAAAGGTCAAAAAGACTTCAGACAAGTTATCTAAAGAGGTTGCTGTTGCTTTGATGAAGATGCCCTCAGACGCAAAGGCAGCAAAAATAGCCAGTATAGACGGTTGGAACACACCTCTAAGTTATCAACCTGTACATGCTGCTTTTAAAACACTTGAGATCCCTCCTTATTATCAACCCATTGAATTTTGGGATGTCATCCTTAAGTATTGGGGCTGGATCCTTTTTTATCTTTTTGGAGCAGTTGTCGGTATTGGAATGCTTATTTATCAGATTCGTCTGACAAACTTTTTGAAAAACACTCAAGATGAACTTGTTCAAACTGAGAAGATGGCTTCTTTGGGACGTTTAGTCGCAGGTATAGCCCATGAGGTGAACACCCCCATCGGTATAGGAGTCACCGCGGCTTCACATCTGAAAAAAGAGATTAAACAGTTTCATGCCGCTTTTAAAGAGGAGTCCTTGACACAAAGTGCTTTTGAATCCTTTATAGAGACTTCCTCTCAAAGCAGCGATATACTTATGAATAATCTAGAACGGGCGGCAGAGATGATTCGTAATTTTAAACAGGTCTCCGTCGATCAAAGCAGCAATGAGATTAGAAACTTTTTATTTAAAGAGTATCTACAAAGTATTATTATCAATTTAAAACCTGCCCTAAGAAAACACAACCATACCATTGATATCATATGTTCTGATACACTGCATGTTGAATCTACCCCGGGCGCCTTTTATCAGATATTCACCAATTTGATTATGAATTCTATTCTACATGGATTTGAAGATAAAGAACAAGGTCATATTCTCATTAAGGTGGAACATAAGGGTACTCAACTTGATATCACCTATAAGGATGATGGTAAAGGAATGTCAAAACCTGATTTAAAAAAGATCTTTGATCCTTTTTTCACAACAAAACGATCATCCGGGGGCAGTGGTTTGGGAACACACATTATTTATAATCTTGTCACACAAAAACTTCACGGACAAATAGCAGCTCATTCACAAGAAGGCAAAAGCTTGACATTCACTATGCATTTTAAAGGTATCGTAAATGTTTAAAGACGGAAAACTTATCTTAAAAGAAAACTTAACAGAAACATCTCTAAAAACAGAACACTTTTGGAATATTCTCATCGTTGATGATGACTCAGGAATTCATGAGGTCACTAAACTCGCCTTATCCGGATTTGAATTTGAGAGAAAAAAATGCCGTTTTATAAGTGCCTATTCTGCCAAAGAAGCTATTGATATTTTGAAAAAAACTCCAAATATTGCCTTAGCCCTTGTAGATGTTGTCATGGAGACAGAGGATGCAGGTCTTAATCTTGTCGATCAGATCCGAAACAAATTAAAAAACAAGCTTTTACGTATAATCTTGCGTACAGGTCAACCTGGACAGGCACCTGAAGAGAAAATAATACATGATTATGATATCAATGATTATAAAAGCAAAAGTGAACTAACGACGCAAAAGCTCTATACCTCTATACTGACTTCTTTAAGAACATACAGAGATATGGTTGCCATTGAAAAAAATCGTCAGGGTCTGAAAAAGATCATTTCATCCAGTTCATATATAGAAAAAATCTCTTCATTAGAAGTATTTCTTTCTGCCGTTTTAGAGCAATTAACGGCCCTCTTGCATCTAACAGATTATGATAATGATGAGGAGCTTCCCTCTTTCATCGCGGCTATCTCTGAAGACAAGTGTATTCAAATAGCAGGTTCAGGTCGTTTTCACAACATAGACAAAGATGTCTTTAATCAGGAGACAAATAAACATATCAGGCCCTTTGTTATGGAGGTAATTGCATCCGGAGACGAGCTTTACCAAGACGGCCGTTATGTTATCTACCGTCCTAGTGTCTTAGACTACAGCGGATTTGTCCTCTACATGGAAATTGAAGAAGATCTAGATGAGATGGATAAAGACCTTATTCGTCTTTTCTTCGACAAGTCTACCGTCGCTTATGAAAACGCCGCCCTTACAGAAGAACTCGAAGCTTCTCAAAGAGAGATCATCTTTACTATTAGTGAGATTGCCGAGCAGCGCTCTAAAGAGACAGGCAAACATGTAAAACGGGTTGCCTTGTACAGCAGACTCTTGGCTAAAGCATACGGTTTGTCTCCTCAAGAGATAGAAAGTATCTATCTGGCCGCACCTATGCATGATATCGGTAAAATGGCTATACCCGATGAGATATTGAAAAAACCCGGGAAACTGACAGATGAAGAGATGGAGATTATGAAGACTCATGCTAGTGTTGGTTATGATATGCTTAAAGCATCTAAGCGTACTATCTTAAAGATGTCAGCGATTATTGCCAATGAACATCATGAAAAATATGATGGAAGCGGGTATCCAAAGGGCCTTAAAGAGGAAGAGATCAGTATTGTCGCCAGGATAGTAGCACTTGCTGATGTCTTTGATGCCTTGGGATCACGAAGGATCTATAAAGAGCAATGGGATATGGACAATATTGTCAAATTAATAAAAGAAGAAAAAGGTAAACACTTTGATCCTAAGTTAGTTGATCTGTTTTTCGAAAACTTTGAAGAAGTCATGCAGATCCATAACACCTATCATGACTAAAAAGTCTATGGCTCTTTTTCTCTTATCAATGTAAGTTTAAACTCTAACTATTGATCTTATCTTTAATGATACGTGCCATATCTGAGCACTTAGCAATCTTTTGAGTAAGAGAGAGCGACTCATCTAACAAGATCTGAATAAAAGCAGAACCGACGATAACACCGTCTGCTCCCTCTACCTTTTCTCTAGCTGTTTTTTCATTCACACCAAAACCTACATAAACAGGCGTTTGTGTATAGTCTTTGATTGAGGTGATTATTCCTTGAAGGTCTTCAGACTGACCTGAACCTGTTATACCTGCATAAGCTACAAGATAGATAAACTTCTGTGCATCAGACACAATTTCTTTAATACGAGCATCCGTATCCGTTGGTGCTACAAAAGATATGTTTGCTACGTCATTGGCTTTAAAAAGGTCTTTATAAGCCAAGGCTTCTTCATGAGGAAGATCAGGAATAATCATCCCTGATACACCTAATTCTTTTGCCTTAGGCAGTAACTTGTCCATATTGTACTGATAAAACAAATTGAAATAACCCATCCATAAGATATCCGCTTCTTTTGCTACTTGGGCAGAGACGTCTAAGATATCTTGGAATTTAAAGCCTAGTTCTAGTGCTTTGTGGTTTGCTCTTTCTATAACAGGACCATCTGCAACAGGGTCTGAAAAAGGAACACCTAATTCTATGGAATCCACGCCGTTTTGTGAAAGTGAAAGGGCTAGGTCAGCCGTAAAGTTTTTGTCTGGATATCCGGTGGTAATGTAACCTACTAGTTGTTTCAAAAAGTCTCCATATCGGGTAGTTTTAAAAGGGAGAAGCTGATTTTTGTCATGGCGCTATCTATTTTAAGATCTTCTTGCCACTGAATGTACATATCATTCACCGCAACAAGCCAAGTCACGACCTCTTCATTTGCAGGGCCTTCTTGGTAACGCATCTTTTCAAGGGAGTCTTCAACAAAAGTCGATAGACGTACCATAGGTTCAATCTTTAGAAAGCTTGATGCTGATTTGATGTTATGGAAGATCCTGAAAAGCTCTTCTAAGGCATGGTTATATCGCTCTTCTTTACCAAGGTCAATGATCAAGGGTTCCATAATCTCAACCATCATCGCATAATGGTCCAAGAACTCATCTACTATCTCAAAGTCATAATTATCTTCTAAGTCACGACGGACGCCCATGCATTCTCCTAATTTGTACAATTATACCAACATAGAATAAATATTTCTATACTCTTTGCCTTAAAAAAATAAATTGATAATATAGGTTAGCTATAATACGATAATATTCACGTAAACATTAACGTAATCAAGGTTATAAAAATGACAAAGAAACTCTCTATAAACGGTATAAAAAAAGCAAAAAACGAACGTCTGTTGACGATGATCACTGCTTATGACGCACTCTTTGCAACCTTATTAGAAGAAAGCGCTGACATTATCCTAGTAGGCGACAGCCTCAATATGAGCTTTAATGGAAAGCCTGACACCCTAAGTGCTACTCTTGATCAGATGATCTATCATACCAATGCTGTGTGCAATGGAGCAAAAAACACCTTTGTTATCTGTGATATGCCTTTTGGAACGTATAACAATACACGGCAGGCTCTTAAAAATGCCATTCGTGTGTATCAAGAATCACCGGCTGACGCAGTAAAGATAGAAGGCGGAAAAGACAAAGCCAACCTCGTGAAGACCCTTAGCGATAATGGTATCGCCGTATGTGGTCATATCGGTTTGCTTCCGCAATCTGTTCGCGGTGAAGGTGGCTACATCGTTAGAGGAAAAACCCCTCATGATATCGAACTGCTTATTGAAGATGCTGAAGCTATCGAAGATGCGGGTGCCTTTTGTATCGTTATTGAAGGTGTAAAAGCGGAAGCAGCAGCACTCATTGCTCAGGCAGTGAGTGTACCTGTTATCGGTATTGGCGCAGGTTCTGGTGTAGATGGTCAGGTACTTGTCTTCTCAGATATGCTTGGACTTTTTGAAGCCTTTACTCCCAAGTTTGTTAAAAAGTATATGGATGGAGCGACTCTGGTTAAAGACGCCGTAGCTAACTACAAAAAGGAAGTTGAATCAAAAGACTTTCCAGCTGGGGAACACACATACTAATGAGAATGTGTTAGATGGAACGTATCGTAGAAATAGAGAAGTTTACCTCAGAAAGTGAACTGGAGCAGACGCTTAGACCAGACTCTTGGGATGACTACATCGGTCAAGAACAGTTAAAAAAGAACCTTAGTGTTTTTATACAGGCGGCTAAAAAACGTGAAGAATCCTTAGACCATGTTCTCTTTTACGGACCTCCTGGTTTAGGAAAGACTACGCTTGGCCTTATTATCGCATCTGAGATGAACACTAACATCAAGGTAACTGCCGCACCTATGATAGAAAAGTCGGGTGACTTGGCCGCAATTCTCACCAACCTTGACGAAGGTGATATCCTTTTTATAGATGAGATCCACAGGCTTTCTCCTGCGGTTGAAGAGATATTATACCCGGCAATGGAAGACTTTAGACTTGATATCATCATAGGTTCAGGTCCTGCTGCGCAAACCGTAAAAATAGACCTCCCACGTTTTACCCTTATAGGAGCAACCACAAGAGCTGGTATGCTTTCTAATCCTCTTAGAGACAGATTTGGGATGAACTTCCGACTTCAGTTTTATAATTCAGAAGAACTGGCAACCATTATGCAAAAGGCATCTGACAAGCTTGAAAAACCAATAGAGCGAAATGCTGCACTTGAGATATCTCGCAGAAGTCGAGGAACACCTCGTATCGCTCTTCGTTTACTGCGCCGTGTTCGTGACTTTGCCGAGGTTGCTGATGAGATCTCTATTCTTATTGAGCGAACCCAGTATGCTCTTAATGAGTTGGGCATCAATGATAACGGCTTTGATGAGATGGACCTGCGCCTCCTTAAGCTTCTGGTTGATGCCAAAGGTAAAGCCATGGGACTAAGTACCCTTGCAGCTGCTTTGAGTGAGGATGAGGGGACTATTGAAGATGTCTTTGAGCCCTACTTGCTGGCCAATGGTTATTTGGAACGAACTGCCCGTGGAAGAATTGCCACACAAAAAACCTATGAGGTCTTAAAATTCAAAGCACCTCAGGGAACCACTTTATTTGAATAAACTTGATTGGATCACTCTATGAAACCACAACATTTTTTTCTGATGCTTTTTGCCTTTGCTCTGTACTGGATGTATCAGCTTTATAATGCTTACTGGATGCCAATTCTTATTGGATCTTTACTGGCTATCTCAACGGCTAATATTCATAAAAAACTCTTAGATGTATTTAAAAATGACTTTTTTGCAGCCTTTAGCTCAAGTATCTTATTGGCCATCTTACTTTTTGCTCCTCTAGGGTACTTTTTAACAACGCTTACCATCAAACTGCACGGGGTCAACATTGACACCTTTACCATCGTGTATGAGAAGATAGAAGTATGGATAAGCAACCTGCCTGACTCTCTAGCCTTTGCGAAGGCCCAACTAGAAGCTATTATCGATTATAACAACCTAAGTGCAATGGCCGGCAGTTCACTTGGCTTGGCTGCTAATGTTGGAAAGTACTCGGCCTCATTTTTAAAAGATGCTTTTTTAATTATCATCTTCTACTTTTTTGCTCAGTATTATGGGAAGACTATCATGCGTTATCTTATTAAGATCATTCGTCTTCCGCAGCAAGATACAACGCTTCTAAGCTTGGAAGTTTCAAATGTTATGTCAGTTGTATTTTACTCCATCATCGCAACAGCTACACTTGAAGGTGCACTGTTTGGCGTGATGATAAGTATCATCGGTTATAACGGTCTGCTTTTTGGCATTATGTACGGAATAGCTTCACTTATTCCTATCGTAGGTGGAGCACTGATGTGGATACCTTTTATGATTTATGAACTTTCACATGGAAATACAGGTAATGCTCTGTTTATTGCCTTATACTCTATCATTATTATTTCTATCATAGCTGATACCTTTGTGAAGCCAATGATTATAAAATACATAGATATCAATTTTATCAAGTCAAGTACAAAGATCAACGAACTGCTTATCTTCTTTTCTATCTTAGCGGGATTAACCGCCTTTGGTTTTTGGGGGATGGTCTTAGGGCCTGCAATCACAGCCTTTTTTATGGCTCTACTGAAGTTGTATGAGAGCCAAGGAGAAAATGCTTAAGCATTTTTAGACACTTGTTTTTTATCCATTAGGTATAAAATATATAACCACACTACAGCCATAAGCGCCATAGAAAAAGACATCACCTGCCCTTGTGTTAACCATGAAGTTCCAAATACATAGCCGATTTGGGCATCAGGTGCACGCCAGAACTCGGCTATAAAACGGCCCATTCCATACATAGCTCCATAAGTCAGAGCGATTGAACCTACGAAGGTCATCTTCTTTCTAAAAAAGTACAAGACAACAAATATGAAGATACCTTCTAGAAATGCCTCATAGATCTGAGAAGGATGACGTAAGACACCATCCACATAAATACCCCAAGGTGTATCTGCAAGGGTTGTCTCTCTTCCAACAAGTTCCTGATTTAAAAAATTTCCAATACGTCCAAAGAAATACCCGATAGGTACAGCGATACCAACTCTGTCCATCAAAAACCAAAATCTCACTCCAACCTTACGCGCATACAGATATGCACCCAACATAAAGCCCATAAGTGCCCCGTGATATGACATTCCACGAATACCTACAAATTCACCATTTACAAAGGGATTAAAGATCTGCCATGGGTGGGTTAAATACTCTAAAACATTTGGATCATAAAAGAGAATATAGCCTAAGCGCGCCCCTAGGATCACCCCTACTTCTATCCAGATAAAAAAGTCATCTAGCTTAGCGTTTCCAAGGTCAATCTTGTCTTTTTCAACAAGCCATTTAGCGACAAAAAGTGCGAAAAGAAGCGCAAGTACATACATGATGCCATACCAGTGAACCTTTAGTCCAAAGAGACTAAAAGCAACCGGGTCAAAGTTTGCGTAAATATGATTCCAAGTATCCATAAAGTTCCAAATAATTAATTTTTCGAAGTATAGCGAAATAGTCTACACCAAGGTTACAAGAGCAGTAGCCCTTATTTGTTATCTAAGGATTCTGCAATCAATTCGATTGGATTTTTAAAGAGAGTATCTACATTTCCTTCAAACATCGCATTGGTAAGTTGCATTCTACAAGCAGAACACTCTGAAGAGACATAGTCTGCCTGAGTCGCTCTAATCATAGCTGCCTTGGGTTTTCCTGCTGCCTCTGCAAAATGAAATTTCTCTGTTTGCATCGTCACGCCACCAAAACCACAACACTGATTTGAATCAGACATCTCTACAAGGTTGTAGTTCTCTTTGATAAGGTTACGCGGCTCTTGAAAGATGCCTTGCATTTTCTTCGCATGACAAGGATCATGATAGGTTACGACTACATCATTTTTTCCACGTTCTTGTAAAAGCTCATGTATATTTGTCTCTTTTTCTAACCATTCTGTTGCCATATAGATCTTGCTTTTTAAGTCAATAGCTCTTTGCATCCATTCTGGTTGATCATGGAAGTAATGCTCATAATCTATCTTTATCATCGCCGAACAGGTTGCTTCAGGGATGATAATAGCTTCAACATCATCTATAAAGCTTTCAAAGTACTCGATGTTTTCTTTAGCAAGCGCATCAACAGTGTTGAAGTCACCAGTAAAATACGCTGGAGCAGAACAGCATTTTTGCCCCTTAGCCAAGAAGGCGTCAATCTCAAGTTCTTTGAGTACCTTCAAAAGTGAATCACCAATATTTGTATAGTTGTAGTTTGCCAGACAACCAATAAAAATAGCTACCTTACGTTTCCCACCATTATCAATATTTTCAGGGTACTTATTTAAAAAAGAGGTTTTTCCTAAAGCAGGTAGAAGCCTGTCCTTTTTAATCAGGGGCAGTGAAAACCGTGGTTTTATTGAGGTCTGTTCAGACTTGATTTTAAAACCACAGGTCTGAAATACATAACCCAATTTAAAGGCAATATCCATAATAGTTCTGTGACGAAGCAGGTAAAAGAAAACACGTTTAAATAGCGCGATACCAAACTTATCGGCAATGTCTGCACGAACTTGTTCAATCACCATATCTGTTGGTAAATCTTTTGGACAGACCTCAACACAGGCTGTACATAAAAAACATGACTCAAAGATATCTTTGGCATTTTTGTCTAACTCTAAGTCACCTTGTTGATAAGCACCTAAAAGGTCTAAAAAACCACGAGGACTAGTTACCTCATCTGCATTAACCTGATGAATGGTACATACAGGTATACACTTTGCACACTTGACACAAGGGTCGGTAAACTCTGCAAAATTAAATATTTCTCCGGTTGTTGTTGCCACGTTCTATCCTAAACTGTTTTTGAAAATGTCTTAGCATTTCCAGCATGAGCTTTCATGTATGCATCAAAAGGCATCACAATGTTTCTAACTAACATCGTACCCGTTGCAGACACTTCTATTTTCTCATCATTTATACTTACAAGGTCCGCGTCTACAAACTCTTGCAAAGCCACTAGTTCACTTGCAAAATACTCTTTAAAACTTATATTATATAATGACTCAAATCGTTTTATATCTAGCTTGAAATTACTCATTAGTTCCATAATCACAAACTGTCTGATCTGATCATCTTCACTTAAAACCACACCTCTTTCAAAAGGCAGTTTTCCTTCATCAATAGCTTTTTCATAAGCTTGCATCTCTTTATGGTTTTGTGCATAATAATCAACACCTTCCCCAATAGAAGTGATCCCAATCCCAACAAGATCAGCCCCACCCTTAGTCGTATACCCTTGGAAATTTCTGTGTAACTCACCCTTATCAATAGCTAAGAAAAGCTCATCATCAGGCTTAGCAAAGTGATCCATTCCAATCATCTTGTATCCGTTATTTTCAAAGAAATCAATAGTATACTTCAAGATATTCAGCTTAACGTCAGGTGTTGGAAGGGTTGTCTCGTCAATCTTACGCATAGTCTTTTTAAGCCATGGAACATGAGCATAATTAAAGACCGCCAAACGATCCGGATTCAAGGTCAAGGTCATCTCCAGGGTCTTCTTAAAAGTCTCAAAGGTCTGAAATGGAAGACCATAAATAAGATCTACGTTGATACTGTTTATCCCGTACTTACGTGCAAGGTCTACTGCTGCTTTGGTGATATCATAAGGCTGGATTCTATGAACTGCTGTTTGCACCTTCTCATCAAAGTCTTGCTGGCCAAAACTCACACGGTTAAAACCATTATCCACCATCAACTTCATCTGGTCTTCATCTAAAAACCGCGGATCGATCTCACATGAGACTTCCGCATCTTTTTGAAAGTTAGGGAAGGTCTGTTTTATCTTTGCAATGATACGTGAAAGCTGTTCTGCTGAAAAGAAGGTCGGTGTTCCCCCTCCAAAATGCAGTTGCATCACTTCTCTGTTAACATCCAGGTGTTCTTTTAAAATATCTATCTCTGTAAACAGATAGTCGATATAACGCTCTTTTTTATCTTCTTTAGAGGTAAATACGACATTACACCCACAGAAGTAACAGGCAGACCGACAAAATGGAAGGTGAAAATATAGTGATAGCGGACGTGTTGAATCTTGGTTTTTTAATTTGTTTATATACGTATCATAATCATACGTATCTGAAAACTCAAGCGCAGTAGGGTAAGAGGTGTAACGGGGGCCCGGTTTAGAATATTTTATATATTTTTCAAAATCCAACATCTATTTAATCCATTATCTTTTTTATAATACGCGATTATGCCTAAAAGCGTATAAAAAAGAGTTAAAGGATTATACTCAGTGATCTAAGACAATAGTAAAACGGCTTCCCCCTTCTATATTCTCGACAATAATATGTCCCTGACAATGTTCTTCAATAATCATCTTGGACATATATAGGCCTAATCCTGTCCCGTTTTTCTCATCTTTTGTTGTGAAATATGGCTCAAATATTTTATCGGTAATATCAGCAGGAATACCCCCTGCATTATCTTCAAAACTAAGAATACTTTTATCCTCATACTCCCTACCCCGTATCAAGATATAAGGCTTCGCTTTTTGCTGTTCGGCTAAGGCATCCATAGAGTTTTTCATAAGGTTTAAAAAGACCTGTACAAGCTCACTCGAATAAAGTTTCATAGGTTTTTGAAGGCCCTCAAAGTCGCATACAAGATCAATGTTTTCTCGAATAAGAGACTGCTTGATGATGCCTAAGGCAGTGTCTACAAGAGCATTGATCTTGACTGTATCTTTTGACTTTTTAGGATTAAAAAAATGTCTGAAGTCATCAATGGTGTCTGAGAGAAACTGTATATGTTCTGTCACCTTGTTCATATCCTGATAGAGTTCACTTTTATCTTCATGTTTCAAGCTCAAATCAAGCTGAGTAGCTGCAATGATCGCGGATATAGTAGAAAGAGGTTGTCTCCATTGGTGTGCGATCATAGAGATCATCTCACCCATTTGAGCCAAACGCATCTGTTTAGACATCAGCTCATCTTTCGAGTGATTTTTCAAAACCTCTTCTGCTATACGCTCTTCTAAAAGACAGTTAAATGAGACTAATTCATCTTCAGCCTGTTTTCTTTGAGTAATGTCTGTAACCATAACAAAAGAGCCTATAGGGTTCTCATCTTCATCACACAAGGTCTCTGTGCTAAATAGACAGTAAATTCGTCTTTTATCCTTGTGTATTAAAGCAATCTCATACTGAGATTCGTTTTCAATTTTTGCAACCGTATTCGTATCATTTTTATATCTCTGTGCATTTGACTCATCCATAAAGTCGTAAATTGACTTTCCTATAATCTCATTTTCTTCAAAACCTAAGATATTGACCAAGGCCTGATTTGACATAATGGTCTCTTTGTTAAGATCAAGTACCCAAATCCCCTCTTTAGCTGTTTCAAAGATATTTTGAAAAAACTGGGTTGATTTTTGAAGTTCTTTAACCTTATCTTCAACACGCTGTTCAAGGCTTTGGTTTAGTGTTTTGAGATCATACGAGGATACATTCACCAAGTGTGCCAGGGCTTCAAGCGTTTCTGAATATTCTGCAGACCCCTCTTTTTTACGGCTTACTTCCTTGGAACTTTTGCTTTTTAACAGTTCTTTACTTTCAGAAAGCATTAAAATGGTCATAGACTGATTTAAAAGTTTTTTTCTACCTTGTGAGCTGAAAAACTCACCATAGGTAAAAAAACCGCTTACAGGGATGTCTTTAGGGTAAAGTTCAAGTTCTGTTTCGATGTTTTCTTGTAAAAACCGTCGTCTTGCCATACAAGAATAGATAAATACAGACTCTACAGGATACTCTTGTATGACTTGAGAGTTTTCTCTTCCATGACTTAAAATCAATTCAGAGTTTCCAACACCAAAACGGACCTTAGCACCCTGGGGAAGATTCCCGGCAAAACTTAGCGAACCATCCCCATGTGTTTTCATAATAGCACGAGCAACACTCAACCCTTCTTCTTGCATTATCAGAGGAAACTCAACCCCAATACGGGGAAGTTTACTGGCTGCATTTGAACCCAAATACTTCTTATAAGTTTCATAGGCTGAGATACCGTTTATCTCGTACACACGGTTATTCTCTGCCTTTGTCACCATCATCTCACTACCTATAGGCACCCAGTCAAAACTGTAATGGGTATTGACCTGCAGGTCTTCACCTTCAAAGGCAACGGCAACTATGCCCTTTGTACAGAGGTGCGTTTGATGCATGATATAGGTCTTGTCAAACTTGGCATTATCACCCGCCATCCCACCAGCGACTATCATCTGGGGGTTCTTTTCATTTAAGGCATTTAAGATCTCTTCCCCATTTGAGAAGATACCGTCAGAAAAACAGATCATCAAACGCGTTTTATCATTAGCTATCTTGGAGTATAACTCTTTCGCATTTTTATATGAGTCCCCCCCATCCACAAAAGCTGAATGCAACTTGACGTTGTCAAAACATGAGAAAGAGATAACGGTCTCATATAAACTCACGTCCTGATCTAAGATTTCGCCATCCGTACTCGAACCGATAATATGGGCCTTAGGGACAAGGCTTTGAAGTCGTGTTAATAGGCTATGCAAAAACGCCTCATCAAGGTTCCCGGAAAACACCTGAATAAAGACATTTTTTTCTTCATGAAGTTTATTGGCATAGACAAACAACTGCAGCTTTTTGTCAATATCATATTTGTGGGAGTAGCTTTTCATCTGTCCAATTTAATTTTAAATTTATTTACATAGATTGTAACATATATAATTAAGATTAATGCCAATAAGAAAGTTAGCATCAAGCTTTAATCATATTTTTGATATACTTCAAATACTTATAAATCACTAGGAATTCCATGATAGACATTAAACTTTTGCATAAAGATTTTGACGCTGTAGCGAGCATGTTAGAGCGTAGAAATATCGATGCTAGCCTACTTGAAGAACTCAGAAGTGTTCATCAGGTCTACAAGGCTGTTAGACAAGAACTTGAAGCTGCTCAAGCCGAGCAAAATGAAAAATCAAAACTTTTTGGTCAGTACATGAGAGAAAAAAAAGATGTTACTGAACTTAAAGTACAAGTTGATGCAAATAAGATTCTTGTAAGTGAAAAACAAGACTTAACCCGTCTTGAAGAAGAAAAGCTTAACACTATTTTAAGTGCTATTCCTAATATACCTGATGAAGATGTCCCTGTTGGTACAGATGAAGATGAAAATGTAGAGATTAAAAGAGTACTTGAACCTCGTACTTTTTCATTTACACCAAAAGAGCATTGGGACTTAGCCGAAAATGGATGGATTGACTTTGAAAAAGGCGTAAAAGTTTCTAAAAGCCGTTTTTCTGTTATTGCTGGTATGGGAGCAAAACTAGAGCGTGCTCTTGTTAACTTCATGCTTGATTTTAACGCTGAACGTGGATTTGGTGAAGTCTCTGTTCCTGTTATTACAAATAGACCATGTCTTATGGGAACAGGTCAACTTCCAAAGTTTGAAGAAGATCTATACAAAATAGATGGCGAAGAGTTATACCTTATTCCAACAGGTGAAGTACCCGTTACCAACCTTTTTCAAGATGAGATCATTCCTGTAAATGAGCTTCCTATCAAGATGACAGCCTTCACACAATGTTTTAGAAAAGAAGCAGGTGCGGCAGGACGTGATACACGTGGTATCATCCGTCAACACCAGTTTCCAAAGGTTGAACTTGTTTGTATTACAAGTCAAGAACAAAGCGAAGAAGTCTTTAATGATATGGTCGCTTGTGCTTCTGATCTGCTTGAAGCCCTTGGTCTTCCTTTCAGACAGATGCAGCTGTGTACAGGAGATATGGGGTTTTCAGCAGCTAGAACCATAGATCTTGAGGTATGGTTACCGGGACAAGCTACTTACCGTGAAATCTCTTCTATCTCTAACACAAGAGACTTCCAAGCAAGACGCGCAAAAATCCGTTATAAAGACGGAAAGAAAAACATCTTAGCCCATACGCTAAACGGTTCGTCTCTCGCGGTTGGACGTACTATGGTAGCTATTATGGAAAACTATCAAAATGAAGATGGAACTATAGACATCCCTGAAGTTTTGAAGCCTTATATTCGTTAAGGTTTTAATTTTTTTGTGGGAATAGGCAAAGTTGGCTGCCTATACCCTGCCCCACTTTATCATCTAAAATCTTATTCTTCTATATCATCGAAAAAAACACCTTTTATATCCAATAATTCTAATATATTTATACGTTCTTGTAGATTATCAACATCTTCTTGATAGGACTCAAGTTCATCAAAAAATTTTAATTTTTCTAAATCGTTTTTAAAACAACTTAGATAGTCTGATATTAACACGGGGTCAAACATTAATGGGTCAATGTCTTTTATAAAGTCAATTACCCCCGATTTCTCTTTATTGTTAAGAATATATATTAGTAATTCTTTCCATAGAATAGACTCACTGACAAAATCAAATTCCTTTCTAGAAAAAATTTTCTCTGCTTTTGAACCTCCTCTAATTTCATACGTAAAAATATTTTGTTTTATTGATTCATCTTTAATAATTTGATACATACATAAAACAATTTTTTTTACTATATTTCCTATAAAAAATTTAATCTCTTTATTGTTCTGTGTAATTTTAGATGGAAAATCATTTGTTATTTTAATTTCTGAATATTTATTAATATAATCTACTAGCGCATTTTTTTCTTTATCAAAAGAATCAACACTAGCTAAGCTATATCTATCATAACGCATGTGTTTATAAAAATTGGTAAGCACTTCTACAAAACTATTATGCTTTTTTTCAAACCCTATATTATGAGTATTTTTTATTCTTCGTAAAAGTTCTAAATGGTTATGTGTTTTTAAATTTTTCTCTAATTCCTTTTGATCTTTTTTATTATCATGTTCAATAAGTATTATTGCAATTTTTTCTAGACGTTCAATACCAACTGATATCTGATATAAAAATTCGAATATTGTATCTTCATAATATAAATTCTCCATTTCATCAAAAGTTTTTAAACCATTATATATGAAGCTACCTGCTATATCCAATTCAATTCCCAAATTAAAGTTTTTCCAGAAAATATCCTTATCCATACTATTCGTAACCACTGCTTTGAACTTCCATACTTAACAGCATATATGCACTTTCCATTATTTCATCATTCATAGCAACAATTTCTTTGATTATATCTATATCATTAATTACAAAAGAGCCATGAGCAATATCATTTCTTCTGTTTTTTATTTTATAAAATCTATCAAAATTAATGTAAGTACTTAACTCACGTTCATGCAAATATTGTTTTATTTGATAAAAAATCTTTCCTTTATCTTGACCATCTGCTTTATCTAATTTTTGTTCTTGTCTATATTCCTCAGATAATGTGATGTCATTACATAACGTCTCAATTACAAGCCATGTAGATAAAAAAGAATCAATTGGATCTTCACAATTTAACGACTTTCTATACCAACCAAGAGACATAGCTAACTTAGGTTTGTGGACTTGAATATTCCTGCCATTTATAAATGCTTTCTCCCAAGTTTCTTTAGTAAGAACCTGTTTTGCCACTGTCCTTTTTCTTAATTGAGATTGTTCTAAATATGTAAATAGTTCAAATGGGGACCTCGTAAACCACGAGATGTAATTTAAAGCTTGTCCAATAAAGTAAAAAGCTGCATCAATAGCATCTTCCTCTGTATCAGCTATCGCTTGTATATTAATAGTTAGACTATTATAATAATTGCTAATTTGTATTTTTGAATAAAAAGGATTTACATTACCCTTAGGTGCTAAAAAAGATATGTTTCTACTAATCTTTGAATTACTAGAAACCAATAACTCAACTTCCCAGTCTGCCATAATCTTCCTTTTATATGTTAAATGTCAAGAGTTAATATAATAAAACTAAATTCAAGCCAATCGATATATCAATACATCAATTTAAACATTAAATAGTATTTTAAATTTATAATTAATGGTATAGTACCATGAAATATTTATACTAAGGAATATAATGGCTGAGACTAGCAATATAGCTACTATGGCGGAAAAGGTTTCAAAAGAAATATTTTCTGAATTTTTTTGGGAGAAGATAGGTCCTATCGATTCAAATTGGGCTTGTGTTCAACACGAAAAACATGACAAGAAAACGCACCCAAGTGATATCGTATTTAGATATAAAGATCCATATGAACAAAAATATATAAATATTAATTTTGATTTAAAAAGTTATGCACAAGGGTCTATCAATCTAACTACTATTAGGTCCGCATTAGAATCCTTGGCAATGGCAAGTGAGTGTACTCAATTAAGTGAACAATGGCAAAAAACTTATCAATCTAAAGCAATGAATACAGATATAATAAGTTCTTTGTTCATATATAATCATGATAATAATTTTGATAAGGGATTTGAAACGATGCTTCATGATGCTACAAAAAGGGAAATCAATATGGCTTCTGGCAATAAGATATTCGTTTTTTCACCAAAGAAAATTCAATATTTAATTACTATAGTCAATGATATAAAAGTACTACGGGGAGATAGCATTCTACCTACTAAAGATAATTATACATTTTATTACCCTACATTAAATGACAAACAATCAAGAAATCCATGGTCGTCATCGGCAACAATCGAAATGCTTTTTGAGACTTGGCAAATTATTAAATATAAAGTCAATCAAAACAGTGATAGCAATGAATACGGACTTATCGTTTATTATAGCAAGACAGGGGAATTACAAGAAGAATTTCAATACTTAATAGATTTCTTGTTCCACTATCAATTAATCTCCACTGCTTCATCCATCATGATTCGTGTTGCGAATGCTGAAAAATATGCCTCATCTAACTTTGAAAGTGCTCTTGATGAATATAAAGTCAAATTTGATGAAAATGATGAAATCGTGGAGTATTTAAATAATATAAAATTTGAACCAATCACAAATATCGTAAAAAGTTTCAGTGAAATTGCAATAGGAATGGAATAATGAAAAACACTCAGTTAGAATCTCGTATTTATTTTACAGAAAAAGATATTTATGATGCACTAATGTCATCAAAGCGGAAAATGTCAATGTCTTTACTTACCGAGCTAGCAAGAGATAGAGGTATTTTAATATCTTCAGATGACACGCGTGAAGATATAATTAAATATTTATCGTCATTGGTTTACGACTATTACGACTTAAAAGTGCTAATTGATCATATTACTCCTGCGCATAAAAAAGAAAAAGCAAAAGTCACACAAGTTAACGGTAAAATTGATGGGACAACATTAAAGTCCGTGACTAAAGAAATCAACGATAATAATGTAACAATACAGACTACGATAGATTCTAAAGATCAGAATACTACTATTTTACAAATAGAATACGATGAAATCGACTTTTCTAAAACAAGACTAAGACAGAAAGTTAGAAAAGAAAGTACTATAGAGGTTACTGTAAAAGATGGTTTAACTACGATTAGCAAACCATCAAATGATAAAACTGATGAGATTATGAAAAAGATATTGGATGGCATCGAGAAAAAAACAGCAACCCCCTTAATAGAGAAAAAAATTAATCTATTTGAACTCAAACATGAAGACAAGATTGGATATTTCACAAAGTTGATCAATGCAATTGAAGATTGTAAACTAAAAGATGTGGTTAAAGTTTCAGTGAATCACGAAGATAAACCAGAAGCAGAAGATGATGCAGTACAAGTCATCACTAACGCATCATTTAAAGGAAAGGGATTACTATCCACCCAAGAATATCAAAATTTAAAAAAAGAAGGTTATTATATTACTTCAATTATTTGGACCTCTGATGAAATAAAAAAGAATGGAGACATCATTGAATTTGAGGCCTCCATTTCTTCTAGTAAAGACTGTGAAGAGTTAAGTTTTGCTGCTAAAGGAGCATATAGGTTTATTGATAAAGACAGATATACAACTGGTAGAAGACCGCTTAAAACAGAAGAAATTAAAAAATACACAAGCTATCTAGAAGAAGCGTCTTTTAAAATATTTGATGAAATAACAGAAAAAGAGCTGTAAAATGATGCTAAGAGTAAGATGGTTTCATGTTAACTGGAATTCTAACTATGACACGGTCGTTAAAGCAGTGTTAGATGATATTTATAGTGAGGGTAAAGACTATGGATTTAAGAAAAATAAAATTAGAAATAATTTTTTAAGTGCTTCGTATATACAAAAAAAAGAGATTGAAGAAAAAATCGAGAATCCTTTAACCAATCAAACAACAGTTTACCAAAGAACTATATTCGAGCAGACAATGTTTGTTTTAGAAAACAATAAACTAGGAATTGAGCTTATAAATCCAACAAGAAATGTTCAAAGTCTACTCAATACTTTTGCATCAATGTCTGATTTCAACATTACTATTACTCAATTAAATTTAGATTTATTAAAACTACTCAAACGACTACAATATAAATTCGATAAGTTTACTGTTCAAGAAATAGAATGTAAAAATATTGAAATTGAAAATGGCACAACAATAAATCTAATAGCAAAAAACAAACAATGTGATGTATTTACAGACATAGAAAAGTTCTTAAATCATAAAGAGTATAAAGTAGAAAAAATAAAATGTAATTTTCAACTAGACAATCTTTTATCTAGTTTCAGTATTTCTCGGAATGGAAGTTTAAAAATAAGTAGACAAGATAATGATATTCTATTGCCTATCCTTAAAAATACAATATTAGACCTCTAGTGTCCATATCAATAATTATATTGTCTTTTAAAAACTGGTTAGTTTAAAGTCTTACTGCATTAATTTAAAATCAGAAGAGTATAACCCAGCTCGTATTCAACGAGTTAGTCGTGGTTACAGGGAATCCAGCAAGCTCACAGCTTAAAACATCTTCGCAACCGCTTCCGCTTTCTTCTCCTCATCAGCTTTAGCGTATCTCAAAGTCATATTAATATCTTTATGATTAAGTAGCTTTTGTACGAGGAATACAGAATTATGCATAACGGCATGGGTTGCAAAGGTATGTCTCAAAGTGTGATTACAAACTTTATTCTTTTCATCTGAGTCATCAAGCTCTGAATTAAAAAGCTTTTTATAAATAGGATAGGTAAACCGTTGTAGTGTTTTTCGTAATAATGGTTTATTGTTGTAACGGAGCACGTAATCATCATTTTCAAGCCCATGCAATAGATTGTATAGGTAATCATCAGATAAGAGCTTATCGTTGAGATATCCAGTGTAAAACTCTTTATTTTTTGCATCGTATAGTTCTACAGTTCTATCTTTTAAGTTAAAGTGCTTTTTTTGAAGGATAAGACAACTTCCACTTCTTACTCCTGTACTTAATATCATCAAAATATAAAATTTTCCTGCTACTTTAACTTTTGAATCGGAATTTGACACTTCTTCTAGTAATAAATTTATCTCTTCTAAACTCAGCCACCGCTCTCTTTTGTTATTAAACTCAGATTTTGTGAAGACCTTATAAGCTGGATTAGTTCCTTTGAACTTGCCTGTTCTGTGTATGGCATTGTAATAGATAGAATTAATGATGGTAACTAGTCTAAAAACGGTTGCAGGTTTATATTCAAGTAACTTACACTTTTTAAACTCTAAAACCATTTGAGGTTTGATGTCTTTAATTGGAATCTTTGCAAACATCTTTTTTATATGCATCTGGTATCTAGCTCTAGTTCGTTTTGCTGATTGTACTTGTTGAGCTTCTTGTCTATCGAAATAATCTTGAGCTATCTCTTCAAAAAGGATGATGTCTTTTTTACGTATTAATTGGGGGTCTTCTCCCAGCTTCATTCTTGCTATCTCTTTATTACGTAGTTCATAAGCGTATGATTGAGTTATACCTGTACTAGCTAATCCTACAAGATGGCGAGAATAGTTTTTACCGTTGTGGTAGCTGATATAGATTTTAGTATCGTTCTGTACCTGTTTGGTGTATACGCCTGTGTACTTATTAGACTTGATTAGTTTGTTTGTATTTTCCATGATGAGATTATCATCGAAGGTTTAGTAAAAAATTCTGCAACAAACTTTAACTTTAAGAATAGTGTCAAGGGGAATCAAGAAAAAAAAATTTCATTATAACGGGCATAAGATATTATTTTTTTAAAGAGTTATAGTATGATAAAATAAATAAAAAATTTTGAGAGATAATATGGAAGAAGGCGAAACAACTAACTTTTCAGATGGTTTAGAAGCTAAATCAATCTTAGAAAAACAAGAAAATCAGTTAGCAAATAAAAAAATAAAAACAGACTTTAGACTCAGAAGAAGATATTTTTTAAGAGAATTTACACATCGTTTTTTAAAACTTAATATCTATACTAAGTTCGATGACTTTTTTGCAATTCCTACTATTAGCTCTTTTGAAAATGAAAAGCTTTTTAATGAGCAAATCGTAATACTTTTAGAGTCCCTAACTTCAAATAAAAAACATGAAGAGTTAGGACTATCATTATTGGATTTAGAGTTAGCAAAAGATATAGTTGCATTGGAAGAACAAGAAGATTTTACTCCGGTGTATATCACACAAGAGGAAAATAAAAAATTTTCTAGGCAAGAATTAAAAAATAAGATAGTATCTGCTTTAGTTGGAGAATATGTTACAGGTGAAGCACTGAGATATGTAATTTTACACCTTCAAGAACATAACTTAGACGCTAAAAAATTAAAATCACTTTTAAATGAAGTTTATACTTCTAAAAATAATGCCACATATCATGGTAGGTTTGCTATTGAGATTCACCATCTACTAAGTAGAGTCATGGATACAAACTTGAGCTCAATTCATTTTATGGTTGAACTTAATGATAAGCAAAAAGTAGAAGTCTTAAAAGATACGATAAGTAATTTTAATCAAGCAGATAAAGTAACCTTAAATGAAAACATACTTTTAGACTTTGACATCTCCGATAAAAACTTTAGTGATGAATTTAATGGTGATGAGATTCAGGGTATATTGGATTCATTATACGAAAGAGCTATACAAGAGGAAGACTACACAGACGAAGACACTCCAAGTAAACAAGTTTATCAAGGTATCGATAATTTTCTTGATGATGATATTCTAATGATGAACTTTCAATTACATATTGAGAAAGATTTTGCCTTTCAATACACAATTCCTAAATGTGCATCAAAAACTATAGAAGAGGCTACTCTCTTCCATTTTACAAAAGGTGTACTTGAAGGTATAGCATTGCTTGTTATTACAAATATTTTACTCCGTTCCACTAACAAAAGAAGAGATAGGGTTTTGAAAAAAATCACTAAATATGCATCTAATTCGAAACCGTCCTATCAACAGCCACTCAAAGTTCTTCATAACCTTGCTGACTTTAATAAACATAAAAAAATCATGTTTATTGTTTGTATAGCGCATGAGCTATGCCTCTCAAAATCAACAGCATATAAACTATCGAAGGAATTGGGAATGAATAGCTATTCAACTTTTCATAAGCACTTTGATGAGTTTTACGAAATATTTTTTCCAAATCATAAATATTTATCCCGTTATTCCAATCGAGATAATCAAGAGGAAGATTTAATAGTCGGTACCTCTTTCTAGCTACAACAAATTTTATCCATCACTTCTTCTTTATTTTTCCAAAGACACACTTATCTTAAAAGTGTCCAAAATAGGCACATGACAATACAACAACTATTTAATATTATTTTATCAGCTGTTTGAGAATGCTGATGTTACAAATTATATCAAGTAGTAAGAAGTAGAAAAGTAGAGCGGATATCAACTCAAAATACCTTTACTTTTGAGAAGTGTCCGAAATAGACACCTGACAAAATAATCACTATTTCCTATAATTTTCTCAGCCATTTAAAAATGGCGTAGTTGTTATCGGTTGCAAACGGTAACTATCAGAGGCGACGGGCTTCGGTGATTTAGACCTTATGGTCAAAAGGAAAAAAGATGAAAAAATTTACAAAAGTTAGCTCAGCAACGAGCTCAAAATTTACAACAGACACAACTTTAGATGTCAATACCCTATTCAAAGGGTCTAAGCAGAGTAATATCTACGTGGTTGTGGCTCAGAGAAATAATGGACAACTAAAAGTACAGGGCATGTATCTTGGCGACAAAGAAACACAAGTAAAGGTTAGCGTATTTGATGCTATTCGTGAAAAAGAAATCCGCTATAACTTAGTTGAAGCGGCGAATAAGAAAAATGTCAAGGCGTTTATAAAGGTAGCTTACTCTTCAGGAAACAGTGTTTACCTAGTTAAAGCAGCTAGGGATATTGAGCCTAAATATGAGTTCATAGCATTAACAGCTGTCGACAATGAAGATACTGTGTCTGAAGTCTATATGGATGATGATTTGTACTTCCTTCGTACACGGGAAGCTTGTTTTGATTTTAGAAACAGTGCAGTAAAAGAGTTATCGTGTTAGGAGCCCTTAAAATGCATGTAGTACATGAAACAGGAAGTGTTTCATGACTCAAAACCCATATATAGGTGTCATAACATCTACGCAGCCCATAGCAAAGAAAAAGCCTAGTACACCGGATTATTCTCCGGGTGTATTTTCTAAAGGCACCTATCAAGTCATGTCGGTTGAAACAATGCAGAGCCTTTACAGAGATGTAATCGGTATCTTAACACCGCACCAATCGTTAATGCTAGGTGTTCCTAAAGATGGTACATTTGAAGGTTCGATGACTACTGTTAAACATAAGGTGGCTGCGAACGCGATAGCTAGGTGTAAAGAAGACATTGAGTGGAATCCATTAGGCAATGGCTATCTCTTGATTGATATAGATGGTGGTGACGTTCCCGGCATGGATTTGGATACAGCTGAAGAAGTTAGAGCCTTACTCATAAAGTATGATTCCGAGCTTGAAAAAGTTGCAATGCTAATTCTTCCAAGTTCTTCTCAGAAATACGATTTAAGCGATAAGTCGTGGCATGTTTACCTTAAATGTTCTGGTATGAATAGTGCCACTGTTTCCAACTATTCAAAAGCACTTCAAAGTGTATCGTGGATTATGGGTCATGGTAATATTATGATTAGTAAATCAGGTTCGCTGCTGGTTCGTCAAATCTTTGATATGGCCGTTTTCTCTCCTGAGCGACTTGCACTAGAAAGTGTGTTTTCTGATGACCCTAATATTGTATGGAATGATGTGGAACCTCTAATCCAAGAAGGGGAGTATAAAGATTTAACACTTGGTCTTAAAACTAATCTCAAGAAAAGCGATAGGCTAATCGAACAAGCAAAACTCAAAGTGATGCCACAAGCTCTTAAAGTAAGAAAGGAAGCAAAAGAAAGACGAATCCAAAAATTAATTTCAGAAGGAACAGATGAGTACCAAGCCATTGTTTCGGCTTCCTTAATGTATGACGAAAGTCAAATACCTGAAGATGCGGTAATTACTCTTAATGAGGCACTTAATGGAAGTAACCAATATAAGGCTGGATACATCAAAGTTTATCCTGAAGAATTCGAAGGCCTTTACTGTGCTGACCCATATTCTGTTGAGGATGGGACTTTAAAAGCTTATATCTTGGCTAGTGGAGACATCTATTCACATAAGCATGGTGGGTACACAATGCAGTTGATACCATCTTCTGAATTAATCACTGAGAAAGTGGAAACCTTGAGTGTTCCAAATTCATCTCAAGAGAAAAAAGCCATCGTCACATCAATAAAGAGACTATGTTCTCTAAGTGATATGGAACAAGAAGATATTGTAGTAATTGCAAAACTTCTAAAAGATAAAGGTCTTATCAAACAGCTTCCAGAATTTAAAGTGGTAAAAAAGTCCATCTATGAGATAAGAGGAAAAAGACCGCTTAATACTGATAAGAACTTAATGACACTATTGAATAAGTATTACTTTTCCATAGGCTATGACGAGATTCTTAAAAGTGTGAATGTAGAACATAGCGACCTTGATGCTAGGGTAGATAATATTATGGACACTTCTTTGTCGATAATATCTTCTTATGCTGAAAGAGATGGCCTTCCAAGCTCAATTGCAAAGGACCATTTAAATGCGTTATGCCTCAATAAATTTGCTTACAACCCTTTAACTGACATGATCAAAGAGGCGATGCTTGAGTATGATGGGAAGGACTATATAAAGGAGTTAGTAGATGCACTTGATGTAAATGCCTCTGATGATTACAAATACGAAATCCTTAAGCGTTGGGGCATCGAAGCAGTAGCTGCTTGGCATCACGACAAGGATCTTTTTACCAATAAGGATGCAAAAACAAAGTTTGAAAACCTTCTCGTTTTATTGGGAAAACAGGGCATAAATAAAACGAAGCTCCTTTCAGAGCTTCTTAATTTTGAAGGATACGACAAGTTCTTTAAAGAAGGAGTGAAGATAGATCCAAGTGATAAGGATAGCGTTAAGCAAGCCGTCTCGGCAGGTTTAGTCGAATTAGGAGAGCTTGACGCTACCTTTCGTAAAGCGGATATCGCAGATTTAAAGGCCTTCTTTTCTAAAGTTGTTGATGAGCTTCGTTTACCTTACGATAGGGGAAGTTCTAAGTACAAGAGAAGGACTGTCTTTGCCGCGTCCGTAAATTCATTTTTCTTCCTTGTTGATGCAACAGGAAATCGTCGGTACTGGATATTTGAACTTCAAGAGATTGACTTCAAGAAGATTGATGCAATGAATATGAAGATGCTGTGGGGACAACTAGGACATATGTTCTTTGAAGGTCAAAAATGGTGGTTTGATCCGAAGGATGAGAATGACAAAGTGTTTTTAGATGAGATTAATCTAATCCACAGAAGACACCAGCAGACAACGGCGATGGAAGACTTAGCCTTGGAGTTTGTCGAATTAGTTAAGAAGTCGAGTGGCTCACCTAAAACACAACTAAGTCCAACGAGAATCTTGGAGATGATGGGTACTAGGAATCCTAAAAACTCACAAATTACTGAGTTTAAAGCTGCTTTAAAAATGCACGGGATTGAGGTCAATGGTAGTAATCAGTACTATGTACCTATGTCTACGACTCCTGTGAATGGTTTGATAATGCCTCCGATACAAATTGCATAGGAGGATGTTGAGGGTGTTGAGATTTTTCTGCCCCCTAAACCAGAGATAGTGAAGGAATTCCTTTACTATCTATAGCTTTTCTGAGTTCTGATGAAATTATCAAAAACTTTTTAAAAATAAAAAAAATAATTTATTTATTATTATACGTTTTAAAAATACGTTCAGAACTCAGAAACTACATACACAATTAACACAAAGGAAACAAACATGAAACATGTTACGCACGAGCAACAATATAAGAGGCTGAAAAAGTTCAAAGGCACTAAAGACAACAGTACCGTCTCGTACCATGCCCTTTCAGAAGAAGAACACAAAAACTGCTTCGAAACGATTAAAACTTTAAAACAATATCCCATACAGTCTGAGGAAGCAAAAGAAATCATCGATACTGTAGAAGAACAATTTATCTTTAAGTTTGAATACAATAGACCTGTATATTGGCACTTTAACCAATGGTCAAAAACCTCTTATCTAAGTGACGATTTTTCATCATTTCTCTTAGCGCTAGAGGTAGATTATACGTTAATAAATGAAGAAAGAATAAATTACTCATCTTTATATGGTGTAATAAGATTATAAAAAACAAAGGTAAAAGCTTTCTGCTCTTACCCTATTTAACTATCTTTAATCGCCTTCACTAACGAAGGCGTCACTTCAAATATCTTAGCTAACATATTAGCATCACCACTTGAATGGTAGATATTCTTATACAAGGTTTCAGGATGCAACCCATACGGGTCACTCTCGCAAACACTTTGTATCTCTCTTCTTAAACTCTCATCTAAATCTTCATACTCTTTCATTACTTACCCTTACTATTATCAGTATTGATAATATAGTTGCAAATACACTTTTCAGAACTTTCACGTCTTTGTTTTTGTGTGTTTCGTTTTCTCATCTTTTCTCCTTTATCTAATCTCTGTAGTTACTACTGCAACCACCTATACTGTCACTAAACTTATGACTTCTCAATCTCGCTAAACCTCTTCTTTGGGTTACGTTCATTCTTTCATAATAAGCTCTTTCTGGATCATACATTTTGACTCTCCTTTTTTACTTTCAATAAATCTTCAATTCTAGGAAGTATCACTTCCACCTCAATCATTCTCTTAATTACCGTTTTTGTTATCGCATCGTCGATACCAATCAAGAACCACATCAACTTTGCTTTCTCATCTTCATTTAGCATCTTTAAACTTGCCACCATTGCTTCGAAGTCATATACTGGATATAACTCTTCTTTTTCACAATAGCTCTGTATATCATCTGGCTCAACATATGCCTCTATATCTTTTATCTCTATTAACATTTCAATTCCTTAACATCTTCATACCTTGTAGGTTGAAAATGTACGTCTCGTTCTATCTTCAATCCTAATGGACCTCTGATAGATTTATTTCTATGGTAAATAGTTATAATAATTATTAATATATCCAATATATACCATAGAAATATCCTATCTATTTCCATGGTCTTAACAAAGTATTATGATTAAAAGAAGTCACCGTGCACGGATATAAATCTTTAGGTAAGACAGTAATGAACTTCTATAAGCGACCTAAAGTGTGAAAGATTTAGCGGTCTTTCATTTAGTAAGATTTTAAAAGGAAATCCACGCCCCAGCTGTGGCTCAATATCAAAGTAAGAAACAGCATATAAACCCATTCAACGTATTTATACGTTGAATGGGAAAGTTCTTGTGGCTTATTTTTGTAAGGAGTTGGGTTTTTAGTGGTATTTCTTGTAAAAGGTTATTTTATAAAAGATGTTATAATACTGCCAGCTTATTGACTTAGCTCGTTTTCCCGCCAATTTTGGTTTGCTAAAAAAGTCACTACACTAACACATACCGAGCCTATCGTTAATGACACAAGGCCTACAGGTAACGGGAATAAATCTGAACTTATTGAACCTTGTATTATATTAACATGAGGACATACACTATGCGTACCAAAGAACTAACTGAAATAGCAGAATCTATTTATAAGCAGATTCACACCTTCAATAACATTATGCTTCCAAAAAAATCATTTCATCAAGCAGTACATAGATCTTTTACTGGACATGAAAAGAATTACAACGATATTAAGGTTGCTAAAATAAAGCTTTATAAAATCGTTGGTAAGAATGCTGGAATCAAGCAAACTAAATTACTTGAATTCATTGCATTAAGTCTTGGATATGAAAATCATCATTCAATGAAACACTTTCTTAACTCACCTTTGAATAAATCTAGCAAGCTAATTAATAAAAGAGTCTCCCATATTGAGCTTCTCATAAATATGGTAGTACGCTCGATTCAGAACAATCCGGCGTTCATGTTTTCTGATTTATACAAAGAAGCCAAGATGAAACAGACATCTTCTTTAAGAGAAGGAGTTTAATATGTCACAAGAAGAACTAGATACATGGTCGGATATAAACAATCCAAACAACGATTCTGATATGGATGATTGGGCAGATATACATAATCCAAACAATGATGACTATATTGGGGATGATAACGACGATTAAAAAGTTACAAATAAAAAGGTTGCAAACTTATTTTATATAAGTTTGCTTCTTCTTTTCCCTTCATATTAACTGCTTAGTATCTTCTCTGGTGCATTTCTTATATTTTGCAACGTACCTTAAGAGTGTTGAACGAGCTACATCAAATTCTTTTGCAATATCGCCATTCGTCATACTGGTAAAGTTTTGAAAATCCATAATTCTCGAAACATCTTCTTCTGTAAGTTTAGGGGTGCCTCCAAATTTCACACCTCGTTTTTTTGCGGATGCAATTCCATCAGCTTGCCGTTCGGCTCGAAGATCTGTCTCAAAGGCTGATACAATACTTAAAAGCCCTATCATTAATCTTCCAGCAGATGTAGTTGTATCTATCTCTTGTTCAGTCGCTTTAAAGCCTACACCCTTTTTGTTCAGTGTTTCTATAACTTGATGTAAATCTTTAACATTACGAGAACATCTATCTAAACGAGTAACTATTAATGTATCCCCTTCTCTACAAAAATCAAGAGCATTATCTAGTTCAGGTCTATTGAAAATTTTAGTGCCTGATTTCTTTTCTTGAAATATCTTGTCGCATCCAGCTTTTGCTAATGCTTCTAATTGTGATTGTAAATTCTGACCTGTACTTGAAACGCGCGCGTAGCCTACTTTCATGATGTATCCTTGTCTTATTGATGTTTTATGTATTATCAATCAATATAGGTACGAAGACCCTTCATTAAGACATTTACGAAGACAATGGTTTAGTATATATTTAAGGATTATTATAACTGTGGCTAGAAGTAGACTTAGTGAGAGTATTGTAATTTTCATATATGATTTAAAAACATAATATGATAATTTAATACCGTACAAGGAATATATATACTTCTTTATATTTTATATTATATATGCATCTTTTAAATACTAAATAATTGACAAATATGAATTATAAGTGTAACATACGTCATATATTACATAAAAGGCTAAATATGAATGATGAAACTAAACATGAAAAGTTCAAACGGATAGCGACAAAAAGGGTTGTAGAGATATTAAAAAAACTAGAGCTCTTAGAAAACTGCTCCAACAAAAGTCACTATAGTTATAGTGATGATGAAATCGCAAAGATTTTTTCTACGCTGGAAAAACGACTCAAAGAAACCAAATCATCATTTAGATCATCTAAAAGTACCCAAGATTTTTCATTATAAGAAAGGATAGAACATGCCAAGCCTATTTAGTACTACACTTACAGAAAATAATTATCAAGATATGTGCCATGAACTTATTCAAGCAGAATCTGAAAAAGATATAATCCACATTTTGCAAGAGTACCAGGTTTGGGATGACGATACATGTTGGACAAACTATGGGGGAAAAGAAAACAATGTCGCAACCATAGGCAATCAAGCTGATAATGCAGAAGCAGCTTTTGTAGAAAAGCTTACAAACTCCATTGATGCCGTTTTAATGAAAGAGGCTCAACTTCGTGGACTTGACCCAAAGAGCAAGGAAGCTCCACAAAGCATTGATGAAGCTATGCAAAAATTTTATGGCGTGAGCGATCAAAATATTAAAACTGCAGATAAAGAAACAATCGTAAAACTTAAAAATGAAGTCTGCGTTGTCGCAACTGGATCAAAGCATAAACCAAATCTGAGCATTATTGATAAAGGTGAAGGTCAAACTCCTAATAACATGCCTACAACTATATTGTCACTGACTGAATCCAATAAAATTGATATCCGATTTGTGCAAGGACAATTTAACCAAGGTGGGACAGCTGTGTTACCCTACTGTGGAGATAATCATTTTCAATTGATCGTGAGTAAAAGACATCCACAAATTGCCTCTAAAGATGATGATAGTTATGATAAATGGGGATTTACTATAGTAAGAAGAAATGCAAGAGACAAACATAGTCGCCGTACACGATATGAATATTTAACAATAAATGGAAAGATCCCTTCATTTCAAAAAAACTCCCTACCTTTATTACCAGGAAACTATCCAAATCCACGTGAACATGAACTAAGCAGTGGAACTTATATAAAGCTCTATGAGTACAATTTAAAAGTAAGCGGTTATATTCACACAAAACTGAACTTTTATCTCTCTATTCTTCTTCCTGGTGCAAAACTTCCAATTGCTTTTAATGAACGAAGAACATGGGATAAAAATGCTTCAACTGGTAATCCTAACATGAGGAATTATTTATATGGGCATTTTTATCGTTTTAAAAATCCTATCAAAGACAACATTGAAAAAGGATTCCCTTTTACATTTACAATAACAGTATCTGAACAAAGGATGGAAGTCTTGGTCGCATGTATAAAACCAGCTAAAAATCAAACCTATAAAAAACATGAAGGTGTACTTTTCACACTTAATGGCCAAACACAAGGAATAATTCCGGATAGTATATTCGACCGTAAGGATGTTGGCTTAGGTTATCTTAAAAATACTCTTATGGTTTTTGTTGATGCTACCTATTTAGATACAGATTTTAGGGAAGATCTTTTCATGTCAGATCGTCAACGCCTTCGTGACAATAAGTTTTCAAATGATATAAAACAGTTGATTAGAGAAGAATTATCAGCCAATGCCACACTTCATAACCTACAAGCTAAACGAAGAAAAGAGGCTATGAAGGAACAGATAGAAAAGTCACCTGCTCTTGAAAATACAATGATGAAACTGCTCAGACACTCTCCTTCTCTTAATATTCTATTTAATACAGGTAAAGATATAAACACATCAACAGCGAAGGATTTGAAAGGAGAGGTAGACTTATTAAATTATATGGGAAGTGAAATTCCTAGCTTTTTTATATTAGAAAAAGAGTTTAGTTCATCAAATCCAAAAAACTGTCCTGCTAACAAAAGTTTTCGCATAACCTTTAAGACTGATGTGGAGGACATATACTTTACAAGAGATAAAGATCAGGGTATTTATGAGTTTAGTTTAAATGGAGAACGACTAGAAAAATATTCGTTTAAATTACGTCAAGGAAAAGCAACATTTACGAACTTTTTACCTGAAGATACAAAAGTAGGCGATTTACTCCAATATTCTTATAAAATATACAACAGTAATCCAGACATTGAACAATTTCAAGGAAGCTTTTATGTTCATGCTACAGAAGCATATGAAGCAGATAAAGTAGACAAAAAAAACAATGATAATAAGCCGAAAAAACAAGCCTTGAATTTACCGCAAATACGCGATGTATATAAACAAGACTGGAACCAGTATGAATTTGATGAACACAGTGCAGTTGAAGTTGTCTCAAATAATGGTTCATATGACTTCATTATAAATATGGATAATAAGTATATTGTTTTAGAACGTAAGAATATGCCTAATGATCAAATTAGGCTAAATGAGCTATTCAAGAATGCACTTTTTTTACATGCATTTTCTATGCTTGAAAATGAAACATACGCAAATAACTTATCCCAAATTTCTGAAGCTGCTAAGTCATTTGCAAGAGTAGTGATACCAATGATTAACCTTGGAGATGTTATTAAACCTTGATATCAAAATAAATTTTTTATTATTTACGAAAAACTTATTAGAATACTAGTCAAATAAACTTGGTGTATTATTTACTGTTTTCTCTAAAACAACTTCAGTATTAGAAAGAGAATATATATCATTCAATAATTTAACTATTGAATAACCAATTTCTTCTGCTAAATTAACAGGCACAGCATTTCCAATTTGCTTATACTGTTGAGTTTGAGCACCTTCAAATATCCAATCATCAGGAAATGTTTGGATTCTTGCATACTCTCTTACTTGGAATGGTCTTGTTTCCTCTGGATGGCATCGCTCAGTTTGTTTCTGTGCTGGTGAACAGGTTAAGGTTAGACTAGGTTCATCCCAACTTATTCTTCTTGCCATTCCTGTTTTTCCTCCACCAAGGTAAAAACTTTTTTGCATATATTCTTTTTGTATATCAATTGGCAGACTTCTCCAATATTCACCTGGAGGAACTAAGTCTAATATTTCTTTCTTTCTCTCTGGATATTGTTGTCCTATTGAAGAAGGAACATCGCAATCAAACAAATCTCCCTTTTTTAATGCATCTTTTAAGTGATATATTTTTTCATGTGGTTCAGGGTAAGCATAAGATATTGTATCTGCATATTCTTTTTTCATACCGACTATAATTAGTCTTTCTCTCTTTTGTGGAACCTTATAATGAATAGCTTTTAAAACTTTTGGTTCAAAAACATGGTAACCCAATTCATCTCTAAGAACCGTTAACATTGTTTCTAATGTTTTTCCTTGCTCGTGACTGAGTAAGCCTCTTACATTTTCTATTAAAAAAACTGGAGCTTTAGTTTCTTTTAATGCTCTAGCAAATTCAAAAAACAAAGTTCCTCTAGTATCCTCAAAGCCCAGCTTTTTTCCAGCGTAACTAAATGCTTGGCATGGAAACCCACCTGTTAGTAAGTCTATTTTATTCTCATATGGAGTAAAATCAATCTCTGCTATATCACCATGTTCAACATTCCAATTAGGTCTGTTCTTTTTCAATGTTTTTACTGCGTGTTTATCTATTTCATTAAGTAAAGTATGCTCTATACCTGCTTTCTCAAGACCCAAGGCTAATCCGCCTGCACCTGCAAACAATTCAATACTTTTATATTCTTTAGATGGTACCGCGTGGTTGTGGCTACTTGTCTTAAAGTGGATCTTTCCTTTTTCAAAAATAAGTAAATCTTCTTTTTTATACTCACGATAATTATTTATTGGATTTCTTATGCTCTTAAGTTTTCCAGCATTATCCCATCTTCGTAAAGTCTCTTTTGAAACGTCCAATATTTTTGATGTTTCTTCTATCGATAACACTTGACTCATCTATACCCACCTTATACAACTTTATACATGGTTATTTTAATGAAATATTCATTAATAACCCCTTTATGCTATAGTACTGCAAAAGTATATTTAAAAAAATATATATATCAGTTTGCAATAATTTGGAGGATAGATGGATTTTTTAAGAGGTGATGAAAATATTGAAGAATTAATAATTTCAATGATTGATGATTTTAGAAAAAAAGTTGAGAGTGAGGATATTCATTCACGAGTAATAGATCCATTTTCATCTATTATTGAGGCAAGTTTAAATGAATTGGATTATGAAAATTGGATAAAAGCCGAAACTGCTAGACAACGTCAAAAGACCCTTCAAAACGCCATTGGAAAATTACATCAAAAATTATTGGGAAATATTATTGGTGTGGTTGATTTAGGAGTTGGAAATTTGGTAGATGTAGTATGTCATGAAAAAAAAATAATTGCTGAAGTTAAAACAAAACATAATACTGTTAAGAAAACTAATTTAGATTCTGTTTATGATGAATTGGAAGCAGCATTGGAGAGAGATGAATATAAAGATTATACTGCATATTATGTGGAAATTATCCCTTCAAAACCTTTGAAAATTGATGAAACATTTACCCCTGTTGATAATAATACAAAAGTAATGAAACCTGAAAGAGATAATATTAGAATAATCGATGGAATAAGTTTTTATGAGTTATTAACTGGTGACCCTCATGCTTTAGAAAAAATGTATAATAAAATACAAGATATTTTAACTAATAGTTTCGACTTACAAGAGCCTGAACAATTTAACAACTTGTTTTCAAGGGCATATAATGTTAAGTTTTTGCTCAAAGAAAAATGTCCGGATATATCTCAAATAGAATCAGAAAGAAATATAGAACTGATTGAAACTCAAGAATGTAGTATAAATAGAAAATTAACTTGGAAACACAATGACTGTGAATTTGAAGCGACCATAAATCAGTTAAAAAAAGAGCATTTCAAATGCCCTTCATGTAGTAATAGAATATTTTAATATTCTACTACTACATTAATTATTTTTCTTTTCTAGCATTGCGATATTCGCAATATATTCATCTATTTCAACGTCAACCCACACTGTCACTTTAGGGGATAGTTTTCGCGGCTTTGGAAAAGTTCCTTTTTTCACCATGTCCCATACAGTGCTTCTAGCTATACCTACTTTATCCATTACTTCTTGAATTCTGATTAGCCTAATATTGTTAGTATTCATTTTTTACCTTTATGATAATGATGTAGAGGCCTAATTTTCTAATCTTTTTGAGTAAAACCTTATTAAGTACTTACTTAAGTTAATCATTTAGTCCCATCATTTATTCTATGATAGAATGCTTAGCATTAAAAATGAAAGAATAAATGATGAGACTAATTACAAACTCAGGAAAAAAGAACCATCGAGCATTAATAGCAAAGTTGATTTTATCCTCTGATAGAATAATTATATGCTCAGGATGGATGAAGCAGCGTGGCTTAGAAAAATTGATGCCTAGTCTTATACAAGCCATGGATAAAAATGATGCTGAAGTAACATTTTTCACAAATGAAGTACACACAGAGCAAGCCGCAATAGACAGTCTAGGTAAGATAAAAAAAATAAAACATACTCTTATTCCTAAGAGTAAAAAAACTTTACATTCAAAGATACATTATTTTCAAAATAAAGATTCATTTACAGCGTTAATTGGTTCAGCAAATATCACAGCCGGTGGATTAATTGAAAGTGAAGAGTTGTCCGTAGAAATCAAGGGTGAAATAGGTTCAGATGAGCATATAGAAATTGAAGAATATTTAAATAGCTTGGAAACAATGTACTGTTAGATATAAAAATACCTTTTCTCAGAAACACCATAAAAAACCCAAGTTCAACTGCCTATTAGCTGCCTAAACCAAAATCAAAAAGCACATAGAACCCAGACAAACCGACATATACAAACGGTTTAAACAACCTCTACCTTTCTCAAATCCACAGCCGTATGGTTGCCGGGACAAGCAACTTACAGAGAGATCAGCTCTATCTCTAACACAAGAGACTTCCAAGCAAGACGTGCAAAGATCCGTTACAAAGACGGAAAGAAAAACATCTTAGCCCATACACTAAACGGTTCATCTCTCGCGGTTGGACGTACTATGGTCGCTATTATGGAGAACTATCAGAATGAAGATGGAAGTATAGATATTCCTGAGGTGTTGAAGCCTTATATTCGTTAACGTATTTTGTTTTTTATGTAAATAGGCACAGTTGGCTTCCTATTTACTGCCTATTTTACACACTTTTTATGTTTCGTAATATTAATCAAACCTAAAAATATTCCAACGAAATTGGACAGTTTTTATTTTTCTGATATTATTCCCAACTTAATTGTAAAACAAACTCCATCATCTGTATTCTGCACACTGAGTTTTCCTTTATGATGTTCTTCGATAATTATTTTTGACATGTACAAACCTATGCCTGTTCCATTTTTTTCAGTTTTAGTTGAGAAGTACGGGTCAAATATTTTCTCTATTATATTTTCTGGTATTCCACCGCCGTTATCACAAATGGATATTGTTCTATTTTCAGTAGTTATTTTAATATATGGGTCTTTTATCTGTCTTTCTGAAAAATTGTCTTGTGCATTTTTTAAAATATTTAATATAACTTGCATAAGTTCACTATCATATATTGATATCTTTTGGTTTGAATTATATTCTTCTATTATCTCAATATTTTCATTGATAAGTAATGATTTAATAATGCCCAATGATTTTAAAATAACATTCTCTAGTTCTATAGTTACTATTTCTTTATTTTGTTTATAGAAACTTCTAAAGTCATCTATGGTTCTTGTAAGACTCTCTAAAATCAGGTTGATCTCATCAAGAGAATTATTTACAAAGCCTTCATACTTTTCAGCATCTTCCTTTTGCGACAAATCAAACTCATTAAGTTGAGATGATACGTTCATGTTCATTACCGTCATTGATATTGCAGCTAGAGGTTGTCTCCATTGATGCGCTATCATGCTTATCATTTCTCCCATTTGAACTAAACGTGATTGCTCTTGCAACACTCTTTCTTGGTTCTTTACTTCTACATAGGAATTGTAGATTTCTGTTTGCATGTTGTTGATAGAATCAACAAGGGAATCTAACTCGTCACGTTGGTTTTTAAAGATTATTTTATTTAATACCAATGGTTCATTTTTTTTATTAAAAGATAAATTATTGGTATATGAAGATATTTCTTGAATATGTTTTGTTATTAATATCTGAAATAAGTAAAGTATGAAAAGCGATACAATAAAAGTTTTTATACCTTGGGAAAGTAGTAGTATAACTATTTTATTTTTAAGTTCATCATAAAGCCTATTTACATCAGCTATAACTGTTAGTTCGCCTAAATAGACATCTTTTATGTCATTAAAATAATTAAGTTTAAACTTTTTCTCTATAACATTTTCATCTTTTATATCACCATATTCATAGTGTGTTCCCCTATCTAAATCAATTGAAGTGAAGAGTATATCAGGTAAATTCACTATACCTTTAAGCTGTATATTTATTTGATCTTCATCATATACCCATATCCCTTCTACAAGACTATCGGAGTGACTTTCTACAACGAGGTTAAATTGCTGATTGATTGAGTTTATGCCATTCTTATAATCGACATATAACTGGAGCATTGTTATAAATAAAGTAATAAATGCACTAAAGGCAACTGTCAACAATAGTAGTCTATATGATATTTTATTATTAAGAGAGTAATAAGGTCTAAGTTTTTTAATCATTATAAACATTGTATTCTAATTAACTAAAATCTATATATAAAAAATTATTTTAGATACAATCTATCAACTAAAATTATTGGGGTTGTTTTATGATGTATAAATTTACTTTGTTGATTCTATTCTCATGTGTCTCCTTATATGCTGGAACTATTCATATAGCTGTTTCCGCTAATGTTACTTTTCCAACAAAAGTGTTAAAAAAAGAGTTTAAAAAATTGCATCCAAAAACGGAAGTCAAAGTAACTTTTGGAAGTAGCGGTAAACTAACTACTCAGATCATAAATGGAGCTCCATTTTCACTTTTTATGGCGGCAAATATGGACTATCCTAATAACTTATATGATTATGGTATTGCTACTACAAAACCTATCATATATGTACAAGGAGCATTAGTCTATTTTAGTGTCAATAAGATGGATTTTTCAAAAGGCATGAAACTACTAAAGGAAAAGAAAATATCAAAAATTGCTGTAGCTAATCCCATTACAGCACCTTATGGTAAAGCTGCATTTGAAGCAATGAAAAATGCTGGAGTCCTAGAAAACACCATGCCGAAATTTGTATATGCAAAATCTATTTCAGGTACAGTCTCTAACGCACTTAATCTTACCGATATAGGTATTGTTGCAAAGTCTTCGCTATATGCTCCTAGAATGAAAAAATATAAAGAAAACATAAACTGGGTTGATCTTGATCCGAGACTTTACACACCGATAAATCAAGGTATAGTTATTCTAAAAACTGGTGAAAATAATAATGATGTCAAGGCTTTTTATGACTTTATTTTAAGTGATAAAGCGAAAGAAATATTTAAAAGTTTTGGGTACTTTATTCCGTATAATAGATAGTTGTATACTAAAATTTAGAATATATGACTTTTCTCAAAAATACCATTGAAAACAAGTTTACTGCCTATTAGCTATCCAAACCGAAAGGCAAAGATCTATAGATCTCAATTAAAGCATTGTGTACTTACACTTATAAAAAGATTGGAATAATTAAATCTACTGAAGTATGGTTACCAGGCCGAACGACTTACAGAGAAATTAGCTCTATCTCAAACACAAGAGACTTCCGAGCAAGACGTGCAAAGATCCGCTACAAAGACGAAAAGAAAACAAGCCGAGGCGGTCGCAAAGCAATGTTTCTATAAAAACATCTTAGCTCATACACTGAACGGTTCATCTCTTGCGGTTGGACGTACTATGGTCGCAATTATGGAAAACTATCAGAATGAAGATGGGACTATTGATATTTCTGAAGTGTTGAAGCCTTATATTCGCTAGGTTTTGTATTTAGTAAAAGTAGGTGGCTTTAACTGCCTATTCCCTCCCTCAAACGCTTCCTTCCTGTAACTACTTTATTAAAGATTTAAAACATTCATTAGATACATATCACTAGACATAATATTTTTATAATAACCACCAATATATTGATAGATAGCACATCTCACGCTTAGTGCGATATACTACTTGTTTATCAAAAAGAGTGGCAAGTAGTTATAGGAGAAAATCTTATAAAATAATATATCTTATAATTACTTGTTTAACTTTCAAAAAAAACTTAAGTCTTACTCTAGACAATCCTATGATTAAGTGCTTTTGCAAATTTATTTAACCTTAAAGCACCTTGGCACGGAGGCTTAGTGGATACCCCAATAATAATTCTATAAAATTTATGATATTATTCCTTAAAAAAGTTGGATACACATTGAATTTTCGTACTGACATTAATGGACTTAGAGCAATTGCAGTAATTGCTGTGGTTTTATTTCACTTTGCCCCTCTTTTAGTGCCTGGTGGATTTGCTGGCGTAGATATATTTTTTGTAATATCTGGTTTTTTAATGACAGGAATTATTTTTAGAGGGTTCAACAACAATTCTTTTTTTCTTTTTAAATTTTATGTTTCTCGTGCCAATAGAATAATACCAGTACTCACAGTCTTATCCTTAGTTCTATTAATTCTAGGATGGTTTAATTTATCACCAATAGATTATGAAACTTTAGCAAAGGATATTATTAGTAGTCTAGGGTTTTATTCCAATATGTCATATTGGCACCAATCTGGATATTTTGATGCAGCATCTTATGAAAAATGGCTACTTCACACTTGGTCACTCTCAGTTGAATGGCAATTTTATATTATATACCCTATTGTATTACTTTTTCTAAAAAAATTTCTTTCTACAAATCAAATCAAATGGTTTATATGGATAGGAATTATCATTAGTTTTTCTATTAGTATTTATGCTACAAATAAATGGCCTACTGCTGCTTATTATTTATTGCCATCGCGAGGATGGGAAATGCTAATTGGTGGTGCGGCATATCTGTATCCTATTAATTTAAATGATAAAAACAAAAAATGGCTTGAAGGGTTTGGTCTTCTTTTAATATTACTTTCTTATACTCTTATTTCAAAAGAGAATGCATGGCCTGGATATTTGGCATTCTTTCCAGTACTTGGTACTTACTTAGTGATTAGTGCAAATCGACAAACAAGTATATTCACGAATAATTTAATCTTTCAAAAGTTAGGTAAATGGTCTTACTCTATATATATATGGCATTGGCCTATCGTTGTTTATAGTTACTATATGCCAATAAAAAACTGGGTGTTTATTGGTATTCCTCTTTCTATTTTTCTAGGCTGGTTAAGCTTTAATTTTATAGAATCTTACAAATTCCCTAGTTTTAATAAGTGGAAACAATTCATTTTTGTAAAACCTGTTTTATTCGCTATCGCCGCAGGAGTAGCAGCTACTAGTATTTATCTGTCAGAAGGAGCGGCAGCTCAAAGGTTTACTAATAAAGACAATACACTGGTAAAAGAACTATCTTCAAAAATAGTAATGGCGCATAGGGGAAATGGATATTGCTTTTATTCATTGCATGATAAAACTTTAAAAGTAGATGCTGCATTGGGACAAAATTGTTTTTTAGGAAGTACCGCAAGCATTAATGAAGTTGACACCCTACTTTTTGGTGACTCATTTGCTGGCCACAATGATCCATTTTGGAATGAAATTTTTATTAAGTTGGATAAAACTTATCAATCAGTTTCTACAAATTGGTGTACCCCCTCTTTCACAAAAAATTTTACTGGTCCAAAAAGTCATAACTCGTACCAACAGTGCTTGCTAAATAGAGATTTTTTAAAAAAGTCTATTTCTGAAAATAAGTATAAAAATATTATCTTTGCCTCTAGTTGGAATGCGGTATTACACAAAGGGTTTATCGATGACTTTTTAGAAGTTGTGTCAGAAGCTACAAAACAGGGTATAAAAGTTTTTGTAGTGGCCACACCTACTTCTTATATAAGGAATCCTATTCAACTTTTACAAAGAAGTATATATTTACATAAACCCTTTGATTTGAGCAGATATGAACGTGAATATCAATCCAATAATTATGTTAATGATTTATTAAGTAAAAAACTTAAAAAATACCCTAATGTTTATTTTATTGATAGAAAAATGATGTTTGAAAAAAACAATACATTTCTATTTAAAACGTTAGACATTCCTTATTCTATTGATGGGAAACACATCTCTTTAATTGGTGCTACTAATGCAGCTAATTATTTTATAAACAGTCCTAACTATATTGATATTTCAAAGGGATTATATTAAGAATAGAAATATTTTGTACAAATAATTTATCAATTAACATAATAGTAATTCTAGGAAATACACCTTATAACATTTAGAAACCTAAATATGTAATTAAGTATATAAAAAGTTCTATATAGACCTATTTGTAAGTTTTTCTATCTTATATTAGGTTCAATACCTGTTTCAAAAAACCGATAAATCACTAACTCAACGGCCTATACACTGCCTTTATACAAACAATATAATTCAGACACTAAGTCAAACCATAAAAAACAGACGTCTTCCAAGACCTCTTAAAGAACTACATCCAATGCCGTATGGTGACCAGGAAAAGCAACTTATCGAGAGATATCTTCTATCTCAAACACTAGAGACTTCCAAGCAAGACGTGCTAAGATCCGTTATAAAAATGGAAAGAAAAACATCTTAGCCCATACCCTAAACGGTTCACTTCTCGCTATGGCAACTGTTATAGAAAATTATCAAAATGTAATCTCTTAAATCAATTAATAGTACAACTCACACTTAGTTATATATTGCACCGATTAGATATAAACAATACATCACTTATTTAACTTCCAGTTTAGTTTCCAATAAATTAATCTATTTGAATTTTGTGTTGTTCTGACACACTCATAAGATATAAGGCGTCATCAGTCTCAAGTCCTGTGTCTAATGTAGCTTGGACATACTAAAATTCTTTTTAGTATGTTTACTTTAGTTTTTTGATTAAACCTTAATTGAACGTGTAATAACTATAAAGGACTTTAGTATGAAATTGAATGATATTCTCATTAATTATGTAAAAAAAGTCATTCAAGAAGATCGAAAAAATATTTTTCATTTAATTTATTATTCTGTTATTGATGCAATTCTTATTTTATCTATTCCTCTTGCCTCTGCAATTGTCATTAACAGTGTATTAGCACATGCCTCACTATCTATAGTTGTTTTGGGATCAATAGTCCTTCTCTTATTTGTATTTATAACAATTTTACAACTCCTTAAAGAGTATATTGTTGAGAAGTTTCAACAAAAAGTTTTTCTCAAGACAGGAATAGAGATTGCCACAAAAGCATTAGATTTAAATCATGAAGATAAAGCTGATAGAAAAAAACATAGAAAACTAATGAACTACTTTTTTGATATCACTTCGATTCAAAAATTCTTTCCTATTCTTTTACTTGATGGCGTAGGACTTGTTGTTAAAATCCTGGTAAGTCTTCTATTGTTATTTGCTTTTGACCCGATTCTCTTTGGAGCAGGTGCAGTTTTCTTTACCCTATATACTGTTGTCTTATTCTTTCTTGGAAACAATGCCGCACAAAGTGCTTTAAATCGTTCAGATGCAAAACACAGCACCATTTATTTTTTACAACATATCAATGAAGAAACAGGTACGGAAAAAGAAATCCTATCAAGATTTGATGGTTATCTGACTGCCTATGCTCAGGCCCGACAAAAATTATTCGAGATAATTGTCAGACAGTTAGGATTTACGTTTTTTGCAGAAGGGTTCATTTTCAGTATGTTTCTAATAATAGGGGGTCAGCTTGTGATTAGTGGCAGTCTCCCTTTAGGGGAGTTTGTTGCAGCTGAAATTGTTGTTACTTCTATTACCTATACATTAAAAGGATTTGCAAAGCAGCTTGATTATATCTATGATACGATTGAAGGACTTTATAAAGTCAACAAGTTGTCAGTAGGACTAGAGGATAAGACAGATGCCTAAATTTGAATTTGATTCATTGCAGCTTGTTCAGACAAACCCAGTTGTCAGCCGTATTGGACGTTTTAGTCTTGCCCTTACTCTCTTTTTTATAGCCATTCTTTTTTTACCTTGGAGACAAACTGTTGAGGGAGAAGGCATAGTCATTGCCTATGACCCTACTCAAAGAGTACAATCTATATCGGCTCCCATTGACGGTTTCATTGATACCATTTATGTTTCAGAGAATGCATATGTTAAAAAGGGAATGAAACTTTTTAATATGATTGACCCTGATAAAGATTACAAGACACGTGTTTATAAGATGAAAGATGACTTTGAGAAACAACATCAAAACACAGAAGATGAATTAATTGTTCTGAAACATAAAAAATCTAGCCTTCTTACACAGAAAGAAATACGTATAGATCTATATAATAAGCGTTATACGCAGGCGGAAGAACAGTTAAAAAGTCTGCAGCTTAAATATAAGGCGGAAAAGAAAAACTATGAAGTCTCCTTAAATCACTTTAATAGAATAAAACAGCTATACCTTCAGAAGATAGAATCCAAAAAGAATTATGAAAAAGCTGAGAATCGTTATATCAATGCCAAAACACAACTTGATAAAATAGAAATAGACATACAGGTACAAAAGCGTCATCTATCAATTATCAAACAGGAAAAAGAACATTTTTTAGAGGAGATTGGAAATCAGATAAGAACGCTTGAGAACAATAGATTATCCGTTGAAACACGTTTAAATATTGTCAAAAGGGACTCTGAAAAACATCTTACAGAGATTGCCAGATATGAAACATCATCGGTTACTTCAAAAAAAGATGGTGTTGTGATGCGAATTTTGGAAAGCGACAAGAATACCTATATCAAAAAAGGCCAGCCGATACTACGTTTCTCGCCTGATGTCACTGAAAGTTCCGTTTTACTAAAAGTGTCAGACTTCAACATGCCACTCATTAAAGAGGGACTGCCTGTAAGAATAAGGTTCCATGGTTGGCCAGTGTTGCACATCCCCGGATGGCCCGCAATCAGGTTTGGTACTTTTGGAGGAATAATTAAAAAAGTTGACCCTGTTTTACATGAACAAGGTGTTTATTATGCCTATGTCGTAGAAGACCCAAAAGAGCCTTGGCCTTCTCATGAAGAGCTGAGAATGGGAACAAATGCAAGCGCGTGGGTTGCCCTTTCGAATGTACCTATTTGGTATGAACTATGGCGTTTGATGAATGCATTTCCTTCGAAAATGGTTACTCCGGAGAAAAAATAATGAAAAAAACATTTTTAAGTTGTTGGATATATATTTTTATTTTTTCTCATGATGCTTCATGTAAAGAAATCTTTACAGTTGATCATATCCAAGGCTATCTAACAGAAAAAAATCCTCATATTTACACTGCTGTAGGACAACAATATATAGATGCCGCACGTATTCAGACGGCTGAAGGAGGTTTTGACACGAGGGTACATGCAGAGTATGATAAAAAAGAGTACCCCATTAGTACAGGTGAGTTTTCTGATGTTTCTTTTAGTAAGCCTACAGAAAATGGCACAGAATTTATCTTGGGATATAGAAATGCTGAAGGTCTTCAAGAATATAACAATATAAAAACCGGTAGTGAAGGAGAGTTTCGCGCTGGTGTCAAAGTACCTGTATTTTCACTCTTTAATGAAATCAACGCACGAAAATACAATCTAGACTCAAAAAAAATAAATGCTGCTAAATCGACATTTGATGCAAAAAATAATTTAAGAATTTTACATACGCACATTGTGATTTCATATTATAAACTTCTATATTTTCATGAATTAGTAAAGCTTGAGAAACAACTCTTGAATAAGGCCACAAAAAGAAACCATTTTATTACACAAAGAGTCAATACAGGAGACCTCCCAGAGGTCGCTATACTTGACTCAAAGCAACAAATGATTAGCCGTAAGCAAAGAGTCCTTACAACACAAAATCATTATAGACAGACCTTACTGATATTTTTAAAGTATATAAATATACCTCAAAATGAATTTCAGTTGAGATATGAACTACCCTCATTAAAAATGTTAAAGAAAGAAAAAATAACTTTAGCAAATGTGATTACTAAAGCTTTAGATAACAGGCCAGACCTTAGAGCTTTAGAATATAGAGAATCGAAACTGAACTTAGATACTGCATATAATACTCTGTCAAAATATCCCACATTAAATGTTTTTGCATACGGAGTTTATGATATAGAAGAGGGAGACGGTATAAAAGTCGGTTTACAATTTGATTTTCCATTAGAAAGACGAGAGTATGAGGGAAAGAAAATTGAAATACAAAAAAGCATTTCTCAACTTGAGGAAGAAAAAAATCGATTAATCTTAGAATTAAAAACAAACCTGAGCAACTTAATCTATTCATTAGACGTTATAGATAAAAATATAGATTTAGGTCATGAGGAAATTAATATAGTTGAGTCCCTTGAAGAAGTTGAAAATAAAAAATATGAAGTGGGTTCAAGTGACCTATTTCAAGTCAATCAACGTGAAATTGGAGCATTAGAGGTTAAGAAAAAGCAATTAGAATATTATCTAAACACGTTAATCATTCAACAAGAAATAAAAAGAGAAGCAGGTGAATTTCTTATACTTTAAAGGAGGTCAAAAGAGGAAGTATGCAAGTAAATACATGTTACCAGCTGGTCTCTATCATAAATGTAATACTGAAAATTTAAAATACTTTTCTTAGAAACACCACTAAAAACCCAATCTTAACTGCTATGGAAAACTATCGAAATGAAGATGGAAGTATTGTGATTTGTGATTGAAAATAAAATACAATATTTAAACATTCAGTATACTTAATAATGATATATTATATAATGAATAATTATTAAATAGGATATCTACTCATGTGCGAATACGATTCAAAGCTTATTAAACTAGTGACAGATGAGACACCAAAAGCGATGCTTGGTCTTATTATTGTCTCTTCTATATATATTTGGATTTATTTCGATTTTATACCATTTGACTACTTGCTATTATGGACTGCTTTACAAGCAACTGTTGCATTTTTGAGATATTTTAATGCAAAAATGCTAGCTAAATATAATCAAAATGGTGATATCAAAAAACTTAAACTTCAGACTCGTTTTTTTGCCAGTATTGTTATATATTCATCACTATTATGGTCAGTTGCAACTATTTTGGGGGCTTACTTTGCACCAACACCTTACGAATTTGTTTCATTAGCAATGATTATGGGCATTATCACTGCAGCAGTTCTATCATTGACACCTATATTTAATGTATTTTTAGCCTACTTTTTTATAATGATTTTAAGTCAGTTAGGTATTATGCTCTATTTTGGGACTCATTCACATATGGGTATTGTCTTGTTTATACTTATCTATATGCCAGTTATTGTTTTACTTGCAAAATCAATTTATAAGAATCATCTTACAAATATACAAACGCATGAAATCCTCGAATCAAATGTTAATGAATTTAAAGAACTCTCAATTACAGATAGTTTAACAAAGGTTTACAACAGACGATATTTTTTTGAATCTGCTCAAACATTACTTTCCATAGCAAAACGTGAAAACAATGAACTCTCTTTTTTAATGATTGATATTGATTATTTTAAAAATGTAAACGATACTTATGGTCATCAAGTTGGTGATTATGTTCTTATTCAATTGTCTAAAGAGATTACAAGTATGATTAGAGGCAGTGACTTATTTGCACGTGTAGGTGGTGAAGAGTTTGGACTTATATTAAATAACACTTCATTAGCTAATGCAAAGATCAGTGCTGAAAAGATACGTAGTGCTATAGAGAAAATAAACTTTAAAAATGGCCTGGTATCAATTGATGTGACAGTGAGTATAGGGTGTTCTAGTATAAACGACACAATAACAACCGTAGAAACGCTTTATCAAGAAGCAGATAAAAAACTTTACTTGGCAAAAGAATCAGGAAGAAATAGAGTTCAATAGTCAAACGATTTGTTTTTCTAAATATTAGAGCTATAAAGACTAAACAACTCTCTTAGCCCATACCCTAAACGGTTCATCTCTCGCGGTTGAACGTACTATGTGGTAACTGTTATGGAAAATTATCAAAATTAAGAGATGGAACTATTCTAAAGTCCGCTTCGCTACTGATGTATCTGAAGGTAACCCTGTTTTTCTTCCAAAAACTTTTTATATACTTTATTGTTTAACCAATTGTCCAATGAATGTATTTATACTACCATTATGAATAGTATATTTTATTTTATTTGAGTTTAGCGAGTTTTCTAGTTTTTCACCTACTCTAGAAGCAACAAAATGAGATGCTTTCTTGTTTTTTAGCATTTCTACTAATTGAGAACTTGCCCCGCCTTTTATATCTTTAAATGAATTATTTAATATTTCCAATATATCCCCTTTTTCATTAATAAAAATATAATAATCAGACCGTGATGCATTTGAACTAATATTTGAACTTAATTTATTGCCATCACTAGATATAACTATAACATCGGACACTAAACTACTGCAAACTATTATTACTCCAATTAACCATTTCATTTTAACTCCTTTTTTTCTGCCTATTTGGATAAGACTATCAAGATTGCCACTATAATACCTGCTCCCAGAGCAATCAAACTGAATTTAGCATGCTCCTTTTCTGCCTGGGGCAAAAGATGTGTCGCTCCAACATAGACCAATGCCCCAGCAGAGAGTGAGAGTAAAATACCAAGCAGCGGTTTATCTATCTTACTTATGAGAGGATAAGAGACAAGCATTCCCAGCGGTGTTGTCAGAGCAGTAGTTAAAAAGGCGAGGAGCAGTGCTGCTTTTTCGCTAAACCCTCCACGTAAAAGTAAAAGATAGGTAATGATACCTTCGGGAAACTCATGCAGTACCATACCTGTCGTAGCCAAGGCACCTGTAAAAATACTGACACTAAAAGTAATAGAATAAATAAATCCATCGATAAATGAATGAATACCGATGCCAAGCATAGGAATAAGTCCAATAGCGTAGCGACTATCAGGTTTTTTATCGCAGACAAAGGTCGTAATGGAACGATTAAAGAGATGCATACTTAAGAATCCGAGAAGTAAATACATCGGGGCGTTTAGATTCATTTCGAAAGATTTGGGGATAATATGTAAAAAAGAGACAGAGATCAACACGCCTGCGGCAAAACATACAAAATAAATACTGTTTTTCTGTCCCCATGCTGTAAAATGACGGATCGTATAAATACCAAGAGATGTAATTGTTGCCGCAAGTAAACTGGCTCCCAAGGCGACCCAAAAGGTATGATCCATATTATATTACTCCTATTAATGATATAACTCTATTCTAGCATTACAATACTTATGATAGATACAGCCTCAGCTCAATATCATTCCTGCATCACCCTTCATAAAAAATTAATAAATTTAGAACTATGACAACTAGATATAGGCTGCTGAGAATATTATATATTTAAAATGATTTTTTGAATGAGATCTTTGAGAAACGTTTGTAAGACTATAAGGAGAGAGAAGAATAAGGTGCGACAAGATGTCACACCTTTATATTAAAACACTAAGTTTAAGTGCCCTGAGTTTGTTGAGATATTTCCACCTGCCGTATCTGATGGTGAAGGATGATGTGCAAAAGCACCTGTTGCTAACGCTGCTGTTACTAATAATATTGCTGTAATCTTTTTCATATGAATCCTTTATTTTTTTGTAGGAGAATTATGGCAAAGAAGTGTAAGCGATGTGTTAGTTGATAGAATTTATTTATACATAATAAAAAAACTAGACGAGCACCTATTTAGCAATTTAGGCAATTAACTATATCTTAAGAATAAAACCTATACCATTACACATTCTATTTAGCGAATAAGCTAAATAATTATCAAGGGCATCTAATGGAAAATAAAAAAATTATCTCTAGTATTATTGCGACTATCACTGCATCTTTATGCTGTGTCACTCCAGTACTCGCAGTACTTGCAGGTTCAAGTGGCTTAGCTTCCACCTTTTCATGGATGGAACCTTATCACACCTACTTAGTCGTTTTAACTGTACTTATCCTGGTCTATGCTTGGTGGGATAAATTAAAGCCTCGCACAGATGATATAGACTGTGCTTGTGATGAAAAGTCTGGTTTTTTCTCAGGAAAAATCTTCTTATCTCTTGTGACTATATTTGCAATTATCATGCTGACTTTTCCACAATGGGGATATGACTATTTCGAAGTAGAAAAAGATTGCGAGACCTGTGTTGTTAGCCCAGAGCTTCCTGCCAAAGAAGTGAAAAAAGGTCTTATCTCTGCTTCATCTAACCTGGTAGATGATATAACAGATGTAGAAGAAGAGCTTTTTGTTTTGCGCTATATAAGAGAAGAGAAAGAAAATCCAACGGTAAAAAAAGGTGCAATTACCTGTAGTGGTATTGGCTATAAAGAAGCAGATGAACTTCTGTATTATGCACGACAAGATGTTGTTGAAATTTCGCCTGTTGTTGTCAAAAATATGCTTGATAATGAAGAAGATGTTATCTTGCTTGATGTTAGAGAGACTGAACAAAGAGCAGAAGGTGATATATACGCTGATGAAAGTTACGCAATGACACGTGGAAACATGGAGTTTAGAATCATGAACATGCTAAAGAACAAAGACGCGGTCATCGTGACATGGTGTAGAAGCGGAGGACGTAGTGTCTTTGCCGCACAAACGCTAAAGCGTCTAGGCTATACTAACGTTTATTCTCTTGAAGGTGGGCTCAAGGGATGGGTTCAAGCCGGTCTTCCATTTGAAAATGGTTTAGGTATTGTCGTAAAAGTGGAAGCGCAATAATCTTATGGCTGAAAACTCACAAATCATAAAACTTTATTCTGCATTAGCAGAGAAACCTTCCCAAGACTTTGGCTGGGATAAGGGCCTGGACAACGCTAAGGCACATAATTACTCAAACGAATGGTTTGAAAAACTTCCTTCGCAAATATGGCAATACTGTGCAGCTGTAGGAAACCCATTTAGCCTAGGTAAGATTGAAAAAGGCTCGACTGTCTTAGATCTAGGATGTGGAGCCGGTGTTGATGTCTTAGTCAGTGCTTATCTCACAGGTGAAAAAGGAAAGGTCATTGGTATTGATATCACACCTAAGATGGTTCAAAAAGCTCAAGAGCATGCTGCATTAGCTGGATTTACCAATGTAGAAATTCTCGAAAGCAGTTTTGATGATATAGACCTTGAAGATGAAAGCGTTGATGTTGTTATCTCTAATGGAGCGATTAATCTTACTTCCTGTAAAGAGAGTGTTTTTGCCGAGATATACAGGGTCTTAAAACCTGATGGAAAAATCATGTTTGCTGATATGATAGATACCTCTGATGAGAATACATGCACTCCATGTTGTTCCACTGAGTCAAGCGAAGGTGATTGGGCGAACTGCGTCGCTGGTACACTTAGACAAGATAAACTTATCCAGATTATGTCTAATACCGGTTTTGCTGAGATAGAGTGTACTGGACTAACCCACTACACTACTTCCGATACGACCTTTGGTGCTACCTTCAAGGCAAAAAAGCTTGCAGCTGATAGCTTTAGAGAAGCCCATTGGGACAATATCTTTAAGAGCAAAGACTATACACAGGTATTTTGGCATCAAGACTCTCCTGAGCGTTCATTAGAGATCATTAAAAAACATACTTCATCGCAAGATGCTATTATAGATGTTGGGTGTGGCGCTTCATTTCTTTGTGATAGACTCATTCAAGACGGATACAGAGACATCTCATTATTAGATACTTCAAAAACGTCTTTAGATATCGTCAAAAAAAGACTTGACATTCAAGCAGACATACCAAACTATATCTGTTCAGATATCATGAACTTTCATCCTCAAGAAAAATATTCACTTTGGCATGATAGAGCACTCTTTCATTTTTTACTTTTAAAACAAGAACGTGCAAAGTATTTTGAGATCTTAAAAGAGAGTTTAACGCCAAATGCAGTTGCTATCATCAACACCTTTTCTCTTGAAAGTCAGACACAATGTGCAGGTCTGAGTATCGTTCAATATGATGATAAAAAGATGATTGCTGAGCTACCTGAAAGCTTAGAGTTAATAGAGTATACAAACTATATGCATATCACTCCTTCGCAAACACAACAAGCTTATAGTTCTTTTATTATCAAAAGAATCTAAAAGTTTTATTGTATATTGAGAAAGTTAAACCTTAAACAGGCTTAACTGGTCATTGAGGACTTTTGCATCTTCTTGTAAGCAAAGCGCTTTTTCATCAATGGCTTCTATTGACTTAGTATTTTGTGTTGAAAGACTGTCTAGACTGTTAATATTTTCAATAATTGTTTGTGTATTATCTGCTAATTCTTTAGAGATCACTTCAGAATTTTTTGCAATATCAGCTGTCTTCTGAATTTCATCCATAGCATTATCTATTTTTTCATCAATTTCATTTGTACTATCCACGAGTAAGTTGATAGACGCTGCATTTGCATTCATCTGTGTACCTGTGTCAATGATAGACTGAACAATAACATTAATTGTTGCATTAATCTCTGCTAGACTATGTTGCGTACGCTCAGCAAGCTTTCTTACTTCATCCGCAACAACTGCAAAACCGCGCCCATGTTCTCCAGCCCGTGCAGCTTCAATAGCCGCATTAAGTGCTAAAAGATTTGTCTGATCAGCGATGTCAGAAATGATGGTCAAAACAGACTTGATATTTTCGGCCTCCGTACCAAGAGTTGTCAAAGAGCTTACCATCTCTTCTTCATTATGCGCCGTTTCATTTACACTATCAACTAAGACTTTAATAGCATTATGTGCATCATTTAAACGACTTGAAGCAGTTTTCACTTTTTCAGTAGTTTTTATACTATCATCTACAGAACAATCAAGCAGTGTATTAACAGAAACACAAATTTGAACTGTCTGTTTAACTAACTTAGATTCTTGAATTATTCTATCATTTATAGTACTGATATTGACGTTAATACTATCAATCTCCTGAGTTGTTTTATGCCCAGAAGAGACAACCTTAGAAACAACATCTTGCACTTTTTCAATAAACTTATTAATAAAATGCGAACTCTCACCAATCTCATCACTCGTCGTTACTTTTAAACGCTTTGTCAAGTCACCCTGACCTAAAGAAATATCTTGTGCCACATCACTTAGATCTTGAAGAGGAGAAGAGACTAGCTTTTTAACAATGAGAATAACAATAGCTAAAGCAATAACCATCAATGAAAAAATAACTATCATCAAAGTGATAAAGCCCTTGCTTGTTTCATTAACAGCTAATTCAACAACATCAAGTGAATCACCAAGAAGAAAGATTCCTATTTCCTTGTTGTCATTATCATAAATGCTTTGAAAGGTAAAAAGATATTTATCATCTGTTAGATATCCTTTCTCTCTTAAAGCATTAAAATCAATATGACTTACTGCTTGAAAGAACTCTTGATCGATATAATCCTTACCTAAATCAACAAAATAATTATCAACTGTCGGAGCATCCTTTAGCAAGGGTGCTTTTTCTGAATATTTTTTATCTACTAGGACTAGCAGTTCTCTTGTATCTGAAGCGTTTAAATGCTTATATACTAGAGAGTTATAACGTAAGATAAAATCAACACTACCCAAGTACTCTGCCTCTTCATCTTCTTCTAGTAATAGTAAAGGTGCAGTTGATACAATCATCAGACCACCACGAGTCACTTCATTTCCAACAAAAACCTTCTGTTTTTCTTGCACAAGGTTAATACTTTTTCTTGCTGAAACGTCTGCTCCATATGATTTTACATCCCAAGACTTTACATATGATGCACTCATAGAATCAACAACCTGGATTAAAGGGTTTTTAAATGTGGACTCAGCGTTGAGTGCAGAACGTAAATAACTTATCTCATTAAAGATACCTTCACGATCTTCATCATACATTTTGGATATGATTTCGCCATTATTAGAAAGCCCTAAAACAATATTTTTTATTGCTTCAAGTTTAAATTCTAAAGCCTTAGAAATATTTTCTTGTAGTTGTGACTTATGCTGATTATAAACAGTGTTTGAGATAGTTCTTGTTTGAGAATAAGCGAAGAGACTTAAGACTAAAAAGAAAAAAGCAAAGGTTGGGACCAAGGCTATAAGAGATTTTTGCAAGATTGTTAATTTTTTTTTCACTTTATACTCACTTGAAAAATATATTTATGTTCTTTTTGTATTTTGGTCTATTTATGAATAGGGACATAAGCATAACCTTCGTTTTGCTTATCAATCAATCCTATAGCAGCATTAGGAACCATTGTTACAAAACCAGCTATGTCCTCAACCTCTAGTTTTTCTCTTTTCAAAGCAGCCTTACACATTAAAAAGTCAACATCATAATTTTCAGCCATTGAGCTGATACGTTGTTTCAACATCTCATAGGCTTCTACTAATTGTTTATCATTAGAATAAGGTGATGTTTTGATATCTTTTACAAAAAACCTGTATGCACCCCCGTGAATAACGACCGCAACATCTAACTCTTGAAGATTGCCCTCATAATGTGTTTTATGTGCGGCAATGCCCTTGAGGAGTTTTTTCTCAAAAACTTCCAAACTACCCGTTGTCAAATCAAAGACTACTTTTGAAACACCCTCATCTGCTTGTAAACATACAAGAACAGCTAGGAATAATATAATTTTTTTCATCTTGGCTCCCTACTCTTAAATTCTCTACTATGACAAAGTATAACAAGTTTTTATTCTTTAAATACTATAAGAATACATAATAACTATTCTGTTGCTTCTAGTAATATATTTTCAAAGTCTGTTTGTGCTTTCATCAACACAGCTTTTGCATCAGTATTTTGAACATAGGCACTACTCATCCAGTTATATACGCCAGGGAAGCCCATGACAATCTTGTCTTCGCCTTTTTTCTTGTAAAACATAAAGGTACAAGGAGCGAATGCCGCTGCTTCAGGATTCGTCTTAGCAACCGTATAGATCACCTTAAGCTTACAAATAGAATAAGTGTCATAGAAATCAAATGGACTTTCAACCGTCTCTTCTTTTGTTAACATGTAGTTGTACTCAGTAAAATTAGACATAACAAACCCAGCAGGCTTGAACCCATCTTCAATCACCATCTGAAGCTCTTCTTTACTACTTTCCCAGTCTTCATCTGTCTCGTACTCAACCATAGTCACAAGAGGACCTTCTGCCTTAAGTGCTTGCTTTGAGTTTGTCATCTTCGCCGTTGGAAGTGCTTTATTAAGCGTCTCAATCATACTTTTTTCAATTTTGTGAAAAATATCATCCTTAAATCCAACGATTTTCTCTTGAGCATCAGCCGTTAAGATCGATACATGCAGGTTATCCTCGTCTTTTCCCTGATAAATCCCTATACCCATCGGTACAAAGACTCCAGCATGCGGATGCTTTTTAACAAGCTCTTGCGAAAGTTCCTCATGAAAAACAGTAAAAAGGTTGAATACTTTAAACTTTGATTCTTTGAACTGGATCTTAAAAGGTCCGTTCATCTCTGTATTGGCAGAGATATAATAACCATTATCCTCAAAAGCTTTTTCAATAGTTGCAGGCGTATATTTGCCAGCTTTGTTTTCAATCTCAAAAAGGTATAGATCACCCTTCGCGTATAAATTGTTTATGCCTAGTATTAGACACAGTCCGAGTATTATCTTTTTCATTTTTGTTCCTTAAAGTTTAATATATATCCAGCCATCTTGTACTCTCTCTACAACTTCGACAATGCCTGCTGTGACAACTTCTGTCCCGTCAATCAACTCTGAATGTTCAATATGGCGTGTACGCATTGTGTTGTCACAAGCTATAAACACTACTTCATACAGCATCAAAGACCTTACCCGTTCTGCTGTTTTTGCATGTTTTTTCAAGACACCATCTATTCCACCTGCATAGGCGACGATCACCATATTTACTTTTTCTGGTCCATAAAACTTTAAAACATTATTTGCTGTACTCAGTACATGATTAACATCTTTTTCATCTCCACTGGAAATTGTAAAAACGATTTTTCTTGGTTCCATCATCGAAGGTATAGGTTCGCTAAACTCGGTTTCGGCAAAAAGTACTAATGCCATAGTCATTAAGAGCATAATCTGTCGCATGTTAATTTTCCTTACATAGTTTTTGACTCAGTTCTTTAAAGTCGTGTGTATCCCAAGAGCCTTGTATCTTCTTGATAAGCTCTAACTTGTCGTTCACAAATAAAAAAGTAGGTGTCACTTGTACCTTAAGATCATTTGGAAGTTTTTGCTTTGAAAGGTTCAATTTCACCGGTATAAAGCAAGACTGAATCCACCTACTCAGCTTCTTATCTTGAAAAACATTTTTATCCATATCTGTACAAAAATGACATCTATCTCTAACGACATCTATCATTATAAGCTTATGACTCTGCTTCGCCTTATCTAAACCTTCAGCTAAGCTCATCCACTCTACAGCTTCAAGGTTTAATAAAGAAGCCATATATAATATAGTTAAAATTTTACTCATTTTCCCATTCTAACATTCGAAAAGTCACTTCAACATTCTGTCTATGCATCATCTTATACAGTGCCAGGTCTTCATATCTTTTCATTTTAATTTTTTCTACCGCCTCATCAATCTCGAGTTCATCTTCCAAGGCAGTCTGTACCTGAGACTTTATCTCAGTCAGATACCCTAAGATTATATCTAAAGAAGTGGCGTCTGTTATCTTTCCATGTCCTCCAACTACTGTAGTGAGATTCATCTTTTTAACACGTTGCAGGATTTTTATCCAACCACTCACATCTCCATCACGCATAGATGCGATCCGGTCATTAAAGATAAGGTCACCACAAAAAATTGTTTTGATTTGCGGAATGTAGACTAAAAGGTCACTGTTCGTGTGTGCTTTATAATTTACATGCAGGATCTGTACATCCATTGAGTCTAGTCTTAATGTCTCATCTTTTGTGATGAAATATGTAGGTATGGTAGGCACCGTTAAGGCATAAGCCTTAGGAGAAATACGGCGCTCCATCCTAGGAGAATTATTAACAAAACTTAGGTTAGAAAATTCCAAGGAGCCGAGAATAGTTGCCCCTATAGACTTATAATAACCGTTACCCAACCAGTGGTCATCATGCGTATGCGTATTTATAACATATGACACCGGCATTTTTTTAATCTTATTTACATACGAATATGCTTCTTTAGCATACGAGTATGTCGGACCAGAGTCGATTACTAGCCAACTCTTTCCCGTATCAACAAAACATGAATTGACCATGTTCCCATTATTCTTTGTATCCATCACTTCAGGCTTACCAAAAAAGCAATAGGCCTTCTCATTAACTTGAACCGGCTCTAAACCGTATTCAAAAGCAAACAGAGAATTTACTAAAATCAGTATGCTCAAAAGTGTTTTCATCTATCTGTCCTTGTTAAAATAAGTAGTTAACTTCGAAACGGTACTCATTATATGAGTTATAGTCAGCAGCTTGACCTGCAGTTGTATCAGCATTGATCATTGCCGCACGTAACTTAAGTTCTAGATTTGGAGCAGACTTAAAGGTCTTGAAGACATCCAGGTGAACAATATTTCTATCTGTTTTACTTAGACCACCAGCTGCAAGTTTTTCGTCATCATAGTCCATTTCTGCATAGTCAAGTGCACCACGAAGGCCCTCTACCATACCTGCTTTACCAAAGTCATACCCTGCTTTTAGCATCCATGACTTGGTATTTGCCTCCCAGTTATACTGTGCCATAGAACGTGTATATCCACCCGTTGGGAATCCACGCCATGGTGCGATAATATCTGCATCATCATTAATAGCCGAGTAACCAGCCGTAATACTTCCAGCACCCTTAGCAAGCTTTAATCTTGCCATCCATGCCCCACCGTCTACACTACCAGCATCATCATACCCATTAGCACTTCCAGTCGTACCCGCAAGAGAGCCGTTAAGAGCAGCACCACCAATAGCACCTCCACCCTCATCCATCTGGTGAATATAACGCGCACCAGGTGTTAATGACCAGCCGCTCTCACCAAGATTGATTTTATAGTTTACTTCAGCGATTGCAGATGATACAAAACCGTCTATATACATCCCATCAAGGTTAAGTTTTAGTCCTTTGATAGACTTGTTCTCTACCGTAGCAACAAGCATATTGGGTTCTACATCCTCGCCCGCCGCAAGAATATTAGTTACACTCATACCCTTGTGCTTGCCTGCATCATCATTTTCATTAAATCCGTCAACTGCAATAACACTATGGAAATCACGGTGATCACGAAGTTTCTGACGTGTAAAATAGGCTGCTCTTAGTTTCGTATCTGAAACATCTTTACTCTCGATAGAAAGACCTTCAAAAGTATTTGGAATCATCTTTGTATCATTTGAACGTAAAAGCGTACTTTCGAATATCTGACGACCAACCTTTACACTACTTTTAGCGATTTTATACTCTAGATACGCCAAAGCAAGGACATCAATGTGAGATCCTGAGCCCGTAGCACGTGAATAAGTATCTTTACCGGCCTTACCCGCGTCAAATGTAACACCACCTGAAGTCGTCATATTATCTGTCTCGATAGTATGTGTCGTGTACATACCCGCAGTTGCGCCGAAACCGTTTAAGTAACCTGTGCTGTAGATAAGACTACCACCGACACCCCAAGAAGAGTTGTCAGCAGTTTTGCCAGGTCTGTCATTTGCCCAGTCCCAGTGAAACATATTTGAACGCAGTCTACCGTAAAGAACACCCTCGCTAAACATCTCAGATACAGAGTCAACTGCCTTAGGCGTCACCTTATAGTTTATACTCATGTTGTTCTTCATATCACGTTTATCTGTCTTCAGTGCGTGTGCCGATGTGGCACCAACAAGACATGTAGCCGCAATAACAGCCAATTTAATAGTATTACTCTTTTTCATTCATAACCTTATTCTACTGATACGTACAAAACACTCTTATACATATTTTTAGACGATAGCACTAGACTATCACCACCAAGCTCCCTACGATGATTCAAGTCTATGAATCATCCTCCATATAACACCAGACTATCAGAGTCGGCATCTTTGAAAATATCCTAATATTTTCAAAGATGCCGGCCAAAGGCCGGACCTAGTTTTAACAGCTTGTTTGTCCTTTTTGTGGACAACCACAATCATAATCAACGATATTAACATTACTTTCGTTACTTACATTAACTACTTTTTGACGTTTAATATAATCACGTGTTACATCATATACAGGACGGATTTTATCTTCTTGCAGGTTTTCACCTGCTTTTTGAAGATTTCCACCCCATGAAGAGATAACATAAGTACGTTCTGGCTCAAACGGCTTACCACCAATTTTCAAATTGGTAATACGACTTCCTGCCTTCGCTGCAATAGTGATATCATAAGTGATACCTCCTAAACGACTCATATCGCCACCTTGTTGATATAACGGATTTGCATTGAATACATTATCAGCTATATCTTCAAGCAGTGTAGCTATCCTAGAGCCTTTAAGCTCAAAGGTATACACGCTAGGATAAGTGATTCCACACATCTCATAAACATTATCCATCAAAATATCATCACCGGGAAGCACTGTTGTTCCCCAACGATATCCTGGCGTAAAGGCGATATCACATTTCATCTCATCCATAATTGCATCATTGATCAATTGATCAAAGGTAGAATGAAAAGTATCACGCTTATATAAAAGACCCTTAGTCTGACCAAGGACTTCATTCAGCTCACTGTCAAAAGGAGCATATAGCTCATTGACCAACTTAACACCTTCTGGATCAGCTGGAATAATATTTGAAGCAATTGGAATGAGCTTAAACTCATAATCCTTGACCTTATGATCTTGAATATCAATGTCTAATCTGCCAATATACTTACCATGACTACCCGCAATAACAACAACAGTACCGTTAATTGTAATCGGTTTAGGTGAAGGATCATGTGTATGTCCACTTAGGATAAAGTCAATACCGTGAACCTTTCTCGCTACCTCTTGATCAACACTAAAGCCATCATGTGATAGTAGAACAACACAATCAACCTTATGTTCATTTCTAAGCTCATTTACATACTCTTGAAGCGTATCAAGACGAAGTCCGAAACTCCAACCTTCAGTAAACTCTTTTGGATTAGCTGTTGATGTAAATGGAAATGACTGACCGATAATACCAATCTTTGAGCCTGCACGTTCTTCAATAGTATAAGGCTCAAAAATCAGCTCTTCATACTCATCTGCAAAAGGGTCATCTCCAACAATATTTTGAGAGATGAACTTTGCATCAAGCTTTTCAATAAGCTCTTTTACACGTTCTTTACCATAGGTAAATTCCCAGTGTCCTACCATCACATCAATACCAAGATAGTTTTGCGCTTTAACAATCGCTTCACCACCTGTTTTCAATGCGACACCAGTACCTTGCCAAGTATCACCTGAGTCAAGGAAAAGAACGTTTTCTTGACCACGCTCTTTTTTAATCTGATTGATTAATGTTTTCATATGAGCAATACCGCCCATTTTTCCAAACTGCTTAGCTAAGGCTTCAAAATCCATATGTGTATCAAAATAAGCATCTAATGAGCTTGCTTCTAAACCATAATGTTTTGAAAATGCTTCACCACACAAAAACCCAGGTGTTCCTGTAAGGTTTGGTGCTGAAATCAATGTCGAAGGTTCTCTCCAGTAAAGCGGCTTAATATGTGCGTGTAAATCACACATATGAAGAAGCGTTACCTTTCCTTTGGCATCAAAATTGTATAAATCATTTAAGTTAACAGTTGCAGGATTTTTTCCTGCAACTGTAGTTGCACAACCATTAGAAACTGTTACCAGTCCTAATGCTGCAGCAATTTGCATAAAGTCTCTTCTTGAAATATCCATTTTACTACCCTAACGTTTCAAACCAGGAATGGCAATTTCTTTGCCTTCTGCTTGTTTTGTAACATATACTTCTAATGCTACCATCTCTTTTGAACCCATAGGGATTACAGCTAAAAGTGCATTCTTCATACACCCTTGAAAACGACGTTGAAGTGTTCTAAGTGAAGACTTTGTCATACGGTATGCTGGCCATGTACCACCTGCTGCCACCTCACCTAGATCAGGAAGAGGTTGTGTACGAAGTACACCTCCAATGATATCCTTTGAATGACAACTCATACATGATAGACCACGTCCACCACGTTTTGTAGTGAAGCCTTCTTCACCTAAAGCATAAGCTTCTTTCATGTGTTTATTAGCATTGATATCAATGTTGATAGCTTCACCATTGGCAATAGACTTAGCATAAGCACTCAATGCGAACATATCTTTACTCTTAAGTTTAAATGGTTTATGTCCATTTTGTGCCATTAAAGCTTGAAGCGCTTGATCCAGCCCGACAACCATTCCAAGTTTATCCATGTAACGAGGGAAACCCGCAATGTATGAAGGGAGATCGTCTTCACTCACACCTAAGAATTTTGCCAAACCGGCATCTCCACCAGCAAGTTCATCAAGCATCTCTTCGCCTGAACCAATTAAAATATCAGCAGGATTGTTTTCTAACATTTCAGCATACATCGCACGATCAGAGTCACTCATAGCAAACTGATCACCACCAAATGCCAAAACACCGACAAACGCTGATGCTATAACAATTTTTTTACTAATCATTTTTTAGCCTTTCGGTTTAATTTTTTTGCTTGACTCGTTTACTTCGCCTTGATTATCCGTATAAACGACCTTGAGTTCACCTTTTCCTGGTACCTTAAAGTTAACACTGAAAACTGGATTTGCCGAAAGTGTTTCCCATGTCTTCATTGTTGTAAAAGGCTTTCCATTGAAAAGAAATTTAACTTCATTGATATAATGAGCAGGAATGATTTCACCTGTCTTTTTATTTTTGCCTGTTCCTGTATCCATTGGATGCATTACCATAAAACTAACTTTTACAATTTCGCCAGTCTTATATTTTTTCGGTTTGATTTTGATTAATGATTTTCTTTTACCCATAAAGTTTCCTTTTTATTCTTTTATTGTTTTTATATTGTGTTGGTATGAAAATGATCAACCACATCCACCAATAGTTACTTTTACATTTTGAGATGCTGTTAAGAACTCACCTGTACTTGTTTCAACTAAAGCTACAACATCTTGAGATGTTCCTAGTTTAATACGCGCGGCAAACATTGCTGCTCCATTTGCTGGAGTCAACATAACATCTGCACATCTTACATTTCCATTTTTACTTGCAAGAATGTGAATAGCTTTTACATAATCTGCATCTGTCATTGGTGAATCAACTGTTACAGTAATAGGTACAACAGCACCATTTTCTGCGATTTCAGGAGCCTTCATATGAACCTTTGATGAAGCAGTCACTTTTTTGCCGCCTGTAATAGCTTTAACTGCCGCCTCATAACCTAATGTGTTAGGACCTTTTGGAGCTGCCCCCATTACCATTGTTGGTGTTACAACTGCTGAAGCAGCTGCTGCGATACCGATCCCTCTTAAAAATGATCTTCTTTGCATATGTTTTCCTTTATTTCTTAATAGATACTATGTATGATGTAATGTCACAAATCTCACGCTCGTTGAACAAGCCTGTAGTAAGATTAATGGTCATATGTGTATTTTCATTGTCGATACGAGGGTCAGCAATTTTTTGATAAACATATTGATGACTTCTCACATTTGTCTTCACAAAAAACTCGTTGTAAGAAGTCAAATCCGGACCGATATTCCCACCACCTTTAGCACCTTCTATATTATGACAAGCGATACAGTTTCCATATTGTTTTGGCTTACCATTAGCCAAAGTTTTAGCCAGACCTTTTGGTAAAGGGCCCTTGGCTTTTTTTCCATTTAAGTTATGAAAAATAAACTTTCCTCTAGCGATAGAGTCCTTATTATCTGTCACACATTCCTTAGGCATTTTATAAACCTTAAGTGGTCCTAGAGTATCTTTAGCAATAATATCACTTGCTTTGGGAGTCTCTATAGAACTACTTAAATCAGCTGCAAACGCCAAACTTAAGCCAATTGTCATGCTTAAAAGCAAACATCTTTTCATGCACTTTCTCCATTTTGATTTGAGTAATTGTAACGCTCTAATGTAAAGATAGTGTAAAAATATATATTAATTTTACTTATGATTATTATTTACACAGAATAGGTAGAACTTATAAGTGGATATTTGCCTTAAGGAAGGGGTTTTAGTCTGTTATATCTTTGAATATAAGCGAGGAAGGAAAGGTATAAGTAAAACTACTTCCATTTTCTGGAGTTGACTCAAGGTTAAGTCCTATACCTGCTTCATCCATGATAGATTTGACAATATCAAGTCCAATTCCAAATCCACCTTTGTCACTGTTCTCTCGATAATAACGTTTAAAAATCATATCTGTATCCAGAATACCCACTCCATAATCTTTAAATACTAATTGATAAGTTCCATTATTTGATAAGAGTTTGATTTCAATCTCATTTTCTTCATCTGAATATTTTATCGCATTTGATATATTATTATCAATAATACGCTGTAATTGGTTCGGATTAAAGTTTAAGATCAAACCTTCTTCTATATCAGAAATAATTTTGATGTCCTTCATCTGAGCCACCTCATCAAAGTACAAGATTCTTTCATGCACAAAAGCGCTTAGATCAATTTTTTCATATTCAAAATTCAGTTGCTGGTTTTTTATTAAATAGTCCATATCATTATATATATTAGACAATGTCTTACTAGCAGCCTTAATACGCTGAAGGTATTTATTATGTTCGTTCTTTCTATTAAAAAGATCAATGTTTATATTAATGATGCTTAAGGGTGTATTGATCTCATGCATTGAATCTTTAATGAAATCATCCAACTGTTTATTAACCCGCTTAAAAGGCAGACTAAAACGATTTAAAAAAAAGATTGATAAGAAAAATACAACAACAACAATAGCCAGTACAATACTTAATACTTTTTGATAAATCGAACTGTAACTCAATTGATTAGTAAGGATCAGATAATCGGCATCAAAATAACGACCTTCAGGCAGAGGAACAATCAAATAAGCCAAATTTGAATCATCGATATGGAATCCCACAGAAAAATGTTCCATAGATTCTTCAATCAGAGTGAATATAGGCTGAAAGTTTAAATCATACAAGCCTGCTTTCAAGCTTTTAAAACGCGGAAATTCAAAATATGATTCTCCTGTTTCATCATACTCTTCCATGGCTGAAATAACTAGGGCATGATGCTGTTTTAAAAAGAGCTCATTTTGGACCTCATGAATATTTTTCATATACATTGTATATACATATAATGGAACAAGTAAAATTGTGGTGATCAAAGCTGTATATAAAAGAGCATTTTTCAAAGCATATTGATTATTATTCAATGATATACCCTATGCCTCTACGGTTTTTTATAATATCTACAGGAAGTTTTTTACGAAGATTATTAATCTGTACGCGTATATTTGCAGGGTCAACATATTCTCCCCATATCTCATCTTGAAAACTTGTAATAGCAACTGTCTGATTTTGGCAGCGCAGAAGAAGCTCTAAAATTTCTTTTTCTGTCTTACTTAAGATTATCTCTTCATCTTTATATAAGAGCTTGTGTTTTTGTGTGTCATACACTAATGAATCTCCAAAATCTAATATATCAGTGTTCTCAAAATAAAAACTCTTACATGCCTGAGTTATTCGAAGTTGAAGTTCAGTCAGATCAAAAGGCTTACGAATATAATCACAACATCCACACGCATAGCCTTCTTCAAAATCTTGCATCTGTGTACGTGCTGTCATAAAAATAGCCGGTATGTTTATTTTCTCTTTTCGAAGGGATTTTAACAATTCAAAACCATTGAGTCCCGGCACATTAACATCAAGTAAAAGTAAGTCAAAATGAGAACTAAACACAGCATCAAATGCTTCATCTCCATTCTTAAGACTGTGCACATCATAATCTAAATCTACTAAGAACTCTTCTATACTGATACGCAGAGAATATTCATCTTCTAGCAATAATATTTTCATTTAATTTTTCCCTTAATTCGCCTAGACATCTTATAACGTAACATCATGGCAATGAGTTCTTCTTTTGTATAGCTGGCAAGTACTTCCTTGGCTTCTTCCATAAAAAGTTCTCTATCTTCTTGTGGTATCGTATCTTTTAAAGAAAGCAAGGCCTTGTCATATCCACTATGGTAGACCCTGTTTTCATATTCTTCTTTTTTTACAATGTCATAAAGATTATTCCGAGAAAAAGCCAATAAAAAGGAGAGATTGTCCGAACTTCTTGAAAAGCTTTCCAAACTCTCTTGCGGAAGCACAAAAACAAAGGCACCTATTATTTCTGCTTGTCCATTATGCATTGGTTCATAAAAGATATATCTCTTCTCTTCATACAGGACTCTTTCTTGACGTAATTTTTTAAAATCTGAACGCTGAAGTAATTTTAAATTTACCATATTCATACTTCTATTAGCAACAATATATTGGGCTACTGTTGGATTGTTTTGCATAAATACAGCTGTGTTATAATAACTGTCCTCGAGTAAGACATATAGATCAATACCAAACTTATGAAAGAAATTTGTACTAGAATCAAAGAATTCAAGTACTTCAATGAAGCCTTGTAATTTATTCTCATGGTACACAGGTACGGTTGCTTTAATTCCTAATCGTCGCCCTACTTCAATAGATACACGTGGTTTTTTATGCTTCTTAACCTCATCAAGGTCACCTCGGTAAACGTCTAGAGGCATACCGGCATAAGTATTCTCCTCATCCCAACTTCGTGCAAAGATAAGGTATTCTGGCGTAATGATTTGCGCGCGAATTGTTTTGTCGACATGTTTATTTATTGTTGAGATAATATGCTTTAACTTCATATGGGCAAAATCATCTTCATCTTCTGCAAGCGCATTAGTAAGGTCACTGTTTTCTGAAAGAACAATAGCAAAGCGAAGTGCATCTTCTTTTTCTTGGTTTAACTCTGAACGAAGTGCTAGACTTAGTTGATCACTGACATTATCGGCTAATGACCATGATATTTTTGTCTTTAATCCAAAGATACTGATCATCAAAACTATAGAAAGTAATAAAAAAGGTGCACTAAATAAGAGATATTTGAGTTTCATTAAAATTCTTTATTTTCAATTAGTATACTGTATTTAAGCATAAGAGGATAAATTTAACGTAAAAATACAAGGGACTTTAGCACTAAGGACCACACCAAAATACACAAGTGAAACCCATGTCTAAATATGACCTGACTGCGCTTATTAGAAGCCCTCTGGCAGACAGACAACAGTAGCACTCAATATGCAGTAGACTCGCATAAAGAGTTACTTGAATCCTACAGTAGCATTTTCAAAGCATGTATTGAAGAAGACAACTAAATACAGGCGGCGGCTGATATTATATATTTAAAATGATTTTTTGAATGAGATCTTTGAGAAAAGGTTTGTACTTAATCAAAGTGAATGGGTAAGGTGATAAGGAGAGAGAAGCATAAGGTGCGACAAGATGCCACACCTTTATATTAAAACACTAAGTTTAAGTGCCCTGAGTTTGTTGATATATTTCCACCTGCCGTATCTGACGGTGAAGGATGATGTGCAAAAGCACCTGTTGCTAACGCTGCTGTTACTAATAATATTGCTGTAATCTTTTTCATATGAATCCTTTTTTTTTGTAGGAGAATTTTGCCAAAGAAGTGTAAGCGATGTGTTAGTTCATCATGTGTATCTATCAATAATAAATACACTTATTGATATGTGAAAGAAGTATCTGCACTCTAAGCCGCAAAGGGTTCTATTTTGTCAGCTCCTTAAGAGTATCGATAATCTCATCCATTTTTTCACTGACATGCCCTACTTTATCTGATATCTCATTCACATCATTAGCATTTGAGTTTAATGACTCAGAACTATCCGATACCGACTGTATCAAGATGTTAGTACTTGCGGATGTCTCAGCTAGACTTTTTTGCGTGCGTTCAGCAAGCTTTCTGACTTCATCAGCAACAACAGCAAACCCGCGTCCATGCTCACCCGCACGTGCAGCCTCAATGGCTGCATTCAGAGCCAATAGGTTTGTCTGTTCCGCAATATCTCCAATTACTTCTAAAATAGTCTTCATATCATTGGCATGTGAAACAACTTCTTGAAGGTTTTGCATCATCTCATTTTCTTTTTGAGATACAGTCTGAATGCGATCAACAATGTCATCTAGCATATTTTTAAAATCAATTATGGTCGTGTTTGTAATCTTATCGATTGCAGTATTTAGTTCATTAGAGGATTGGATGACAAGGTTTTTGCTATCTTCATTTTCTATTTCCATACTATGTAAAGACTCGCCTAATTGGTTTATCTTTTCTAATAGTTCAGCCATTTTGGCTTCAGTATTTATCGTCATTGTTGCTTGAAACCTTCCCTGTAAGAAGTTTTCTAAGCTTGCAATAGCATTGTCCAAGTTCTTTTCTGATGCATCTATCATATTGTTCATACTATTTCTAAGTACATGCACATAAGGAGTAGGACTGTCTGCGCCAACCCTACAAGCGTAATGTCCTTTTGATACTTTATCAGCAAGCAAGACCATTTGACCAGCAACCTTTGTATCATCTAGAACATTTTCCATATACTTTCTAATCAGTTTATTTATAACTCTTTCTACCTCATTGCTTGTTTCTTCATTTAACATCACTTTGTTTCTTTTAAATGTTAGGAGTTCCTCAAGTTCATGCAATAACCTTAAAAGTGCATTAGAGCCATTAGAAGAGTCTTTCATCTGCAAAAATAGTGCTACTATGAAAGCGATCCCTGCCAAAGTTGCATGTATTATAATTGAGTCACTCAAGAAGAGAGATATGATCAAAACTAAGAAAACCACTGTTAAGATTATATTATTTATCATTTTATTCATCTCTGGCTACCTTAGTGTCTTGTATAGTTCATGAGCGTCTTCGATTTCTAATGATGATGGCTTTCTTCTGCACGAGAGATATGTGTTTTCTTTTCTAATTTCATCATACATAGGATAAACAGTAGCATACACCCAATAATATCCCCCATTTTTTGTCATGTTTTTCACATAACCATCCCAGACTTTATTACCACGGACGGTGTCCCATAAACTTTTAAAGGCAGCTTGCGGCATATCTGGATGCCTAACAATATTATGGGGCTGCCCTATTAATTCATCCAAGGTGTAACCGGCAATCTTACAAAAGTCATCATTTGCAAAAAGAATATGACCCTTTGCATCTGTTTGTGATACCAAAAAGTCATTGGCTTGTAATTTATATTCTTGCATTATAACCACCTCATAGTAGTATTTTGTATAGACCAGCCTAGCATAAATAGATTTAATCTAAAATATAATTTTGTAGATTATTTTATAATATTTATTTGATATTTTTCTAAAGATCAATAACTGAAAAGATGCTCTTAAATCAACACATGCTTAGAGTTATTTTCTCAATTAACATCTTTGGTGAAAATATCTCTAGCAGAGAAGGTACTCCAAAAAACACATCTTAGCCCACACTATAAACAGCTTATCTCTAGTAGCTGGACGCACCATAGTTGCACTATGTAAAATCATTAAAAACCCAGCGGACTTTAGGAAATGAAGATAGAAGTATTGATATTGCTATGGTTTTAAAACCATCTATTCGTTAATATGTTTTAGACTTCTTGATAAGCATGTGATTAACTCTTGCTAATTTCTACCGTAATCTTGTCGTAACCATCTTTCAATCCATACCTTAACTTATAAACAGTTCAGTAGGCTTACACAACTGATGAAGGGTATAAGTAAGTCTTCTTTTGCTAAGATGTCGAAATAATTACACAAAGGGAAATAATGCAAGAAATAAATGCCTTATTAGAAAAATATAACAACTTTAAATACGAGCAAATTCGCTCAATTCAACAACTTCCGGACGGTTCAAAAATTCTTACGCTTGCAGTATTAGATGATGAAGGGGAAGATCTTGACATTATTAAACTAGAGTTTACGAATATTACAGCTTCAAAAATATTGGTAAACGATGTACTCTCTTATCTGGATATGACTAGTGGTATTACTATTATCAAAGAAAATGATTTATATGGTTTTGCAGTAGGAAGCGGTAGTGCTATGCTTCAGGTACACAGTGCCCCCCTATATATCGTTGCTTCAGATCTTAGAATTATAGAAGAATAAAAAACCTATTAATTTTTTATTATTTTAATTGTTTAGTTCAATAGAGTAATAAGGCTACAGATAAGTTATGCTATTATCCGAAAAATTTGGATTATGATTAATAAAGGACAAAAATGACAAGTGGAAAAGTATTATCATTATATATGACTATGCCCGATATGATACGTGCTGGTCACCGTATGCGTGTTGAAGATATGGACTGCGATGAAAATGGTATTATGGGAAGTAGAGATTATGAAAATGGATCTGAACATAAGATGGTTATCGTTTCAAAAAAGAGTTATGACATCATAGAAGAAGCTGATCTTGTTCTTGAAGAAGGTGTTTTAATGGAAGACATTTATGTAGACGTTGATCTTTACCACCTCAAAGCTGGATCGATTATTGAGATAGGTGATGTACTTTTTGAAGTCAATGGACCATGCGAGAGTTACCGCTATTTATATGCATTTGCACCTGAGCTTCCTGAACTTATTCAAGGAAAACGCGGTCTTTTTGTAACGCCAATAGAGTATGGTGCTATGGCAGTGGGGAATGAAGTCAAGGTAATAAAAGAAGCTTAATATGAAAAAAATAGGTATTGGAATAGACTACAGTAATATCTGTAAAGACTATAATACATCATATTTAGACCGAGATAATACAGATCCGGCAACTTCTAAGTGTATGAAACAAGTACTTGCTTGGTCAAAGCAGTTTTTATCTGAGCTTTTAGAAAAATTCGGATACGAAATGTACCAACTACACTCTGCTAATCCAGTAAAAATAGACGATATCGCTTCAAAAAGATTTCTTTTTTATTCACTAGAAAAAGAGATAACATTACAAGAATATGTACTGCAAGATGAATACGTAGAGTACGAATCATTAGCCGCTTGGAACACACAAGACAGTGAGGGAATTCTTATTAAAAATGATGAGGATGGAGAAGGAGTTTACTTCTTTGTTAATGAAAACTCTAAAGAGTATCAATGGATTACAGATAGACTAAAAGAGTTCTCTCTGGATGAAGTCCCCTTTCCTACAAAATAAAAAAATCAAAGTCATATAGCGACACTGATTTAGACAAAAATATACTATATAAAGCAAGTGAATTATAATTTGATGACCTTGTCTTTGTATACTGCCACTTTAAAACTTCTCATAATTTCTTTATAACTTTTTTTTATGATAGAATGTTTTCTAGGATGTTGTAGAGACATGTAAACTAGCTATATTATTTTAGGAGAAGTTGTAATGCAAAAAGTAATTAAAGAGAAACTGGAATCACTTGTAGAACTTATGAATGATCCAGGCGTAGTTGTAACGGAAAAAGAAGCAAAAGATAAGCTGGTAAAGATTCTAGATCTTATTAACCATCCAGAAGAAATCACCCAACAACAAAAAGAAGTTAAAGAGAAACTGGAAAAAGTTCTACTCCTTGTAAGTAATACCATGGTCGTCCCTGATATTGACTTTGAATATTATATTCCAAAAGCAGAAACCTCTGATCACCCTTATATTCTTCTTACTTATCTTGTGAATGACGATAAGCGTACCCGCAAAGTCAGTTTAGGAACGACAGCTCAGCAAAGTACTCCTGAGGATTTAGCTAAGCACGTGGTTCTTGAAATAGAAAAATTTAAAGAGGATGTTGATGACATACGAATGGGCTAAAAGATTTATGTGTCTATGCAATAAGGCATAGACTAGTAGGTACCATTATAGCCAGTCTTTAAATTCTTCCATCCTCAAGCATACCTGTATCCACTTACTTGTAAACACACTTAAGTAAGTGAACTCTTACCCTTATAAAAAATTTTTATTATTTAAAACCAATACGTAAATCTTAGTTTGATTATAATGATTGTTTTAAGATAAGGTTTTGATCTTTCCTTTTAATACTACTAGTTTAAAAATTCTTATCATTTTTTTATACATTTATCTCTTTTTATGATAGAATTAATTATAAGATATTTTAATAATATACAACCTAGTTATATTATTTTAGGAGAAGTTGTCATGGAAAATGTAATTAAAGAGAAACTGGAAGTAATCGTAGCACTTATGAATGATCCAGAGGTAACGGTTTCGGGAAAAGAGATTAAAGAGAAAGTGGAAGCAGTTGTTGCACTTTTGGATCACCCAGAAGCGATCGCAATGCAAAAGAAAGAGAATAAAGAGAAACTTGAAAAAGTTGTTGTACTTTTGGATAATGCAATGGTCGATCCTGATATTGACATTGACTATTATATACCTGGAACCAAGATAACCGTGGAGACTTCGGACACATCAGAGGACCCTTATGTTTTGGTAACCTATGTTGTAGGTGATTATAATAAACCTACACGTAAAATTCATCTAGGAAACACAATTATGCACGGTATTGCTGAAGAGATAGCCAATCAAGTCACTTTCTCTATTGAAGAGTTTAAAGGTGAAATAGATTCTGTAGAGATGGGATAATCCTCATCTCTTTAAGTAGTTTTATTTGGACTAAAAGCTTAGTTTTGCTATACAAACACGGTATAGACATATAAACACTTGTTTAGTCGTCGTCTTCATCCTCATCATCAATACCGAGATTGTCTATAAATTGTTCTGCTAATTTCTCAGCTTTTTTATAAAACTTGTCTGCAAGTTCAGGAACAAACAATTCATTAACAGTCTCTTTAAAAAGTTTTAACCAACGTTCAAAGTTTTCACGTGTCAAGGGGCCTAAAAATGCATGTGGGGGAAAGGGGTCACCCCAATAACTACCTTTTTCTCCATTCATCATAAGAAGCCAAAATCTTGTTAGGGTATTTAGGTGTTCATGCCATTTACCGCCTTTTAAATCAGCGCCTAAGGATTTAATGAAAAAAGGAGCCAACATATCATCTTTAAGGACAATGGCATAAAACTCTCTTACCAATTCTTCTATCTTACCTCTGTCTACTGTATCATACGCCATAGTGTCTCCTAATATTAATGATGAAAGTATAGCTAAACAAAGAGTGTATTTACTAGTGAAAGCACTTCAAAAAGTGCACTATACACATGAGAAGTTTTAGAGGTAAAACACAAAAAGTCTGTCTACCTGTGAACTATTTTTTAGTATAACTCAAAACTTAATAGACAGATAAAAACTCAATTCAAAATTATTATCATCAGATAAATACTTATTTTTTTTATAAATTGCATAAGGTGGTTTGGTAGTTGTCTCATACTCACTATTTGGTAGCCATTCATTATAAAGCCAGTGCATAAATTTTAAAAAATCACCATCCGTTCCATTTATATCAAACTTAGCATAGATACCATCAGAAATATTAAACTTTGGCAGTCGTTCATTCTCAGATACATGGTCATTATCAACTTGGATACAAGCAACATATTGACATTCGTCTAAGTGTGTTACTGTTGGGTTATCATGAAAAAGGGCAATATGCTTATAGCTCTCGATATTGTTACTATAGGCCCATGTCTGAATCTTTTGCCACGTCTGTTTAATCTCATCGTTGTAGCCACTGTGTCGAATGTAATAAGATTCAATTTGTGGCATTTTAACAATACTTGGTTCAAGATTGTCAAAGTTAGCATTTGACTCTTTTGCCTTTGGTGATTCATCTAGTATGTTTTTTGAATACGTTTTATAACCACCTTTTCGCCACGCAGTAGGCGTCATGAGAAAACGTTCTTTAAAGACGCGAATAAATGAGGTTTGCGAACTGTATCCACATAATGCTGCTATCTCTGTGATTGTAGAGTATTTATTTGTCAGTAAGAGTGTGGATGCTTTTTGAAGCCTTATAGATTTGATACTTTCATATATATTTCTGCCAAAAATCTCTTTATATATCTTGTGCATGTAAAACTTACTTATATCAAAGCTCTGGGCAAGCTCATCCATATTTATATCTACGTCGATATTGGTGTAAATATAAAACAGTATGTCATTAGATATTTTCGTTTTTTTATTAAGTGTTTTTCTTTTCATAACTTTAGTATATCAAAATTAGTAAACATCAACAACACAAAAAGTATATAAATATAACAATAATAGATAATATATGTCACAAAAGTAGTGAAGACTTATTTTTTCAAAGAGACTAAAATTTGGCTAACTTAATTACTTGGAGCAGATAATGAAAAATATATCAAAAGTATTGATTGCCAATAGAGGTGAAATAGCTTTACGAATTATTAGAGCTTGTAAAGAACTTGAAATAAAAAGTGTAGTCGTTTTTTCTGAAGCAGACGTCGATGGCGTTTGGGTAAAAAAAGCCGATGAGTGTTACCCGATTATGGGACACCCTGTTCAAGTATACCTAGATCAAGATACGATTATCTCTCTAGCAAAAAAAGCTGGTTGTGATGCTATACATCCTGGGTATGGTTTCTTATCTGAAAGTGCTGATTTTGCGGAGAAATGTGCACAAAATGACATTATATATATAGGTCCAAAGCCGCACCATATTGAACTTTTTGGTGATAAAATGGCATCAAAAGTAGCTATGAGAGAGATTGGTGTACCTGTTTTAGGTGGAACGGATGAACCTGTTACAGATAAAACTGAAGGTGAAAAAGCTGCCAATGAGATAGGTTTTCCTGTGATTATCAAAGCGGCTTATGGTGGTGGCGGTAGAGGTATGAGAATCGTTAAAAAAGCTAAAGATTTCTCTAAATTCTATGCTGAAGCGACGACAGAGTCTATGAAATATTTTGGTAGAGATGAAGTTTTTATTGAAAAATATGTTGAAAACCCTAGACATATTGAGGTGCAGATCATCGCAGATAGTTATGGGAATGTTGTTCATTTAGGTGAGAGAGACTGTTCTATCCAAAGACGACACCAAAAAGTTATCGAGATTGCTCCATCACCACTACTTGATGCTGCCACGAGAAAAGAGCTTTTTAGAGTTTCTACAAAAGCAATGTTTAGATTAGGGTATGAGAGCGTAGGTACCATTGAATTTTTACTCGATGCAGATGATAACATCTACTTTATAGAGATGAATACAAGAGTTCAGGTTGAGCACCCAGTTACTGAGGTTATCTCAGGGGTTGATATTATCCAACGTATGATCGAGATCGCTGCAGGTGACAAACTTCATTTTGTACAAGAAGAGATTAAGTTCCGTGGATACGCTATCGAGTTTAGAATCAACTCTGAAGACCCACAAAACAATTTTATGCCAACAGCAGGAACTATTCAAAACTACCTTACACCAGGTGGACCAGGTGTACGTATCGATTCAAGTATGTATGAAGGATATGAGACACCTACCAGTTATGATTCTATGCTTGGAAAACTTATTGTATGGGCTCTTGATTGGGAAGGTGCCGTCAAAAAAGCAAGACGTGCATTAGATGAGTACAATATTGATGGTCTTAAAACAAATATTCCTCTGCATAGAGAGATAGTAAGAAATGAAGACTTTAAAGCTGGTAAATTTAACACAGGTTTCCTTGATTCAAAAATGGAAGAGTTTAGCCTTGATGTGAAATCATCTATAGAAGATGAAAAGAAAAAGATCTCATTTATATCAAACATGATTAAAAAGATCAAAGAACATAAGCTTACAACAAGGAGTTAGGATGAGTGCCCTTCCGACAAATAATCTTATAAGTAATAACTGTACCAATAGAATAAAACCCAGCCTACTTCGAGATGTGAAAACAGAAGCATTAATGGTCTTTGCAAGAACCGCTCTTGAACGATATTTTGCAAGATTAGATCAGGCGAAAGTTTTGAATATTATGGCGAAAAATGAAGAGACTGCCTATGTGTATAACACATTAAACAAACTACTTCAACAACTTCAGAAGTGTGTTGTCAATGTAGATTACTTAATACACTTATCTACTAATGCAAATAAAAGTGCTACACTCAAACTCTTAAGCAAGCAAGAAGAGCCTTTAATAGCTTATTATGATATCATGGCACGAAAAGTGAGAGATCATTACAAAGGAAAACCTACATCCCTACCTGCATTTCTAGTAATATCTGTATTGGCAGAATGGATACTTGGAGAAGAAAAGTCTACACATATATACCCTTTCTTAAATGAAATAGACTTTTTAGAACTTATTGGAAAGTTTGAAGATAATAGAGAACACTTTTATCAAGATGATGAATGCAAGGTAAGTGAAGTACATGAACTCTCATTCGAGATTATTGAAAAGCTAAAAAACTGTAACTACAAGGCGAATAAGACTAGAGTTTCCAAAACACGAAAAAAATAAAGCAATTTTTAAATAATTTGCTCAGTATTAAAGCTGAAGGATAATTTTTTAATGCTTCGATAATATACGCAATAATTTTTTAGTTTGTTCGGGAATAATTTAAAATTAACTCATTCACTCCGATACAAAGTATCGGACTTTTTTGCTGAAAGATAAATATAACATTACAAAGGTATAGTAAAACATGAAAAATGTAAATACTCAGGACAACCAGAAGGTGGATCACGGTTCTGCAGCGTTTGTTGCAAAATACGCTACTCGTGACCTTTCGGCTGGTATCATTACGGCTACCATGGCAATCCCATTATCTATTGGTATTGCCTTGATGTCAGATTATCCAATTCAAGTAGGACTTGCAACGGTTGCTTTTGCATCCTTCGTAGCATTCGTATTTGCTATATTTCGTCCAGGTAACTACATAGGGGCACCTGGTATTGCAGCTGGTTTAGCACCGATTCTTGCGATGGGGGTTGCAACCTTCGGAATGGAAAACATGGCCTTCATTATTTTTATGACGGCGACATTTCAAGCGATTATATGGAAATTTAACTGGCAACGTTATCTTTTAATGGCTGTTCCATCGTATTTAGTTGAAGGCTTATTGGCTGGTATCGGTCTAAAAATTGCGCTTAAATTCTTACCTTTTTTATGGATGTTACCAGCAGGTATGGCTGTAGAAGGAGACTTTTTTAGCGATGATCGTATTCAAATCATTGGACTATCAATAGTTGGGGCCATTCTTTTTCTTGTTTTATTTAAAATGTTTAAAGATACAAAACCAGCCTTACCGTATTTTACGTTGATTGTATATGGTATCGTGGCTTCTATTTTTATTGATGTAAAGATGCTTGATGTAAAAGATGTTACTTTCACCCTTGCATTGCCTATACCTGATTTTGATTCAGTATATTTATGGGTTTATGCAATCTTCTTTGCATTGATGCTATCTGTAGTGGATGTAATTGAACAGGTGATGAGTAATGCGGCAATTGAAAAAATCGATCCATTGCAACGTCCATCTAATTCAAACAATTCTTTATTTACGATCTGGGTAGCAAACATGGGTGCCAGCTTTTTTGGTGGTATGACAAACCTTGACGGTTTGGCAAAATCATCAACAAATCGTCTTGCAGGTGCGTATACAAAACTATCGGTATTGGTAATTGGTATACTGATTACATTCTTTGTATTCAACTCTCACTATTTACATTATTTACCGTACTTTGCTTTGGCGATCATTATGTCATTTGTTGGTATTAAAATGTTCTTAGGTCTGTTACACACTGCAGAGTTTGGACCGTACGCTGTACTACTTGCAACTGTCTGTGCCGGCTTGGTATTTAAAGTAGGTATCTTTGAAGGCCTGATTATTGTTCTAGTTATCCACGGTATCATCAGTTATGTTATATTCTCAAAAATTGAGAATATGCCAACTGGAACGATTGTTAGTAAATACTTCCAAAAATTCAAATCAGATGAGCAAGAACTTAACTAACTTCTGAGTACTTTCTTATTTCCCATTCCCACCACTTATGTGGGAATACATACAAAACTCCGATAGCATCAATTTAAATCTTAAGACTTCTAGTTCATGGGGCAAAAAAGTGACTTTTTATAAATCATAAATTTAATGATTCATCCAATTTAAGGTATAAATCTTCAGTACTCTGGAAGTATTAACTAAAATTTTTATGATCATGAGGTAAATTAGTATAAAAACAGTAGAAGATGTTTAGCTAAAATAAAAAATAAACTCTATATACTTAAATAGCTCAGACCATTGTCTTTTAAAGTTTCCTTGTGATAAACTTATACCTATAAAACACTATATTGTATAAACCTTACTAAAGAGAGCGCAATGGATAAAAACTTTAACTACTCTAATTTAAAACTAGGCATTATTGGTGGGGGACAGTTGGGTAAGATTATGTCTCAAAAAGCCAAGAAGATGGGCTTTCACGTTACGATTTTAGATCCAACCTTTAACTGTCCTGCTGCTCAGGTTTCGGACAAACATATTATGGGTGGTTTCCATGATAAAGACAAACTTGAACAGTTAGTTCAAGAAACAGATGTCACAACTTTCGAATTAGAACATGTCGATACTTCTATCCTAAAAGAGCTGTTTGACCATGGTCATATCATTCATCCTTCTCCTTATGTTATAGAACTCATTCAAAACAAATATGAGCAGAAGAAGCTTCTTGATGACAAGGGCATTCCCGTGCCTGCTTACAAAGATGTTCAAAATGATGAGGACTTAGCTGCCTTTGGATTCCCTGTTATTCAAAAAGCCAAAATGGGTGGATATGATGGCAAAGGTGTTCAGATGATTAAAACTGAAGCTGATTTAGTCCACCGTATACCAACCGAATCATTCATCGAAGAACTTGTAGATATTGATAAAGAGTTAGCCGTTATTGTTGCTCGAAATATACAAGGTGATATCAAATGTTACCCTGTGGTAGAAATGTTATTTGATGAAAGAGTCAACATCTGTGACATAGTTATGGCCCCTGCAAAAATATCTAAAGAGGTTGAAACAAAGTCCATTGAACTCTCCGTACAATCTATAGAAGCCTTAGAAGGTGTTGGTATTTTTGCTGTTGAGTTGTTTTTAACGAAACAAGGAAAAGTTTTAGTCAATGAGATTGCGCCAAGACCGCATAACTCTGGGCATTACACCGTAGAAGCCTGTGCTACATCCCAATTTGAGCAGATCATTAGAGCTGTAACTAACCTACCATTAGGTTCTACAAAACTTATCTCTCCAGCTGTTATGATCAACTTACTGGGTGAAGAAGGTTATGAAGGCGAACCATTCATTGATGGCATTCATGAAGCACTGGAGATTCCAGAGTTGTCCTTTCATTTCTATGGAAAAACTTTTACCAAACCATTTAGAAAAATGGGACATGTCACTGTACTCGATGATGATATAGATAAGGCTTTAGAAAAAGCGATGAGAGCAAAAGATATTTTAAAAATTAAAGGAAGCAAGAAAATATGAGTAAACCATTAGTTGGAATTATTATGGGGAGCGACTCAGACTTACCTGTTATGAGTGCTGCTGCACAGATTTGTGAAGAGTTTGGCATAGATTTTGAATTGGACATTGTATCTGCACACAGAACACCTGAAAAACTAGTCGAATACTCTAAGAGTGCTGAAGACAGAGGCTTAAAAGTTATTATTGCTGGAGCTGGCGGAGCTGCTCATTTACCAGGTATGGTTGCATCTGAAACGGTTTTACCCGTGATAGGTGTACCGGTTAGAAGCTCTTCTTTGGATGGAATGGATTCTCTTCTTTCTATTGTGCAGATGCCGGGTGGAGTTCCTGTTGCAACGGTAGCAATTAATGGTGCCAAGAATGCAGGCATCTTAGCAGCTCAGATTATTGGTTCAGCAGACAGCTCTCTTAGAGAAAAAATCGCCCTGTACAAAAGTGAGATGAAAGCTCAAGTTGATGCAAAATCACAAAAGCTGAAAAAAGTTGAATACAAACAATACTTAAAAGAGATGGGGAAGTAACTAGTTATTCCATCTTAAAAACAAGAAAGTAAATCTTTTTTGCAATGCACTTGGGGAGATATCCCCACTGCGTAGAATTTCGTCTCATCTATATCCATTTTTAAATGATATAGACTTTTTAGAACTTATAGGAAAGTTTGAAAATCATAGAAAACACTTTTATAAAGATGATCAATGTAAAATAAGTGAAATTCATGAACTCTCTTTCAAAATTACTAAGAAGTTGAAAAGCTGTAAATACAAGACAAATAAAACTAGGACTTCAAAAACTAGAAAGAAAAAATAACTATGTGAAAACTATTGCTAAGCTGGTATTGAAAGATAAATAGCTTCATTATCATTAACAGTAATATCAGCATCAGCATCTTTCAATAACATAGTAATGCATAATGTCTCCTAGTATTAAGGATGAGAGTATAGTCAAACTTTAATCTCACTGCATTGAAAGATATAAAGAAGAGAAATTCAGTTCATTATATATACCATATTATACTCTTATATATATCACATTAACCGTCGAATTTACTTCATCACAGGCCTGCAGCAATCAAATTTTTTTATAATATTTTTTCGAAAGAAAAGTCAAAGGTTTTTTAAGTAAAATTCCTTTTCTAAAACATAAAATGTAGCTGATAAGAAATTTGAGCAATATAATAATTGTTATTAAGATTTTTTATTAATAGTTTTTTAGATGTTACATCGCTAAGTGTTAGACTTGATAGTTGATTCTAATCATCAAATTTAATGCCAATGTTTAAGTTAACAAAGGGAGAAAACGAATGTATTATGTAGCAAAAGTTGATTCAGACAAGTGTTCTGAGCATAAATGTAATATGTGTACACTATATTGTCCAGAAGCGAATACGCTAATGTTCGATAAAGAAGGTAACACATCTTGGGTGGATGAAGATAGATGTAAAGGTTGTGCATTATGTGTAT
>Ga0316206_1000047_pt1 | contig 257933 bp, 229 predicted proteins | sample 6monthpyrite_MG_FD_204942 | JGI IMG/M metagenome (GOLD analysis project Ga0316206, IMG submission 204942) | Microbial mat bacterial communities from mineral coupon in-situ incubated in ocean water Damariscotta River, Maine, United States -... | ecosystem: Environmental > Aquatic > Marine >...
AGCGATTGAAAAATAAAATAATACTTTTTTCTCGTGAAATCATTGAAAAAAATTATAGGAAGAGACCAACATCATTACAATGTTTAGCCGAAGCACTCGGGTGTGAATAAAATCCCGAACACCTATGGTTTCGAGAAATAGATCGAGCGACACTGCCATAGACCACGTTCATCGAAGTGTGCGATTTCGTCAAGTGTGTAGTAGCTACTGCGATGGGAATAGCTGCTGTAACACGCTAGCTCGTTTAGTTTACGAGAGACTGTGATGTTGCTCTTTGTCCCTAGCGCGTCTTTGAGTTCATCCATCGTGGCGATCTTTCGTCGCTTCAACAGAGTCTGCAACTTGTGAGTGTCATATGTCTGAGTTCGCATAATGATAGAATTACGATAATTATTTTATAATTATCGTAATTCTATCATTATGATTTCTCTGGGCCAAATTTTCGGAAAGTGTTTAAAAACTGCATTTTCCCGTCATAATTCACAAAATTTCACATGTCCAACTGATATTAGTGATTTCCCTCTGCAAAACGATTGCCCTAACATCCGGAAGTTATTTTTTCGCCACTCCTTATCTTGAATTACTTTGGCTAAATGCACCGAACTAAAGAACACTCTGAGATTATTCCAAGTCGGTGTCTTTGTTTTTAACCTCGAGGGTAAAATCGCTAAACTAGGGATGTTCTGGGCTTGCATTTCATGGCGAAGACGTCGTTCAATGAGACTCACAATCATCAAGGCAATGATAAGCAAGATAAGGGGTCAAGTATCATATTAACTGATTAGTCTATGTTGATTCAATCAGCTAATCGATAAGGTTCAGCCTTATGACATGTTAGCAATGGGTACGCAATAACTTCCCGGTTTCGCATCTCATCTTCGGCCTGTCTTCGCCCGCTCTTCCCTCACAAAAGCTCGAAATAAAGCCACTATTCCTGTTCTTTTGTTTACTCAGAACGAACACCAACAGTAGGCGCTTTAGGCGAATACAAACCAAATCTGAGCGCCAAACCGGAAAGTTATCACGTCGCCCATTCCTTATCTATTGCGGGAAATATCAAAGAACCAAAGTTATTTAATATTTATTCATTAGTCTTATTTTTATACAGCGCATCAATATTTAAATACATCATCTTTGCTCTATATGTGCTAGTATCTAATGCTCAATGTAATGGAGCAGTGGATTTCATTTACTCATCTATTCGGTTAACTATTACCGGCTAACAGACCACAACAGAAATATCCACATTTTTTCACCATAAAGCGGTTAGTGGACGATTTCACCTCCTCAAGTCTTTGTCTGTAGCGCACTCCTGAATTTAAACATCAGGTGTTTTGCTGTGCATTCAACCTAATTTAAATATTGAATTCGGGAAATCCTAATGTATATAGAAATAATAACTACACCCAACGAAGCGTTAAAAGAGAGCGGATTTGGAACACTAAAGGCCTGTAACAGTGTTTTAGACGCAATTCAGAGGATGGGATACCATGCCAGGTTGAATGTATGCAAAACGAAAGACCAGTTACGGGAAGTTGTCAAAAGAAAGCCTGGATTGGTTGTTTTAGCAGTAAAGTATATTCCTGTTAAAGATGAAGAAGACATTTGGCTGGCTGATTATTTTGCCCGCCATAGAATTAACTTCACAGGTTCATCTAGAGACGTGCTCAAATTTGACTCCAACAAAGTGCTCGCTAAAACACATTTAAAAAACAAGGGTATTAAAACAGCGAATTATTTTATGGCTATCCCTGGCGAATATAAAACCGAGAATGAATTACCGATCATGTTCCCGCTGTTTTTAAAACCGATAGACGCAGCAAATGGAAACGGTATTGACGATTTATCATTTGTCACCAACTTTGCAAACTACGAAAGTAAAATAGTCTCTTTATACAATACATTCAATCAACCTATTCTGGCAGAAGAATACCTGGAAGGCAGTGAGTTTACTGTTGCTGTGATCAAAACATCTAACGAAAAATTAGTCGTGTCTGCTGTTGAAGTCATACCTCCGACATCTACCAATGGGCTCAGGATTTTAGGTGCACAGACAAAAATAGACGATTCAGAAAAGCTCATAAAAATTACTGACAATGAACTAAAAAACAGAGTGACTACACTAGCTATTGATGCATTTAATGCGCTGGGTGTCAGAGATTTTGCGCGTATCGATATTATAACCAATAAAAGGGGAGAATGTTACTTTATGGAGGCAAATCTGGTACCTGGTATGACCTATGGTTCTAGTTATTTTCCTCAGGCCTGTGATATAGCTCATGAACTCATTTACGATAAAGTGATCGAATTATTGTTAGCCGGAGGTCTTGCGAGAGCGTGCTTAACCGTGCCACCTATTACGAGTTTTACTCGGATATGACACAATTAACGTTGATTTTTAACTATGCTTAAACAGTCACAGACCCGCAATAATATATCCTCCGAATCAGACGGCAAGTTTGTTGCTATTATATAAAATAGTTAATTTTGAGGAGTTTTAGCGGTATGTCCTATGAGCTATTCGTCGAAGTTACACGTAATGGAGTCGTGGAAAGCAGGCATTTTGGAGCTGCCGTGGTGTGTGATGTTAAGGGTAATCTTGTACAAAGCTGGGGAGACGCCGAACAATTGATATTCCCGCGCTCTGCGCTAAAGCCTATGCTGGCTATTCACCTGATAGAAAGCGGAGCGAGTGATCATTATTCCCTCAACGATGCAGAATTATCGCTAGCCTGCTCATCCCATCAGGGAGAGCTAATGCATCAAAACTTGGTAGAATCTTGGTTAAACCGTCTGGGATTAACTGAGGATCATTTAGCCTGTGGTGCTGTGCTGCCTGAACAGACTGAAAGAGCTCATCAGCTATTGGCTTCCGGACAACATGGTTCTCGAATTCACCACAATTGCTCAGGCAAGCACACTGGATTTTTAACGACAGCACTGCATTTAAATTTACCGATGGATAACTACCACCTGCTCGATCATCCATTACAACAATTATCGCTGGATATACTTTCCGATCTGGCTGATATTGATCTTAAGCAGTATTCCATCGGAATCGACGGTTGTGGATTACCTGCACCTACAATGCCGTTGCTGCAACTTGGTCGTGCTACGGCCCGTTTCGCTAAACCAATAGATTTATCAAGTCATCGTGCGCAGGCGATTTACCGCCTTCACGAAGCCATTACCAATGAGCCTCTTTATATTGCAGGGCACGGAACGGTGGTCAGTGAGTTGAACGAAGTCAGCAAAGGTACGGTGTTGGCGAAAACCGGTGCCGAGGGTATTGTCACGGCGGCCTTACCTGAGCGAGGTTTGGGTATTGCATTGAAAATAGCGGATGGCAGTACCCGCGCAAGTTCCGTTGCATTATTGGCAATCCTGGATCATCTAGACGCTTTATCTGACGAAGAGAAACATAAACTTCAGACGCATATCTCTCCACAGATAATAAATTCAAGAGGCCTCACCCTGGGAGAAGTTCGCCCAGCCGCATCCTGGTTACCGAGACTCGACGGTTAACGCGGTTGATTACCTCCTGTCCAAGCTCTCATGATGTCTCCTTGTTTATTTGGCATGTCGAATGACGAATAGCCAGCGACTTGCCGGATGGTATCCAGTACATCGGTATGGTTAATGGTTGGGTGCTGTGGGCCGTCACCGATGACTTTTGATGTGGCTGCGCTTGCGGTTCGAAAATCTAACGATCTTCCCGTGACCAGACCAACATTGTTATTGATACCACTGGCTAAAAACATGGGGATACGGTAATGATCGTGATTGTTACCATGTCCTAAGTCAGAAACGGTGACAATAATGGTGTTGTCTAATAAGGAGCCATTGAGGTCGGGGGTCTGTTCGAGTTTTTTAATAAAGCTGGCGATTTCGTTCATCCACCAGGTCTTGGACCTACTATGCATCGCTGCATCACCGTGAGAGGCGTCGTGATCACCGGCATTAGATCCTGGTACTTTTGCCGGGGAGACAGGGACGCCATAACTGAATGCGATGGTTCTGGTGATGCCGCAGGATAAGGCGGCAATTGCAATGTCTTGTTGAATATCCGACGCATAGGGCAAAATTTCTGTTTTTGTCCAGTCTTCATCGGTGTCGCTTTTATTGAAAATCGGCGCGGCACTAATATCTGGAACAGTACAGGCCTGACCAATATCCGATCCACCGCCAGAAAATTTAGCCTCAAGGATAGACAAGGCTTCTGCATGTTGTTGCAGGCGTTCCCGTTGTCCCTCGACATTGCCTATTTGATTTTGGATGCGTGTTAAATCATTGCTAGCAGCGGATAACATGCGTTGCTCAATACCGCCAGTGTTGGCACCGGCGTTTGGTCCGGTGGGCAGACTACGCGTGGCGCCAAACAAGCGGGGATAAACGATGCGTGGATCACAGGTCGAGTCGATGGTGATGTTACCATCATGACTGATGCGTTTATTGGCATCGTTGCCCCACCAGGTGCCGACGCCCATTTGGACTGATGGCACACTGATGCCATTCATCGCTCGATTGGCCCAGTCTTCTTTTCCCATTAATATATCAATTGACGAATAAGGATCATTTTCACGGTGTCGGCCAGTTAAGCATTTTGCCGCACCACCTTCATGAGTGTTGGCTTCTCCGGCATAGCCGATCCCATCAAGGAACACCAGGTTGTTGTAAACGCTTTGCAAGGGGGCCGACATGGCTGGCAATGCGCTTGCTCCGGCAGGCGGGAAAAACCAGTCGCCGACGGCGCCATTGGGATGATATAAAAAGATGGTGCGTATGTGGGCACTGCCATTTTGTGCCATGGCATTTCGGGCAAGCAAACAAGCCAATGGATTGGCTGCCGTTAATGAACCTGCCGCAATGGCTTTTAATAGAGAACGTCGATTCATGAGCGATTTCCTATTGACGTTGCATAAAGGTTTGTGAAGCGACCATCTCGACCCAAAGATCTTTAAGCGAGTTCACATTAGGATTCCAACGACTGACTGTGTTTGATACCGTGCAAGCGTCGGGTTTCGCTTCGCCATCCATCATGCGCTGAAATTGCTCAGCAACACATGACGAGGTCGATTGCATTCCCGTCGTACCGAGGATCAGCGACAAATCGGCTAAATCGCTAAAAGCATGGCTATCCGGGACGGTCATACGATCGAGACCTGAGATAATACCCGAAGCATCCACTATATCGCCATTAGCTTCTTGAGTGCGATATTTTCCAACAGCATCGTAGTTTTCAAAGGCAAAGCCAATTTCGTCGATATATTGATGGCATGAGGCACAGGTCGCATTCTGCGAGTGGGCGGCAAAACGCTCACGTGTCGGTTTACTCGGATCGAATGGCTCTACCTCGCCTACATTGGCTGGCGGCACACCAAATGCCTGACATAACAGGTTCCGGCGTACCAACAAACCACGTTTGATGGGATGAGATTCATTGAACTTTGCGTTACGCGCCAGTACCGCGCCTAGCCTTAAAACGCCACCACGATCATTGCCCGCATTGATCTTGGTCATTTGATTACCCGCGCCATTTAATTCATAGAAATTGGCTAATGTGCTGTTGGCAAAAGTCATCTCCCAGTTAAAAAAATCGTTCATGTTGTAGCCATCTTGTAACAGCATCTCTTGTAGGAATAATTCCAGTTCGCGATCCATTGCGCTGGCAACGGCATCGGTAAATTGGGGGAAAAGCTGAGAGTCACGATCAATTCCCTTGAGTTCATCGACTTGCAGCCATTGGCGACCAAAATGGACAAACTGGCGTTCAGACTTTGGGTCGGCAAGAAGGGTTTCAACCGCCTGCTTAATTTGCGCGGTGTTGCTCAACTGGTTATTGGCTGCCATGTCGAGCAATGGCTCACTGGGGGTTGATCCCCAGAAGGTATAAGATAATAGGCTTGCCATCTCGTAGGGGGTTAAGCGACCATTGCTGGCTATTTCTGATCGATACAAAAAGTTCGGCGAGATAAGCATGGCTTGAACCACATAGCGAGCCCCTGCTTCGTCATTTGCCCCCTCGGTAAAAATCGCCGTGTAATCGAGCATTTCCTCTGAATTGAGCGGCCGACGAAAAGCACTGCGACCAAATTGACTGACGAAGCAGGCAGCGATTCCCTGTTGATTACAATTATTGGTACTTAACCAGGGGCTTACGTTTACCACGGGCGCAATGTCTTTGGCGGCATTCCAATAAGCCTCTAAACGGGTTGAGGTGACGGCGCTTGCATAAGCGTTATTATCAAATCCTTGAACCTCAGTATCCGAACCAATGCCGCTTGCTAGCGATTCACCATCGCTGCGGCTAAACAAATCGTTGATGGTGTTGATGTATTCAAATTTACTGAGGTTTCTTACCCGTCTGGATAAGATTTTTTCACCATTATCACAGGAGGCGAGCGGGCGAAGTGACCATAGATATTCTGCCACCGCGATGGCACATTCCCCGATACATCTCATCCACGCATTGGGATCTAATTCGGAAACGGGCATGGTGTCGTTGATTCTTTGAGTAAGCGTTTCCAGTGTATAGTTTTCGAAAATGATGGGCTGCGATACTTGCAAACCATCGTTTCCATGGCAAGCCAAACAACCGAAATCTTGATACGCTTGTTGGCTACTGTTGTTATTCGGGACCGTTTCTGTCGTATAAATACGCAGCGCGGATACCGTGGCAAAATCTTGTGATGCGTCCAGCTCAATGGTTAAATTTCCATCAAGCACTTGAATTCCGGTAAATGTTCTATCGTAAGCAACAAATTTTCCGGCGTTAACAATTAAATCTAGGTCAACGATGACTGGCACCTCTTCAGTAGTGACATTCATAATCCGCTGATTCACATTGTCAGCCCAGGGTTCTGCTAATTGAACGACAATATCATAGTTGCCATTTTCAACCGGCAAGTTAAATGTAAACATGCCATAGCGTTGATATTGATAAAGCACGTCATCCTCGGTATTAGCGATTGGCTCACTCACATAAGAAACGTCGTTAGTCCGCCCGGTCATGGTTAAAAAGTTTTTCGGCTCGGCCTGATATACGGTACCATCCTTGGCGGTATACTCAGCGCCGCCAATATTAAAGGCGTAAACCAGCGTTTTTTGAAGAAGCATCGCTTGGTTAGCGGAACGCCTTGGGCTGGAACTTAAGTGATTATCGACTGATGAAGTAGCCCGAGTGGCATTGGTTTCTATGCGTTTTTCTGAACCGGGTTCATCGCCGCAGCTAGCTAGGATTATCATAAACATCAATGACATTACCGCTGTCTTCAGATGACGTAAAATCCCAGGTAAATAACAAGCGAGTCGCTGCGTCGATACGACGACAGAGTTGTCTCGTTTTATAACTTTATTCATACAGTTCACCACAATTGGGAGTTCTCCTATGTCCATAACTAAGGAGCGGTCAAGTTTGGCCACTTGGCAAGAAATAAGTTCCCATTCCTAAGTAAGGTGCCACAATTGTCCAACCCATATGCCGGAAACACTTAATAGCTAAATCTCAAGTGTTTCGGATATAGAAATTATTTTTTTTGCGGGTTTATTGGATAATAATATTTATGATTATTCTATCTGTGTTTTTTTATTAACATCCCTTTGTGATTGAATATCAACAAAGGCAAATGTTTAATACGCTGTATCTTAATGATAGTACGCACGTAGATATCATCAAGTCATGTTCAGATATTTTTATTATTTGGTGAGTGGAGAGGGGTGATTAAAAATCACTCAGACAACGAACAATTGGATGCTGCTCAATCGTCGATGGATTAATTATCCCACTAAAACTTATAAGTTATTATATAATGAAAATGATGAAATGTAAAATTGACCAGCGGCTATTTTAAATAGATGAATTAAATCCAATACATCTTACACCCCAACAATCTGCAACGACAACGCATCAATAGAACACTCAAAGAAAAAATAAAAAGTAACAATAAGCTAATAGAAGCACTTTTTTTTACCGTTGACACAGATGGCTCTACACTTGCGGGAATGATCGAAAATTCCACCGAGCCCTCGAACGTTGAGTTTGAGGCATCATCATAGACAAAAATAAAAATAAGAATAAGAGAGAATAAGGGGTCAAATATCATATTAAGTGATATTAATTTCCACATACTAAAAATTGAAAACCAAGCAGGCAATTTGATACTTGTCCCATATACCTGCACGGGTAAACTCAGCAAGGGTATTTGAATATCACATATATCATTTACTTTACTCAGTAGACCAGAAAATCCAGCATGAGTAAAAGTATCTGTATAAGCAATGGGCGACGCAATAACTTCCCGATTTGGCATCCTATCGGACCTTAAACTTTAGGGGTTGGGGCGAGGAAGCAGCACTTCCATTAATAGGCTAAACCTCTACTGCACCGCCACCCTCAAAACCCCCTCCATTTAAGATTTTTATGGACACTTCCGATAATATCTGAGAAACATCTTTTGAATAAATAGATTGCCAGATATCGGACCTTACTCCGTCATATAAAAACAATAAAACTCAAATTAAATGAATGAGTTAGCATTGACAGCCAGGGTCTGACGGATAACCGGATAATATGACTATCGAATCACAAAAAGCTTGTCGTTCATTGCGCAGCCGTTTCATTGCCGGTATCGGTATCATGCTATTGCCTATGGCAATTTTAATGGCCAGTGCGTTTTATTCTATTCAGAATACGGCAGACTCCATTGAACATATTGTCACTGACCCCGTTGAAGAACTGATTTTTACTAAACATATTGAAAACTTGATATTAAAAAGCGAAATCCCCCTCTATCAATTTCTATATCGTGGTGAAACCGGTGATCGAGAAACATTTATCCGCGTTGGCGCCGACATTGATGTCTCCTTTGAAAATGTATTTTCCAGTAAACAGCTTGATGAAACAGAACAAAAGTTATTACGTGCCGCCCAAACTGAATGGCAAACCGCACGGCGTATTGGTGAATCGTTATTAAGCGTTGATAATATTCCTGAAAGTGATGATTTAATTGCACGTACCGACAAATTTGGCCGACACCTGGGCCGCAGTATTTCATTTTTGGAAGAAATGAGTTTAATTGCGTTATCGGAAATTCGTGATCAACGCTTAGCGGCGCAAGAAATTGAATGGCAGTCCATGGGAGTTATCGCCATTATTTTCATTGTAGGTCTCATCATCGCTATTATTGCAGCGATATCATTAACTCACTCAGTGATTGACCCCATTAGGCAACTTGAACATACCATTCAGCGCTTTGGAAAAGGGGATTTAAGCTCACGTGCACATCACATGGGCAATGATGAGTTAGGTCATCTCGCGTCAGCATTTAACGCCATGGCGGAGCGATTTCAAAAAGTACAAAAAGAATTAGACTACCTATCTATTCACGATGGACTGACGGGACTTTACGATCATGGCAAATTTCATGATCTTGTTGTTTTAGAATTACAACGCACCAAACGTTATAAACGTGCATTTTCGTTATTGCTTATTGACATAAGCAATTTTCGTAGTGTTAATGAAACCTATGGTAATCTGGTCGGCGATTCAGTCTTAGCTTCAGTGGCTGCAAAAATAAGCTCAAGCATTAGACCCACCGATGTGGCAGCAAGACATGGTGGCGATGAATTTGCAATTATCTTATCAGAAACCGACCAGCAAGGTGCCTATGAGACAGCGGAGCGCATAGCTACCACCATTGCCGACAATCCGTTAAATATTGGCGATGGAAAAACCTTAGATATGCGCGTTAACATTGGTATCGCCACTTACCCCCTTCACGCCGACAATGAAACAGCTCTTTTTGCCTTTGCAGATCAATCCCTACACGAAGCAAAGCACGCCAGCATCGCGGTCAAATACTCTGCTGTGGAAGGCCAAAACTAGTGGCAGCCCTCCCTGCAATTCCGCTTGCCCTTTGATCCTACAATCATTTTTCTCACCTCGACAATATCGCTTACATTAACCTGAGCCAAGTTACATCCATTTCGCAGCATTAAAACGCTAGCCGACTCACTCTATATTAAAACACCACTCAGTCTTTTCATCACTCAGTTGACCCATTGAGCTGTTATTTTACACGGCAACCTCAATTTGATTTTACCATGGTGGCCAGCTAACATAAGCGAAAAAATCATAAGCAACAATTCATCAGGGATATAGGACGGGGATAATATCTTGCGATATAAGTATATAAAAAATAATTTAACCATTCATCTCGCGTACTTAAGCGGGCTACTACTTTTCATTGTCGCTCTATCGGCTTTTGGCCAAGCAAACAAGCGTGTTGGGATTGTTTACTCAGAAGCATCAGCCAATCTGTTTTACGATAAATTTGCTTACACCCAACTTTTCATGGCCATGCAACACCAAGCCATGATGGCAGGGGTTCCTTACGACTTATTATCAGAAAATGATTTGACACGTGCGACAAACCTGACAAAGTACGACGCATTATTAATTCCTTTCATGCCGAATGTCACCGCAAGCAAACTCAGTGCTATCAGCAATGCGCTGAATCAAGCCACATCGCAAGGAATGGGACTCATTGTCAGCGGTAACTTTTTAACCAACAGCGAAACAGGTGGAGACTTGCCAGGCAATGCCTATGCACGTATGACACAATTGCTCGGCATTGAATATGTCAATTCCGAGAATGGTGTCGCTTTAGAGGTCCGGGCAAATAATGTAAGCCATCCTACAATGAAGGACTACACGCTCGGTGAAGTTATTGTCGATTATAGTCAAATTTGGTTAGACAGCTTCCAACCCATCGCCGGTCAAACTGCGAATGTGCTAGCAACGCTGCATGTGGCAGGTAACACCCGCAATGGAGTGCTCGCCACTCAGCTAGGTGGTCGCAATGTGCATTTTGCAAGTGATCAACTTTTAGGAGACAGCAATCTGGCATGGTCTGCTATCCACTGGGTTCTGTATGGGAATCAAACCCCGGTTAGTTTAAAACTCGGACGCCAAACCAGCTTGTTCACCTCGCGCAATGATATGGACCAATCCATGTTTGCCAACCAACTCCATTTAACAGAAATTCCGCTCTACAATCTATTAGTTGATTGGAAAAATAAGTATAACTTTGTCGGTTCTTACTATTTGAATATTGGTAATAATCCTGGCGCCGGACAGTTTACTGATTGGAATATTGCAGGTCCTTTGTATACGGATTATATCGCCTTGGGCAATGAGATTGGCACCCACTCCTGGACGCATCCAGACAATACGAGTCTGCTAAGCAATAGTCAACTGGAATTCGAATTCAATCAATCTCGCATTGAGCTTAGCAATCGACTTGGCATTCAAGTCGCGGGTGCCGCGATCCCAGGCAATCCGGAAAGCCTTGCCGTTGGCCAACAACTCGCCCAGTATTTCGAATACGTCTCCGGACGCTCAGGCGTGAAAGGTTCCGGTTCTCCGGGGGCTTTTGGACGTATGCATCCTGGCGCTAACATGATTTATTACAGTTTAAATATGTCACCCGATTTTACCTTGATCCAATGGCTAGGCCAAAACCCCAGCCAAGCTGAAGCCACCTGGCAGAATGAATACTACAATGTATCACGTCATGCTTCACAACCCATCATTCACTGGATGTGGCACGATTATGGTCCCACCATCTCGTCAAGCGGCCCCTATAATATCGCGATGTACGCCAATACCATTGCCATGGCTTACAATAATGACAGCGAATTTGTGACCCTCGAAAACCTCAATGCGCGCATTAAAACTTTCGAAAATTCCAGTTTGACGGTCACCGGCAGCAACCCCATCACCGCCACGGTCAACGCTAACAATGTTGGTCAATTCTCATTAATGGTGAATTCAAATCAAGTGATCAGTCAAGTCACTGACTGGTATGCTTACGATGACGACCAAGTCTTCCTGCCAAACAACGGGGGACAATTCAGTATCCAGTTAGCGGCTAAGCAAGCGGATATCACCCGCATTAGTCGCCTCCCCATGCGGGCACGCTTAATGAGCTTAAACGGTAATGGCACCGAGCTTTCTTTCACTTTTCACGGCCAAGGCACTGTGCTAGCTCGCCTAAATGCTACATTGGCAGCCGACTTTAGCGTACAAGGTGCCGATAGCTTTACCCGCAATGCCAACCAATTAAGCATGAAATTCAATGCCTTGGGAACCCATAGCGTAAGCCTCTCATTAAATACCGCTAGCAATATCCCTCCCATCGCCAATGAGCAATCTGTCACCACGGATCAAGATACCGCAGTGAGCATCATGCTGTCAGCCAATGACGCTAACGGTGACCCATTGAGCTATGCAATAACAGCAGCTCCTAAGCAAGGCCAACTGACCGGAACCGCGCCTAATCTCACCTATACACCCAATGCTGGATTTAGTGGCAATGATAGTTTTAGATTTCGCGCCAATGACGGCCAAGCCAACAGTAATGTGGCCACTGTTAGCATGACTATCAATCCCATTGGAAACACCAATCGGGCACCGGTTGCTAATAATCAGTCTGTCACAACACCTCAAGATACCCAAGCAACCATTGCCTTGACCGCGAGCGACCCCGATGGAGACACACTTAGCTATACGCTACTATCAAACCCGAGCAATGGCCAACTTAGCGGAACAGCACCCAACGTATCCTACACGCCTAACTCAGGATATAACGGCAACGACAGCTTCACTTTTAGGACCAATGATGGTCAACTTGATAGTAATACCGCCACCATTAGCATTAACATCACTCAACTAGGCGGCGACATTTCTAATCCGATGTCAAACTTGACCCTTGATGGCAATCTAACAGAATGGAATGGACTCACCTCCTTTGGCATCGATCCCAATGATATTAACGGCGCCAATAATCTGATTGATTGGCTAGAAGCCTGGTTTGCCCACGATTCAGCGAACTTCTATGTCGCTATTCGTAACGATGGCCCAATCACCTTATCGTGGGGACAAAACATTTACCTAGACACTGATAGCAATACAACAACGGGTTTCAATAGTGCTGGCTACTATCCCATTGGCGCTGACTATTTAATTCAAAGTGATGCCCTTTACCAATATAATGGCACAGGCAGTGACTGGAGTTGGCAACTTGTCGCCAATGTGACAATCGCCATTAACAATAATCAAATGGAACTCAGTTTTGCACGCAGCTTGATTGGCAATCCCAACAATATCCAGCTGTTTTTTCTCGGGGAAAATTCGGCTTTTAGTGGAGGTAATAGCATAGATTATTATCCAGATGACATCACCAATACTTCCGGTGCGACACGTTTTTTCCGTTACACTGCCCAATAATTGATATAGGACAACCTAGTGCTTGGAATTCCATGTAAAACTAAATGCCAAGCACTAGCCCGCTCAATGCTAAAGGAAAATTCAATATACGTTATACAAATTACACCCAGATTGGGTTTCTACTTATCAAAAGTAGCTACTTTTAATAAACATTCTTATTGTCGACTAAAAAAATTTAGGAGGTAGACTCAAAAGATAAAACCGACAACCGCATGGATGCAGGAGGTAGGGTAGGATGACTCAGAGAATAAAACCAAAATGTAAGCCGATTAAGTTATTCATTTTACATTGCGAAATCAAAACTCAAACACTTATAACAAAAATGATATATTCAAAACAATGTTACCTGTTAACCGTGGTGATCCTGCTGGTGAGCATACTTGCGCTTGCTAGCCAGACCCAGGCTCAAGCCAAACCGTTCTCACCCAAAGTTGCTATTGTGCTTTGCACTGACACGTATCATCACCAATCGCTTTGGACATTGAGCCAAATGAGCAGCCAAGCCTTAGTGGGCTTGGCTGGCTTGGCTGGTGTTCCTTTTGATACCATTACATTGGATACGCTATTAACACAATCAAACACAGACTATACCAGTCTATGGTTTAGTGCCTGCTCAATTGTTAACAGCAAAAATATCGACCCGCTGCTAGATACATTGCAACGACATCTTGATGCCGGTGGATCTTTATTGTTGGACGGCCCACTGGCTAAATTATCATTTAGCGACGACACCAACGCACTACGGGTTAATACCCGCACTGAATCGATCACCAACATTGCAGATAACGGTTACCGAAATATTGAAGGATATTCAATCGTCACAACAGACACACCGCATCCCATTTTAAATCATGCCGGACTGAATCTAGGACAAAGCCTAACTCAAAAACTGACTAGCGGTAATGAGCTTGTCCGATTGCATAATACAGATATACCAGGTGCTGCCATATTACTGGAATTGACCTCTCCTGAGGGAGGGAACAATTACCCCTTTTTAGTGGTATCGGAGCCAGCCAATGCCCGAATCGTTGGCCTGTCCAGTTATAGCTCGTTTGCTGGTGCGGCAGCTATTTTTCGCAATGCTGAATCCGCAGAATTTTTTAATAACCAGCTCAACCCTTTTATCATGGAAGTTTTGTTTTGGTTATTAGCCCCGCAAGACGAACCCTTCGCAACCCTGCAACTTTCCCATGCCGATATGACTACGATAGTTCGCCTGGACGCGGATCACAGCAATGTGGCCACATCGGTGGAAAAAAGTTTTAATTATCTCATTCAACTTGGCAAAGAAACTGGAGTAACAACAGTATATGGTATCGTTTCTGAATTCACCGAGGCGATTAACGGCTGGCAAGATATTCAAGCATCGGCCCAACATATTGAAGCCTTAGGTGGCATGATAGCCTCTCACTCACACACGCATCCTAGTAATATGAGCGTACAACTCGACAGCCACCACTGGCAAACACAAGTCCATGAATCACTAAAAACCATTCGCAACCAGTTAACGAATAAAAATTTCCAGCCAAATGTCAGAGCATTCATTAATCCTGGCAACACCGTTCATTGGCAAGATTATCAAAAATTTTCCGATGATATTGACATTTTTTTAACTCATGGTTTTGAAAGTAGCCAACTTTACGCGAGCGGTGTGATGAGTTTTTCGTTACCCGAAAGCAACTCTCCCCCACTCGTATTAAACAGCACCTTGGTGCCTGACAACCGATGGTTGTACGATCCAAACTGGCAATACACCGTTCAACAAGCCGCCGACTTCCAGAAACAAATCATCAACTATTACCAACACACCATACAACGCGGTGTATTGTATTCAGAGATGTATCATGATTACATGATTGCGAACCTGGCACCGCTGCACTATCCAGAATCTGAGTCCACCGAAGCTTTCTTAGATGTGAACAAAAATCACTACCTGCAAGAAAAAATATATGCTCCCTCTGTTACAGAACTCACAGGCAAGTTTCATACGGCTCGCTTTGCGCTTTATACTTCCAACTATAACCCAGATAGCTCTCAACTCAATGTAAGCCTGGATCTTAGTCAAGTGCCTGAGCAACATCGCCGCCATCTAAGCGGTATGGGGTTGCGAGTTAACCATATCCAAGGAGAAATACGATCCGTCATCATTGACGGAAAAAATCACGCTGCTTTCAATGCACACACGGTCATCTTACCGCCGGAGCAAAATACAGTGATGCATATCACTATCACGCTGGGGGAAACTTCCGACCAAACACCACGGCTGACTTACCTATCAAAACCTTTTTCTGCCATTGAAAAAACCGACGCTGAACTCACTGCCAAGCTAAATAATCCTGGATTAATGACCAAGTTTTGCCTCAAAGCACAAGCCGATTCCATCGTATTCAATGCTGACCAATACCAAGTTACGGCATCCCAAGATTTTTGTGGGCACTTGAAATTTGCCAACCCAAGCGGAGAGATACGCATCGCTCCCTGGCAAAATTCCTTCGGATTACGCTTAACAGACAGCCAGCGACCCATTGTTGCTGCATATCATGATGATGGCAGCGCGAATTTGTGCCTCGCCCCAGGAAACGCCGCTAGCGAAGTACTCTTTAATAGTGCCTCAGCAGTGCCTAGCATATTCATTAACGGCCAACAAAAGACAGCGTCTAGCAATGGAAATAATCATGATTTTTCCGTTCAGCTAGATACAGAAAAGGCGGTATTACTTTCTTTTAGCCAGGAAGATAATGACCACTGCTTTGGCGATCACACCCAACTGAGTGAAGCCGCAAAGGCATTCTGTAGCCGCTGTTTAACGACCATCGAGCTGTTAAATCAACTTGCGCCCCCAATTGATCACGAACCTGTCGCTGTCACATCTCAAAATGATGATAAGAAATATATAGGTATTGGTGCGCTAAATTGGCTATTTAGTCTGCTGATCATGCTCAGTGGACTGTATTCAAGAAATGTAGTTGTGTAAAGGAAATATTAGAAAGCACAGCTTGGCGCTTGAATAACAGCGCCATGCTGAAATAACAGGCACGGACGACCTGTCGACTAGCTAGCAAGCCGCATCTGGTCAATTTTCAGTAAGGCATCGCCAATCGCGTGTTTGCCACTCACCGTACGCAGGCTATCACTTGCCACATCATAGGTCTTCTGGCAACGCAGTAAAACTTGTCGTACTTCCATTAATGCATCGGGATCGTTTTCATTTAATTCAAGCTTTTGAATTTCATCCATCGCATACGTTAAAGCGCTTATTTTTGCATCATAATAGGGCGCCGTAATACGTGCATAATGATTAATCAAATCACCCATTGTGTTTAAAATGTTCGTAATCATTTCGTCCTCACAAAATCGTTTGAATTTTAACGTTATAAAATCCTTCTTACATCTAACAAAGTTAGAGTCCCATTTTAAAAAAACGGTTCCAATCAAGCGAACAACGTACCAGATACATATGACAATTCATTGACAACCAGATAAGCACGGGTCAGCTAATAAAATTCACCGTAATTCCCCATCAAACCAGTCAACTAAATAACCTATTAATTCAATAATAAACAGATAGGTAGTAAATTTTTTATAATTAGTCTAAAATAGCATTTCATTTTCAAGGTCACTATAAAGAGGCAAACAAATGATGAATAAAATGCACAACAAAATATGCTCCTTGTGTGGGATACTCACCTTGTTATTTACTCACCAAGCAATGGCAATGGAGCCTTTACCAGGGGCACCCCCAGTGCCAAGTGATAATCCTATCACCGCCGAAAAAATAACACTTGGCCAACAACTGTTCTTTGACCCAAGACTTTCTGTTGACGGCACCATCTCTTGCAATAGTTGCCACAATGTCATGAGCAATGGCACCGACAGTCGCCCTGTCTCCGTGGGTATTGAAGGAAAAACCGGCGGTCGATCTGCACCCACTGTCTGGAATTCGGGTTATTTAAGCACCCAATTCTGGGACGGCCGAGCCGCTTCCCTAGAAGATCAAGCCAAAGGCCCTATTTTAAATCCCATAGAAATGGGCATGCCCAGCGCTGAAGAAGCCGTCAAACGCATTAAAAATATTCCAGGTTATCTCGCCCAATTTAGCGCAGTATTCGGCGGCAAAGACCCAGTGACTTATGACAACATTGCGAAAGCAATCGCTACCTATGAGCGCACCTTAAATACACCGCATAGTCCAGTTGATCGTTATTTACGTGGTGATAGCTCCGCCTTAAACGAACAAGCCATTCGCGGCATGAAACTGGTTGAAGAAGTGGGTTGTACAAGTTGCCACAATGGACCTAGTTATGCCGGTCCAGCGCTGCCTGTGGGTCAAGGTTTTTTCCAAAAATTCCCGGCCTTTGAGGGAAGTGACTACGACAAAAAATATGATTTGATGGCCGATGCTGGTCTCTTTGAAGTTACCCAGAAAGCAGCGGATAAATACATGTGGCGGGTACCCACCTGGCGCAATGTGGCACTCACAGCCCCCTATTTCCACAATGGGTCTGTCGCCACATTAGAGGAAGCCGTAAAAGTCATGGCAAAAACCCAGCTCAATAAAACATTGAAAGACCAACAAGTGGCTGACATCGTTGCCTTCTTAAATGGTTTAACCGGAGAATTTCCCGCGCAAACGATGCCACGTTTACCTGATATGCCAAATACAAGCTTATACACAGCGAAATAACCCAAGTTAAAGCTTAGATTCCGGACGGATTAGAAATATAAATCTGGGATCTAAGCGATGGGTTAAAAAACGCAGCTTGAATGTTTATTCATAGGAAAAAAGGAGGCTTATACTCGACATCATTTGCTTTATCTATCGCGTCTGCTTTCTCCACAATTCCAACACTGAGTAAATTGAGGGTCAATGGTTTCTTCACATTGCGGACAAAGCCAAACGCTTTGATGTATTTGATCTTCGGGACGATTCTGTTGATAGCTTTTAATGAGCGCTTTGGCACGATCACAATCTTCATCATCCAGCACCCAAACCGTCGGTGAAGTATTGGCAGGCAACTCGCCAACGGCGCCCATTAAGTATTCACCTTTGATAATGGCGTCAAACCCAGCACTGACCAAATGATCTTTTATCATTTGTGCATCAATCAAATTAAATGCGGTATAAACATGTTTCATCGTTTAATGACCTTAATGCAAGGCTTTAAGTTCATAACCCTGTTTCTGCAACAAATTTAAAATACCATGCTGCCCTGGCAAATGCAGCGCACCCACAGCGACAAATGTGCTGTCCTTGTCTATTAACGGCAATATACGCTGCACCATACGGTGATTCCTGTCTGTTATCAAACGCTGCTCAAAATCAGCAGCGACCTCATCATCCGTCAGTGCCATATAGTTACTGTTCAATTGCATAATTTCTTTTAGATCACCCTTTAAATAAAGGCTTATCATTTTCTCAAACAAATCACCCATATTCGTATAGTTATCCAGCGTATCTTTGAGAAGCACGAGCTGAAATGCCTCACTCATCTTATCAAATACGGCAATTTGTTCTTTCATACTTTCCAAGCCCATCACTTTCATATCTAGACGCTTGGCTGATTTCAATAACATCACATCCAAAAATAAACCGGTTTTCGGCTTAGGCATGCTCAGCAAAGTAAACACCGCCCATGGCTTCATATGAAATACTTGGTCCTGCGAAATGCCTTGGCTTGCTAACGCGGTCACCGATCGTTGATATAACACCTTGCCAGCAACACTTTCTAAATTCCTATCATCAGTAAAAAACATCGCGGCCGTAGCATCTTGGCCAGATTGCTCATTCAATAGTACTTCCATGGCAAACACATTGGCTTGTTTAAATGCGCTGACCACCGCTTCGGCTAATTCCGTCACTCTCGCATCTTCCGAATGAATCGTGCCAAAAACATAACTTGGCGCATGATTCGCTTTTTTTACCTGCCAAAGCATCCCCTGATCAAAACCGGCGGTATCCGTTTGCTCTTGCGGTACTTGCAACGCATCAACAGCGGCATTGGTTTTTGCCTCAGGGCCTGCACATCCAAACCCGATAAACAACAAACTGAGTAGCACGATAATAGCCACTAACTTGTCATTGCTAAAATATAATTTAGCCACCCTGGATTTCTTTTTCAATTTGCTCAATGCTCGTATGCCGGATATCTTTGCCTTTCACAAAATAGATAACGTATTCACAAATATTACGTGCTCTATCGCCGATGCGTTCTAATGCGCGGGCAGTCCAGATGATATCTAAGACTCTGGGGATAGAGCGTGGATCCTCCATCATAAAGGTAATCAATTGTCGCAAGATACCCTCATACTCCTGGTCAACCTTGATATCTTCTTTCCATACCCTAAATGCGACATCGACATCGGTACGGGCAAAGGCATCCAACGCATCATGCAACATATCACGCACGTGCACACCGAGATGCCCTATTTCCACATAAGGCTTTTTGATGACGTCATTGCTAGACAATCTTACCGCCGTACGCCCAATACGTTCCGCTTCATCACCGATCCGCTCTAAGTCGGTAATCGTTTTAATCACCGACATAATCAATCGTAAATCACTAGCGGCCGGCTGCCGGCGTGCTAAAATTTGGGTGCATTCCTCATCAATTGCCACTTCAAAGGCATTGACTTTATAATCACTTGCCACAACACGCTCACCAAGCTCAATGTCAGTATTCACCAAAGCAGATAACGCATCACTGAGCTGTTGTTCAACCAAACCACCCATTGATAATACGCGATTTCTGACTTCTTCTAATTCCGCATTAAACTGACGAGAAATATGATGTCCAAATCGATCATGCTCCATAGCGCTGCTCTCCTATTTATCATTATACGTAGCAATCAAAAAGCGAAATTACAATACCTTGAGCCTACCTCCTGCATCCATAGTCGCCACCGTCATCTTCAGCTTAGCGCTGAATACACTTCCGTGGAAAATTCTCAACTCCCTTCTAAGGATAACAGCGCGGAGAGCAGACTGAAATTTAGCCGTAACGCCCAGTAATGTAATCTTCTGTTTGTTTCATTTTAGGATTTGTGAATATGGCATTTGTATCAGAAAACTCAATCAACTTACCCATATACAAAAAAGCGGTATAGTCAGACACACGCGCTGCTTGCTGCATATTATGCGTAACTATCACTATAGTGTAGGTGTTTTTTAGCTCATAAATCAACTCTTCGATTTTCAGCGTTGAAATGGGATCCAGTGCTGAAGCAGGTTCATCCAACAAAAGCACTTCAGGCTCAATGGCAATCGCTCTGGCAATCACCAAGCGTTGCTGCTGACCACCCGATAAACCAATGGCACTATCATGCAACCGATCTCTAACCTCCTCCCATAAAGCCGCCCCTTTTAAAGCCTTCTCAATGGCTTCATCTAATTTACGGCGACTATTAATCCCCTGGATCCGTAATCCGTAGGCTACATTTTCGTAAATTGTTTTAGGAAAAGGATTGGGCTTTTGGAAAACCATGCCAACTCGACGCCGTAAATCTGCCACGTTGACTGATTTTGAATAAATATCTTCACCTTCCAGGGTTATTAAACCTTCAACCCTGAGAATATCAATCAAATCATTCATACGATTAAAACATCGTAATAGCGTTGATTTACCACAACCACTTGGCCCAATAAACGCGGACACCCGCTTCTTAGGTATAGTAATATTAATATCACTCAAGGCCTGTTTTTCACCGTAATACAGGTTCAAATGTTCCACCTTTAAACAGGGCGTTTCTTGTTCTAAATTAGGTGTTTCAAAAGAACGATTAAGCGCCTCGAATTGCACGGCATGTGTCATAGCCTTTGACTCCCGTTGATTAGTCATTATCGATTAATGATCCAGAGCTTTAAATTTTTCTCGTAGCCGATTGCGAATCGCGATAGCAGTAAGATTAAGTAATATAATAACAATAACTAACAATAATGCAGTGGCATACACCAAGGGACGGGCCGCTTCCACATTTGGGCTTTGAAAACCAACATCATAGATATGGAAACCAAGATGCATAAACTTACGATCAAGATGTAAAAATGGAAAATTGCCATCGAGCGGTAAGGAAGGTGCTAGTTTTACCACACCGACCAACATCAACGGTGCCACTTCACCCGCCGCCCGAGCCACAGCTAAAATCAGCCCAGTCATTATCGCTGGACTTGCTACCGGCAAAATAGTACGCCACAGTGTCTCCCACTTGGTCGCGCCGAGGGCCAAACTTCCCTCCCTCATTGAACGAGGTATACGTGACAAGCCTTCTTCTGTCGCGACAATCACCACCGGCACCGTCAGAATCGCTAATGTCAAAGATGCCCATAAAATACCAGGGGTTCCAAAGGTGGGCGCAGGTAATACTTCGGGATAAAAAAGCTGATCAATATTGCCTCCCAAAAAATACACAAAAAAACCTAAACCAAAAATACCGTACACAATGGAAGGTACACCGGCTAAATTATTTACCGCAATACGAATGGTGCGCGTCACAAAACCTTGCTTGGCATATTCGCGCAAATAAATCGCTGCCACCACACCAAAGGGGGTCACAATCACTGACATAATAAGAACCATCAGCACGGTGCCAAAAATAGCCGGAAAGATACCCCCTTCAGTATTGGCTTCCCGCGGTTCCCCAACAATAAAGTTTTTTAAATTTTTGATGTAAAAATAAGCTTTGCTCCATACCGACATTTGATTGGGCAAATGAATACCAATGATATTAGACAAGGCAATTTCAACAACTTGCCCATCACTTGTTCTTGCCGTAATACTGTCTCTGGCAATATCTTGGTTAAGCTGCGCCAGCTTCCCCATAAGACTTTCATATTCGGCATTGAGTTTAGCCCGTTGTTGAGAGAAGCGACTCAGCAATTGAGTATCATTATCATTTTCTAATTTGGCTTGCCGCTCACGGAGCCGCACTTTTTCCAATTGATAGTTAATGGCACCAATATCATGTTTTTCAACCTCTCGAATTTCGCTGAAAATTTTATCGGCTCGTGCTAAGCGTTGCCACAACGAAGACCATGCGGCTTGCCCTTGGGCAACCACCTCACCTGATTCTTTAATCGCCTCTAGATAACCATAAAAGTTACCCCACTCGCGACGCTCGGCCACAAAAATCTGCTCAGGCTGTTTTTGCAACTCAATTCGGAAATCATCTATCCAACGGAAATCTAAGCTATTGAGCTCCCGATTACCTATCTTAATTAGGTAACGTGTGACTTCGCTGGCATCTTGTGGAAAGGCTAATCCGGCCTCTTTTAGGCGAGCAACACCCACCACCTCTTCATCGTAAATCTCGCCAATAACCGTAATGTTACCTTTGTCGGGCTCATCATAGGAAAACTCATGAACGGCTGCGGGCCAAAAATATCCTAAACCACGCACCATGATGAGCAACAATAAGCCAATGACCATAATCACACTGATCGTCACAGCGGACGCTGTCAACCAAACCCATGGCGTGCCACTCCTAAACCATACTTTAACGTTTTGGTTTTTCATAAAGAACCATACTTCCTTCGCAAGCGATGTCGAACCAGCTCAGCAATCGTATTAAATACAAAGGTGAATAAAAAAAGCACCAAGGCAGCTAAAAACAATACTCGATAATGGGTGCTATACACTTCGGACTCTGGCATTTCCACCGCAATATTGGCAGATAAAGTACGCATCCCCTCAAACATATTAAAGTTCATGACTGGCGTATTACCTGTAGCCATCAAGACAATCATCGTTTCACCCACGGCACGTCCAAATCCGATCATCACACCGGAGAAAATACCCGGACTTGCGGTGGGTATCACCACTCTCACCAACGTCTGCCAAGTGGTGGCGCCTAACGCTAAAGAACCGCTAGTGAGATGCTTCGGCACACTAAAAATCGCATCTTCAGCAATGGAAAAAATGGTAGGGATCACCGCAAAGCCCATCGCCACCCCCACTACCATCGAGTTACGCTGGTCAAAACTCAAACCAAGCTCATCATTCAACCAAAGTCGCATATTGCCGCCAAATAAAACGACCTCAACCAACGGACTGATGGCAAGACAAAACCAAACGCCAATGATAACCACCGGAATTAATAAAACAGGATGCCAGCCATCAGGAATGCGATAACGAATCTCCTCAGGCAGGCGCCACCATAAAAAAGAAACGATGAGAACAAAAATAGGAAGCAAGACACTGATACAAAAAATACCCGCTAAATTTTCTTCCATGAATGGCGCCAACCATAAACCCGCTAAAAACCCTAGTATTACGGTAGGCAAGGCTTCCATAATTTCAATGGTAGGCTTGACCACTTGCCGCAACTTGGGCGCCATAAAATAGGCCGCATAAATCGCCCCTAAGATGGCCAATGGCACGGCCAGCATCATGGCATAAAGAGCGGCCTTTAGCGTACCAAAGGATAAGGGAACTAAACTCAGCTTCGGCTCAAAATCATTGCTCGCTGACGATGATTGCCAAATGTATAACGGTTCTTCATAACCTTCATACCATACTTTATCCCATAACCCCGTCCATGAGATTTCAGGATGCTCATTATCAATCGACCAAACATGCATCCCCCCGTCCGCATCTTGAATCAATAAGCGATCGGCTCGCGGAGAAATTGCCATAAAAGCAACCGTTTTATCTACTAACTTGTCATAGAACAGCGTTCGCTGTGAAGTCGCATAATACAACCCCACATAACCACGATCATCAGCAACAACAAAGCCTTTACGAAAATGCTCAGCTACAATTTTCGAAACCGATTGATGATCCGTACCGAACGTTCTAATTTTCCGTAACTGAATATGGCCTTGCTTATCTCTTACTCGAAACCATTGAGCAATGCCCCCAGCAGAGTCACCAACGATCAAAGAAAAGCCACTGGATAAAAACTGTAACTGGGTTAACTGTCGATCCGACTCAACCACAGAGAGTCGCTGGACTAATTCCGGACTTTCTTTATCATGAATATCAAAATAAGCTAAATCACCTTGCTGATTAGCAAGATAAATATATTGCTGTTCATAATCCAAAAGCAGGTAATCAATTTCGGTTAATGGTGATTGTAATTCACTCAGTACCGCCTCAAAGCTTGGCTCGTCATCAAACAGCGACTCACTGGCTAAAAAAGCAGCCAAAACTGCTCGATTATCATCCGTTAACGCGACAAAGGTTGCACCCTCTTCGTTGTCTTGCATGGCGAGCTGTAACAAAGAGGCGCCTTGCTCATCAATAACTAGCGGCGTCTCTCCTAATGGGTAAGTTAACTTAGGAATGAGTATTTTTTTGTCATCAGTATACTGTATCTGATAACCCGCCTTCACCACCAAAGCCGTGCCATCCGACAAACCATAGGCGACTTGTGCCTTGGCCGGATCTGCCACATGAAAACTGCTGATCAGTGCGTTATCTGGTAAAACCACCTGAATAGATTGAATGACCTGACCATTATTAATGTCAAAAAAAACAACGCTGCCATCGCTCAAAAAACGGGCGCCCGCTTGGGCTTGCTCTTCCAACGCTAGGTGCAACGTTTTTTGGCTATATTCTTGGGGAACTTGGTAATCTGCTATTTTTTCTACACCTGCTTGAAAAAACAGCGGAATCACAATGTAAGCCAGATAGAAAAAAATCATAACGATGGTCATAATAACACCAACGCCACCCACACCAATACCGAAGCGAGCGCAGCGGTCAAACAATCGTCTTTGCTGCCATTTTCGTTGCTTTCTAGCTAACGCTTTAGCAGCAACAGGGTTATTTGAATTGGTAAGTGTTTGTTTATTCATGGCGGTATCTTAGGTATAAAATATGACAGAATTGTTACAATCGGATAAAAAACGTCAAATGGTTTGCCTAACAGCAAGGCCATTTAACCACGACTCACAAACCATTCAAACATCATATTGAACAATATTAACAAGCCGGTAACCAAACTAAATATATGAAGCCCATCGACAGCCTATTTGACAACCATCCGTACAGATACAAATACAGCGCAATACACCGCCAAAGTATCACTTCGCGACCGCACACCACTTAATATGATGGTTTTTCAAGCAAACCACATTAACGAACAAGCTCACTGTTAACTTTTGGTTGCCTTTTACTGTATAAATATGCACAATACCCCATATGTATGTTTTCGGGGAACCAATTATGCAGGAACGGGAAGTTGGATTTTTGCTAGAATCCGGTGACTTAAATGGCGTGGCGATCAGCCATCAATCAGCCGATCAAGGATGGGTGATTACCTTAACAACCAAAACCGATGTGGCAAAACACACACTGGTCACCAAGCGTGAAAAAACCCATCGCCTATTTAGAACAAGCGATGCAGCCTTGCGTTGGTGTAAAAAGCTTGGCATAAATGAAGTGACGGTCTATCTTTGAGCTATTTAATATTTTGCTATTATAGATATTATTAAGAAAAAACCCAACTAAACGTGTGTTAACTAAACACACCAAGCATGGCATACTGAAACCTGAACAAAATCACGGTATCAGTAACATGTATCTTTTTAATGAAGCTAATGACAATAAACTGACCAAGTGTCTAACCCCTTTCTTATCAACCTATATTTGGCATCAAGGCATACGATATCGATTTTTTTTTGATCTTACATGGGATTTCCTGCGCTCGACAATACCGCCCGTATTATGCCCGTTTAGAAAATCCCATGTAGAATTAAATCGATTGTCGATATTCACATGCTTTGATGCGAAATATAGCTTATCAAGAAATAAAACCCTCAACCGCTATAAACACAAAACCACGACGAGTGATTCACAGGTTTATTTGTTTTTACAGACTTTCTCCAATATCGAGATATCTTTTCCCATTTTAATCAATTTGGGATATAGTAAACCCTTACACCGTTTTTTATAGCGTTTGCTACCATGGAGGGATCATAGGCACAATGCAGGAACGAGATATCCGACTGTTATTTAATGCGGGCCACTGGAAAGGAGCTGTGGTTGTTCATAATCCACTTGTCACTGGCTGGCAAGTGCTTCTTGTCGGGGCAAATGATAAAGTCAAAGAAGAAATGTTATCCGCTAAACGAGGCGGACCACGCATATTCAAAACCTCTGATGCTGCATTTTGCTGGTGCCGCGATATGGGTTTTGATTCGGTCAAAGTCCAACTCACCGACGAGCAAAAAGAAATCGAAACAAATACCCCACAAAAATATTTTTCAGCCAACAAAAAAGTACTGCTCGTCGAAGACAACGAAGATGACATTACGCTAACTCTGCGCGCATTCAAAAAACATAAAGTCGCCAATGACATCATCGTCAAACGCGATGGTGCCGAAGCACTTGAATATTTATTTGGCGACAACTCAAATGAAGCCGATCAAGCACAAGAGTTACCCTGCCTGGTATTATTAGATATTAATCTACCCAAGGTAAGTGGCCTAGAAGTACTGCAGAAAATCCGGCAGTCAGAAAAAACTAAGCGGCTTCCAGTGGTTATTCTTACCACTTCAGATGAGCAAGCAGACGTACAAGAAGGATACCAACTGGGCAGTAACAGTTATATATTAAAACCCGTCGATTTTTCTGTATTTACCTATATCCTCGAACAACTCGGACTGTACTGGCTGGAGCTCAATACTCCGCCCCCCACCCAATGAAATGCCGATCAATGACCCTGCGAAAGAATCCATTGACTCGCACTGACCTTTTTTGTCGGCAAGTGACAACCAAGTCACCTCACTGACACTTTACGTCACCAAACCTGCGAACCACTAAACCAACACATCGCTTAGTAGCCCATTGATCTCAAAATGGTTTTATTTCACAAAGCCAACCGTCATTAATTTGGCACCTATATTGCCGAGTTTCGTTATCGCGCCTTCAAAGCAGTCACTCAGAAACTGCTCAACAAACAAATATCATTCTACAGTACGTTAATAACCTCACAAACCTGCTTAGGCAATTCATTACCAATGACTCGCTTAAAAAATTACGCATCGCACCAGCTAATTTCCCCCTCGCTTAAGAAGACGTTACTCATTGTCATTGCCGCCTATGGTTTATCTTTAATCATTGCAGGCTATACCCAAAAGATAGCTCACCAATACACCACACAAGCCTTAGTAGATTCACCGCTACATGGCACCATCACAAATACTGGTAGCGTGCGAAGAACAACTGAAACCACACCAAATATCACGATGACAGCAAGCCTCGCACCCTCACATGCAGGGCAAGTGATGCGAAATCAAACTCATCAAAATCCATCGTCATGCCTGGACAATGATTGCCCAACTAGTAATGCAAGCAATCCTATGACAAAAATGACATCACCGGATACCCCGCTAATCATCCATAAGACAAATGACCCGCGCGTTGAAAAAACCGAATTCGCCTTGCTAGCACAGCACACTAAGCAACCGACAGTGTCGATAAAAAAATCACACTCAGCACCACGGGAAAAATCAAAACTTGCATCGTCACAAAATCCGCCGCTATCAATCACAGCAACGTCATGGATCATGCCCACCCTATCTCATCCAGCAAACCCATCGGTACTGAAAACACTGAGTCATACAAGTCTTGGAAAACAACCCGCAACAATAACCCAACCACCCATACCGCTCATCTCTGAATACGAATTAGAGCAATTACTTATCGACTTTCAAACAGCTTACAGCCAAGGTGACCTTGCATTACTTTTTGATCTGTTTGCACAAAACATACGCAGCAATACAACTAATGATCAGCGCACAGTAAAAAATTCCTATAAAAAACTATTTGACATCACCCAGACACGTCGTATGATATTAGAGGATATGCATTGGCAACAACACTCAACCAATGCATTAGGCAAAGGCACTTTCAAATTAATACTACAAGAGAAAGGACGATCCGTGAGCCAGTCCTTATCCGGTGATATCACCCTTGATGTTGAGAAAAAATCACCCGAGCTAATGATTACCCAAATACAATATAACTATAATTAAACTGTGTGGTACGTTCGGTAGTTTAGCCAAACCCATCAACAGTTAAAATATATCACCACTTTCAAAGTTACACTCTGAATATTATTTACCCTGCTGTATTCATCTTAGGAATGAAACGCATGGATAAATGACGTATAAACACTTCAGCAAAGAGTATAACATTTGAAATTGTATTCATTGATATTCATTGTTTCGTTAAACCTTTATCCCATTCACATATCAGCCAACGCCTTAGGACTCGCACCGAATACTGCGCGCTTGGGTATTGCCGCAGGCCTCACAAAAATACATTTAATCGACAACATCACTCACTGTGAGATAACAACAGTCAATCAGACTTTTTCACTATTATATAGTGACTGGTTTTTGGGAGGCACACGATACTGGCTAGAACTACTTTACACTCAAGCAAATTTCGATGCCTCAGAGACCCAAACAGAGCAAGAGCTCACCCAGATAAACAGTCAAATTGCGATACAAAGAAATTTTCCCATCAATGATTGGTTAATGCCCTGGCTCGGCATGGGCCTATCCATTTATTATAACCAGTTCACTCAACGGCGCGGGTTAGATGAAAAAGGTCTACTATCGAAAAAATATGCTGATAGAACAGAAAACATCATGGGTTTAACTTTTTCTGTCATCAATGAATGGCCCATCGCAACTCAGCTAGATATTACAACCCACATAGAGCATTTCATTGCCTTGGGAGACAGGCAACGTGCTTCTTCCTTCAAAATTGCAGTTCTCTATCGGTATTAATATACCCCCAAGGCAATACGATCATATGCTCGTGCGCGAAATATACTTTCCATTGCTTGGGAGTTGTCATGATTCCTAGCAAAACAGCCTTAACCAATTGTTAAAAATTGTCAGATTTTCTTACAAACTAAACTCTTGTTCATTTTTTAAATACAAGTCTCTGAATAAAATAGCTTTTATATTACACAGCATTGCGCTTTCAATCACCACAACTTAATGAAATCACAGAAAAAGCGTAAAACCACGTCGGTATCTTTTACACTCAACCAGTCTTTTCGCTTGATCCTCACGTAACTACTTGTAATTAATTAACAAAAAAAGTGGCCCGAGAGTTGCTTTAGATAAATCAAGATTGGCTTCACAAACAATAAAACAAACCAATGTGGAATCAATTTGCTAGCAATGGTTTGGGTGTGTTTGCTCTAAATAACAAAACTAGCAAAAGTAAAAACCTGTTCCTTGATTTGATAATAATACTAAATTTCCTTTCCTAGCATTTTTAAGGGGGCTTCAATAGCCCCCTTTTTCTATTCCGGATCAAAACTAAGCTACAGCATAATTTCCCATTCCTAAACAATCATTCAGCCTCCCTGATCCCGTAGTGATTTTTGTTCTGCAGGTATTGGCTGATTGGGCGCAATAGTGATGTTATAAAACTCAAAGAACAAGCAAAGACATAAAAAAATACCCGTAGCGATACTAATTTCACTACGAGTATTTTTATTTTCTTATTAGATTTTGTTGGTTAGTTTATTTTTCCTAAAACCTTATTGATCACTTTACCAGGCACCGGAATATAGCCATCTTTGATCACTATTTTTTGCCCTATTTTTGACAATACCATAGTAATAAATTCTCTTTCAAGCGGGGCTAAAGGTTGATTAGGGTGTTTATTGACATACATATATAAAAAGCGAGCCAGAGGATAATCACCTGACACAGCATTGTCCGCTGTCGCTTCGATAAAAGGATCTTTCTCTTTCTTGGTCAAGGGTACCGCTTTCACCCCCGATGTCTTATAACCAATACCAGAGTATCCTATGCCATTTAATGAGGAAGACACTGACTGTACCACAGAGGCGGAGCCTGGTTGCTCATTCACATTATTTTTAAAATCGCCTTTGCATAAAGCCTTTTTCTTAAAATAGCCATAGGTTCCAGACACTGAGTTACGTCCAAATAATTGCACAGAGCGATTAGCCCACGCGCCTTCCAGTCCCAACTGCCCCCAAGTCGTAATATCTTCTTTATAACCACACTTTCGTACGGCTGAAAAAATCGCATCCACCTGCCGAATCGATAAACCTTCAAGTGGATTATCTTTATGCACATAAACCGCTAACGCATCAATTGCCACCGGAACCGCAAATGGTTTATAACCATATTTTTTTTCAAATGATTGCACTTCTTTAGACTTCATTTTGCGGCTCATGGGTCCAAAATTAGCCGTCCCTTCTGCCAATGCAGGCGGCGCAGTGGAGGAACCCGCCGCTTGAATTTGAATATTGATATTAGGATAGATACGCTTAAATTCCTCTGCCCACAGGGTCATTAAATTCGCTAAGGTATCAGAACCGGCACTTGATAAATTACCAGACACCCCTTTAGCACTCTGATACTCTGGAACACTATCATCAATTTGTGTGGCAGCCACACTAGCAAAGCTTAAGGTCATTAAAACAACCAAAGTCGCCGCCAAAAACTGCGAAGAGAAATTCATAAACACTCCTAACCTATTCACCTGAAACCATAATTGAATTCGCCGATGAGAAACAGGTGACGCAATCACGCCCCAATTCCTTATATAATGCTAGAGGAGACTATACTTCCCAATTGTGACAAATTTGTGACAAGCATTTTTTATCATGAAATCAAATCGTGCTCATTCCTAAGAAAACTCAATCCACAGTTGCTATTGCTTAGCGAGCTCAATCACCCGAGTCTTTGGAAAAATACACTGAAACTGACTGCCTTCTCCAATACGGCTGGTAATACGAAGCTGGGCCTCATGACGATTCAGAACGTGCTTAACAATGGCTAAACCTAAACCGGTCCCCCCTGTCTCGCGTGACCTTGCCACATCCACACGATAAAAACGTTCTGTGAGTCGAGGAATATGATGACTGGCAATACCTACCCCCGTATCACAGACTTCTAACAGCGCTTGCTCGTTATCAGATCGCCAGTTAATTATTATTTTACCACCCTCAGGGGTATACCGAATGGCATTGAAAATCAGATTAGAAAACGCACTTTTTAGCTCACTCTCATTGCCGTATAAAGCCAGTTGCTTATCGATATTGAATTCAATGATATGGTTTTGATCGCCGCTTAATATCTTTGCATCATTGATTAAATGCGACATCATTTCAGGCACGTTAATCTCGTGATCGACCTTATTTGCTTCTTGAGTTTCCAGGCGAGACAAGAGTAATAAATCTTCGACAATGCCCTGCATTCGCTGTGCTTGATGCGACATCTGTTGCAATTGCCTATCCCACTGCCGAGTACAATCATCTTCCATATCAATAATCATTTCTAAATACCCCATAATCACAGTTAAAGGGGTTTTTAATTCATGTGATACATTCGCTACAAAATTACGGCGCATGTCTTCCAGTCGCTGCAAACGCGTAATATTTTGCGCAACCAAAAGTCTTTGTTCTTTCCCATAAGGCACCAAGTGAATCGATAATATGGTGTTATCATCCTGCGGCGAAGAAATAATCAAAGGCTCAGCATAATCCAACCGGGACAAATAATTCATAAAGAGTGGATGACGCAGCAAATTGGTGATCGCCTGCCCAACATCATGAGGAGTACGCAATCCCAGCAATTTTCGGGCAGCACCATTAAACCACTCGATTTCATCATTCGAACGCAAAATAACAATGCCATCGGGCATCGCGGCGGCAGCTTCTTGAAATCGAGTCACCATTAACGCCAATTTTCGCTTACGATTTCGGTTATGACTGTGCAGTCGATAGATATGGTTGAAAATTAGCCCCCACATCCCTTTTGTTTCAGGCGGATCGGGCGTACGCCGCTCACGTAACCAGCGCTCTAGCACATGTAAATGATAAAACAATCCGATGACATAAATAACCAGCGCCAAAAAAACAAACACGTTATCCTGACCAAATACCAAATCCAGGAGATATCCTACAATCAGCAGCCAACCAACGCGCCAAACTTCTTCTAACCAAGGATTAAACAACAGAACACCTATTATTTAGAAAAACAATAACCTACGCTACGTACCGTTTTAACATATTGATCATAACCAAATGCACTCAACACTTTTCTTAAACGGCGAATATGCACATCCACTGTTCGATCTTCAACATACACATTACTGCCCCATACTCGATCAAGTAGCTGAGTACGCGTATAGGCTTTGCCTTGATGAGTCAGGAAAAAATGCAACAACTTAAATTCCGTTGGCCCAAAAGCTAACGGCAGACCTTGTATGGTCACTCGCCGTTGATCCTCATTTAGCTCCAATTCATCAAAAATGATACTCTCTCCGACCCCCTGTGCATCCATACGACGCAATACCGCATGAATTCGCGCCATCAATTCTTTTGGGGAGAAAGGTTTGGTAATGTAATCATCCGCTCCGGCATTGAGACCCCGCACTTTATCTTCTTCAGCCTCTCGCGCCGTTAACATAATAATAGGTATATCCTGATACTGATTATCTTTTTTCAATCGATGCAACAATTCGATACCCGGCATATCCGGCAGCATCCAGTCCAAAATAATTAGATTCGGTCGTGACTCAGCCAACTGATATATCGCTTGTTGCGCATTATCAACTTCAGTGATGGAAAATTCAGCACGCGCCAAAAACATACATACCATTTCCCGAATCGCGGGCTCATCTTCAACAATTAAAATCGAACGCTTCATATGAAAAATTAGAGAATATTTTTTAACCGGAGCCACACATCATACACCGCAAATCTACCCATCCCAAATGGTTTATTTTTCAATCAAGGTCTACCCCAAAATTCTAACACCATCATCTAGACAACTTAGCAATATGCCCAATATCACTACATGCGGTCAGTTAATCATCAATAAAATCTATTTTTTACCTTAATATTTAGGTGCCTCGATTAACAACTTGATATTTGCGCATCAAGATTTAGAATCGTAATCATAAATCTGTCTCACCTAATGAGAAATGTTTTATACCTGTTGCGCCGCGTTTTATCGAATTCGCTGACAGTTGTATAAATAACAAATTTACCTGACCTATAGGCTTATATAAATAATGAGTTTCTTTCAAAAAATTTTTAAACCTAAATGGCAACATCGCAACTCAGAGATTCGAAAACAAGCCTTATTACAACTGGACAAAAATAGCCCAGATACACAGGGAATCTTTGCTCAAGTTGCGCAAAATGACATCTCATCGGAACTCCGTCAACTTGCAATACGCCGCTTAAAAGATATCAAGCTCATCGAAGCGATCGCGCAAAACAATGATGATTTAATGAGCAAAGAATTGGCATTTAAAATTTGGTGTCAATACCTGGCGGGTATCAGCCCCCTCTCCCCAACGGTTGAAATCCGCAGCGAAACCATCCGGAACGAGATTAGTGACCATAAAATATTGGAATTCATTATCACCGAGGGCGAAGAGATTGCGTTACGATTAGCCGCACTTAGCAAAATTAACCGAGAGTCACTGCTAGGCGATGTGGCCATCCAAGATCGAAGCTTAGACGTACGGCAAGCCGCGCTAGATAAAATTCAACAAAAATCGACCTTGGAGCGTATTTATAAAGCCACTCGCACCAAAGACAAAAAAATCAGCCGAGAAAGCAAAGCCCGACTCGATGCGATTCTTGCCGAAGAAGAAAAACCAAGCAGACTACGAGAAGAACGCCGACAAATCTGCTTGTCATTAGAAAGCTTAGGAAAAAAAGGCGAATGGGAGCGCGAAAAAGGTCAACAAGAACGCCTGATAAAACAATGGTCAGAAGTTGAAGGCGCACCCGATGAGGCATTAGTCACCCGCTTTGACAGCGCCAACCAAACATTCACCACCGGTTATAATCAATATTTAGCCCGCCAAGCGGAGCGGCTAGCCCGTGACGCTAAATACGCCCCACTGCGCGATGCCAAACTCGTTCATATTGCTGATCTGCAAGCCATCAAAAAAGAACTTGAGGCACAAGCAGAACTCACCGATGAGCAATTAAATGACTTGTTATCTCGTATTGAATCCACCAATCAACAATGGCGACAATTAGATAAACTGCCTCCCGAAGACGAAGAGAGCCTGCAAACCTCGTATCAACCGTTATACACACAAAGTTATTCATCATTGTGTCACATCCGCGACGAGCGAAAGATAACCAAATCACTGGCTAGCATTTGTGAATACGCGGAAAAACTCGTAAAGAGCCGCACAGCCGTGCAAGAAAACAACATCCGCGACCTCGAAAAGCGATGGCAAAGAGTCAATATCCCTTCCGGACTGAGTCAGGCAAATGAATATAAAAACCGCTATGAAGCGCTGCTATCGAAGTTAAAGTCCCGTTTCAATGATCAAAAGACCCAAACAGAAAGCGCACTCCAGGAACTCAAAACACTGATTGAGAAAATAGATGCCGACCTATCAGTAGGTTCTTTACAACATGCCCTAGAACATCGTGCAAAAGCGCAAAAGCTAGTCACTAAACTGGAAAAATTATCCGCCAAAAATCTACCGATATGGCGTAAAAAGCTGACAGAAATTACCCGCAAAGTCAATGAACTGAATGAATGGCGCAGCTGGGCGAACACGCCTCAAAAAGAAAAACTTTGTGAAGAAGTCGAGGCATTGATTGATAGCGACGAATCCCCGCCCGACATTCTGCAAGCCATCAAAACGGCTCAAGAAAAATGGAAAAAATTGGGACCTTCTGAAAAAGAATCCTCGCAAGTGTTATGGGAGAGATTTCAAGAGGCCTGCGAAAAAGCTTATGAACCGTGCAAAGCCTATTTCGCTGAGCAAGCCAATCTGCGAAAAGAAGCCCTGCAAAAAAGAGAAGCATTTCTAGCCACTTTGTCCAAATTTTTAAAAGAGGCTAACTGGGAAACGGTTGACTGGAAAACCATCGAACAACTAGAGCATCAAACGCAACAAGAATGGCAAACCTTAGGCACCACCGACAGAAAACATCGGCCCGCATTAAGCAAACGGTTCAATGCGCTGCTCAAGACATTGCGCAATCACATCCGGGCGGAATGGGACAAAAACCTGCCTAAAAAACAAGCTATCATTACTTCAGCCAAAACACTGATTGAGGAAAAAGAGCTACCCAAAGCCATTGAGAAATGCAAAGAACTACAAAACCAATGGAAACATGCGGGACGTATTTCACAAAAAAATGAACAAGCCTTATGGAAAGAGTTTCGGACAAATTGCGATCTGGTTTTTGCCCGACGCGATCAACAACGGGAACAACAAAACCAAGAACGACAAGTCAGCATTGATCAAAAAAATCAGCTTATTGAACAACTTGAAAGCTTGCACAACAATATCTCTGCCGCTACCTTCAAACAAATTGATAATGAAGTTCGCAAAATTGAAGAACAATGGCGTGAATTACCCGATACCAACAAAACCACTGATCATGGCTTGAACACTCGACGCAAAACGGCATTAACCAAAATAGAAACCGCCAAAGGAAATTTTCAGCGCACCTATCAATTGATTAGGTTATTACCATTACGCCAAAAAGCCGAACTTTGCCAGCAATTAGAAAACGTTGTCTTTTCCCGAACCCTCACCGAGGAAAATAAATCCATCATCGCAAATGCCATCGAACAATGGGCTCACACCGAAAAGCTCGACGACTCCAAGCATGAAAATCAACTCACAGAGCGATTTGTCCAGTTACAAACCATTACCGGTGACTTGGAAAACCAACAGCAAACCATTGATGAACTCGCCGCTAACAATATCGCCAACTTGAGTGCGCTGTGCATACGCATGGAAATTGCGGCCGGCATCGACTCACCCGACTATGCCGCTAAAGAGCGGCTAGAACACCAAGTGGCTCGGCTTGCCAACGAAATGGGTACCAACTCACCCACGGATCAATGGCAACAATTTGTGACCTTAGAAACCCAATGGTGGCTGACTGCCCATGCACCAGAAGCACAACAAACCGAATTTAATGCACGTCATCAAAACGTACTGAATGCCATGCAAAAAATATTTCCTGATTTAACAGTCGATCATGAATTACCTAAAGCTGAGCAGCAACCCGACTTAGCACCGTCATAATATCCTTTCAATCATCATCGCCTGGATGTCCGGGCGATGGGCTAACGCGCTGGTACAGCCCATTGCGGGATTTGAAACACGGCTTGGCGCAGCTCGGCATCTAACTGCTTATACGCTGGCTGATATTGTTCAACCAATGCCCAATAGGCTTTCGAATGATTCATCACTCGCGTATGACACAGCTCATGAGTGAATAAATATTCAACAACAGGTGGCCGTAAAAACAAAAGATTTCGATTTAAACTAATATTTTTTTTCGACGAACAACTTCCCCAGCGCGTTTTTTGACAACGCACAGTAATGACATTAACCGGCAAACGTAAACGCTCACTGGTTGCACGCAACCCAGCAATCAAATACAACTTCCCCATTTCAGTTAACCATTGATTTAACACCAAGTCGATGGCCATCGCATCATTGGCGAAGATAAGCACTTTATTCCCAGAGGGTGAGTTTTCAACAATCTGATAATACCGGCGAGTCGCATACTGATATTCAATCTGCCACAGCGCATCCACTGCACGAAAATTGGCCTGTACCGGAAAACACTTAACATCCCCTCCTGCCTGCTGCCTTAATTTACTAAATTTTAATAGATTATTGACAATCCATGATTCATATTTCAGCAAAAAAGGCAGGATCTGAGATCGATCAAAGTGCTTGGGTATCACCACATTAACATGACCCAATTCAGAAATTTTAATCTGCAAACGTTTTGCTCGTGTGCTTTCGCGTACTTGATAAGCCACACCAAATGCTGATTTATTCTTCATAAACCCTGTCATCACTGATACTAAAATTTATATTTATAATGGCTATTGCAGAATTCACCTGGGAAATAATACATAAAGACAATTTTTGGTCGATAAAACATGTATATCCCACACTCATTGGACAAAACGCAAGCTAATGAAATACATTATGTTATGGGTCACAACAATAATATGCTGTTAGACATGCTTCCGGTCATTATCGTTGTGGCAAGTGCGTTCATGTTAACCATTGCGCTGTATACAACGAGTATCATATGTCAGCAAGAACAACTACAAAAGAAAGGCTGGCAAATTCTGTTTGCACTCGTTCTGTTTTTCATTATTGGCTATCTCGCCATCGCGTATCTATTTTTTCAAGATCCTAATACACCTCATAAATTTTTAATCTCCATGCTGTTATTTGCCGGCAGCATCTTCGTCATATTAGTGACCACCATGAGCCATCGCTCCATCAGCGAAGTTAAACAATTAGCCCTTAAAGAAAGAAAACGGGCACGCCACGATCAATTAACCAACTTACCCAATCGCACCGTGTTGTATGAGCGCATTAAACAAGCCATCAAAATCTCCGACCAATCAACAAAACCGACCGCCATTTTACTCATGGACCTTGACCGGTTCAAAGAAATCAATGACACCCTCGGCCACCACTACGGCGATGCGCTGCTCAAGTTAGTCGCACCCCGCTTACTCAATGCAGTCCGCAAGACAGACACCGTCTGCCGACTCGGGGGCGATGAATTTGCCGTCGTATTACCTGGAGCAGGCATTGCTCAAGCCTCCAATATCTCATTAACAATTGCAACCCAAATGGAGCAATCTTTTTTAATTAATGGGCATAGCTTGAATGTCGGTATTAGCATTGGTATTAGCTTGTATCCAGAGCATGGCAACAACAGCGAAACCTTAATGAAGTGCGCAGATATCGCTATGTATATCGCCAAAAGAGCCAATATTTATTATGAAGTTTACGATCAAGCAAAAGACAAACATACCGTTAATCGGCTGGCATTAACCGGTGAAATACTCAGCGCAATACAAAATAATCAATTCATCTTGCATTATCAGCCCATTATCAATATTAAAAACCGTCAAGTCCGTGGTGTCGAAGCGCTGATACGCTGGCAACATCCTGAACACGGCATAATTTATCCCCATGACTTTATTGAACTGGCAGAACAATCAGGGTTGATCAAACCGCTCACCCACTGGGTCCTAGAAAGCGCCATTCAACAAGCCGCTCAATGGCAAATAGAGGGCTTGGATTTTTCGGTTTCGGTCAATTTATCGACTAAAAATTTGCAAGATGCCCATTTATCCGAGCAAATTTATCAAACATTAAAAAAATGGAAAGTTAGCCCAAACAAACTCCGGCTTGAAATCACCGAAAGCAGTATGATGCAAAACCCCACTCATGCGTTTGAAGTCATTTTAAAACTTCATGCACTAGGTATCCATCTTTCGATAGATGACTTTGGCACCGGTTATTCATCGTTATCTTACTTGAAACAAATCCCAACCAGCGAACTCAAAATCGATAAATCATTCGTCATGGACATGCTACATGATGAAAATGATGCCATTATCGTACGTTCAACCATCGATCTAGCGCACAATATGGGACGCACTGTACTCGCTGAAGGTGTTGAAAACAAAGATATCCTCGACCTATTGGAAATATTGCGTTGTGATCATGCTCAAGGTATCTATATCTGCAAGCCACTGCCAGCCGATGAACTCCCTCATTGGCTAAAGCAATCATCTTGGAAAATGCCGAATGAATCTTCACAAGTACTGAGCAATTGACGCAATTCAGGTATAATTTAACAAGGATATGTGCTAAAAATAAGCACATATGAGATGTCCCGTAAAGGAGAAAAATATGATTCATCGAATTTTACCCGCGACTGCCGAAAGAATGTTCACAATGATATTCATTGCTTTGCTCGTCGTTTCTTGCTCAAGTCGCACCGTGGTAGAAAGTGATATGGGGATCAGTGATGCCCCCGATTGGGTTAACGAAGGCACCAATACTCTCAAAAATAAAAACGGAAGGCTATTTCACGGGGTCGGCTCCGCCCCCTCCATTGGAGAACAATCCCTGCAAATGTCAACAGCAGATGATCGGGCTCGCGCAGAAGTCGCAAGAATATTAAGCTCCTACATGAATGTCGTATCAAAAGATTACGTCGGTGCCGCCGGATTTGGTAATGATTCAAGTGCTGAACAAACCATTACCCGCAATATCGAAAACATTACCAAAGTCAATATGACCGGGGCTCGTATCATCGGTCGCTGGAAAGATGAGAAAACCAAAATGATCTATTCCATCGCCGAGCTAGATATGTCGCACGTCAAAAAAACCTTGAATACTGTCGAATCGATGAGCCCTGAGTTTCGACAACATTTTAGCCATAACAGCGATAAGCTATTTGACAATCTGTTAGCAGGAGAAAAATAATGCAAGCACGTCCGCTCGCGGCTCTTTTATATTCCCTTTGTGTAATATTGGTTTTAGCTGGCTGCAGCACAAACGTCGAACGGCTCTCTGAAGAAGAAGTCCTAGACATCAGTGGCAAATGGAATGATACCGACTCACGCCTGGTTTCAGAAGAAATGATTAAAGATGTGTTGGCACGCCCATGGATTGGACAATTCACCAAACAAAATAATCAGCCGCCAGCAGTCATTATTGGCGCCGTTCAAAATCGCAGCCATGAACACATCAATGTGAAAACATTTGTGCAAGACATGGAACGAGAACTGATCAACTCCGGCTTAGTGGAGTTTGTCGCATCCAAAGGTGAGCGCCAGGAAATTCGAGAAGAACGCAAAGACCAAGACCTGCATTCCACCGAACAAAGCCGTAAGGCCATGGGACAAGAAATCGGCGCGGATTATATGTTAAAAGGCACCATAAATACCATCTTTGATACCGAAAGCAGAAGACAAGTACGCTTTTATCAAGTGGATCTAACCTTGATAAGCTTAGCGGATAATCGCAAAGTTTGGGTTGGCCAAAAGAAAATTAAGAAGTTCGTGAAAAAACCCGGTATCCGACTATAAGCAAACAAAATAGCCCCCCGTCATTAATGATTCTTCCAGTGCGGGCTATTGACATGCAATTTTCAGGAGAAGTCGTTGATGTTGACAACAACAAACGCATCGTCATAGACAGCTACCCTGATATTGTCTCCCGATCCCTAAAGTATCAATTATACTTTATATAACCATGCCATCGTGCTTTATAAATATTTACCGAAAACTTTTTGTTGTTTTCCAGACATTGAGCTTGGTCATATTAGTTAACTTGTTGCTATCTGGCTGCGCGTCTTATTCACTGAACTTTAAGCAAATAGAGGCAAAGATTGCGGCAAAAAATTATCCCGCCGCATTGAAAACCCTGGATGACAATAAGGGACCACAACGGGATAGCGTTTTATATTGGATGAATCGAGGCATGATATTAAGGATGTCTGGTAATTATACACAAAGCAATCAAGCATTTGAGCAAGCCAAAACGATCAGCCAACAAATCACCGCAACCAGCGTCAGCGAACAAGCCGGTGCTCTCTCGATTAGCGACGGATTGCGCAGTTATGATGGTCAATCTTTTGAAAAAATTTACCTACATGTTTATAAAGCATTAAACTATTTAGAACAAAATGACTTGCAAAATGCACGCGTTGAAGCACTGCAAATTGATGTTAAATTCAATGAAATGAACGATGACGGTTTTAAGGATGATCCATTTGCTCGTTACTTGATGGGAATAGTATTTGAAGCACAACAAGAATGGAGTGATGCTCTTATTGCTTATCGTAAAGCCTACAACAACTATCAGTCAAAACAAAAAATTTTCAGTATTCCATTGCCCAAAACCCTTCAACAAGACCTGTTAAGACTGACCGCCAAAGAAAACTTTAAGCAAGAACATCAAACCTATTCAAAACGTTTTAAAAACATTAAATGGCCCAAAGCCTCAGAACTCGCGCAAAAAGGCGAATTGATCATCATTTTTCATAATAGTCTGATGCCCGCCAAAGGCGAACAGTTTATTAGTACCGCCGGTAAAAAAGGTGTACTCATTCGGATATCCACTCCCTTTTACCAACGAAAGCCTGTCCATGTCCGACAAATCAAAGTAAAAACCAATCGCTCGATAACCCCTGGCAATATCGTTGAAGATTTAACCGCCGTCGGCCAGCATACCTTAGCCCGCCAAACACCCGCCATTATTGCCCGCGCTATTTCACGCGCCGTCGTGAAAACCAGTGTCACCAGCGAATTAGAAAGAAAAAATGAACTGGCTGGCATGGTGGCTAACATTGCCGGACTGCTCACTGAACGGGCAGATACCCGTGCCTGGAGTACCCTGCCACAGAATATTCATATCGCCCGCGTACCCTTGTCGCCCGGCACATATAACGCGGATGTACAACTAGTAGGCTACCAAAATAATATTATTCATACCGAAAAATTAACCAATCTTAATATACGCAAAGGTAAAAAGTTATTTAAGAGCATACATTTTATCTCGGCTCGATAGCGATGGAGAAATTTTATGAAAAAAACAAGCGTAATGGTTTATGTGACCACTCTGCTTATGAGTCTGCTTATTCTTGGCGGCTGCGCAAGCACTGAAGAACAAGCAAGCGCCACCCCAGACTGGGTTTCAGGTATCAGTAAACGCTACCCGGATGGGCTCTATTTAATCGGCAGAGGCCATGGCGCAGATATCGACACCGCCAAGGATCGAGCGCGTGCCGATGTCGCTAAGTCAGTTGAGGTTCAGATACAACAAACTACCAGTGACGTGCAAACCTTTTCGCAAAAAACCATGGGCTCGGAAACACAAAGTGATGCCAGCTTAAATATCTCCCGTCAAATCGACACCCAAACAAATAAAATCATTCAAGGAGTCACCATTGCCGAAATATGGCAAGATCCCAAAGGCGATTTTTATGCCTTGGCCACCCTATCCCGCAATCAAGCCAACACAGCATTAAGTAGCGAAATCAAACTCAAAGATGACGCCACCCGCATTCTTCTGGAAAAAACCAAAAATACCGACGATCGACTACACAAAGCCACCTTTTTAGACAAAGCATTAATTTTACAGCTGGAAAGATCTGAATTGCAGCGCACCTTGCAAGCCATCGATCGAACAGGCCAAGGCGTTGCAACCCAATATCCCGCCAATAAAATTGACGCCACCCTCAACCAAGTACTTAGCGATATTAAATTAAAACCTCAACCCTCAGGCTCACACATGCAGCCATTGGCCCCAATCCTCTCTGGCAGCATCGCCAAAGCAGGATTTACTGAATCTAAGCAAAATGCTGACTATACATTACAGGGCGTGCTCGATGTCGACAACTTAGGAAAAAAAGAAGGTTGGGTATGGTTAAAAGGCACCTTCAGCATTAATTTAATCGACAACAACGGCAGTGCACGCGGCAACAAACGCTGGGATATGAAAGTCTCCGCCCGCGATGAAAGTGTTGCCCAAAGACGTTTATTAGATGACATCGCAAAAAAACTTGATGCCTCGCTACGAAGCACCATTATTGGATTTGCTAAATGATGTATATTTAAAGCAGATTGTTAAGAATGGGAATGAAATAATTAGTCAAGTTATTTCATTCCCATTCTTAACCTGACTAATTATTATTGGCACCTTCTAATAACCATCGTACAAATAAATCATATCGATCTTTACCATAAGACGGAAAGGTTGACCATTTACTATCAAACGGTGCCGAAAAATCACCGCCACCATGGGGCGTAATATCTAGCCCTTTACTAATGATTAAACTATCAAACGGTAAAAACACATCAGATCGATCACGCACTAAACGATATGTTTCATCAAGCTCTTCAGCTGTCGCATTTTCTCGCGTAAAGATTAACGCTCCAGCACCTTCCTTTGCTTGTCCTCCTGTCACTGAACCGTGACACCTTGAGCTATCACAAGAGCTAAAAGCACTCGTGCGATCCACGCTCGTGTAGTTACTCACACTTTCTCGGAACGAAATAGGCCCCATCGCTGTTTCAGAAGATTCTATGACGATCCTCGATGTACTTGTTGGCGTCGGTTCAGCATCACCGTGAGTATCCAAGTAAACTTCATAATTACCGACCTCACTTGCTACAAAAGTAGGTGCCACGCCAGTTAACGTTGTCACCCCCTGGGATGGACTTGTTACCCTCCAGGCAAACGCATTGGGAAACAAACTAGCACGACCATTTAGCGTAACGGTATCACCAGTTCTAACGGCTAACGCCCCCGTACGAAATATCCCTGCATCAGCAATATTTCGACCCGGCTTTAACAAAGGTTCACGAGGATCAAGACCTGGCATATGTTGCGCTAAAATTGCTGGTTTCGCACCATTCCAAAAATGCTCTTCATAGGTCCGTTTGGCAATCGGCATTAACCCCTTATCAAAGACCAAGCTCTGAGTTCTTGCATCATAGATCATGAATTTTTGGTAGCTTGAAAAATCAATTTCATTAAACGCCATTGTGCCACGCTGCGCATGACAGGCTCGACAAGTTGGACCAATGACTTCCAAATACAAGGTTTCTGGATTCGCCACAGCGCTTGGATTATTCATTGATGTCCACCCTGCTGGCACGAAGGAACTATCAACGGTGGCACGAGGCAAATCTTTACCGCCATACCAACCACGAATTAACTCGACCGGTGCGGGCGTATAAGCATTATCTGGAATGCCGTTAAAATGTAATGACCATGCTTTAATGGCACCGGTAAAGCGAGCAGCTAATGCAACAGGTTGTTTATTAGAGACACGTAGTTGCCAAACGCCATTGGCGGTACTACAGCCTAAATCCGTTGCAGACTCCGCTACAATACCATTAATACATGTGTTATTACTCACAAAACGGGTTCTAAAACCATTCGCTTCTAGCGGATAAACCCCCTTGATTGTCCCACTCACCACCCCATCAACCTCTTTGTCATTAACTTTGCCGGCATCATCAGCAAGGTATAAATTCTTCATTCCTGTTCTGATAACCGGGACTCGACTCGGACCCAGTCCCGGACGAAGTCGAATAACATTGTTGTTTGGCGTAATTAACTCAAAATCCAAGTACGCTAATTCTGAAAATACTAACCCGGGACCACCAACACCATCATCATCAATAGATAAAACTAAACTGATTATCGGATCTGTCATATTCTCAACCGTTAGCGATGATGTCACAGAGGTACTGCCTATTGGATCGATATTATCTGGAATCACCACGTTGCCTTGAAAACTAAATGTCTTCGGCTGTGGGTAAGTTGCCAACACACCTTGGTTAAAACGCTTGAATATTGGTTCTAAGTCAGCACGGGTAAATCCGGGCTCGGTATCATAAACAAAGGTGTCTAAATCCCAGGGCAAAAACTGTGCGCTAGTATCACCATTTAAGGGATAAACCCCATTGACAAGCGAATTACCTTGTCCCCCATGACAAGTATTACACAAACCGGGCTGCGTTTTAGCGCCTCGGCCATCCAGATCCGCTGCCGTAATCCGACTACCATCCGCAATGTAACTAAAGAACTTAACGTATTTACGCCCTTGCAATGTCGCTGCAGAATCTCCCGTATCGGGAGTGCCTGAAAACTCCATACACACGGTAGCAATAATGTCAGCTGGGTTACCGGTTTTTGCTAATGCAAGTTTTTCGGAGGCCTGAGCACCCACATTTGGGGCACCATCAAGTAATGGTGCAAAATTCTCCACACAACTCGCCACAGTACCATCGGCTTGAGCGGATAAATACATGCGCCGTCCAAATCCTAAATCCGCATCATTCACATACACGGCGGTTTCGGCATCACTTAAATTATTAAAGGCTTTAAAATCATCGAGTGTTAAGCGGCGATTTTGTGGATCAATGGCGCGATAATAAGCCAATCCCGCATCTTGCTCCCATGGAACATCAGGGCCAGTGAGTTCATTATTACGAGGGGACGATTTATTTAAAAAGGATAAAAACCCATCAGGATCAGGCGGAATCACGACAGCACTATCAACCTCTGGTGAAGTGAATGACATATCCAAGGTGAGTCCTGAAAATTCAGTGTAACCATGGATCATGACTTGATAGATACCGACCAATGGCGATGCCACACGAATGGACTCTTCGGAGCCTTTCAGCCAAGAGTTGAAATCGAAATCCAATCTCCTTGGAACACGATTAAACGCGACATAAAGATCGGGATCCCCTGTACCCCCCGTGGTAATAATCGTTAAATAGGTTGCACCTGCAGGTACATTGATACTATATATCTGAGTGCTATTTGCTTCGCCCGATATATTTGATGTGATCGAGTTATTGGTTATCATTGCAGCAAGCGTGGTTTGCTGAAAAACCGACCGGTCACTTGCTGGCTTTTCACTACAACCCCAAAACAACATGACTGATAAAAAAACACACCCCATCTTTTGATATTGATATCTCACATTTTTCTCCCCCCGGTTCGATCCGCAAGCACAAAATAGCGAAGCAATTTTCAATTATTTTTTTTATTGTGTGAGAGAAATAGCCGTGCTTTTTGGGTGCTTTTGGCTCATATACTCGTAGCATCTGATATTTAGGCTTTATTGCTAGCCTATTTTCGCCCTGGCGGCGTCGCCTACCGTTAGTGCCAGGACAAAAATATGCACCGCACTCAACACCTAAATATCAGACGCTACGAGTATCTTAGAAAATACGGCATTCGACCCTTGTATACAATGACGAAGCTTTTTTGTTTGATTTTTTATGAAACGTCGAAAGGGTAAATATTGATGTGCGTATTTATACTTATTATATTAAATGATGCTGCAAACATTACAATGAATTGAAGATGAATCTAAAATGAATGTGTCTTTAATTCGTTCCTTATGAGTATATCCTCCCATAACACAGTATAAAATGCTGAAAGTTTGAACTGAGATTCCCATGTGCGTTGCAGGACATCTTGCTCGGTTCTAGTTCGCGAATCGAGTCGGGCTACGATCCATTCATAAGTGACCACCATTACCTGAGTCTCTCCAAGGCGCCCCGTTGTTCGCTTAACAGAAAATTCTTGATTGAGTTCAGATAAAATTCTCTCGAATGTTAGCCCAATCTCTGCTTCCAAAATAGAATGTTGACAACCACTACCCGGAGCTAATACAAGGACTAATTGATAACAAGGCAACTCATTGATTGTGCCACGTGATGGGAAGCAACATAACTGAATATTCGCATCATCTAAACACGCCTGTTGTTCACGTAGTTTTGTAAAGGTTTGTATTATCTGCTCACCTGTTAGCTTTTCGCCAGTAAATGAATAGCTTAATCCAGCTCTGCGCACAAAGCGTAAATCCGGTAATCCTCGAAACAAACCGCAACACTCAAATAGATCCCTGGTGTGATAGCGAATCAGTCCATAGCAATCACTCACAACCATGGCATAAACCAACCCAGGTTGCAGTGTATCAGCGGTTATTAAATGCTCAGGCTCTTCAGGTGCATTCTCCGCAAGAAACTCATAAAACACATCTTGTGCGACGGGCAAAAAATGGATCTTCCCGGTAACATCAAAAAAAGTGAGCGTTTGCACAACCTCGGTAGACATCGAGAACATTGGAATATGAGGAAATTTGTTGGGCGGAAAGTATTTTTTAACTTGTTGCACATACGGTCCCACATAACCACCATCCCAACTGCTCCAGGCAAAAAGCCCAGGAAAACAGTGCTCAATACTCATGGGCTGTTGTGCTTCAGCAATAACTTGCATACGCTGCAAATATCCCTCTGCTCCCGTGCTCCGAATCATTTGTTCAAGATCAAAAAAAAGCTTTGGCTGCTGGCAAAATGCTCGTATCATCGCTGTGCTTTCATCCCATCGTTGGTAGATCTGCGTTAAGAACATCGCAACCGTCGATGGATTAGTGGCATATAAAATACCTGGCTGACTTAATAGCAATAACCAAAATCGAACGGCTGTCACGCCGTAGCACTGCACCCTATCCAACATCATAGGATGTCTCATATATCGCGCGGGTTCGATCAGCCCAGTAAAATAATCCACTTTTGATTCGAGTAACACATAAGAAGCAAAGGAATCGTCAAGCTTTAGACTTGATAAAATAAAAATAGTAGGCTGTTGGACACCAAATCGGTAAAAACACTGCACTGCACACGCCCTGGCATCCGTTTTATAACGACGCAGGCGTTGTTGAGTATAAGCAATTTTTTTTGGCTTGCCAGTGGTTCCTGAAGTGCTTACAAGGTGAACGTTCTTGCCATACAATGCAAAGCTTTGCACACGTTTTCTTGTTTCCGAATTGTAATCACAAATAGGGGTTGCATTGGTTATCCCATAGCGAATTCTAAGGCGCTGTTGTTGTCGTGTAAAATAGGATAGACGGCGCGCCATTTTGGTTTCATACCAGTAACTTGCTATAGGCAGCATTGATTTCATCAGGCTGCGCACCATGTAGTTACGTATCAATGAAATCCGGCGAATCATTTAGAATCCATTACATCAACCTCAAACACTCGTATCACACGATTCACCAACCATCGTGGTCCGACATAGAAATGTTTAAGATTAACCATAAATGCCGGATTATTTTTTTCATATCGACGATGCCCAATGAGTTGAAATAACCAACCCATGATAAAAAGTATAGCTAATGTAGTCAAGGGCAAAACACTGCCAATGAGGTAAATAACAATTCCCGCCACCAAGACTCCCAGTGCAATGCGCCAGTTAACTGTGATGTCATACACAAGCGTGATAGCCAGCAGTACCAATCCGAGATCTAACGTTACCTCCCAGGCACTCAATAAATAGATATCCCATTTTATATACGCTAAGCTGCCCAGCACAGCCATTGCAATACTCGGCAATCCAACATAATGACATAAGCGATTCTCAGGGGATTGATGATATTGATCAAATTCTCTGATGGCATTTTTTAAATCCATAAAATAGCGCTCACTGTTGATCCCGATAACCTTGTAATACGTGGCGAAACAAATTCATGGCAAGCACCTCATTGGTTCCTTCATAGATACTGGTTTGCCGCGCATCTCGGAATCGTTTTTCTGCTGGATATCGGGCATCAATGCCACGCCAACCGTAAAATTGCACCACCTTACTGGTGGCATTCATTGCCAGTTCAGAGGCAAGAATTTTGAGACTGGCAGCTTCTTGACTCATACTTTCACCGGCTTCAAGCCCTTTCACCACCGCTTCCAGCAAGCATTCTACAGCAGTCAATTCGGCAAGCAGTCTTCCTAGCTCAATCTGTATATGACTCTGATCCGAAAGCCGCCCGCCTCCGTAAATTTTTCGTTGATCCAGCCAGGGTAAAATGCTATTGATAGCTCCACTCGCCAATCCAATGATAACAATAGCTCCACCAAAACGCATAAAATCGAGAGAATCGAGCAATATCTGCAGTGCCCCCCCGGCCACTCCCAACAAATGCGCATCGCTAATATATATGTCCTGAAACGTCACATCAGGTGTTGGCAAACAGCAAAAACCAAGCTTGCGAGTGTTCTCACCGACGACCACCCCGGCGTCCTTTGGTACGACAAAAATTGACAGCCCTAACCGCTGACCATTATCCCAGGCATCGGCAAGATAAAGAAAAACTGATGAAACCGTGCCATTACCCGCCATGACCTTCTTACCATTCAATACCCACCCTCCCGCGACTTTTTCTGCTCGGGAGCAAATATCCATCAGATTTGAACCACTGACATCACTTTCTGTCATGCACCACGATGCGTAGCCCCTAGCTTCAATCAAGTCTCGAATAAAAGCATTACGTTGCCATAAACTACCTGCCACAACAATAGGCCTCAAGGCTCCATGATTAAATCCCATCGAAAACGTAGTCGGCGCACACACCCGTGCCATGGCTAATCCACCGAGCGCAATCGCTCGATAACGCAAGCCTTGGCCACCCAGCTCAACGGGAAAAGCAGCATTCATCAAACCCCACTGATAAGCCGCTTGGTGGATATCATGAGCAAAAGTATGTGTCTCATCGTATTGCGAGTATAAAGGCTCCAGTACCTCAGTTGCAAAGTCTTTACACCGAGTCACATATTGCTGTTCTGCTTTCCCAAGCTCGATCATTTCATACATTTCCACTAGAAAGTTGATGCCAGATAATTTCTTCCAATGATGTTATGTTTTTCACTTCAAAAAGCAATGTCGAGTGAAGCCTGACACCAAGTTTATTTTCCAACTCTTGCACAATCTGCACAGCCATCAATGAGTCAATGCCAAGCTCTGAAAAAGACTGATGCAAGGCGATTGCTGCGGGTGGCAGATTTAATCGTTTGGCAAAAACATGTCGCACTAACTCGACAAACTGATTTCTGTTATTAATTTCACGGGAATTTTTTTTATTGGATGTCACATGCTTTTCGATTTTTTCCTGTCGATCCATCTCTTCTTTTGTTATTGCCACCAAAGCATGGTTTGAGAGATCTTCTGCAACTTGATTAACGACTGGATCATCTACTGCCGCAAGGACAACCCGTTTTGCACAAAAATTTTCCACAACCAAAAGTACTTCACCATCTTCGGCAAGCAAAAGGATATCATAATGAATAAGCTCATTAGACTTCGTTTCAGCAGGACGCCAGCGAATATAAGCCATCGCCGTCTCATGAATGGGAGCGAAAACCCGCAGCGCGTCAATGGAAAATCCCACAAAAAGTGAAGCAGCCTCAGCTTGTTGGTTGAACATAAAAGCTGCGACAACATGGGATGCACCATCTAACAGACAAGGGTCAACTAACCAACCTCGCGTAGCACCGTGAGGCGCTTCTAATCTCGCCAATAACTCTTCATCACCCAGCTTAATTGAGCTCACAGCTCTCATTGATGGCCCTATCTCGAATCCACAGCGCTTGAGTCTTTGGTACAACTTATTAATACCTACATGGGTTGCACAGCGTTCTCTAATCGCCGCCAAATCAATACATTTAAAAACCCGCTGCCTGCGGGCACGTAACAGATATTGCAAATGCAGTGTCTGTTCTTGACGCATATCAGATACAGAATTAAGCTGCCATCCTTGTTTTTCATTAATTTGAGTCGAAGTAATTGTTATTCGGCGTTTTTCTTTTTCGACCAGTGAAAATGGACGCAGTACCGTAATTCGATGTAATTCTTGTAAAGCCGGTGTTGATTGCTCGTTAAATTCAAATATTAAATCAATCAGCCATGATAATGGGGCTGTTGCGATGCCATTTATTCGATGATCACGAATGGCACGTTCTCCATCATCAACAAGCTTAAAACAAGCTGGCCGACCCTCCCACTTTGACGCCACATCAATCCAGTAACGCTTTCTCTGGTAGGGTAATAGGCTCTGTGTCATAGAATTAGAGGGTGACGTTTGTTTGGGTGCTTGCTCGACGATAATATGAACATTGCTACCACCGAGACCAAAAGAATTAATACCTGCACGGCAAACCCCATTATCATCAATCTGCCACGGTGTTGCTTGTCTTAATGGAAAAAAACGCGTCCTGTCAAAGCCAATACGTTGTGCAGGCTGTGAGCAGTGTAATGTTGCTGGAAGCATCTTGTGTTGCAAGCTAAGCAACACCTTAATCAAACTCGAAATTCCGGCTGCCGCCAGGGTATGCCCTATGTTTGATTTCACTGATCCGATGGGCACACGCTCTCGATCACTGCCAAATACTTCCGATAACGAACGTACCTCAATCGCATCGCCAATCACTGTTCCAGCAGCATGTGCTTCAATATAACCAATCGTTGATATATCGATCTTTGCGCGTTGATAAGCCTGCTCGATAACCTGTTGCTGCCCTATGGTACTTGGCGCGCTACCCGTCAGGGCAGCAGCATCGTTATTGATCGCACTTGATCGGATAACCCCAATGATTATGTCCTCATCCGCCATCGCCTGATCTAGACGCTTAAGTAATACGACACCCGCGCCTTCGCCAGGCACAAGTCCCGTGGCATGCTGATCGAAGGGCCGGCATCTTCCGTCCTTAGAGAGTAAACCCGCTTTATCGAAAAAAAGATAAACCTGATCCGTGAGATTTAACTGTACACCACCGGCCAGCGCCAAATGACATTCACCATTTCGAAGACTTTCGCAGGCCAAATGAACCGCAGTAGCAGAAGAAGAACAAGCGGTGTCGATCACCATTGCCGGTCCAGTAAAGCCAAATACTTGTGCAACGCGGGCTGCCACCATATTGCGAAGCCCACCAAGCAGGCTTGGTTTTTCAATTAAATGCTCATCACCGAGATAACGCAGCGCATACTCGTTGTCCCCAGAAGCCGCAAATACACCGATCTGATTATTGGTGATTTCGACTTGATTCAAAGCTTCAGCGCAAACTTCAAGGAATAATCGTTGCTGAGGATCGATATATTTTGCCTCAACTTCCGAGATACCAAAGAGCTTAGGGTCAAAACTTTCCACATCCGAAACAAAAGCACCCACATAAGGTCTTGAACTCAATCCCTGTTTAATCTCATTCCACACCGCGCCTCTTGCTCGCGCTTCGGGAACGGATTGAAAAGCATCCTGGCTACTGATTAGCATTTGCCAAAACGCCTCGGGTGAATTAGCGCCAGGCAACCGCAGCGCCATCGCAACGACGGCAATGGGTTGAAGGTCGGCACCGCGTTGTTCATTTTTTTTATAGTGATCGACATTATTATCTAGTTGGTTATTTTTAGCATCGCGAAAATCCTTGTGCTCAGTGCCAAAATCCACAACATTATTCGGACTTTTATCACATTGCTGGATAAATTCCGCCATCTTATGTATCGTTGAACCATGGATTAACAAGTCCAGCGTCAATCCCCGTCCACTCGCTTTTTCGAGTCTCACCATAATTTCTGCTGCAGCTAGTGAGTCGCCACCAAGCGCCAGAAAATCATCATCAATGCCAATTTCATCGGCTGGACACCCCAATACCTTCGCCCAAACCTGGTGAACAGCATCCGTCACATTCTGCCAAAAAATCTCCCGAATTTCGCTTCCAATATCTAAAGATTGATTCTCGTCTGATTGACAATGATCCCAATCACTCAAATCCGATGCTCGAATAAAATTGGGGTTCGAATATTGATGATTTTTATAGTTGTTGAGGATTTGATAACGCGATATCTTGCCACTTGTTGTCCGGGGAATATCACGCCTTCTGACAGCAACCATATCGTTAAGATTGATTCCAAGGCGCCAACGCACATGAGTACGAAGCTGTTTAAAGGCTGAGTATATCTCATCCTTCACTCGGGTTTGCAATGCCACCAACAAGATAAGCTTAGGAGCATCACCATCCAACATCATGTCGATCACCAACGCCGCTCCACTTTGACATAACAGATCAAGTTCCATGGCAACAGCTTCAACGTCATTGGCGTAAAATTTTCTGCCCGCCATTGAGAATGTCTCAAGCGCCCGCCCAACAAAGAACAAACAACCCTGGTATAAAAAACCTTGATCTCCCGTATCAAGCCAGCCATCATGTATAACAGCCTGAGTCGCCGCCTCATCGCGAAAATAGCCCGACATAACCCCTCGGCCAGCTACCTGAATATTACCAATAAATCCTTCATCAAGATTCTCTCCAGCAGCATTGGTTATTTTCAAACATGTGCCATCAATCGGCCTACCAAGACTCACCAAGTTGACGGTTTCATCTGATGGCACGATACTGACCACCGCTCGACTGCTTTCAAGTTGCCTCTTCAAAAAAGGGATTGCCTTAAACTTTTTACCCGCTGGTGACATGGTAACCGCCAAGCTTGCTTCCGCTAATCCATAGGCTGGACAAATCGCTTCAGCACGTAAACCCGCCTCAGAAAAAATGCTCATCAACGGGTCCAGAACTCGCTGTAATACCGGTTCAGCACCGATCACTAAAGAATTCAGCGAAGAAAGATCGATCTTTTCAATAAACTCTGGCGTGACCTGCTTAACCACACGAGCAAGCGCAGAACAGGTACCGCCTGTCGCCGTTGCTTTGAAGTCATGCAGACACTGAATCCACTCTAACGGATGCTTGATAAAAACCTGAGGTTTTAGCAATACCTGGGTAGCACCGACGATTAACGGTGTTAGGTGATAACCAATCAGCCCCATATCATGAGTTAAGGGCAACCAATTAACAAAAACATCCTGTTTACTACCGCCACGAGCAGACAACATCTCGTCTATCACTGAGAGCAAATTTGCGTGTGAGAGTGAAACCCCTCTAGGTTTGCCCATGCTTCCTGAACTAAATTGCACAAAAGCAATGTCATTGCTGCTGCCTTGGTGTAATTGCGCCTTGCTTGTCTGCTGGTTGTTAAGAGTTGAAACTGTTGTTAGGCAAATATTGTTATACTGCGCCTCTCTCAATACATCGGAGAGTGCTTCGACCATCCTATCGTCCACAACCATCAGATGACTCTGAAGCTGCTGCTGGATATGTAATAGTCGTTTAATATCTGCACTTTTTATATTTATCAATGATAAGATCGACAGCGGCACTGGAATGATACCGCCCAGCATACATGCCCAAAATAATGGCACTAACTCAGCAGGATTGCTCAGCACCAATAACACCGTATCTCCAGCTTTAAGCCCGTCTTGTTGCAACGCCGCCAACATCCCTTCGCTTTTCTGATATAGCTGCGCATAACTCAAAGAAATATTTGGCTCTTGATAATCATGAAACACAATTTGAGCACTATCGTTGTTAGCAATCTGCTGAAAACGAGTAATGAGTGTGTCACTGTGATGCGGTTTTCCGGTCACCTCCACGCTTTGTCTAGCTGGACAATCCCGCGTCCAAAGCTCATCCACAAGATTTGGCGCGAACTTGCGAGTGAATCGAAATGCACGATGATACCTGATGTCATCGAGTATAGGCAGTGCTGTTAACGAGCTAGTGTGTGCAAGAATATCTAAATCAGGAAATAATTCTTTTTGTAATTTATCCCAAGTTTCAAGACAAAAAAATCGTCGAAAATCTGCCTTAAAGTGATAAGCAAAGACAATCGCCAAGCGTTGCTTCTGCGCTTCACTCAAGGGAATATGCTCTAGATAGGCAGCATCGGTGAGCACATGTTGCACTTCTTCGCGTTGGTGACAACGATGGGCAGCAAACCATCCTGGGTGAACGGTATCCTGTTGCAAAGACTGACTAAAATAGATGGTGTATTCTTCAAAAAATAAGGTATTCAACCAAAAAAGCCACTGAATCTCTTGTTGAGTTAACGTCTCTGTGGTTAACTCAACAAGCTCAGAGAAGACCGATGGAGGCCGATATGCCCTATCAAATGCATCGATCAGCTCCACTCGATCCAAACGTAACTTATCGCACCACCGCTGGAAAAGAACGATATGTTTTTGTTCATCTTCAGCTAACAAATCCACACTTTTAGGCAACAACATTTCGGTACAGTGATCACCAATAAAAGCGATCAGATCACGCTCCAGCTGAACAAAGGTTTGTGCTGTGGCCAGCCCCATTACCCATTGGCAGACATCCATCACTTCACGGTTGTGACTCAATAATGACAGATTAAATCCCAGTTTTTCAAGCAGAGATTCACTGTAGTAAAACCCCTGACTCGACATGGTGTCCCAGGGAATATCACGCTCCATATCAAAACGATAAGCGGCTGAGCGTTGCTCAAGTTTTGTTATTGCAATATCCTTCATCTTGGCGCTTTCAATATTCCGTTTTAGTACATGAGGAAGCCTCTCCAGCCAGCGCATAATATTTCAATGCTCCTTGTCTAACCGACTGTAAAGCCATTTTCAGTTGTAGTCTCAAATATAACTTTATTGACAATGGGATATTGCAGCATTCCCCCTCAAGACGTGCCAGCGCAAACTCAAAACTTGAGTCCAATACTTCATGCGTAATATCCTTAACTTGCAGATTCACAAAGCCTGCGTTTTCCATTCGCTCAATCCATTGCTCGATAGTAACGGGAGAGAATCCAAACGCCAGTTTAAGCAAGTTTGTTTGCAGAAACTTTATTTTTTCTCCGGCAATATTCAAACAAAGTGCAATCCTGCCATTTGGACCCACAACCTCTCGCGCACTCTCAAAAAATCGTAGCGGATTCGAAAAATGATTAACACACTCTAGCGCCATAATATGCTTATATCCTTTTCCTGAATACTCGCCTAGATCTCGACAAGCATCACCAACGACATGTACCACTCGATTTTCCAAGCGCTCATCTCTTGCAGTGGCATTCGCAAACGCAACTTGGCGCCAATTCGTATTGATCCCGACAACGTGGCACAAAGTATATTGCTTACATAAATCAATCGCCGCCTGACCCAATCCTGAACCCACATCAATCAAACTATCCCCTTGTCGCAGCTGCAACAACGCGGCAAGTTCTTGTGCAAGCATGCGCCCTGGCTCGATGGTTTCCATACCCTGGCGCCAATAACCAAAATTTACGTAATTCGTTTGGTAGCTAAATACTTCCCTGAGAATCCGGTATGTCTCAACAAAATCGTAAGGGTGCCTGATTTGCATAAAACGCTTTACAGAAGCACTAACAAAGTATTTACTCAGCCGATCAAAGTCCTCATCATCAATCAAAGAAGTATTAGTCATGATTGTAAATATCGCTCAAACCCCACTCATAAGGAATGGGCACGCAATAACTTCCCAGTTTCGCATCTCATCTTCCGCCCGCCTTGGCCCGTTCTTCCCTCACAAAAGCTCGAAATAGAACCACCTATACCTGCACTTTTGTTCACTCAGAACGAACCAATACAAACCCAATCTGAGCGCCAAACAGGAAAGTTATCACGTGCCCACTCCTAACTCTATTTTTCATCATCGATATCGAGCAAACGCCATTTATCCATAACTTCGATATCATCCCTGGAAAGTTGTTGGCGTAAATTATCGACTATTTTTTTCGGCCAGCTTTGTTGAATGTTATTAAAAATCCATTTGGGTATATTTCCTTTCATATCCGTCAAAAACATGGCCTCTAGATAAGTCTTTTTACCTGATGCTTCTGATCGGGTTAAGGTCGTTCCAACATAAGTATGTGCCCGAACATAGTTTTCGTTTTGTGGAATACTGGAGTGAAAAATAGATTTGACTTGGGTAAATAGCGTTTTATTCTTTGGGTTATACGAAGTGTCTGTTTGCAAAACATAGCTCCGATCTAGAAAAGGCCAAGGAAAGGCATAACGAAGATATTCTACCTTTCCGTAAACTCCAACTCGTTCGACCACTCGTGCTTCAACCATGTTAGGCACCCATTCGGGCCTTCTTGTGGTGTCAGATAAAACCGTTCGCACTTTGCTTGGTGAATAATCAAGAATAGCATGAAATTTAATTGGCACGATACCGGAATCATGCTTATCACCTTCATAAACTGTGATGACATCATTACTGGATACTATTTTCCAATCCAATGCAGCCGTTAAATTTTCTGCCTGACAGGTAAGCTGCATACTCAAAACAAAAAGGCTAATACAAAAAATTTGAGAGTAAATCGTTATGTTAATCTTCGCTACTAAATGATGGCGATTACTATCATATGCATAAAGAAGCAATTTGCTCATAAGTCATTTGTACTCAAGCGAAGGGTATATCACATCGCGGGTGCCTGGCTTATCACGATAGCTTGATTGCTGACACCATGCGGAACCAAAGTGTTTATCTCTGTAAAGCCTTGCGAACTTAACAAATTAAACCACTGCTTCGGTTTAATCAATGGGTAGTTCGTTCGCACACTATCCTGAAATTTCCACCACCCAGGAAGTAAGCCAAAAGTTAAATCAAGCCAGGCCTGTTGACGGGTCATTTCCTGGAATATCAATAATCCTTTTGGTGCGAGAAGCCATCGTAGGTAATTCAGCGTTTGTATTAAGTCTGAGGTAGCATGAAGCACATTCGCCGCAATAATTAGATCAAAGTTACATCTGGCAAAACCTTGGGATTGAGGGTCTTTTTCAATATCCAAGATACCATACGATACAAAACCATAATCTCTGAATCGTAGCGACGATTTTTCAAAGAAGGCAGCCGACACATCGGTAAAGCTATACTGTGTCTTGTCACCCGGAAAGACCGGTAAGATCGCTCCCGTCGCACCACCAGTACCCGCACCGACTTCTAACACCCGCAACGTTCTATTATCAGGTAAAGTGCCAATCGCCGCTTTCACCGTTTCGCCTAATAATCGGTTAACAATTCGTGCCAACGGGCTATCCCGGTATAGCTGCTCAGCGCCGACATCACCCTCAGCGGGGAAAAGCAATATCAACGGGTCAAGTTTGCCGATAAGTACGTCGGGCAACTGGCTCGCGCATCTATCAAGTATGGTTATTTCAGCAACTGCGTGTGGATACTGTCTTTCAAGTGCCTCTCTTAAGGTATTTGAATCGCATTCGAAGCTATGAAAAATATGCCATTGGTCATCAATGCGCTGTGCTACCATCGGCAGCAGATGCTCAATGAGTTTTCTGTATCGCTCCTTGATGCTCAGTCCCCACATCAGTTCATTGGTGGTAATGCACTGCCCCACCGTCGGCGACCAGCCAAGCTGTCGAAATGCTCTGACCACATAGTGCTGCCCCAGCTCTTCCATCCGCCAAAACAAGGACTCTGTGTTACGCAGCACCTTATTAGAAGCCATTGATTGCATCTCATCCAATACACGCTGGCGAATTTTGGAAGGCGCACAAAGAAAATCAGCATTAAGAATATTGTTCACTCATTCCCCTCCCCCGAAAAAGAACAAGGTAACCCAAGCAACGATGGCTCTGCTATCAAGTCTTTAAGGTAACGTACAGCCATCATTGCTTCTCTAGCCTCAATTAAATAATGATCGACAAGCAGTGTAAAGGTTAAAATTTTTCGCGCTTTTATTTCGCCATCAATAACCACGGCTTCTTCAGAAACTGAAGCAGGTAAAAACGCAGTACAAGTATTCGCTAACGCTTGGGTCACGACACCCAAGCGCTCTTGGTGCACACCGTTATGATCTTCAATGATGCCTGAGGAAAACCCATAACTTCCAAAATATTTTTGATAGAAACGATAATCACTTCGGCACTTATAACTAAACCACTTCATAGCAATCCGAGGCAATCGTTTAAGACGCTGAATACCTTGTATTTGCGGTAATTTTTCGAGTGGCGTTGTTAAATTGTATTGAATGATTTTATCAATTTCTTCAATCGTCAGATGATTAGTGCGCTCTATAACCACAGGAAGCGTAATCGCCTCTTGCTGATGTCTTCGCATCATAATCATGTTGCAATTGATATCTTCAAACGCCACCTCATATTTGCCAAACAGACCATGAAATAGATGGTGATTTAAACGAGGATACTTTTGAATGACCAGACTCGTGGCCTTAATCAAACACGCATTGAGACTTACCGGACGACCAGACTTTCTAGCGCTTTGGCAAGCATCCATAAGTGCACTAACATCTAATTCATGAATACTCGAACAGGTGCTATGAAATTTTTTTGCACGTGTTAGTAAATCATAAATAACATCTCGATTTTTAGTAAACTTGACAATTTTTGTCATGCGCATTCACACTTGTATAATTCTTAGGAATGTGTCAGCTTCAGTGTTTATGGACTTTCGATTGTCGCAAGAAAATGTCGAAATGTGCAAAAGTCATTACCAAGTATCGCTACCCGGCAACCGGCTTCGCGGGCCGCCCTACCATCACGGGCTTCGTTATCACCGATATGCAGAATCCGATTCGCACTCACCCCCTGATCCTTTGCTACCATAGTAAACAGCCGTGGCGATGGTTTCACAAAGCCGAGTATTTCACCTGCGTACATGCCATCGAAAATATTGTCTAGTCCCAGCATCTCTAGTTTGTAGTCGGACACATAATCCGAGACGATAATTTGACGTAATCCTGCGTTTTTAAATCGCATAATAACATCCAACACCCCGCCACGAAGACCGATCCGTTTGATTGCTTGCCCATACCAACGCTTCTCGATGAGCAATCGCTGTTGTAATTCAGGTTGCAGCCGGTGAGATGACATACTTCCCTCAGCGGCACGAATACGCCGCATAGTACGGCGGATCTGGTGGAGCAAAACGACTTCGCGACAAGCGCTCAAAGCATTTTTACTACACAGCCGTGCCATAAACAAACCCAATACGGCACTGGACATTAAAGGCAATGAATACAATGTACCATCAACATCCCAACTAACCACATCGATTTCATCTAAATTCATTTAGGCGTTGTTAATTATTCTAGATGTAAGGAATGGGCGACGCAATAACTTCCCGGTTTCGCATCTCATCTTCAGCCTGTCTTCGCCCGCTCTTCCATCACAAAAGCTCAAAAGAGAACAACTATTCCTGCGCTTTTGTTCACTCAGAATGAACAAATACAAACCAAATCTGAGCGCCAAACAGGGAAGTTATCACGTCGCCCATTCCTAAGGGATCATTAAACACTTTTAACCTCAACCCTATTCCGCCAATTTATATACCATTTAGCTAATCGAACCCAGTTTCCCAATGTGTTATTCTTCATACCTGAATAAATATTCTTTTCTAGTTCCATGGCATCTTCAACCGAAACCTTAAAGACCCGTTTGGCTTGGCCAACTAATCCTTGGGCAATATTCCAATGGCCGTCCATATGAAAAAGCGTAAACACAGCGTCCTGCTGCTCGCTTGGATCAGGCGACATAAGGTACACATGAATTAAATTTTTCCCATGAATTATCCAGCGCAATAATGGGTTCGATAACAACGGGTTATTAAGTAAATTTTTGGTGCCTGCGGGTGAGCTAATAAAGAACTGTCTAATAAGATAAAATTTCGCTAATTCATCTCTGTAACCTGCCTCAAAATTATGAATCACATAGTCAACCTGAAATCCATAAAGATCCACAGAATAATCAATATTGTTTTCATCAATTCCCTGCTCAAAGCTTATTTCATCACCACCATGAATCACGGTAAACTTTTCATTGGTATCGATGATGTGAACACCCATACGCTCAAACAGCCCGTCAAGCATCACGACAACCTCACGGGGCTGTTTCATACTGCGCAATTTTTCTACATTTGAGTCGGACGACGGCGCTACATACGACCATGTACTGCCATCCTTCAGTACCACAACATCACCCTTTGGTGTGATAAGGTATTGCATATGACATCCTTAAGAGAAGGGATAGGATTTGAATATTCAATCTACGTACACAACAAAGATCATTGCCACATGATCAAAAAACCTGATTGTAGCAAGGTTTAGAAAGTATAAGCGATCTTCATTCGCAAAAGCAAAGATATTGATCTGGCAATTGATATCCAGTCAAGTTTAGGGGCGCGCCCCAGCTCAGGGGGTTGGCTTGGTTTCAAACACCTTCCTTTTCAGGGATGAAAAGGCAGAGCGTATAGGGATATATTCACAGCGTGTTTTGAAACCAAGCCAACCCCCTGAGCCTTCGGCTAGCGGTACAATCGCTAATTAATGTCTGGATATCAATTGCCAGATCTATATTAGAGTCAAGCCTAACGTTTTATAGATTTTTTGGTTTCACCAACTAAAACGAGTATCATCAGCCTATTTAACCCAGGTGCAATGGAGATGAAACGAACAATTTTGGTTACAGGATGCTCATCCGGAATCGGGCTGTGTGTCGCACAAGGCTTGCAAAAGCGTGGTTATCGCGTGTTCGCAACCGCACGAAAAATGGAAGATGTTAGCAAGCTACGTGAAAAGGGACTGGAGAGTTTACCATTAGATTTAGATAATTCCACCTCAATACAAGCGGCCGTCACCGAGATATTGACACTGAGTAATGGCGAACTCTATGCGCTATTTAATAATGGAGCTTATGCCCAACCCGGCGCAGTTGAGGACTTGTCCCGTGACGCACTACGTGCTTCCTTTGAAACCAATTTATTTGGCTGGCAAGAACTCACTAATCTGATTATTCCTGTGATGCGCCAACAAGGTTATGGTCGTATTATTCAAAATAGCTCAATCCTTGGCATGATCCCCATGTCTTACCGAGGTGCTTACGTAGCAACGAAGTTTGCCCTAGAGGGTTTGAGCAGTAGCCTGCGACTGGAATTAGCAGATACCAACATTCATGTGAGTTTGATTGAGCCCGGACCGATTGAGAGCCGGATTCGCCCAAACTCGATGATTGCCTTTCAAAAATATATCAATGTTGAAAACAGCGTACATAAAGAGCGCTACCTAAGCGTGTTAAAGCGGTTAAATAAAGAAGGTCCGGTGATGCGTTTTACTTTACCGCCTGATGCCGTGCTCAAACGTGTTATACATGCACTAGAAAACCGAAAACCAAAAATTCGCTATTATGTTACAACACCCACCTATATTGCTGAGCTATTACGTCGAGTGCTAAGTTATCGTATGATCGATCGCGTATTGGTCGCCGCCTCTGGTGGCGGTAAGCGTTAGGAATGGGCAACGTAATAACTAGCACAAGTTTCGCCCAGATTCGATTACCATTCGCCTCAAGCGTCTACTGTTGGGGTTCGTTCTGAGTGACTAAAAATGCAGGAATAGTTAATAGTTGTTCTATTTCGAGTTTTTGTGAGGGAAGAACGAGCCAAGACCGGTGGAAGATGGGATGCGAAACCGGGAAGTTATTGCGTCGCCCATTCCTAAGAAGCTGTTTTAAAAATTCAGCAGATGAATGAAAGACAAGGAAATTTGGCGGAAAAAAGATAGCATTTAATAAAAGTAACTATTTTATTCCCAAGCTATTCTCAACAACAGGAAACATTTTATCAAACAGAAAAAAAGCTGACTCGATCGCACCTGTTGCAGACTGATAAAACTCTCCTGGCTCAATGTCAATTTTCTCTGCGTCGATTAATGTTGATTGCAACATATCAAAAAATTCATTGCAGTTGCCTATACTATCGTTGATTGAGTCTTTCAGGCCACTGGTATTTAATGTGTCATTAATCACTAATGGTCTTAGAGATTTATTGATGAGTTTTTTTGACTTCTCTAATAAATAGATAAGTTTTATTCTATTTTCGACACTACATTCTGCTTGCGCGGCGACACCAGTACCTAACCCTCTCGCTCGCCCCAGAGTCTCAGCAAGCAATGGTATGTCACTTACTACAGCGTTAAACAACTGTTGTTCAATACCATCAATATGATTATTGACGTATGTCACCTCTGCCGTGTCTTCAACGATTTCCAAAAATTTATTTATTAATATACTGTGTTTAGTAAAACTTTCCTCCGGGGGCATATCAAAAAAATATTTTTTTAACTGTAGCCACTCATCAAATATTTTCTGTATTTCCTTTTTATCAATTGCAGCTTCTTTTAAGAATGCAATTTTTTTCAGCCCATCAAAATCAGAATCAATTGACTCCCCCATGGACATCAAAGCACTTTTGAATGATGCATCACCTTTTAGAAAAGCATTTGCCATGCCCCGATGCTTTGGCAAATGCTCCATAAGCAAGCGGCTCTTTTTAATAAATATAAACAGCCATCGACCCTGAAGCTGAGCAAAATTGTCATTCTGCCAGAACTTTATCATTGTAAAAACAGCACAGGCTATAATAACAATACAGGGTGTTAGAATCAAAAACATTAATTATTTACCCTATGTCTAGTTTTTTGAATTCACAATTTCATTGTTAAAATTTTCAGCCAATTGGGAAAGATAACTAGCCGTCGCATTCGATTTTTCAATAACCACCATATTTTTATATGCTGTATCGTTTATAGCGTTAATACTTGTAGACACATTTTGACTGATTTCATTTTGTTTAAGTAGCACTTGATTAATAACAGACATCTTATCTCGGGTGCTTTTAGATTGTTGGCTGATTTCAGATAAAGCATGTTCTGCTTGAGTAGAAAACTCAACGCCGGTTTGCACAGAACTATTTACAGATGAGATATTATCTACAATATGATTAACCTCTTGTTGCATTTTCACAATAAGATTGCGAATTTCATCTGTAGAATTTCCCGTTTTTGATGCCAAGCTTCTGACCTCATCAGCAACAACAGCAAAGCCTCGGCCATGCTCACCGGCTCTTGCTGCTTCGATTGCCGCATTTAATGCAAGTAAGTTAGTTTGTTCAGCAACATTTTGGATAACACCGGTAATGTGACTAACCTTTTCTGAAACAGTTTTTAAAGAATCAATGGATGACGATGTGTTTGTAACAACGTCATTAATAATCGTCATCTCTTTATTCATGTTCCGAACGATGTCTTCTCCTTCTTGCGCTAATTGAGCATTAGCTTCCGACATAGTATTTGTTTTTTTCGCGTCTTCTGCGGCATGTGCGATGCTTTCTGTCATAGAGTTTATATCATTGGATATATTTAATACCGATTGCATCTGCTCAACCGTACCTGCAGTTCCTTTTTGTACTATTTTATTAAGCTCGTTAGCCGCGTTAAGTACCTCACCCATTGCGTTAGAAATTTTTACTTGCGCTCTTTTTTGGCCGACTCCCAATAAATTTACCGCGCTAGAAAACTCAGCCAAGTCTCCGAACTGCTCAGCTTTCAATTTACGATTAAGCTTAGCGCTGGAAAAACGATTCAAAACTTGCTTTAGTGCGACTCTTTGTCGCTCATAAAATCGACAAGTGAGTAATATTATCCAGCTGAATGCCGCGACTGTTAAAACATAAAGTGCAATACCACTATTTTTTTTAAACTGCATAACCTCAATGGTCAAAATACCATCATGAGTAAAGGCGTTTTTTGTCATTGCATGACCGGCTATTTCCTGTTGAATCAATTGATCAAGTATTAGTAAATAATCGATAAACAAAGCAGAGAAAGGTATAACTATCAGTAAATATAAGCATGTCAGCTTTGCCTGAGTACTTAAATTTGAGAACTGCTTTGTTGCAGAGACGGTAAGTATATTCATTGATCGATAGTTCGCCTTTGAATTATTACTACATCGATTCGGAAAGATTGCAAATTTGCTATCGGTTGCAAGGAAAATAGACTTTAAATCAACAATAGATACAGGTCATTTATTGATCGTCTATTCCGTTAGCACACAAACCAATTTCATGTAAAATATAGGCAGATAATCCCAACTGAAAAGGTAAACTAAGAAAAATGGAAAGAGTCAGAGCACAGTCAGTCCGAGCCAACCAAGCTTATCAGCTCGTTGATACCTTACAACAGCGTTTTGTCAATAAATTGACCACCATTGGCAAGTCGTTTGGCTCAGGACAAAACTTCGAAGCCATTGAGTGGTTTCGGGATAATGGTAAACATGGTGGTGGATTGCGCTTTGTGGCCACAGATAGCCACATCTTCAATCGTGGCTCAGTCAATTTGTCACAAGTGCAATATGATGACGATGAGAGCAAAGGCCTGGCATCTGCCACTGCGATTTCGACGATTATTCATCCCAAAAATCCACTGGCACCTTCGGTACATATGCATATTAGTTGGACGGAGCTGAAAGATGGCAGGGGTTATTGGCGTATCATGGCTGATTTAAATCCTTCCATAGAGAATGCCGATGATAAATCAAAATTTGCAAGCAACTTACAACAAGCAGCACCCGATCAATATCAAGCCGCCGCCGACCAAGGTGATCGTTATTTTTATATTCCAGCCCTGGGGCGTCATCGTGGTGTCACCCATTTTTATTTAGAAAATTACAATACAGGCAATAACGAAATCGACAGCGCACTCGCAGCAAAAGTGGGCGAATCCACCATAGATTGTTACTGTGAAACTTTGCAGGCGACCCTAGAAAGAAATATCAATGTTACCGATAGTGATTATGAAAAACAACTCGACTATCACACGCTTTATTTTTTTCAAGTATTAACTCTCGATCGAGGCACAACGTCTGGCTTATTAGTACACGATCAAAATGATGTTGGAATACTTGGCTCATTACCCTCTCATATTAACAAATCTTTAGTGACTTCCTGGATAGAAAAGTTACAAACCCCACAAGATCAACTATTAGAGAATATTGTTAACTGTTTACCCAATGACGAAGTTTGCCCAATCGAGGATGTCACTAAACAAAAATTAGCTCAAGCCATAAGGGAACACTATAAAAAACACCCTCAGGCAATTGATATGCAAGCACGTGGGGATAGTATTCCGACCACGGTGTCAAACCATCGTTAAATATTGTTGTGGCTGCGGTGAAGGCTACGACTTGGTCACCCATTACCCAATCCATTGTCCGATCTGCATAGTTGCGCGACCTTATTTATGAAATTAAAGTATTCATTGCTGCTTTTCCTGTGGATTACCCTACTGCTTACCGCTTGCGAGCAAAAACCACCCGAAAAAAAAACCAAAACTAAGAAGCCCCACTATGTTGAGGTTGTTATTATCAATCCTACACGGCAAGCCATTGTATTAACACGTACTGGCACATTACGCGCTCGACGCGAAGTCAAAATCTACAATCAGGAAGAAGGTAAAGTGACCTCGCTACCCTTTCATGAAGGTGATAAAGTCCGGAAAGGTCAGATCATCGCACAACTCGATGATGCCTTGTTACAGGCACAACTCAATCGTGCCCGAGTCATTCGGGAAAAAAACCAACAAGATCTCAACAGAACTCAAGCATTGCACAAAGATAAACTTGCCAGTGAAGCGAGTCTGAACGAGGCCGAGTCACTGCTAAAAATCGCCAGAGCAGACGAGAAGTTACTCGACATCCGAGTTGCTTATACCCAATTAGCCGCCCCCTTTAACGGTCTCATCAGTGAAAGACTTTTGGAACCTGGCAGCGTAGCTGAGCGCTTCACTCACCTGCTGACCGTATCTGATCACAGCACCTTGATCACTGAAGTCCATATATCCGCCTTACTGATGGCACGCCTAAAAATCAATGACCCCATCAAGGTCAACATTGATGCACTCGGCGCCCAAATCCATTCTGGGCATATTTTACGCATACACCCCAATATTGATCCGGTCACTCGCCGAGGTATCATCGAAGTTGAAATAAAGTCTGTCCCTAATGGTGCACATCCCGGTCAATTTTGTCGCGTACAGATTATCAGTGCAGAAGCGGAGCGCCTCATGATTCCTTTCAAAACACTACGCAGAACCGATGAAGCAGAGTATGTCTACATTGTCGATGATGATAATAAAGTACAGCAAGTTAACATTGTCTCAGGTTTGCAAATTGGAGAACAAGTAGAAGTGATCAGTGGCTTGCAAGTCAATCAAAAAGTCGTTAGCAAAGGCTTTTTAGATCTCAAGCCAGGAAAACAAGTACAGATTGTTAATATTGAAAAAGCTGTTTTGGAAGAAAATTAACTTGAGAACCCACTGAAAATCAAATGACCCAGCCAGCAAAAACCTCAAGCATAAAAAAATTCACCCGTCGTGGTGGACTCGCCGCTTGGTCAATACGACATCCGATCGGTGTCATCATGATTGCTTTAGCGGTGGTTGTATTAGGCGTTTTTGCATTGGGTCGCTTGGCAATCGATTTATTACCCCACCTGATATATCCAGAAATTCGCGTTCGTATTATTGATCCCGGTGTGCCAGCCAAAGTCATGGAAGATCGAGTGACACGTCAGCTGGAAGAACAACTGGCGATTACCGAAGATGCGATCAGCGTACAATCCACTACCAATTTGGGCATGTCTTCTGTCGACCTATCTTTTGCCTATGGTAAAGACATTAATATTGCTTTACGCAATGCCAGTACCCGCTTAGATCGCGCCAAGCGTTTTCTACCCGATTCCATCGATCCTCCCGTTATTTATAAACGAGATCCATCGCAAATCCCTGTAGCTGAATATGTGATCAGTTCCAGCTTACGTGATCCGATTGAATTGCGCAGCTGGGTGGATGATATCTTCAGTAAATGGTTTGTGACCTTACCCGGCGTGGCTGCCGTCGAAGTGGGCGGTGGTTTGGTTCGTGAAATTCAAATTCAACCCGACCAACAACGTTTAGCCGGAATGGGTTTAACATTTCAGGATTTAATCACCACCCTGGAAAAAGGCAATCGCGAAGACCCCAGCGGGCGCCTGCAAATGCAGGGACATCAAATTTCTGGCCGTATCAGTGGACGATTTAACAATATTGATGAAATTCGTCAGTTACCTCTGGCTTTGCCAAATGGTACGACAATCTATCTCAACGAAATTGCTGAAGTCATTGACACACATGAAGACGAACGCATTCGGGTACGTGCTAACGGTGTGCCCGGCGTGAAAGTCTCATTGCAAAAACAACCGAGTGCTAACACGGTTGCCGTTGTTGATGTCGCCAAACAAAGAATGCAATGGCTAAAACAACAAGGTGTGTTACCACAAGATATTGAGATTACCAGCGTCGCCGATCAGTCAATTTATATTCAGCACTCCTTGCGTAATTCATCGATTGCGGCAATGAGTGGCGGCCTTCTGGCGATGGCGGTGGTGTATATTTTTCTTGGCAGTTTACGCCGCACCCTTATCATTGGAAGTGCCATTCCTATCGCCATTATGGTGACCTTCGTGCTGATGGGCATGGGCGGTTTAACCCTCAATGTCATGACACTGGGTGGGTTGGCATTAGGCGTCGGCATGCTCGTTGATAATACCATTGTCATGCTGGAAAATATCCATCGACACCAACAACAAGGCGAAACACCGGAAGAAGCTGGCATTAGCGCAGCCCAAGAAGTTAACAGCGCAATTATTGCCGCCACCTCCACCAATCTCGCCGCCATACTGCCATTTCTCTTTGTCGGTGGTTTAATCGGGTTATTATTTAGAGAACTTATTTTTACTATTTCTGCTGCCATCATCGCATCACTAATTATCGCGGTAACGCTAGTACCCGCGCTGGCAGCGAAAATAACAGAGACTCGGCCAAATATCACACGTCGCACTATTGATCGTCTCATGGTCGGATTGCAAAACATTTATGCAGGCATTGTGAAGTTTAACCTGCGATTTTTCTGGTTTGTTCCTATTATCTTTATGATTGGCCTCTATTTCAGTACACCCACTTTACTCACCAGCAGCCAAGAATTTCTACCAAAAATGGATGACGGATTAATCAATATCACGGTCAGCGCCGATCCGGGTATTAACCTGGAAGAAATGGATGACAGTGCCCGCCTCATTGAAAATCTGTTTTTACAGCAACCCGAAACTTTTTCCGTTTTCACTCTCGCCGGTGGTTCGATTTTTGGACGATCTGAACGGGAAATTCCTAATCGCACTAGCTTGAAGGTGCAACTAGTCCCGCTATCACAACGCGAGCTCAGTAGTCAGCAATGGATGGATAAAATGACCAGAGCAATTAACAAGATGCAACTCGCCGGGATCAAAATCCGCATGCGCCAGCGTGGCATACGCGGCATACGCACCAGCAGCGGTGACGATGACATTAGCTTGCGTATTCAAGGTGCCAATATTGAAATTCTGGAAAAAACTGCAGCGGCCTTAACTAACGAGCTGGAAAAAGTAACAGGATTACGTAATATTGAAAACTCTTCTGAAGAAGAACATTTTGAGCTGTCTATTGAAATAGACCGGGAACGTGCGATAGCATTAGGTCTGTCGGTGGAAGATGTCAGTACTGCCATGCAAATTGCACTGGATGGTAAAATAATCAGCGATTTTATTGATGGTGATCGCGCTTACAACATTCGTTTGCGTTTGCTCCGCACAATTGCTGCCAGTCCACAGGATTTGGATTCGGTGCTGTTATTCCCAGCCACCCGTGAGCGCCCTCCGACATATCTCGGCGATATAACCCAAATCAAACTTATCAAAGCCCCCGCAAGCATTAAGCGCGATAATCAAATGCGCATCGTCGAAATCACCGCCTCTCTGACAGATGATGCAACCATTGGTGAAGTATTACAAAAAATTGATCAGCTATTAGCTGATTTCCCAGTCCCCGAGGCTTATACAATTTATGAAGCGGGCACCAAAGAAGCATTGCAAGAGGGTCAAACACTCACCGGTACATTGCTTGCGCTCGCCCTATTCCTAGTTCTGGTAGTCATGGCGGTACAATACGAATCGATACGCAACCCACTGATCATTATTATCAGTGTTCCGTTTACCACCATTGGCGTCGCAATCGGTATTAAGGTTCATGACCTATCGCTTTCCATGCCAATTTGGCTAGGCATGATCATGCTTGCCGGTATCGTAGTAAACAATGCCATCGTACTGGTGGAATATATCGAAATTCTCCGGGAACGAGGTAGCGCAGTCACCGAGGCCATCATCGAAGCCGCCAGACTGCGCTTGCGCCCCATCTTAATGACAACCCTAACAACCGTCGTCGGCATGCTACCCCTTGCCATTGGCATTGGCGAAGGCGCCGAAATGTTGCAACCACTGGCAGTAACCATCGTCTGGGGCTTGAGTTTCTCCATGCTAGTCAGCTTACTCTTAGTACCATTGATTTATAAATTTATCCATCTTAAAAAAATGACAGACGCACCAGTCATCGCTTCCAGCACTCAATAAAATCTTAGCTAAAACTATGCTAGTTTTAAGACTGCTTTAAATGTTTTATAAGCTGGTTGCGCAAAGCCTTTGGCAATCCTTTGATGTTCAGTGTGTCACTCACTTCGTCATAAATAACCCGATCGTTGAGTTGAAATGACGAAAAACTAATGGCCAAATCTTTTTCACGCCCGGAGAATTTTACATATTTTTTTAAGCTGCGCCGATCTATCATCACTTCCTCTTCGTTTTTGGGGTTGTGACTCAACATTTCTCGTACAAATTTATCGCAATCAATACCGTTAAGCTCTTTAGATAAACCTGGAATATTGATGGGTTCATCTTTTTGTTCTTGCTCGGTGCAGTAGCTCACCACTTTGTCACGGTACTCTTCGACTTTATCTTGCGGGACATATTTAGCAAAAGATTCAACACCTTCAAGAAAGGCATTGGTTGCCTCGACTTTATCCACAGCATTGGCAAATCCGCTGAATTGGTACATAATTTCTGAGAACAACACATTCCCTTTGGGCGGCACTTGCGTGAGATAAGGATACTTCCCTTTTTTCTGCCACTCGGTAATATCTATTTTTACTCCAGAGAGCGAGGCCCCCGTATCGATATAGCAGTGTGAAGTCACATCTAACGTTTCATCAATGGCGAGCGATTCACACTGGTTTGCCACTAATAGATAAAAAAAGTGCTGGCTTTTGGATTTTTCTTCGAAAAAAAGAAAATGTGAGTTCAGTTCAATACCTTTATTATTAACCTCATGCTCAAGTTGCTTCATAAATGCAGCACTGAGTTCAGAGATGTTATGTTCCTCTTTCAAAAATACTGATAACTCATTTTCCAATAGTGATGAATCGTTCTCTGTACTAAAACTACCGTGCTGACGCGAAAGCCTCGACGTAAAACTTCTTTTCAAATTTCCTAGTAATGCCTCTTGCTGCCCGTCAATAGAAAATTCATCTTTCCGAAGCACCAATTTTGCCTGGGAATCTGCCTCACGCTGAAGATGGTGGGCTGTTGCATGGGTAATTTGCATGGACTACTCGTATTTAATAGAACTGGGATCAATATATTACGGCTTAACTCTTCGCTCAACTGATCATTTAAAGATCAACGATTTGTCTTTGCCAAAAAAGATCGGTAATTTTACCTAATAGTTCGCAGAATGTGTTAATTGAATTGCGGTTATTATTTAATCTAAAACATTGAATAATAAATGGAAGCTCTGCTCACACGCCAAAGTCAAACAAATCGAGTCAAGACCGACATTGGACAGCCTATCATTTAATCTCACTTGATCCTTGATTCCACAGAAATTTTTCTTCAGTCGTCAATACAACCAGTATTACCTTCTTCAGAAAAACCCCTGTGAAATCAATTTTCATCGCGATTTTCAAACGCTAGGCTGCCCAATGTCGGTCAAGATTTTATTTTTAACGACTTCTTTTTTCTTACCGTCGTTTCTTCTACCTGCCAACTGACTTTTATAGAAAATTGATGTTTATTTGACTCCTGGCTTGCGCTAACCTTTAAACTTAACAAACCTTCTGGCTCAAGCGTTATTTCACCCTCTTCATCGCTAAAGTTTAATTTACCCTTTACCAGACCTTCATTAATTGCCTTTATTATTTGCTGAATGGAAGTCACATCTTGCAATGAGTCGTGCCGGAATTCTTTTTTGCCTTGCGTCATCACTTGTTCACTTTTTAAAAATTCAAAATGATACCAAACTATTCGGCATGAATACTTTGGCAAATGGGTAATCAGCACTGATGCCAATCACTTTCCCCTCCGGGCGTACAATCGTCACTCCAGCCCCCAATCCCGTTAATCCTTCCTTTTTTCTCGAATTACAATCCATAGTGGTATCACTTTCAATGTGCAACATGCCGGTTCTTAGCATGATTCGCTGCCCATGACATAAATTTCGATGGCCATGAACCAGGGCGTGAATACCTTTACGGTGAATACGTTCAACACCCTGTGAGGATAACGGCCTATCGACTTCTCTATATTTTGTACGAATGGTGTTAGCAACTGAACCATAATAAAACTCAAAAAAATCGCCATTGACCTGTTCATTAAATAAATCATTGATATGTGCAATTCCTTTTTCATCAATAAGGGCGGCTATGCGATCATCAATACCCGCATGCAAAAATAAAAAGGAGCCTTCCCTGTGTAAAATCTTCATTTTTCTATAAAACCAGGAATATTCACCTTTATTTTTTAAAAACAATTCCCGGCATTTGCATACACTCATATAGACCTTACGTAGCGATAATCCAACTTCAACACAATCATCTTCAAATTTATCTGCTTTTCTGCGTATCCTGGAGACCTCTCGCTCAACAGCCGCCTCAGACATGGTCCACTGAGCCAGCTTGGGAAATTCATCAAACCATTTTTTTGAGGGATACAATCGTTGTTTGCATTGCTCATGATTCGGAGTCTTATTCAAGAAAATTTTTTCATCAAGATAATGATCATAGACTTCTTTTAACAAAGGCACCGCTTTGGCACCCATGCGAATAAAGAAGTGTTCCGTACTGAAATCCCGCTCTCTAAATACTGAATGAATTCCCATAAACAGGCGCAAATCATGGTTACCTGCCAGCAGCTTCACTTTAGCCACTGAAGTCAGATTTTTTATACAACGTAACAAACGTAAATTCTCTGGCCCCTTGTCAAAACAATCACCACCAATGACAAACAGCGCCTCTTTGCCTTCTGCACTGAGCACAAAATCACTATCGGCTGGACCCGTTTTTTTGATACCTCCCGATGCCACCAATGAGGCAATAAACGCATCGGTATCTGCATGAGGATCTGAGATGAAATACACGGGCTTATCCGGCCATATCCATTCGCTATGTCGGGTAGCGTTTATGACGGCATCCGCAAGTAGCTGCGGACTATTTAGCGTGCTTCCCACAGATTTTTTACGGCCCAGCCACCACGCTTGAGCTTTGACTGGGAAATTTGTAAACGACAGCCACTTCTTACCACGGTATTTAGGTATATCTACTATTTTTTTCGATTTTGGCATAACTAAAAAGGGTATGCTCATTACAAAACTTAGTCGGTAAAACTGGCTGACTTTCCTCGTACTTTCCAGTCACCGGCAAGGTGTCGCCATTGTTTATCGCCAATGTACTCAAGGAAAACGGGATGAGCATGATACATACTCAGTTGCCTGATTTGTTCAAAATTCAAAAGACCAAGATGAAAAGCCGCGTGCCTAAACGCCGCACCATGACCCACAAACAACTTGACAGTATCTTCTGTGACACAGTTTTGTAGTTGATTCATTTGTTGGGTTACATGGTTTGCTACCCGCTCACCGGCTGACATTAATGACTCTGCGCCTTGAAACGGTAAACAAAAATGACTATTTGATTTCCAATCAACTGGTAGACTTTCATATCTTGGATCTTGCTTCACAATATCTTCGATCTGCTCAATGGTGAGATTTGCCACAGCACCGACACTACGCTCTGCCAAGTCATCAAAACATTGAATTTCAGCCGGTTCATCCAATTCACTTGTTAAGTTCTCAGTGATGAGTTTAGCTGTCTGCCAAGCTCTCAACAAGCGGGAACTATCCACGACCGGAAACAGCTGCCAATTATTTTTCTGCAAAACCGCTTTTATTAGGCTCGCAGCATGTAAGGCCTGTGATTTACCTTGATCGTTCAAATCAAACGGTTGCAGCGCACTGGGAACATCCGCTAGCTGATGATAGTCACCATGACGTATGAACCCAGCGATCAATCTAGGCGTGCTCATTCCTTATCCCTTGCATAATCTAGTCGATAGTCGTTCCAACATATTCAATAACTCGGTGTTTTCTATATACTGAGCAGCCTGTTCAATGCTGAGCCATTTTCTGCTTCGATGCTTCTCCTGCCTTTTATTTTCTGGGATTATTTGTGTCACTTCCATGGGATAAACCAACACATGGCACTGAGCCCCCCATTTATCTGCGTAATACTCACCTAAAAGCTTATCATCCACCCGCCCTTTTACCCCAGCTTCTTCCAAGGCTTCTTTAGCAGCGGACTGTTGAGGGGATAAACCTGGGTCAATGATTCCTTTTGGAAAAACCCAATGCGCCCCACTACTTGAAGCAATGATTAACACCTCCATCTCACCCTTATGAACACGATAGGGTATCACTGAAGATTGATAATAATAATAGGCAGGACGATCACGTAATTCGTTTGAGTTTAACTCAGGAAAAGGAAATTTATCGGCAAGATTTCGGGCACGAAGCAGAGTTAACAATGGCGACTGATTTGCTGAAAGATCTTGCCAAGTCGTATTTATTCTAAATATCGCTAGCGTCGCCGTTGGTAAAAGTTTGCCATCCTCAGGGATATCCAATGGTTGGTCAGTCAGCAACGATAACAACATCTCCATACCGGGATTATGCCCAACCACCATTAATCGGTTAATCTCACCAGGACAGGATTTAATGACGTCCATCAAGGTTTCAGGAGTCGCCAAATAAACGCGCTCATCCTGCGCTAGCTTTTGAGTATTGAATCCCATGACTTTACAGGCTTTCTCAGCCGTAGTAATTGCTCTCTCAGCAGGTGAACTCAGCACATAATCCGGCACCTGATTATTTTGCGCTAACCAGAGACCGATTTTTTGGGCACCTCGCTTGCCTCGATCCTTCAAAGGCCGGTGAAAATCGTCCGTCTCCGTTGCCCAATCTGATTTCCCGTGTCTTAATAAGATTAATTCTCTAACCATATTCAGCTTACCAATTTATCCAGGCAAATGTCAGCCAGTTTGACAAAGTTCACTTGGCCAGTCGCTTCGTAAACCGCCACGTTTGCAAACGTGCTTATATACTGCTGTTCATCGGGCAATCTGCTATCTTGATGAAAACTTTCATCGTTATGCTGATAAAAGGGACCGGGAGATTTCATAATTGCTTGCAACAAATCCCGGCGTTGATTTAGATCCACTCTGTTAACCTGCAGTGCATCAGAAGAATTACGATCCCAGTTCAATACAAGAAAAGTATTCAGCGGTGCCTGCATACGTATTTTGTCTTTACCAAAAACTTGCTCCACCATCACATCGTGTTTTTCTTCCAGATCCCATAACTCATCACGCGGTAAATTTAAATACGCCTGACATTGCTGCTCGGTTAATAGCTGTTTTTTTAATTTAGGGTGATGAACAATCGTACCAGGATTGACCCTGGGAAGCTTTGGAATCCCGCAAGCTTGCACTTGATCGGATTCTGATTTAACAAATAATCGATCATTGGTCATATAAGAAATATGATCACTATTTAATAATTGCAGCATTAACGTGGATTTTCCTCCGCCTGAAAACCCAGCCATGCCGATAGCAAAACCGTTGACAACCACGGCGGCGGCATGACAAATGGCATAACCATGATTCTGCAAATAATTCATACATTGAGCATTGATGAAATTTATCACCTGATTATCATTTTTCAGACAAGGACCCGCAGCAATTTTTTCAGCCTTGCTTTGCAGAAACACCATACCCGTCCTGACCTTTCGAATCAGTCTTGTATTATCTACATCAATATAGGAATCTTTTCTAGCCGATTTATTTGGCTCTCGCTTCCAGTCTCTAAATTCCATATCCAAATCAACAGCGCTACGCTCTATGGCGATAACAGAAGTTGCACCCTGATGCGGCTCAACAATCGCATGAGAAAAATAGCCCCTTAACTTGTCGAGTAGCTCATTAGAATTAGATTGCACATTTAATATGAATTCACCTAGGCCTATATACAACGGTTCATCAAGTCGCTCATTGGAGTCAATCAATAAATCCGCGAGTTTATTCATACTATTTTTCATTATTCAATTGATTCAATACATACTCAACATAAAGTTCCGCCGCATCGATCCCGATGCCTTCCAGAGAGCCACGGAAACCACCAAAAGCCGAGACTTCAAAGACAATCGGGCCAATATCAGATTCCGCCACATCAACTGTGGTGAAATCCATATTAAACAAAGCTTGGGCTCGACAACCAAGCGCAATGACTTCATCACTTGGGGTATAAGCTGCATACTTGCCACCATGATGTATCGTCGTATTCCAACTGTCTCCGCCTGAAATACGTGCATACGTTCCCAGATATTCTCTCCCTAGAAATACCATTCCCAGATCTTTACCTGGCAAAGCTACTTTTTGTTGAATATACATCATGGGATTATCTTTTTTAAATTGTAAAACTTGCTGTGCGACTTGCTCCGGATCAGTATTTTCTATGACACACATGCCTTGCGCCTTAGTTGAATACAACGGCTTGAAAACAGCGCTCCCATATTCTGCAACGGCAGATACCGCTGCATTGATATTCTCTGTCACAGTAGTCTTAGGCATGGGTATATGAGCATTTCGTAGGGTAACCGTACAGCTTAAACGATCAATCAGTTGCATAATGCCTTTGGTTGAACTGAAAACCCTGACTCCTGCCGCCTCCGCCACTCTTAACAGTTCCAATCTGTCTAGCGTATTCGGACTATAGCTGGCACAAATTTTTTTTACGATTAAAGCATCCAGTTCACATAGGTTTTTATTTTTATAATACAACGTGCCAGTGTCAAGATCCAGCTTAACATCACCCATATCGATCACCAGCCGATAGCCGGTTTGGTTTTCAACTTTATCCGCCAGGATTTCTGTCGACCACTTTCCAGGAATGCCAACAACACCGATTCTGGGCTTATCCAACAAATATCTCCTTTACTGGCACTTTAAACTTTTTAGCCTTCTTCAAATCCGTGGCTAAAACAAGCTCGATGAGATAATAGGCTCGCTGAAACATGGCGCTAGCCAATGATTGGTCAAGGATAAAACGCGTTGATGTGGCAAATGAACGGGCCAACCCTAACGCAAGTCTGAGTTCAAACGTTTCATCTCCTGCTTTTTTTGCATACTGGCTGGCAAATTTATAAAAATCATAGACCAGCACCATAATTCGTTTACGCAGGTTTTTATCCAAGACTTGTAAACGGTAATTCGACACCATAAACACGGAAACATCCTGTACATAATCCATATAACGTGAACGATGCAAATCGATAAAATTAATCCGTTTTTCTTGTGGATCATAAATGATATTATCCAGATTAAAGTCCCCATGAATATGTACAGAAAATGGTGCAGATAATTGCTGCTCGTATTGTCTCGCCTGTTCCAATAAGTTATCAAATGAAAGCGATTTAAACCCACATATTTCGCTATCAGAACCATAAAATTCTGGATGAATGGTATACACGTCATCCAAGCGCTTAGCCAGTTGTTGCATAAAACCGGCAGGAATGGATTTATTTTTTTTCGTTTCATGCCATACGGATTTAAGGGTACCACTCAACATATTCAAGGCTTCATTTAATAAATCAAGCGGCTCATGCAACAGAATTTGTTCGAATGTTAAACCCGCTAGATGTTCTATCAACAGCGATGCAGAATTACCTTGCTTATGATAAGAAAGTATCTTAGGCGCTAAACCGGGATATATCTCATGCCAACTTTCAACGCCTTTACGCTCCTCCTTCAATTTACGTTTTTCACCATCTTTAAAAATAGCGACATAACCATCATCACGCTCATTGCTCGATGTGATACCGGAAATACCACTTCCGGAACGGGTTTCCGCAATGGACTTTAATGACAAGTCTCCGTTTTCCTGCGTTTCTCCTAGCTGTGAAAGAGAGGCTTCCAGGGAATGATAACGATCAATATTAATTGCTTGCCCGAGGTTGGCAGATAAAATAGATTCACTAATATTCAACAAAGCATCCCCCATTTGTTCAATATTGTGAGCAACAAACAACACCGAAATGAGATCTTCAGTATTGTTTTTTCGTTTAAGATCGTTGGTATATTTTCTGAATAGTTTTTTATACGCCGGATCTAGTTTCCGCTCTACTTGGCCAATCTTCAGCGCCTGCTTGGTATCATTTCCAAGGATAGCAATATCAATCAAATCCATCCCCCCTATAATTCGCTCCAACAGGGGCTCATAATCCTCCAGGTTTATATTTTTTTTATCCTCAATACGCTCCATTTGCTTGACACTATCCCGGCACAATTCAGAAACCCGCTCCAGGTCGGTAGCAACAAATTCAAAAGCGCGTATTATCAAAGCCTCTTTTTCATTATGACTTGTTTGTGATATTTCTCTGAGACAACTGTCGTGAATCTGATTTTTCAGATTATGCGTATAACCGCGCCGCTCAACAATTTTTTGTGCTAACAACGGAGATGGGCTATCCAAGTAATCAATCAAGTTAATCACTTGTGAACTCACCTCAGCGATGAGAAATTGTAAATTTTCACGAATACTTTTTGTGATAGTCACAACTATTGGATACTTCCCAAGTAAACTGACCTCGCACTATCGTTAGCTAGCAAAACAGCCAAATCTTTGGGGAGAAAAGCGATGTTACTCAATTCATTAAATGCTACCCACACCACACCTATCTGATGCTTATCCGGTTTTTCACCACTTGTTGCTATATAATGGTCAGACACATGACACTTGAATATGAATTCCACTAAATGCCGAGTCACAGGCGGATCAATAAGCTTCTCTTTGAAATAATCCGCCACGAATAACAAATCCATGACTTCGACTTGGGTGGCAATTTCTTCCCAACATTCTCGTTGCAGTGCGGCTAACAAGTTTTCGCCAACATCCTGCCCCCCACCAGGCAGCCCATAGTATTTTTCCTGCTGTTCATTTTTTTTATGTAACAACAAAACTTTCCCGTCCCTAACGATGAATGCACGAACGGCATTACGTATATTGGGTAAATAATTTGTCATTAGAAACCTCCTATGCGTACTCACTTGTTTTATTTTTTCCAACACGTCATTTCCCACACACAGGATTCCCAGTTCTTGACAAAATAACGCAAGATTTTTAGCATGGAATGATTGATAAAAGTATTGTTCCAGTACACGCCATCAGCGCTGGAATAGGTACCCCGGTGAAAATTTTTTAGTTCGTCTCAGGTTTCAGTATACAAGAGTTCCTTAACGACTTCATCTCACAATTGATGATAAGATAACATATGCCCAAAACCATTGAGGTACGGTCAAATTATTCGAAATACAAAAAATGGGTTACTAGTTTTTCTGTCTACTTGAACGGGTATTTTCACACCAATACGATAAATGTTATCTATCAACATTCTGTCCGAATTTATGGGGCCACTATACTTTATGGATGAAAACCTACTTGATCATAGTTCCACTAATTTAGGTTCTCTTTATAAAGGCATGACGCATGATATGTTTAAAAACTTTAAACTCAACATACCCATCATCCAGTAGATGATACCATAGGTAATGCAGAGGCCTTGCTTCATATGAAACATGAAATGGGATTAAAAATTAATCTTAAATAACACGGCAAGCGGATGAACGAATATCTAATTTTTTATTGTTCCGTAATCATATTAATCCTCCCCGATTGATAATCAATAACATAAATATTACCCGCTTGGTCTTCTGCAAACGAAGAGATCGCCAGCTCGGTATCAAACAATAAAAAATTCTGATAATTTTGATTGGCGGTTTTGCGTAACCCCCAAATTTGACCAGAAACAAAATCGCCATAAACATAAACCCCTTGCAACGCTGTTATTGTCTGTCCCCGATAGACATAACCACCCGTGACAGATTGTCCTTCATTGTGGGAATACTCAAAAATAGGAGAGAGATAAGGTGTTTGTTGGCAATTCTCTGTTTGATAACAATGAAAACCTTCCATCACATTCCAGCCATAATTGCCGCCAGGTTTTATCATATTAATTTCTTCCCATTGATTTTGTCCCACATCCGCTAACCATAACTCACCGGTTTGTTTATCGAAACTCCAGCGCCATGGGTTTCGCAAACCATAGGCATAAATTTCATCCAAACCATCACTATTAACAAAAGGATTATCTTCGGGGATACCATAGGGCAGGGTTTCATGATTGACGTCAATGCGTAATATAGCACCAAGCAAGGTATTGGTATTTTGGCCATTGTTTTTAGGATCACCGCCGGAACCACCATCACCTAAACCAATATACAAAAATCCATCATTGCCAAAACTGATTTGGCCACCATTATGATTGGAATAAGGTTGATCAACAGTCATAACATTTTTTTCAGTATCGCTGGCGGCAACATATTGACTCGATTGAAAAATAGAGATGATCGACTGAGAATCATGATTATTATATGAGACAAAAAATCGGCCATTGTTATCAAACTCAGGATCTAAAGCCATGCCAAGCAAACCCATTTCACCACGATAATTGGCCCGATCTGTAATATCTAAAAAAATCGCTGACTGTTGATCTTGTTCATTAAAGGTTTTTATTTTACCGGTTTGCTCAACAACAAACCATTGTTGCTGTTTGGATTGATATAATCCAACAGGCAAATTGAAGCTTAACTCGGGAAAAACTGGACTTAGTATTAGTTTTGGCGGTGTCCAGTCATCGTTATTTTGGTTTGCATCAATGGGTGAGGTGACTTCTTGGTTATCTGTTTTTTTATCAATGCAACCGACTAATAATAAAAAACCGATCAATACTATAAAAATAGATGCGTTTGTTTTCATGTCATTACCTTTTTGTCTTTTTTAATCATTTCCAGTAACAAATCCTGTACAATAGTTAAAACATAATAAAATAAGTTAGCCTATATAGATCTGGCCATTGATATCCAATCGACTCTAGGGAGCAGCTCAGGAGTTGGGCCTTCAGCTAGCGATGTAAAAATAAGTTGATGTCTGGATATTAACTTCCGGGGCTATAATGAGGAATAATCTTTGGCACTATTCAATAATATTGGCTCAAAATATAATCAGACACGGCAAGCGGATGAACGAATATCTGCTCGGTTGCTTGAATATTTAGGACTGCCCACTGGGGCTTTGATCGCTGACATTGGCGTAGGATCAGGAAACTATAGCTTGGCTTTCGCTGGCCTTTTTTTTAACCAAGTACTCAACGTTTGACGAGACACACCAAAGGTTCTTTCAATCCCTCTCATGCTGGAACGTTCTTGATACGCTTTGATAATGATCTCTTTCTCTTCTTCGGTATAGGCGACTTTAGGATTGAGTACACCACTGGCTCCACAATCGCGACACAAATATTGTTGATTTCCGCAAACATTCTTACCGTTTTTAACAATGTGCTGACTTTTACACTGCCGACAAGCATGAATTTTAGTTTCAACGATCATTTCGTACTCCCCTCGATGATTGCATTGACCCATAGAATGATCCATTATATGATATCATTTAATGTTTTACCACTAGCAATCGAAGGAATAGAAGTTGTTTAATAGCATCTATTATTTGGGCATGTTTATTGCCGTCGCGGGTATTTTTTCTACCGCTCAAGATACCATCATTGGCATCGCGTATCTCCCGGACTTTTCCAGTTATATCTTATTGATCAGTATCAGCCATATGCTGCTGCTGATTGCCTTAGGTTTTAAAGCCGCCAGCGAAAACCAACCCTTGTTTGGCGAAAAAATTCAAACGGCAGGCTATCTACACACCCTGATTGGATTTTCCATTGCGCTGTTGCACATCAGCAATATAGACTTTAGCTTAATCGATGTCATGCAACCATTAGGCAGTGCTTTAATTACCAGTATATTGGGTTGGTTCTTTGGAAGCGAAATCGCATCCATGGGGAAATCGGCAGCAACAAAATCCATCAACAATGAAATGGATGCCGTGGCAACGGAGTTATCTGGATTTTTAGCTGCTATTAAAAAAGCGCATGAAAGTTATGTCACAACCATATACAAAGTTGCCGATGATTATCAAAGTCTTCACCAACAACAAAAAACAATCATCAATCATTCCACTCATTTTGCTGAACAACTGGAATCACAGTTTAATTCCACGTCAAAAACCTTAGACCAACTATCTGAAACCATTGATGCGGCAACCCAACGCCTAGGCAAAAGTTTTAACCACGACTTCAAAAATGCATCGGACCAAATTCTCGAAAATGCAATTGCACATGCTAACGCATTAAAACAAGCTTCAACGGAAGCAAAAAATACCGGCCAATATTTAAAAGAAACCAAAGTCCTCATCAATGAACTGGAAAAGTATATTGAATATCTTAACGAAAATAACAAAGAGCATTTAGGCTAGTGGATAATAGATCACTTAAACAAGCCGAAATATTTGCCTTCCTCGCGGCGCTTTTTCTGATTGGTATTATGCTTTCTGAAAAAGCACGGCAGGACAATCCACCCATTATTATTTTGTCTGAAGAAGATAAAGCCTTTCGCTTCCAAACCGGCTCTGCCACCGTGCCAGATGCCTTTGTCAACATACTTCACGACAAAGTCATCCCTCAGATCAACCAGCTCAGTAAAAAATATCACTGTGACTTAATTGAAATTGTTGGTCATACAGACGGTGCGCCCGTGCTAAATTCATCGTCCAATTTAGATTACGCCAATGATCCAGATAATATACTTACCGCTGGCAGCAATACCGACTTAGGCATGATGCGGGCACTCAATATCATGAAAATACTCAATGAAGCCACCAAAGCCAATCAACTTAAAAACATCAAGCACATTCACCCTTACTCAGCCGGTCAAATGATTTTACCAAACCAACAACTCGCATTAAATAAACCCTTCGAAAACAACTCAAAAAGACGCCGAATTGAAATACGCTTATTGCGATCCCATTTGCGCCGAACCGATCAGCATGTAATGCTCGCGACAGATTCTTCAAAATAGTTAATCATTATCGTCATCGTCATCATCCTCGCCGCCTTCTCCCTCACTGTCCTCTCCGGAGACTTCAGCTTCGGTTTCAGCTTCATCGTCCTCAATAGATAATTCACTTGCCACCCAAATACCAGCAACCAAATGACCTTTGGCTTCGATTTCACTCCCGAGTTTACCTAGGAAAGGATTAATCTCTGAGATATCAATCTCCACACCCGAGGCGACGATGATATTTCTTATCAAATCAATACTTGTAATAATTCCTTTTATCTCAAGCTCTGCACTCTCACCTTCATCATCATCCCGCTCCAACTTGCTGGCAATTAATTGTTGCGTCGCGGTATCTAGATAGGCACTAATCTCAACAAAATTTCCGACTCGCAAGTTATTAAAGTGAAAGAACCTTCTGTCCGAATCTGACACCTCATCCAAATCATCTTTAACCCGCGTGGTATTGGTTATGTAAACCTCCTGCCCCAGCACGGTAATTGTTTGCTTGTTAGGATTAATTTCAGTAATAATGCCTTCTAACTTGGTTTTGCTTTGTTGCTCAAATTTCAATTCTTTAGCAACAATATTTCCGTCAATACCAAGCACCCCTTCCATTTTAATCTTTACGCCCACTTTAATGGCCGCAATATCTCCGCCTTGAAATTGGGTGGTTGAGGCAATGCTAATCACGCGACCATTTAACGAAAATTGACCTGACAATTCAGCACGAGTCACAATCCCCTCAAATTCTATTTCCTTTGCCTGGCTTGCTAATCCAAAACTCTTGGTATCATCTTTTAATTCAATAGAAGCCGCGACCAGTTTACCCTGAGCATCCAGCGCTTGCTGGCTTTTCACCTCAACCAACATGCCATCAACAAATTGCTTTCCCGAAAAATCTCGCAATGTCGTTTGATCAGAGTACATAATAGTGAGATTGCCAATATTGAATTCGCTACTGCTTACATTACTTGCCATGCCTTTTATTTCAATGGGCTCACCGGCATTATAGATTTGGCGTTTTACTTCAACGCGGGAGGCGAAAATCGTTCCATCACCGCTAGTAAAACCACTCACTTCAACAATATTATTCTCTACAATCTCTTCCAGTGTGGTAATCGCCACTACTTGGCTTTCGAATACCGTATCAATATCTGTGATTACCGTTTGCCCCATCACATTCAGGCTGTGATCTGTGGTGATATTATTCACAAGCACCAGGCCTTCAATATCATCTTCAAAAATAATATTTGAAGCCGCTCCCGTCACACCATCGGTATTCACCTTGCCTCGCACAGTCACTAACATGCCCACACCAAGTTGGCTTTCCAGGGCGCTTTCACCATCAATGGTTACATCCGTGTTATTATTCGTTTCATATTTCACACCATTAACATAGACACTGCCAAAAGCAGTAATCACTCCCACTGAAACAGACTCATCATTAAATCCGGTGCCCGTTTCACCACCGCCGGCACTACAGGCTAACAGAATGATGGCAACTAAAAACGTCGTCACAAAACGTAATAGGTTTCTAGTCATTAGATTGTTCCTCAATATCATTATTTTCAAAATAATAAATACTCACGCCGATGGCTTTTCGACCACTGCCCCCGATCTCTGGATGTACATCACGGTCTTGGGCAGCCATCGCCTGATCAATTTTTTCCAATAGCGCTTGTGAATTTTCAGCAATCAATTGTTGCAATGCGGCAATAGATTCTTCGGGTAAATTATCGTAATAGACTTTGCGCTGAAAAAACGGCGGTTTATCCGTTTCATGGATATTGCGATCCATGGTTTGAATCAACGCGGATACGTCGCTCCCTAAGTATTGCAGTTTTTCATTGATCGCGGTTTTCGGTATATAAGCACGGTGCAATAAACGTATTTGATCATGCTCATCAATCGCCACCACACCGACACGTTCCAGTTCATCCAGGACAGCTCGCGGTGGCACATCGCCGCTATAGGTTTTGACTAAGCCACTAAATGAAGGCATCTCACCATCAAACGATAACACTAAAGTTTCACCCGGTTTTTGCTGGTAATTTTCATCATGTACCCAACCATACACCACCCGAGCGGCACGATTGTATTTATCCACGAGATTCGCTTCTTGTTCTTCATCGATCTCTTGAATTCGCTTAACTTCTTTTCTAGATAAACCGGTAATCGTCGCAATTCGTGAATTACTTTGTTTCCGACCTTCAACAGCAAACTCGTTGGTCGCCACTTCCACATAAGCGCGGCGCGCAAGATCAGCAAAGACTCCGTAAGGCATGTTATTGCGCAACAGAATCTTCACTAACGGTTTTAGCACGCTAAGTATGGCTTTATATAATATTTTTTGCTGGTTCATGGTCTTATGGACCCGAACAACGAGTCTCGCTGTTCGGGTCAGTCACTTTAGTTATTTCTATCGTCTGAGTCGTCATCATCAGAATCAGAATCAGAGTCAGAATCAGAGTCAGAGTCAGAATCAGAGTCAGAGTCAGAGTCAGAGTCAGAGTCAGAATCAGAGTCAGAGTCAGAGTCAGAATCAGAGTCAGAGTCAGAGTCAGAATCAGAGTCAGAGTCAGAATCAGAGTCAGAGTCAGAATCAGAGTCAGAATCAGAGTCAGAGTCAGAGTCAGAGTCAGAGTCAGAGTCAGAGTCAGAATCAGAATCAGAGTCAGAATCAGAATCAGAGTCAGAATCGGAGTCGGAGTGAGAACCTGAGTCATCATCGATACTGGCTTTCATCGCTATAAAAACACCATCAGAAAAACTACCCTTGAGCTTGACTTCCATACCCTCCGTGAACGTGGCGTTTGTTACGTTAGCTAAATCGACAACAATTCCGGCAATACTGAATTGCAATGTTGTCGAATCTAACTTCACAAGTCGACCTTGCAACATTTCCTGCTTGGTCACATCGACCTCTTCACGTTCCATTTTTTTGGCAACTAATTGTCCATTCTGATCAAGATAAGCACGCACTTCTAGCCAGTTATCGACTTCCAAGTTATCAACTCCAAAATCATATTGGACATTCTGATCATCGTCGCCATAACGACTATCCTTAACCATGGTAAAGTTATCTATTTTTATCGATGCTCCAAACACCATCACGGTATTATCAAGCAATGACGTGCTCATCACTTTACCTTCCAGTTTTATATTAGTCGGTCTATCTAACTTGATTTCTTTGGCAACCAGTTTACCATTTGCATCGCGGTAGCCTTCAACTTTCAATTTCACGCCATCGACCAGCAATGTCACATCACCATGTTCGAAACGCGTCTGGTCATTTAATATCACAGACATACCATTAACGGTAAATTCAGACAAATTAACAATCGATGTCACAATGCCTTGAATTTCAATGTCATCATTTGTCACATTACTATTTTGTTCCTGTGAACCGCTGCTCACTCCCTTGAAGCCTATTTCATAAGCAACCAGTTGTTGGGCCTCATTTAACGATTCACGACTCTTTACCTCAACTAGCAGACCTTCCGCCAAACCGTTGCTTAAATTACTGTCTATCGATGCCGATTCATAATTGATCGTTAACGCACCAATCATGAATGTAGTGGCAGTTAGCTGGCTAATTTTACCCTTTAATTCGATGACATCGCCCGCTTCATGGCTTGCTTTTTTCACTTCCAAGCGAGTGGCCAAAATATTGCCGTCTCCTGTGCTATAACCACTCACTTCAATGACATTGCCTTTGACGATGCTTGCCATATCAGTAATTTCAACAGCTTTACTTTCAAAGACTGTATCATCGTCCACATGTACTGTAAGCCCCATAATATTCAAAGTCTTGTCTTTGGCAAAATTATTTTCCAGTACCACGCCTTCCACATTATCATCAAACTCAATTTCCAATGCGGTACCGGTAATACCATCGCTGTTAACACTGCCATTGAGCGAAACCACCATCCCCACTTTTAATAAAGACTCATTACCTTCGACCCCATCAACAATAAGTCGAGCACCGGTCGTTTCATATTCAACACCATTGATAACAATAGTGCCAAGTCCCGACCCCGTAATGACACCTGAAGTCGCTTTACTCAAAACACTTGATGAAGTTGATGGCGTTGATAAATTTTCAGTCGACTGCTCCTTATCATGCACACAACCAGACAGCCCCAATATAGTCACCAACGATAAAGCAATTACTGATTTCTGAAAACGGTTATTCATTATACGCTCCTTTCTAAGTTATTGGACATTAAAAATTGGGATTTAATTCCCAATTCAATGTTTGGGATTATATTCCCAATTACCTGTCTTGAAAATGAATTTCTCAGAAAAATGCGAAATTAGTCACATTATTTTTTAAAAAATAATGGTGTATTTTCATAATATATTGATTTTTAAAATAAAAATGTGGGCATCTTGAACAACTAAAAATAATCATTAGATTCAGCAAAATCGAGAGAGCAACCGTCTTCGGGAAAATTTATCAACTCACGGTCAATTTACATGATTTTTAGAGGATTTATTTTTCGAGGCACACCTTGCAGCAAGATACCAATAGTAACCAAGACTGCCGGCAACAATGATTGCTGGTTTCCACAAAGCAGCATGGACTCAATATCATTACCATTTAGAGGAACTTGTGATTATTTTTTAAGTTCTTTATAGTCGATCTTGAACACCAAAAGTGTAAAATACAAGACCTGGCACCACTGATGGATAAATGAACTGAAATTGGATGTTAATCAAACAAAATTCGATGAAAAATCCAGCAAAAAAACTAACTTTTTTCGCTGAAAAAATGAGCAATGAAAATTTCCCGCAACTCTTTGAAATTTCTATCATTCAGAAAAATCAAGAGGGGTTGGAATGATGCCCTGACTAAGAAGGGATTGAGACTCTTGTTCCAACATTGAAATTGATGGGTTTCGCGTTGCTCTACCCATCCTACGAAGGGATTGAGACGCTCGTTCCAACAATTGAAATTGACGGGTTCGCTTTGCTTAACCCACCCTACGAAGGGATTAAAACTCTATAATCTGACCTTCCATGTAGGAAGGTAGACAAGAGCCGAACACTTGCAAAAAAATTCGCTAAACTGACAATTAAATTTACAAGCAATGCGCTTAAGCATCACTTGTTTGACTCGTTAGCCCACTGATCTATTTAGCTATTTTCATTATTGACCCGGTTAACGTATAATGGTCCTTATCTTCGTTAACTGAAAATAGATAATCCATGACCGATTATGATAGCCCTTGGAAAACGACCATTGAGTTTTTCTTCAAAGACTTTTTAGCCTTCTTTTATCCACAAGCTCATGCGGAGATTGATTGGGACCGGGGCTATGAATTTCTTGATAAAGAACTTGAAAAAGTGGTCCGCGATGCCGAATTAGGCCGTCGTTATGTGGATAAATTAGTGCGCGTTTGGCAACAAAACGGTGAACCGGAATTTGTCTTGATTCATGTGGAAGTGCAAGGTCAACATGATAGCGATTTTGCCCAGCGGATGTATGTTTACAATTATCGTGTTTTTGATCGTTATCAACGTAAAGTAGCTAGTTTTGCCGTTTTGGCCGATAACAATGCGAATTGGCGACCCAGTGATTTTTGCTATGAATTATGGGGGAGCCGCAGTGGCTTGTGGTTCCCTACCGTGAAATTATTGGACTACCAACGCCAATGGGAACAATTAACCGACTCATCGAATCCATTTGCAACCGTTGTCATGGCCCATTTGCAAGCACTGAGTACCGCCAAAGATTTACCGAGCCGCTTAAACAGCAAAGTCGAATTGATCAAACAACTCTACCAAAAAGGCTATCAACGCGATGCCATCTTGGCCTTATTTCATTTTATCGATTGGGTGATTGAACTTCCTGAAGATTTAGATCAAGCTTTTTGGCAAGAACTCACCACCTTTGAGCAGGAGAATAAAATGCCATATATTAGCAGTGTAGAACGGATTGGAATAAAAAAGGGGATTGAACAAGGGCTCGTGCAAGGAATTGAGCAAGGAATCGCCAAGGGCGAAGCCAAAATCTTACATCAGCAACTCACAAAACGTTTTGGCTCTTTACCCGATTGGGTCAACGAGAAAATATCACAAGCCAATACAAATCAACTGGAACATTGGAGCTTACAAATACTTGATGCTCCCAACCTTGATGCAGTGTTTGCTGATATCAAAGAATAAGGAAAGAGAATTTTCTCGCTCTCGTGTAAGGAATGTAACCAAGTAGGGTGCATTGTATGCACCAAACAGCGATGAATACCGCACTCTCCTTAAAAACAGAATTCATCGTTGAGGGTTATTTTAACGCTGTTTGGTGCGTGTAACGCACCCTACCAAGGGATTGGAACGCCAATGGACCATCGCATGGGAATACGTGTACTTCGGGTAAATCCTTGCATTCGTCCTACCAACTAAAACCAGAGCGATAAATCGAACATATCAAAAACGCCAACCATCATCACCAAAAGCAAAATACACTTCGAGCACAATCACCAGTAATATCATGGCGAGCAGGCTATCGCTAATGAAGTCTTGCCAATCTTGTTGAAAGTACCCACGAGAATAATATAATATCAGCATACCGAGCAGTAATAGCCGGTTTATCCATTTTACCGAACGCTCCCACTCAAAACGTAGTAGCCAAGCTAAACTCGCTGTGCTTAACATTAATACCAGCAGAAATGCGGTGTATTTCGACTCACTTAAAAAATGCTTCAAATGATATAGGATTTGTTGTTGCATGTTTTTAATCGTTTCTTGAGAGACAGAAGTTTGCCAGTCTCTCGGCGGGCCATCATGTTGAGTCATATTTTTAATATCAATGTGGTGTTGCCGATAAAGTTGTTCTTGCGGGGTTTCCAAGAGATCAACGACCACATAACGTGCTTGTTGACAATGCTTGATTATTCGGGTGAGCGGCGCACTTAACCATTTAGCCAGATCAAACTCTGCCGTAGCTTGCCAATACCCTGGGCTTTCTGTTTTCAATCCTAGCTGAACATGCTCCTGGCACCATGGCCCCAATAGAAACTGGAACCATATGAGTTCAATGGCAACACTGTTATCTGGCGTCAAGCCGAGGCTTTCTACATAACGATCCCGTGTTTGATCATAGTCTGCCATCACCATTGATGAAATGAACATCATCATTGGCAAAAATAAGTGGTAGTGAAATTTGCTTTGTTTTTCTGACATAGTGCTTTTGTTCCTAGATCTTCAGAAATAAACCTTCCCACGCAAAAGCGTGGGAAGGTCATCGTGTTTATCTGTAAAAATCTATTACAAAAAAACAAAACGAATATCTATGCGCCGATTTTTTGCATCCGGGGTTGGCAGTGAATAATGATTCAAAGGCTGGCTATCACCGTAAGCAGCCGTGGTGAATAACGCTTCTGATGCAGGGTTTTTTAAACCAAGCAAGGTGTTATTGACAATTTTTTCATACACCGCTTTGGCCCGTTTAGCGGAAAGCTCTGTATTGTCTTTGGCATAGGTTGCTGCGCTTACCGGTACGTTATCGGTGTGGCCTTCAATCACAATGGACTGTAACTTATCTCGCGCTGGCGCTTGGCAATGGGTGTCTTGCGTAGTTGGTTGCCAGTTGGCATAGCAAGTCAGGTTTTTTTCCAACACTAAACTTATATTTTTCAGTATTTGCTGTTGCTGCTGTGGAAGATCGACTTTCCCACTGTCAAAATGTAATCCACCTGAAGTAAATCGAAGCACCGCATTGCTAAAATCCATACTATGCTCGATGCCATATTGCCCCAGATCATCCGATAGTTTTTGCAATAACTCAGATTTAAACGATGGTTGTTGTTGGAAATTGGATGGCATACTTTGCTCAGACTCAACATGTTGTGTATAGGCAAGCAATGCCATCATAAAAATAGCTCACACTAAAATGCATTTTGACTTTATTCATTTTCCTACCTCATGAGTGTTGTTGATTGATGACTCTCCGCGTTGCAACGCCAATTTATTAAACAGCTTTGGTAGTTTTTGACTCATATGACTCGATGGGTGGGTTAGTGAATCCGCTTGCGACAACACCACACTGAAAGCTTGCCTTAGCTGATTAATGCTTTTTTCTAAACGCGCTTGGTGTTTGCATCGAATATGGTGAAACCAATGGCCAAAAAACAAAGCAATCAGCAATGTAATAAACGCCATACCAACACCATTAATCAGCAAAGACAAACCTTGTTTGAACTCCAGAGGATCTGACGATATCAAACCACCGGCCGCAGTATTGAGACCAATCACTAAACCAATAATGGTGCCCAACACACCTAAACTGACAATGATTTGCTGAGCATGGTCAAAGCTTTTTTCTAGCACATGAGATTGAGCAATATGATCATAGCAAATACAACGATCCATTTCAGAATTGACCACTTGTCGGCTCTCATATTTTTTTCCATTATCTAGGCTTGCGCGAAATATTTCGGCTAACGGAGAAAAACATCGGCTTTTTAATAGAAGCGTGTCAAATTGATCGATTCTTTTTTTCAATTTGGCTTGTGCCTGAATTTCATTCTTGGTGGCAAACAAACTTCTATTAGATTTTTTTCCAAGCGTTTGGCTTCTAAGATGAATAAACTCCTGGTAGACTGATTTGATCTCTTTATTTAACGCGCCAATAATCATTTTCACCCGCAAGCTAGCGGTTAAAAATGTCAACAAAACAAGCCCGATAAAGACCAACAATAACCAATGCTCTTTTAACAGAAAAAAATAATCATTGAATTGAAAGTGAAACATAGTGTACTCCTTTAAATAGTTGTGGAAACGAGATATATACTCGTAGCGTCTGATATTTAGGCTTTATTGCTCACCTATTTTCGCCCTGGCTGCGTTGAAACTCCTCGCAATAAGAATAACTATTACTCGTCATTTCGCCTTGCCAGAACAAAAATATGCGTTGCACTCAACACCTAAATATCAAACGCTACGAGTATATGATGACAGATTGAAGAGATTTTTTCGGGGATTACAAGCTTGTTGGTGTTTTGGATGGGCCGTAAAAAACAATACTGATTAAACCGTAGGTCGTGTTAGCCTTAGCGTAACACGACAGCAATCGTCGGGGGCAGGCTTTGTTGTCTATGAGTAACCCGTAAAATGCAGTGTCGCCCCATTAAGGTGCAGTTCTATTTGTTCTTTTTCAATCGCTAGATTATAGATGCTAAACGGTCGATTACCGATATTTTTAACTAGATAGCGCTCGGCTAAATTTTCCCCCAATGCGCTGACAAAGGCATTCTTCAGTCGCGATAATTTATCTTGGATAAACTCTTTTTTCATACCTGAAAGTTCATGTTCGGGTTGCTCATCGATCAGATCAAAAGTAAAAGCTATCAGTAAATTGTCGTAGTTATCCATTTCACCAATAATATATTGTTGATAAAATTCCAAATACTCTTTGGCGTAATCAATACATGACGCCGATTTCTCTAACTGAATGGGCGGCAGTCCCTTAGCATTGCGCATAGCGAACCAGGCATACATAGCAAAATCCGCTCGCGATACTTTAATATCGATACCCGAAGCGCTAATTTTTTTAGCATTGAAATCAATCACCAGTTGCAACGGTTGTTCGATAAGTTTGGCCGCCTCGATGGTACGCATGAAACTGGTTTTTCCTTCCAACAAACTGTGAGGAATCGATCGACGCAAACTCACGAAAGGAATATCAGCCAAAGAAACTTCGGCATCAGCAGCATCGAGAAAGGGTTGACCTTCCCGGTTGTTAATCACTTTGGCATAAGGTGTCGGGTAATAAAACTCACGTAACGATTCGTAACTGGGAGGTACCAATACATGAGATAACCGATCTTGCTCACGACCATATAAAGATAACGCATAACCCAAATAATAACCCATCGTTTTACGGCCACCCGCCATAGATACATGTAACGCCACCGCATCGTCCTGGGTAAACCGTCGCACCAGATCGGTAATGAAGTCAGCACAACATTCATTATCTTTAGGGGTACGTATATCCGGCAAGGGAATATTGTTGGCATCCACTAAAACATGGATATTATTTTCTGAAAATGTGATATCAAAATCATAATCTTTACAAAATTGATGAAAGTGACCAAACTCAGGATTAAGCAAAGCATTTTGGGCATTGCCTGCCCCCGCTTCAGTGGTAATAATATGTATTTCAGTTGGTATAAAGGCAGGTTGCTGTTGCACCGCAAGACCATACAAAGTCTCCGTCACAATTTGTGGCGACATGCCCGTGACAACTAACAACACCCGTTTCTGATATTGATGGGGTTCTTTATGCATGGGGTATTTTCTCCTCTGATCGTTAACATTTAATCGATTGCTTATTTTAACGGGTATTAGAGAGTGAGGCGGCAGTCACAAGCTTGTCGTATGGTGTCTAGGCAACCGGCTTGTGATTATTTTTCAAATTCTTTATAGTTAATGTTGAGCACCAAAAGTCTAAAATACAAGACCTGGCACACCTGATTGAAAAATGAACTGAAATTGAATGCAAATCAGACAAAAATCGGCGAAAAACCCAGCAAAAAAAAGCTAACTTTTTTCGCTGGAAAAATGAGCAATGAAAATTTCCTACAACTCTTTGAAATTTCTATGATTCGGAAAAGTCAAGAGGGGTTGGAATGATGCCCTGACTAAGAAGGGATTGAGACAGATAAGAGATATGAGGTAAAGAAAATTTAGGTTGGAATGATGCCCTGACTAAGAAGGGATTGAGACTGAGACGCTATTCAGTATAGCGTCTCAGTAGAAGTTGGAATGATGCCCTGACTAAGAAGGGATTGAGACGGTTTGCAAATGGGCAGTAGGTAGGGTGCATTTTATGCACCAAGCAGCGATGAATACCGCTCTCCCCCTAAAAATAGAATTCATCGTTGGGGGTTGTTTTAACGCTGCTTGGTGCGTGTAACGCACCCTACGAAGGGATTGAGACTCCGATGAGCCATCTCGTTCCCACGCTCCTGCGTGGGAATGCAGATCTGGGTAAACTACCAGCACAAGGCTCACTCAGCTTAATAAATCGAACGCCAGGCTATTTGATAGCTTACGCCTTTATTGGCTTGATCTAATGGCGGCTTATACTCACCTAGGCGTTCCCACGCAGGAGCGTGGGAACGAGAGTCGTCGTTAAGGTTGAGATATGTCATTTATCTCTACTACAATTTCCTAGATACAATAGGTATATCACGTAGTGAACAACGTCCCCACGGATATCAGCTACGCTTAAAGCAACCTAGCCGTAACATCCCAATTGACGTAATTGGATAATCATGCTACTTTCACCAAAAAATAATGTAGCGCCAAATGATTTTATATCTGGGGATATCGTGTACCTAACACGGCTGTGGCGGGGTATGTTCGTCAGTAATTTAATTGCAAGTTAAAGTCTTCCTTCCTTACTATTTCACTGATGCCTTCGGCATGAGATGAATCATCTAAATGCTTATTTACTAATATTGTTTGTGTGATCCCTAGGCGAAAGATAAGCAGAGCACAACAATTAAATCTATGCATGAATTTGCAGAGGTAAGACTATTGTTAAAATAACTGAAAATGATGGTGACGATCATTTGCTTATTCCTTGTAACGAAGGAGAGTTTTATCAATTCGCATGGGAAAAAACTGGATAAAGCTTTACCATCGTGTTGATAGCACGTCTTTATTCTTTGTGGCGGCTTACTCACGTAGACATTCCCACGCGGGAGCGTGGGAACGAGGGGAAAACCGTGTTCTGGCCTATGGTACACCTTTTAGGATAGCGACCAACTTGGCCCGTTTTATTTGTTCTTGATTTTCGCGCTGTCTTCTGTTTCCCCCTTTTTTATACCAACCAATTTGGTCATAAATTTCAGTCAATAGCTTTACCGCATTTATCCTATCTTTTTCACTCTTCCAGGCCACTGCCACACTGCTCAATGTCTTACACTTATTGATAAGTGCTTTCAGCATTTCTTCTGGCATTAATAAATTCACTTTGCGATAAGCTTCGAATTCTCCTCTCAATTGATGAAGTTGCTTTTCATTATCAGATAATGATTCAAATTGAGCTAACTCTTGTTGCTTTTTTTTGGATTTTTGTTGTTCTTCACTTAGCGCATTATAGTTTTTCTTTAGCTTGTTATAATGAGTGATATCCTGTGTCATCTGACCATAGCCCACAGCCGCCTTTGCCCCTGCACCTAACCAGTCCAGTGCATTGACTAATGCCTCTTCCACCAGTCTGATGTCAATATTTTTGTCTATGTCTTGATGGCGTCGTCGCAAAGCAATACTAAATAAAAAACGAGCTTGTTTGGTAACTAAAAAAGGAATCGGCACCGGATCGTGCCAATCGGCGGGAATACGTTCAGGTTGATTGTCAATGCTGTTAATATCTTGTCCTTTGGCGTACCAATCTCCCATGTGTGGTGTCATGATATCGACCCCAAGGGAAACAGCCTGCACGGGTATCGCATCAAAAAAAATCAAATCACCTGTTTGAGATTGAAAATCGGCCTGATTTGGGTCCTTGCCGGTACTACCAAACCATTGTAGCAGGCGTTGTCGTAGCTCAGCATCACTATCACTGGGCTCCCATGTTTCTAACCAACTACGTACAATCCCTTTAACTGTGGCACCACTCAAATAAGGTACGCCCAGCGTAGGGTGCCAACTAAAACCATTTTCAATAGGATGCGAATTCCCCATTCCAGTGACAAAATGCCATTTAGTTTCAAAAACACATTCTATACTATGCAAAGAGCGATTTAATGCCATTTGTCGCATAACCGCTTGCTCAAGCCCATTTTCATCTCCTACCTGACGGTACTTAGCAAATTGAGTGAGCCAGGCATTTTTTCCTTCTTTGTCCACTTTCCAATCGGGCTGATAAATATCAAAAAATCGATCAAACCAAAGTCCTGCATGCCCCTTTGGATTAAACTTTGATCCTGGTGTATTTTCCGGTGACATTGAATAGAGAGGTCTTAGCATATTCAATCCCCTTACATGTAGGCTTTAGCGAATTTTTTTACCCAGTCCATTAATGCTAGTGACTCTGCTTGGGCTAAACGATAGGTATGCATATCGGATTTAACGATTCCATCAAGTAAATCATTATATCCTCCATAGGGCTGGCTATCCTTGCAAAGCCAATTAGACAATAAGTCGTACAGATATTTATGCGTTTTACCTTTTGAGTAATAAAAAGCCACCGCCTGCCCCAGACCATTCATGTGAATCATCGCAGGCAAACTCGCTGCATAACTTTTATATTCACTTTTTGAAATTTCTTTTTCCGCATCAGTTTTGACACAATGGAGTGCATATTTAGCTCGCTCTTGCTGTATGGTCTGCATCACTTAATTCCTCTGCTTTTGAATACTGACTGCACACCACCCCATGCCAACGGTTTCATTACCTCCGAGTTGCAACCAAGGGTGCTCAGTAAATAAACCAGTTACCGCGCCTAAAATAGACTTTGCATCCATTTCTGCACTAGACTGACGTGCTTTAACTGCCGATAACGCGACGTATAATAGTGTTTCTGGCGGCAGCGTTTCTTCGTACCAAAGACTGCCATCTTTTACTATTTTAGTGTCTGAGTCGATGGCAATATGGGCATTCACCGGTGTCGCATGGCTGGCTAAATGGGCAAAATAATTATTACTGACAATCACTAATTGCTCTTGCAACGCTTGGGTGGCCTTTTCTGGATCATGCATTAGTTTCGCCAGCACAGCAATTAGCGAGTCAAAATCATGCGGCTGGGTGGTGAAACGATATTCTTCCAGAAATAGATCTTTCTCATGACTTCCCTGAGGCACCCAAGCTTCACCATCTTTAATCTTATCATTGACTTTCAACAAGTCCACCACCGGGCATTGCATACGCTCAGCATCAGTCTGATAACGACTGAGAGCATAAGGGCAAGTCACCCATTTAAATTGTGATGTGAGGGAACGCACTGGCATCAGTAATAATCGGGCATCACTGACGGCAATCGCACCGCCATATTCATTGCCGCTACTCGTATCAGGGCCGAATACCGCATTCACACTGGTTTTTTCTGCCATTTCTGTTGCACGAGTACGTAGCGCACCTTTCACCGCAGAACCAAAGATACAAGGCCAGTGCGTATGTCCTTCCCGTTGGATGGGCAAATCAATGACGCCGGTATTTTGGCCGGTACCGGCATGTAGTGAGGTTTGGGCGTGCAACCCTAAAATTGCATTTATTTGATTCATTTTCATCCCTTTTATGAAGTGGGTATGGGTGACTGGTTCCATATTCCAATGGCAACTGTACCACGCCCCAATTGTTGATCATTGCCAATTTGTTGTTGATGCAGGGTATCAACAACTTTCTGTAAATCATGTTCCGTTGTGCAATAAAATGCACTACCAGCAGGTATCAGGCTTTGTACAGCTCTAGGTCCATCATTCGCCATATCCCAACCACCTTCACGTAAAGTTTTACCGGTGATAGATGTGATGAGCTGTAGCTCAAGGCCAGCCAATTCACCTTTCCATACGGTTTGTCCATTACTCTCATCGGACTTAAAACTCGGCAACGGTTGCCACGAGGCTGTTGGCTCCATACGCAACGGTGTCATCAAATAAACAATAAAACCATCACGATTGCCAGTTATCTGTGATAATGGAAAAGCAGGAGGTGTTTTATCGTCGATCTCAATCTCAGCTAAGCGCCCTTCTGCGCCTAGACGTGTTATCAATGTATTTTTTGTGACTTGATCGTCAGCGATGCCTTCCACATCCACTTCAATGCAAACCTCGGGGCTTAATCGCAAATGACAGGTTTGATAGAGCATACCATCTGCCGCGGTACGCAATTCAATATTGCGAGCAATGCCAAGCCGAGGCTCTAGGGTATACAAATCATCTTTTGATACAATAGTATCTAGCCGTGGCACTTGCCCCTTGAGAACTGCTTCGAATCCTTCTTTTTTCAACCAGCACTGTTCTAATGGTTTACTGCCTTCAAACCCTTTCGGAAGGCTAGCTAAACGAACCTTGTTTCCTAAGTCACACGCTTGGGCTTGACCCATTTCAAGAAATTTTAGTTCGCTAATATTTTTCCCCTGAAATCTCGCCATTAAGTTCAAAGGTGCAGGATAAATACGTTGCTTGTGATAACTAACCCAAGGGCCTTGAAATTTCAATTGGTTCAAGTCATCGCCATAACCAATTAAAGAATAATGTTTATGATTGGTTTTTTCTTTTCGGAACTCTTGCCAATTGATATTATGTTGTTCCCCCAATATTGTTCTGATTGATCCCATAAGGGTGCGTATTGGTGGTGGAAAAACACTTTGCGAAACTGAGCCATCCACCGTTTCCATGGGACGCGCTTCACGAAAAAAAAGAGTATCTAAACCGGAGAACTTCCAGGTTGTACGGCTCATCGTTCCACCCCCTTACGGGCAAGAAACCGTACTAACAATGCCCCATCCGCCAATAGATGTTTGCTAGGCTCCCATTTTTCGGGATCGGCTTGATCTAGTTCTCGAAATACCGGGCGACATTGTTGCAACAATGGGCTTACCTGTTGTCTTGCATCCTCAAAAGTCAGCGAAGATTTAACCTTCCCTGAATTGAGATATTCCATGGCCATGAGATCAATGGCCTCTTCCTTATTTAGTACCGCATCTGCACTCTCATTGGGCGGATTAAGCAAGGAAAATCGCTCTCTAATTCGATAAAAAAATCGATTCGCAAATTGGTGGTCTTGCTCGTCAGCTTGTTGAAATTGCTCTGCTAACAAACCGATGATGACATGGCGCTCATTATTTGTTGTATCGCTCTCTAATGCAATCTCCCAGGGTGCCGCCCATTCAATGGCCTGCCCGCCAGGTTTCCAGACTTGCACCGCGAGTGCATCGCGACCATATTGATCTTTAGCCACCTTATCAAGCAGATGATGAGCCTCGTGCAAAACTTTGCTCAATGGCATTTTAATATGCGCATAAATAATCGCACCGGATATCGTCATTGGTAGCTCCGGCTTGTTTGCAAAGCAAGCTAAATAACATTGCCGTAGTTGCGATGCGCAGCGTAATGCATCTTCTAATGGTAAAACAGCTAATACGTCATCACCACCGGCATAAACCAAGAAGCCATTATTATTATAAACAGTTTTAGCGACTTCACTGGTAAATTCAGCCAACCCGCTAGTAATAGCTTGCTGTTTCTCTTTCTGTTTCTCTTTGTCGGTATCACTCATGTGTTTACCTAACGAGTCCCCATCCATCATCAGGATCGCATAAAACGGCGAAACGGGACTCAGTTCGATATCGCTGGTTAATGCTTTTAATGCAGCAATCGTTTTTTCTGCTTGCACGACATCTGAGTAAACTTTTTTATTTTCCAGTACATTTTGAAAAAAAACGTTACCATCGATCGCTTTCCATTGTTTTTTCCCCCAGGCGGTTTCAATACACCTGATCTGATTTGCCCATTCACCATAACCCTCCGTCAGTTTTTTCGCTGCATCGTGGAAGATCTCTACTTTATTTATGTCAGCCTTATTAAGTACCGCTTCCAGCCAATGTACCGCCGCCATATAAGCAACAGAGGGTACCCCTGATTTAAGCGACCAGCCATGTAACGTCCAGTTATCAGGCATATCAATTTTTAATGTATCAAAATAATGAACAAAACGCCGCTTAACAAAAGCGATAGCGCACAGATACTCCCCTTCACGCAAATCGGTTTTCATGGCTTTATTGCCACTCTCACGAATCCGTTTCCAAAAAGCCTCCAAGCCGTCGTGCTGTGGTTTCGGTGTATTGGATAATTCTTGCCAACCAGCCATCATCATACATTTAACACCGGGCTCATCGGGAGAATAGTGCGTTCGCCAGTTTTTTCGTCGATCCAAGGCAGCACTGTCACCCACATCATCAGTGAGTACCCAGTTCATTTCCCAAAAATGTTTTATTTGTCGGTCCCAAATGATGTGCGTTTGATCATTGGCGTATTTTTTAATATCTTTATTGTAGATACGCAAGGCCAACTGATACCAAGCCGATTGCACACACTCCATAACCCGTTGCGGAACAAAGTTTTGACCAACTCGTGCCTTGAGTCGATTGGGAATACATCCTTGAATGGGTTTGTTTTCAGTGCCTTTGCCTTCTAGCCATAACAAGAAATTCTCATTCGTCCGGGGAAATAAAATTTCTCCTTGCTGCGCAATAACAGATTTCATGGCCACCGCAGATAACCATGACAAAATAAAAGACCCGCCCCAAAAATCTCGTGTACGACGAGCTTGAGCGACAAAACCTTGTACGGGACCGAGTGTGAAGTGGAAGTATTGGTTGTTAGGCTCCATAAAGTACCTCCCCACTGTTAAAGCGATTCATGTATTCATGAACCACACCCCACTCTATCCAGTTTTGATTGAAATAAATATTACCAGCGCTTCGACCATAGTTAAATTCAAGTTTATCTCCCTGACTAACAAAATCGGCGGGCATGAGTATCTGTATCAGCAGAACTTGCCCATTAACAAATTCGTGGATATGCATAAATAATGGCGAAGCTCTACGGCCACGATTTTTTTCTTTTAATGTGAAATCTACTTTTTTATTATTGGAAGAAAAAAAATAATTATGCGGCAAACCAAAAACGGTGCGCCGTGGGATGCTAGAAGGTGGTGTGTTTGCTGCTGAATTCCAGAGCAAATCATGATCGTCTTTAAAATTCTGCTCTGCCTTTTGAGAGCCAACTTTGTGATCACTACCCTCTCTTTGCTTTCTGCCATAAGAGCGATACAACTGCAATTCAAGCCCGGCTTTATTTAGCAGATCCATAGGGAGCATACCTTTCAACGATACATCAATTCGTGATAATTTTGAGAAAGCAGTAAACGGTGGTTGTTCAACGGACTGTTGCCACTTAAGATATAATGATTTGAGTTCCGTAATATCTGCCGGGATCTCCTGCACTTGTTCACCAACGATCAAACGTTGAATGGATAAAGAACCGAATCCTTTTCTTGCTCGACTACCAAGACCGCCCATAGTACCTAATGCAAGCAATGCATCTGACAATTGTTTTTTCTGAATAATTGAGAGCTTCGGATGTAATCGACAATCTACGGCAAAGGTGGATGGGGGAATGGCATCACGTAAACAGCCTTTTTTGTAATCAAAAAGTCCCTGCCCTAATAAATAACGTATACCGCTATCACGAAATAAAAATGTTTCTGCAGCTTTAAATTCTTCTCTGATCTGCAATAAAAATTTAGCTTGTTGGCTTGCACCATCCACTGCACTACCAAACAGTGCTCCTTCCTCTCGATGCAATTGTTGCAAGGCATCGACATCGGAATCATGGGTTTGGCGAATCTGCCCCCAATTTAACGCTCGCCACCAAAAACGTAAAGCGCCTTTGATGGATGCAGGACTGATAGTAGTAGCTTTTTGCTCGGCATCACCAATGAACATCGGTGTTACAATTTTATACGTTGCTGTTATTTTTTCCGGCATGATCCCCCTCCTATGGTAAATGCAATTGAAACTATGACAACGATTGCTGCACCGAACATATCGGCCAATGTTTCAACTATTCCTTAGGAATGGGCTGCGCAATAACTTTCCATTCCTTAGTTAATCTTGGCTTGAGCGGCCCTCAATATATCCCATGTTATATGATTTTGTCAGGTGGTTATTGGTATTATTACCCAAATTATTAACAAATCTCATGTTATAATTATTTCGCCCTCTCATCGACGGAAAAAAAACATGCCCAACTCAACCCCGCTCACTTTACCCATTGCTGAATATCGTTTGTTGTATCAAACACCAAATGCCTTACCACTAAACGGATACACGGGCTCGGCTTGGCGAGGCGCTTTTGGCCATGCGTTAAAAAAATCCGTTTGTATTACCGGGCTTAAACAATGTCAATCTTGCTTGTTAAAACATCAGTGTGCTTATTCTTATTTATTTGAAACCCCTATCCCACCAAACTCAAAAAAAATGCGCTTGTATACGCATGCGCCCCATCCTTTTGTTATTCAACCACCGCAAGAAGAAAAAATAATCGATGGTTTTATCTATCCGTTACACTTTTCTTTATTTGGTGATAGCCAACGCTATTTACCTTACGCCATTCACGGCTGGCAACAACTTGGTCAACAAGGAATTGGAGTCAAACGACAAATGCTGGAGTTAGTCGCAGTGGAGCAGTTTGATTCAGCTCAAGCGAACTGGGTAATGATATATCAGCCAGGTGGCGAGTTATCACCCTTGCCAATATCGGTATACGATGTTCCGGCGTTGCCACAAACCGTTGATATTCATTTGCAAACACCAGTGCGCATTACAACACAGGATAAACCGGTGAGCTCGGCTGAATTTTCATTTAGTGCTTTTTTTAGTCATTTGTTACGACGTATTTCAATGTTAACCTATTTTCATACGGAGACACCTTTAGATATAGATTTTGCCTCACTGGTGGATAAATCACGTGCTGTTCCATTAGCGCAATGCGATTTACAGTGGTATGACTGGAAGCGATATTCTTCGCGGCAAACCCGTGAGATAAAGCTCGGAGGACTCACCGGTAGTTTCTCACTTACCGGCGATCTAATTGCTGATTTTTGGCCCTATCTATGGCTCGGACAACACACCCATGTGGGCAAGGCCACCAGCATGGGGATGGGTAAGTATCATATTAAAAATATTGCCACATAAAAGCATTAGAGCCTACATTTCGCACCCAGTCACGCGATCTCGCTTGATCCTTGATTCCACAGAAATTCTTCTTCAGTCACCAATACAACCAGTATTACCTCCTTCAGAAAATTTCCTGTGAAACCAATTATCTTCGCGATTTTCACATGTCTGAGTGCGAAATGTAGGTTAGAATTGGACTTGTGATTATTTTTCAATTTATTTATAGTTATTTTTGAGTATCGAAAGAGCAATATACAAGACCTGGCACTGATGATTAAGAAGTGAACTAAAATTGGATATTAATCAAACAAAATCCGGCGAAAAACTCAGCAAAAAAAAGCTAACTTTTTTCGCCGAAAAATTGATCAACAAAAAATTCCTGCAACTCTTTGAAATTTCTATCATTCAGAAAAGTCAATAGGGGTTGGAGTAATGCCCTGACTAAGAAGGGATTGAGACGCTTGTTCCAGCAATTGAAATTGATGGGTTTCGCATTGCTCTACCCATCCTACGAAGAGATTAAGATCCCCGGTGTGCCTCTCGTTCCCACGCTCCTGCGTGGGAATACAGATGGGCAAACCCATTTACACAAGACTCACTAAGCTTGACGAGCGGGCTTTCAGAGCATTTAATGACTCGCGCAATTGATGCTCTCATAGGCATTCCCACGCAGGAGCGTGGGAACGAGGAAAGATATTTATTTTCTCATTGATCAGGATATTGTATTTTTAGTGAGAGTTTGCTAAGGTATCTTGCGTTTGTTCAACTCATAAAAATTTAGAATAATTGTGGTGGCAGGGTTGTTATCGAGGTTTTATCTTGGATCATGGAAGTCTATGGTTTTAACTGTCAATCAAACTGAATTTTAGATCGAATTGTCTCCTTCCTAATTTGTTTTCACTTTAATTATCTATTACGTGCTTTTGTAGCGACTCATTTCACGATGGTTTACTGCCATTGCTTTCTGAATTTCAAAAGCCTAATAAACACGCAATAGACTGGATTCATATTTCGAGGGAGTATTCCAATGGGCGTAGTTATTTCAGTTCCGATCAAAGATATGTTTGACATGGTTAAGTCGCTCTTGAAAAAAAAACAACAAGACCCAACCAAAATCGATCTCACTTATGTTGATATGCCACGTTGCAAAGGACTGGTTGCCTTTGTCAGCAAGAGTCGACAAAGCGTATTAACATCTGCGGCTTCTACCGCAATTGATTTTCATTATGCGGGTGAAGACGGTGAAAGCGAGCCAACCCTATTAAAAAATAGTTTGGTTGCTGCATACGCCATACACCAAAGAGGATGCGGAAGAACTTGAACGCCACATCAGACAAAGAGAAGTGAGCTGTGAGTGTATTGGGCTTGATCAAAATAGCGATATCGATAATGCTAGCCACATTAAAAATAAAATTGATCAGATAATGAGAGATGCGGCTAGCAGGGATATCAGTGAACAAGAAATTGCTCTGGACATTACCGGAGGCTCTGTCTCGGTAAGTCTTGGTATGTTTGCCGCAAATATGGCCTACGATACATTGATGCAAGTAATGATTCCCCAACAAAAAGACGACAACGGACGCCCAGTAGAAGGAACTAAATCAATACCTCGGAAAATTGAATTGCGAAATCAAGAGAGTGATTAACTCTCATTCATTCTCATGCCGAGCCTCAACATGAGGCATGCCAGCCTCATCAACGCCAATTATTAATTCAATCGGCCGGCAGCACACTTGGCAATCTTCAATATAACTTTGCTCGGCAATCGAACAGTCGATGACACATTCAATGATTTCTCCACAATAGGGACAAATAATTTGTGCTGTTTCTAATAAGTTCATAACCTGCCATTAATTACATTAGTTTAACGCTGCGCCATCCTTGTATCGAAAAAAACTTCATGTTAATCCAACTCATTTTTATTTTTTCGGCGGGCTTCCGCTTCAATAAAAATGCGCTTCACATTGGGAAAAGCTTGTTTAATATCGTGATCCAAGGTCGCAATACCGACTTCTAGATCGGCGGCGGGCATGCTATCACGAAAATCAATACTGATATTAACTAAGATAAAATCCGGTCCCATGTGCATGGTCAAAACTTCATTCACGTGGATCACCTCAGGGTAGCCTTGGGCAATTTGGCGAATACCATTAATCACCGTTTTATTGGCACTCTCACCAATCAACAGGCCTTTCGTCTCATACGCTAACCATACTGCCGTACCACCTAAGATTAAGCCAATCACCACCGAAGCGAGGCCATCAAAAGCATATATTCCCGTGATCTGCGATAACAATACCCCCAGGAACGCAACGATCAAACCCAGCATGGCTGCTGAGTCTTCAAATAAAACAACAAACATGGTTGGATCTTTGCCTCGCTGCACCGCTTCAACATAGCCCCATTTACCTTTGGCTTTGGTGAATTCGGTAAATGCAAAATACCACGCTGCCCCTTCAAATACCATGGCCAAACCAAGCACTACATAAATCACCATGGCATGTTGTATCGGCTGAGGGTCAATAATGTGCTTGATCCCTTCATACAGCGACACTCCGGCACCCACTGCAAAGATTAAAATCGCAACGATAAAACTCCAAAAATAAATTTCTTTACCATGCCCAAACGGAAAATGTTCATCGGCAGGTTTTTTCGCTTGCTTCATACCATATAAAAGCAAACCTTGGTTGCCGGTATCCACCACCGAATGAATTCCTTCCGATAACATTGCCGAGCTACCGGTGATTGCCGCTGCCACAAACTTGGTTACCGCAATGAGTGCATTACCAATGAGTGCTGCAACAATAACTTTTTTTGAAGATCCTGCCATATTATTTATCTTTTCTATTGAACAATTTAAAGAATTTAGCTGACCTGTAAGAACCATCCCACATCCGGGTCTACAAGTCACTTTTGAGCCTCACATTATGACCTTGTTAGCAACTCGCATCAATTCATGAGCCTATTCGGTCAATCAGTCTTTTTATAATAGTATCACCTCACCATAATTAATGTAAAACAGATAATTATTATTGTTTTTCGATAATAAATGACATATAGTTGATCTAACACTCCATCATCTAACGAGGTCATAACCCATCATGTACAATAACGATAGAAAACGTATTCAGCGAGTTAGCAGACACTTTCGATTATTATTCACCGCTTTAATATTTTTTATCCCAGCATTGGATTTTTTATATTGGGCTTTTTTTAATCACTTACCTAACGGCTTTATCGAACTTCCGGTTGCCGTTGCGACAAACCAAACACTCCCTTATTCATCACTTGCTTTAGCTTTTTGTGTCAGCTTAATTCCGGTGAGTGTTGCGATGTTCGGTATGGTGACTTTAACAAAATTATTTAAGCTTTATGAAAACGCGATTGTATTTGCGGCAGAGAATGTGAAATATGTGCGTCGATTAGGTTACATTCTTATTTGTTGGGTCATTGCCAGTGCTGTCTTCACTACGCTGATTAGCATTGTTATTAGCTTTGCCAACCCGCCGGGACAACGCATGATGATCGCAGAGTTTCAAATATCAGATCTATCAACATTACTCATCGGTGCCATCGTTATCTTGATTTCCTGGGTCATGGAAGAAGGGCGCAAGCTCGAAGACGAAACTGCGCATACCATATAAGGAAACTGTCATGACGATTATTGTGAATCTGGATGTCATGTTAGCCAAACGAAAAATGAGATCAAATGAACTTGCCCAACGCATCGGTATCACCGAACAAAACCTTTCAATTCTCAAAACAGGCAAAGCAAAAGCCATTCGATTAACCACACTTGAAGCCATTTGTCAGCACTTAAACTGCCAACCGGGTGATCTCTTAGAGTATCGACAAGAAATTAATGAGCCTAACGATGGAGAGTGAATGATGAAAAAAATATTATTATTTTGTGCACTAGTATTTCTCAGTCACAGCCAAGCCTCAGAACTGGAAAAATATAAAGAAATCGTAGCAAGCAACCTAGCTGAGATACAAGCTTTTAATCATATGCACTGGCGAATGAATCGGGTGAGCAACAACGGGGAGTTGATATTACACGAGGCCTTCGATCCGGGCCGATCACAGCATTGGCAGCTCATCCAAATTAATGGCCAACAGCCAGACTCACAACAATTAAAAACCTATCTAAAAAAACAAAACGTACCAAAAGACAAACAAAACAAAAGCGCCAACCTTGAACATTTAATTATTTTAGATAGTTTAAAAGTTATCAGTCAACAAGGAGATCAGGTGACGCTCTCCTTTGCGCCTCAGATCAGTGATTTCAGCAAGCAAGATCAAAAAAAATTAACAGGAAGCTTACTCATTGATACTCAGCAACGTCTGCTAAGAACACTCAACGTGCATAATACGGATAAAATAAATCCGGCATTTTCGGTTAGCTTCCAGCAATTCATGGTCAATCTAGAGTTTGCTTATCAAGCTCAACAAATAGTTTTAGTTGAACAGCAGTCTTATATACCCGTAGCGTCTGAGATTTAGGCTTTATTGCTGACCTATTTTTGCCCTGACCGCGTTGTCACTCCTCGCCGTAGTCCCGGCTATGGCTCGCCGTTCCGCCTTGTCAGGACAAAAATATGCATTGCACTCAACACCTAAATCTCAAACGCTACGGGTATATTCTTGGAAAATTCAGTTTTTTCAAAACAATTAAAGAAGAAATAGTACAGACTTATAGTGACTATCATTTCATCGATAACTCAATCGAGCACATACTCTTTCACGAAAAATGATTCGCTACAGCCGATATTGAGTAGCCACTGAAACGCTAACTTACGTCATGCATCACAATAGGTAGAAGCTCAAGGTAGTTCACAAAGTCTTTATCGCTAGTGTAAATTTTCATTTTTAATCTTGTTGAAACTGCGAAAATCAAAAAATCAATATATGACCCTTGCACTCCTTTTCTTCTGCAAAAATTCGAATATTCGGCAGCCACTTCGTAGTCGGAATCAAGTATTGTCTCATTGGGAAAGCATTGTAATTTATCTCGAAGTTTTTGATAGCGTCTGAATTCGCTATAGCCCGATAAAACCTCTTGTCTAATCGGGCCAATTATTCTAGCGCGATTCTCATCGATTAGTCGTGCGAGCTCTTCAGCGACTCGTTTATCTTTTGGCGTTTTACTCCTAAAAGCGAGTGACCAAATATAGGTATCAATAACCACACCACTCATTTACGGCCTTTTTTGTAATTATAATCTTTATCGCAGGGGAACTTACCAAACAAATCAATAATTTCTCGCTGTTTACGTCGCTGAACAAAATCCAAGAGAGCTTGATTAACGGTATCTTTTTTTGTTTTGAGTCCACCGACCTGCAAGGCTTCTTCAAGTAAGTCAGTGTCTATAGAGAGATTTGTTGCCATGGTTACACCAGTTTTCACACATAGGGTTACACATGCTAGCATGCTAAACTCACAAAGAAAATACTATGTTCCTGCCGAAATAAATCCCAATCTTCGGGCATAGTCATTTTTGAAATGAGTAATAAAAATTTTTCGTAACTCATGTTAAAATGATGACAGCATCTTCTAATAATCTATTGGAAACAGTTATGTTTAACCAGACTTGCACAAAAAACTATCTCTCGCCATTGATTGATCGAGTGCGCAATCGCTTAACCATAGCCTTAGTGCTTTTTATCTTGATATTAACGGTTTCACAAAACAGTCACGCCGGTAGCGAGCACGATGCCGCAGAAGCCAGCGTTGTTGTGGCTGGACAGGCCTTAAATCGATATGTCGACTCAGGTCTTTTTAATTTGAATATCGGATTCAACCATGCATCAAGCACACTTAACCCAATCATTGGTATGGGCGCGGGTTACATAAAACGGCCTTTTGTTTTAACCGCTGCGGCTAATGTTAATATGAATAATGAAGATGAAAAAGATCTCGATTTCTACGGCGGCATCGCATTAGGTTATACCGGCTTCTCACGCTGGCTTGGCCCCTACATTACCGATGTGATAATCGGCGCCGGTGAATTAAACGAAAATGACCGGGTGACTATCATCGAACCCAGAGTTCGTTTCACGGTAAAGCAATCATCCAAAATTCAATGGCTGGATATCTTGCAAACATTTGGTTTGGCATGGGGCGGCGCTTATCGATATGTCACCGGTAGCGATAGTGCAACCGTATCTGATTCCGATCTTCAGTCATTGTCATTATTTATCAGTTTGGATATTAAAACGCTGTAATGATGTTGTTTAGGAATGGACATTTACTACAGAAACCGTTAATTAGTGGATTCAAGATGTGCAAGTTATTTAATTTCGATTCCTAAGCCTCAAAAGTACGCCCAAATAATCAGTAATTAAGCGGACATATGAGCCACCCATTTCATGCTTAACAATTCCATAGATATATGATATATCACATATAATATGCATTCATAAAGCGGACATAAAGGCGGACATGAAACTGAACAAAACAGAGATTATTGACAGAAATGAATCCGTTACACTAATGGGGCCGCTGCTTATCTCTGATAGTTCGAGGCATCGGGCAGCACTATCCGATCTTGCTGTCGAACTGGCGTTTCGCTGGATGCCAGGATTATTTCCTGAAAAATGATGCTGGTAACAATGCCATGGTTTTTAACACCGCCCCTTGATTAATTCGATATACCTGATTCGCCTGCTTTGCCATGTTATTGGCTTCCGACGGATTCGATAATAGTCGTTCAATGGCCTTGCTGAGATCCTGCGAGTCATTCACGATGGTGACCGCGTTATGTTCCATGAGTTGCTGGTAGACATCGCTAAAATTAGAGGTATAAGGACCACTCAGAATCGGCAAAGTTAACGCCGCCGGTTCTAGAGGATTATGGCCACCCAAGTCAACTAAGCTGCCACCCACCAATGCGACATCAGCCGCCGCATAAAATGTGAGTAAGACACCCATGCTATCGCCCAATACCACTGACACGTGATGATCAATGGGTTGCGATGTTGTTTCACTAAACCGGACAAAGGGAAAATTATCATTTTTGATTAAACTCGCGACGGCATCAAAACGTTGCGGATGGCGTGGCACAATGACCAACAGTGCATCGTGAACGTACTTGATTAACTCACCATGCGCTTTTAAGATGATAGGCTCCTCACCTGGCCGAGTACTGGCGGCAATCCATACTGGCCGATTCATTCCCCAGCGTAATCTGATTTGCCTAGCCTCAGCCTGGATTTTTTCAGAAATTTGCAAATCATACTTGATGTTACCTGTCACGATGACTTGCTGTGGCTGCGCTCCCAATGCAATAAATTGCTTTTTTATCGCTTGGTTTTGCACGCCAATCGTTGTCATTGCTTTGATGGCCGGTCGAAATAAACCAATCGCTTTTTGATAATAGCCAAATGCTTTATGAGACAAACGGCCATTCACTAAAACCACATCAATGTTTTTTTTGTAGCAGACGTTTATCAAATTCGGCCACAGCTCAGTTTCCAAGAGAATTAACCCAGACGGTTTTATCTGCTTGACAAAATGATGCAAAATAAACGGGATGTCGATGGGAAAATAACAATGCATGATACGCTCATCATTAAACCCAATCACTCGTTCCGCGCCGGTCCAAGTAATCGTAGTAAGCAAGATCTTTACATGAGGATACTGCTGGTGAATCGCGTCAATTAATATCTTGGCAGCCAACACCTCACCCACGGATGCTCCATGTATCCATAAGCGATGCGGCGCCGCATCAAGTTTGACTCGCCCAAATCGTTGGCTTAAACCAGATCGGTAGCGGCCTAAGCATGGCCAACAAAGAAATATACCGATCAACAAAAACGGTAGTAAAAAATACCAAAGACCTGTGTAAGCACCTTTCGCGATGCGCTCAACAATCACCGCTCAAACGCTTCACATATGAAGTGTAAAATAAAAATATGCGATTCCTGAATACGCGACGTACGTTCGCCCGGTACAATCAATGGATAGTCGATTGACTTAGCTAACTGCCCACCATCTCGGCCCAACAGACCAATGGTTGTTATCTGCTGCTGTTTAGCTTGCTGCGCCGCATTTATTAAGTTTTGTGAATTACCTGACGTGCTAATGAGCAATAATAAATCTTTATTGTTTGCCAGCGATTCAAGCTGTCTGGAAAAAATTCGCTCAAACCCATAATCGTTACCAATGGCAGTTAACGCGGCGGTATCATTGGTCAGTGAAATCGCGGGATAACCTTTGCGATCCCTTTCAAATCGGCCGGTAAATTCTGCCGCAAAATGCTGTGCATCAGTGGCAGAACCGCCGTTGCCACAAATATACAATATTCCGCCACGTTCAAATGTGCTGCGGATACAGGAAATAACATTGGCGATCAGCGGCTCTAATGCTAAAATACCTGTCATAATCTTTTGATGTTCTTCGATTGCCGCCGGGAGGTTTACCCTCATCTACTTTCCCTCTTTCGCAGTTGATTTATTAATGTAAGCACTGAAGTCGATTCCTTGAAAAATAATTTAGCTAATTTATTTAACCCAAAAGCCTGGCTCATCGGCTTTGCCAGCCTCTTATTAAAATCATTGGTGGCTTTGCCTCACCCATGGCGACTCGGCCTGGGTCGGCAATTCGGTCGCTTGTTCTATCATATCAATAAAAAGCGCCGTCATATTGCCAAAACCAATATTGCCATCTGTTTGCCTAAATACAAGCCGGTACAACAACAGCAAGTATTAAAAAAACACTTTGAATCACTGGGCATGGCATTGATTGAGACAGGTATGTGCTGGTGGGAAAGTGATACTGATTTATTAAATCTCACTCATTTTTCTGGTTTACACTACATCGAAGAGGCCTTAGAAAATAAACGGGGTGCTATTTTATTAAGCGCTCACTTCACGCCATTGGAACTCGGCTTACGATTATTGGCTGCTGCCATTACCCAGCCAGTATATGCCGTGTATCAGGCGCACACGGACCCATACCTGGATAAACTGATTCTTGATAACCGGTTGCGGCATGCCGGTGATGTTATAGCACAAAATGATATTCGCAAAATGCTTAAAACGCTCAAGCAAAATGGCATTGTTTGGTATGCACCAGATCAAAGCTATCGAGGAAAATACAGTGAAATCGTGCCTTTTTTTGACATCCCTGCCAACAGCAATACCGCCACCTCCCGTTTATCAAAGATATCACAAGCGCCTGTGCTGCCATTTTTTGTAAGACGCGATAATTCCAGCCTGCAATATCATGTTGAAATCCTCCCACCACTGGTAAACTATCCGAGCCAAGATACCGTGCAAGACACACTACAATATCATCGTCTCATTGAGGCACAAGTCTATAAAGCTCCCGATCAATATCTGTGGATTCACCGGCGATTTAAAAAACGGCCCGCGCCCTATCCCGACCTCTATGATAAATCCCTATCCAATTAGTGTTACGCCAAACTAACAGCTCCCATGCCCTAAAAAAAGGAATGGGAGCGGTCACTTTAACCTTCTTTTTTAGTTTCTTTCTCTACCAGATAATTAATCACTTTTAAGGTATTTGCTGCACCGCCTGTCATGCGGTTGGAAACACGATATTTGCCGTTCACAATCACCGCAGGCACCCCATCGATACCATAACGGGATACCATCGTTTTAGCACGGCGTACGCGTGTTTCTACGGCAAAAGAATTATAGGTCTTATTGAATTTTGCTTTATCCACACCTAAATCTGCCACAAACTCTGCAATCGACTCTTGCGTGCCCAAGGTTTTTTTCATCACATGAATGGCATTGAACAATGGCATATGGACTTTATCCCAAACCCCCATCAGCTCCGTTGTATAGAAGGTGCGCGCATGGACCTCCCAAGCAGGACGAAAAACCGCCGGCAAGCGAACAAACTCAGCATTTTCCGGCTTTTTACGCAACCACCGTTCTATGTAAGGTTCAAACCGGAAACAATGTGGACAGCCGTACCAAAATGTTTCTAAAACTTCGACCTTATCCCCGGTTGAAGTAGGCTGGGCAGGTACAATAAGCTCATAATGTACGCCCTCTTCATACTGCTCCGCCATGGCAGGCAATACCCAGATACTCATGATCAAAAAAAGTACCGCATAACAACCGATCTTCTTCATTAAGTGCATCTCCATTTTTTGGCCACCACCGTAGCGAAATTTTTCTATAAAAACAATTGGTAATTTTAGTTTGTGTCCTAATACTGTATGCTTATGACAAATGTTACCTAATTTCGGTGAATCGTTCGAAGGTTGGGGAAGTCATAACAGAGCTTAGATAGTAATATTAGGAGAAACCTATGGCTGTTGAAAAAATAAATTTAGTCCAATTTCTTAACCAGCAATATCTGTGTGAATCATTAACGGTAAAAGAAGTTCAAACACTTTTAGATTACACTGAGTTAGCTCACTTTAAAAAGGACGATATTATTGCAGATATTGGCGAAGTCGGAGAAGCCCTATTTTTTGTTGTCAAAGGCGAAGCCACCCTGTATTTCGATGAAAATAATACAGAAACCGAAGTCGGGCGGGTTGGTGAAGGCGAATTAATGGGCGAAATGTCTTTTTTTGATCAAGAGCCACGGTCGGTACGAGTCAAATCTACCGCCGCGGATACCGAGTTATTGAAACTCAGTCGTACCATGTATAATCGTCTGCGCATTGAACATCCGTATATCGCAGTCAATTTACTAGAGCACGCCATTGTCAGCTTGGATCACTTATTCCGCCAAGTTAGCTCAGACGTTGCCACATTCTCAAATTATTTCTATGGAAAAGGTAAACGATAAACACGCATTCCGGAGCGCTCAATTTACCTTAGCAGCGCAACATCTCAAGCAGATTCCGGAAGATGCTGGCTATGAAGTCGCCTTTGCGGGTCGGTCTAATGCCGGAAAATCCAGCGCAATTAATGCGCTCACCGGCATTCGATCATTAGCAAGAACCAGTAAAACACCAGGGCGAACCCAACAAATCGTTTTTTTTACTGTTGATGAACAACATCGCTTAGTGGATTTGCCTGGCTACGGTTACGCCAAAGTACCACCCAAAGTAAAACAACATTGGCATAACTTACTGGAAAAATACTTTGCCAAACGCGAGTCACTAAAAGGTTTAATTTTAGTCATGGACATCAGACATCCGCTCACCGAGTTTGATCAACAAATGCTACATTGGTGTGAAGCAACAACAACGCCCACCCATATATTATTAACCAAAGCGGATAAATTAAGCCGTGGTGCAGCCTTATCGCAACTGCAAAAAGTACAAAATTCACTCACAGACATTGAACACTTAGTGTCGACACAGGTGTTTTCCGCACCAAGTCGCAATGGCGTCAATCAAGTCATCGAAAAATTAAATCAGTGGATGGAATATCCATCAAGAGCAGCAGAATAGGTTGAAAAATGACGAAAAAGCTTAGCTAGCCATAACACAGAAATGTGGCTTAACCCGGATCTCTCATCATCAAGACGTATTATGATGACTTGAAATCCGGGTTAATAAAACCACTCTGCGGTGCAGGCAGAGTGTGGAGTCCCGACTCTGGGAAATCGGGATGCAGGGCCTCTCGCTCTAGGGAGGGAGGAAAACGAGAGGCATTTGCCACATTTACTCTTACTAGGATAGGACCTTATCTCACACTTAAAGTTCCTGGCTTCTAACGAATTAGCAAAAAAAAATATTCTTCCCATAAAATTATTTAATGAGCTTCATCCCAGTTATTGCCACTCCCAACCTCAACCAACAACGGCACACTCAAGCTAGCAGCCCCTTCCATCAATGTGCGAATCTGCTCACAAGACGGCTCAAGCAATTCCGTAGGTACTTCAAAAACTAATTCATCATGCACTTGCATAATCAGTGTCACTGGACTTTGACTTTGCTCCAACCAGGCATGGGTGGCAATCATAGCTTTTTTTATGATATCCGCCGCACTGCCTTGCATCGGCGCGTTAATGGCGGTTCGCTCCGCGTACTGGCGCCGCTGGGCATTACTTGAGTGAATATCTGGCAAATAGAGACGCCTCCCGAATAAGGTTTCCACAAAACCTTGGGCTTGGGCGTTTTGTTTAATTTGCTCCATATAGCTTTTGACACCGGGATACCGCTCAAAATATAAATTGATATAGTCTTGGGCCGCTGGGCGTGTTACCCCTAACTGGCGAGCTAAGCCAAATGCTGACATACCATAAATCAACCCAAAATTAATCGCCTTGGCGTGACGTCGCTGCTCACTGGTGACTGCCTCTGGTGCTAATCCCAAGATTTCCGCCGCCGTCGCCCGATGAATATCTTCGCCCTTTTGAAATGCATCAATCAAGCGCGCATCTTGCGAAATATGCGCCATAATGCGTAATTCGATTTGTGAGTAATCTGCCGATACGATTTTAAAACCTGGCGGTGCAATGAAGGCTTGCCGAATACGCCGTCCCTCTTCGGTGCGCACCGGAATATTCTGCAAATTGGGATCGGTTGATGATAACCGACCGGTCGCTGCCACCGCTTGCTGATACGAGGTGTGTACCCGCCCAGTGTGTCCATCAATTTGACCAGGCAATTTATCCGTGTAGGTGCTTTTTAATTTGCTTAAACTGCGATGCTCTAAAATTAATTTAGGCAGTGGATAATCCAATGCCAGTTCTTGCAACACATTTTCAGCCGTGGATGGTTGACCTTTGGGCGTTTTCCGTAAGATGGGTAACTGAAGTTTTTCGTAAAAAATATGCTGAATTTGTTTAGGAGAGGCTAAATTAAACATCTCACCGGCCATTTCGTAGGCTTGTTGTTCGAGGACTTCCAGTTTCTCTTGCAGCCCGTTACTTTGCAATTTGAGCAAGTCACCATCAACCAACACACCATTTCTTTCGATGGCTGATAACACCGGCACCAATGGCATTTCAATGTCTTCAAAAACCTCTACTAAGGCCGGTGTCTCCGATAACTTCTGCCACAATACCTCATGCAAGCGCAAGGTCACATCCGCATCTTCCGCCGCATAGGGAGCGGCCTGGGCGAGATCAATTTGGTTAAAGGTGACTTGCTTTGCGCCTTTACCCGCAATATCTTCAAAATGGATGGTATTATGAGCGAGATATTTCATTGCCAAAGAATCCATATCATGCCGCGTTCCCACACTATTTAGCACATAGGATTCCAACATGGTATCGTATTTGATGCCTTGCAAATGAATCCCGTGGCGCGCCAATACGCTCATGTCATATTTAATATTCTGGCCGATTTTTAGCGACGTTTGGCTTTCCAGTAGCGGTTTTAATCGACCCAACACGTCGTCTCTCGATAATTGTATGGGCGCCTCAGGGTAATCGTGCAGAAAAGGCACATAGGCTGCTTCATGTGGATTCACGGCAAAAGACACACCGACAATGTCTGCTTGCATATAATCCAGACTGGTGGTTTCGGTATCAAAAGCAAACACACTGGCCTGCTGCAATTTAGTTAGCCACTCGGCGAATTGCTCTTCTGTCAGTACCATGTCGTAGTTAATCAGCGGAGACGATGTCGACTCTGTGGCAGCTGATTCATTTGGCAAGTCACTTGGTTGGTCTTGTTCTAATAACTCCCTAAGCCAAGTTTTAAACTCAAAGCGTTTAAAAATTTCTTTCAGCTGCTCATTATTCGGTTCCTCCAAAAGTAACTCATGGGGCGCTTGCTCCAAAACTAAGTCACATTTGATGGTCGCCAATTGATATGACAACGGCAATTGATCAAGAAATTCTCGTAAATTTTCTCCGACTTTACCTTTGATTTCATGCGCATGTTCCATCACACCTTGCAACGAATCATATAAATCTAACCATTTAACCGCCGTTTTAGGTCCCACTTTAGGCACCCCCGGAATGTTATCCACCGAGTCACCAATTAAAGCAAGATAGTCAATCACCTGTGAAGGTGCGATACCAAACTTTTGGTTGACGCCCTGAACATCCATGGTGGTCTCTGTCATGGTATTAACCAACGATACCTGATCACTGACTAATTGCGCAAAATCTTTATCCCCAGTAGAAATAATGGTTTTTATTTCATCTTCAGAGGCTTTGGTGGCCAAACTACCAATCACATCATCGGCTTCCACCCCATCAACCACAATGATTGGAAAACCCATGGCTTTTATAACCTCATGAACTGGCTTAATTTGTGCTCTTAACTCATCAGGCATGGGTGCACGATTCGCCTTGTACTGAGGATATAAATCATCTCTGAATGTCTTACCTTTAGCATCAAACACAATGGCGACATACCGGGGAGAATAATCTTTCAATAAGCGTCGCAACATATTGATAAAACCATATATTGCACCGGTTGGCTCTCCTGCCGAATTTGTTAATGCAGGCATCGCATGGTACGCCCGATACAAATAGGACGAACCATCGACTAACACCAAAGTAGCATTATTTTTCATATACTATACTGTATACCTATTTCATGGAAAAACGTGATGAATGAACAAGATAAATATAACCATCCGAGCCTAAACCCAATCAATGATTCTATGCTAACCCGAGAATCATGGAAAATTTTCCAGATTATGGCAGAATTTGTCGAAGGTTTTGAGAGATTAGCGAAAATCAGACCTTCTGTCAGCATATTTGGCTCTGCCAGGACACCGGTCGACCATCCTTATTACAAATTGACAGAAGATATTGCTCGTGCCTTATCTGATGCCGGTTTCAGTGTGGTTAGTGGGGGTGGACCAGGCATTATGGAAGCAGCCAACAAAGGCGCCTATGCTGGCAAAGCCCCTAGCATCGGCCTAAACATCCAGTTGCCTCATGAACAGTCAGGCAATGAGTATCAAGACATTTCTTTAAGTTTCAGGCATTTTTTCTCTAGAAAAGTGATGTTCGTCAAATATGCTTCAGCTTATGTGGTATTGCCCGGCGGATTTGGTACACTCGATGAATTAGCTGAAATACTCACCCTCATACAAACCGGTAAAACCCGGAAAATCCCCATCATCCTGGTCAATGCCAAATTTTGGGAAGGCTTACTGAGCTGGTTCAAAACCACCTTAGTCGATGAAAAAACCATCGACCCGGAAGATCTCGATTTAATCAAAATAATTGAGACACCTAAAGAAATCGTTGATGCTATTTTCAGCCACTATGAACAACATGGCTTTGAGCCCTCTTCCGAGGAACGAGAAATTATGTTCGATTTATAGGCCAATTAACCTATATTTCTCACCAACGCGTGCGAAATATAGGACTCAACACTGTGCTTTTCTTGCTTAACCTGCTTGACTAACCATTCCTTAATGACATAAAAAATTTCTGTGTTCTCCGCGATCTCCGTGGTAAATTTAGAGACATGAATCATTGTTAGAGTAAAACCCAAACTAAATTTTAGCGAGATCACATGGCCGAGTAAAAATATAGATTTTATGGACTTGATGATTGAGCCAAAACAACTTGAAGATGAGATACGAAACCGAGAAGTTATTGCGTAGCTCATTCCTCAGAATGAAAGGTCCATCAAATATGAAAAATTTAACTAAAAAAATACATGTCTTATTTTGTCTTACGGCAAGTCTAATAATAACTCATACGGCAACAGCGATCGAAAACCCCGCCGGCCTACCGCCAGAGCTAGCCCCTGAAATTACTATCATTGATAATGGCCATAGTTTGGTAGAAGAGTACCGGGCCAATGGACGCGTCTTTATGATCAAAATCAATCCCAAAAAAGGGCCAGCCTATTATCTTGTTGATGCAGATGGTGATGGTAACTTCGATACCCAAAAAAGCGATCTATCGCCTAACCTGCTGATACCCTCTTGGGTGTTATTTTCATGGAAATAATAGCCACCACTAAGCCAAATAGGCAGTACAAAGTGATGATTGTGACAGTCTAACATGGATTGCGCAAAGTAAACCCTATCAATAAACTTAGCTCGCTAAGAAAAATTCGTACTGAATAAATTCACCGTGCTTAACTGCACAAACAAAAAAGCCAGCGTACGCTGGCTTTTTTGGCTTAGAAGCAGTCACCTACCCCAAAGCTGATCATCGCTATAAACTAAGCTATTATTGAGCTAAGCCAAGAACGAAATCAACAAGCTTCTCGATGTCTGCGTCAGCAACACGAGGTGAGTATGGAGGCATTGGAACGCCTTTAGTTACTTCTGTCCAGTTACCTTTACCACCCGCTTTCACTTTAGAGATCAGATCAGCTTTTGCATCTCCGCCTTTGTATTTATCGGCAACAGCTTGCCATGCTGGACCAACAATTTTCTTATCGATAGCATGACAAGCTGTGCAACCGCTAGCCTTAGCTAAAGGGGGCATATCTGCAGCATTTACTTGTGCAGTACCTAAAACCAACATAGCAGCCGCTGATATACTTAACCACGTAGCCTTCATAAGTCTTCCTCCCAAATTATTTTAAACAAGATTCTCCAGAACATTTTTTTTGCACTGATTCGTTAAGGCAATCAATCGTTCCTAGAGACTTCAGTTTTGAAACCATAACCATTCAGACTAAACTCAAATCCGAATGGATGGCGTACTTTATGCCACGTAGAAATTTCTGTGTCAAGCACAGGAAAACTTATCTGCCGGGTATTTTTGGGGTAACCTTAGGACAAGCTTTAAGAAAATTTATCTAAAAATTCTACTCAACGCGGCTAATATCAAGCCATCCACAGCTGTGGATAACTCTGTGGATTAATAGTAAATGCCTTTTTTAAGCCTCAAATACCCGCTGACTGGACAAACCATCAATGTTTTCCACAAAAGACTTTAATTATTTTAATATCAATTAGTTACAATAAACAAGCAACGCATTTAAGTGATTTTATTGCGGAAATTTCCTTAAAAAGACAGTCGGTATGCTTATTGGTCATCAGTGGATAACATTATTATTGATTATTTTTCATACAAAATATTTTATCATGACAAAAAAATTTAATTTTTTCGCAGGGCTATCTTTCAGTTTATTTATTTATTCAAATTTAACTCATGCTGCAGCTTATGAAATATTTGATCCGCGCGCTTTGGCGATGGGTGGCGCAAGTGTTGCCGCCGGACGCTCTTTAGCACCACTATCCAATCCTGCGCAACTTGCTCTGGTGGATGAAAGACACGATATATTTGTTGATCTGCCAATAATAAAACAAACGAATAATTATTCATCTGACTTTGCCGCAAACTTGGATAAATATCAGCAAGTCGCCAATTCTCAAGCAACTGGGCAAGACAATGCATCGCCAACCGATGATTTACAAAAGAGTTTTCAGGCACTCACCGATCAAATCGACACCACGCAGTTACAGATAACGGCGTCAGCCAGCTTGGCCAATACCCCCATAAGCTTGGCGCTTTTTGCCAATGGCTATTACACCGAAACATTAACCGCAATTAGTCATGTACGTAATAGCATACAAATCAGACAAGGACTTATCTCACTCAAAGCCGCTGCCATCATCGAGTCAGGTGCGATGTTTGCTAGAGTATTTCAACAAACTGCCGGTGGCAGCAATCGACTCTCTATAGGCATTTCCCCTAAGCTTATGGCGATACGTACCTATTATTACGCTGCACCCGCAGAAACCATCAACCTATCCTCTCAAACCAAAAATATCACAGATACCACCATGCTCAATATCGATATAGGAGTGATTAAAGAATTTAATTATATTTGGAAAACCGGTATCGTTGTACGCAACCTGCTCGCTAAAAAAATTGCCTATGACGGCATTGCAGCAGGCAGTCTTGCCATACAACCACAAGCGAGAATAGGCCTGGCTTATCGCACCGCCCGGATTTTAGTCGCCGCTGACCTTGATCTAACGCTGAATAGTGCATTAGGTTATGAAGAGAAAACGCGCTTTCTCAGTACCGGTCTAGAATATGCGCTGACACAATCGATATTTTTGAGAACAGGCCTGATGAAAAATCTGTTAAGCGGTGGCTCGGGTAGCTTGGCCCTCGGCGCAGGCATAAAAACCAATGTCTTTGCTATGGATGTTGCCCTATCAGCCAATCAACAAGAATACACCCTGATGGCGAAAACCGGTTTGCGATTTTAATAAACTAAACACACACCTTAAACTAAAAAAGCGACGCCATCAATGGCGTCGCTTTTTACCGACATATATATTTAGTGTATAAATTTACTGGGTCTCTGCACCCGCACCGTCCCACTCGATTAATTTACCACCATAATCGAATTTATAACCGCTTCCATCACTGTCTGTTTTCACTATCACGGGTTGCACCACCCCTGCCACCTCAATATTCACCAACATGGTTGTATCGTTAATCGGCTCCCAGGTACCGGGCAATGGCTCACCCGGATCCCCGTTCTCCTTATCTTTCGTCGTATCGATATTAAAATCCGACGATTGATTATCGCTAAATTTAATATTCGCAGTTAATGTACCATCGGTATTGAATTTAAAATCCACTTTATCTTCTTCAGCCGTTGATGGAGCATCCGTTGCGGTTTTTTCAGTTAAGTTCAGTGAAAATGCTTCTGTCACCGGTGCCGTTTTATCAATGATCTGGGTAATTGGCTGATCAAGCGCTAGCTGGTCTTGCATTGACTTACGCTCGTCAAAATTTGCCACATCAGCCTCAGTCTCCAAACCATTCTTCACATTCGTACTGATAGTCGATGCTAAATCCTGAATATCCACCTTGTCCGAACTCAACCCAACTAAATAACTGCTCGAGTTAGTTCCTGTCGCCAGCTCCATTGCCGATCGAACTTCGTCAACGGCTACCGACGTAGGATCACTCGTAATGTTGGCTTGTTTTCGCAACAAAGTCGTTACCACTTCGATGGCACGCAATCGAGCCTGGATGTCTTGTTTATCAGAAAACGGTGTTACCGGTGGACCAATATTTGTAATTTCGCTGGCAGAAAATAATGTTTGAATAAATTCAGCTAACTCCACTGCTCGATTCGCCACAATCAACTTCCCATCATTGTCAGGCAAACTTATCGATACGCTTTCATCATCATTTTTTGCCACTTTTTCAATTAACTCGGCAGCCTTTTCAATGACGGTTTTAATGCTAGTATTGGTTTTAAAAAAAGTATTCAAGTCAAAAGAAGAATCGGTTGCCAATTGTGTGCTAATCACAGTAGCCATGGCTTGATAAACAAAAGGAGTACTATCTTCAGGCAAACCCTTGGAATCACCGAATTTATTGGACGTTAATAAACCTTCTAAATAATGTGCCAGCACATCCACCATTTTATGTGCTTGCAAAGCAGCGCCAGTTAATACTCGACGCTGGCTTTCCTGATCATTATCTTCGATATCCTCCAAGCGTTGCAAAAAATCTTGCAGCAAAGGCGAGGTATCCGCATAACCCATGGATGCCGCTAGCGCGTTAACATTATCATGATTCATCACGGCCAATAAAGACGTTATTGGACTGCTATTATTTAATAAAGCAACATCGGTATTGGGACTGGCACGCAATGTCATCATGCCTTTAAACGGTTCACCCGTGGTAATATCATAACCACCTAATACACGAATTAATGACTCGTCAATGCCGATGGGAAACCGTAAACAATGAATCGCCAATGAGCGAGGGGTATCTGCTACACAATAATTGACTTGATCCAATGGATTATAGGTAAAGTAGCCATCACCGTCCGTATACGCACGAGACTCCCAAGCTTCTAATACACCATTTTCATTGCTATCCACAAACACAATCGCTCGGGCAATATAACCATCCACCACTCGGCCTCCGAGTTCCGCATCACTGCCCAGCCCAACATCTTGCTCTGTCACACTGCATCCAGCCATTAAGCTACTGAGTGTTATCGCTAAAAAAGTATTTTTTATCAACATAGTTTATCCCTATTCTCTAGCTCAGAACAAAAACTCTAAGCCTAGATTGGCCATCGCACTTCTTGGATATTTGCTGCCATCAATTTCTATGGTTTCTAGCCCATAAGCGGCATCAAAGTTAACGATCTTGAATAAATTAAACCCAAAGGTCGCATAACTTTGTTCCGTGCCCGCCATATTTTTGCGATAACCCAGGCGAAATCCAGGTACAATCCAACTCGATGTAGCATAACCGGTACTCAAAGAAATCCATTGATGCTGTTTACCCAGCGGATCATTCACTGGAGAGGTATCCGCTGCCGCCGCTAAAAACCAGTTTTTACTGTCGGAAAACACCGCTCCTTCTAAAGAAACATTGGCGTTCATAACATATTGTTCTGTGAGATCAATCTCATTGGCAAACGTTTGCGAGCTATAACAATTATCACTCGCCGCGCCTGTTTGTTGATCACAATGATCACCCACCACTTCATAGTTAAAACTTGGCGAATTTAAATTTTTGAAAGAAGCGCCGAGTCGATAATTATCCGCCATCCACATCAATCCCAGATCCACACCATAACCATTTTGTATGTCAGGCGTTTTGTTAAACTCATCTCTTAAAACACTTTCCGCATCATCAGCAATGGCCACCGCAGCCAAGGCTTTTCGTAACCCCATTTGATAATAATTGGCTTTAATACCACCATATAAAGTCCCGCTAAATCCATATATCAGCGGCTTGCTGTAACCAATCGAGCCTTCCGCTACCGCACCGGTTTTCACATAAAAAGCGGTGCCGGTTTCAACTTGTTCTGTCGTAGAATTAAACTTTAGCGGTCGATCCAATACACTCAGTTTAGCTTTTACCGAAGCATTCATATCAAACGTTAAACTGCCACCCAAGGTATTTTTTGAGGTAAATATTAAAGGAAACAAAGGCACATGCAACGCCGTATGCACACTGGCGTAACCACTTTCCCCAAGTTCAACCAAGAAGGCATCGGTGCGTTCGATAACTTGATTGGCATCATCAATCGATAAATCTTTTTTATCGAGATCTTTTTGAAATTCATCGATACGATCCGTTAAATTATCCATGGGACCCACTTCATAACCCACACCCACCGAACTCAATAAACCAAAACCAAACCAGCCATCCCCTTTCTCTAACATGGTGGCAGCCCCTGCCGGATTATTAGTCGCAGACAAAACAGTTTGATGCTGGCTAATTGAGCCATACGTCAAGCTTGAGCCTGTTGGTGAAAAAACGGGAACGGCAAACGATAAACTAGTCGCAGCACTCATCCCCACAGCTGCGAGTGTAATGAAAACCCAATTCATTGCTCTATCCTTTAATTTTTAGTATGACTACATCTTGATACGTGGCGTAACAAGCCTAAATTCGATAAATACGGAATCACTCAACAATAAGACTCCGTTTTCTCTCTAACTTGTCGTCCTACAAAGCATGTACTTAAATCCTTGAATCGGTTTATGTGATTGAATTATCAAATTTAATTTCCATCTTATAACAACCTCAAGGATGTGATATTATTCAACGGGATAGGAAAAACTAAATCGTAGGAGATAACAATGCAAAAGCTAGAATGTCCACATTGCCATGAAGAAATGATTACTCCAAAACAACAGCTACAAGCAGGCCTGTGGTTGAATGTCATTTGCAGAGCATGTAAAGGGCGTATGTGCGCACAACCCATCGTTATGGCAATTGTCTATTTTTTTCATATGTGGAATGTCATATTTTTTGGTTTTATGACAATTTATGAAAAAAGCCTGGGATACTTCATCACAATGATAATATTTTGGGCTTTATTAACTTGGGGGGCTTACTATATACCATTATCACCGATGCGCCCGGCTAAAAAATGAAAACCAAATCAACATAGAACCCCTGGCTCCATGTACAAAAATAACAAACGCATCCTCTGTGTTGGTATTGCTACCGTTGACCTCGTCAATGAGGTCGATCAATTCCCGGTAGAAGACAGCGAGCATCGCGCACTGACACAACGTATTTGCCGAGGTGGCAATGCAACAAACACTCTGGTTGTTTTACAGCAGTTAGGGCATCAGTGCGCCTGGGCCGGTACTTTAGCAGATGATGCTAATGCAGAAATTATTCTGTCTGACCTAACCACACATCATGTCGACTTGACTCATATAAAACGCATCCACAATACCACCACTCCCACCTCTTACGTTACACTCAATCGCAGCACAGGCTCCCGCACCATTGTTCATTATCGAGATCTCGCTGAATATGAATTTGTCGATTTTCAAAAAATCAATCTTGGTCAATTTCAATGGCTTCATTTTGAAGGGCGTAACATTAGTGAAACAAAAAAAATGTTACACTACGCCAAGCAACATTATGGTTCGATAACCCGCTCTTTGGAAGTTGAGAAAAACCGCACCGATATAGAACATCTTTTTCCGTTAGCCGATATTATTTTATATTCAAAGAACTACGCCAACAGCATTGCAGCAACACATGCCGATCGATTTCTAACTTATATGAGGAAAAAAATACCGAATGCTGATTTAATATGCGCCTGGGGCGAACAAGGTGCCTTTGCATTGCCAAAGAACTCACAACTACTGTATGCTCCAGCAACTCCCATCGAAAATATTGTCGATACCTTAGGCGCAGGGGATACCTTTAATGCAGCAATTATTCATCAACGATTAACACATGAAGATTGGCAAACGGCACTGAATACCGCCTGTCAGTTAGCTGGAAAAAAATGCAGTCAATATGGGTTGAACAACATTGCATAAGAGTATAATCTTGCCAATCCACTTATAAATAGTAAAAGAATTCTGATTATTCATTAAACGTCTGAACCTTCCCTCCTCTAAAAAGTACTGTATGTATTTCCATTATTATAAAAACTATAATATATTGCATTTTCCAACAACGATGAAAATTTAAAAAAAGCAACCCAGGAGTAGAAAAATGAATCGCAGAAAAACAACCACAACTTTGAGTGGTGTACTAATGATCAGTAGTGTTATGTATTTTCAACCAGCTGTCTCTGGAGAAAATTGTGTCCACTTTACTGGAGAAATGAAAACAAAAAGTATTAGTCCAACCCAGCAACGCGGACACATTCAAATGGATTTTGGGCAAACCCAATTAAAAGGCGTAATTAACGGCACCATTGATGAGCAAGGTTATGACTATGCGGTGCTCCACCATCTGCTATCATTTGAGCCACTTGGCTCTATACTAACCCACGAAGATAGAGCCCAACTGACTTATGTAGATGGTTGTCAATTTAACGTGCACGAAGACGCAAACATTGTCGAGGGTACCGGTGTTTTTAAACAATTGACGCGCAGCTCAGCGGTGGCAACCGGAACAATTAATCTTTGTACCTATCAAAATGAATTTAAATTAGAAGGTGAACTATGTTTTGCCGACGATTCCTTGATTATTGACTGGCCGAGACTAGAATGGCCAACAAACTTCAATATTCCCAACATTGACCTCCCTTTTAATATTCAGCTGCCCAGTCACATTAGATTTCCATAAAAATAATACAGTTATTTGTTTCATAAAAAAATTGCGACTTAAGTAAAATAAAATATTCACGGAGTAACCTTTGAATTCTCCTAGATGAAAAGAAAAAAGCCCTTGATTTAGCCAATCAAGGGTTTTTTTTTGGCCTATTTACCCTAAAAAAAGTCTAAGTCTGCAATTGCAAAGTTTCTAGGACATCTGCTAAACGCTCCAACCTTAACTGCGGATCATTTAATTGAAGAAAGTACTGCTTTTGGCTAAGCTTAAGCGGCAATAATTCAGCCAAGCGAAATCCAACCCAAGTTGCATCGCTATAATGAACTGGCGATTCTTTGAACTTACTTTCCATTTGCTCAATCATGTCATGGAGAATATCCACCAACACATGTTGATCCTCTGGCACCGAACATTGCGGTTCCTCTGGTAGAATTTCAACATTTGCTACCAACAATTGATTCTGTTTTATTTCCTCTGATAGTATTCTAAATCGCCGCTCGCCACGCACTGAAATACCTAACAATCCATCAGCCCGCATATTCCAATCATAAATATTGGCAATAGTCCCCATTTCATGGGTATTTGCTGCTTCCCCAATTTCCTGGCCTTCCCTGATCAAGCATATCCCAAAGCTTGTATTATTTCTTAAACACGAACTAATCATATCGATGTAACGGGGCTCAAACACTCTGAGAGGTAAAGAGCCATCTGGAAACAAGACGGTATGAAGCGGAAAAAGCGGTATTTCAAGATTACTCATAATTATCTGCACCCCACCGTGGTGCCAATTTTTGTTCAATACCAAGATGGTCCAAAATCCGCGCCACCATAAAATCAACTAAATGTGATACCTCTGTGGGCTTATGGTAGAAACCTGGACTCGCTGGTAAAATAGTTACACCAATATTGGCTAGTTTAAGCATATTTTCTAAATGTATTGGGGAAAACGGGCTTTCTCGGACCACCAAAATCAACTGCCTTTTTTCCTTAAGCATCACATCTGCGGCTCGTTCAATTAATGTACGGCTCGCTCCACATGCAATTGCAGAAAGCGTGCCGGTGGAACAAGGGCACACCACCATGCGATGTGGCGCATTAGAACCGCTGGCAACCGGTGCTAGCCATTGTTCTTTTGAAAATACTTTTATTTGGTGAGACTTAGCGTGGTATTTCTTTGAGAGGAATTGTTCAATTTCGGAGGGACGCCCTGGCAACTTTAAATCAGTTTCAGTCGCGATGACAACACGTGCCGGAGAGGACAACAGTAAATAAACATTCTTTTGTTTTGCAACTAAACATTCTAATAAGCGCAACCCATACACAGCGCCCGAGGCACCAGTAATCGCTAACGTAATCGTATCATCTTGCATGGGCTTCCAGGGCATTCATTAGTCGAGCATGGATATTTTCAAAACCACCATTACTCATAATGAGGATGTGATCGCCAGTTTGTGCTTTTTGAAGGAGCTGTCGAATAATGTCTTCGACTTCGGTAAAAGCCTCTGATTTAGCAGTCACAGCGCTGATCACTGATGATATATCCCAACTCATCCCCGCAGGCTGAAATAAATAGACATCGTCGGCAATGCTCAATGCTGCTGCCAAGCTTGCTTGGTGAATACCCATTTTCATGGTGTTAGAGCGTGGCTCAAAGACGGCGAAGATCCTTGCCGCTCCGACATGTTCCCGCAGACCTGCCAAGGTAGTTTTTATGGCGGTAGGGTGATGAGCAAAGTCATCATAAATAGTAATACCCTGAATAACACCTTTGACTTCCATACGCCGTTTCACATTCTGAAAGCTTTGCAACGCCTCAACCGCTTGACCAGGCAAAACGCCCACATGTTTTGCCGCTGCAATCGCCGCTAGCGCATTTTGTACATTATGCAGGCCCATTAATGACCACTCCACTTTACCTACCGACGTTCTATCATAAAACACTTCAAAAGCACTGCCATCGGAACGATGCAATTGACTCCACCAGCCTGATGAAGTTTTTTCCATAGAAAAAGTTTCCATCGGTGTCCAGCAACCCATGTCTAATACCAATTGGATATTTTCATCGCCATAGGGTGAAATAATCAGTCCATTGTTTGGCACAATACGAATTAAGTGATGGAATTGCCGTTTAATGGCCTCTAGATCAGGAAAAATATCCGCATGGTCATATTCAAGATTATTCAACACCAAGGTGCGGGGTAAATAATGAACAAACTTGGAGCGTTTATCAAAAAAGGCGGTATCATATTCATCCGCCTCAATAACAAAAAAATCGGATTCTCCCAAGCGAGCCGAAACACCGAAGTTTTCCGGTACACCACCAATTAAAAATCCTGGCTGCATCCCTGCTTGTTCTAATATCCAGGCCAACAGACTTGAGGTGGTTGTTTTACCATGGGTACCTGCCACCGCAAGTACCCAGCGCTCAGGAAACACATACTGCTTGACAAATTCTGGCCCAGATAAATAAGGCAATCCTTTATCAAGCATCAATTCGATAACGGGATTACCTCGCGATAAAGCATTGCCAACCACCACCACATCGGGAGGATCAGCAACTAATTGAGCAGACTCATAGCCTTCGATTAAACCAATGCCCTGAGCCGCCAATTGAGTGCTCATCGGCGGGTAAACGCCAACATCCGAACCCGTCACCTTAAATCCAAGCTGGCGGGCTAAAATCGCCACCCCCCCCATGAACGTCCCACAAATTCCTAAGATGTGAATATGCATACTAGCCACCGGAGCCGGTGGTCATGGACATCACTCGTAAAAAACGCACCGTCACGGTAAAAGTCATATACACAAAAACCAAAGCCACACCGATGCCTGCTAAAAACGGAATTTCTAATGCATGACGAAAAATATGCCCAATGACCACCGTTTCCCAAATCACTAACAACAACCATAATATGGCCAATGGATGTTCGCCCGTGATTTCACCTTGTCCCATCCACATCAACAAAGGCCAAGCCAACACTGCGATCAGTGCGCCACTACCCGCTAGGGCGGTTAATGTTTGTAAACTTCGCTCCGGCTTTTTAGCAATCCACAATACGATTTTGCACATGAAAATCAAAATAATGGTTTGCACTAATGACAAAAAGACCGACTGCCCAAAGGTCTGATTGACCAATGTTAATACCACGCCCATCAGCCAATACGCAAACACAGAGGCATACATTAATTCTCGCGATAACGGTAAGTCTTGAGGTCCCGCTTTTAACTTGCATAAATTAATAAACGTCGTTAGCCAATATCCCATGAATTGTATTGCTCCTAAAATGGCATGGTATCAATAGTGTCTAAGGAGTGGGCTACCCAATAACCTCTCGGTTTCGCAGCCCCACTCCTAAACAAAGCGATCATCATCCAGCAGTGAATGAACTGTTACTCTACGGTCACCGATTTTGCCAAATTTCGCGGTTGATCCACATCCGTGCCTTTGATAATCGCAACATAATACGATAACAACTGTAAAGGTATCGTATATAAAATTGGTGCAACCATCTCATCCACAGCGACAATTTCAGTGATTTTCATGCCTTTCGATGCCTCAACACTGGCAGCCAAATCAGCAAACACATAGAGTTGTCCACCACGCGCATGAACTTCTTGCATATTTGATTTTAATTTTTCTAAGAGATCATCGTTGGGTGCAACAATGATGACCGGCATATCCGCATCCACCAAAGCCAATGGGCCGTGCTTAAGCTCACCGGCGGGATAGGCTTCCGCATGAATATAAGAAATTTCTTTCAGCTTTAATGCCCCTTCCATCGCTACCGGATACATGGCACCGCGCCCCAGAAACAAGGCGTGATGTTTTTCACTGAAATCTTCCGCCAGTTGTTCAACGGGCTTGCAAATATTATTCAGGGTATATTCAATTTTCCCCGGCAAACTGACCAGCTCGTGCACAATTTTTTTCTCATCGGCACTGGAAAAACCACGCCGCCTAGCCACCGCTAATACCAATAACATCAAGGCAACCAATTGGGTAGTGAACGCTTTAGTCGACGCAACACCGATTTCAGGACCGGCACGAGTCATCAACGCCAAATCCGAAGCCCTGACCAACGAACTTTCTGGTACATTACATATGGCCAGTGAAGAGCCGAATCCAAGTTTTTTCGCTTCGTCTAATGCCGCCAAGGTATCGGCGGTTTCTCCTGACTGGGAAATAGTCACAATTAAATTGTTATTGCGTACCACAGGCTTTCGATAACGAAACTCACTAGCAATTTCCACATTACAAGGAATTTTAGCTAAGGCTTCAAACCAATACTTAGCAATCATTCCTGCATGAAAACTGGTGCCACAAGCAAGAATATTGATACCTGAAATTTCATCGAGTATTTTGCTTGCACCAATGCCAAAGGCTTCTTCCAGCACAAGATCATCTCGAATGCGCCCTTCCAATGTTTCCGCAATGGCATTCGGCTGCTCAAAAATTTCTTTCAGCATATAGTGCCGATATGGGCCTTTATCTGCGGTATCTGCTGTTAAATTAGAAAATTTAATCTCGCGGGTAACAACATTGTCTGCGTGATCATAAATGACGATCTTATCTCGGTAAATATCCGCAATATCACCATCTTCTAAAAAAATAAACCGATTAGTAACAGGGAGTAATGCATTCACATCAGAAGCAATAAAATGCTCACCGATGCCAATGCCAATAACTAATGGGCTACCACGGCGTGCCGCTACCAGTCTGGAAGCATCATTAATCTCCATCACACCCAATGCAAAAGCGCCTTCAAGTTCATTAACTGCTTTTTTTACCGCCGCCAATAAATCCTGATTCTTTAAATGTGCATGGACTTCATGAACCGCTACTTCGGTATCCGTTTCTGAGGTGAAGGTATAACCTTGTTCAATTTGACGCCGCCTCAAGATTTCATGATTTTCAATAATGCCATTGTGCACCAATGCAACCGTATTATTGCAAATATGCGGATGGGCATTAGATTGGCTCGGCTTGCCATGGGTTGCCCAGCGAGTATGGGCAATGCCGGTATAACCGCGTATTTTATTTTCGCTCAGCGCTGTCTTTAGCTCAGCAACTTTACCCAACGATCGTAAACGTGAAAACTGATGATCCGTATCAATCACCACCAAACCTGAAGAATCATAACCACGATATTCTAAACGAAACAATCCTTCTAACAGGATAGGTACTACATCCCTTTCAGCAACAGCCCCAACTATTCCACACATGAGTCATCCTTTTATATTAAAAATGTAACAAGATACCGACAACATGACTTTATTTGTAATGCGAACAATTTACTTACCTTTAATTGGCCGCTGCCAACCCTTAATGACTTCTTGCGGACATCGACCAATGGTAAGTTCACCTGCAGGTGCAGTTTTATTGACCGTGGTACCAGCAGCAATGGTTGCCCCTTGCTTAATCGTCACTGGTGCGATCAATTGAGAATCGGAGCCAACAAAAACATCATCTTCTATTATAGTCGTGTTCTTATTGGCACCATCATAATTACAGGTAATCGTGCCTGCACCAATATTCACTCGTTGCCCTACTGTTGCATCACCAACATAACTTAAATGATTAATTTTACTATTGTTATCTACTTTTGATTTTTTGATTTCGACAAAATTTCCGATATGCACCGCCGCTTTGAGTTCGGTACCCGGTCGAATCCGCGCAAACGGTCCAATGACGCAATCTTGACCAATCACAGCGTCTTCAATAACACAATTAGCTTTAATCGTGACGCCATCCGCTACCTGCACATCAGTCAGCGACGTATTGGCCCCTACCGTCGTGCCATTGCCCAGACTTACATTCCCCTCAATGACCACATTCACATCAATAAGCACATCTTGACCAACCGACAAATTCCCTCGATTGTCAAAACGATGCGGATCACGCAAAGTCACCCCAGCCCGCATTAGAGCATGCGCTTGATTGAGTTGAAACTGACGCTCTAAATTTGATAATTGCAATTTATCATTAACGCCCAATATTTCCCAATCATGCTCGGCAGATGCGGTTTGCACTTGCTTGCCATCAGCCACGGCCATGCGGATAATATCGGTTAAATACAGTTCACCTTGGGCATTATTGGTGTCAAGCTGAGCTAACCAGCCGGCTAATAAAGAGGCTTTCGCGGCTAAGATCCCGGTATTCACTTCACAGATTATTTTTTGATCGGATGTAGCATCTTTCTCTTCCACAATAGCAGTGACTTGATTATTTTGATCACGAATAATTCGACCATAACCACTGGGATCATCTAATGTGGCGGTTAATAAAGAAATGGCGGTGTCTGATTGCTGAAAATTCTCCAATAAACGATTAAGTGTCGTCACTTGAGTTAATGGTACATCGCCGTAAAGTACTAGCACAATACTATCGGCTTGCAAATGTGGATGCGCTTGCATCACCGCATGGCCGGTTCCTAATTGTTCGACCTGCTCTATCCAATTAATCGCTTCCATATGGGATAAATGATTGGGTACTAAATCACCGCCGTGCCCATAAACTACCGACATTGTTTCAGGATGCATGGATTTGGCGGTATTGACAACATGTTCCAACAACGTCATACCCGCTAATGGCTGCAGAACTTTAGGCAATCTGGAACGCATTCGAGTGCCTTTTCCTGCAGCTAAGATGATTATCTCTAAGTCCATTGTCGACCTCACGATAGGTTATATGATGGGAAAAGATTTGAGTGCTCGGAAAGACTTGTTTTTGTGACGTTAGATACAGCCATCACACTTAGGTTTACTAGAAACAAAAAAAGGGCATTATATGCCCTTTTTTTTTGATATATCTACTCGCTGAAACTCAATCAATCAACGTCTATTTTTCTTGATACGTTGAATCGTTTGCAATTGTGCGATGGCTTCGGCAAGTTCCGCCTGAGCTCTCGCATAATCTATATCGGTCCGCTTATCCTTGAGGGCTTTTTCAGCAATTTGTTTCGCTTCCAAAGCCGCTGCTTCGTCCAGATCCTTGGCTCTCACTGCGGTATCAGCTAACACGGTGATCACATGGGGTTGAACTTCCAACATGCCACCTGATACATAGATGAATTGTTCCTCATCACCGTTCTGAATCCGAACTTCACCCGGTTTAAGCGCCGTCAATAAAGGTGCATGCCGTGGCATAATACCCACATCGCCCATGATGGCAGGTGCAAACACCATTTCAGCAGGGCCGGAGAAAATTTCTTCTTCAGCACTTACAATATCAACATGGATTGTCATAGCCATAATACCTACTCCAAGTTATTATTGCATCGCTTTGGCTTTTTCTACCGCTTCCTCAATCGATCCTACCATGTAAAAAGCTTGTTCGGGTAAACTATCATATTCACCTTCTACAATGCCTTTAAATCCACGAATAGTATCTTTCAGTGAAACGTATTTGCCTGGTGAGCCGGTAAATACCTCAGCCACAAAGAAAGGCTGTGATAAAAAGCGTTGGATTTTTCGAGCACGCGATACCGTCAGTTTATCATCTTCCGATAACTCATCCATACCAAGAATGGCAATGATGTCTTTTAATTCTTTATAACGCTGTAACGTACCCTGTACCGCACGAGCCACGTCATAATGCTCATTACCAATCACCAGCGGATCTAGTTGGCGACTGGTTGAATCGAGTGGATCAACCGCTGGATAAATACCCAACTCAGCAATCTGCCGTGACAATACCACGGTCGCATCCAAATGCGCGAATGTAGTGGCAGGTGATGGATCAGTTAAGTCATCCGCCGGTACATATACGGCTTGGATTGAAGTAATGGAGCCGGTTTTGGTGGAAGTAATCCGCTCCTGCAACACACCCATTTCTTCTGCCAAAGTCGGCTGATAACCTACCGCTGATGGCATTCGGCCTAACAGTGCAGAAACTTCTGTTCCCGCCAGCGTATACCGGTAAATATTATCAACGAAGAATAAAACATCGCGACCTTCATCACGGAAATATTCCGCCATGGTCAAACCGGTCAATGCCACCCGCAAACGATTGCCTGGTGGTTCATTCATCTGACCATACACCAGTGACACTTTATCAATAACGTTACTGTCTGTCATTTCATGATAAAAGTCATTACCTTCACGGGTACGCTCACCCACCCCAGCGAACACTGAATAGCCACTATGCTCTGCAGCGATGTTGCGAATCAGCTCCATCATGTTAACGGTTTTACCGACCCCAGCACCACCGAACAGACCTACCTTGCCCCCTTTTGCGAAAGGACATACTAGATCAATCACCTTAATACCGGTTTCTAATAAATCCGTGGTAGGCAATAAGTCTTCATACGCGGGTGCTTTACGATGAATCGCCCATTTGACTTCTTCACCGATTGGACCTTTCTCGTCAATGGGATTGCCCAGCACATCCATAATGCGGCCGAGGGTTTTACTGCCCACAGGCACAGCAATAGGTTTGCCAGTATTATTGACGTTAATACCACGCTTTAATCCGTCACTCGGCCCCATAGCAACGGTTCTAACGATACCGTCACCCAGTTGCTGTTGCACTTCAAGCGTTAACTCGACTTCATCGACTACTAATGCGTCATATACCTTAGGCACTGAATCCCGTGGAAACTCTACGTCAACCACGGCGCCAATGACTTGAACAACACTACCTGCGCTCATGCCTATTTCCTCTTAAAACTTTCAAAGAATAATAATCCTGTTACCGTCAAACTGCAGCCGCTCCGCCGACAATTTCGGAAATCTCTTGAGTAATCGCTGCTTGACGCGCCTTGTTATAAACCAACTGCAGATCGCTGATTAAATCACCCGCGTTATCGGAAGCGCTCTTCATGGCAACCATGCGAGCAGCTTGCTCACAAGCTATATTTTCAACAACGCTTTGATAAACCAAAGACTCGATGTACCTGGCCATAAGCCGATCTAAAACATCTTTTGCCTCAGGCTCATACATGTAATCCCAGTGGTGTTTTAACTCAACTTCAGGGGCTTCCACATGAATCGGCAGCAGTTGCTCAATCTGCGGTTTTTGGGTCATGGTATTAACGAATTCATTGCTCACCAAAAACAGGCGATCGATTTCCCCTTTATCAAACGCATCCAACATCACTTTCACCGTGCCGATCAGCTCATTGACGCCAGGCTCATCCCCTAAGTGAGAAACTTGTGCGACGATGTTACCACCAAAACGCTTAAAAAATGAGGCGCCTTTTTGCCCAATGCTGCAGATCTGAGCAGGAATCTCTTTATCATGCCAATCACGCAAGCCAAAAATCGCTTTCTTAAAAAGATTGGTATTCAAACCACCGCATAAACCTCGATCGGTGGAGACAATGATATAACCTATCTTTTTAACTTCACGATCAAGCAAATAAGGATGTTTATATTCAGGATGCGCATGCGCTAAATGATGAATCACATTACGCATTTTTTGAGCATACGGTCTAGATGCATGCATGCGCTTCTGCGCTTTACGCATTTTACTACCCGCCACCATCTCCATAGCACGGGTAATCTTTTGGGTATTTTTGATACTCTTGATCTGAGTTCTAATTTCTTTGCCAATGGCCATAAGAAGTTCCCCAGCCTACCAAGTACTAGTTGATTTAAAAGATTCAATTGCACTCTTCATTTCATTGGCAATTTCATCATTAAAATTAGCAGTCGAGTTAATTTTATCAGCCAGTGCAGCAGAGCTTGACTTAATGTATGCATGCAAAGCCATCTCAAAATCAACGACTTTATCTACTGGAACGTCGTCAATAAAGCCTTCATTGGCAGCAAATAAACTAAATGCCATCTCAGCAATCGATAAAGGCGCATATTGCTTTTGCTTCATCAACTCGGTGACACGTTGACCTCGTTCGATTTGCTTACGCGTACTCTCATCAAGATCCGAAGCAAACTGAGCAAATGCAGCCAGTTCACGGTATTGCGCTAAATCAAGACGCACACCACCACCGAGTTTTTTAATGATCTTGGTTTGTGCAGCACCACCCACCCGAGAAACGGATAAACCGGCGTTAATCGCAGGTCGAATACCTGAGTTAAACAAATCTGTCTCTAAGAAAATCTGACCATCGGTGATGGAAATCACATTAGTAGGAACAAACGCAGAAACGTCACCGGCTTGGGTTTCAATGATCGGCAAGGCCGTCAACGAACCGGTTTGCCCTTTCACTTCACCATTGGTTAATTTTTCCACATAATCAGCATTGACTCGGGAAGCACGCTCCAATAAGCGTGAATGCAAATAGAAGACATCACCCGGATAAGCTTCTCGACCTGGCGGACGACGCAATAACAAAGAAACTTGACGATAGGCCCAAGCTTGCTTGGTTAAATCATCATAGACGATCAATGCATCTTCACCACGGTCTCGGAAAAATTCCCCCATACTGCAACCTGAATAAGGCGCAATAAATTGCAAAGCCGCTGATTCAGAAGCTGCGGCAGACACGATAATGGTGTGCTCTAATGCACCGTGCTCTTCTAATTTTTTGACCACATTGGCAATTGAAGAGGCTTTTTGACCAATCGCCACATAGACACATTTAATACCAGTGCCCTTTTGATTGATGATGGCATCGATCGCTACTGCCGTTTTACCGGTTTGTCGGTCACCAATAATCAATTCCCGCTGACCACGACCAATCGGTACCATCGCATCAATGGCCTTCAAACCGGTTTGCACAGGCTGGTCCACAGATTGCCGAGCAATCACACCCGGTGCGATTTTCTCAATCGGTGAAGATAGCGATGTGTTAATCGGCCCTTTGCCATCAATAGGATTACCCAGCGCATCAACCACACGCCCTAACAACGCTTCACCTACCGGGACTTCTAAAATCCGGCCAGTACATTTGGCACTGTCGCCTTCGGACAAGGAGGTGTAATCACCAAGGATAACCGCACCAACAGAGTCACGTTCCAGGTTCAACGCCAAACCAAATACGTTGCCAGGAAACTCTAACATTTCACCTGACATCACATCAGATAGGCCATGAATTCGGACAATACCGTCAGTGACACTAACTACCGTGCCTTCTGTTCGTACTTCCGTCGCAGTATCAAAGCCTTTTATTTTCTCTTTAATTAATTCACTAATTTCTGCGGGATTCAATTGCATTCTTATTCCCTCTTAACATTCGGGTTAGTGAGACAACTCACTCTTAAGTCGATCTATTTGGCCAGCAACAGAGCCGTCGATAACCAGGTCGCCAGCGCGAATCACCGCGCCACCAAGCAAAGTATCATCCGTTCGACAAACCAGTGTCACATCACAGCCTAAACGGTTTTTGAGTGCAGTGGCGATCTCTAATTGCTGTGCTTCGCTGACTTCATAAGCTGACACAACTTCAGCTGTTATGATCTTTTCCGCTTCAGCTCGAAATTTCTCAAACTGAGCAACAATGTCAGCAAACACGCCCAACCGCCCATTTTGAGCCAGCAACTTGATGAAGTTTTTACCTTCATCAGTTAATGACTCATCTGCCACACTAAAAACGGTTTCTACGATTTTGCTATTCGCAATTTTCGGATTATTAATCAGCGCTACCATTTGTGGATCACAAACGATCGCTTTAACGTAGGCCAACGTATCGCCCCACGTTTGCAGACTATCCTTTTGCTGTGCTAACTGGAAAATTGCTCGTGCATAAGGTCGCGCAATGGTACTTGCTTCTGCCATATCGTGGACACCTGCCTAACTATATCTGTGCTGCCAGATCTTTCATTAGATCCCCGTGAGCTGCAGCATTAATCTCTTTCTTAAGAATTTTACCCGCACCAATCACAGCAATACCCGCCACTTCTCTGCGCAATTGCTCTTTAGCCCGATTAATTTCTTGCTCGATTTCTGCTTTCGCCGCATTCTCAATTTTCGCTGCTTCAGTGCGTGCGCCATCTTTCGCTTCTTCAATGATTTCATTGGCACGCTTTTGCGCCTGAGAAATAATTTCAGAAGCTTGATTTTTCGCATCACTCAACTTTTCTAATGCGCGTTTCTCAGCAAGTTCTTGCTCTTTAATGCCTTTTTCTGCTGCTGCGAGTCCATCCGCAATACGCTTTTGGCGATCGTCCAGCATTTTATTCATCGGCTTAAATAGTACTTTGTTAACAAAGTACAAGAGCAAAATAAATGCGATCATCTGCGCGAACAGAGTAACCGTAATATTCATCGCATTATCCTCTTAACAATACTAATACGTTGGTCTGGATGTTGTTAACTTTAACCACCAATAGCAGCTTGCAACGCACCGACAAAAGGATTAGCAAATAAGAACCACATGGCGAATGCTAAAATGATGAAAGGAAAGGATTCCATTAAACCGGCAAAAATAAACATATTGGTCATCAATGCTGGACGCATTTCTGGTTGACGAGCAATACCCTCAAGTGTTTTAGCGCAAATTAAACCCCAGCCAATGGCTGAACCTAAACCAGCAGCGGCGAGAATTATACCAACACCTACCGCTGTGTAAGCATAAATATTTGCGATCATATCAGGGGTCATAACTATTATCTCCTTCCAAATAAATATTAAAAACTAATAAAATGAAACTAAATTAAATACATGGTTAATACTGTCGTTGCTTGCTAAATTCGCTGGTCGTTGCTTAATGATCCTCGGTATGCGCCATGCCAAGATAAACAATGGTCAAGACCATAAAAATGAAAGCTTGTAGAGTAATCACCAGGATATGGAAAATCAACCAAGCCATGTCCAAGAGCACTTGGAGCGGTATGATAAAGAACAATCCTAATCCGATGGCTGCCGATCCACCTAATAAAGCGATCAGTAAAAACACCAACTCCCCAGCAAACATGTTACCAAACAGTCGAAGTGCCAAACTTAGTGGTTTTGCTAACTCTTCAATAAAGCTCATCACGATATTGACAGGAATAAAAAATTTGCCAAAAGGGTGAAACAAGAACATCTTCAGGTAGCCAATAGGCCCTTTAACTTTAAAGTTGTAATAGATGATTAAAGCAAAGACAGTTAAGGCGATGGCTAAGGTTGTATTTAAGTCCGTGGTAGGTACCACCTTCAAATAATTAATACCTATAAAACTCGCTAATAGCGGTAATAGATCAACGGGAATTAAATCCATAAAGTTCATTAACCATACCCAAACAAAAATGGTTAATGCCAGTGGAGCAATAATGGGATTGTGCCCAGGGAATGTGTCTGATACTTGCTTGTTCACAAAATCGAGGATTAATTCAACAAAATTCTGAAAACCACTGGGCGCATCTGGGTTGAGATTTGCGGTGACCTTAACGCTGACTTTATATATTAAAAAAGCTAACAAAGCACTAATGACAATAGTGTCTAAGTGAAGCGCCCAAAACCCAGCCGCTTGGTGAGTTACGGGATCACAATCACCTACACATAAATTCGTTAAATGATGTTGGATATATTCAACGGTACCACTACCGGATGAATTTGCTGATTCGCTCAAAGCTTGACTCCTACTTTCAACTCTTGATTATCTTTTGTGTTCTAATGTTTCGTTCTTGCCATGGAGCGAAGACTAAAAACATAACCTAACTGAACAATACCAAACCCGATACACGTCGCCAATGGCTCCAGTTTAAGAACACCTAGCCCAAAAATAAAAAATAGCAGGACGAGTATGAACCGCTGCACAGCCCCTAAGTACAGTATGCCTGCTCCACTACTCGGATTTTTCGCCGCAGAAATGCTCGCTTTACTGACGCCTCGACTCAGCAACCATGCGATTAACATGCTGATGCCGCCGCCATATAAAGCAGATTTAGCTTGCCATAATCCCTTTGTGAATAAAAATACTAAAGCAACCAAACAAACAAGCACCAGCTGAATTTTTAGCAAGCGTTTCGCATCGTCTATCACATCGTGGGTCAAGATATTCAATTCAGTTCATATCCGGATGAGTGAGCAGCTTATATACTTTTATCATGCCGCCTAACAAGCCGAGAAAACCGAATGACAATAAAAATACCGGTTCAGTTTCTAACCACATGTCGACCAAAAAGCCCAGCACAAATCCAGCAACCACCATGGAACTAAGAATAGTTCCTACTCCAATAAGCAATAAACTAGATGACTTTGGTTGGCCCAACGGATTCGCCCCCTTGAAAGGCGCGCCATTGTAGCTTGCATGCCTACTAAACCGCAAGCTTCAGATGGTTGTTTTAACAGCATACGGTAAATTTGATCATGGTATGCATTACACAAGATATTGATTTGTTAAAAACAATATCCTAAATTGTATCGCAACATCACAAACTCGTTATTTCACCGCGAGGAATTTATTTGATATGGGCGAGAATTCCATCCAATTCATCCAGGCTATTATAAACGATTTCCAGTTTCCCTTTGCCTTTGACGCCATGTTTTATTTTTACTGCAGCGCCTAATTTTTCAGCAAGATCGTCTTGCAGTTTTTTTACATCGGGATCTTGGGGCTTGAGTGGTTTTTCTTCATCCGCCATTTCGATCAGCATGCGACGCACTAATCGCTCGGTTTCGCGCACCGATAAACCTTTGGAAACCACCACGTTTGCAGCACTGGCTTGAGAGACTTTGCTCAGCGTTAACAAGGCTCTGGCATGTCCCATTTCTAAATCACCGTGGCTAACTAAACGCTTCACCTCTTCGCTCAGTGTTAATAATCGCAATAAATTGGTTACCGCCGCTCGCGAACGCCCGACCGCTTCAGCTGCTTGTAAGTGAGTCATCTCAAACTCCTCAATTAACCGCTGTAAAGCCTGACCTTCTTCAATGGGATTGAGTTCTTCACGTTGAATATTCTCAATCAGTGCCATCGCTATCGCCGCGCTATCTGACACATCCCTGACAATGGCCGGAATTGTGTGCAAATTAATCAATTGGGCTGCTCGCCAGCGGCGCTCGCCTGCAATAATTTCATACCGACCAGCAGCAATAGCACGAACTACAATCGGTTGGACAATGCCTTGCGCTTTAATTGAATTGGCCAAGCTCTCCAAAGCATCGGCATCCATATCTAAGCGTGGCTGATATCGACCACGCTCAATGACATCCACCGGAAGCTCTTTTAATTCATTATCCTGACTGGTTTTTTCCTCACCTTCAAGCAACGAAGATTTGGCTGGGCTTAATAACGCGTCCAAGCCACGTCCCAAACCTCTTTTTTTAGTTGCCATTCACAACCTCGCCCAAATGATTAAAATCTGTTTGATCAAGCAAGTGCATTCTCTTTGTCTTTTTTCAGCATTTCATCTGCCAGCGCTAAATAAGCCTGAGCACCTCTTGAAGTTTTATCATACAGTAACACAGGCACACCATGACTCGGCGCTTCAGCCAAACGAACATTACGGGGAATACTGGTTTGATAGACTTTATCGCCAAAGTGAGCACACAATTGCTCCGTCACTTGATTGGCTAAATTATTTCGAGGATCATACATGGTACGTAATAAGCCTTCGATATACAAATCAGGGTTATGCGTTTGTTGAATAGTGTTAATGGTATTCATCAGCGCTGATAAACCTTCCAATGCATAATATTCACATTGCATAGGAATCATCACTGAATCGGCAGCCACTAACGCATTAACGGTTAACATATTCAACGATGGCGGACAATCAATCAAAATATAGTCAAAAGTTCCGACCAATCTTTGCAAGGCATTCTTTAATTGATATTCCCGATGATCAAGCTCCAATAGCCGAACTTCAGCCGCCGTAGTATCCGCATTGCTGGGTACCACAAAAAAACCGACCTCCTCCGAACATACCATCACATCACTAATATCAGTATCTTCAATTAAAACATCGCACACCGATGCATCAAGGTTGTTTTTGTCAATGCCACTACCCATAGTGGCATTTCCTTGTGGATCAAGATCGACCAACAACACACGCTTGTTTTCCGCGTGTAAGGAAGCAGCAAGATTGACCGACGTTGTGGTTTTACCAACACCACCTTTCTGATTGGTAATCGCGATTACTTTTAACATGAATGTAAGTTCCGTTGTGCTTTGCTGCACTGACGCATAGTCTATTGCGAATGATGATTACTGTTGGCAAACAGCTTCTAACACACATTTAACACAAGCAAAAACAAAAAGACATGGCTTAATTACGCAACGTCCTCATCCACCACCGCAATACTTACCAGATAGCGAATCGCGTTAAGCTGAGGAACGTCCAGTTTTATTACCTCATATTGCATATGCGCTGGTAATTGAGTGAGTTCTTGTTCCACATATTGGCTTTTCATAAAATAATACCGTCCATCACTTCCCAACAAATGCGCCGATAATTGTATCATCGCCTGTATAGAACTGAATGCTCTACAAATGATAGCGCTGAATAATTCTTCAGAATGATAATTTTCGACTCGCTGATTTACAATCGTTATATTATTTAAAGCAAGCTCGCTAACTACTTGAGTCAAAAAGCGGGTTTTTTTACCACTACTATCTAATAAGGTAAATTTTTGTTCAGGAGAAATAATCGCGAGCGGAATCCCTGGAAACCCAGCACCTGTCCCAATATCAATCACATTGCCTTGACCAATCCATGGGGCCACCACCAAACTATCCGCAATGTGCTTTTGGTAAATATTTGGCAATTCATTGGCGGAAACCAAATTATATACCTTTGACCACTTGGCAAGCCTATCCACATAATGAGCAAGCTGTTGCTGTTGCTCAAGAGAAACCTGCACCCGCTGCTCGGCTAATGAGTGATAAAAATCGCTAGGAGGTTGGATCATGAGAACACCCCCTAGGCCATTTTTTCGGTAGGTTGGTTTTTTAATTTTTTGATGTGCACTAATAACAATGAAATCGCCGCCGGTGTCAGACCTGGGATGCGTGACGCTTGGCCAACCGTGCTGGGTTTAACTGCCACAAGTTTTTGCTTCACTTCCGCCGATAAACCAAGCACCGTCTCATAATTCATATGCCCTGGGATTGCTGTTTCGTCGTGCTGTAAGGTACGATCAATTTCGGCTTGCTGCCTAGCAATATAACCAGAATATTTTGCTTGTATTTCAATTTGTTGAGCCACTTTGCTGTCCGTCACAGTCGGTCCAAACTCAGCGATCGACAATAGCGCTTGATAACTAATTTCAGGACGCTTTAACAACTCTAATAAATGGCTATCACGGGTTAACGGCTGACCTAACAGTTGAGTGATCGCCGCTCTGCTGGTTCCCTCCACTCTCGCCCAAATTGAGCGCAGCCGGGTTTGTTCTTCTTCAATGGCATTACGCTTTTCCACAAACGCCGTCCATCGCAATTCGTCAATCAAGCCCAAATCATGGGCAATTTCGGTGAGCCTCAGATCCGCATTATCTTCACGTAATAATAAACGATATTCCGCTCGTGAAGTAAACATTCGATACGGCTCCAGCGTTCCGCGTGTCACTAAATCGTCGATAAGTACACCAATATAGGCTTGATCACGCCTTGGATACCAGGCATCTTCATCTCGCACTTTTCGAGCCGCATTCAAACCAGCAATCAGACCCTGCGCCGCCGCTTCTTCATAACCGGTGGTGCCATTGATCTGGCCAGCGAAGAATAATCCATCAATATACTTGGTTTCTAATGAGTGGGTTAAGTCTCGCGGATCAAAATAATCATATTCAATGGCATAACCCGGACGGGTAATATGCGCCCTCTCAAAACCTACCATAGAACGTACAAACGCCAATTGCACATCAAACGGCAAGCTGGTTGAAATGCCATTGGGATACAGTTCATGGGTATCTAAGCCTTCTGGCTCAACAAAGATTTGATGGGAGTTTTTGTCAGCAAAGCGGACAATTTTATCTTCGATAGAGGGACAATAACGCGGGCCAACACCCTCAATCACTCCAGTATACATGGGAGAGCGATCGAGTCCTTGACGAATAATCTCATGGGTCTGCTCGTTGGTCGCGGTAATGTAACATGAAATCTGCTCAGGATGATCTTCCACTTTGCCCAAGTATGAAAAAACCGGGGTAGGCTGATCGCCAGGCTGTTCTTGCATTCTATCAAAGTTGACGGTTTTACCATCAATTCGCGGAGGCGTACCAGTCTTTAATCGATCCACCCGAAAGGGTAATTCGCGTAAGCGTTTTGCCAAGGCATTCGCTGGTGGATCGCCTGCTCGACCACCTTGATAGTTGGCCAAGCCAATGTGAATGCGCCCGCCTAAAAACGTCCCGACGGTTAATACCACCGTGGCACTTTGAAATTTTAAACCCATTTGGGTGATAACACCCGTCACCCGACCATCTTCAATGAGCAGATCATCAACGGCTTGCTGAAATAAGGTGAGATTAGCTTGTTCTTCAAGCATGCTGCGAATGGCACAGCGGTACAAAACACGATCACATTGGACCCGAGTTGCACGTACCGCTGGTCCCTTACGCGAGTTTAATATGCGAAATTGGATGCCTGCACGATCGGCCGCCTCAGCCATCACACCGCCTAATGCATCCACCTCTTTAACTAAGTGTCCTTTACCGATTCCACCAATGGCAGGGTTGCAACTCATTTGACCTAAAGTTTCTATGTTTTGGGTCAATAATAAGGTTTTAACCCCCATACGCGCCGCTGCTAATGCCGCTTCGGTACCTGCGTGCCCGCCTCCAACTACAATAACATCATAACGATCTGTTAAGTTCATGGCTCATCTACATCATGGAAATTGGCTTATTTTACTTGGTAAAATGATTAATTAGCAATCATTTCTGTAAAAAATCTCGCAATGAATGGGTTCTCAATTGACATAATCAGATTATTTGCCAATACAAAATTTAGTAAAAATTTCGCCTAATAAATCTTCATTATCAAATTCACCGGTAATTTCATTTAATGCCTCCTGAGCTATGCGCAGTTCTTCCGCCATAAGTTCCCCAGCTTGATAACTGATCAGTTGGTCTAGCCCCTGCTCGATATGTTGTTTGGCACGGTTCATCGCATCTAAATGGCGTCGGCGCGCAATAAAAACACCATCGGTTTCTCCGATAAAACCCATGCTTTTTTTCAACTGTTGCCGCAAATCGTCGATACCTATAGATTTTTGGGCGGAAATCGCAATGCTCGTAAAACCCTGCTCACGACTAATGCCAGCCGGACGGCCTGTTAAATCAATTTTATTGCGAATTAAGGTCACTGGAATTTCCGAAGGTAATTTTTGCAAAAACTGCGCTTCTTCTTTGCCCATTCCGTTAACATCATCAATCATTAATAAAATTCTGTCCGCTTTTTCTGCTTCACGCCAAGCCCGACGAATACCCTCTTCTTCGATGGCATCTGCACCAATGCGCAAACCCGCCGTATCGATTACGTGTAAAGGCATGCCATCAATATTGATATTTTCACGCAACACATCACGCGTAGTCCCTGGAATATGGGTAACAATCGCCCGGTCAGTTCCAGCCAACGCATTCAACAAACTGGATTTGCCCGCATTCGGTTGGCCCAAAATAACCACCGTCATGCCTTCATTCAACACACAACCTTGTTGGGCAATCGTCAGGATATGCTGTATTGAATTTAATAAATCCTGACTTTGCGCCAATAATTGCTGATCAGCAAGAAAATCAACTTCCTCTTCGGGAAAATCAATCGCCGACTCTACATAAACCCGCAAGTGAATCAGCTGTTTAAGCAACTGCTGAATCGCATCAGAGAAATCACCACTTAATGAGCGAATCGCTGACTTGGCAGCCATTTCAGATGAGCAATTAATCAAATCAGCAATAGCTTCCGCCTGTGCTAAATCTATTTTACCATTTAAAAAAGCGCGTAACGAAAACTCCCCCGGTTGGGCCAAACGCGCCTTTAAACCGAGCACTCGCCGCAGAATCATATCCAGCACAACCGGGCCACCGTGCGCCTGTAATTCTAAAACATCATCACCGGTAAACGAATTGGGTCCAGGAAAATACAATGCGATGCCCACATCCATGACATCGCCTTCGGCGTCGTGAAAAGGTAAATACTCCGCATATCGCGGACGGGGTAGTTTATTGAGAATCGCGTAAGCAATTGAGGAAGACAACGGGCCAGAGACGCGAATAATGCCAACGCCACCCCGGCCCGGTGGCGTTGCTAAAGCGGCAATCGTATCGACTATCGCCACATTTTTTTTTGCCACAGACATATACCTGCGCTAAGGAATAGAAAAGTCACTTGATACCCAATCTTTCTCACTTGGGTATCAAGCAATTTGCAATTATCCTTGCCTGACAACTGCAAATCTCAAGACAACTCAGCCTTAATCATACGGCTGAAATTTATTTAGCTTCCTTTTCCAACTTATTCAAAATGTACCATTGTTGCAAAATTGATAATAAGTTATTTACTACCCAATAGAGTACCAAGCCTGATGGGAATAACATGAAAAAGCCAGTGAAAATAATCGGCAGAAAATTCATAATTTTCTGCTGCAAAGGATCAAGTGACGGATTGGCACTCAGTTTCTGTTGCACATACATGGAGGCACCCATCAGTAACGGCAACACGTAATACGGATCTTTTGCAGATAAATCATTAATCCACAGCATGAAATCAGCTTGTCGTATTTCTACACTTTCAAGCAACACCCAATACAGAGAAATAAACACCGGGATTTGCACTAAAATTGGCCAACAACCACTCAGCGGATTGACTTTTTCTTTCTTATACAGCTCCATCATCCCCTGACTCATGCGCTGCCGATCATCGCCATATTTCTCTCGAATCGCTTTAAACTTTGGCGCTAAGCGACGCATATTTCCCATCGAACGATAACTGGCCGCAGACAACGGATAAAAAGCGAGCTTAATTGTCAAGGTTAATAAGACAATCGACCAACCCCAATTGTTAACTAGGGAATGATACAGTTCGAGCAACCAAAAAAGCGGTTGTGCAATAAACGTTAGCCAGCCGTAATCCACCGCAAGTTTGAGGTTTGAATCAATTTCTTCCAAACGATGCTGCATCTTGGGACCCACAAAAAATTGCGTTGTCACCGTTTCAGTATCGCCTGTCACAATTTTTTTATCAGCACTTGTCATGCCCACGACATAGCGTGCGTCATCTAATGCTCGCGTATAAAAATGATTCACTTCCTGATCCCCCGGAATCCAGGCCGTCAGAAAGTAATGCTGTAATATGGCTACCCAACCACCCGTGTAATAGTTTTGATTGGGTTTCCATTCTGCCATGTCGCTAAAGGCAACTTTTTCATACGGTTTTTCCGGTGTCGAAATCGCAGCTCCCGTAAAGGTATACAATAATCGCGATTTTCCCGGCTCGTCGTATTCCATGCGCTGAATTTGCTGGTACAAACGTCCATTCCAAGTTTCATTGGAATTATTGGCAATCACATGGCTGACATCAATCAAGAAATCACTACGCCGAAAAGTGAAAACTTTTTTCACACTCACACCATCAGCACTCGTCCACACCAAAGGTACCGTTAATGTGTTTTGTCCTTCTACCATTCGATATAAAGTTTTCTCTGCCTTATATACCGCATGATGATCGGGTGCCGATTGCTTGGATAAAAGCCCTGACTGTGCAACATGAAATTGTGGTAACTTATCCCCCATTAATGGGTAAGGCTTATCCGGTGTCGTGCTAGATACCGGGTATTGCAATAAAAAAGCTGCCCGAATGTCTCCGCCTACGGTATCAATTTCAATATCGAGTTGATCGGTAATTACCCGCACCCGCTGGGTTTTAGTCTGAGTGACCGGTTGCTGAACCACCACCTCGGGTGCCACCTGAATTTGTTGCTCGGCAGTCGGATCACCAGATATCGCATCAAGCCTATCACTGACGATTGGCGCTTCATCAGGCACAGGCAATGCCGGGCTACTTTCAGAAAGTGGCACATCATTGCTAAGCGTTCGTGTTTGCTCAATCGCAACAGGAGGGACTGGCTGCGGCCCGAATTTGGCCACCCAAGCATCCCATAACAGCATCACCACAAGGGCTAATGCAAAAAATAATAGTAATCGTTGATTATCCATGTTTTATACTTTTTTTGTGGGCTCATCGGGTACCGGATCACAGCCACCCTCGTGCCAAGGATGGCAACGAAAAAGCCTTTTGATCGATAGCCAAATCCCTCGGAAAACTCCAAATCGCGTAATCGCTTCTTGGGCATAGGCAGAGCAGCTGGGGTAAAAACGGCAATTAGAACCTAACAAAGGACTTACGCAATAACGATAAAGCCATATCAGACCTAATAAAAATTTACGCATTATTGAGGCGTTGCCACACTTTAAATAAAATGGCTCGCAGCTCATTTAACGGTATATTGGACAGACCATGCCGAGCTACAAAAACAATATCTAAACTAGATATACTCTCTTGGTTTTGACGAAAACTCTCGCGGATGGCTCTTTTTATACTATTTCTTTGTACAGCTGTTTTGACGACTTTTTTCGCAATCGCTAAACCAAGCCTTGGGTGTGTTAGGTTATTTACGCGATAGTGAATAATAAAACCGTGAATTTTCAGCCGTTTTCCTTGCCGAAAAACAAGCTGAAATTCAGCAGGCTTAGTTAAGCGTTGCCCACGGGAAAACGGCAAACTCAGTTTGCCCACATAATCCACCGACTGAATATCCTGTTGCTTCACCGGCAGTAAGATCGTGCCGTCAGAACCCGTTGAACAGATCCTCTCACCATGAAATTAATGGCTATTTTACAAGCGCCTTCTTTCACTAATGTGACACCTTGGCATGTGTTGTTATACACCGCCTGGTACGCCTGATTCGGTCAAAAAAAGCAATCCCCAGAAATTTCTAACTTACGCAGCTATATTCTCTAAAATATTAAAACTAAAGCGTATTCAGGATTAGGCTGATAACCTAACTCGACCTTTAGCACGCCTGGCATTTAAAATCTGGCGACCCGATTTAGTTTTCATCCGCGCCCGAAAACCATGATTTCGCTTACGTTTAATTATGCTAGGTTGAAATGTTCTCTTCATAATATCAATCCGCTTCTCATCGCTTAGCTCACCGCTCTGACACGTCGATGAGCATAAAATATACGCTTGTAAAAGGCGCCTAAGATACCCATTGGACCCCATCTTGTCAACCAAAAATAATTAACCTAGCCATGCATTATTTGTTCACATACGCAAGCAAAATTATCTGTATGGAAATTCAGTGAACAAACAACATTTAAACAGAAAAGATCGTTAGCCAATCGCAGTACAAACCAAGTATAATCCCGCAGTTCGAACCTTTATACACTGACAAAAATTCGCTCATTATTAACGATTAAAAAAATTTTATAGCACATACAAAGGCCTAAAATTTTTATTCGAATTAACTTACCTAAGCAGCAGAAAGCTGTAAAATACGGGTCTATACTCATCGCCAGTAGGTTTGCAAAATTATGCGTGTGTACATTCAGTCACTAGCTAGATTACCGCTTAATCGTCGCTACTCTCTAATCAATTTTTACACAGTCAGAAACAATCCTATTAGTTATACGTGTGCTTAACTGCACTCATCGCAAGCTTATATTTTTTGTCCGAATTCAATGAGCAAGTATTGACCAATAGCTGATTAATAATTGTTCGAAAAGTCAGCAGTAGGGAGAATATAGAATAGCTCATGATATGACCAGTCTATATTCCTTTCACATCGATCGCTTTAATCGATAGCGGTGCCGGAATACAAAATAAATCTTATCTGAAGTCATAAATTCAGGTAGTAACAACAATATTTCTGATTAAATAACATCCAGAAACAGGCCACCGCAATTGCCTGAAACGGAAAATATTTTTTGGTTTTTTGACCGAATTTGGGCAACCTAGCGTTGGAAAAGTAATATCGAACAAAAGTTCGCCCCAGTTTGGTTTTAACATTATAGGTTTACGCTCGTGCCTCATTCCCTTTGGAACATATGTTTGGATCGCCTTGAGGGAGAATTATCAGCGCAACAATTCAACACCTGGATACGCCCACTAAGAGCGGAAGGTGATCAACAGAAGCTGCGTTTAATTGCTCCCAATCAATTTGTGCTTGACTGGGTTTCAGATCGTTTTCGAGATCGAATTTTACAGATTTGCCGTGACATTGATGAACAAGCCTCGCCGATCATTTCAATAGAAATTGATCCATTGACTGGTGAGAATAATTCAACACCGCTTATTCCAACAACAAGCCATGATGAAGCAACACCACCAGCGAATAAGCCGCCACTCGTTAGCCCAATGAAAACCACGCGAGGTACACCCCGAGTGGGAACTGACACGTTTCTAAACAAAGAATATACCTTTCAAAGATTTGTCGAAGGCAAGTCTAACCAACTGGCGCGAGCAGCGGCCTTACAAGTGGCCGAAAACCCAGGCGGTGCATACAACCCATTATTTTTATATGGTGGGGTTGGTTTAGGCAAAACCCATTTGATGCACGCCATCGGCCATTATATTTTGCAAACCAACCCAAATGCAAAAGTCGCTTATTTACACTCTGAAAAATTCGTTCAGGATATGGTGAAAGCATTGCAGCACAATGCCATCAACGAATTTAAACGTTATTATCGCTCACTTAACCTGCTGCTCATTGATGATATACAGTTTTTCGCTGGTAAAGAACGCTCTCAAGAAGAGTTTTTTCATACCTTTAATGCGTTACTCGAAGGCCAGCAACAAGTGGTATTAACCTGTGACAAATATCCCAAAGAAGTCTCAGGGCTGGAAGAGCGTTTAAAGTCTCGATTTGGCTGGGGACTGACCCTTTCTGTCGAACCCCCCGAACTCGAAACACGTGTCGCAATCATCATGAGCAAAGCACACTCGCTAGACATGGCAGTCCCTCCAGAAGTAGCTTTTTTCATTGCCAAAAAAATTCGCTCCAATATTCGTGAACTGGAAGGGGCGCTGAAAAGAGTGGTGGCAAATGCGCGCTTTATGGGAGAACAAATTACCATCGATTTCACCAAAGAAGCGCTCAAAGACTTGTTAGCTATTCAGGATAAACTGGTCACCATAGAAAATATTCAAAAAACAGTGGCCGAATATTTCAAAATAAGAGTGAATGACTTGCACGCTAAAACACGCACCCGTTCAGTCGCCAGACCACGGCAAATTGCTATGGCCTTGGCCAAAGAACTGACCAATCATAGCCTTCCAGAAATAGGCAATGCATTTGGAGGGAGAGATCACACCACAGTATTACATGCCTGTAAAAAAGTGATTGATCTACGAAAAAGTGATGCAAAAGTTGAAGAAGATTTCAGTAACTTATTACGAACTTTAACCGCTTGATCAGTTATCCAAGAAAACAGCTTGACAGACAGGCAACGGTAATTGATCATTAATTACCTAATACTATGTAGTTGATTTTGGGGTTATTGATGATAGTGAAGAATGGGCAATTTGCTACAGCAATACAATATTTTAACCGTGACTCTTATGCAAGCCACTTCTTAAAAATAAAATCTTCGAAAGGACATAATAAATGAAGTTTACCGTGACAAAGGAAGAGTTATTAAGACCATTACAACTTGTCAGCGGCGTGGTCGAGCGCCGGCAAACCATGCCCATCTTATCGAATGTATTATTACAAAATTCTAATAATGAATTAACGCTCACCGCCACTGACTTAGAAGTTGAAATCGTCGCTAAAACATTTCTCGACAAGTCCGTTTCTGAAGGGGCGACCACCGTTCCCATCAAGAAATTTTTAGATTCCTGCCGCACCTTACCGGAAGAAGCAAAGTTACAATTTGAATCTAAAGACGACAAAGTATTGTTACGCAGTGGTAAAATCCGTTTTACCCTATCAACCTTACCCGCTGACGAGTTTCCCAGTGTAGAAACCTCACAACAGCTTTTTACATTTGACATTCCGCAAAATAAATTAAAAACATTAATTGATAAAACCTACTTTGCCATGGCCATACAGGATGTTAGGTTTTATCTCAATGGCTTACTTCTTGAGCTTTCAAACAATCAAGTGAGAACCGTCGCCACGGATGGTCACCGTCTGGCGATGTGCACCATACCCGGCGAATTTCAATTAACTGAGCCATTAAAAATCATTATCCCGCGCAAAGCTGTAATCGAGTTAACTCGATTATTAGAAGATGCCGAAGATAAGGCCACTATAGTCATAGGAAATAATTATATACAAATAAAACTAACTGATACTATATTCACCTCAAAATTGATCGATGGTGAATACCCTAATTATACAATGGTAATACCGCCAGGAGAAGGTGATTACATTGTCGCTAACAAATTTGCATTACGACAGTGTTTAATTCGAGCCTCGGTGCTTTCTAATGAAAAATATCGCGGTATTCGCATTGAAATCAAAGATAACAAATTAAAAGCTGTCGCAATTAATCCTGAACACGAAGAAGCGGAAGATGAGCTCGCTGTCGAATTTTCTGGTGACAAGCTCAAAATAGGCTTTAATGTCAGTTACTTAGTAGATGCTATTAGTGCAATCTCTGATGATACCGTCAATATTAAAATTGCTAACTCCAATAAATGTGCACTGATCACTCAAGAGCAAGGAGAAGATTGTTTATATGTGGTAATGCCAATGCGACTCTAGTTTCGGGCTTATGCTTGCTCTTTACCATTCAAGTTCACGTTAAGTCCTATGCCCATGAGTGTATTATAAAGGATATAAAGTAACAGCATACTAGAACATACATTATCCATTGTGGAAATTGATCAATTTTCCATTTCCACATATTCGCTTTTTGTTTTAAAACTTTTCTATTTGCCAACCCCCTCTTTATCTTATCGTATGACGTTAAGTACCGTATCTATACAAAATATCAGAAATATCGAGCAAGCTAAGCTTGAGCTGGATTCAGGAATTAATTTATTTGAAGGAGAAAATGGCAGTGGTAAAACAAGTCTGTTAGAAGCCATCTACATTCTTAGTAGTGGCCGCTCATTTCGGACAAATAAACTCAGTAATGTCATCAAAGAGCACTGCGATGCTTTCATCATTAATGGCAGTAAATTGAATAGCGCAGGACAACACATACGGTTAGCTCTGCATCGTGATAAAAATAGCTGGTTAGCTCTTAAAATTAATGATGATCCTGCCCATCGCTTATCAGATTTAGCCAAAGAACTCCCCGTTATTTTCATTGGACCCAATAGTTATAAATTGCTAGAAGAAGGCCCTCAATGGCGGCGCAAATTCTTAGACTGGGGTGTGTTTCACGTGGAACATAGCTTTAGTCAAGAGTGGTCATCATTTCACCGCGTGTTAAAACAAAGAAACTCGCTGTTAGCACAATCACCACGGCAACAGACTCATCATGAGCTTCAGGCCTGGGATCTCCAGTTAAATCAGTTTAGCCAGAGCATCACAAGCAAGCGACTCAACTATCTTAACGAATTGATGCCCGTCCTTACCCCATTCATAAAAGAATTATTGGATATTTCTAAAGTCGATATTATTTATGAGCAGGGCTGGCCCAAACAAAAAAACTATTTAGATATTTTGATTAAAAATAGAAATAGAGACGCGTTATTAAAACGCACCGAATATGGTCCCCATCGTGCTGATTTTAAGTTATACCTATCCGATTGCGCAATCAAAGATCGCATCTCACGCGGTCAGCAAAAACTGCTCGTCTACGCACTTTGGCTCGCTCAGCAAAAATTACTCCTTAACAAATTATCAACTCGAACCTTAGTGCTTTTAGATGACATTAGCGCGGAATTAGATCAAGAACATTCAGCTAAACTTATGAGAATATTATATAATGAAGGCATACAAGCATTACTGACAACAGCAAATTATAAAGCACTTCCTTTGAGCATGAGCTCATTACACAATATGTTTCACGTGAAACATGGTATGGTTTCACCTTAATCCTGCTTAAGGTTTACATTTCATACATTGCATATAAAAACAAGACGTAGTGCATTGGCAACTGATTTGGAATATAAGGCAAGTATTTAGGTTATTTTTAGCATTTTTATTTGGTGATTAATTTATGTCTGAACCCACCTACGATTCTACCAATATTAAAGTTTTAAAAGGTCTGGATGCAGTACGTAAACGACCGGGAATGTACATTGGCGATACTGATGATGGTACCGGCCTGCATCACATGGTTTTCGAAGTTGTTGATAACTCCATTGATGAAGCTTTAGCGGGTTATTGCAACGAAATTACCGTTGATATCGAGGCAGATAACTCCGTTACCGTGACTGATAACGGTCGGGGTATTCCAGTGGATATCCATGAAGAAGAAGGCAAGTCAGCGGCAGAAGTCATCATGACAGTATTGCACGCCGGCGGAAAGTTTGATGATAACTCATATAAAGTCTCAGGCGGGCTACATGGAGTAGGTGTTTCGGTTGTTAACGCACTATCAGAGAAACTAGAACTCACAATCTATCGCGAAGGCCATAAATATTATCAAGAATACACTCATGGTAATCCATCAGCTAACCTGATACAGTTAGAAGAAACCAGCAAAAGTGGTACCAAAATCCGTTTTAAACCCAGTCCAGCCACCTTCACTGATATCGACTTCCACTACGACATCTTAACCAAACGTCTTAGAGAACTCTCTTTTCTAAATTCAGGGGTTAAAATTGTCTTAACCGATAAACGCAGTAACAAATCTGACACATTTGAATATATCGGTGGTATAAAAGCGTTTATCGAACATTTAAATCAGATGAAGACGCCGATCCATAATAATGTTTTTTACTTTCGAATCACCAAAGAAGATATCGAGGTAGAAGTCGCCATGCAATGGAATGACTCCTATCAGGAGAGTATTTTTTGCTTCACAAACAATATTCCTCAAAGAGATGGTGGTAGCCATCTGGCAGGCTTTAGAGGCGCTCTCACACGCACCTTAAATCAATATATCGAACGAGAAGGCATTGCTAAAAATGCTAAAGTCGCCATTAGTGGCGATGATTCCAGGGAGGGCTTAACCGCCGTACTCTCGGTAAAAGTCCCTGACCCCAAGTTTTCTTCCCAGACCAAAGACAAATTAGTCTCATCAGAGGTCAAGGGCATCGTGGAATCGACCATGAACGAGCAATTGCAAACGTTCTTATTGGAAAATCCACAAGATGCCAAACAAGTGACCATGAAAATCGTCGATGCAGCGAGGGCCCGAGAAGCCGCCAGAAAAGCCCGTGAAATGACTCGCCGTAAAGGGGCATTAGATATTGCGGGTCTGCCCGGCAAACTGGCTGACTGTCAAGAGAAAGACCCTGCCCTATCTGAATTATTCCTAGTGGAAGGTGATTCTGCGGGCGGTTCTGCAAAACAAGGACGCCACCGGAAATACCAAGCGATTTTGCCACTCAAAGGTAAAATTCTTAATGTAGAAAAAGCCCGCTTTGACAAAATGATTTCATCGGCTGAAGTGGGTACGCTGATCACCGCCTTAGGTTGCGGTATTGGCCGAGAAGAATTTAATATTGAAAAATTGCGATATCATCGAATTATCATCATGACTGACGCAGACGTAGATGGATCTCATATCCGCACCTTGCTATTAACATTTTTCTATCGCCAAATGCCGGAAATATTAGAACGTGGCCACATTTATATAGCACAACCACCACTCTATAAGGTGAAAAAGAACAAGCAAGAAACCTATGTAAAAGACGACATCGCACTCAACCATTATTTATTACAAACCGCATTACAAAATGCAGAATTATTTCTGGATGGTGACTCACCTGCAATCTCTGGCCATGCCATGGAAGCTTTATCCACGGAATATCAAACTGTCATGTCCACCATTACCCGGCTTGCCAATCGCTACAATGGACAATTGTTGGAAAAGCTAATCTATCTACCTGAATTAACTAACGAAATCATTAACAACGAAAGCGAGCTCAAATCATGGATCGAAGAATTGATCACGCGGCTTAATGCGGATTCAGAGCAAGTGAAATTCTCAGGGGAAATACGCCGTATCGACAGCGACTCAGAAGATATCCATTTCGATATCCTCATAGAACAAACCAAACACGGAGTCACTAACGATATCACCTTGAATCATGCACTGTTTAACTCCGCAGAATATCAAAAATTTATCAAACTCGGGGAGAGCTTGCATGGACTGCTTGGCGAAGGCGCTTATATTAAGAAAAAAGACAGAACTCAGCCAATAACGTCTTATAAACAAGCCATGGACTGGTTATTAGATGATGCTAAGCGAGGCCAAGATATCCAGCGCTATAAAGGCTTAGGTGAAATGAATCCCGAGCAATTATGGGATACCACCATGAATGCTGAAACCCGGCGTTTGTTGCAAGTTAAAATTGAAGATGCCATTTCGGCAGATGAGATATTTACCACGTTGATGGGCGATCATGTGGAACCGCGCAGAAACTTCATCGAACAACATGCCCTGTCAGTGCATAATTTAGACGTATAAACTATTCAATATCAACAAGCACAAAAAAACCCGATCTAAGATCGGGTTTTTTTGTATTCAACAATTATTCGTGGTAACTAATAACACGTTCTACTTCATTCTTGGAACCTAAAATAACCGGTACCCGCTGATGGAGTTTTTCAGGTTTAATATCCATAATCCGCTCGCGTCCGGTAGAACACACACCACCGGCTTGCTCAACGATAAAAGACATCGGATTTGCTTCATACATCAAACGAAGTTTTCCTGGCTTAGTCGGATCTTTATTATCTTTAGGATACATAAAAATACCACCACGCACTAATATACGGTAAACTTCAGCCACCATAGAAGCTACCCAGCGCATATTAAAGTCTTTATCCCGCGCACCGGTTTTACCTGCAATACATTCTTCAACATAACGCTGCACTGGTGGTTCCCAAAAGCGTTGGTTCGACATATTCACTGCAAACTCTGTCGTATCTTCTGGAATACGCATATTTTCATGCGTCAACATGAATTCACCGGTACCCGGTTCTAAGGTAAAACCATTCACGCCATTGCCTGTGGTTAATACCATCATAGTTGATGGTCCATACAGACAGAAGCCACCACAGACTTGCTTAGCCCCTTCTTGCAAGAAATCTTGCTCAGTGGGTTGAGTCACACCGGCAGGCGCTTTAATGATTGAAAAAATCGATCCCACAGTAATGTTAACATCAATATTTGATGAACCATCCAATGGATCAAACGTCATCAAATAGGGACCTTTCGGATAACTTGCGGGGATATCATACACTTCTTCCATTTCCTCAGAAGCCATACCTGCTAATTGACCACCCCACTCATTAGCACTGAGGAAAATATCATTCGACATGATATCCAGCTTCTTTTGCGTTTCTCCTTGCACGTTCTCACTGCCAGCGCTGCCCAACACACCAAACAATGCACCATGATTCACCGCATGTGAAATACCTCGACAAGCAGTCACTACATTATCTATCAACTCAATAAAGCAGCTATCAATCGCTTGACCATTACGCTGCTCTTCCGTTAAAAATTGTCTGAGCGTTTTCCCATTATTCATAATTCACCTTTCATGTAGTTAATCAAAAAACTTGTGCTGCATTTTATACCCCTAGCCAATCAATTGACAAGGAGCAACCCATTTCTGTAAGACATAACCTGTAATAATTATTTATCGTACTGTATCGCTATGCTTAGTTTTTGTTCCACCAAACCCAACCGAATCCATACCCGTAACATCAGCTACATCTACCAATAAACTGTTTATAAAATCAGCTTTTGTTTGAACTCACTTGATCTAATAACTCAGAAACATGATTAGCAAAACCACTACCCGCTTCTGCGTAAATATTATAAGCCGCATCAGCACCTGACTCATTCAATTGCTCAGTATGATCTGAATATTTTGCGATGACAGCTACTTTACCTTGGAAATTTTTCGATTTTATTCGTTCAAGTGTTATCTTATTCTCAATATAATTAGGCATCGATAACATAATTACTGAAACATGAGAGAGTGACAACTTTGACCAAAAATCAAAATCGGTGGCATCACCAATAATGACATCTCTACCTCGCTGCTTATGTCCAACGATTTTTTCCGGGTTAGAATCAACGCCCAATACACGACAGCGTGCATCCTTCGCCAATTCATCATACGCGCCCATACCAACGCGCCCCATACCAAATATCAAAACATTGGAGTCTTTAATATCAATCGGCTCATCAATATCCAAACGTCGATTGCTTTCGAGTCTTCTCAGTGCGACAGAAAACTTTCCATACAACTGTTGCGCAGCCACATTCAATGGCGCCGAAATAATAAAACTCACCGCCACTGTGATGGCAATAATAACCAACATACTGTCAGGAAGCATACCTTGTTTGACACCTAGTGCAGCGACAATCAATCCAAATTCACTATAGTTTGACAAGGCTAAAGTCGAAAGAAAAGACGTGCGGGCACGAAGCTTGAAACGGACAAAAATGAAAAAGTACAAACTACTTTTAACAAGCATCAATGAAATCAGTACAAACACTACCGCTAAATGCCAAAGCTCTATTTCAGCACCTAAACCAATAGATAAAAAGAAGCCAACAAGAAATAAATCTTTTAACTCCAGAAGTTGCCGTGACAACTCTTTTGATTTATCAACACCCGATAAGATCACGCCAAGCAATAACGCACCCAGATCAGGTTTTAATCCCGCCAAAGCAAATAGCTCAGCGCCACCTAACGCCAAAACGATTCCCAGTAGTAATAGGATTTCACCATGACCCACCATTTGTATTAGTTTTGCCAAAAGATATCTGGCAGGCCACAAACCAATTAATAAACCAATCGCCCAAAGCTCTGGCATTTTCCCTGTGGAAACTGTCAAAAAAATAACGGCAAAAACATCTTGCATCACGAGCACACCAATGGCGACTTTACCATGTAGCGCCCCCATCTCACCCTTTTCCTCAAGCACCTTAACAGCAAACACGGTACTGGAAAAACTTAATGCAAAGGCCGCCAATAAGGCTTGTTCAGGCTGTAAACCTAAAAATATATCAAATACCCAATTAACAACTAAAATCACACCCCAGAAAAATACACTGATGAGTATGATATGTAACACGGCAGAACCATAAATATAAGGACGAAACAAACTTTTTACTGATAATTTAAGCCCAATGGTAAACAACAGCAACAAAATACCAATATCAGCAATTTCTTGTAAAACCTCCCCTCCTACCACATCAAAATAATTTAACCCAAAACCTGCCAACAGATAACCAACAAGCGGAGGAAAACCAACTCGAAAAGCTAAAAATCCTAGAACAAAAGCAAATAATAACCAGGTAATATCCATTTCAATTTAGCAAAAATTTAATTTTCGTTGGAATCATAATGAACTCGATAATAAACAAAATATGTGTCAATGCCTCCACCAGCCACCAAATTCGGATAACTGATAAATTGAGTAAATATCAACCAAAAATACAGATGTTTATATAATGCGCAATTTTTAAGGTATACTTCGCTAATTCACAAACCACGTATTATGAATTATCCATGAGACTCCCTAAATAAAATGCCTCGTGAAACATACTAATACTGTATCATAAAAACTATGGGTGAAATTAGAACAATGCCGATACGCACTATCATTTTTTTGCCTTTGATGGCATTACTGCTAACTGCATGTGCCCTCTTACCCGAGCCACCTGAACCACCAAATGTCACTTTATCGGATTTAAAGATTGTAGACGTTGGTATCTTTGAACAACAATACCGGGTGCAGCTACGCATTCAAAACACCAATAATTATCCATTACCCATTATCGGTATGAATTTTAAGCTACAACTCAATGATAAACACTTTGCTCAAGGCGTGAGCGGTCAGTCCGTCAATGTCGCCGCCTTCACTGATGAATTATTAACCGTTGACGTGGTGAGCAACTTGAGCAATATTATCCAGCAACTGCAAACATTAGGCAGTGAAGTAGATACGGCTTTTCGCTATCGACTCAGCGGTAAACTCACGCTATCAGACCATATACGCAAAGTACCATTTGAACATCTTGGTCAAGTCACACTGTCCTCAAATCCAACAAAGGGTAACAAATGACATAGAGAATCAATCTAGATAACACAAATTGATTAGCCCAGATGCAGCGCAGTATAATCCGGAAAGGACAAAACCCCATCATCTCAATACTCATGTAATGCCTGCATTTTCATTTGTATACCACAAAATGAAACCCATCAACACGTACTAATTCTCGCCACTTCGGTTTCGATCCAATGTTCGGCTTGCTGCATGACTTCGGAAGATTTTTTGTTTTGAGTATCAATCATCGGGCCAATGCTCATAGTGATGAGACCTGGTTTTTTTATAAACCCATGCCGTGGCCAAAACTCCCCGGCATTGTGCGCCACAGGCACCACAGCATAGCCTGTTTTAGCCGCCAGAATCGCCCCGCCTGCTTGGTATTTAACTCGCTGACCTGGCGCAATACGGGTGCCTTCGGGAAAGATCACCACACAACGTCCAGTGTCCAATCGTTCTTTTCCCTGCTCAACCACTTGCTGTAAGGCTTTAGTTTTCGCTGAGCGATCAATCGCAACAGGATCTAACATTGCCAACCCCCAACCAAAAAAAGGCACTCTGAGTAATTCTTTTTTCAGTACCCAAACTTGTGGAGGAAATACATTTTGTAACGCAAATGTTTCCCAAGTCGATTGATGTTTACAAAAAATAACCACCGCATCTTTTGGAATATTTTCCTGCCCGATAACTTGGTAACGCAAATCACAAATTTTAGCCAAACACCACAGATTAAAGCGGGCCCATTGTTTTATAAAACCATACCTATATTTAAATGGTAAAGGATATGTCAAAAGAGAGGGAATAGCATAGACAATGGCACTGCAGGCCATAATGGTGTTAAATATCAAGGAACGGATTGCTTGCATAATCACTTCTATTTTCAGGAAACAAACACGACAAGAAATTAACGGGTTTTGAGGATAGAATCAACCGCTTTAGCTAAATTATCGAAAACAGGTACCGTTAACTCATGCGCATGCTTGCTTAGCGTTTGAGCACCTTTACCTGTTTTCACCAAAATCGCTTGGGCACCGACGTGTTGAGCCGCTTGTATATCCCGGTAAGAGTCACCAATCGCAAAGCTTTCATCTAGGTTACAAAGTAAAGACCGCTGGATTTTCTTAAACAAACCCGATCGGGGTTTACGGCATTCGCAATCATCTTCAGGACCATGAGGACAATAAAAAATAGCATCTACTTTCGCCCCCATCACAGCTAACAAACGATACATTTTGTCATGCATGCGCTGTAAGCTCAGTGCATTAAAATAGCCACGGGCGATACCTGATTGATTAGTGGCAACAACAACAACAAACCCTGCCTGATTCAGTCGGGCAATCGCTTCTAAACTGCCTGCAATGGGAATCCATTCTTCTGGCGATTTAATATATTGATCCGAATCTTCATTAATCACTCCATCACGATCTAACACAATCACTTTCATAACAACGTTTAGTATTTCCGTTTCATTCGTCTTCTATTATGGATAATAAAAATAGTTAGAAACAATAACATCAATAAAAAAATAGGACTCAATGCCGCTGGCCGTGTACCCGTTGGCAATACTCTCGTTATTTCACCTTTTGGACAAAAATCACAATCATACTGAATAAACTCGCCAAACTGCAAGGTAGTCAAGGTATCAAGTAATGCAGTGCGCTTGACTTTCAAATCAAAATTTTTTTCTTCCAAGCTATATAAATATAAGCCCGTCCCACTATCCCAGATATCTACCACCACATGAATTTTACCATCAGGCGAAATACTCACCGCTCGGGGATGAAAACCAGAGACAAAAGCACCTTCAAACTCTTTAAACTCTTTGTTATATTGTTTACGAGAATTTAAATCCACTACCGTAATAAAACCATTGTCAGCCTCATCTTTACTCGTATTAGTACTAGCAAGGCCTGAATTGGTAATATATAATGTTGAGCCATCCTGTGATATTTTCAAATCATAGGAACCCGCCCCTGAATTTAAATGGATTTTTCTATCGTCTAAAGTTAATACCCGATGGCTTCCCGATTTCTTATGACTTAATATAGAAACAGTGCCTGCCGCTTGATTTGCCACATATATTAGGGGCTCACTGGGATGTACGGCTATGGCTTGTGAACCTGCATCCAGCTCCATACTGTCCAACTCAGTTAAATTAAATGCATCCAGCAATGATACTCCCGATATGCCACCATCAATACCTGTAGCAAATAAAAAATTACCCTCTGGGCTCATCGCTAAACCCGCTCCGGTATAAGTGACATCAGTCTGTTGGTTTTCCACTTCCCCACTGGCAATATTAATCGCCGCAATGCCAGTTCTGTGTGCCACATACATTTCTATCCCTTCAGGATTGATAACAATACCCGTTGGGTTACTACCAACGTTAATAATTTCTCCTTCATAAGAAAGATCCACCATATTAACAATGCCAACCGTACCTAATTGTGAAGAGCTATCTAATTCGCGCTGAGTCACATACAGTTTTTTATTATATGGATGGAAGGCTAGCACCGTTGAATAACTTCCAACCTCAATCTCTATTATTTTTTTTTGAGTTGTTAGATTAAACGCGATAATTTTACCTTTCTCGCTATTTGCTGGTACAAAAGCAATATCATCTGCCGAAACATTAAATGACACTGATAATAATATCAGCATTAAAAAAACAATAAATATCCTCATGGTGCTTACACCCCATTAATTATTCCCCGTTTTTTATAATATAAACTGCTAGGCCGCAAAATATTTTGCGGCCTAGCAGCTCATGAAACTCACCCTAATTCAGAAAAATCGGCAATGCTCAAAAATAAATTCTGCAAACGCCTTAATAAAGCGAGTCGATTTGCTCGAAGCTGATTATCATCGACATTGACCATGATATGATCAAAAAACTCATCGACCGTATTTTTTAAACCAGCCAATTGAGACAAAGCTACATCGTATTGGGCTTCACTTGTTTGTTTTACCACTGAATTTTCGAGTGTTTCTAATTTTGCAAACAAATTTTGTTCTTGTTTTTCAGACAATAACGATTGATCCACAGTTCCTGGAATGTGATCTGTGGATTTCCGTAATATGTTGCGAATACGTTTATTCGCGGCGACCAAGCTTGCTACCTCTGGCTGTTGCTGAAAGGCCGCTACCGCTCTCAACCGTTGATCAAAATCATAAGGCGCTTGTGGCTGAATCGCTAACACACTTTCAAACACACCGATATCAACCCCCTGATCAATGTAGTAGCTACGCAAACGTTCTAAAATAAAATGAAAGACGTTCTGTTTAGTATCAATATCCAATTCAATTGAAGTATAAGTTTCCAAAGCAGAATCAATGCACTTTAGTAAGTCTAATGGCAATCTGTTTTCAATAATGATTCTCAACACACCTAATGCAGCACGCCGTAATGCAAATGGATCTTTATCTCCAGTTGGTATTTGTTTAATTCCAAAAATACCAACCAAGCTATCCAATTTATCAGCAATCGACAGCGCTTGCCCTGTCTTGGTAAAAGGCAGTGTATCACCAGCAAAACGCGGCATATATTGCTCCATCATCGCACTCATGACTTCTTCATGTTCACCATCATGACGGGCATAATATTGCCCCATTGTGCCTTGCAATTCAGGAAACTCACCAACCATTTCAGTTAATAAATCGCATTTCGATAAGTGAGCAGCTCGCTCAACCATCATCACATCACCACCAATCACTTCAGCGATACTACCTGACAATTTGATAACCCGTTTTACTTTATCGTATAAGGTCCCTAATTGATTTTGAAACACCACATTTTTGAGATCCCCCAGACGATCTGCCAACTTGATTTTTTTATCCTGTTCCCAGAAAAATTCCGCATCGGCCAAGCGTGGCCGTATTACCCTTTCATTACCTAACCTAACAGAATCTGGGTTGCTGCTCTGTATATTGGCAATGGTAATAAATTGAGGCAACAAACGAGCATTTTTATCAACGAAATGGAAATATTTTTGATGTGCCTTCATTGCACTAACCAAAGCTTCTGGAGGAATCGCTAAATATTTTTCATCAAAATTAGCTAGCACAGATACTGGCCATTCAACCAGGCCTGTTACTTCATCCAGTAATTTATTATCAATTACCGGATCACCATTTACATGTGATGCGGTCTCTAGAATGGCTTTTTTAATTTTTTCTTTTCGCTGTTGAAAATCAGCAATAACATAACCATAATTCTCTAATTTACTGGCATATTGTTTTGGTTCATCAATGCTAATCGCATTAGGATGATGAAAACGATGACCGTAAGTTTCACGAGAGGCAGAACAACCCAATATTTCACACGGCACAACACGATCACCAAATAACATCAGCAACCAATGCACTGGCCGGACAAATTGATGACTCTCATTTCCCCAGCGCATACGTTTAGGAATTGGCAATTGGTTTAAAGCGTTTTCAACAATGGCAGGCATTAATTCATTCGTTGTTTTCCCTTTAGCCTGTGATCGAAAAACTAACCAGGCACCCTGTGGCGTTTCCAAGCGTTCTAATTCATCAACACTCACTCCACAAGATTTGGCAAACCCTAAAGCCGCCGGACTTGCTTTACCTTCAGCGTTAAAGGCCGCCTTCAAAGCTGGGCCACGCCGCTCAATGGCCTTATCCTGCTGTTCTCCTGCTAATCCATCAATCATCACCGCTAAACGCCGTGGAGAGGCGTAACACTGGATGTTCTGATAGTTTAACTCAGCTTTCTCAATGCTGGTTTTTATACCCTCGGCAAAGGCAAGCGATAACTTGTTTAATGCTTTTGGCGGCAACTCTTCGGTTCCAATCTCAACTAAAAAATCATTATAACTAGTCATGATTAGCTCCTGCTAACATCGGAAAACCCAAACCTTCTCGTCCGTCATAATAAGCTTGGGCAACGGCTTTGGCTAAACCTCTCACCCGGCCAATAAAACGCGCCCGCTCAGTCACTGAAATGGCATGCCTGGCATCCAATAAATTAAAGGTATGTGATGCTTTTAACACAAATTCATACGCGGCCAAGGGTAGTTTTTTCTCAATTAAGCGACGACTCTCTGCTTCACAAGTATCAAACCACTGAAACAATGATTCAACATTGGCTTGCTCAAAATTGAAGGTCGACATTTCTACTTCGTTCTGATGAAATACATCACCATAAGTAATGGTTCCATAGCGACCTGTTGTCCAAATCAAATCGTAAACACTTGCAACACCCTGAAGATACATTGCCAGTCGCTCTAAACCATAGGTAATTTCACCTGTCACCGGTTTACAATCTAACCCCCCCACTTGTTGAAAATAAGTAAACTGAGTCACTTCCATGCCATTAAGCCACACTTCCCACCCTAAACCCCAAGCACCTAAGGTCGGTGATTCCCAATCATCTTCAACAAAACGAATATCATGCTCTAATGGATCAAGACCTAATAATTGTAATGACCCTAAATAAAGTGCCTGAATATCACTTGGTGAAGGTTTGATCACAACTTGAAACTGGTAATAATGCTGCAAGCGATTTGGGTTTTCACCGTACCTGCCGTCCGTAGGACGCCGTGAGGGCTGCACATAGGCCGCACTCCATGGTTCTGGTCCAATAGCCCTTAAAAAGGTCGCAGGATGGAAGGTACCGGCTCCTACCTCCATATCCAATGGTTGGACGACCGCACAACCCTGATTTGCCCAATAATTTTGCAGCGCCATAATGAGGCCTTGAAATGTGGATAAATTATACTCTGTGCTAGATGTGCTCATGTGTGTAAATCTGTCTTCAATGTTAGTTAACTGCGGATAAGTATAACGTGCTTGGTTATCGTGAGTACAGCAAGCTGTTTTCTGTGATAAATCATTAAAACTAACTATTTATCAATTAGTTACTACAAATAAAAAATCAGATAATCAGTAGATCCGATATTTTTTGAGATAAATCAATACCGTTGGCTGTCCAATATTGCATCTATATCTTATAAAATTAAAGCTCTGCCATAAATTAGCCGAGCTTGTTTATCAGCTTTATTTAGAGAAATTATGCTTATGATTGCCATCCAATATGAACACAATTCAACTGCCCAGTGGCATGCGTTAGTGAATGATGCACAGGCTGCTTGTCAATGTAAATTGGAAGAAGATGCAGAAAGTTATTTAGTTTTTTTATTGATGAGATACTTAACACGGCCTGAGTTTGTATCCAAAATCATTGCTTTAGATTATTTAAAAGGTTCGCTGAGTCAAGGGCAATTAAAGTTTGAGCGACTTAGAGAAGTTGGCGATCAATGTTTGTTATTCTCTGGTTTATTTCCCTACCAAGCACAAAAAAGACAAGTTAAAATCAGTTATTTTGTAAAAATAGGTCAAAGTGCATACCACAATTTAACTTCTGTAGTAAGTACCGAAAGCGCTCAACTGTATCACTTATTAGCGCATAGTTTCGTTAATTTAATGGATGTATTGCATTCCATTCGAGAGATGAATCGCGATGAAGCACTCTTGCAACCGTTGATAGCTATGGAATTATGGAGAGAGACAGGCAGTAAAAAAGCATTAGAAACAGTAAAAGCCTCAACAAAAATCTCGAGCATTTTTATGGATAAAGAATCTAGCTACTCAATTAACTGAAAATAGGTATTTTTATTTTTTACTTAATTGCTTTATAGATATAATCTTTTATATTCTTAAAACTTATTATTATTATTAGCTAACGGCATATTTTGTATAACTTTACCATCTCTTTTATTATCATATGGTTACACAGGTTTTTTGGGCTAACATCTTGTGTGTAACTCACCTCATTAGTTGTGGATAAGTTGTGGATAAAAATGATGCTTTTTTCTCCAGTCGAGTTATCCACAACTTATCCACAAATTCCTAGCCTACTTTTCAACAAGATATACAGACTAAAAATGCTTACTATTTAACCTGTTGGCGTATTCTGCTCATCCGAATTTTCAAACGGCTGATTGTCCTATATCGATTAAAAAGCTTGAAGAATAGCCAGTTCAGACCAATGATTTTGTAAAACTGTCAAGATCTCTTATGACAGCATGCTGGTGAACGAATCCTAGACAATGACATTATATTTGCTATCCTTGCATAAACGTGTAAAGGATTTTTCAATAATAATAATAAAAAACAAAAATAATTATTACTAAACGCTACATAATAATAAAAAAGTTAAGCGGACATCGTGGGAGAAGTAAAAATGAGTCAAAGTCTGCTGTCATCGGGCTTTACGGTAATTCTGTGCAAAAAATCTAGGTTTGCAACGCATTTCACAAGCTGGAAAATCACATCTTTTTCAAAAAATAAGCTAACCCGTCTCATATTGCTTTTTCTGTTATTTTCATTTTTTTCTATTTATGCCAACGATTTTAATCCGGCATTTGGCTCAGTCATGTCTGATGAAAATCATATAGATCGGGTATATCAGAAGCTAACTCCACGGTTTGATCATGCAGGCATTATCGATAAGTGCACAAACTGTCATGGCAGCACTGCCGCAGGAAAATCACCAAATCACATCCAAGCAACCAATCTATGCGAAGCTTGTCACAGCACGGTGACCTGGTCACCGGTCATCCATCTAGATCATGAAAATGTCGTTGGACGTTGCGTGGATTGTCATGATACAGCCACCAATGCCCGTGGTGTTCCCATCGATCATATCCAAGCATCGGATAATTGTAATGGATGTCATACCGTTTGGGCCTGGAAACCGATTCCGAGAGTCAATCACGATGAAGTTGTCGGCAATTGCCTTAGTTGCCATAACAGTGTGGTTAGTGCAGGCAAACCTGCAACCCATATTCCTTCTTCCGACTCATGCGGCGATTGTCATTTAACAATTTCTTTCTTAGCAGGTTTAACGTTAGATCATTCACAACTAACAAGCACCTGTGAAAGTTGCCATGACGGGGTCATTGCGGTAGGTTTGCCAAGTTTTCACATTCCAAGCACGGTGAAATGTGGTACTTGTCATTTTGAAACTCAATGGCGACCTGTGCGAGAAGTTGATCATACCCAACTTCAGGGAAAATGTGCTCAATGTCATAATGGGGCAACGGCAAGTGGGCGTTCCAGTACTCATATTACGACAAGTGGTGACTGTCAAGCCTGCCATTCCATCACTGGTTGGGTGCCTGCCACCACTGTTGATCATAATGAAGCGATGGGGAGATGTGCTGCTTGCCACAATGGAACACAAGCCCGTGGCAAAGGTACAACACATATAGAATCAACAAAAGTTTGCGAAGCCTGCCATACCAGTACCAACTGGTCATCAATCACGCTGGTTGATCACGCAGAAGTTTTGGGTAGTTGTCTTGTTTGTCATAATGGTACAAATGTTCTAGGAAAACCTGTGGGTCATATTTTAAGTACCGATCAATGCGAAACTTGCCATGCCACCAGCGGTTGGTTGCCAATTATTGGTATGGATCATACCGGGATTACCACAGGCTGCATAAATTGCCACAATAGCACCAACGCTTTAGGTAAGCCCGTGAATCACATGCAAAGTACCGATGAGTGTGAAATTTGTCATGCTATCAGTGGTTGGTTGCCAATTGTTAGTATGGATCACACCGGAATTACGTCAGGTTGTGTGAATTGCCATAATGGTGTAATGGGTAAATCACTGAATCATGTACAAAGTACCGATCAATGCGAACTCTGCCATGCCACTATTGCTTGGTCGCCGGTGATTAGTATGGACCATACCGGTATCACCACAAATTGTATTAGCTGTCATGCAGATACAACATTAGGTAAACCGGCTAACCATATACAAACATCAGACCGATGTGAAATTTGTCATACGACTAATGCTTGGTTACCCGCCACCGGCATGGATCATACCGGTATTAGTAGTGGATGTGTGACTTGTCACGATGGCACACGTGCTATTGGTAAATCCACTAACCATATGCAAAGTTCAAATCAATGTGAAGCCTGTCATTCCCCATTGGGTTGGTTACCTGTCACAGGTATGGATCACACTGGTATTACCAGTGGTTGTGCCAGTTGCCATAATGACCGAACAGCAAGAGGAAAACCGATAGATCATATTATCAGTTCAGATGTGTGTGAAGCCTGCCATGACACGACTTCATGGGCAATGACATCAATTAAAAAGGTAGATCATAGTCAAGTTGTTGGTGACTGCATTAACTGTCATAACAGCACCACTGCTGTTGGTAAATCAAACGCACACATCATTAGTTCAGATGTGTGTCAAGCATGTCACTCCAGCACATTGTGGATACCTGCGATAACAGTAGATCACAGTGAAGTGATTGGAGACTGTGTAAGTTGTCATAGTTTATCGTTGAGACATATTAGTACAACAAATCAATGTGATGCTTGTCACACCCCATCTGTTGGTTGGCGGCCAGTCATCAGTGTTGATCATAGTGAGGTTTTGGGATCATGTAATGGTTGTCATGCAAAATCACGAGCGCATCCAAATACGACCAATGCTTGTGAAGCCTGCCACAACCCAGCAGCTTGGCGTCCAGTGATTAGTATGGATCATAATGAAGTTTTGGGGAGTTGTGCTGATTGTCATAATACGTCAGCTGGACATATATTAACAACCAATGTTTGCCAAGCTTGTCATGTCACAACCAGTTGGAGACAAGTCGTTCGTGTGAATCACAATGAAGTGCTTGGGTCATGTTCAACGTGTCATCCGTTACCTAGAATTAGCGACCATAATGGCGTTTCTCCTTCTACCGAGTGCAATGCCTGTCATTCAACTAGGACTTGGAATCTGTAATATTATCTCAGATAGGTAAATCAATAAGTTAGCTTGTCTGTAGCAGTGAAAACTGACTACAGACAAGCTATGATTATTTTATCCACTACGCCCTCCCAAAATAGTTATTGCGTCGGCCATTCCTTAATACCAAAAACCACAAATCTTGCTAAAATTGTAAAAGCATGTTTTCATTAGAGGGTGAACATGTTGCACAAACGTGAGCAGCCGGCTTCTGCTAATATACTTGTAGCGTCTGAAATTTAGGCTTTATTGCTTGCCTATTTTCGCCCTGGCTGCGTCGCTTAAAGCGCCTACTGTTGGTGAAATTCCTCGCAATAAGAATAACTATTACTCGTCATTTCGCCTTGCCAGGACAAAAATATGCGTCGCACTCAATACCTAAATATCAAACGCTACGAGTATAAATAAAATATTGGTAGTTATTTCGTATGAATATAAAATAGTTTGGCTAGTGAAAATGATTTTTTGTTGCTATGTCAATGTATCCATAAATCGATTAATTTTTAGTGCCATATTCTTTTTTATTTTTGTCATTTCTATTCCCTTTGTTAGCTTAGCTTCATCCAATGAAAACACCTTGGATCAGTCAAATGATCTTGATCAGGAAGTTATCGAAGATGTTTGGGAAGAAGAGGAAATTGAACCTCTCACTCTAGACTATTATTATAATTTTGATCTTTATTACTCAAGTGCGGGTGCTGTCATCAATTTAACTGGAAAACCAGTGCCAGATGTTGGACAACGCTCAGAATTGACTGTTTATAAAGACTTGTTAAAACGTTCTTATATCCCACAATTTTTATTTTTCGAAGCCAGCATTAATCCTATGCCAATTGTCGGCACTTATATCAGAGAAAAGCATGATCAGTTTTATCAGAAAATGGACCTAAGCCGTCATTTTAACGTGGTGGAATCGGCGACCGCAGGATTTGAGGAACCCTATGCGTTATCAATATTTCTCAATAATATGGTAACCTATAGTGCTCAGAACCGTACTGAAAGCACTAACCGGGGTTTTATGGGTTACCTTATTAGTATCGGTAATTTCCATATACAGCGCAACCGACTCGTGAAAGATAATTGGTTTCAAATTGAATGGAAAATTAAGGGCGATATTCAGAGGAATAGTGAAAATTTAAGTTGGAGTTTTCGTGTTGGTGGTAAATTTCATGATAATCAGGAAATCACAGATTTATATTATATCACGCTAAGGCGTAGCCAACTTGCTCGTTATGGTCCAATTCTCTCTTGGTTATTTAATAGCGGTTTTGAATATACGCATATGATTAGTCAAACATCATTTAATGTTGTGGAAGCGCAACTCATTCTATCAAAGAAAATTCCGCTAAGGCGTAGCGATATTTCATTTTCATTCGATATTGGAGTGATTCATAGCACACGTAAAAAGTATTCGGGGTCACTGCAAAAAACACAATCTGGCGATGCAGGAACCATTGTTGTTTTGCGACCAATGATAGAGTTTTAAGGGTCAGAACTCATCAAGCAATTTAAATTGTTGCATAATATAATCAGGGACAGGGATACGCCGTGCGACATTACCTTGTATTGAAATACCCGAGTTTTCATGCATTTCAAATTTATTAACAAATTTTGCCAGCTCTTTTTGTTTTTCCTTATCAAATTTTGCCATTTCCTTGGCAATTTCCGATTGAAAGGCTTCTATTTCTTTTGCCGCTTCTTTTTTAAATGCATTGATTTCTTGTTGTGCTTGTTCGTAAAGCTCAAACTCTTGTGTTTCGGATTCCACAAACATACTGCCTTCTTTGAGATAAATCGAGTAATCATCGGCTTGCGCATCCACTAAGAACTGAGTACCTCTAATGCCTAAAATAGCGAGTTTAACCCCAACTCGAAAAGGTCGTTTTCTTTTTATTCGGGCAACTTCAAATAACACCATGCCATCTTCGACATCAAAAAAATTAGAATCTTTAATGCGAAGTTGAGAAATTTCTTTAAGCACGACTTTTGAGCCATCAATGAGTTCGACAAAGGCTTTGGACTGGTCTTTAGTGCGGACAACTGAACCGACTTGTAATGCGACACTCGGTGTTGTAATTTTAACAGCAGGTTGTTGGCTTGCCGGTCGAACAAGTACTGTGCCTTGGTACTTACTGATTTCACCAACCGAGGTTTTGGATACATCAGCATTAGCAAATACAGCGAGACTGCAAGACATAGCCAGGCTTATTAATACACTCAAAAAAATAGTCACCAGACTGTTACCCTTTATACAGTTTTATCAAATTTTACTTGTTGTCTGTGATTTCCTGCACCAACACCCAAGGGGCTGCCACCACAGTCCAAAAACTTGGTTGAAATGTAGTCCAGCGCTGTGCATCCTGCTCGGACGCTCGGACAATGTTACCGTTTTTCAAGTATGCCTCAATGGCCGTTTTATTATCCATTACAAACTTTGTTGCGACATCAATTAAATCCAGATCAGAATCAATAATGATAACTGAACCTCGTGCAAAATGAGGCTGCAGTTCATCCCAAGCTAATTTGCCAGTTTCTTGATTAAAATGTTGCTGAAGTTCAGTTTCAGATAACTGTTTCATCTTTATTTTTTTGTTCCTTCGGCAAAAAGTATCTCTATTTGCAGAGCAATACCCTGTTGTGTGTTGAGTTTATCTATTTCTGCCAAATGCTCTTGTTTAAATTGGGCGAGTTGTGATGGTTCAAATTGGGAAATTAAACCACGAAAACCTGCATTCCAAATGATACTCCACCAAGCATCCGCATCGTGAAGATAATAACTAATATCTTTGCGGTGTATTTTGATATTAGTTAATTCATCAGCGGATTCATAAAAGCGTTGATATTTATCTTCAGTAGCGATTTTTTTCCAGCTAAGCTCAGGTGTTTCCACACCATATTGTTGCACACGCTCTAAGAATAGATCAACATGAGGGCTAAACGAATTATCATAAAAAGCACAGCTAACCACTTTACCGTTTGGTTTAACTTTAGACGTAATATGATTTAACAGACTTAACATGTCCTCGACAAAAAAAATCGCAAAAGAAGCATTGGCTGCATCAAAATGGTTATCAGGGAACGCTAATGCTTGCATATCCATTTGATGCAACTCGATGTTGCTTAAACCATTTGCCGTTAATTTGGTTTTTGCTTGGGTCAACATACCTTCGGAGAAGTCGACACCGCTCACTTTACCGCTGGTAAGATGGGGCGCGATTGCCATTGCCGGCGTTCCGGTGCCTGTCGCAATATCTAATACATGCTCATGCCCTTTGAAACTAAATATCTCGGGTAGATGTGCTGCTGCTTTAGGAAAAAAAGCGAGCGCCGGATCATCATAGCCTGTTGCAACGGTATTAAAGGTTTTTTGTATATGCTGTTTTCGTTCTTGTTCGTCCATTATTAATTTCCCCGTTTATGCAATGAATCGTTATACCGTAAATGTAAAATCATTGAATAGTGATTTTTTAAGTACCGCAATGACATGGTTCAAAGTATCTTCGTTATACGGTAATCTGGCAACTTTTCCCCAGACCGGTGCTGGCCAAGTCGCATCATCGCGATATCTAACAATGTGATGTATATGTAACTGAGGCACGACATTACCCAAGGCGGCAATATTCATTTTATCTGCTTGAAATGCGTTTGCAAGTACTTGAGCAAGGTAAGCAGATTCGAGTGATAATTGAATTTGATCATTGTCAGAGAGCTGATATATTTCGCTGATATCTGCCCGTTGAGGAACCAATATATACCAAGGATAATTGGCATCTTGCATCAGCAATAACTGACATAAAGGAAAGTGTCCAATGACCAGGCAATCTTTTTTTAATTGTGAGTGAAGCTCAAACATATTATTTCCTTACTACTTCAATTGCACACAGCTTTGGCTGGGTATTGATGCCCACAAAGTGTGCAATGATCTAAGGCTTGTATAAAGCGCTTCTTGACTCTTTGCCTGTAAGATACAAAAGACAATCGAGTTGTCTGAGGCTTGCACTTCATAAGTGAATAACACGCCCGCTTTTTCGAGGTGCCGATGAGGTCCTGGAGGTATTCTTGCGCCTTTATAAAATGCAACAGGGGTCTGTCCATTGATAGAGCCTATGAGTGCAACATAGATCGATTGAGTTGAGGCAAGTTGAAATTCAAAAATATCTCCAGCTTTAGCATCATTATCAAATTCCTTTGTTTGACTGTTTGCCATCTGTTGTAAGGCGATGAGCTCCACTGGACGAACTTTGCCATTCACGCCATTAGATTGTTGAATTCGGGAATAAGGCGATATACTATTTCTCAATACATAAATGCTGAGCAAGCTCATAAACAAGATACTTATTAGAATAATCAAGGTATTTTGCCTCATGCGTTTTTGTTGTAGCTTGAGCGTATTTTCATCTTCTGCAAGAGACGTTTTTTTGTCCATAGAAAACTCCGGATGATAATAAAATGAATGTGGCCACAATAATCATTGTGGCTTCTGACGATTTCGCTGATGATGTGAGTTTATTACGTAAACATTCCTTGATCTCCGGTAGTTTTTTAATCAAAACCTACGATTGCGACAGTGGTGCCTATTTTAGCTTTATTTATTGACATTAGGAAGTTTAGCGCATTGTGAGTTTTCGCCAACATTTGGTTGTTTATTAATCTATTTATCTGTGACTAAACGAAGCCGTTTTAAGTTTTTAACAACGGTGCCGAATGATAGTGAGATAAAATAGACAAACTGTCACGATGGTACAGCGATCAAAAAGTGCTGACATAGTGATCAAATATTGGAATCATTGGTTATTGCATGGAAAATCAGAGAGCACAGTTTTTAGCTCAATTAGAATCGCTACGGGTGTCTTTCTTTGAGCGATTACCGGAAAAAGTGGCTGAACTAAAAACAGCTTGGCAGGCTGTGTTAAGCAATCCTGGTCAAATCGAACAACTCAATGAGTTTCATCGTTTCTCCCATTCATTGAAGGGAACTGCAGCCACCTTTGGTTATGAAGCGATTAGCGATATTGCATGCTCAGTAGACGATTTGGCAAAGCTATTGATTGAACAAGACGAGCCAGCGACAGCAGAGCAACAAGATAAAATTGTTCATTTGATAGAGCAATTGAATATCACATGCCGAACACCATCCAATGAAAATGCAGTAAAGGAGGAAAAGGACGAGCAACCCATCGGGGTTAGACCAGCTGATCAGATATCAAAGCGTCTCATTTATTTGGTTGACACAGAGCAAAGCAATTCAAGCAAGTTAGTGGCTAGTTTGTCATGCAATGGTTATACGGTACAAACATATCATTCGTTTAATGAACTGAGCTTGGCATTCAACAAACAGTTGCCATCCACTCTAATGATGGAAGCGAAGCTTGCTGATAATAAACTCATTGGTGATTTATATGCGGGTCAATCAATCACTCCCATGGATCTTCCATTTTTTGTGCTCGCGGAAAGTGATAACTTTGCGGACAGATTAACGGCGATTCGGATGGGAGCTACGGGTTATTATGTAAAGCCGCCTGACATCAATTTGCTAGTACGCCATTTAGATAATATACACAATGCCACATTAGCTGATCTCTATCGGGTATTGATTGTGGATGATTCAAAACCGGTTGCGGAACACCATGCTATCACCTTACGACGTGGAGGACTGACAACACAAAGTCTTTCGGAACCTGAGCATATTATCGATGCCATCGAAGAATTTCGACCTGATGTTATTCTAATGGACTTATATATGCCACAATGCAGTGGCTTGGAGCTCACCCGCCTTATTCGTTTACGGGAAGATTTTAATAATATTGCGGTCATTTATCTGTCAGCAGAAACCAATAAAGGAAAACAACTCGCGGTGCTGAGTCAAAGTGGCGGCGATGATTTTTTAACGAAACCCATAGAAACTGAGCATTTACATACTGCCGTTGTGAATCGAGCAAAAAGAGGTCGGCTTGTCCAAGCACAGAGCATGCTTGACCAACTTACCGGCTTATATAATCTAATTGCTTTTGAAAAGATATTACAGAATGAAATCGTTAGAGCGCGGCAGCTCAATTCAGCGGCGGTACTTGCCATCTTGGATGTTGATCAATATGATGCGATTATCGATCAGTATGGTCTTATAGAGGTTTCTCATGTACTAAGAGGGTTAGCCAAACTTATTCAAAGGATAGACGACTCTGTATTAGCCGGTCGCTTTGGGGTAAAAGAATTTGCTTTGATTATGCCTGGCGCGAGTTTGACTGCTGCTACACAAATGTTGGAAAAACTACGTGATGCATTTGCCAATACCAGTCATGACTCGGGTGGGCCAAAGCACAGCACCACATTAAGTTGTGGTATTACCACCTGCGCAAATTATCCAACCATCGAGTTAATATGCGAAAAAGCGGCATTTGCTTTATACGATGCAAAAAATCAGGGAGGGAATCGCATTGTTGTTGCTGATCAATGATCGTTATTTAAATCCTTTGTTAGAGAAAGACCATCCTTAAAATAGTGTTGTCCATCATAGGTTAGTCGTTGATCATCGACAGAAACTTTGCGAATCCAAATGGAGTGGATGCGATCGGGATAACGCTGCTGAAGCAAGCGATAACTTTCTGGGTCTTTTTCACCATCATCACCAATCAGAATAAACTGCATCCAGCTAAAGAACTTAAATAACTTTTCAATTTTATCTACTTTATATTTTTGTTGATTTAGCAACGGGTCACCCTGTTCACCACCAATTTGCTTGGTTAATACCATATTCGTTGGAAAGTGATAATGATCCAAAAATTGTTCTATGCTGAGTTGAATTTGACGTGGTGAACCACTCACAAAAATAACAGGGGCTAATTCAGGAAGTGGGTTATGCTTTTTTAAGAGATCTCGATAAGCATTCGGCATGCCTTGTACAATGTCTCGTTGTAAATAATTTTTAGCGAGGGAATTTGTAATAAGTTGCTTTTTGTCTACCACATTAGAGACAATTACCGTATCATCAAAGTCTGAGATGATCGCTAAAGTATTTGCTTGAGGAATAACTAATAACCGGCAAAACCCCGATAAATTCTCATTGCCAAAGGTCTTTGCTGGGTAAAAGCCAGCCGGCAATTGGGGAGACAGCAGAATATCAAAAGAAAAATAACCTTCGTCGTCGGTTTGTTTATGAAAATGTTGCTGATTTACCTCAAGTTTAACAAGTGTATCGGCTTGTTCGTCATTAATGAGTTGACGTAGCTTGCGCCATGTATTTTTTATCCAACTATCTGTTATCTCAGCAGCAGCATGAGAGCGTTTTTCTATGATGCGTCCTTCGATAATAGCGCGTTGTGAATTGCCATAACACGCACTAAATACCACTTCATATTCATCCGCCCATAGCGATGTTGATGCCAAAAGCGTGAATAATAAATAATAAATCCGCATGGTAATTGCCGTCTGCTGCTGCTGATTTATGCAAGTATAGATCAACGACGACAAATTTAGCCATATTTCTTAAGCGCATGCTAGACTAAAATCATATCGATACATAGATCTTCTATACTTAAACATATTTATTACCCGTGTAACTGAAGTGAATTATTCATCAAATCTTGTCTCAGAAAGACGAAAGTTTATCGACCGACGTATTGGGGCTGATCGCCGGGAAGCTATCTTATCGCAAAACCCTGCTTTTCGCTTACCTGCCTGGCGAGATCAGCAACTTCAATATGCATTACGTCTTATCATCTTAGTACTGGCTATTGTGTACTTTAATTTGCTCGATAATTATAACTCGCATTGGATGAGTTTAGAGCAATTAAACAGCTATTTTTTTATCCATGGTGTGATAACACTGATTTGTTATTGGCACGCAACACAAGTAAAAATTTCACTATTTCGTTTTCGCTTCGCTATCTTGGTTGATGTCATCGGAGTATCTATTGGTACACTCAATGATCCTGTCAATATTCCTCCTTGCATGATTGTTTATATATTGATCGTACTTGGTAATGGCATGCGATATGGAATGCGCTTGTTTAGAGAATCATTGATCGTTTGTTTTTTTGCGGCGATGTTAGTTATGAGTGCACGATATATTGCTACTGGTGGTGAATTTAGCTTAGGTTTAGCCTTTATGAATGTATTTGGCACGATTATCTTGCTTTATTCATATATTCTCATGAGTCGTCTGGAAGCCTCGCGCATCAGCCTGGAAAACTTGAGCCAACGAGATGCCCTGACTGGCTTATTAAATCGTCGTGCTTTATATGACAAAGTGGAAAAGCTGTTAAAAATAAATAATACGCATGATGATGTCGTGGTTATCTTTGCAGATCTTGATAAATTCAAGCAGATCAATGACAATCATGGACATGCCGCAGGGGATTTAGCGTTAAAAAATGTGGCTGAGATTCTAAAACAAACCACTCGAAGAGCGGATCTGTTATCTCGTTACGGGGGTGATGAATTTGTCATCATTATGCCAAACACATCAATTTCAGTGGCTGAAACTATCGCCTTGCGTATTCAAAAATCAGTACGTTCGTGGGCGAAAAGCAATCAGTTCGCTTTTGATATTTCGCTGGGTATCGGTGAAATGCCACGCCATGGAACCGACTTAGATACGGTATTAAATACCGTTGACGAAGCGCTTTATCATGCAAAATTAAACCATGGACCCGGGGGCTGTTGTTACGCAATAAGCTAAAAAGCTTCTAGTTTATCGATGATCTCAACATCGTTTAAATCAACAGCATGTAAGTACTGAATAATTTCCTCAAGATGTGCTTTGCCACGAATCTGCAAGGTTAAATTAATCTCCACATCTTGTAACGGAATATTTGAAAAAGCCCGCTGATGAGAGATTTCAATAATATTTGCTTTGCTTTGTGCAATCACTTGAGTAATCTGTGCCAATGAACCTGGAAAATCATGACAACGTATATTCAACCGAACTAAGCGATAACTGCGTACTAGACTACGCTGTATAATAGTTGATAGATTAAACAGATCAATATTCCCACCTGATAATATTAGGGCAACCTTCTTTTGAGAAAAGTGTGCTTTATTTTTTATCAGAGCGGCAGCGCTGGCAGCCCCAGCTCCTTCAACACTAGTTTTTTCAAACTTTAATAAACTTAAAATGGCTTTTTCAATGGCTGTTTCTTCAACCAAAAAAATATCATCAACATACTGCTCAACAAAAGGAGTAGTCAGTTCACCTGGTTTCTTAATGGCAATGCCTTCAGCGATTGTCATGGCACCGCAGGTGATTTTTTCATCGCGCAAGGCTGCATACATGGTCGGAAAAGTGGTGGTTTGTGCACCATAAACTTTAATACTGGGCTTAATCGATTTTGCAGCGATGGCAATGCCAGCAATTAAACCTCCGCCGCCAATGGGTACGATAATAGCGTCGATATCAGGCTGGACAGCCAATAACTCGAGTGCAATGGAACCTTGGCCCATGATGATATTTAAATTATCGTAGGGATGAATGACGTAAAGTCCTTTTTCTTTGGCCATATTTTTAGCAAATATGGCAGAGTCATCTAATAATTGGCCATGTAAAATAATATTGGCTCCATAAGCCCGAGTGGCTTCAATTTTTACATTAGGCGTAAATTCAGGCATCACAATGGTGGTCGGAATATTCAATCGGCGAGCATGGTAAGCCACAGCTTGCGCATGGTTCCCTGCGGACATAGCGATGATACCACGGGTTTTTTGCACAGCAGAGAGGCGCTGCATATCCGCTAATGCTCCACGGGCTTTAAATGAGGCCGTGTGCTGTAGATTCTCATACTTTAAATAAACATCGCAGCCACATAGTTGAGATAATTGATCAGAAAAATTAAACGGCGTATTGATAACACTGGATTGTATTTCTTGATAAGTGCGCTTGATATCCGAAAGTGTTATTTTTGCCATGATTTTCACCCCAATAGTTTTCATTCTATATGATAATTTTAGTACAAATAAAGACCAGTCGTAATCTGCTGATGAGTCAAACAACAACATAATATTCATATGGATTAAGGGGTTGTTCTAGCTTTAATCAAAAAAAACAAAATCTCTGCAATCAAATGATCTGCTTAATTGTTATCTCTATTGAGACTGTTGCAACAGCTTTCTATACTCGTAGCGTGTTAAGTGCGGTGCATATTTTTGTCCTGACAAGGCGAAACGACAAGTAATAGTCATTCTTATTGCGCGGAGTTTCAACGCAGCCAGGGCGAAAATAGGCCAGCAATAAAGCCTAAATATCAGACGCTACGAGTATGAGGTAAACAATAGGGTTTAATCAATATATAGGAATTCTTAACATGCAAAAGAAAGTAACAAATGTTCTGCTTTATGCCATAACATCATTGATATTATCAGTAAGTATGGCAAGCACAGTTTTTGCTGCTAATGATCCATCCATTAAAGGGGATTTGCGCGGGAATATTCAGCAAGCAATGCAGCAATTCATTCAACAGCAAACCATTAACCAGGCAATGTATTTATATGATGCGGTAGATGGTCATTTATTGAAACTGACATTGGATAAATTGCATGATGGCATCGTTAAGAAAGGTGACTTTTATGTTAGCTGTGCTGATTTCAAAGATCAAAAAGGACGTAAAATCGATGTTGATTTTCTAGTACGATCAGACGATCATAAATTAATTGCCACGCAAGGGCTGGTTCATTCTGTCGATGGTGAAAAACGTAAATACCATTTAGAGAAATTATAACAATGACACAACAGCAATCCTCTGCTGATTTAGCTGAGTTATTGCAGCAAGGATTCCGCTATGCCCTCTCATTCACTCATGAGAGGGCAAGTGCGGAGGATATTTTACAGGATGCCTGGTTAAGCGTATTAAATGCCAAAGGACCGATAGAAAAAGCCTATTTGTTTACATCGATTCGTTCACGATTTTTTAACCAAAATAAACGTGAGAAGCTGGTGCCAATGATACCCATTGATGATCATGCTGAGTATGTGGATAATCAGATCGAAGAACACTCGATTAATTTTTTTAGCGATAGTGCTGAAATTGAGCAAGCGCTTAAATGTTTGCGCCCTATTGAGCGCGAAGCTTTTTTCCTCGCTGCTGTTGAAGGTTACACAGCACAAGAAATTGCCGACTTAACATCACAACCGCGTGGTACTGTCTTGAGCCTAATTCATCGTGCCCGTAAGAAAATGCAAAGTTATTTTAAGACAACGAGCAGTGAGGTACTTCCATGAAAGATAAATCGTTGTCTAACCATGTCAAAGACTATTATCAAGTGCAAAAGCTAACACCAGAAAAACTGGAAAACTTACTGGCACAGACCTCGGAACGTCGTTCAGCACAAGCAGAGACTGAAACCCATTCACAGGTTGTTACAATAAAGCGAAAATGGTTTTTACAGCGTAATTATGCGATTGCGGCTTCCGTCTTATTTTGTTTCATAGCGATGTATCAGTTTATCTATGTTAACCCATTATCACCGGAACAAATAGGCCTGCGCGTCGCGCAAGAAATCGCCTTGAATCATAATAAACAATTAGCGGTAGAATTTGTCGGTAACAATCTTACTTACCTACGTAATGAAATGCATAAACTGGATTTTAGCCTAGTGGCGTCGAAAAAAATGGCGCAAGCCAATTTTACCATTGCAGGGGCCCGCTATTGTTCCATCCAAGGCCAGTTAGCGGCACAAATCAAATTGATCGATAAACAAGGGCGACGATATACCCTATACCAAACCCATCTCAGCGACACATTACAGTCGTTACCGGCCACCGAATATATTGTCAATGGCGTGCCTATTGAGCAATGGCGAGAGCAAGATGTATTTTTTGGCTTAGCTAACACGGCTTCTTAGTAATGAGCTAACTGTTAGGCATCAACTGTGGTTTTTAGTTTGATAGATGGGTAACATCAAGGTGAAGGTTGAACCTTCACCGAGGTAACTGCTTGCTGACAATGTACCACCCATGAGTTTTGCGAAATGACGGCTAATGCTGAGCCCTAAACCGGTGCCGCCGTATTTTCGTGTGGAAGATGTATCTGCCTGCGTAAAAGGTTCAAATACATTTTTCAGGACCTCAGGAGACATACCTATGCCATTGTCACTGACTTTAAAAAGTATCCAATGATTATCTTTTCTTGTTACACACAGTTCAATATTACCGTGTTCGGTAAATTTAGCCGCGTTGCTAACCAAATTGATCAAAGTTTGCCGAAGTTTCATTTCATCGGCATAAACCATGGATAAATTGGAATCTAGCTTGACAACAAACTGATTATTATTTGCTGCCATTTGAGGTATGACTGTCGACTGCAGCGCTGAAATGACATCTTCAATGAACACCGATTCAAGAAATACATCCATACGGTCGGCTTCGATCTTGGAAAGATCAAGAATATTGTTAATGACGCTAACTAGATGATTACTTGCAGCGGTAATACGCTTTAAGTCTTCAATATCGTCGGTTTGAGTGTTAGCTTCCAAGAAGCTCTCTGTCAACAATTCTGAATAACCGATAATCGCATTCAGCGGTGTGCGTAGTTCATGGCTCATATTTGCTAGAAACACGCTTTTCGCCTTGTTTGCCTGAAGTGCTTCATCCCGCGTTGTAATGATTTCTTCATTCAGGCGTTTTAAGGCTTCCTCTGCACATATCCAACGGGTAATATCCGCAATGATTAACATGTGACCTTCAGTTGTTTGGCCAACATGATGTGCATGCCCAGCAAAAGTCACTTCTAATACAGTTCGCTTGCCATTCGGTGCATTTAGATCGACAAAAACTTTACCCGAGTAAGCGGCCTTGGCACAGTTAGGACACATACTTATGGATGGAAATTGAAATGTTTGGGTGGCTTGTTGCCACCAGTGGTTGGGTGATTTCCAAGTGGCAAGCATCATTGTTAATGTTTCACTGGCATCTACTAAGGAATGGGCACGAAATAACTTCCCGTTTTACATGACTGGGCTAACGACGTAGTTCCACTGCCCCAATTTTTCATCCGCTTTAATATTAGCCCATTCATAAAAATCATTCGCGACTTTTTTCCCTGTCTCATAAATCTTTTTGGTGACGCGAGCAAAGACCTTCAGTCCAGTGGTGGTGGTCGTTTGCTTAACTAACATTTTAACAAGCTGGACACTGACTAACACCACCCCGGCCATTGAGCGAGTAATATGCGGAAATACCCGATGTTCAACTGGATTCCACTTCGACGTATAAGGCGGATAATGGCCCATCCTGATAGGCAGGTTAATGGCGTTGGATAAGTGTTGTAAACTTTCTTTAAAGACATGATGGCGGCTGGAGTTGCTACCACCACCATCGGCTAAACAGAATATCGATGTGGCATCCGGGTAGTCGCGTTTCCCTCGTGCGTGCCACCAGGCTTTGATCGCATCACAAACGAAATCGCTGGTATCACGGCTCGTGCCGATATAAACAAAAGCTTCATTATTTTTTTGATCATAAATCGTGTAAAGAATCACGTTACCTTCGGCTAGATGAGGGAAATCATGATCATAAACAATCGGGGTTTCAACACATTCAACCTGCCCATCGCGATACAAATTGCCAATTTTCTCTTTTTTCTTGGTGTCAATGCTAAGTACGGGATTGCCTTGTGCTTCGTATTGCTCTCTTAAATCAGCGATATTGAGAAATTGTTCGTTACGATCTTTATGCGTGCCGATTGATTGTTTTTTTTGCATTTTTCGTTTCACAAATTTGTGTTTTTTTAATAAATTCTTGACAATGTTCCGACTGACCTTGATTCCTTGCTTGGCCATCGCCTTGATGATCTGCGCCCGACTTAAGTGTGTCCATTTGATGTTCTCATTCATCGGATCACCCGCCGTATTGTTCTTCAAGACAGCGAGAAAAGCTTCGTCGATGCCATCAATCTTGTCAATCTTAGATTTCGCGCCACCACCGGACATTCGGATACCCGCTTGCTTCATTTTGTCTTCATCACCGAGTTCAGTCAGGCCACGCTTTATGGTTTTTTCATCACAACCAAATAAGGTGGCGATATAAATGAGACCGCCATGCCCTATTTTTTGAGCTTCCACCGCTGCATATCGCCTTCTGTCTTTTTCAGACAAGCTATCATAGAGGGTGATCATGGATTTTTCGATTTCAACGTCGTAACCAGGGAACATCAGTGGCCTATAGGATCAAGAGAATAAAGTGACGCCATTATAGCAAACTCTTATTCCCACAAACAGGGAAGTTATTTCGTGCCCATTCCTAAAGTGCCATTTTCATCAAGCAGAGCCACTCCCATACCTAATAACTGAGTGGCTTGTTTTAACAACGCAGCACGCTCGCGGGCAGCGGCTTCTTCTTGCTCTATTTGCATATGTTGCAGGCGTAATTCATGATTTTCAATGGCAAGCAGCGCTTGTGAGGCTAACGGAGAAATCTGTTCCGCGAGTCGTAGGTGTTGCCGAGTGAAAGCGCCTTGTCTTGAGTGGGTACATATTAGCATCGCTGGCCGTGGGCCTTTCAGTGGAATATGTAGCGCAGAAAAAATATTAGCACGTAAATGTGGTGATTGCTGTTGCCACTCATCAATGACATTAATGTCGAATATAGCGACCGAATTTCCATTTTGAACGCGTTGAAAAAGCTTTCCGGGTATCCATTGAGTCTCGTTAAACAAACTTGAACGCCCGGCAATCGGTCTGAAAATCGATGAACTCTCAACGCATTGCAAAATAACCGCATCTTGAAATTCCAATAAGGGATGTAAGATCTCGATCAAGGTTTCAAAAATTTCGTTAGTATCCCAAGCAAGAGTCAGTCTGCGAAAACCATCCAATAATCCTTCCAATTGATGGCGAAGTTCTCGTTCGCGATTGCGAGACCGCTCGATATCTAGAATATCTTCTCGAAGCTTTTCGGCATCGTTCAATAGGTCGCTCCCATCCCTTATTTAGCTCCAAAGGCCAGCACTGAAATCATTAAATTGCCATGGCGATTTTCACCACCAATAAAGCAACCTTGTTCACCAAAAGTAAATGTCCCAAGAAAAGGCGTATTAGGTAGTGCTTTTTGTAGACTACTCACCACCTGATCCATTTCTGACTGTACTGTTAACATACACCCTGCACAATAAATGACTAATGCACCTGCGACTTGATCGGCACTGAGTTCATACGTCTGATAAGCAGTTTTTGCCACTTTACCGGCTCTCTCGATTAAACTTTCTTTGGTGCCTTGCATTAAAATCAGTTCTTCACCCTCATGAATCTCGGTAAATAACGCAATGCCTTGCTCATTGATGATTTTTTCCGGATGAGAGAGCTGATAATACGGTGTACCTTGCACTGTGCCGGCCACCCGCCCTAATGGATATAAGGTGGTGAGCGCAAGAATATTAGTATCACCTTTTTGCAATGTCTCATCCAATATTCCACCGGTCCATTGATTATAAACTTGGATCGCTGGTTGGTTGTCGATTTCGATGATGGTTCGACCATCCGCTTTAGTTACTTTACCGCACTGCGCTGTTGGCTCGTAACCACTATGAAATGAAAACATGACCTCATTGGAAGGAAACAGCACGGAAACAATCACCGCATTGTTATCTACTTGTGAGCCATTAAAAATCTGCCATTCACCAGCCACACTATTATCAGCTGCACTACCACCAATAATGGGCACACCAGATCCAACTAAATCCTCAATACCCTGCAAAATACACTCCTCATAACCCGGCGTTGCTGACACCCATACTGCTTCCGGTGTTTCCCCTGGTCGACCTGCATTACTTAACGCCTCACGAGTGGCCTGTTTGGCGGCATTTTCTGGATCATTGTCAAGAGCCGCAAGACCTGTTCCGTAAGCACCGTCTGGATCTCGAATGCCAAATAATCCGATGGCTTGGCCTTGATTTGAAAAAAAACCTTGTTCTGTCATTACCCCAAGACAAGATGTGCTGCCATGTATTCTTGCTGATGGCGCCATTTCCGCGAGAACATGTATAATTTCTTGGCAATTGTAAGTGACAGTCGTGCTAACGATCAGTAGATCAGGCGGTCCCCCTAATGCCGAATTTATGGATTGATAAGCTTCGGTAATGGCACCAACACCTGTGGCTGCTGTGGAATAAGCAGTGGCAATTTGCATAAAACGACTCCTAAAATAAATGGCCAGAAAGAAGATGCAAAACTCAAACTGCTTGCAAAATAGACGGCAACCTAGTTCGATATTGCATCAATCGTAATTGATCAATAAAATCTAGTATAGTCATTTACAAAAAGATCATATTATATTGGTCTAAAAATGACCCAACCTGAATGGTAATAGGTAGAGCTATAATCAGATACTACAGATGTAAAGTGAAGAAGAATAAAACGTGAATGAATTTATAGCTGTCAATGATTTAGGAATGAGAATTGAGTAACCATTCCTAAAGCCGGGATACAATATGTGCAAGTTATTTAATTCTCATTCCTTGCTTGCTTGACTCTCAGGGTGACGAATATCGACTCCGTTCACTAAATAAATCACATATTCAGCCAGATTTCGTGCATGTTCACCAATACGCTCTAGTGCTTTTAAAATCAGCACAATACTGATGGTGTGTCCTACATTGCGAGCATCTTCCAGTACGAAGGTGGTTAAACGGCGCAAACTCGATTGAAATTCAATATCTAGACCATTGTGATTTTTGGCTAATATTTCGGCGCGAGTAACGTCTAGCTGATCAAAAATTTCAATCGCTTCCTGTAGCATACTGAGCACAATAGCACCCATGCTTGTCACATCGCGCAATATATGCGTACTGGGATCACTGCCTTCATTATCAAAAATCGCTTTTGACAAATGAGAAATTTTTGCAGACTCATCTCCAATCCGTTCGAGATCTGTCACCGCTTTGGAGAATGACATGATAACGCGTAAATCTCTGGCGACTGGTGCACGGCGTGCGATGGTCGCAATGACTTCTTCATCAACGGCAAGTTCAAGGCCGTCAACCTGTTGCTCTCTCTCAATAACGAGGTTAGCCGTTGTGATATCTTTATTATGGAATGCGTATAACGCTCGTTTTGTTTGATCTAATGCTAAACTCGCCATTTTCACCACTTGCATGTGCAGGTGGTTTAATTCTCCATCATAACGTTGTACGGTATGTCCCTCCAGTGCTTTTGACATGACTCTATTCCTCAGTTTTTCATTATTTAGCCAAAACGACCGGTGATATAATCTTCGGTTAATTGATGTAATGGACTCGTAAATATTTGTTTGGTGGTACCCACTTCAATTAAATCACCCATATGAAAATACGCTGTGCGTTGCGAAACACGAGCGGCTTGTTGCATCGAATGGGTCACGATGACAATGGTATATTGCGCTCTTAATTCATCCATTAATTCTTCAATTTTGGCTGTTCCAATGGGATCCAATGCAGAACAAGGTTCGTCCATCAGGATGATCTCTGGGCTCACAGCAATGGTGCGTGCAATGCATAATCGTTGTTGTTGGCCACCTGAAAGACTGATTCCAGGTTGCTCCAAGCGGTCTTTCACTTCATTCCACAGACCCGTTTTTTGCAGACTAGTCACCACGATTTCTTCGATATCTTGTTTGCTATTTGCCAAACCATGAATGCGCGGGCCAAAAGCAATATTTTCATAAATTGATTTAGGAAATGGATTTGGCTTTTGAAACACCATGCCCACTTGTGCTCGTAGCGGTACGACATCAATTTCTCTGTTGTTGATATTCTGGTTATTTATGAATATTTCGCCAGTCACGTGACAACCATCAATGGTGTCATTCATGCGATTTAAGCATCTTAACAAAGTCGATTTACCACAACCCGAAGGACCAATCAGTGCGATAACTTCGTTATGGCCGATGTCTAGGTTTATATTGTTAATCGCCTGTTTTGCACCATAAAATACATTTACATTATGACAAGAGATACGTGGATTATTAACTTTTACTTGGCCAACTGTCTCACGACTTTCTCGATTAACGGTGGCACCCTGACTTGCTTCTTTTTGATTAATAAAAAGCGTATTTCTAGGTATTATGACACTTTCTTGCTCTGTTGCAGTTTGAAACATAAAGATTTACCTTCTTAAGACGAATGTTTATTTTTTACCACCGCCGCTCAAAACGCTTGCGCAATAATACTGCGATGAGATTCATTGCAATCAGAAAGAGCAATAATACCATAATCGCTGCGGAGGTACGTTCAACAAAAGCACGCTCTGGACTATCAGCCCATAGAAAAATTTGTACCGGTAAAACAGTGGCAGGATCAAAAAAACCATTCGGTATATCGACAATAAAAGCCACCATACCAATCATCAATAATGGAGCAGATTCACCTAAGGCTTGCGCCATACCAATAATTGTTCCTGTTAACATACCAGGCATGGCTAATGGTAAAACATGAAAAAATATGGTTTGCATTTTGGATGCACCAATCCCTAGAGCGGCTTCTCGGATGGAGGGTGGTACCGATCTCAGCGCAGCACGGCTGGCAATGATAATGGTCGGCAAGGTCATCAACGCTAAGACTAGGCCACCAATGAGAGGAGCTGAACGCGGCAGTTCAAAAAAGTTGATAAAGACGGCCAGTCCTAACAAACCAAAAATAATAGAAGGAACTGCTGCCAGGTTATTTATATTCACTTCGATAAAGTCTGTCCAGCCGTTGCGAGGAGCGAACTCCTCAAGATATATCGCCGTCGCTACTCCAATGGGAAACGATAACAATAACGTGATCAACAAAGTAAGACAGGAGCCAACCAGCGCCCCCATAATGCCTGCTAGCTCTGGATCCCGTGAATCGCCTGAAGTAAAAAATAATGAATTAAAACGCTTTTCCAAAGCATTTTCAGCAATCAATTGATCAATCCACTGGATTTGATTGTCCTTCAATCTTCGATTCTCTTCGGGAACAGCTCGATCTATATGTCCTTTGATCAGCATGTCAACATCATCAGAGGCTGGCACCCAGATTGATTTACTATGATCAATGATACTCGTGTCTGTTAACACCATATCACGAAGCATAAAATTAGCCCCGTTACTAACGAGCCCATACAATGCGCGCTTATCACTGCGATTTTTGACGGTGGGAAACTGTATGCGCAAAGTCGCTTTCACTAGTGCATTATAATCCGCTCCGGATAATTTTTTAATATCTCGCTGACCTAAGGGATCTAAGATATTTGCATCAAAGTAAATATCTAACTTCATATAGGTTTGTTGAAAGGCAGTATAACCTTTGCTAAAAATACTGCCAAATAATAACAATAAAAAGGTTAAGCTAAGTAAAACAGCTGCGATTCCATATCGCTTAAAACGACGTTCTGCGGCATGCCGCTTAGCTAGACTGGCTTTGACCAAATCGCTTGTTTTATTGCTTACAGGTTGGCCTGTTACTCGCGGTGAAATATTCAATTTATTCATATTGCTCTCGATATTTACGCACCACATATAAAGCAATAACATTGAGAATCAGTGTCACAGTAAATAACATCAAACCTAATGCAAATGCTGCCAACGTTTTAGGACTGTCAAACTCTTGATCTCCGGTTAGCAGAGTGACAATTTGTACCGTTACTGTAGTAACTGCCTCCAACGGGTTGGCAGTTAAATTAGCGGCTAACCCAGCGGCCATCACTACAATCATGGTTTCACCAATGGCTCTTGAAACTGCCAATAAAACACCACCAACAATACCCGGTAACGCGGCTGGCAAAATTACTTTACGAATGGTTTCCGATTGAGTTGCACCCAAACTATAGGCGCCATCGCGTAATGTTTGAGGCACCGCGTTAATCACGTCATCAGAAAGTGATGACACAAATGGAATAATCATGACCCCCATCACGAACCCGGCGGCTAAAGCGCTTTCATATGACACATCCAATCCAATTGAAGCACCCATTTCACTAACAAACGGAGCAACGGTTAACGCTGCAAAAAACCCATAGACCACCGTTGGAATACCGGCTAGAATTTCTAACAATGGCTTGGCAATGGCCCGCACTTTCGGCGCGGCATATTCAGATAAATAAATTGCGGACATCAAACCAATAGGTACCGCAATTAACATGGCAATAAATGAAATCAATAAAGTGCCGGTAAATAAAGGAATGGCACCAAAAGCACCAGAGGAACCCACTTGATCAATACGTATAGCGGTTTGCGGACTCCATGTGGTACCGAACAAAAATTCGGTGATTGGCACCGCTTGGAAAAAACGAATGGACTCAAACAATACAGAAAGTACAATGCCAACAGTCGTTAAGATGGCAATGCTAGAACAAATAATAAGAAAAGCGGTGATTGTTGACTCTACGGCATTGCGCGCTCGTTTATTAACATGTATGGAACGAAAAGCGAAAGCAGTGGTAACAATAGCTAACGAAAAAATAACCACGACAGCAGTCGCTTGACTGGTTGCCAGCAGACTCTGGTAATGTTCTGCTGCCGCTTTGATTGCAGGATCGGCTTGGGTCGCTAACATATTGCCATCGACCTGGTTTTTTATATCGTTGACAACCAGCGCCAGTCGGTCATCAGATAAGCGGTGAAATGATTCTGGCAAAGCACCTATCACTAGATGAGTAATGATGGAGGATTCAAATAGACTCCATATACTAAATAAAATCAGTGCAGGAATACCACACCACAGGGCAACATATTGGCCGTAATATACGGGCAGTGAATGAAGTTTACGAATATCACCATAAGCAATGGTAATAGAGTGTCGCTTAGCTAAATAATAGGCAGCACTGCTTAATACTAATAACGCTAAAACAATAAGTGTGGAGGGTTGCATACTCAACCTCGAATCATAATGGTAATATATCCACCATTATGATTCAGTATCTGTTTTTATAAAAACCTACAATGACGAAAGTGATTTTAATGTTTCGATATCATGAACGAATTGTTTTCGTTCATTGATAGGCATCGGGATCAGTCCTCGATCGGACAAATATCCTTCATCTCCCCAAGCTTTCTCGCTAGCAAACTCGCTCAAATATTGCTGTATTCCTGGAATGATGCCAATATGAGCTTTTTTGACATAAAAATATAAAGGACGAGAAATCGGATAACTGCCATCGGCAATGGAGTCAAATTCTGGAGCGACACCATCAACTTTGGCACCTTGCACTTTATCAAGATTTTGATCCAAGAAACTGAAACCAAAAATACCTAAAGCATTTGGATTCGCATCCAATTTTTGTACGATTAGGTTATCATTTTCACCCGCTTCCACATAATGTCCATCTTCACGTACGGTGTGACATATAGTTTTATATTTTTTCTTGTCTGCTTTTTTGATCGCTTTGATCCAAGCAAACTTTTTACAACCCCCTTCCATTGCCAGTTCGACAAATGCATCTCGAGTTCCGGATGTTGGAGGTGGTCCCAATACTTCAATTTTGCTGTTGGGTAACGAGGGATTGACTTCCTGCCAAGTTTTGTAAGGATTCGTCACAAGCTGCTCACTGCCTTTTGGATCAGGTATTTCCTTGGCTAACGCTAAAAATATATCCTTGAGTGACAAAGTCATCATTTGGGATTTTTTGGAATTAGCAATCGCAATACCGTCATAACCAATCTTGATTTCGATGACATCATTCACGCCATTTTTTTTGCATAGATCGAGTTCAGATTGTTTAATACGACGCGATGCATTGGTAATATCTGGATACTGTGCACCTAATCCTGAACAGAATAGCTTTAAACCGCCACCCGAACCGGTAGATTCCACTTTGGGTGTTTTAAAGTCACTTGTCTTGCCAAATTGCTCAGCAACAACCGTTGCAAATGGATAGACTGTGGAGGAACCAACGATACTAATATAATCTCGTGTGGCACTCGCATTAATATTGCTAGCTGCCATAGTAAGCGATAGGGTCACAATACACACAAATAACTTCTGATACATAACATCTCCCCTAAGAGATAAACTAAACAAGCGACAAATACAATTGCATTAAAAGTCTTCCTAACCGCACAATGTAAAGTATTTTGTTTATAAAAATACTTTACCATCCACATCGAAACAAAATGCAGATTAAAATTTGGAGATAACAATTCAACAATGTGCACCCTCTGTTTGAACCAGGATGTCTTATAAAATAAACCGCATCATTGAACTATACGTTACTTTATAAGTAACAAATGTTACAATTTCATGACAGCCTATTGTGAATCAACTGTCATAAAATAATAATATGACTCAGCCAGCCAATAATTTTTGATTTGGATTCAAAGTATGTTAATACTGCGCATTAAATATCACTGTTTTGACATAGATCAAATAACACCATAATCTATCTGTGGTATACCTATCACGGATGGTTTTTAGGCAGCATGGACGGCTATATTTTGTTCATAAACAAAAAAATTGCAATAGAGCAACATTATTCGCAATGCTTCAAACGAGGAATACATAGGTAGTTTCGTATGGCATATCGCTATCAGCAATATCAATTTTTACTGACGAGCACCCAAGAGTCAGCACAAATCTATCAATGTTTAGAAAATCACGTTAACATTCATTTATCTGGACATAAAAAATTTTCTCGAACTTTTTACGACACATTTGATTGGCGCTTGTATAGCACCAATACTTCATTTTACGCAGAGCAGATAGCCCGCCAGTATTCGTTACATAGCAAAGATATTATCACCGGCGATAGCTTGATGCTCACCCAGCAAAGCAAAATGCCACGTTTTGCCTGGGATGTGGCAGACACCATGTTTCACAAAGCCTTATCAAAAAAATTGAGTGTCCGTGCATTGCTTCCCGTGCTAAAAACTGAGGTAGAGCAATCTCTTTTTGAATTATGTAATGAAGAAAATAAAATGATTGCGAAAATGATATTGGAAACTTGCCGATTGAAAAAACACTCGGCGACTTCCAAAGACCAATATCAATATTTTATTGTTGTTCCGTTGCGTGGCTTTAATGAACAAGTCGAACAGTTATTACCAATGATTATTAAATTGTTGCCAGTTCAACCGAATTCAATCGATTTGCAGAAAAATATTATGCAGCAATTAGCCATTGAACCCTTCCCCTATACCACCAAAATAAAAATTACTTTATCCGCCAAACAATCAACAGAGATAAGTGTGAAATTTCTTTTACAGCATATCTTTAACATGATGTTAACCAATGAAGCGGGCTTAAAAGAAAATATTGATAGCGAGTTCTTGCATGACTTTCGGGTTGCGGTACGTCGTATACGCACTGCATTATCACGTTTTAAAGCACTCTTCCCCATTGATCGATTGAATTTTTTCAAAGAGGAATTCGCTTGGCTAGGTAATATAACCAGTCCAGTACGTGATTTAGATGTACATTTATTAGCATTCGCTTCTTATCAACAAGAATTACCTAAAAAGCAGCGCGATGATTTATTACCATTGCAAGCTTTCTTACACAAACATCACAAAATTGAACAGCGAAAACTGGTGACAGCACTAAACTCCAAACGTTATCAGCAACTCAAAAATAATTGGCAAAAATTTTTAACTGACGAACAAAGTGATGCTAATGATATTGCTAGTCAAGCCACTAAAACCTATGCAACACAAGCAATTTGGAAGGCCTACCGTCGCGTCTTAAAAAGCGGCAATGCCATTACCCGAAAATCCCCGCCAGATGACTATCATGAATTACGAAAAGATGGCAAAAAATTGCGTTATTTATTGGAATTTTTTCAAAGCTTATATCCAAGCAATAAAATGCAAACCCTCGTGACTCATCTTAAACAATTGCAGGACCAACTAGGGAAATTTCAAGATATGGAAGTACAGAGTATGGCAATGGAGCATTTAGCACAGCAAATGCAAGCCGAAGGAAAAACCCCTGAAGCAACCATCCAAGCCATGCATACACTAAGTAAACATATGTTAATCCAGAAACAACAAGTGTTAAATCAGTTTGCTAAACACTATTCCAATTTCACCCAAAAAAAATACCAAGCTATCTATCTACAGCTGTTTAAGCAGTCCAAAAATTGAGATAAAACCGCCAACATGAAAATCATTGCCAGCTATAATATTAAGGGGGGTGTGGGTAAAACTGCAGCGGCGGTCAATCTGTCTTATCTTGCCGCACAAGACGGTGCACGTACCCTTATCTGGGATTTAGATCCACAAGGAGCTGCCAGTTTTTATTTTCGGATTTCGGTCGCTCACAAGAAGGCAGGCAAGCAGTTAATCGATCAAAAGACACCAATGGATGATATGATTAAAGGTACTGATTTTGATAATCTAGACTTGATTGCTAGCAATATTTCTTATCGCCATATGGATCTGTATTTGGATGCGTTAAAAAAGCCGTTAAACCACATAAAAAAACTTCTTACGCCATTACAAGACGAATACGATTATGTGTTTCTGGATTGCCCACCAAGCATTTCTTTGGTATCAGAAAGTGTATTCAAAGCCTCTGACATGTTATTAGTACCCACCATCCCAACGACACTATCCATTCGAACATTAGAGCAACTTGCCAATTTTTTAAAAAAACAAAAAATAGATACTCATATTATTGTACCTTTTTTTTCTATGGTAGATCGGCGAAAAAATTTACATCGAAATATTATCGCGAATCCATCCATTGAAACAATCAATATACTTAAAGCTGCGATACCTTATGCCTCAGAGGTTGAGCAAATGGGTATTCACCGCACACCGATTTTTAGTTATGCTAAACAAAGTCAGGTAGCCGGTGCTTACAAAAAATTATGGCGTGAAATCAAGGAAATATTAGAATAGGAAAGTATTGGGAATGGCAATCAGAAAGCGAATTTCGCTATCATATCAGCATAATGAATCCTTATTTTTCATCAATTGATGCTTTATTTCAGAAGGAATAGACACTGTACTATCAACACCTAGATATTCCAACGCTTCTTCATCATCATTCTCATTTTTACTGCTATCAGCACATACATGATTGATTAGAAACATTAACAGGGTCAGTATAGAAATAGCAGAGCTAGCAAATATCCATTGCGCACTTAGGCCGTTAACTATCATCCATAATGGACCCATGATAAAAGCACATATCACTGCCGTTTTTAATAAAATCGCTTCTGTTTTCATGATTCAATCTCCGAGAGACATTTAGTAAAACAGAAGCAAGCATACAGTGAAATTATTTATTTTTTTTAACAATTTTGTGAATATTTTATGACGACCTGGATTGATTCAATGTTCAAAAACCATCATTAACCGCCCGTTTGTTAGAGTCATTATTATTTGAATTGCTTAATTTAAAAAATTTAAGATTGGTGACGATATCTTGCATTTGCGCAGAAAACTGCTCAGCCGTCGCTGCTAATTCTTCTGAAGAAGCCGCTCCATTTTGTGCGACTTTATCCAGTTGCTCCATGGCAACGGTAATTTGTGACATACTATTTACTTGTTTATTGGCTACGTCTAAAATACCCTCAACTAAGGTGGCTGTTTTTTTAATATTAGGGACCGATTGCTTAATTAGTTTGCCTGCGTTTTCAGCCGTTTTAGTACTCTCTTTACTCAGCTGACTAATTTCCTGGGAAGCAAGCTGGCTGCGCTCAGCGAGCTTGCGTACTTCTTCGGCAACCACGGCAAAGCCTTTGCCTTGTTCACCCGCCCGTGCCGCTTCAATGGCTGCATTCAATGCCAACAAATTCGTTTTATAAGCAATGTCTTCGATCATTTTAATGCGTTCAGCAATCGTCATCATGGCGGTCACTGTTGTCGCCACTGCTTCACCGCCTTGATGGGCTTGCATTGAGGCTTCTGTTGCCATTTTTTCAGTTTCTGTGACACTCACAACGGTTTGATTGGTTAACATCCCAATATGATCCAAGGCAGCGCTGGTTTCTTCAACACTCGCCGCTTGTTCACTAACCCCTTGTGCTAATGCTTGTGCTGTTGACTCTACTTCATATGAGGCGGCTGCCATATTCTCTACAGAAGTGCTAATCGAAGTCAATACCCCATGAATTTTTTCTATAAACCCATTAAATGACTTCGCAATTTTGCCAATTTCATGATCACCAAAATCAGGAAAACGATAGGTTAAATCACCCTCCCCTTGATACAAATCCTCTGCCACATTGAGTATTTCTTGCATAGGGCGTGAAATACTTCGTACGATAAAAAAAGCAATAAAGCTACCTAAAATGATAGCAATACTTGAGGTAATAATAATAAGTGTTAAGGCCGAGTTTTCTAGGGCTTGCACTCTTTTACCTGAACTCAAGGTAAATTGCTCTACATTATTCAGCAAAGTTACTAATTCATGATCAATGCTCTCTTGTTGTTTTTCAGCTTCTTCGGCAATTTGATACGCTGATGTTGTATTAGTTTCTGCTAATAAAGAGAATGCTTGAGAAGCGAGTTCCTCATACCCTTTGTGCTGTTCATGCAAATCATTGAGCTTATTTTTGACTAAAATAAATTCTTGAGTGACTTCTTCATGATTACTGACTTTAAGTGCTGTTGCAATAATATTATTTGCATGATTCACTTCTGTTGCAATTTTTTCATTAAAGCTTTTAAATTTTTCAACGGCTTCTTCAAAATGCGATTTATCAGAGGGTTTACTATCCATTGTTCCACCATACCGTAGAGCTCGCTCAAAATTAATTGCTTGTAATAATTGATGTTCAGTGATTTGAGTTAAGCTATTAGTGATGGGGATATCTTCTTCAACAATAATGAAAAATTCGCTTTTAATTTTTAGTAAGCTGCTAATTCCTAAAATGGAAAGCAGCAAAATAAAAACCATCAAAGTACCTGATAAAAAATTAATTTTATTTTTTAAACTCATATTCAATTGAAACATTTTTTACATCCCACCTGCTAGGTTTTATACACTATTTACACGATTTAAATTAATCTTTGAGAAATTGATGATTTCACCAGAAATATCTTGCAAAGCAACTGTTTTTACCACAGCATCACGATTGACTGCTTCTTTGGGCATACCATAGACAATACAAGTTTTCTCATCTTGCGCGATAGTATACGCACCGGCTTTATACATTTCTAACAAACCATTCGCTCCATCTGAGCCCATACCTGTCATGATAATTCCCATGGCATTATTTGCCGCCGCTTTGCGTACCGATTTGAACAATACGTCCACGGAAGGACGATGACGACTAACCAAAGGACCCTCTTTAATATGAACTTGATAGTGGTTACCGTGTCGTTTTACTACCATGTGATGGCTACCTGGTGCAATCAGTGCTAAGCCTGGCTCTATCCTATCACCCTGTTCTGCTTCTTTAACTTTTAACTCACATATTGCATCTAAACGTTGAGCAAAGGCATAGGTGAATTTTTCCGGCATGTGTTGCACGATGACAATACCAGGACAGTGGGTTGGTAAGACCTTGAGTATAGTTTCCAAAGCTTGTGTGCCACCTGTGGACGTGCCAATAGCAATGAGTCGTGTCGTATTACTTGGAATATGAGTTATTCTGTTGGTGTTTGTTATGGATTTATCTGGAATATGTGCAATTTTTTTTACGCAAGACGGGCGATTCATCAAGCGTTTCAGGTTTGCTTTTGCTGCACTTTTAATGGCGTCTAAAACCATCGAAGATTCTTCTAGAAAGAATCCTTTTACGCCAATTTTTGGTTTTGAAATAATATCTACCGCACCGGCAGAAAGTGCTTGCATAGTGGTCGTCGCGCCGGTTTCGGTCAAGGTCGAGCACATCACGACAGGTGTGGGTCTTTCCGCCATGATTTTTTTTAAAAAAGTAATACCATCCATGCGCGGCATTTCAATATCCAAGATAATAACATCTGGCCATTGCTTTGCCATTTTTTGTAGTGCAAAAATTGGATCCACAGCCGTACCTATACAATGAATCAATGGATCCGTTGCTAAAAGCTGAGTCAGAACTTGTCTGATTAGCGCTGAATCATCAACAATAAAAACATTAATTTTTTTCATTTAATGATACTTGGAATTCAATGCTTAAGGAATGAAATAGGTTATGTGCATGTTGATCAGATTAGGTTTATAGCAATGCAATATTTCATTGCTAAAATTAATTTGGATTATCCGTATAAACAACCAACTTCCAACTCAGCAAACCATTCGATAAATCGTCTAACGTCATCACCTTGGTAAATAGCACCGTGTTGAGGACATAACATATCAATTTCTAGTTCACTTACTCTTCGACACCATTCATTCTTAGCTGAATTAGAACCCATCCATCTTTTGTGAAATCCTTCTGCATATGTGATGTGTTTATCAAAATTGTCGACAAAAATAGATGTATCGTCAGATGGCAGTAGTGCCGCACCAATATCGCCGCTAAATAATATCTTTGCTTGAGAATCATAAAGATGAAAATTACCTGATGAATGTAAATAATGCGCCGGTATCGCAGCACAAATGAGATCCTTTATATAAACATCCATGCCTTCATCAGGAATTTTGATAAATGTTGTATTATTTCCTCCAAAATGCGGAACAAAGCTTTCCCATAAGCGGCTAATATAACATTTCATTTCGGGGTTGAAATCTAACCATAACGCCAGTGAAGAGATAATGTCAGGATCTTGGTGAGAAGCAAAAATACTTTTAATATTTCTGGCATCAAATTCCTTATTAATTGCGGAAAAAACAGCGGGGAAAATCTCCATTCCTCCAGGATCAGTAATAAGTGCCTCATTTCCCTTTACGACTAAGTATTCATTAGTATCAATCAGATAATCCTTCCGAGCAGGATCACGGGAAATAATGGCCCATTTATGTTCATCCGATTCGTAAAAAAATTCAAAATTCTTCATTATATTTTTTCCATAAAAATAATTACGCAGCCATTTTATACGCGGTATTCAAAGAAGCCATGGTATCATTTAATGCTTGGTATATTTGCAATGTGGTATTTTCAATTTGATGAGAGATTTGTAATAAACTGTTATCATAATGATTCGCATTACTTGCTTCAACTTTGGCTAGAATAGATAAATTCTCTCCTAGATTACACATTTTTAGTGCTTTTCCTGTCATCTCCTTTAAATGTTCAAAAGATTGCTGAACCGCAGCAATGGCTTGGTCCTTTTCATGCTTTTTTTTTGTCATAACTTCATTCATCAAAGACAGAGAATAACTATCCTTGGATAAAGTTTGAGTCGCTTCCCAGATCTGATACGATTTGTATTTTTTTCGTAATAGAGTGCTTAACACCACTAAATTTTCTATTTCAAGTTTCATTTCTTTCATGATGTTATTTAAGTTGTTACTGAAATGACGCAATTCAGTGGTCACTGCCGTAAAACTACCCGTTCCAATATTGATCTTTCTGGCTATCAGCATCGCGTTAATGGCAACGGTGTAGATACGATGAGTTACACTTTCTACTTGTTTTATCGACTCATTAACAATCACAGTCGAGAACGTACTGGTCAAATCTTGCATCCTTTTTTCCTATTTATTTACACAGGCTAATTTAACTGTTCACCAGGATTGGATGAATTGCCTATTTGGCTTAACCCGGCTAATTCATCAATCGATAACACCCGAGCTACATTTAACAGAACGACAAATTTTTCTTTTATTTTTCCCATACCACTAATAAAATCGGTACGAATTTTTGCACCAAAACTAGGAGCGGGTTCGATATTCTCTTTAGCAATATGCAAAACTTCATTTACTGCATCAACTACCACGCCAATATCCATGGTTCTTTCATCATGTTCGACTTCGATAATGACAATACATGTGCGTCTATCAACCGGAGCTTGGGTGCCATTGATTCTCAATGCTAAATCAATAACGGGAACAACACTACCTCTTAAATTGATAACACCGCGAATATAATCAGGCACCATGGGGATATGGGTGATTTCTCCATATTCCAGGATTTCTTTGATGACCATAATATTTATTCCAAAAATGTCGCCCGTTAAATTGAATGTTAAAAATTGATTTTCATCTTCTTGCTCATGGGGCAACAAATTTGAATCGATATTGGATTGTTTAGCTGCAAGTTGGCTCATAACTCGATATCCTTAAAATTCACGTTCATCGAATGCGGTAAAATCGGTAAATTCTTCTGCAATGTTGCCAGGAGACTCATAGCTTTTACTAACTTTCAGTGACTCTTCTGGAATATAAGTATTGTTCACTTCTCTTTTATTGTTAATCATGGCAACGTCCTGAGTCTGACCAGTTTTTTCAAGATTAAACAAGGATAATGTATTGGTTAATGATTCAGCTTGATCATGCATTTGTTCAGCAGTTGATGCTAACTGTTCAGATGCGGCTGCATTTTGTTGTGCCACTTTATCCAGTTCATTAACGGCGATGGTAACTTCTTTTATGCCGCTAGATTGCTCTTCAGAAGCGGCTGTTATTTCTTGCACTAAGCCTGCGGTTTTCTGAATATTTGGCATCATCTGATTCAATAACGCACCGGCTTTTTCAGCAATTTTAACACTGGATATAGCTTGCGTTCCGATTTCTTGTGCCGCTATTTGACTCCGCTCTGCTAGTTTTCTAACTTCTGCAGCCACAACAGCAAACCCTTTTCCATGCTCTCCTGCACGAGCGGCTTCAATAGCTGCATTGAGTGCTAATAAATTTGTTTTATAAGAAATATCTTCAATAATGTTTATCTTGCTGGCAATCTCTCGCATAGCGTCTAAGGTATTACTCACTGCCTGTCCACCATCGCCTGCTTCAGATGCGGCTTGCATGGCAATGGCATCTGTCATTTTTGCGTTCTCTGAATTCTGTGACACCGACGCCCCCATTTGTTCCAATGCAGAACTGGTTTGTTCAATACTCGCTGCTTGCTCGCTGGATCCTGAGCTTAATATTTGAGCCGCTGAGGTGAGCTGATTTGATGCAGTACTAATCGTTTCTGCCGTTTCCTTCACCAATATTAACGTCTGCTGCGTTTTTTCAATAAAATGGTTTAATCCACCTGCCACTTGTGCTATCTCATCACTACCATTGATCGGCAAACGCCGTGTCATATCACCCTCATCTGTATTCAGTTCATTGACTGCCTGGATCATGCCTTTCAATGGCCGAATGATATTATTGATTAACAATATTGCTGTGCTAGTAGTGAAAATGGCTGCAAGAACCATAAATGCAATGGTCGTGTACAATGCTGTTGCGCTGGTATTCTGTGCTTTGTTGAAAAAACCTGTCCCTTTCTCTGCCGCGTAATTAACCAGCTCATCCATTAGCCTATCGAGTTGCTCAACATGACGGGCCCCTTTTTGCTTGGTAATGTCAGAGGCTTGTTGTGGTTTGCCTTGTTCCATTAAATGAATCACTTCATCACGGATTGGTTTCCAATTAATAAATTTCTGTTCAGTTTTAGTAATTAGTTTTTTTCCTGTTTCTCCGAGTATTCTTTCATGGACTATTTTAAACTGGCGAAACACTTCTTTTTCATACTCAGCGACTTTGTCAATTACACTTTCTAATGTTCCAACATCTTTTGATAATACGACATCCTTCATGCCACGATGCATTTTAACGATGTTAACGTCTGCGATTAATGATGCACGAGTGACAGTTAACGGGTGTTTATACATTTCTTCAGTCGTATTAGTTAATTGGTTTATTTGATGACTGGCATAATAACCAAAAATAGTTAACAACAAAAAAATACAAGAAAATCCTAAAATAATTTTTTTCTTTACCGAAAAATTGGTTAACATACTGCTTATCCTTAACTATTTTTAGTCATCAAAGTTTCTTCATATTTCACATGATTAATGAACAATGAGAGGATTGAATTTTTGGATTGATAAATTATGAATATGATGTGCTTCAATATTCACTGCTTGGTTAACTAATTCCGGCACATCTAAAATAACAGCCACTTCACCACTGCCCAAGATCGTTGCACCGCTAATACCTCGCACTTGCTGGAAAAGATCCCCCAATGGTTTGATAACCGTTTGAAATTCTCCTAATAACTCATCAACCACTAATCCGGCTTTTTGCCCGGCATATTGTACAACAACAATACTTTCTCGGATTTTTGCCTTATGAGTGACATTAAACATATCAGTTAATCGAATGAATGGTAAAACTTCCCCGCGTAGACTGATATAATCATGTGTTTGGCTACTATCAATTTGTTCGTCTGTTAATTCCACGCATTCCACCACCATGTCTAGCGGAATAACATAAGATGCATTGCCTACATTCACTAAAAATCCATCGATAATCGCTAAGGTAAGTGGTAATCGTATTCTTATCGTTGAGCCTTCAGCTAGCGTGCTTTCGATATCCACAATACCCCGTAAGGCTTCAATATTTTTCTTAACCACATCCATGCCTACACCACGACCAGATAGATTAGTGACTTCTGCTGCGGTAGAGAACCCCGGTTCAAAAATCAAACGAAATATTTCTTGCTCGGTTAGCGAATGATTATTATGAAGCAAGCCTTTGCTCATGGCTTTTTCCAGTATTTTATTTTTATCTAAGCCACGCCCGTCATCAATCACTTCAATGACAATACTTCCAGATTCATGATAGGCGTTCAAAGAAACGGTGCCGAATTCTGATTTTCGTTGTTCCAACCGCTCTGCCGGTTTTTCGATGCCATGGTCTAACGCATTGCGAACCAGGTGCATCAATGGATCCGCAATTTTTTCAACAACGGTTTTATCTAATTCGGTATCTGCACCAGTTATGGATAATTTGATGTCCTTGCCAATATCTTTACTGACATCGCGTACCACACGATGAAAACGGTTAAAGGTTTCACCTATTTGAACCATTCTTAAATTAAGTGCATTATCACGTATTTCTTCAACCAACCGTGAGGTTGTTAAATTGGCTTCAATTAATGGTTCATGATTACTTTTTTGGGCGATTAAATAAGAACCTGCATTGGCAATCACTAATTCACCAACTAAATTGATTAGGTTATCCAGTTTAGTGGCATCAACCCGGATGAAATGCTTCTCAGCCGCCTGTTTTTTTCTTACCACATCCTGTTTTTTAATGGCGGCTTTTACCACACTCTTATCGGTTGTGCCGTCTTCAATCAATATTTCTCCTAAGGGCTTAATAAAACCAGAAACTTCTTCTTGTCGTTGTGCTTGTAAGGCATCATTGAGTTCTTTTCGAGTAATAACTTCGCTGGCCACGAGTATTTCTCCTAATTTCATTTCTTCTTCTGGAAGATCAAAAATTAATTCAATATACTTTGAAATATGACTATTGGGAGGAATAATTTTCAAGCTACAGTCATCTTTGACAAACTCAAAAACTTCTTCAATATCTTCTTTTTTTATATCAGGGTTAGCATGAAAAGTGACTTCAAATCCTAAATAACAACACTCTGGATCCATTGTTTTTGAGTCAGGAAAACTATCATGAATTGTCGATATAGAGAGCATCTCTCCTATTTTTTTAAGGTATCTCAAAAAAGAAATGGGATCCATTCCATGACGTAACACCTCTTTATCAAATCGAACTGAAATATGCCAATTGTCCTTAGTTGATATATCTGCATTGGGCATGTCTGTTATTTCGGGAACTCGTATTTCTTCTATTTGTTGTTTGGTTTCGCTAACCAGAATTTCCGGATCCTTGCCTAAGAACACATTCAACTTCGCAATGAGATCCTGACTTTTTTGATCAATACAAATAAAGGATTCATCGTCTGATGCAGTGACAATATCTATCAGATCGTTCATCTGATCACCCGAAGAAAGTAATACCGCAATCAAGTTACTTGTTATTTTCAAGCGACCATTGCGCACTTGATCAAGGGTACTTTCTACCACATGGGTGAATTCAACAATATCATCAAAACCGAAAATACCTGCGGTTCCTTTAATGGTATGAGCCGCTCGAAATACGGCATTAATGGCATCCTCATTATCTAAATCATTTTCCAGTTGTAACAAACTTGCTTCCATGTCTTGAAGCAATTCATTACATTCATTTCGAAAACTAATTTTTGCTAATGCCATATCTTCCATTACAAAAAACCTCTACGTAAAATTAATTCGAAGAAACAATTATTGGATCATCGAAAAAATCGGTTAAATTAAAAAGCTCCACTACTTCCAGGACATAGCGACTATGAGCAATCAGACGCAATCTTTTACCTGTTCGACTGGACTCGAGTTTGGTTAACATCAGTACTTGTATGCCCGCTGTATCAATTTCATTGACTTCAGACATATTGATTTCAAGCGTTTGATGTTGCTCTAGTTCAGCAAGCAGTTCTTCTTTCAGTTCATGAGCTTGATAAATGGTTAAATCGCCATGGATAGTTATTTGGCATTTATCCGCATCAGATTTTTTAATGAGTTCCATTGTCATAGCCTATTTATTCATCAGGCAGCAACGAGTTTAGTAACGGCGTTAAGCATTTGGTCAGCTTTAAATGGCTTAACCATCCATGCTTTTGCTCCTGCCGCTTTGCCTTGCATTTTCATATCCTCTTGTGATTCTGTGGTTAGCATGATAACGGGAGTAAATTTGTAATTTGGATTGCTTTTGACTTGTTTTAAAAATTCAATGCCATTCATATTTGGCATGTTGACATCACTAATGATAAGGTGAATTTTGCTGCCATCGAGTTTGCTACAGGCGTCTTTTCCATCACAAGCTTCTATGACATTAAAGCCGGCTCCCTTCAACGAAATCGATACGACTTGTCGTAAAGTGCTAGAATCATCTACAACTAAAATGGTTTTACTCATTTAGAACCTCCAATTAAAAAAAACTAAGGTCATCACTATTGCTTGAACTTTCTGCTTATTCTGTATGAATGAGAGGGATGTTCATTTATCGTTGAATAAGTAGTCTAAAAGGCCAAAGTACTGAAGGTTTTTTAGCCTAACGATCCAGCTCCCGCCACAGCTCCGTATGAGGTTGTTCCTCAACGAATTCGTTGAGTACTGCACCATGACTATCACAATGGCATGACGGCGACTCCAGCTTCTTTGTTCGTCACTAGGAATAGGTGGACGGTATCCCCTCTCGGCGATTAATCGGCCTGATTTCATGTTCAATGGTGATTAGCATATATCCATACCATAAGCATATGTTTGTTAGTGAGAAGAATGTCGGTAGTTTAATGAATGTACTTGAATGCGGATAAACCGGAAATGAGTAGGATGAGATGAAGTTTGCAAAATCTGGCATTTTTATAGTGTGAATGCTTTTATTTATTATTAGTTTTTAAAATATTTAAACCTCTATTATTAATGGGCTCCTGTTAGGTGGATAACTTGGCTTCTAATTTATAAATCAGAGCATTACCCGAAAAATTAGTGTTTATAAGGCTGTGACTTGAATAGGTATTTCATGTGGATAACATGTGTGTAACTTCCGGTTAATTTTTACCAGCTGTTTTATCTACAAGTTACTGACAATTTAGCAAAGAGATATGCACAGGTTTGTTAGAATGTCGTTTTGGTTGGAATATATCCGTAGCAGACCGATGGGCAAAAAAGTGAGTGCTCTAAATGGTTTACTACGAACATATATGTAATGATTGAAATTTACTATAAATAGGTTTATCGGCTGATGTTTAGACTAAGATTTTGCAATGGGCAAAATAAAGACATTCGGTTAAATGAAAAAATAACAACCGTTGGTCAAAGTGCAAAAAATACTTTTGTGTTGCAGGGGGTCAATATTCAGAATACCCATGCTCAGTTTGTGATTCACCATGACAAGCTTTATATTATGCGCGCGGACGAAACCAATGAAACATTGGTGAATGGTGAAAAAATTTCTTTGTTTCATGAGCTTAAACGCTACGATGTGGTCGCTATTGGGAATCTATTGCTGGCCGTAATCCATGACCCTGAAGTGATCGATGGGCCAACTAAAATTAGCGCAGTAGAAGATAAAATCATCAAAAACTGGTTGTTAATTGGTCTGCATGATGTGATTGTTCAATATCGAATTCCCAGACATAAGACACTTCTCGTTGGTCGAAGCGATGAATGTGACATTGCAATCAAGCAGGGTTTATTGTCGAGAAAACATGCTGAAATTGAATTGATTGAAGGGGATTATTTATTAGTCCGAGATTTAAAATCAACCAATGGAACGTATGTAAACGACCAGCGCATTGAAATCACCCAGGCTTATCATCAGGATGTTATTCGTTTTGACGATGTTGCTTTCGAAGTCCATGATCCTCGAAAATAACCTTAAAAACTAATAGTGATTGGGCTAATTTGGTGTTTTAAAAGTCTGCAAGTCCATTTCCTACGGGTTAAATGTAATTGTTCAAAAAATATAACATGAGTGATGATGATTATGACCAATCAACGCAGCGCTGTGGCATTAATTTCTGGTGGATTGGATTCTATGCTAGCTGCCAAACTTATGATGCAGCAAAATATACATGTGGAAGGTATCAACTTTTTTACCGGTTTTTGTGTGGAAGGCCATACCCACGCGATTCGTAAAAAAGACAAGCAAAAAACCAAGCGTAACAATGCGTTATGGGTGGCTGAAACATTAGGTATTAAACTGCATATCATTGATGTTGTTGATGAATATAAGGACGTTGTGATTAATCCAAAGCACGGTTATGGATCGAATATGAATCCGTGTTTAGATTGTAAAGGATTTATGGTTGGCAAAGCCCAGCAATGGGCAACGGAAAACAACTTTGATTTTATTATCACCGGGGAGGTGATTGGTCAACGGCCCATGTCACAACGAAAAGATACCATGCCAGTGATTGCGCGTGAATCCGGGGCTTTCGATCGATTGGTTAGGCCATTGTGTGGACGACACTTACCGGCAACGCTGCCGGAGCAGCAAGGCTGGATTGACCGAAACCTGCTAAAAGGTTTCTCGGGACGTTCCCGCAAGCCACAAATGGCCTTAGCGGCAGAGATGGGTTTTGTTGATTATGCTCAACCGGCCGGTGGATGTTGTTTTTTAACGGACAAAACGTACTCAGATCGGCTGGTTGATTTATGGCAAGCGCGAAATCAGCGAAATTATGAGCTTGACGATGTGATGTTACTCAAAGTCGGTAGACATTTGCGGCCCCAACCGAATTTCAAGATGATTGTTGGCCGAGAAGAAGGTGAAAATAATTTTTTAGAAGGATATCGGCGTCAATTTATTCACATGCGAACTCTAAATTGTAGTGGACCACTGGTACTGTTAGATGGCGAATTGACCCCGTCTGATATAGAATTAGCCGCTCAGATTACGGCTCGGTTTAGCCAAGGAAAGTCATTAGATAATGTTGATGTTGAAGTGATCTCTAAAGACGGCGTTGGTCGCATTTTGCACGTACGGCCTTTATCAGAAAATCAAATTCCACAGGATTGGTATTTATGAGTCATTATACATTGGATGTTCGAGGGTTGTTGTGTCCTATGCCGGTGATACGCACCCAAAATAAAGTGAAGGAATTACAAGCAGGAGATACCCTGGAAATTTTTTGTACGGACCCAGGGGCCAATAGTGATATACCGGCTTGGTGCCGTATTATGGGTCATAAATATTTGGATACTCGGGAACAGGGTAACGATATTATTATTCGTGTCGAGGTGGGAGAGGTTGACTAATTTGTCAACAAAGTATACTGATTCGCCAATGCAGGGAAATCAACGGTTTTTACAAATTCGGAAAGTGACCTTAGTTGGTGCTTTTGTCAACATTGTATTAGCCGTCGCAAAAATCGTTTTAGGTGTTGTGGGGCAATCTCAAGCATTAGTTGCTGATGGTGTTCATTCTCTTGCCGATTTGATCAGCGATGCTATTGTGCTTTGGGCGGCTAAGCATAGTACTGCAGAAGCCGATGAAAGACATCCTTATGGTCATGGTCGGATAGAAACTGTGGTCACGGTTGGACTGGGTGTTTTTCTCATCATTGTGGCGACGGGCATTATGATTGATGCGATTGGCCGTCTTTTACAGCCTGAGACCTTAGGTCATCCATCCTGGTTAACCTTAGTGGTTGCCGCCATCTCTATCTTTTCTAAAGAGTTTCTTTATCACTATACGTTAGGTGTTGCGAAACAGCTTCGATCAAACCTATTGACCGCCAATGCTTGGCATCATCGAACAGATGCCATTTCTTCAGTGGTGGCGTTTATTGGTATTGCCGGGGCGATTGCTGGATTTGGAATGTTAGATGCAATTGCCGCAGCGGGTGTGAGTTTGATGATTGCTAAGGTGGGTTGGGATATTGGTTGGCAATCGCTGCAAGAATTGATTGATACTGCGTTAGATACTGAGCGGGTTGCGACCATTCGACAAACAATTATGGATATTCATGATGTTAAGCAACTGCATTCATTACGTACCCGTCGTATGGGGGGATATGCTTTTATGGATGTGCATGTGATTGTAGATTCTCACATAAGTGTGTCAGAGGGACATCAAATTAGTGAGATTGTTAAAAAAAAAATAAAAAAAGAAATTGACGAGGTGATCGATGTCACGGTACATATCGATCCTGAAGATGATGAAGAAAAAGCATCTTGTGAGGGTTTGCCGTTGCGTGATGAAATCATGCATCGTTTGCAGCAGCATTGGAGTGATCATAGTGCCGCAAAAAACATCAAGCGAGTGACACTACATTATTTAGACAACAAGATTTTTGTTGAGCTTTTATTGCCCATTGAGTTGGTGACATCGCTGGATGTGTCAAGCAAACTCATTAATGACTTTAAAAGTTTCGCACAGCGGGATGAACAAATAGCATCAATTAAGGTTAATTTTGGATAGCGGCACTGACTTGGTGCGCAAAATGGTTTTATGCACTATTTTTGGGCTGGATTTGATGTTTGATCGTATGCCACCATGGTAGCCTATTGTTTTTCCTTGGTTTTATTGGTGGCATGAATTGCGCATGTAATGCTGAATCGAATAGCCGCTTGGCTAATGTTGATCCTAAGCGTGATTTTCGGAGTTAAAGTTAACTAAGTGAATAACTTTTTGGGAACAAATTTAAAGTTGAAGAAATTTGTGTGCAATCGTACTCTGTTCATACCAAATTATTTTTTAGTGTTTGACGTATTTTTTATGGGAGGAAATTGAATGTCTGGATCCGATGTTATCACGATGCTTAAAGATCAGGATATCAAGTATGTTGACTTGCGTTTTACTGACACCAAAGGAAAGGAACAGCATCTCACTATACCAACCGGTGTAGTAGACGAAGATATGTTCAAAGATGGCAAAATGTTTGATGGTTCGTCGATTGCTGGATGGAAGGGTATCAACGAATCTGACATGATTTTAATGCCTGAGGCTGAGACTACTGTCTTAGATCCTTTTACTGAAGAACGAACGGTCAATATCCGGTGTGATATTATTGAACCGACGACCATGCAAGGATATGAGCGCGACCCACGATCGTTGGCTAAACGCGCAGAAGCGTACTTGAAATCAACGGGGATTGCTGATACCGCTTTTTTTGGTCCAGAGCCTGAGTTTTTTATCTTCGACGATGTGCGTTGGGGGGCAAGTATGGAAGGCGCTTTTTATAAAGTGGATTCTGAAGAAGCGCAATGGAATTCAGAAAAAGTTTATGACGATGGCAATATGGGTCACCGACCTACCGTAAAAGGCGGTTATTTTCCTGTTCCACCGGTTGATTCTTTATACGATATCCGATGTGCCATGACCCAAGCCATGGAAGATATGGGTTTAACAGTAGAAGCCCATCATCACGAAGTTGCCACCGCTGGCCAGTGTGAAATTGCGACTCAATTTAGTACATTAACTCATAAAGCAGACCAATTACAAATTCTTAAATATTGTGTGCATAATGTAGCGCATGCCTATGGTAAAACGTCTACGTTTATGCCGAAACCCGTGGTTGGTGACAACGGTACGGGTATGCATGTACATCAATCACTGGCAAAAGATGGTAAGAATTTGTTCACAGGTGATACGTTTGCTGGTCTATCAGAAGCTGCGCTTTATTATATTGGTGGTATTATTAAACACGCACGCTCATTAAATGCGTTTACTAATGCGACAACTAATAGTTATAAACGGTTGGTACCTGGGTTTGAAGCGCCAGTGATGTTGGCTTATTCAGCGCGTAATCGTTCTGCTTCGATTCGAATTCCATTCATTACTAATCCCAAAGCACGTCGTATTGAAGTGCGTTTCCCGGATTCATCAGGCAACCCTTATTTCATTTTTGCTGCCATGATGATGGCGGGTTTAGATGGCATTCAAAACAAAATTCATCCGGGTGACCCGATGGATAAAGATTTGTATGATTTGCCACCGGAAGAGACCAAAGATATTCCCACTGTCTGCGCCTCTTTGGAGCAAGCATTAGAGTCGTTAGATAATGATCGTGAATTCTTGACCAGGGGTGGGGTTTTTACCAATGATGTGATTGATGCGTACATGGAATTGAAAATGGAAGAAGTTACTCGCATGCGCATGACCACCCATCCGGTTGAGTTTGACATGTATTACAGTCTATAACTTAAGAACATTCTGATGACGGACGATAAACGCCCCATATGGGGCGTTTTTTGTTTTTACTCAGGTGTATAATGGACGGGTCTATGCTTAATTTCATGCGGATTATTTGTGTTCTTTTGGCTTTCTCTATTGGGTTATTCTCTCAGCAGGCTGGGGCGGAAGTTTATAAGTATATTGATAAAGAAGGTAATGTTGTTTTTACGGATAAATATGTACCCAATGCAGAAAAGCTCAATTTTCCTCCTTCCGCAAAAAAAGAAAAAAAACAGGAAACTGTTGACAAAGAGTCGGAAAAAACAGCAAAGCCAGAAGACCTGCCTGAAAAAGAAAAACCTAAGTTCACTGGTTATAAGCAGTTTGCTCTCGTATCACCTAGCAATGATAGTATCGTTCGTGATAATAGCGGCAATGTTACCTTGAATATAGGTATCGAACCCAAATTGCAAGCCGATCTTGATCATCGCATCTTTGTATATTTAGATGGGGCGCGGGTTAAAGGGGTTTGGACAAGCAACGCGATTACTTTGCTAGGCATTGATCGAGGCAGCCATACAATCAGTGCAGAAGTGGTTGATTTATCCCAATCATTACGGCTGATGCGTACAGCAACGGTCACTTTTCATATGAAAAAGTTTTCTCAACTTTTTAAGAAGCAAGCTGCCCAATAAAATACATATAACTTAATGCTTGCACCATGTGAGGGCAAGGCGCATGCTAGGCTTGTTGAGGGTACTCACCTCTCTATTTTTTTTCATATTACGTTTGCTTCTTTATCCATTTGATAATTATAATTTTTTGATGTGACCGAGTTTTCCTTGTCGGGAACATCGGCGATTGGATTGGTTCTTGCTCCGCCTCAAAAATGCACATGGAAAATAATAAAAGAGTTTTGAGCCATCTTTGTCACGTCATTATCGAGAATTTAACTGCGTCGGTTATCTTGGTGAATGATGAGTACAAGGTGAAATTCGTCAATCCCGCCGGTGAAGCCATGTTAGGCGCCAGTTTAAAGCAAATTATGGAAACGGATATTCGTGAACTATTTCGAGAGTCACCTGGCCTTATGAATGCCCTAAAATTGGGTTTTGAAGAAGGTCAGGCGTTTACTGAGCGGGAATTAGAATTACGCCTCCCGCATTCAAGCAAAACCATCAAAGTGGATTGTGCCGTCACGCCGCTTAACCCTAGTCAGCGAAATGGTGAATTGCTGATAGAAATTCGTCAAGTTGAGCGGTTATTACGCATTGCAAGAGAAGAAGGATTGCGAGCACAGCAAAATGCCATGAAAAATGCTTTGCGTGGTTTAGCCCATGAAGTTAAAAATCCTTTAGGTGGATTGCGAGGCGCTGCTCAATTATTAGAGCGTGAATTGCCCAATGCTGACCTAAAAGAATACACCCAGGTGATTATCGGTGAAGCAGACCGATTACAAAAATTAGTCAACCATATGCTGGGCCCGAGTCAATTGCCTAAAACCCGCCGAGTTAACATCCATGAAGTCTTGGAGCGTGTTCGTCAACTCGTTCAGGTAGAATCCCCGCCTGATTTATTGATAACCCGGGACTATGATCCGAGCATTCCTGATATTTATGGCGATAAGGACCAACTGATACAAGCGATACTCAATATTGTCAGAAATGCCAGCCAGGCGATCAGCGGTAAAGGTGAAATTATCTTAAGATCACGGACTCAACGGCAGTTCACTATTGGCCAAAAGTGCCATCGGTTAGTGGTGCGCATTGATGTGATTGATAATGGCCCAGGTATTCCAGCTGATGTCATTGAACAAATTTTCTATCCGATGGTAACCGGGCGGGCCGATGGTACCGGTTTAGGGTTATCTATTGCTCAAACACTGATTAGTCAGCACGGTGGTGTTATCGAATGCTCTAGCATGCCAGGAGAGACAATTTTTACATTGTTACTTCCCTTCCAAGCAAACAGTGAACAAACGCATCAACAGGGAGGCTTATATGATGGGGAATAAAGCAAGTATTTGGGTGATTGATGATGACCGGTCCATTCGCTGGGTATTGGAGCGGGCACTAAAACAAGTGGATATTGACGTTGAAACGTTTGACAGTGCTAAACATATTATGGATCGGTTGAGCGAACGCCAACCGGATGCCATTATTTCAGATATTCGCATGCCAGAACTCAATGGATTGGATTTGCTGGGAACGATTACAGAAATGTATCCAGATTTACCCGTGATTATTATGACCGCTCATTCGGATTTAGATAGTGCCGTTTCTGCCTATCAAGGGGGTGCTTTTGAATATTTACCGAAACCTTTTGATGTCGATGATGCCATTGAACTGGCCAAAAGGGCGATTGATTATCGAAAGCAACAATACGGTGAGATCAAAAATCAGACTGCTCAAATTGAACCAACTCCGGAAATTATCGGTGAAGCACCCGCCATGCAGGAAGTGTTTCGAGCCATAGGTCGTTTGTCTCGTTCGCATATTACGGTGCTGATTAATGGTGAATCCGGGACCGGTAAAGAGTTAGTCGCTCAAGCATTGCATGAGCATAGTCCACGAGCCAATAAACCTTTCATTGCCATTAACACCGCAGCTATTCCTCGTGATTTATTAGAGTCAGAATTATTTGGTCATGAACGTGGTGCTTTTACTGGCGCACAAAATTTACGACGAGGGCGCTTTGAACAAGCGGATGGTGGTACGTTATTTTTAGACGAAATAGGTGATATGCCAGCTGATCTGCAAACTCGCTTGTTAAGGGTATTATCCCTGGGTGAATTTTACCGTGTTGGTGGACTTGAGCCGGTTAAAGTCAACGTTAGAATTATTGCTGCAACTCATCAAGACTTGGAAAAACGTGTTAAACAAGCTGAATTTCGTGAAGATTTATTCCATCGTTTAAATGTGATTCGGATTAATATTCCTTCGCTGCGCGAGCGTCGTGAAGATATTCCGCCATTGCTGCGCCATTTTTTATCGTCGGCGGCGAAAGAGCTCAGTGTTGAGCCGAAAGTATTAAAACCGGAAACAGAAGAATATCTGTGTCGCTTAGATTGGCCGGGTAATGTGCGTCAGCTGGAAAATATCAGCCGCTGGTTAACGGTAATGGCTTCCGGCCGGGAAATTCACATTGAAGATTTACCTATTGAGATTCGTTCTGAGGCGAGTGTTAGTGAATATAGTGATGACTGGGAAAGCGCGTTGCAAAAGTGGGCAGAAGCTCGTTTAAATCGCGGTGAGCAAGCCATTCTTCAGGTAGCTATGCCTGCGTTTGAGCGGCTGATGATTGAAGTGGCCTTAAAACATACCGGCGGGCGGCGTCAGGAAGCGGCTAAATTGCTTGGTTTAGGGCGTAATACACTGACTCGAAAAATCAAAGAGCTGAAAATGGAAAATCTAGATTCGCATCGCGAACAAAACGAAGCGGTATAAGCCTTGTTTCACGTTGTTTTATTTCAGCCAGAAATACCACCTAATACAGGTAATATTATTCGTTTGTGTTCCAATACGGGTGCCCAGCTTCACTTGATTAAGCCATTGGCATTTGAATTGGATGACAAACGACTTCGCCGAGCCGGATTGGATTATCGGGAATGGGTTACCGTCAAGGTGCATGATAGTCTGGAGGTATTTCGCCAGCAAGCAGGCAATCCGCGTGAATTTGCCTGTTCAACCAAAGCGAGTACCCTCTATCATCAAGTCAGTTTCCGACCAGGTGATGCACTGGTTTTTGGTCCAGAAACCCGTGGTTTACCCCATGAATATTTAACATCATTAGCGAATGAGCAGGTCATTCGAGTTCCCATGAAAACAAATAGCCGTAGCTTGAATTTATCGAATGCCACAGCGATTATTTTATTTGAAGCTTTACGGCAATGTGATTTTCAGGAAATGTAGCCCGCTGCTCATTCTTCATTGACGTTGAACAAGGTGATTTCGGCTTGATTGTGACCGATTTCTATCATCTCTTCTGCTCGATAAAATTCGTAGAACGAACATGCATTCCTTGGAACGGTGATAATAACATCCGGTGAATAAGCAGCCAGCTGTAAGCGGGTAATTTTGCTCTGCATGGTCTCCATTGATTTGGTGATGATGTCAAACAGTGTTGTGTCGTAAAGCGTTGGGTTTCCCTGTTTTGGTTGTAATCCGGTAATAAATTGTTTTATGCGTTGATGCTTACTATTGCTATTAATTTGTTGATTTATTTGCGGTGTGATTAATTTTTTTTGTGGTTTACCGTTGAGATTTACCGCGATAGTGATGTCGGTTTTATCGTTTAGTGTAGGCGCAATAGGAACCGGATTAACGATACTGCCATCAATGAGTTGTTTGCCCATATATTCGTGAGGAGAAAAAATAGTAGGAATGGCAATGGAGGCACGAATCGCATCAAACAATGGGCCATGATTGAGCCAAATTTCTTTTTGCTCATGTAAATCAGTTGCGACGGCAGTGTAAGATATGGGCAATTCTTCAATGTTGTGGTCGCCAATCATTTCTTTGAGCACATGAATAATGCGTTTGCCCTTAAATAGGCTATTGCGAGTAAACGAGACATCCAATAATCGCAGTACATCGATTTTTTCAAGTGCCTTTACCCATTGGGTATAAACATCTAATTTGCCTGTGGCATAAATTCCACCGATCAGCGCTCCCATGGAAGATCCCGCGATAGAGCGAATTTCAAAACCGTTGGCAACTAACCATTCAATAACTCCAATGTGTACTAATCCTCTGGCACCCCCACTACCAAGAACCAGAGATACTGTTTTGTTTGATGTTGTTGTGTTCACTGTGTATCCCCTTTTGCATAGGCTATTATGCATTAAATAAACACGCAGCAGTGAGTTTTTTCGTTCCCATACTCCTAGAGTATGAGTGTTTGATAAGATAGGGACAGTGGGTAAAATGATCGTGTATTACGCGTCAAACTGATAAAATGACATTGGTTTCATCTGTCGAATTTTTAAAAAGCTGCTCAGAACACAGGTAGGCTATGTTAACAATAGGTACTGATTGGTCGTTATATGAAAAGCATGATAGTACAGAATTTCTTAGAATACCATGGTATTGTTCAGGTGGTTCACATGCCGATTCATCGTTGACTTCAATTCGAAAAGGCAGATCACGCACAATGATACCAACAAAATTTAAAGGGGTTCCAGGTTTTGTTTGATAGGCAGCAATGACAACCTCTTTTGCTGCGGTAAATATTTTTTGTTCAACCAAGATAGCTAAATCCAATAAAGGAATCATTCGATCTCGCCATAATAACATCGAATGAAAATGTGGTGGTGCTAAGGGCACTTTAACTTGTATTGAGGTGGTGATATATTCATGGGTTTGGTATTGTGGTAAAGCAATTTTATGTTTGTTGTTTAAAGTCAACACCCAGGCACTCGCAGTCTCAGCCATAAACTGTCTCCAGAGTTAATAAAAAGTCTCGCATCGCATTTGCATTACTCATGAAAATCAAGCCTTGATTATGCATGAAAACATGGAGAATTGGAGAGATTGGATTGGACATGCAATCAGGTAGTGTTAGCGCAGCGCTATTATCTTTGAGTTCAAATGCTTCTACTGCGTCACATGTTAAGCCAAAGGTTTTATCTTGTTTGCGATCTAAGCAAACACAAAAACGATGTTTATCTGATGATCTTGGCAATATCGTGAAATCTTTTGAAATTGAAAACACCGGCCATTGGTAATTTTCATTTTCAACCCAGGCAACTTCTCTATTATTGGCTGGTAACTCAGTTTGCATATCTGTGGTAAGACAAATGCCAGCGATATCGTTTCTGGGAAATGATATGCGAATTCCACCAATATCTAATATCGCTAGTTGAATTGATGATACGTTACTAGTCATTGCCGTCTGATTGTCCTAGATTCATAAGAATGTATTTATTTTTTCAAGAAGTTCATCTTCGGAGAAAGGTTTGGTTATATACTTATTTACGCCAGCATATTCCGCTTGTTTACGATGTTTTTGAGTTGTACGAGAGGTAATCATAATGACAGGAACTTGCTTGAGTGTTTCATTGGCTCGAATATTTGCAGTTAATTCTAAGCCAGTCATTCGTGGCATTTCCATATCGGTTAATACAATATCAGGCTTTTGATGACGCATCATATTCAACGCTTCAACACCATCTCGTGCAATAATTGTTTGGAAGCCCGCATCCTCAACCAATTGTGAAAGTGATTTTCGAGCACTTAATGAGTCATCAACAATCAAAATATTAGGTACATTTACATGGTTCTCAGGAGTGATTGAGGTAGGCTTAGCGATGACTCCTAAGGTTGCAGAGCGCAATAAACCTTGCATGTCGAGTACTGGCACAACGCGACCGTCACCTAAAATAGAGACACCGGAAACACTATTGACAGTGCTAGCATATCGACCGAGACTTTTGATAATCAAGTCACCGCTGCTGAGAGCTTGGTCCACTGTAATCGCAATTGTCTTGTGCTCGGTACGAGCTAGCAATACGATTTTATTGCTATCAATCGTTAGAGATTCTGGTGATTGACTACCGATCAGTGAAGCTAATGAGGTAACTGGATATATCGTGTTATTCAGTTGAAAAGTCATCTTTTCTCCGAAGCGATCATAACTGCCTTCACCTGGTGCTACAATTTGAACTAAATTATTGGTTGGGATTGCTGATAATTCCTCGCCGGTTTGCACGATAATGGCGTGGCTGGTAACCAAACTGATAGGTACATGCAGTGTGATTAAACAGCCGCTTGGATCATTGTCCGCTATCGTCATCATACCACCTAATTTCTGAATGGTGGTATTGACGATATCCATGCCTACACCACGTCCGGAGATTTGTGTTGCAGTATCTCGAGTAGAAAATCCAGCAGTTAAAATTAGGCGTGCCAATTGTTGAGGTTCCATTGCTTCTTGCGCTTTGACAAGGCCTTTTTTAATTGCTGATTGGTGAATGCGCTGATAGTTTAATCCACCACCATCATCCGTGCAGTGCATGATAATATTTTTGCCAGCTTGTGAAAACTTGAGTTTAATCTCACCAATGGCAGGTTTACCAAGTGTGATACGCTCATTAGCTGGTTCGATCCCATGATCGACGGCATTGCGTAACATGTGCATAATAGGATCAGTGAGTTGTTTGAGCACATCACCATCGAGCAATAAATCACTGCCCTCAATCACCAGTTCAGCTTGTTTTCCGGTACTTCTGCACGCTTGTCGAACACAGCGTTGTAAACGTGCAGCTATCGTGCTTACCGGTACCATACGAGCAGTGATTATTGCTTGTTGCAATTCTTTATTGAGTCGCTGTTGTTGTAAAAACATGTCATCCAGGTTGGTGAACTGCAACTGTATATGTTGCATCATTTCTCTGGAATCTGAGACGGCTTCTATGAAAGTATGAACCGACCCATGCAATTCACCATATTGATCCATTTCTAATGGATCAAATTCAGTTTGCTTGGCATCTATATTTTTTGTATTATGTTGAAATGTGGTGAAACCGCGTACATCGATTACATCTTCTAGTTCAAAACATCGCTGTTGAACGGCGGTATCTTGATTTTGTAAATCGATGCCTTGGTTCATCAAGCGTTTTAAGTATTCTTGAATTTGACTTGTAGCGATGGACATTTCGCCTATCATTCGAAACATTTCATCGATAAATCGAGTGGGTACCTGCACGACATCTTCTCTGGCAGGTTGTAATGCCTCTGGATTGTTGGGCTGATCGTTGGTTTCCTTTGGCAGTGCTTCATTCGCTGATATTACGGATGGTGACTTTGCTAAGGGATTTAGCAGATTTCCATTGTCAGCATGATTTGCCCAATCGATTACGTCTTGTAAAATACGTTGAGCGTCGGCAGGGGCATTGCTATTTCCCATGAGGGTATCTATCATTGTCTCTATGCAATCAGCGGCTTCCTGCAACGTCATTAACAATTGTTTAGGCAATTCATTGTTATGCGTACTCAAAAATTCCAGTATATCTTCCATGTGGTGAGTCAAGTTAGCGATGCCCTGTACGCCCACTAAATTTGCTGAGCCTTTTAGCGTATGAGCGACACGTTGTGCAACTTTAATGTTTTCAATCACATCGACATTAATAGCAATCTTTTCAATGTGCTCTGAAAAACTAACTGCAAGCTGTGGTGATTCTTGAAAAAAAGCCTCCAACAATGGTTGGCTAATGTCATTGGAAATATCAAGTGATACATCCTCAGGGTTTGCTGTAGAGACTCTATCTTGTTGCTCGCCAAGAATATCATCTGTCAGCATTTCCTTGGTCAAGTCCGAGAGTAGTTCACGTGCAGCGATATCACTAAGCGTTTCCGGCCATTGATTGCTTTGCAAGTAATTGATGAGGGAAAGACAGGTTTCATCATCTGTTGGTTTATTTAGGTAAGTGAGTATTTGATCAGGCCAAGCATGAAAAATATCTTGCAGTGATGCTCTAGCAGTTGATTCCTTCGATAGCGTTAAGTTAATATTTTTATGCATAAAAATACAAACTTTATGTAATCCGATCAAGCCAAGTGCATCGCTGGTTTCTGCAAGTCGATCAATTAACGATAGATATTGTGAAACAGCTGTTTCTAATTGCTCCTTATTGGTATCAATACTAGTAATTATACTAGATAAACTTATTATTTCCTCGGAGAGTTCGATGATTTCTTCACTGAGCATATTTAACAGACTGTCAGTAACGTCGTCATCTTCGTTATCATCATGGAAGTTTTGATCGCTTGGGTTGCTCGACTCAGCAAGTTCCAATATCTGATCACTATCATTGACACCGTGAGTCGATGTATCAAGTTGTGATGTTTCGTTATTGGCTAGTTGGTTGGTTTCATTTTCTTTACATTGAAGGGCAGTATCGGAAGACAGAGACTCAATTTCGTTCATCAATGCCATTGATGAAATTAATAGCACACACAAGTCATCACGTTGATTTTCTGGTAATACCATAGTGAGTGCTTTGGCGAGGGCATCGTTGCTTGGTTGCTGAACATAGGCAATGATATCATCCATCCATTGACTGAAAATTTGTCCGTCTTGCCGAGTTAAACCAGCCAGACCGGTTGATTTAGTCAGTTCATCACCTACCATATTACAGAGCAAATGGATAGCGTCAAGGCCAACAATTTCAGCGCTCATTCCGATATTTTCAATTGAGCACAAACACGTCTCGAATAAAGCTGAAGACCTGTTGTCTTCAGCCGTTTCAATGGATAGTGCGCTAATAGCTTCGTTTAGACTATTACGCGCACTGCACACCATATCCACCAATGGGGGCTCAATGGTTGTCGCTTGACTCTTGCTATCGTGATTAACGATGCTATTATCTAGCGTATGAGCGGGATCTAAATTCGGCATAGTCTGATACTCTTACGCAGCAGGTAGTTTAAATTCACGTACTGATTTCAACATGTTGTCTGAATATTCTATCAACTTGTGAGTTTGGGTTGACTGCTCAAGTAATTCTTCCCTGGTTTCCTCTGTGCTCTTTTTGATCAGTAGGGCACGCTCACGAATATCATCACTGATCTTGGCTTGGTTAGTTGAATATTCAGATATCTCACCAACGGTTACCACTAACTTGGCAGTTGTTTGCTGAGTGTCAAGCATCTGTTTACCGGCTTTTTCAGCAAGCTCTGAGCCATAAACGACTTGACTGATTGCTTTGTTCATGGTCGCCATTGTTTCCGAGGTTTCCCCCTGAATGCTATTAATCAATTCCCGAATTTTTGAAGTTGAAGTACGTGAGTTTTCAGCCAGGCGTTGTACCTCGTCTGCGACTACAGAGAAACCTCGTCCCGCATCGCCTGCTGCAGCGGCTTGCATGCTGGCATTTAATGCCAATACGTGAGTCCGTTCTGCGACAGTATTGATGATATCTACAATGCCGTTAATTTCTTGCGATCGTTCCCCAAGTCGTTTGATACGTTTTTCGGTTTCGCTAATAGTTTCACGAATTTTTGTGATTCCAGTGACGGTATTATTTACCGCATCTAATGCCATATCTGTCGATTCAGAAGCTTTGCCTGCAATCTCATTACACATGTGTGCGTGATCAGAAATGCGGTTCATGGCTTTTGCTGCGTTTTGTAGTCGAGTAATGGTTTTTTCCACGATGTCACGTTCTTGGGTTGCAACAGTTGATACTTTGTCTCCTTGATCTCTTACTTTATGGGCCGCCTGTTCTACTTGTTCTGCCACTTGATTAATCGATCTTAATACAGTCGCGGTTTGTTGGGCCATTTGATTAATCGAGTCGGCGACAGCACCCGTTACATCTTCTGCGATGGGGACAGTCACGGTTAGATCTTTTTCACTTAAGCGTGATACGGCTTCAAGTAATTCAATAATCGAATCATTTAATTGATCATTTTGTTTTTGTGCTTCAGCTAAAGTGGCGAATCGGTCATCAAGCATTTGATCAAAGACCTGACTTAATACCCCGAGTTCATCATTTGTTTTTAAGTTCGCTCTTGCTTCATAATTGCCTTTTGTTACTTGATCCATTGTGCTTGAGAGTTTGCTTAAAGAAAATCTGAGGTTGTTCATCAATAATATAAATACTGTTCCAACAATTAGTGAAATACTTAATAATAGTGCAACGAAAACTTTAGCCATCAAGGATTTTTTGTCGGCGAGTTCAACATAATTTTTTTCAACAATGGTTGCTGTACGATCTACCATTTGAGCGAAAAGTCTTTTAATTTGCCCCGTTTTTTCTTCGAGAATTTTAGACACGTTTTCTCTTTCCCCAAGAGTCTTAGCAAAGGAGGATAATAGATTTTGATAACTATCAGTCGCGGCCAATATTTTATTTTGTAATTTATTAGGAAGCTTAGCTTTGGTAACGAGTTTTTTAAAATTTCTGCCTTCTTCCACTACACTTTCAAAATGTGTACTATCATTGTTAAGTAAGTAGTTTTTTTCTTGAGATATCATCTCGAATAGCGATATTCTTAGTTCAGATTTCTTACTGGATTTAATAAGCTTGTCAATTTCATGAGCTGAATTTCTTATCTCTGCCGTTAAACCTTGCGTATCATTTAAGCCCAATGTTTTCATTACAGAAAATTCACTATTGAATGCTGCGTCATAAGCCTTCAATGAATCATTAATTTTCTTCAATAATTTTTTTTCGGCTTGACTCGGAGCACTTTTTTCTAGATTTTTAATATTAGAATGTAGCATCGTTATCTGATCCATATGCTTCTTGGCATAGGATGGATTACGAGTCGATTTTAATTCACTCTCAAGATGTCGTGCGTCTAAGAGTAGTAAATGAGACTCATTGACAAGGACCTCAAACACATTGAGTGATTCTGCTTTATGGATGGCTTCTTTTTCAATTATCACTAAGCGATGGTAAGTTAAACCTATCGCCACAAAGCCAACGATAAGTATTACTAGCGAAAGCACAAGCTGATTACGGATTGTCAAATTATAGTGCCATTTCATGTTTTAGTTCCTATCTCCATTTTTTGTTGAATATAAAAAATTTAATTTATAAACCGCATGTCGTATTAACGTTTCCAGAAATGCAAAAATGGAATCTGTTATCGACCTTTGTGATTTCGCTTGTGAAACATTACATATTGTTTGCAAGCCATTTAAAAAATCCATCAATATCCCAATCTAACCAGATATGTTCTTCTTGTTTATAACATCTACTGACAAAGGGCTGTAGCTGATCAGGTATTGGGGGGATCTTGTCCATTTGATCCTCGTGATTTACCAGGACTCGGGTAGGTAGACCGTCAGAATATATCGCTACCCATTGATCATCAATGCACACAGAAATTTGTTTTCGATTATTTTTTTGCTTGCTATGTATTCCGAGTAAAATGTTAAAATCAAATACAGGTACTATATTTCCGCGTAGATTTGTCATGCCGCATAACCAGTTCGGCGTGTTAGGTAGTCGGCTGACGGGTGTTTGGTCTGAAACTTCGCTGATATAACGTTGAGGAAGTAAAAACCCAATGTTACTTACCCAGAACCCGTGGTGATATAATTTTTCAGTCTGCTTTTTTTCTGCAGAAAAAATCGTGCTTACGATAGATGATTCAAAGTAGCCTCGCAATGCTTCGCTAGGGGGGATAAGTTGTGATGTCATTTTATATTTTCACCGATTCAACAAATATATTAATTAACAAAAAACTTTAATTTGATCCATAATTTGATCTTCTGTAAAGGGTTTAGATATGAGTCCTTTGCCCCCTTGTTTTTTTGCCCACAGTTGGTCAACTCTTTGATTTTTAGTGCTGACAAATATCACGGGGATATCTTTGGTCTCTGGGTCGGCCAATATTTCTCGGCAGGCACCATAACCATCGAGTTCGTCCATAACAATATCCATGAATATTAAATCTGGTTTTTCAGATTTTGCTTTAGCGACGGCTTGTTTGCCAGATGTTGCTGTAATGACAGTACAGTTTGTTTTCGAAACAACATTTTTTAAATTTAATAACTCAGTTGATGAATCATCGACAATTAATATTTTTTGATTGGCCATTGCTAAATCCTAATTAAATAAAAGTTAAAAGTTCCTATAAAGAACTGTTTTTATAATTAGGAATGAAAATTAAATAACTTGCACATATTTCATCCCAGCTTAGGCGAATAGAAACCCAATCTGGGTACAACGTGTATAATTTATTTAATTTTCATTCCTTGAGGGTTAGTTAAAAGTGTTAGCTCTATGATTTATGCATTCCTCCACAATAGTCTTTAATCGGCTATTTTCAGGTGGTTTTGTGACGTATGAATTACAGCCGGACATTGTGCCGCGTACTTTATCGAACGGTGATTTTTTTCCAGTCAGCATGACAACAGAACTGTTGTATAAAGATTTTATGGTCTTGCAAGCTTTATAACCATTAATACCTGGCATCATTACATCAAGAAAAACGAGATCGTAGGTGCTCGTTAACATTTTTTCTAATGCTTCTTCACCATTAGAGGCAAACTCAACAGTTAAGGAGGCTGCAGTTAACGTAGGTAGGGTATGTTCCATATATTTTCGTATAGGAAAGCTGTCATCGACAACGAGTATTGTTAATTCGCTAGCGGACTTAGACTGATTGGTAGTCTGCTTATTTGTCACTGTTTGGGTGACGTCTTCAAGCGCAGACATGAGTCGTTTTACCCCTATCGGGCGATTCATTTTATATGCTTGCGGGTATTTATCTGGATTGTTGGTAACAAAAATGGGGGTAATACATTTATTCTCATTCGATAGACTATGCCAGCTATCAAGTGAGTTTTCATGGTCACCATTAACCAAGATGATGTCTGGTAGTTGCTTTACATCATTTTTTGGTTCAAAGATGATATCGCTGATTTTTGACGATGAACTCAATAAATTAAACATGCTTTTTAACAAGACAGTTTCTTGTTCAGAAAGACCAATATGTGATACTACCGTTGCCATGAGTTATCTCTCCTTATGGCGGGTAAAGGCTGAAAATTGACAGATGGATAATGTTGGGAAGTTATTAGTTATTAATTCTTGCACATCATCGCCTCAGTTGATTCGGCATTGAGAAAGATAACTTTAAGGGTTGAAAGGAAATAACTCTGTCATCTTATTTGTAGGGGATGTGGAGTATAAATCCCCAGTATAAATAGTGTTTTAATAAGGAATGGAAATAAATACAGTGTTTATTGTCAATGCGATACGGGTGAATATCGACGACTTACTTTGTAAAATTAAGAAAGAGCCGCTTTGACCGAAAAGCATGTAAGTCAATAAAGATAAGTATCCTGACTTATGCAAGGTATTTGTTCATCTTTAAATTACATATAAGAGTAAAATCATTATGGTTAATACAACAAAAAAACTAATAATTAGCGGTATTGTTATTTTATTAACACTCAGTGTTTTTGTCGGGATTAAGTTTAATGTGTTTAAGGGGCTGAGTGCGGCTCCTGAAGAGATTATTATCGGTATATTTCCTCGTCGGGATGTTTCCAACACGATCGCTATGTTTCAGCCGCTTGCTGACCATATCTCTGAGAAAATTAACCACCCGGTAAGGCTAGAGACGGCAAAGACATTTTTGACTTTTTGGAAGCGAGTTAAGCAACAACGCTACCATTTGGTACACTACAATCAATTGCATTATATTTTAAGTGAAGAGGAACAAGGCTATGAGGCTATCGCGAAAAATAGCGAACTGGGTTCCGCGAGTATTCAATCAATGATTACTGTTAATAAAAATAGTGATATAAAATCCTTGGCTGACCTTAAAGGTAAAAATGTTGCGTTTGGGGGTGGTAAGTTAGCCATGGTGTCTTACGTTGCAAATCGGGTAGCCCTTCGAGAGAATGGTCTGAAAGATACTGACTACCAATGGGAGTTTATTAAGAATCCACCAAAGGCTGTTATTTCAGCTTATGAAAGGGATGTGGATGCCGCAGGTGTCGGTCGAAATACAGCAAAATTTCCTATGGTCACTAAAGCGATTGGTGTGGACAGTATGAAAGAGATATACGTGGGCGAAGAAATGCCACATTTACCATGGGCCGTGAGTGATGATCTTCCGGAAGAACTTGTTGACAAAATTAAAGAGGTATTGTTATCGCTAAGTGAAACGAGTGAAGGTAAAAACGTATTAAAACAAGCGAAGTTAAGCAATATTTTACCCGCTAGCGATAAAGAGTATGATGGAATACGTGAGATTTATGCTAAATACAAAAGTGGCAATTGATAAAACCCACATTTCGCACTTGGGCATGTGGTAATAGGGAAATTATTGTATCGCCCATTGCTTGGCATTGTTTTTAATATTCAGGCTTTAATGAACGCGCTAATAGATTGCGAACGGCTTGATGAGGGCTCAGGTTTTCGTAGAGTACTTGATATACTTGTTCTGTGATGGGCATGTCTACCTTGTGTTGATGAGCAAGGTGATACACTTCTTTAGCTGCATAAACGCCTTCTGCGACTTGCCCCAAGTCTGCTAAAATGGTGCTGAGCTGATTGCCTTGGGCGAGGGCGAGTCCGACACGTCGGTTTCTTGATTGATTGTCGGTACAGGTCAGCACTAAGTCACCTAGGCCTGCTAATCCCATTAATGTCTCCGGGTGGGCCCCTAAGGCGCTGCCCAAGCGTTGAATTTCTACTAAACCTCGGGTAATCAGTGCGGCTCGGGTGTTGGCTCCCAGGCCGAGGCCATCAGCGATGCCGGAGGCAATGGCCAGGGGGTTTTTTACTGCGCCACCGATTTCTACCCCAATGACGTCATTACTGGTATAGGCTCGAAAATTTTCATTATGCAGCAGCTCTGCCAGTTGGAGGGCAAAGTCTTTGGTAAATGAGGCAACGGTGACGGCGGTTGCCAATCCTTGGGCAACTTCTTTGGCAAAGGTTGGGCCGGAAATAATGGCCATCTCTCGTTGTTGGCCAAGTTCTTCGGCAACCAATTGATGCATGAATTTGTATGAGCCGTGTTCAAAACCTTTGGTCGCCCAGGCGATTTTTGCGGATGCTTTGATGTGCGGCTTTACGTTGGCTAAGGTTTGCCGGAATCCTTGACTGGATACAGCTAACAAAACAATATCTGCCCGCTTGACTGCGTCATGTATGTTGTTGGTTAGGTTAAGGGACTGAGGCAAGGTGATGCCTGGTAGATATTTTTTATTTTCACGGTGCTGGTTAATCGTATGGAGTTGGTTTTGATTGCGTCCCCATAATGAGCTTGGGTGGCCATTTTTGGCAAACAGCACTGCTAAAGCAGTGCCCCATGCACCTGCGCCGAGGGTGGCGATTTGCTGTTTCATCAAGTTCAGTGTTTAGTCGGTGATTGTTGATTGGTATCATCAGTTTGTTGCTGTAAGTGTTGTTGGTACAGCGCATCGAAGTTCACCGGTGATAAAATGAGCTGAGGAAAGCCACCTTTGGTGACAATATCTGAGATGGCTTCACGAGCGTAGGGAAAAAGGATATTAGGACAGTAACTTCCTGCCATGACGCCTAAGTCTTGTTGGTTATATCCTTTTACATTAAAAATACCTGCTTGATGTACTTCCGCAAGATAGGCGGTTTTCTCTCCAACTTTTGCGGTAACGGTGATGGTCAATACAATTTCTTGTACATCGTCACCAATGGTTTTTGTATTGTTGCTGAGTTGTAAGTTCACCTCAGGTTTCCATTCTTCGCGAAAGATGTCTGGTGTGTTGGGTGTTTCAAATGACATATCTTTCACATAGATTTTCTGTATTGAAAACTCTCGATCTGATTTTTGCTCATCGGCTGGTTGATTCTGCGATTTTTCGTTCATTTAAATATCCTGGGTTTGTATTTTAATAAAATAGCTTATCAATAATTGGCGAGTGAGGTAAGCGGGTTTGATAGCATGTTGTATTCATGATGTTAGATAAGTTCTAGTCGCTTATCTAATTCTCCCGCTAAATCCAGAATGCACATGTCGTCAAAACCACCAACATGAAAGTCATCAATAAAGATTTGAGGCACGCTATATTGACCGCTGATGTCAATCATTTGCTGTCTTAAGTTGCTATCTTGATCAATGCGTTTTTCTTGGTAATCGACGCCTTTTCGGTCAAGCAATCGACGGGCCCGAACACAAAAAGGACACCTGGCAGTAGAGTACATGATGATTTTTGGCATAAAAATGATAAACGAGTTACTTTTTGGTAATAGGTAAATTTGCGTTTATCCAAGCATTGATTCCACCCGCTAAACAAGAGAGTTGAGTAAATCCATGTTTTGTGAGTGTTTGATAAGCTTGTCTTGAGCGATTACCGGATTGACAACTGATCAATATGGGGGTTAATTTATATTTTTCCAATTCTCGGGCACGTGCTTCGAGTGCGCCTACTGGGATATGAATTGAATTTTCAATATGTCCTTCGTTGTATTCTTTTTCAATTCTGACATCGAGCACCACGGCATCATCTTGGTTCATAAAACGAATGGCATCTTGGGTCGCCAGTTCTTTGACGCCACCGAGCATTGGTTGTATCCAGGTGCGTGTGATTAGCACGATGATAATCACCAAAAAACTAAATAATAACCATTGGTCAATGACAAATTCGGTAAATTGTTCCATTATTATCTTTTCTCAAATCAAAAATGTTCAGTTAAACCTGTATAAATTCCTTGGAATTTGGCCATCAGGTAAGGTGATTATGCGATATATCTCAGCGTTGTTCAGCGATTTTTTCGATGTGCAAGCTGATCGGATTGGCCAAACCCAAGTTCGAAAAGTCCCACAATTTAAGACGCTGCTGAGTATACCTGTTTTTTTCAAGCCAATATGATATTTCATCATAGGATTGCTGCAACATAGGGGTAATTGTAACCTAGATTTCTCAGGTCTTGGGGTGAAATGTAGGTTACAAGTTATTAGACGTGTGTTTTTTGGCTGAAAAATAGACGGTATCATGATACCAGGCAATTGGGAAATATTGAGTATTTTGGGTTGTTAACGAGATGAGTGAAATGGGATAATGCTTTAATGGATTAGGTTAGGTTAGTGCAAAAAACATCTCGCATCATACCGATCAAGCGGAGGGTTCGGGCATCACCGATGCGATAATAGACTCTGTTTGCATCTTTCCGAGAGGTTAAAATACCCTTGTCTCGGAGGATGGCAAGGTGCTGGGAAATATTGCTTTGTGAGGTGCCTACGTGCTCAACGATATCTTGAACGCTTATTTCATGATCACCTAAAATACATAAAATTTTAAGTCGAAGAGGATGGGCCATGGCTTTCATGGACAAAGCTGCCCGTTCAATGTCCTCATTACGAGTGATCATGATGGAGCTTTCATCAGTATCCATAATCTCACCACCCTACTAAACTAGCTCATTAATAAAACATTATACAATAATACACTAAATGAAAAGCCTTCTTTGGTAAAATAATCAAATTAGTATAATGACTTATTTTTTTTCGGAGATAGATTCAATCAAGCCTAATGCCAGAATGAATTATAATATCGTCAACTGGTGTCACCGGTGGATGGCTGTTTTTGATGGGAATACTACAATTAGACATTGGTAAATCAGAGAATTGTTTGTGGAATTAAATATTCACCCAGCATGTAACATAAATGGCGATGTTGAAGGACTGGCTCCATAAATATTTTTGAAGAAATAACAGTTTGTTAGTTTAATTGTGCCAAAGAAGACTGAATCATTTCCATTAATTTTGAACCAACAAGGAAAAGATAGCTGTGTCATAAAATAGATGATTGAAAAAGTGAAATGTTATTTTATACTCAACAGCCTCGATTAATTAGAGTCTTTGGCTTTCATGATTGAATGAAATTTATCCGATTTGAGTGGGTGATGACTCAAGGTTAACCACCAAGGGGCTTCTAGTTAACAGTGCTAAGTATAATATTGGAATGATTGCTAAAAATAGCGCGAACGGCTTGCAGGCTATCGGATAATAAGGTTTGCCCGATGCGCGGTTATTTTACAAAGTGAAAAGTATTGGCTAATTAAGTATCGTATATGAAAACAAAAAAACATCCTGTTGTGCTGATTATTTTAGATGGTTGGGGTTACCGGGAAGATCCGGAATTTAATGCTATTGTCCAGGCGAATACGCCGGTTTGGGATAATCTTGTGAAAAAGTATCCTAATATACTGATTCGGGCCTCAGAGGCGGCAGTGGGTTTACCGTCAGGCCAAATGGGTAACTCTGAAGTTGGCCATTTGAATTTAGGGGCTGGCAGAGTTGTTTATCAGGAGTTTTCTCGCGTATCGCAGGCTATTAAAGCCGATGGTTTTTTTACCAATCGAGTGCTTACCGATGCGGTGGATCGGGCATGTCAGCACGACAAAGCAGTGCATATCATGGGCTTGCTGTCGCCAGGAGGGGTGCATAGCCATGAAGATCATATGCTCGCGATGGTGGAGTTAGCGGCACGGCGTGGGGCGAAAAAAATCTTTGTCCATGCGTTTTTAGATGGGCGAGATACCCCCCCTAAGAGCGCGATATCTTCTATTGAGAAAATGCAAAATTGCTTTGATGGCTTAGGTGTTGGGCAATTCGCTTCGGTTGTTGGTCGTTATTTTGCCATGGATCGTGATCACCGATGGCCCCGGATTAAATGCGCCTATGATGTGATCGCCCATGGTGAAGCGCCTTTTCAGGCAGTGAATGCATTGCAAGCGTTAAATGACGCCTATGATCGAAATGAAACCGATGAATTTGTGCAAGCCACCAGCATCCTGGCAGAAAAGACCCAGCAAGCGATTGCGATGGAAAATGGCGATGCACTAATTTTTATGAATTTTCGCTCCGATCGGGCGCGGCAAATCACACGGCCTTTTATTCAGCCTGATTTTAATGAGTTTGATCGTGGCAGAGTGCCAAAAATTGATTCTTTTGTCAGTTTAACGGAGTATAGCGAGGAGTTTCCTATTCCGGTAGCTTTTCCTCCAGAACGTCTACGCAATGTCTTTGGGTCAGTGATTTCTCAGCAGGGTTTACGGCAGTTGCGTATTGCTGAGACAGAGAAATATGCCCATGTGACTTTCTTCTTCAATGGCGGTGAAGAGCAACCATTTGATGGAGAAGACCGAATTTTGATACCTTCACCGGATGTGGCGACTTATGATTTAAGCCCTGAAATGAGTGCCAGTGAATTGACTGACAAGCTGGTCCATGCAATTGAACAAAAAACATACGATGCGATTATTTGCAATTTCGCTAATCCCGATATGGTGGGTCATACTGGCAATATGCAAGCAACGGTCAAGGCCATTGAATTTTTAGATGCTTGCTTGGCGCGAACTGTCAGCGCAATTGAAAAGGCTGGCGCAGAAGCGATTATCACTGCAGATCACGGTAATGCCGAGTTCATGAGAGATAATAACACTCAGCAAGCCCATACGGCTCATACCACGAATTTGGTACCATTAATTTATGTGGGTCATCGTGGCAAACTGTATAAAAAAGGAGCGCTAGCTGACGTGGCACCAACCATGCTGGCTTTGATGGGTTTAGATAAGCCCTCAGAAATGGGTGGCCAGTCATTGATTAACTGGGATGGTTAAGCCTTTATGTCCTGCGAGTTGGTAGCGGGATACAGGAGGCTGTCTGGGAATGAAAAGTCTACTGCGAAAAGCCGATTTTTCGCATGTTTCCCAATCTATTTCGGAGAATAGCGATGGATATGTGCCTTAAACGATCGAAAAATTTTCATTAAAATGGATTGTCCTCGCCATGACTTCCATTTTTGAACAGCCTGCTAGGTATTTGACATATAATTTATGTTATAGCGTATTACGCACAAACGCTCAATGATTATCTAAACTGATTGGGCGTTAATTCATTTATCTGAATGGCGGTTGAGACAAATTCGAAAAGCGCATTTCCCTAAGGATGGCATATATGCCAAAGACATCGGATAAATTTCTGCGACCCATCTTTTTTTGTACTATTTTTAGTATGCTAAGCTTCTGTATTTTTCCGCTGATTGCTGATGAATTAGTCAGTGATCAAAAAAGTAAAATGCTGCGCACTGAAATTAATGGGCTGCAAGCAAAGCTGGCTGGAGACAGGAAAGAAAAAGTAAGTATTGAAACAGAACTCGAACAATTTGATCGGGACATTGCTCGATTAACGTCTCAACTGACGGTATTAGCGGTACAGATCGATGATAAAGTGAGTGCTTTGACCCAACTGGAAAGCCGCAAGCAGTCGCAGCAAAAAAATTATCTTGTCGCCAAGCAAGATTTATCGATCTATTTGCGGGCGAGTTACCTGATGGGGCGTCAGCCTCAGATCAAGATGTTACTTAATCAAGAGCAGCCGGATCGATTAAGTCGGATGTTATTTTATAACCAATATTTTAGCCGGGCTCAATTGGCGAAAATAAAACACATGTTGGAACAGTCTGCCCGCTTACAGGAGACGGAAAATCTCTTAAACACCGAAAAAAGCACACTGCAACTGTTGAAGTTTGAAACACAAGACCAAAAAATCAAGCTTGAGACGGCACGCGAGCAACATGCCGATGTGATTGCCCAGCTTGCAAATGAAATAAAATCTAAGCAAGCCAAGTTAAAAAAATTGCGAACGGATGAAAAAAAACTTAGCGAACTTGCTAAGTCAGTTATCGCTATTGTGAAGAATGTTACCCCGAAGCGAGCACCCGGCACGCCTTTCGCAAAGTTAAAAGGTAAGCTTAAGTGGCCAACCCAAGGGAAAATCAAGGCCCGTTTTGGGGCAGCACGTATCAGCGGTCAGCAGCGATGGCGCGGTGTGCTTATTGAGACAAAAGCGGGTGAGGATGTGCGGGCGGTTTCCAATGGCCGGGTGGTATTTTCTGATTGGTTGCGTGGTTATGGGTTTGTTATGATCGTCGATCATGGAACTGGCTATATGAGTTTATATGGACATAACCAACATTTAATCAAGCATGTAGGTGATTTAGTCAAAGAGAATGAAGTGATTTCTAAGGCTGGTATTAGCGGTGGGCGTAAAAAACCTGCGTTATATTTTGAAATACGTCACAAAGGGAAACCAATCAATCCATCGAAATGGATGATTGCAAAGAGTTGATAGCCCTATGTCACTTCTGAGATATAGCCTATTCATGACATGGGAGTAAGATGATTTAACAAGGTGTATATCTAACCGCTATTTCCTTTGCATTAGCAATGCTCTAGTTTGAGGGAGAGGATTATTTGAACTCGGCGAGCTATGTTATTGACTAACACAGAACTTGCTTATCAGCAAGCTTGTTTTGTTGTGACTCAATAGGTGATGGCTTTTCTTGTTCTAGTGCTGCAAAATGTCGAGCGGTATTGTGAGGGCTTGCTCGTCAAAAGGTGGTTTCCAGGTAAGTTTAGTGTAGTTGTTTTTTTTATTTATATCAGAGGGATCACGACAAGCAAAAGTATCACGCTGCGATGGTTTTATGCTTAGTGATTGTAGTACAGCATTTTATGGAATTTAAGTTGCCATCTAGTAAACCGGTCATTCAGTCCGGGGAGTATAATATGAAGTCGAAGACGATAAATTTTTCTATTTTATTACTAGGCCTGATCATTGGTTTAAGTTTAGCCATTGGGCATGGTGTATTAGCCGAGCGAAACGAGAACTCAACATTACCTATCGAAGATTTACGTACGTTTACCGAAGTATTTGCGAAAATTAAAAATGATTACGTTGAACCCGTTGATGATAAAACTTTATTAGAAAATGCCATCCGAGGTATGTTATCTGGCCTGGATCCGCATTCATCTTATCTGGACCCCGAGGGCTATAAAGAATTGCGGGTAGGTACCACGGGCGAGTTTGGTGGTCTAGGTATTGAAGTGGGCATGGAAGATGGGTTTGTTAAAGTCATTTCCCCTATTGATGATACGCCTGCGCAACGTGCTGGCGTACAAGCAGGGGATTTAGTGATTCGTTTAGATGATACACCGGTGAAGGGGTTGACGTTAAGCGAAGCCGTTAAGATTATGCGTGGTAAGCCCGGCACCGATATTATGTTAACTATTGTGCGGGAAGGTGCTGATAAGCCCTTAAAAATTACCATTGCACGAGCGGTTATTAAAGTCAAAAGTGTTAAAAGCCGGTTATTAGAGCCCGACTTTGGATATTTGCGTATTTCAAGTTTCCAATCTAAAACAGGGCAAAACCTGCAAGATGAAATCGCAAGATTGATCAAAGAGAATGATAACAAGCTCTCTGGTTTAGTGCTCGATTTACGCAATAACCCAGGTGGTGTATTGAGTGCGGCGGTGGAAGTTTCTGATGCGTTTTTAAAGAAAGGATTGATTGTATACACCGAGGGCCGGGATAAAGATTCGCGCTTGACCTTTAGCGCAACGCCGGGTGATGCATTAGAAGGTTCGCCATTGATTGTGCTGGTGAATGGTGGTTCTGCATCTGCCTCAGAAATTGTTGCTGGTGCATTACAAGATCATAAAAGAGCGATCATCATGGGAACTAAAACATTTGGTAAAGGCTCAGTACAAACTATTTTACCCATGAACAGTAATGCGGCGTTAAAGTTAACAACTGCACGTTATTACACGCCCTCAGGTCGTTCGATTCAAGCCGAAGGTATTGAACCACACATTAATTTGAAGCGGGTTAAAGTATCGACGGTAGATCCAGGATTTGAGCGGATAAAAGAAGCCGATTTGGCGCGACATTTAGAAAATGGTGATGGCGAAAAATCGAGTTCCAAGACCAAGGAAAAAGAGAAGAAAGAGGAAAAAGATTCCTTAGTGAATACTGATTATCAGTTGTATGAAGCGTTAAATACCTTAAAAGCATTGCGGATCATGAGCCAAGTCAATTAATTGACTTGACAAGCGCGCTAGTCAGTTTTATCGCGTTTTTATATTGATTCATGCATTGATTTTTTGTTATATGGACAGGAGAACTGAAACGTTCTCCTGTTTTTTTTTGTCTGGCGATAGCTTTTCACTCAATCCATACTTATCGGATAGCGAATCTGCGACTATATAAAGTTTATAGGGGATATCAAAATGACAAATGTAATTATTCCACTAGCAACAGGTTGCGAGGAATTGGAAGCGGTGACTATCATTGATCTGCTTCGCCGAGCAAATATCAATGTGGTCACGGCTGGACTCGACAATCAACCAGTAAAAGCAAGCCGAGGCACGGTAATTGTGCCAGATACGGTCATTGATGAAGTATTGGACGTTGACTTTGATATGATTGTTTTACCAGGAGGTTTACCAGGTGCTGATTTTTTGAGCGAAGACGAACGAATTAGAAAAATACTGGTCAAGATGTTTGATCAAGGGAAATATATTGCCGCCATTTGTGCTGCGCCCAAAGTATTAGCCAGGGCAGGTATTCTAAATAACAAACAGGTGACGTGTTATCCTGGCACTTTGGATGCGTTGCAGATACCAGGTATGCAGCTGCTTAGCGCGCCTGTGGTGTTAGATGGTCAGCTGATAACTTCACGCGGGCCTGGAACTGCGATGGATTTTGCGTTAACACTCATCGAAGTATTGGCAGGCAAAGAAAAGCGATTGGCTGTTGAAGGACCCCTTCAACGGGTTGGATAGTTTTTTTATAAGAGATAGGATTTGAAAGCACGACATGTCAGTATATCAGACAATTTCGGAATTGCATCAGCATTTAAATAGCCGAATTATTGGCCAAAAAAAACTCATTAATCGTATCTTTATTGCACTATTAGCCGATGGTCATTTACTCGTCGAAGGGGCGCCTGGACTCGCAAAAACCAAGGCAATTAAAGAACTTGCATTGGGGGTTGAGGGTGATTTTCATCGCATTCAATTTACTCCCGATCTGTTACCTGCCGATTTAACCGGAACAGAAATATATCGGCCACAAGATAGCAGCTTTCGTTTTCAACAAGGTCCGTTGTTCCATAACTTGTTGCTCGCTGACGAAATTAATCGGGCCCCTGCCAAAGTGCAGTCGGCGCTGTTAGAAGCGATGGCTGAGCGGCAAATTACGGTGGGTAAAAAAACCTATCCGCTACCCGAGCTTTTTTTGGTCATGGCCACTCAAAATCCCATTGAGCAAGAAGGCACTTATTCGTTACCCGAGGCCCAGCTCGATCGATTTTTGCTACACGTGACCATCACTTATCCTGATGCGACATCAGAAAAACAAATTCTGGAAATGGTGCGCGGGGAAATGTTAAATCGGGCAGATAAAGTGTCAATGGATGTGCCAAAGATTTCTCAAGAAATCATTTTTGCTGCTCGCAAAGAAATCTTGGGTTTGTATTTGTCTTCCGCCTTGCAGGAGTATTTAATTCAGCTCATTATGGCGACCCGAGAACCTTTGTTATATGGCCATGACTTGCATCAGTGGATACGCTATGGGGCCAGTCCGCGTGGCACGATTGCATTAGATACCTGTGCCCGTGCGCACGCTTGGTTGTCGAGAAAAGATTATGTGTCTCCCGAAGATATTCAGGAAGTGGTGCATGATGTTCTGCGCCACCGAATTTTGTTATCTTTCGAAGCCGAAGCCGAAGGCATTACCCCGGATCATGTGATTAATGAAATTATTTCGCGTGTTCCTGTTCCTTAAGGAGACTGTCCGAGAATGGATAGCCTGCTAGCCATTTGTTCGGTCAAAAATATCTAGTGAAAAGGATCGGAAAAAGCGGCCATTTTGATGGTTTTGCGGCCGATTTATTTTTTAAGCAAACCGCTTCTTAATTACGACTGATTTGATGCATGTTTAAACGGATGAATGACCCGGCTGTTAAGCCAGCAACAAAGTCCCCTGAGGAGGGTGCTTTTGTCGCATTAGAGACGCTAATTAAATTAAAAGCTCAGGCACTTACGCTCTCTCTAAAAACAAAAAATAAAAGTTATGCTTCATTGGCGGGCGTTTATGCTTCACCGTTTCGCGGCCGTGGCATTGATTTTGATGAAGTTCGTATGTATCAGCCTGGTGATGACATTAGAAATATTGACTGGCGGGTGACTGCTAGGACCGGACGGGCACATACTAAATTATTTACCGAAGAGCGAGAGCGCCCGGTATTTTTTGCTGTAGATAAAAGCAGTAGTATGCAGTTTGGCTCGCGAGTGGCTTTTAAGTCCGTGATTGCAGCTAAAGTGACATCCATTTTAGCTTGGGCGGCCTCCTCTAATGGTGATCGGGTGGGCGGCTTGGTTTATACTGAGGCAAAGTCGCAGGAAGTCAAACCTTATGCGGGTAGCCAAGGTGTGTTGCGTCTGCTAAAAGCCATGGTGGATATTCCTGTCTTAGATATGTCCGAGAATCAGCAACAACGGTTTTTATCGAACACCATCCCTCGCTTGAGGCGAGTTGCCAAGCCGGGTAGTTTGGTTTTTGTACTTAGCGATTTTAAAGCGTTAGATAAAAATATTGAAAAATACTTAATTCAGTTGGCACACCATTGTGATGTTGTCTGTATCTTTGTTTATGATTACTTAGAGAGTGATTTGCCGGCACCCGGTTATTATAATCTGAGCGATGGTAAGTCATTTGCCTTGATGGATACCACTCAAATGGCATTAGTCAAAGCCTACAAAAAACGGTTTGCTGAAAGAAAAAATCATTTCCTCTCATTTTGTAAAAAGAATGCAATCCATGGCATGTTGTTGCGTACGGATGATGATATTTTGAAAGTGATGCAAGAAAATTTAATTCGCCAGCATGCATTTTCTCGGGTATTTGGTTGACGTGGTGGCTGTTGATTAAATATGAATGATCTAACAGAAGCACTGAAAGATTTAAAAGATGTTCATGAGCCAGCGGCTATTGTTTTCTGGCCTATGGCGCCAGGGTGGTGGTTACTGATTTTTTTATTAGTCGCGAGCTTAATTGGTGTTTACTATTGGAAAAAGCATCGTAAGCCACCGTATAAAAAATTGGCACAAACCGCATTGAAGCAGTTGCACAATGAGTATGAATTGAATGGCGATGAGAAAATGTTTATTCAGTCCTTGTCGACGTTAATTCGTCGCATCGCTTTAGCGGTGTACGGTCGGCAGGTATCTAGCTTAACAGGTAATCAGTGGCTTAAATTTCTTAATGAAACGGGTAATACCGATGCTTTTACTGTTGGGCCGGGTAAAATGCTAATTGATGCACCTTATCAATCAACCCCTAACATTAATGTAAAAGATTTATTGTTAATTACCAAACATTGGGTAGGCAGCATTAAATGATTCAGTTCGCATGGCCATGGATATTTATTTTGTTACCGCTGCCATGGTTGACCTGGTATTTTTTACCGCCGGTAAAAAATACCAGTAAAGCCGCGTTGAAAGTCCCGTTTTTTTTAGAATGGGTTCACTTGAACAAGCAGCTATCGGGCAACCGTCAGCGTAAATCTGAACCTTTGTTTTGGCTGGTTTTAGTTTGGTTATTTTTGGTGACTGCCAGTGCTCGCCCGGAATGGGTGGGCGATCCCATTCATCTTCCAGTCAGTGGCAGAGATCTCATGATGGCGGTTGATTTATCGGGTAGTATGAATCAGCCGGATTTTTCCATTGATGGCGAACAGGTGAATCGTTTAACCGTTGTTAAAGCGGTGGGTGGCGATTTCATTGAGCGTCGTCAGGGAGACCGACTCGGCTTGATTTTATTTGGTCGTAACGCTTATGTGCAAACACCGTTAACGTATGACCGGATGTCGGTTAAAACCATGCTTTATGAAGCAGAAATTGGCATGGCAGGTAAGGAAACCGCCATTGGAGATGCCATTGGTCTCGCTGTGAAACGCTTTAAAGACCGACCTGAGGAAAGCCGTGTATTGATTTTATTAACCGATGGTGCCAATACTGCTGGGGAGGTGGAACCTTTGCAAGCGGCGAAGTTAGCCAGTGAGATGGGATTGCGCATCTATACGATCGGGGTGGGCGCGGACCGCATGCGGGTGGACAGCTTTTTTGGTTCGCAAATTGTTAACCCTTCTCGTGACCTGGATGAGAAAACCCTAAAAGGGATTGCAGATGTCACCGGCGGGGCTTATTTTCGAGCCAAGGATACTCAAGGACTGGCAGAAGTTTATCAAAAACTCGATGAATTAGAACCAACACTTTCTGAGGCAGAAACATTTCGGCCCGTGAAATCACTTTTTTATTATTTTCTAGCGATGGTGATTTTAGTGGGTTGTATTTTAGCGTGGCGTCGTGGTGTAGTGAGCTTTGTGAGCCGAGCAACGTAAAGTGATGAGCATGCAATAATGATGGAGTTCACTGATTTTCATTTTTTAAGGCCATGGTGGTTGTTAACCTTTATTCCGTTTGCATGGCTATTGTGGCGACTGCGCAAAATGTCACACTCGGGAGAAGCCTGGGCGAAAGCCTGTGATGCGCATTTATTGCCCCATTTGTTAACTCAAGATCAGCAGAAAATTAGCCAATTGCCTTATTGGATTTTGGGGACTGTCGGGGTATTGATGATTATTGCCTTAGCGGGTCCTGTCTGGAAAAAACTGTCGCAGCCGGTATTCAAGACGGAAGCGGCTAGCGTATTTTTACTCGATTTATCACGCTCTATGGATTCCCCGGATGTCACGCCTTCGCGGATTGCGCGGGCAAAACATAAATTGCTCGATATGTTGAAATTAAAACAAGAAGGGCAATCCGCATTAATTGTTTATAGCGGGGAGCCAAATGTGGTGTCACCACTGAGTGATGATACCAATACCATTGCGGCGATGGTGCCAGTATTGTCACCTGATATTATGCCGACTCAAGGAAGCCGGGTAGATTTTGCTTTGCAGAAAGCCGAGGATTTGTTAAAGCAGGCGGGCTTGTCCAGTGGCCAAATTATTGTGATAGCCGATGATGTGAATGGTGCGGCAGCATTGACTGCGGCGGAGGCGGCTGAAGAAAGTGGTTATCAAGTTTCCATATTGGCAATTGGTACGGAACAAGGTGCGCCGATTCCTATTGCAGGTGGTGGTTTTTTAAAAGATGCTCAAGGTGGTATCGTTATTCCTAATGTTGATTTTCATGGCATGAGGACTTTTGCCAGCAAAGGGGGCGGATACTTTGTGCGGCTTACTTTTGATGATAAAGATATTAATCAGCTATTGCGTAATACCACAATAGACCCTCAATTTGCTAATCGCAAAATGTCCTCTGAGCGCGAAGTTGATTTATGGCAAGAAGAAGGTCCTTGGTTGTTATTACTGGCATTGCCATTAGTGGCGATTGGTTTTCGGCGTGGTTGGTTGTTGATCATTTTGCTGACTTGTGCACCGCTGTTTCCTCAGCCTGCGTATGCCTTTGAATGGAGCGATCTTTGGTTAACCAAAGATCAGCAAGCTCAGCAGTTACTTGAGCAGGGGAAAGCGTCTGCGGCAGCGAAAACATTTGACGATCCTGATTGGCAAGGTACGTCTTATTATAAGTCGGGTGAATACCAAAAGGCGTTGGAATCATTTAATCAATCGGATACGGCAGATAGTGATTATAATCGAGGCAATGCCTTGACGCATTTAGGACGTTTTGAAGAAGCGCTACAAGCCTATGATCAAGCCCTGGCTAAATCGCCTGAGCATGCAGATGCAGCTTACAATAAGGAGCTAGTTAAACGTTTATTGGAGCAGCAAGAGAAGCAAGAGCAGGATAAGCAGGAGTCTCAGCAACAAGATTCGTCGGATTCAGAGCAGCAAGACTCGCAAAACCAAGATTCAGCGCAAAATCAAGAGGCGGATGGATCTGAGCAAAATCAAAACCAGCAAAGCCAACAAGACCCTCAGCAAGCAGACGATTCTCAACAAAATGAGCAACAACAGGCGGATCAGCAACAAGCTCAACAAGATGCCTCTCAGTCTCAGGACAAGCAAGAGGCGAATCAATCACAAGATAAGTCGCAAGCTAGCCAGTCTACAGAAGAACAACAATCGCCAGAAAAATCAGAACAGCCACAAACGGCGAAACAAGATGAATCCTCATCAGAAGATAATCCTGATCAGCAAAAGCAGACTGCCGCTGAGCAACAACTCACGAGCGAACAAAAAGAATCCCAACAGGCAATGGAGCAGTGGTTAAGGCGTATTCCTGATGATCCTGGTGGATTGTTACGAGAAAAATTTCTGCGCCAGTATCAGCGTCGTCAACACAATACAAGCGAATTAGAGCAGCCATGGTAAATAAACGTCTATTAATCTGCATTCCGCACCTGAGCATACGACCTCATTTAATCCTTGATTTCTTGGCGATTTTTTTCCGCTCAAGTACGAAATGCAGGATACTAAGCTTACTTTTTATTTTGTTTAGTTTTTTTACGACAAATATTCTAGCGGCAACAGCACGTGTTGATCGGACGGTTATTTATGAAGGTGAAACGTTTCAACTTTTTTTAAAAAGTGATGCCAGTGACAATAGCCTTGATTTATCACCATTAGAGATAGATTTTGAAGTGCTGAGTACTTCTCGCAGTAGCCAAATGAGTTTTATCAATGGTCGTATGCAATCGAGTAACGAATGGGATGTAACGTTGTCACCTAAACGTTTAGGTGAATTAATGATTCCTCCCATTGACATCAATGGGCGTAAAACCCAAGCCTTAAAAGTTTCGGTTGGTGTGGCACCTGCCAATACAAATTCTGAGGCACAGGATGTGATGCTAAAAGTGGATGTTGATCAAAAAAATCCTTTTGTGCAATCACAAGTCGTATTAACCATACGTTTACTGCATGCGGTTGAAATTCGTGATGGCGGACTTTCTGAGCCAACATTAGATAACGCGATTATTGAGCGCATGGGTACGGATGTTAACTTTCATACGACGGTGAATAATAAGCGCTATCAAGTGACTGAGCGTCGGTATGCTATTTTTCCTCAGACTAGCGGGGAAATCATCCTACCGGTGGTTGCTTTTGAAGGGCACATAATGGACCGAGGGCGTTCTAGATCCTCGCAACGAGCGGATCCGTTTAATCGATTTTTTCAACAACTACCTACCAAGATGATCCGGCTAAAAAGCGAGCCTATTAAGCTTGACGTCAAGCCCCAACCAAGCCAGTACCAGGGGGATTGGTGGTTACCTGCCAAGTCGTTAACATTAACGGAATCTTGGTCGCCGGATTCGCCTCAATTTCGAGTGGGTGAGCCGGTGACTCGCACGTTACAATTAGAAGCCGTTGGCTTAACAGGGGCTCAATTGCCGGGCATTATCAATGAAAATGCACTCAATAACTTCAAGCATTATGCAGATAAGCCGGTAGTGAAAACCCAAGATAATGGGCAAAGCTTGATAGGGACATTGCAAGAGAAAGTTGCGATCGTACCCACTCAGGCAGGTCAATTTGAACTCCCTGAAATCAATTTGACTTGGTGGGATATTCAAAACAATAAAGCACAGCGTGCCACTTTGCCAAGTCGGGTGGTACATGTATTGCCGGCCATCGCCCAACAAGCAACAAACCAGATGAGTACCAGCTTACCAGTGGCAGACAACAGCATTAATAATAACTCATTGAGTGACACGCCATTAGCGCAATCACATAGTGAGTTATCCGCCGGTTATTGGCCGTGGATCAGTGCTGTTTGTGCGATCGGTTGGTTATTGACATGTATGGCTTGGTGGCGTCAGCGTGGTGTTTTTGGTGAAGCGAGTCGCATTAATTTGGTGGATGAGAAGAAAAAAATTTCTCCGCAAATGGCTTTGTCAGCATTGCAAAGGGCTTGTTTGCAAGTGGATGCCAGGCAGGTTCGTGACGAGCTTTTGTCTTGGGCCAACGCCACCTGGCCCAATGAATCTTTGAAAAATCTGACTCAGGTATCGCAAAAAGTAGATGATGTAACGTTTAGCCAGGCGCTTACCAAGCTTGATGAAATCTTATATTCGCCACAGAAGATGTCATGGGATGGCGATCAATTTTGGCAACAGATAGCCAGTAGTTTGAAACAAAATATAAAAAAGCCTAAAGCAAAGAATTATGTGATACCGGAATTATATCCGACTAAATAATGAACCGACTTGCAAAAATGCATGCTTGGGATGTATCAGCCAAACAAGCGATCGCTATCCAGAAGGAATGGGCTGGATACGTCATAATAGAAGATGCATTGCCCCCTATACACACCATTGCTGGTGTTGATGTCGGTTTTGAAAATGAGGGGGAAATAACAAAAGCGGCGATAGCTGTTTTATCTTACCCTGCCCTGGAATTGCTTGAATTTGCGATTGCCAGAGTCACGACTCGTTTTCCCTATATCCCCGGTTTATTATCTTTTCGAGAAATTCCCGCCGTACTGAACGCGATTAATCAGCTCAAAAATAAACCAGATTTATTGATGTGTGATGGCCAAGGTTATGCCCATCCCCGGCGATTTGGTATTGCGTGTCATTTAGGCACACTGCTGGATATACCGGCGATTGGTGTGGGTAAAACTCGACTCATTGGAGAATATAGCAGCGTACCGGCTCAACGAGGCCAATGGGCGCCATTAACGCATAAAAATGAGCAAATTGGGGCGGTTTTACGAACCCGAGAAAAGATTAAACCGGTGTTTGTTTCAGTGGGACATCGAATCAGTTTAATAAGAGCCATACACTACGTCATGGCTTGCACCACCCGCTATAAACTGCCTGAAGCCATACGCCATGCACATCGATTGGCATCTCAAAAATGATGGGCTTATAATACGACGAATGTCGCATCGCTTGGTGTGGAATGTAAGCTTTAAGGATCGGGTACGGTCCTAAATGAATCAACAAGGGTATTTTGCATATGGCTAGCAAACAAAAAGGCAAACGAGGTATTAAAAAAGAGATTGTACGCCAATTTGAACGTTCATTCGATTTGCCAAAATTAGATTACAAAAAAAGGGTTCAGCCGATTAAACCCAAGGCGATGTTGTATGGTTTGGCTTCTGGGTCGCTGTTGTATTGTATTGCATTTGGTTTCGCCTATGTTGGGGTGAGCAACAATGTGATGCCGCTGGAATCCTTTGCCAAGTTCGTTTGGATTATTATGGTGCCGACCACCGTGGTTGGTTTATTTGTTTGGTTATTAGTAAAAAACCGTATGGAATATCCTATCCGGCAAGATATTTTGAAATATGTTGCCGAGCTTGAACATAATGACGGTTTATTGTGGCGCTTTGCACCTGTTATTGATCATGTTGATCCTAATGATTATGCCAGCAAAAAAACCTTTAATCTGTCTAGAGAGGGTAAAATCAAAGACATGGCTGTCGAGGATTACACTGAGGTAATTGATAAGTTAAAAGATATTTTGAGCAATACCGAAAACCGAAACTTTGATAATAAAATAGCTGAAGAAGTATTAGAAAATTTTGATAAAACGGAAGTCGCTTTGTGACCTTCAGTGGCAATAAACCTTGGCGGCGAAAATATTTTTTTCGGTGTTTACCATGGCTGATGCTGGTGGCCTGCAGTGGGTGCTTTCATGGGGATACAAATGATGATGCCGCCAGTGAAAACCAAATCGAACACCCTCCCCTATTATTAGCCACCTATTTCGATAACCTGTTATCCATGGAGCCATTGGCCTTGGATTTGGACAATGCACCAACTATTTTCCGATCCATTCAGTTAAGGATGATTGCGCTGGCAGATTTAGCATTAAAAGGTTTTGATGATTTAGGTGCATCACAACACATTGCCGACCGATTAATGGCCAAGCCCGCCTCTCGAAAAGTGACAATTCTTGATGCTTCCAGCGAGAAGTGTCTGCAAAATCCCGGCAATCGAGATGACAAAATTGTTGAGTCGAATTTATGGAATGATAAAAATAACGATGCCGTGTCCTCCATCGGAGATGAATGGATATATGTGTCATGGAACTGTCAGGCGCTGGATAGCAGCACCATCACTAATGGTATCATTACCTATTCGGGGATGGGCTCGCAAATAGAGATGACCAATACTGAATTTAACAATCATCAGATGGCTTTGGATTTTGAAATCTCCTATTTGGCCGGAAATTCGGTATTATTTAAAAATGCGGTGGTGGTTTTTACTCGTCAAGCACAGCAAGCAAGCTTTCAATTAACGGCCGATCAAATCGGCGTGATCACTGATGATGAAGCCTCTTATTTATTTAAGGATGTTAAATTTTCTGCAAGCATGCCTTATGAGCTAACCAACGATGAGCAACTCATTGCTATCGGTGGGCAACAAATAAGTTTGTCAGGGTTGTACTATGATGCATCACTCGCGGGTTATATTAACTTTGCTAGCTTGGATGACTATCCATTGAACTATGACTTTGTGCCCGCGAAGCTAAGCAGTGGAGAAATGTTACTGCTCGGTGCGCTCAGTCACGGTGTCTCTGTGAGTATGCAAGCTGATTCCGATAGCTTGTTTTTTACTTCAAGCACCGATAGTCAAAACCACAAGCAGTACGCTTGGTCAGAGTTGGCCCTGATGGAGTTTAACTTGGTCCAGTTATTGACCGAATGGGAAAGTGTGTTTTAAATCGCTACCTATCTTCGCCTAAGGCGCCTACTGTTGGTAGCCCTACCTCCTCATCCATCACTCAGTTTTAGGCGAATACAAACTAAATCTAAGCGCCAAACAGGGAAGTTATTACTTCGCCCATGCCTTATATTATAAGCCCATGGGTTAAGTTTTTAGGAATCGTAAAAATAACGTATCTATATAGACTCACTTATTTTATCATGCCTTAGAAGCTATTTATAGACTGGAGAGTAAAGTAAAGTTAGCTATTGTTGTCCCTTGTTATAATGAAGAAGATGTCTTGAAGGAAACGTCAAATCGTTTAGTTAATTTGTTAATGGAGCTGATTAAAAAAGACAAAATAGAGAATGCTTCCAAAATATATTTTGTTGATGATGGAAGCCAAGATGAAACTTGGTCAATAATAGAAGCGATTTGTGATCATGATACACATTTTGCTGGCATCAAATTATCAAAAAATCGAGGACACCAAAATGCATTGCTTGCAGGGCTTTTTACAGCTCATGGTGATGCATTGATAAGTATTGATGCAGACTTGCAGGATGATATCTTTATTATAGAAGAAATGATTGACGCCTATCAAAGTGGGTTCGATATTGTATATGGAGTGCGAAAACGGCGGCAAGCAGACACTATTTTTAAGCGATTAACTGCTGCATTATTTTATAAAATAATTCGAATATTGGTTGGCAAAGACTCAATCAATAATCATGCTGACTATCGATTAATGAGTAAGCGTGCGATTGATGGCTTGAAGCAATACAATGAAGTTAATTTGTATTTGCGGGGGTTGGTGCCCTTGCTTGGGTTTAATGCAAAGATAGTTTATTATGATCGCGCAGAGCGCTTTGCTGGTGACTCTAAGTATCCCCTTAGGCGAATGATCTCATTAGCGCTTGATGCAGTGACATCATTCTCTGTTGTACCGCTTCGGATTATTACATTTGTTGGTTTTTTGACATTTTTAGGATCAATGTCAATTACCATATGGATTCTTTGGGTAAAATATTTTACTGATTCAGCGGTACCTGGTTGGGCGTCAACAGCATTGCCTATGTACTTTCTTGGTGGTATCCAAATTCTTTGCATCGGGATTCTCGGTGAGTATATGGGTAAAATATACAGCGAAGTTAAAGCGCGGCCGCGATATATCATTTCAAAAATAAAGAATCTTTAATTTGTGTCTTGTTTATTGAATAAACATCCCTGAGAACAGCTATTCCATGTCTGCTTATGGATTTATCGGATAATTTTTTTTATTAAATATTGGAAGTCGTATGATGACAAAGGTCAACCCTCTTGCAATGCCTGCTAAGTATTTTATTGTATTTTGTATTCTTTGTTTGGCGACGATTTATTTTTTATTGGTGCCGAGATACATAATATTTAACATTGATGATGCATGGACGACATCACTGGTTTATCACTATCATCAATACAATGAGCTCACCGATGTAATATTTGAAGGGCCTGGACTTTTTCAATTTGGAAGAGTGCATGCTTATCTATACGGAAATGTTTTGAGTTTATTTGACTATAGCTGGGAAAGCAGTATTTATTTGTCAATGTTGTTGGTGATTTGTGCTTTGATAATGGCTTATGTTGCGCTTGTCAAACTAGGGTTTAGCAAACAAGTTGCCATGATAAGTACGATAATATTATCAGCCATGGAGCCTGTCGTTGCCGTCGCACATACAGCTAGATCTGATGCTTTGAATTTATTGTTAGTCACCTTGATCATTCTATTGTGGGTATTTAAGAAACCTTTATTGTCGGGTTTGCTTTTTGGTTTAGGGGCAACAATTTATCCCATGTTTGTTATGGCCATCCCATATGTTATTTCAGTTGCAATCTATCAATATTTAATTAAGGAGATAACTTACACTGATTTAAAAAGTTTGTATTGTTTTTCTTGATTGGGGCTAGCCTTTCTTTTGCTTGCTATGTATTTGTACACTGACATGAGTTACGTAATACACTGGATGTGATTAATCAAAGCAGTAAAAAATTTAGCCTAGATATTTTTATTAAGTATTATTTAGAGGCAAAATTTTTTCGACATGTGCCTGAATTCGGCATTTTGATTATAACGACTTTTCTTAGTATTTATATTATTAGGACGAGTCGCGATCGCCTTTTAATACAGAAATGTATGTATGCGTTAATAGCATTGATATTGGCTGTTTTATCGTTAGTTCTTATTGGCAGAGATAATCATTACTATATGGTATATCTAATGCCCGCGTTATCGTTGCAAATTGCATTAGTCATATATTCTATGGTCAAGAATTTGGTTTATCAGCGATTATTATTAATAAGTTTGTTAGGGCTATATTTATTACCCTTTGGCTATCCCATTTATATGAACTATGGTGCAGATTTTAGCAATTATGTTGAAAAATTAAACTCGAATTTGCCGGATAGTAAAGATAATGCTGTCATTGGCTATTCGAAATATTGGTATGCTTATAAAAACTTGACATATATCGCATACAATAGTCCTTTGAAAAAATTAAAAGAAATAACTGAAAATTCTAATGACAATATATATCTCATAAGTACTCATCAGTTTTCAGATCAAGAAATTGATTAGGAAGCAAAATTAAATAGCATATTTAATTTTCCATTCCTTATAGGTCTGGCGATTGATATCCAGTCGAGTTTAGGGCGTACTCCAGCTCAGGGGTTTTGTTTCAAACACCTTCATTTTCCGGGATTGCTGCGTAAGTTACGACCGATGGAAAGATTTCTAAAATGGTTGCCACTGGAGGCACAATATTATGTTTTGGCTCAGAAAGATTCAATGGTTGAATAACTCGGCTGTTAGCTATTTGCTTGTTGGGGTTTTGAATACAGTCATCGGTTTATCTGTTATTTACTTGGCAAAATGGTTATTGGGTTTGGGAGATATTATATCGAATGTAATAGGCTATGCGGTGGGCGTGACGATGAGCTTTACTCTGAATAAGAAATGGTCATTTCGACATGAGGGTCAGGTCATGTCATCTTTTATTCGGTTTATCGCAGTAATATTAGTGGCATATTTTGCAAATTTATACGTTGTTATCATTTGTATTGAGTTTTTTATGGTGAATAGTTATATTTCCCAGGCAATTGGGATTATTCCATATACAATCATCGGTTATCTTGGCAGTAAATTTTTCGCCTTCAAACATAGACAAGTTTCTTAACCTATTATTCCAATAAAAGCAATTTTTCCGCATAGCTTTTACTGGTTGAAGAGAGTTGCTTAGCATGGGAGGTTAGGTATTGATCAATTAGCGGTTTGCCTCCCATGTCGTGTGCAGCGGTGAGTACTACGGCATCGAGTAAATCATCCGCCGATTTGAGGGGGCTGCAAGTACCCTGGGTAATTCTGGAGATTTCGCTAAACACTTTTAGGGTTTCTGGCGCTTGCCCAACCACAAAACTAAAAACCGGGCGCTTGAGATGTGCTAGGCGATAAGCTTGTTGCAGGTAATCGCGCTCGGGGTGAGGTGGTGCATCACCAATCAATATCACGCAAGTTGCTTTGCTATCGTTGGCGGCCACTTCGAGTGCTTTTTCTACGGCTTCTTCCCAATCCATACCCCCATAGCAGTTGATGGTGTTAATGAATGAAAGCAAATTCGATGCGCCAGTCTCCCATTGGGAGGATTCAATTAACTTATCATCTTCACTGTAATCACGATAGGCAACCCATTTCAGCTCATATGAACCAAGTGCTGACATACGATTTATCATTTCAGTGATATGTCTACGCGTGCTATCCCAGATGTTAGCCATGGAGCCGGTAGCATCAGATAAACCAATAATGCGGCTGACTTTGTTTGGTGTTTGATATTTTGTTGTGAGTTCCTCGATGGTTGTTTGGTATCGGTCATTGGTTGTTGTTAAAGTGATTGACCTGCTTGATAACGATGGCAACTTGGGCCGAGTTAGTGATGTACTCATGCGTATATATTAATCCCTTTGCCTAAGTATTCACGTAATGTGTTGTAGGCTTCATTTATTTCTTGGGTTTTCTGGTTAGCATCGACGTGATGTGGATTGAGGTCGGGGTGGTGCAATTTGATAATTTTTCGATAGGCTGTTTTTAGTGTTTCCATATTGACTGGGCCTGCTCCATTGAGTTTTAATATTTCGGCAAATTTTTTGATGGCGTCAGCGTATAGCGAGTTGTTGTCGGTCGCATAGGCGGTATCATCTGCGGTGTTATTCTGCTGATTTTTTGCTTGCATGATGCTCGCCGAGAGCGCACAAAGATCTTCATATATGTCTTGTAATGTTTCCAGGCCATTGGCTGGCTCGATGGCTCCTGATGTCAATTGTTTGATCAGGCGGTGAATTTCCGATGCCATTGAATTAAGCAAACTTTGATGGGAGCGTTCCATGATGTTTTCTGTTAACAATGAAACTTGGTGTTCAATCGCCAGGATGATTTCGTCGTATATGACTTGTAATTTTTTCCAGTCACAGCCAATGGCATAGAAATGTTGTAGTTCATCATCGTTTAGGGTTTCCCAGTGTTGGAGTTTTTGCTGTAGGGGTTTTGCAAACGCCTCATTAAATGCCGGAAAAACAATTTCGCAATGTTTGGCGAAACTGCAAATTTTTTTTACTGTGTGTAGTTTTTCTATCCTTGTTTCGATTTGTTGATGATCTCTGCTTTTGATGACTTCATAAATTGGGGCATCATCAATGGTGGTTTCTTTGCAGATTTCGTCAACTTCGATTAACACGTATAAGAAATGACAAAACTGTTGACGTTGTAGTTTATCGCTGAGCAATAATTTTAATTCAAATCCCATTATCAGTAAAAATTTATCCACCGCTTGAAACGCATCAACACGATGTAATAAGCTGCATAATCGATTAGGTAGGTAATGAGCGTCTAATGGCAACAGGATTTTTTTGGCGACGGTTTTTTGAATATTACTTATCGCCGGATGTGGGTTGTCAAACAGTGGCTGGAGCGGGAAGTCATTATTGGTTGATGACTTAGGACTGCAAATTTGGGCGTTAAATAATTCACCGTCACTACTTTGCTTGGTGGTTGTATGACAAGCTGATGTTGTTGAATATTGTTTCCATGAAAAAAACCAAGCAAGCATTATTTGAAAAGAACGCTTGATGTGATTGATCAGCTTGTCCATGTTGGTATACATCGTCAGTCGTCTTATTTTAAAAATAGCACGGTTGGTTGAATACTGTACTGGTTGCCCATATGCCGCTTTAGGGTCAGTGGTATCAAGCGGTTTATTTTGTTTGTTTTATTATCGAGCTGACGATGGCATGTAAAACTAGGAAGTTACGCCTCGCCCGTTCCTTAAAAGGGGTAGGGGTAGTAGATAATATTGTCGAATGTTCCATGCCGACCTCCAAGCTGTCAGTGCAACGTGTGAACTCTGCTTTTAACGCAGAGCTTGAGTTCCGTCCTAATCATCCCACAAAATTTTATTTTATTATGACGTAAACCTGTCTTACGCAGGTTGCATGGATTTTAGTTTTGTAACAATTGCATAGTAATATACCGTTTTTTATTGGCTTTGGGCAAGCCATGATTCCACTTAATTTTTTAATTTTTACGGTTAAGTTTTTTGGGCGTGTTTTTCTAGGGGGCTGAGGCTTTGCGCCAATCTTTTGGCAATGTTGAATTTTTGTCAGGTAGGAGTAGGGTGCATCATATGCATCAAACAAAGGTTCGATGTTTGCTTTGTTTAAACGCTTGATGGTGCCGTAAAACGCACCCTACTAGTATATAGGCTTATAAAGTTTTAAAAACTTGCTCTGCGGCTGCTAGAGTTTCGGCAATGTGGTTATCGTCATGGGCGCTTGATACAAATCCGGTTTCATAGGCGGATGGCGCTAAGTAAACCCCGTGTTGCAACATACCGTGATAAAACTTTTGAAAACGTTCAATATGGCATTGGGTAACTTGTTGGAAGCGGCTGACCTGGGTTTCTTCCGTAAAAAAGAATCCGAACATACCCCCAACGTGATTGGTGGTCAATGGGATACCGGCGGCGGAGGCTTTTTGTTTTAAGCCTTCGCATAAGGCGGCAGCCTTATTTGCGAGTTTGTCGTGAAACCCTGACACTGAGATAAGCTCTAGGGTTTTTAGGCCGGCGGCCATGGAGATGGGATTGCCTGATAAAGTACCCGCCTGATAGATTGGTCCAAGGGGGGCGATTTGCTCCATGATATCGCGTCTGCCGCCAAATGCGCCCACCGGTAAACCGCCACCGATGACTTTGCCCAAAGTGCTCAGATCCGGTGTTATGCCATAGTGAGCTTGGGCGCCACCTAGGGCAACTCGAAAGCCTGTCATGACTTCATCAAAGATTAATACGCTATCGTATTGGTCGCAAATTTTTCGAAGGCCTTCTAGAAAACCTGGCTCGGGTGGAATGCAATTCATGTTGCCTGCAACGGGTTCCACGATAATACAGGCGATTTCGTTTCCTATTTCTTGGAAAACTTGTTGGACTTGTTGCAGATCATTAAAAGTGAGCGTGAGGGTGAGTTCCGCCAGTGAGGCTGGCACGCCGGGGGAGGTTGGTACACCTAAGGTCAGTGCGCCAGAGCCTGCTTTAACTAATAACGAGTCTGAGTGTCCATGGTAACAGCCTTCAAACTTGACAATTTTATCCCGACCGGTAAAACCACGGGCTAGGCGAATGGCGCTCATGGTGGCTTCGGTACCGGAATTAACCATGCGCACCAAATCAATGGAGGGCATAATTTGCCGAACTTTTTCTGCCATGGTGGTTTCAATGGCGGTAGGCGCACCAAAGCCTAGGCCGTTATCCACTACGGTTTTTACGGCATTTAATACCTCAGGGTGTGAATGACCGACGATCATGGGTCCCCAGGAACCGACATAGTCGACGTATTTTTGGTCATCTTCATCCCAAACGTACGCCCCTGATCCACGCTTGAAATAAACAGGCGTGCCACCAACGCCTTTAAATGCTCGCACCGGTGAGTTAACGCCACCTGGAATATGTTGTTGTGCCTGTGCGAAAAGTGTTTCGGAGTGTGTCATTTTGTACCCTTCATTTTGTTAAATAAATTTCGATAGTGTAACGCGCTGGCATAGACATCTTGTTGCCCAAACAAGCCATCAATGACTGCCACAGCATGGGCGCCTGCATCGATTAGTAATTGTCCATTATCGGGTGTGATACCGCCAATGGCGACAATCGGTATACTCAGTGCTGAGCGCGCTTCGCGTAATAATTCGAGATCGGCCTGGATTGCATCAGGTTTGCTTTTTGATGGAAAAAACCGACCAAACGCTACATAATCTGCCCCGGCCTTTTCTGCCGCGATTGCCTTGTCTAATTTATTATAACAAGATATGCCAATAATTTGGTTGCTTAACCGGTGTCGAGCTTCGGCTAATGCTATGTCATCTTTGCCCAAGTGAACGCCATTTGCTGTTACTTTTAACGCTAATGAGACATCATCGTTGATAATTAATAACGCTTGATGCTGGTCGCATCGTGTTTTGATAGCTTGGGCGATTTGATAACGCGCTTCGGCAGGTCGTTGTTTGTCGCGATACTGTATAATTTTTGCGCCACCCTTTAATGCCTGTTCGACCTTGCATAATAAAAGTTGGCGATCCATGCCGGATGGGGTAATGGCGTATAAGCCAGATAGGCTTACTTTCATGGAGTGCTATTTGTTAATCGAGTGGTGAATAGGCTTGGCTTGAGGTCATTGATTGGTGTCATCTTGGCTCCAAAAAAAACGATTGGGTAATAATTGACCCATACCTAATCGATTGCTGTGTTGCAAGCTTTGCCAGGTGTATTCTTGCGCCTCAAGGATGGCGGTAAGCGGCTCAACGCCTTGCCCAAGCAAGCCGGCAATGCTTGCCGCCAGCGTACAACCCGAGCCATGATAGCTATAAGGTAGTCGTTCCCAGCTATAACTGTCTAATAGTCTTTCATTTCCATATAATGTATTGATTACTTTAGGACTATTCTCATGTGTACCGGTGATGAGTACGTAATCACAGCCCATGGCCAGTAATTCTTGTGCGCAGGCATCGAGGGTATCTGCTTCCTGCGCGAGTGCTTTTGCTTCTATACTATTAGGTGTGAACACGGTAGTGAGCGGGATGAGCAAGCTGCGAATGGCTTCGATCAAATTGTCATCAGCTAATGGGCTGCCAGCGCCAGTCGCTAATACCGGATCTAAAATGACAGGAATTTGTGGGTAATCAAATAAGATGGTGTGAATGGCTTCAGCTGCTTCGACACTGCCTAACATGCCAATTTTAAAAGATTTTACAGACATATCTTCTAGCACGGCACGGGCTTGTGAGGTGATGGTGGCAATATCCATGGGTAAATAGCTTTTGATATCCTGGGTGTCTTGGGCAGTAATACAGGTAATGACCGGGGCTGTATGACAGCCCATGCTGGCAATGGCTTCGATATCCGCTTGAATACCTGCGCCACCCGTAGGGTCACTTCCTGAGAAGGCCATGACAACAGGTATGGAATTGTTTGGTGTCACTTTGATTCCTTATGCTTTTGGCATCCCTTGCTTTGGTTTTAATGATGTGTTGAGTAATCGCAGAGGATAAGGTGGTTGCGTATTGTGCTTGCTTAGGAATAGGGAAGTCAGTGCATCGCCCATTCCTTCAATAAGCGTTTATACCTTAAATGATGTGTTGTTGTATAGCGGTTATTGTTGAAAGATAGTTTGAAACTGCCAGCGATGGGATTGGCTGTGGCAGAGATTTGTCATGGATGTGAAATAGGGCCGTTGCTAAATTGGCCATTCCTAAACAAGAGCCTGAATTTTAGTCATTTTATAGAGAGGAGTCATTTTGTGGTTCAGTGGCAGGATATCGATACTATTTTGTTAGATATGGATGGGACCTTGCTTGATTTGCATTACGATGATTATTTTTGGCGGCAATATGTGCCAGAGCAGTATGCGGCAAAACATGGCTTGTCAGTGGTTGAGGCAAAATCCTTACTTGAGCCAAAATTTAAAGCGCACGAGGGTACCTTAGCTTGGTATTGTGTTGATTTTTGGAGTCAGCAATTAGGGCTGAATATTCCCCAGTTAAAGCAAGATTGTAGCCATTTAATTGCGATACACCCTGGGGTCGAGATTTTCTTAAGTGAAATCGGTGGTGCAGATAAACGGCTATTAATGATTACTAATGCTCACACCAAAGTGGTCGACCTGAAATTTAAGAAGACTGGAATCGATAAATATTTTGATGTTGTTGTATCCTCTCATGAGTTAGGTTTTCCTAAAGAAGACCCACTGTTCTGGGAGCGGTTGGCTCGGCAAGAAGCATTTGATCCGTGCCGTACCTTGTTTATTGATGATAGTTTACCTATTTTACATACCGCAAAAACTTTCGGTATTAGGTATTTGTTAACCATCAAGCAACCTTCGAGTCAAGGTCTGCAACGGATGAATCAGGATTTTCCTGCGTTAGATTCTTTCCTTGACATATTACCAAGTCGTGTTCAAGTTTCTGTGTGATTGCGATGATCATGGTAACGCGAACTGTAAGGCGATTGTCAGACTATGATTTAACCCACTAAATTCTGCATTGGAAGGGAACAGAATATTTTTGATCCACTCAAACCTATTATCTTTAGTCGATAAAAGGAGCCGCTTGAAATATAAAAACGATAATTCTAATCGAACTGGCTATCGACCCATCGAAGATACTTTTGCTGGAGTGAGTGCAGTTAAATTTTGGTTTCTCACAAGACTGAAAAGGATGTGTAGCTAATCGGAATCACTCGCTAAGTATTAAAGGCATGTCAGTTCTCTGCCGCTAATAAAGTGCCAATCGCTAATAGGCGCACCAACACATGGGAGGAGAACGGGAATGGAGTTTGATGAAAATTCTTCTGAATTTAGTGTAGATATAAACGATTCAACAATACTTTCATCCACGCAGTCTGAGCAAACCGATATTGATCTGTCAGAAGACATTCAGGATGTAAATTCTATGCCAGATTTGTTTAAAGAAGCCCGCCAATATCTACATGAAGCTGCACGTCACATCGCACTTGATCCTGATGTTTTAGAAAAGCTGAAGTATCCTAAAGAAACCTTGGCAGCGAGTTTACTCATCCGCATGGATGACGGTTCGCGGCGGTCCTTCAAAGCGTGGCGTTGTCGTTACGATGATACTCGTGGCCCGACCAAAGGCGGCATTCGTTTTCATCCAACAGTACGCTTGGATGAAGTGATGGCGCTCGCCTTTTGGATGACGTTTAAGTGTGCGGTAGTCAATCTGCCTTATGGTGGGGCGAAAGGGGGTGTCGCGGTTGATGCCCATGAGCTTTCCAAGGCTGAATTAGAACGTTTATCTCGTGCCTATGTTAAAGCATTTAGCACATTCATTGGTCCCGATCGCGATATTCCGGCCCCTGATATGTATACCAATGCCATGGTCATGGGATGGATGGCCGATGAATACAGTGCGATTGTTGGGCAGCCAAGTCCAGCAGTGATTACCGGTAAGCCGTTGGAATTAGGTGGCTCGCAAGGGCGTGAAGATGCCACTGGCCGTGGTGGTTATTTATTAATTCGTCATTTGGAGCGCGAGCTGCATCTGGACCCAGAAAAATCAACGGTGATTGTTCAAGGATTTGGCAATGTGGGGTTTCATTGCGCACGCTTGTTACATACGGACGGTTATAAAATCATAGGTATCTCTGATTCCAAGTCAGCGATTTATGATCCTGAGGGTATGGATCCATTAGCCGTGCGTGACTATAAGAAAAAAACCGGTAGTTTATATGGAGCACCTTCTAACGGCTCATTGGTCGAAATGGATAATGAGACTTTGCTGATTCAAGCCTGTGATTTGTTAGTTCCTGCCGCCATGGAGAATCAAATTCATGAAGACAATGCCGAGCAGATTCAGGCGAGTATCATTTGCGAGCTGGCGAATGGTCCAGTGACTCTGAAAGCTGACAAAATATTAAGAAAACGGAAAATAACTGTGATTCCCGATATTCTTGCCAATGCGGGTGGTGTGACCGTCTCTTACTTTGAATGGGTGCAAAACAAAGCGGGTTTTTATTGGAGTATTGAAGAGATTCATGCCCGCCTGAAAGAACGTATTCAGCCGGAAGCTCGCTTGGTTTGGGATTTGAGTTTAGAGAAAGGGGTCGACATGCGAACGGCGGCTTATATTCACGCCTTGGAGCGTATTGGTATGGCAGTGGCCGCGCATGGTACCAAAGCATACTTTTCTTCTTGAAGATTCACTGAGCGAATATTTACTAGAATGTCTTAAGCCAGTTAAGCAGATGAGTAAATAAGTCGGGGGATGCTGCCATTTCAGCCGCCGTTCGGGTTTTATTGGCTAGCATTGCGCAGCCAGCCCCCTTGATATGGTCCAATGTTTTCTTTTCGTCATCAATGAAAAGAATATGTTGCAGGCTTGTTTTATCGGATAAGTTGAGTTTTTCTTGCTCGGCGATAATGGTTAAGTGAAAATCTTTAAAATCTTGTGACATGCGTGCAATAATGCTTCGATATTCGATAATCTGCTTACGCGTATCGCGAATCGGTAATTCGAATATCGTTTGATTTACACCAAGCATGGTATCCATGTAATGCTTGACAAGATCATGGCCGGCGATTTGATCGGGCTCAGTGGCAAACTGATCATCGCTAAAGGTGGCGATATAGAGTTTAATTGCTCGCTCGTTGGCAAATTGAATAAATGGGATAAACTCAGCTTTAGTGTTTTGGTGAATGTACTCGGGAGTAAGTTGATCAGCACTTGCGCATCCACCGGTATGCTGCAAGGTTATAGTTTGATCAAAATCTAGAATAATAATATCAGGCAGTGTTCTTTCCATATCGGTATGGGCTGGGCTGTGAAAATAGTTTTTTATCAATTGCGTTAATTCGCGCATAGGCTTCGCTCGTCAGTTTGTTTATTGTACCTGAAATACCTTGATGGTATTGCGACCTGCTTTTTTGGCTTTGTAAAGCATTGCATCACTTTGCTCAATTAATGATATCGATTGTTTATTAGTGTAATCGATAACGCTAGCGACACCAATGCTGACAGTGATTTTAATTTTTTTATTCAACGTGGCAATGTGCAGTTCAGTGCCTTCTATATGGCTGCGGATGCGTTCTGCGACCACTATTGCGTGCTCAATTTTGGTATAAGGCAAAAGTATAGCGAATTCTTCCCCTCCATAGCGACATACCACATCGGCTTCCCGGCGTGCTGAGTGGCGTAATATTTTAGCAACAATCGATAAACAATTATCGCCTTCCAAGTGCCCATAGGTGTCGTTAATTTGTTTGAAATGATCGATATCAATAAATAACAAAGACAGGGCGGTGTTCAGTCGATCGCCTTTAATCCATTCTGTATCAAGCGCTGCATCAAAAAATTTTCGGTTTTTTAATTGAGTGAGATCATCTAATGTGTTCAGGTCGAATAACCGTTTATTATTTTTCGCTAATTTTTGTACTTTTTTATCGAGTTTAATGGTTTGTTCTGTTGCAAACATTAGACTTCTATTGAGCTTCTCCCGTTCCTGGTAGGCTTCAGTTATGTTCTGATTGACTGACAGTGCTTGGCATAATAAACCGAATACAATGCCAACGGAAAAAATAAAATAACTGTCAATGAATCCAGAGACAGTAAGCACATCGTTGATACAACTGGCCGAAAAAATAATTAAACTCAAAATCTGAAATAAATTAGCACGCAGCGTGTTGTTTCGCAATGTCTGATTAATAGCCCGATAGAGGGCGTGTAATAAGGTGAGCAGTGCTGGAATAAAACCGAGGCTAGTACCGAGTTGTGCTTGATCACCATTTTTGGCAAAAATAATAACGAATAATGCGATGGCCATCATGGTGGTGGTAAATAAGAAAAAATACCGATGGCACATGCCAATGAAGCGCAATGCATTAAAGAAAAAAACCAAGCCGAACAGCAAAAAACTATCGCCGATTTTATGCGAAGTGAGCATGCTAAAAGGCGAATTAAACTTTCCCCCAACGGTTGACCAAAAGTAAACCGCGCAACACAAACAGCTGAATAAAATGCTGTAATAGAGTACAGGGCTAATGCGCCCATGAAATAACACTGAGAAAAAAATCGCTAATATCAGCAAGGCGCCGAAAGCCATGATATTAAAGTTCTCTTGGAACATATTTAAATAGGATGGTTGGCTAGTGATAAACGGATAGTTTTTAAAATTGGCTAGCTCTTTAGAAAAAGAAAAAACGTCCCAAGTTAATGTCCCACCTTTTTGTATCATCATGCAAGGTATAACGGGTGCGCCATAATAGGTAGCTACGCTTTGCATTGCAGGGTCACCATGGCTGGCAATTAGCTGTTTGTCTAAATAAATTTGCTGGGCTGCCTGTACCACGGTTGGAAAATTGATAAACGCATTGGGCTGCTGGCGGCATTGAGTGATGAGCGTGCTATTTTCTGCTTTAAAAGAATAAAGCTCGCCTCGTGATTGCCAATCTTGCACGATATGCCAATCTGTCTGGGAAGCCAATGCTGAATGCATTTGGCTTAGCATCAGTGAAATAATAAAACTTGCTAATAAATAATTAAATTTGAGCATTACCGGTGAATTCAAAATATGTAGTCAATTGTCTAGTCAAGGGTATTAAGTTATGGCGGACACCATAACATAAATTTTACATGTATAAGCATTTTGAATGCCAAATTTTGATGGTCAATTATTCATCCGGAGAGTGGCGAATGGATTTGCTTAAATAGGGAGTTGATCAGAGAGGAGGGATGTGAATTAAATAGGGCACTGATAGCGGCTGTTTTTCACGTGAAAAACAGCCGCTATCAGTGAGTTAGCCTTCAGCCCAACCCATGGCTCCAATGAGTAAGATGACACTGAGGGTGGCGGCCGCTGTATAACAGATAACCGCTACTGTTTGATTTTTGGTTTGTATTTTAAAACCCGTGAAGAATAATAAAAGACAAAGCAATATTAATAAGATTAAGTGAATTCTTAACACGTTAATCTGAGCCCTTATTCATTAGCAGCGGTGGCTGGTGGATGGCTATTGCCCGGTATTTCGGCTATTTCCGATGCTAATGCTGGAGCAGTTTCTGGCACTAAGTCTTTTGTTATCGGTGCTGTTTTCAGCATAGCCGTTGTTTCGGCAGGTGCTGCTTGTGCTTCATCCAGCGTGGGTTGAGGTGGCACTGGGCTTTCTTCTACCGGTGGTTCAGGTTCCGCTGCGTCGGGTTGTTCAGTGGTCGTATTCCCGTCGCTGGGTTCTTCAGTTGCAGTGGGTGCTGTGGTTTCAGCAGGTGCCGCTGGTGCTTCATCGGCTGGCGGTTGTGGTTCGATGGGTGTTAGCACGGGACTTTCTTCCACCGGTGGCGTTGGTTCCACAGCTTGGGTCTGTTCAGTGCTTGTATCCCCTCCGTTG